>Ga0065714_10002184_pt1 | contig 284511 bp, 224 predicted proteins | sample MisRhiReplicate2_FD_59101 | JGI IMG/M metagenome (GOLD analysis project Ga0065714, IMG submission 59101) | Miscanthus rhizosphere microbial communities from Kellogg Biological Station, MSU, sample Rhizosphere Soil Replicate 2: eDNA_1 v2... | ecosystem: Host-associated > Plants > Roots >...
ACTAAAACTAACAGTCTCATGTCAAAGAGCGCACAAACAATCATTATTCCGGGCGCCGCGGCGTCACGCTCGAGGTCTGCTCAAAAAGTGCTTGACATCGAACGACGCATCATAGATGACCCGATCCAAGTGCGATTTCCTACTTTTGAGGCAAAGGCCCTTCATTTTGTGCCTTTTGTGCTTCTTTGTGGCAGATCCTCCTGCAATTAATAGGAGTCGAGGCTTTTTAGCGGCCGCGACGGCGCATTAACAGAAAACCGAGTCCGGCGAGTATCACCACGATCGCTAGAATGGTTAGCCAGTTGATTTGCATGTGGCTGGTCCCCTCTCAGGAGCAGAAGTAACGCCATGTCGATTTGTATATTATCCGCGCCGGACGCGTCAATGATTTTTGCGCTTGCCGTGGTCCATCGTTCATTACCGCCAGCTAAGCACGCTTAGGATGTTTGAAAAATCGTCGGTCCATATCCTGCGGCGATTATCTCCCGACAAAGTACGCGCATACGAGCTAGTCGATAAACTTCCGGCATCATTCGGTTCGCGCGTCATCACTACCCACACTGACGCATCTTTCCCTTGAATGTTGTACGGCGCCGGATCGTACATTCCTATGCAGTGCAGATTTCGGCTGGCGGCGAGATCCGCCATCACCGGAGAGAGATTGAGATGCCGGTTGGAAATATGGAACACGAGCAGCCCGCCTGGCGCCAGCTTCGACAGATAGAGATCAAGAGCTTGTTGCGTAATGAGGTGGATAGGTATGGCATCGCTGCTAAAGGCATCAAGCACAATTAATCCGTAACCCGCGTTGGGCGCATCCCGCATCCGCAAGCGCGCATCTCCCAAAACAATATTTATAGGGACCGAGTTGCAGCCGTTCAGGTACGTGAAGTATTCCGGGTTGCGGGCTATGTTCACCACCGCCGGATTGATTTCGTAAAAAGTCCAACGCTCGTTGGGCAAAGCGTAGACTGCGGTCGCGCCCGTTCCGAGTCCGACGATAGCCACGTCTTTCACAGTTGGCGACGACTGAAAACTCGTGAAGACCTGTCCCAGTGGGCCAGTACGATGGTAGTAAGAGAGTGGCTCGCACCGGCGATCCGCGGTGGTGAACTGCCGGCCATGATTGGTACTGCCATGAAAGAGCCAGTGTATCGTGCCGTTCACGTCGCTGCTCACACGTAGCACCCCATAAAAATTTCGCTCCGCGTGCAGTGAGTCGGACAAAGGTGCGAACACTGCCGCGGCAATCATGAGCGCAGCCAGGCAAAGGACGAAGCGCACCGGCCGCTTCCGAAAAATAAAGAAGACTGGTGCGGCAACAACCATCACTACTCGAGGTGATGCCGCGACAGTTAACAAACCGAAGATCGGCCGGAGCGACACCGCCAACAGCAGGACGCCCGCAGGTACGAGGTAATCCATCCACCATCGTCGTCGAGGTCCTGTTCCAGCGGCGGCGGTGGGCAGCAACAGGCAAGCCACCAACACGACAAGAGGAAATTCGACGATCGAGTTAAAGATGACCGGAGCTACCAAAGCATTAAATACGCCGCCAAGCACTCCTCCAAGAGAGAGCCATAGATAGAACTCCGTGAGGTGCGCCGTTGATGGCCGATCGTCGGCGAGCTGCTGGTGACAGGTTAAGGCTGCGATAAAAAAGTAGATGAGGTTGAGGGCAATCGTTAGGCCGGTATTCACTAATCCCTCCGCGAGATTGTTAATCACCAGAAAAACTGTGAATACCGGTAGCAGAATGGTGAGCACACGCAGAGGAATTATTCGACGTCGTGCAAATGCGAAAACGAGTGTGAGCAGGTAGAGCGCCAGGGGAATAACCCAAAGCAGAGGCACAGATGCAATATCGGTGGAGATATAGTTGGTCACTCCGAGCATCAGACTGGATGGCACAAAAGCAAGTAGAAGCCAGCGCAGCCGGCGCCGGGAGGTTATGAGGTCATTAATATTCCCCGAAGCCGGTGCCGTTGCGTCGTAGGGTGAAGGTTGCGACTGCTTGTTTTGCTGTAACCGCCACACAACAAATCCGCACAGAGCAACTAACAAAAGCAGCAATGCATAGCCTCCGGTCCAGATCAGACTCTGCGCACGCAATTTGAAATTAGGCTCGAAAAGAATCGGATAAGAAAGTAAGGCCACGAAAGATCCGGCGTTTGACGCTGAGTATAAGAAGTAAGGATCGCGACCAGCACTAAACCCTGTTTGGGCAAACCACTTCTGCAGCAGTGGTCCATTACTGGAAACGATGAAGAACGGTAACCCCGCAATGACTGCCAGACAGGCAAGCAGCCATAGCGATGGATTACCGGTAGCCGGGACGGAATTAACCCAGGACTGTGACAAACCGATTGGCAGGCTTAGAAACGCCAGCAGAAGGATCACCAGTTGCAGCAGCACCTGCTGCTGGAATGGCCTTCTGGAAACAAACAGGGCGTAAGCGTAGCCGGCCAGGAGGACCGCCTGAAAAAACACCATGCACGTGTTCCACACGGCGGGCGTGCCACCCAGGAGGGGCAACAGCATCTTTGCAATCATCGGCTGCACTGAAAAGAGTAACGCCGCGCTAACAAACAAGGTGAGTGCGAATAAAAGCGCGGCCGATCTTTGAGTTAGCCTCATTCGAGCCTCAAAATTCCACGTTTAGTTAAGCCGCAGATTTACGCAGAAAGACGCAGATAAAAATCCGCGTTAATCTGCGTTCATCCGCGGCTTACTTGTAGCACAGGACAACGTGCGTTCTGCTGCAAGTGCTCGCTCATGAGCAGTGTTGAACGTGCACAACAAGTCGCGTGCTGAATCACTGACTCCTTTCATTAGCCGTCACGACTGCGCGTAAGTGAAGGGAATATGGCAGTTGGCTGCATTGGACTACATGAGACGGCCGTAGTGTTTCAGTAGGGCATGTCCATTGCACAACGATCTCCGCACTCGGAAATGTCGCCGTGATCGGCAGGAGCGCTCACTCAGGTTTCCTGGATGACGCCTTCAGTTCCGTGCATTCTTGTCCGAAGGCAACATCGATCGGGCGCAACCTAAACTGATTATCAAGGAGCATAGCAATGAAAGAAATTATTCGATTCGTCAACGACGAGTCTGGCATCGAGACTATTGAGTACGCGATTATCGCGGCCATCGTCGCGGCGGTTGCCCTTCTGATCTACGGAGCAGGCTGGGGCGGAAGCGTCCAGAACACGCTGAAGAACGCAGCCGCGCAAAGCACGACCGCTACCCTCTAAGTTCGATCCAGCAGTACGAAGGCGAAGTTTATACAGCCGGCGCTCAGCCCCGTATCGGGTTGAGCAGCCGGTTTTTGGTATTGCCGCCAAAGTGAACCAGCCACAAAAGCACAAAGGCACAAAAGCATTTCCCATGAACTGCTACAAGTGCGCGCTCCTGAGCAGTGTTCAACGTGAACAACACACCGCGGAAGTTCCTTCATTCGGCTTCTAACAGACGATGGAATTCACTCTAACTGTGACAAATGCGTTAGTTGTCTTCCCTATCGCAGTGCCGCAAGCACGCATGTTCAAAACTTTTCTTCCGCTGGTATGTCCATTGCACTACAGCGGCAGCGCACTCGAAATGTTGCCGTGATCGGCAGGAGCGTTCACTCAGGTGCCCTGGGATGACGCCTTCACTTCTTGTGCAATTCTTTCTGGGCCAGCGGGCCCGGAACCAACATTCAAACTACCCAAGGAGCAAACAAATGAAAGAGATCATGAACTTTATCAACGACGAGTCTGGCATCGAGACGATTGAGTACGCGATTGTGGCCGCGATTGTGGCTGCCGTCGCCCTTCTGATCTACGGCACAGGCTGGGGCGGAAGCGTTCAGAACACCCTCAAGAATGCGGCCGCGAAGAGCACCACCGCAACTCTTTAATCTTACGCTTCGCAAGTGGCGAGCTTACGTGAGAGAAATCCGCGTAAGCTCGCACCATCATTTTGCCTAAACGTCTTGCGAGCACCGAACCATCGCACCACCAACGTCGTGGTGCCTACCTCTTGAGCGGAGACATCAGCAATGCCTACTCAATATGTTGCCATGGCGCTACTGTTCTTTCCCCTGGCAATTACGATCTCGTACATGGACGTACGCTATCGGCGTATTCCCAATAAACTTGTGTTAGCGATTTTGGTAGGCGGACTCACACTAAATACGATCTTTGGTGGATCGCATGGCCTTTGGCTGAGCCTGGGCGGATTCGCGCTGGGTTTTGTCTTGATGTTATTCCTGCACGTCTTCGGCACGATGGGCGCGGGCGACGTGAAGCTTTTCGCCGCAATCGGCGCGGTTAATGGAGTGTCACTTGTGCTGCCGACACTTCTGATTGTCGCGCTCACCGGTGGTGTGTTGGCGATCGTCAAGATGGTGTATTCGGGCCGTGCGCGAGCGACGATGTTTGGCGTAATGCAGTTCTTTTATGGCCTGCTGCCGGGTCAGACTGTGCCACGCCTCGCTATACCAGCGGACCGCAGCTACACGTTGCCTTACGCGGTGCCTATCTGTTTCGGCAGTGTGCTCGCTTTTCTTTTATTTCACGCTTAAGGCGCAGCCTTAGGCTCTTCGGTTGTTAACGTCAGTAATGGAGAATTGTTATGCGAAATAAACGTCTCATCTTTGCGCTTTCGGGCGCGATATTGTGCGGACTGCTCGCGGTCATGTTAGTCACCCGCTATTTGGCGAACGTTCAAGCCTATACACGAGAGTTGAACAACGTCGTCGTTGCTAAAACAGAAATTCCGCTGGGAGCGAAGATCACCGCTGAGCAATTGGCACTGGCGCCCATTCCTAACGGCTCTGCGCCGGAGGGAGCGTTCCGCAAGCTCGAGGAGGCAGTGGGCAGAGTAGCAATTACTCCGATCGGTACCAGAGAGCCCATTACGAACCGCAAACTGGCGCCTGAAGGAACTGGTGCGGGCCTGCAAGCGGTGATACCGGAAGGCTATCGCGCATTGACGGTGAAGGTTGACGAGATCGTCGGTGTTTCCGGTTTCGTGATGCCCGGCTCCTACGTAGACGTAGTCGCCGTCATTCTTCCTGCCGCACAAAGTGCGCAGTCCCAGGGTCCAATCTCAAAGATCGTGCTACAGAACATCAAGGTACTCGCCAATGGTGGGAACCTCGACCAGCCGGAAAACCAGCGTGAGCCCAATGCTGTAAGAGCGGTCACGTTATTGGTTACCCCCGAACAGGCGGAGAAACTGGTGCTGGCCGCCAATGAGAGCAAGCTACAACTCGTCATGCGAAATTTCGGAGACCAGGAAGATAGTCAGACCAGCGGCGTTACCAAGAACGGGCTTCTCGGTGGTGACTCGGTAAAAATCGCGCCCGCGCCGACAAGTGACAAATCAGCAGAGGTGAAACCCGCGCCTGCCCCCAAACCGAGAATCAAGCGCGCGAGTCACGTAATGCCAACGACCCCGGGCATGGAGAAATCAGCAGCGCCACCAGTTACTCGTAAATCCGTGGAGCTGATCGAAGGATCGAAGCGGCGAGACGTGGACGTACCGTAACCGCGAGCGCTTCGCCGTCAAGGTATCGCGCAGATGCGCATGCCGCTAGAAGAAGGAGTGGGTGGCACTGATCGGTCGAAAAAACTGCCGCACCGCTCACGACACAAGAGTTACTAGACCAGCAAGGAGCTAATAATTATGCAGCCGCGTTTTTCTACTCGTTTCGTCGCCCTCGTTGCGACATTTCTTCTTCTGGCGCTTCCGCTCTTCGCGCAAGACCAGAGCACCAATGCTTCTTTCGGATCGAAAGAAGCTATCCCCATTAACGTGCTTGTCGGTCAGTCGAAGCTAATCACCTTCGACCGGGCAATTGAACGTTTCTCAGTATCGAATCCGGATATTGCTGAGGCGGTTCTGATTGCCGGTAACCAAGTGGTCGTCAATGGCAAGGCGTTTGGCCAAATCAGTTTCATCGCCTGGGAAAAAGGCACCGGACGGTTTCTCGTTTTTGATGTGTACGTCCGAACGAATCTCTCGTTGATTGATTCACAGATTCACGCGCTGTTCCCGAAAGATGACATCCGGCTGAGTCAGGCCAACGGCTCTGTAGTTATGTCGGGCACTGTCAGCGATCCGCGGATCGCAACGCAGGCAGAGGCTGTTATTCAGGCGGCCGGTTTCAAGACCGTCAACTTGCTGGAGTCGCCCATCAAAGATACGACCCAAATACAGTTGCAGGTTCGCGTCGCCGAAATCAGCCGCAACAAATTGCGTGAGCTGGGTTCCTCTTATCAGTACCAGGGAAGCCCGGGTTCGGGCGGCTTTCTCAGCGGTGGTGGACCAGCCAACGCCGGTGACATTACAAATGGACTACTGAGCAGTACATTTGGCTCGCTCAATCTCCTGGTTCTAGGCGGAAACGCGGCCACCATGATTCGCGCCCTGCAAACCACGGGAGCTATCCGCTCTTTGGCCGAACCAAACCTGATCGCGATGAACGGGCAGGAGGCGAGCTTCCTCGCCGGCGGTGAATATCCCGTGCCGATCATCCAGGGTGGCGCCGAGCGTAACACGGTGACGATCGTGTTCAAGGAATACGGTGTACGTCTGAACTTCAAACCGACGATTATCGACGAGGACCACATTCGACTCGAGTTGGAACCGGAAGTCTCTACCCTCGATTTTGCTAATGGTGTAAAGTTCGACGGCTTTGTCATTCCAGCGCTCCGCACACGTCGGGCGAAAACAGGCGTCGAGTTACGCGATGGCCAGAGCTTCGCGCTCGCGGGACTGCTCGACAACAGCGAGACGCAGTCTATGTCAAAGGTGCCTGGACTCGGTGATATCCCGGTGCTTGGAAATCTTTTCCGCTCCAAACAGTTTCAGCGAAACGAAAGCGAGCTGATGTTTATCGTCACCGCCCAGACTGTGAAACCGGTCAATCGCGACGACCTGCCGCGTATTCCGAATGTGGAGAACTTGAAGAATGGATCGCTGTTAGGCATAGAGCCGAAGAGCGGCGCCTTGAACGGTCCGAGTGGCTTCATGATCACTCCCGGCGCGGGAGACAGTTCGACGCCGAAAACTCAGCCGGTAGTTCCAATCAAGACGGATAAGACGGATGCCCCAGCTTCCGCACCGGCGAATGGTACAACGAATAAACCGGCAACGCCTGACGTTTCGACCGTCGTGCCTGCTGCCGGCACTCCGGCTGCACCAGTAACAAAGACTCCGCCAAACCAGTAAAGAGGAGCCTATTAAGCTTTTAACTTAACCATTCAAGGAAATCAGGTGCTACACATGTCGATAACTCCTGCACGTCCTATTCGTGGTAAAGAAAATGAGCGCGGCTCGATCGTCATCATGACAGCCCTCTCCATGCTTCTGTTATTGCTGATGGTTGGTCTATGCATTGACGTATCGAGGATCTACGCGGTTCGCGCTGAACTTCAGAACGCGGCAGATGCAGCGGCTCTTACTGCCGCCGCCCAGTTAAACGGAGGTGCAGGAGGAATCGACAATGCAGTTGCACGGGCAAATGCAATCGTAAACACTCAGGGGTTCGGGAACGCTAACGTAACGATCGACCAAATCACTTTCGCCGTCAACCTCTATCCGGACAGCGCCTACATGAGTGCGGCAGACGCTCGGGCAAACCCGGTAAATATTCGATTCGTTAAGGTCCTTACTCAGTCAGTTTCAACGGGCATGCTCTTCGCGTCCCGCGCGCTGGGAGGAAATTGGTCCGAGAATCGACAAGCTGTTGCGGGAAACTCGGGAGTGACTCCCACTACTATCTGCGACTTTTTCCCCGCGGCGGTGGCTCTGTTGGATACAAACCCGGCGCCCGGCACGCTCCTTAATCTTACCTTCAATCAAGGAACCGGCCAGTCGGCCGTACTCGCCGATAAGGATTACATCATTCTCGAAGTACCGGACATTAACGGTAACGGGAACGTTGAGACCGCCCTTCTAACCGGTGGTTTACCGAATTACTGCAAGACCCTCGGCGACAATATAAATATGACGCCGAGCTCGAACCAGAACAACGGACCAAAATCTGCGGGAGACGGATCGAACACCCGTTTTAACGACTACGCCAACGGATACGGCAATCAACTTCAGCCCAACGTCTTCCATCCGGATAGCAATATTCAGGAAGGTATTACGCATCAGCAGTATGTTGATAAGAATCCGATTACGCCGCCGACAGGTAGCAGTGCTCAATATAAAGAAGATGACCGGCGGATGTTGATCATGCCGATCATCCTGCCCAATGGACCACCGCCGCTTCAGCCGAACTATCCGGCTTACACAACAAACATTCAAAGATGGGGACTATTCTTCCTGAAGAACAAGTCCCTCGTTATCCAGGGCGGCGGTTGTTCCACAAATCCGCTCTGTGGCGCGCTTCAGGTAGAGGTTGTTCGTACTGTGGGCCCGATCACTCCTTCGATTCCCACGGCTACGAGTTCTAGTCTTACGCTTCCGGTCATATACAGGTAAGGTGGCGATGAAATTAAGGAACTTAACCAATCTAAAGCAGGTTGTTATTGGTCTCCGGAGGAGTGAACGCGGCTCTTCGGTGGTTGAACTCGCGATAGTGTTTCCAATCCTGCTAATGCTTTTTGCGGGAACGGCTGAGCTTGGTCGATTGTTCTATACCTACACCACGCTGGCGAAAGCCACAAAGGTCGGGGCTCGGTATCTTTCAACGCAGAAGGCCGCTGAATCGACTGACGCAGCCACAATTTTAGACATCAAGACAAAAGCGGCGAGGCTTGTGATTTGCGGTTATACCGACAATTGCACTGGGAACCAACCCGACGGCACACCGAAAAAACCGATCGTGCCCGGACTGAACATGTCGGACCCTTTGCAAAATGTTTCGATTACTCTCCCCCCAACCAGTCCCAGCGTCGTAGGGCCCAGGTACGTAGTGGTGCAGATTACGGGCTATACGTTTCAACCAGGTGTCTTCAATGTGGCGAGCGTTACAGACAGTTCAAGCGCGACATTCTATTTCGCGCTCGCGCCGGCTACCAGGATGCGCTATATGCACTGAATATTTTTGGATAGCTTTTTATTTATGAGAAGTCATTATCACAAAGAATCGCAACGCGGGATCGCAACGGTGGAATTTGCCGTCACGGCTGCCTTCTTTTTTATGATGCTCGTCGCAGTCGTCGCCGGCGGTCACTTTTTCTGGACTCATAATGCTTTGGTCGAAGCCACCAGGCGCGGTGCGCGGTATGCCGCCAACCAATGTCCCAATCGCGCAGCGTTTTCAACATGCGCGAATCGTGCAACAACGATTGACCGTGTTAAGAATGTGGTCGTCTACGACAGTCCAACAGCCCTTTCCTCCCCGTTTGTCGATAATCTCGCAACGTCGAATGTAACCGTGACTTACTCTAACGATTTTGGCGTCGCCGTGGGTACCGTCTCCGTGAGAATTGACGGTTATCAACACAGCTTTATGGGAGTTAACATGACTATGCCGCCATATCAAACAACAGTCGCCGGCGAGAGCGCAGGACTCGTACCAGCGGATATTACTCCTTAGAACGTGTTGCGCCGAACATGCACGTCCGTGTCAGTAAGAATTAATCCGAAAGCAGGCAAGTGTAACAGTACAGAAGGGGATTAAGTTGAAGTTAATGCAACCACTAACGTTCATAACTCTGGGTAGCAATTCAGAGACTTTAGAGGAAGTTAAAGCCGCGCTGATTGGCAGCGGACGAACACGCATCCTGTCCAGTTGGACCAGTGCGGACGGGATGGTAGCGGACGTTATCCGTCTTAGACCAACCGCGGCACTTCTCATACTCGATTCACAAATTCCGGAGAATGGATTTTCTCTTATCAAGAAGCTGCTGGCCGCGAGCCCTGGAACAGCAGTCATCACTGCTGCGCGTGATGCCTCGCCTGCTTTGATTCTCGGCAGCATACGCGCCGGCGCACTCGAGTTTTTGCAAATCCCAATTCTCCCCGATGAATTTGCAACCGTACTCGACCGCGTTGCGGAACTGCGGACCACACAAACCAACTCGCAGGATAAGAAAGCCCGCGTTATCGCCACCTTCTCCGGCAAAGGAGGCTCAGGCGTTTCTTTCTTCGGAACGAATTTGGCGGCGGCAATGAATCTATCCACCGTGCTGGTGGATCTTAACCTGCAAGCGGGAGACGCAGCTTCGTTTCTCGGTCTGGACCCTAAGTACTCGCTGGCAGATTTCGTTCGCAATCGCCAACGGCTTGACGACTCGCTTATTGCCAGCCTGATTACATCGCATTCACCGCGACTATCCCTCGTGGCTGCCCCGAGCGAGGCTCACGAGGCTGATGACATCAAAGCGGAGGACATTAGCGAGATTCTTCATCTACTCAGCCAGAAGTTTGAATGCATCGTGCTCGACCTTCCCCATACGTTTGATCCGATCACGATTGCCGCTATGGATCTGGCTGATGACATCCTGCTGGTATTGACTTTGGATATTCCGGGAATACGCAATACTAAACGCGCCTTGAAAGTTTTCGACAACCTCGGTTATTCCCGTGAAAAGATCCGCGTCGTGGTGAACCGCTGGAGCAAGAACATCGATGTCGAATTGCACAAGATTGAAGCGCATCTGGGAGAGCAACTAATCGGCTTCGTGCCAAATGACTATCGGAAGGTTATGGATTCGATCAATCTGGGCCGGCCGCTCGTGCAAAGTGAACCGGCTTCGAAGATCACACTGGAGATAAAGCGAATCGCCGAGATGGTTACGGTTACAACCAACGGCCATACTCCATCACCACAGGGCCGCAAGAAATTGTTCCGATCCGTGTTCGGGCGCCAGAGTTCGACCACTTCGCTTGAGCTTAAAGTGGTTTCGGATAATGCGTAACACGAGGCTAGAAATCGCGATCCAAGAATAGTTTTGGACTTTTGAGGCAAAGCAACCCAGGGTTAAAAAAATAGAGGTATCAAGAATGGCACTTCGAGAACGTTATGTGAGAGATGGAAACGGCGACGGCACGGCAACCCGTCTCGAGGAAGGCATCTACGCAAACAACCAGAGTTTTCAGGAAATTAAGGCGCGCCTGCACCGGGCCATAATCACGCGGATGGATTTGACGAAGCTTAACTCGCTTCCGGCAGACCGCGTGCACGCAGAAGTCTCGCGTTTGGCTGAAGACCTGCTGTTGGCCGAGAACCTTCCACTGTCAACTCTTGAAAGAGATCGCCTGGTGAGCGAGGTGAACCACGAGCTGTTCGGACTCGGTCCGCTCGAACCCCTCCTTGCCGACCCTACGATCTCCGACATCCTGGTTAACTCATACGCGAACGTCTTCATCGAGCGCCGCGGCAAACTGGAAAAGACTTCCATCACCTTCAAAGATGACGAACACTTGATGCGCGTCATCGAGCGCATCGTGTCTACCGTGGGTCGCCGGATTGATGAGGCCCAACCAATGGTGGATGCTCGCCTGCCTGACGGTTCGCGCGTCAATGCGATCATTCCTCCACTTGCAATTGACGGCCCCGTTTTATCAATTCGTCGCTTCGGAACTGATCCCCTGAAGATGCAGGCCTTGATTGAGAACGGCGCTTTGACCAGGGAGATCGCCATTCTCTTCGAGATGTGCGTCCGAGCGCGATTGAACATCATCATTTCCGGGGGCACGGGCGCCGGCAAAACAACACTTCTGAATGCGCTATCGGCCTATATCCCGGCTGATGAGCGAATCGTCACCATTGAAGACTCCGCGGAGTTACAGCTTCAACAACCTCACGTGGTCAGGCTCGAAACGCGTCCATCAAACATCGAGGGCCGCGGCGAGGTAACTCAAAGAGATCTCGTCAAGAATGCCCTTCGTATGAGACCGGACCGCATAGTCATTGGCGAGGTTCGCGGTGGAGAAGCTATCGACATGCTTCAGGCCATGAACACAGGTCATGACGGATCACTCACCACGATCCACGCAAACTCCACGCGAGACGCTCTTGCCCGGCTCGAAACAATGATCCAGATGACCGGAATGAGACTTTCCGATCGCGCGATGCGCCAGCAAGTTGCGTCGGCTGTAAACGTCGTAATTCAGGTGGCCCGTCTTACAGATGGCACGCGCCGAATTATTTCCATCTCGGAGATCACGGGCATGGAAGGCGAGATGATCACGATGCAGGAAGTCTTCCAATTCGAGCGGTCCGGCGTTGATGCAGCCGGCAGGGTTCTCGGACGCTTCCGCTCAAATGGTATTCGACCGCGTTTCGCTGAGCGGTTCGCGCAATATGGTATGCAGTTGCCGGCGTTTTTCTAGGAGGCGAGGATGTTACTTTCCACACTCACATTCATATTTCTCTTCTTTCTATTATTGACTTACGCGCTTTTCCTGATGGCAACGCGCAAGTCAGAGGCGCGGCAGGCGCGCCTGCAACAGCGCGTCGCGCAGGCGTTGCAAGAGTCGGCGAGTCTCTCAGTAGACCAGGCGATTCAGATAACACGAGATGATTCGATCAGCTCGAATGCGACTCTTAACCGTGTGCTGTCCAAGCTCGATATTGTCAAGACACTGGACAGGATCATTAGCCAGGCTGATGTGCATATCACTGTCAGCCGTTTGCTCATGTTCTGTCTTCTCACGGCAGTGCTGGCAGGACTGGCAACCTACACCGTGATGAATACGGCAATCGCTCTCGGAATTGCTTTGATTGCCGGTTTGATGCCGCTGCTCCAGGTCGCCTTGAAGCGCCGCAAACGCCTGCGAAAGTTCAATTCTCAGTTGCCAGACACACTGGATCTGTTAAGTCGCTCGCTGTCAGTTGGTCACGCATTTTCCGAATCGCTGAATCAAGTTGCGAGCGAAATGCCCGAGCCTATCGCGACGGAGTTTCGCATTACATTCGAGGAACAAAAGTTGGGGCTTTCAACAAAGGTGGCGCTGGACCGGCTGACGGAACGAGTTCCACTGACCGATCTGCGGCTTTGCGTTATAGCTATGCACATTCAGCGAGAGACTGGCGGCAATCTCGCCGAGATCCTGGAACGAGTGGCGCACACGATTCGCGAACGATTCAAGTTGATGGAAGACTTTCGCACGATGACTACGAGCGCGCGTGGGTCGGCTTGGATCCTGTGCGGACTGCCGTTCGTCCTGGTCTTTGTGCTGACCCTAATCAACCCTGATTACATGCGGCCGCTGCTGCATGACCCGCGCGGACATATGGCACTTGCCGCGGCAATCGTGCTTCAGCTCCTGGGCATGCTAACAATCAAGAAGATTCTGGCTATCAAGGTCTAAGTTCGCTGCGAGAAGGAATAGAGAAATGTTGATCTTCATCGTCCTGTTCACATTCAGCTCTCTGGCCCTCGGGGTCATGAGTATCTATTGGCTTTTTGCACGTCCGCAGGGTGCGGTGACGGCGCGTCTCGAAAGCATGGATCCGACGCTGGCTTTCGTCGAGAACAATCCAGTTACCACGATGGCGGAAATGGTGGCTGAACCACTAAACCGCATCGTGCCAATTTCCGCGGGTGAGGCGGCAAAGCTTCAGAAGAAGATGATGCGTGCCGGCTACCGGTCGCCAGACGCGGCGATGGCGTTTCGCGCTATTCAGATGAGTTTGATGCTGGCCATTCCGAGCATCGTGATGACTGCCTGTTTTCTTTTTGATCGTTCGCTTAAAGTTTTCGCAGTCTGGAGTCTGTTGGGTGCTGCCGTAGGTTTTTATTTGCCGCGGATGATATTGAACAGCAAGATCTCTGGTCGAAAACAACGGATCACGTGGGGTTTGGCGGATGCATTGGATTTGTTAGTGGTGGCTGTTGAAGCGGGCCTGGGCTTGAACGCGGCGCTAAATCGAGTCGGTGAGGAACTGAAGAAGGCCCATCCAGACTTGTTTCAGGAGTTGGAGCTCGTCAATCTTGAAATTCGCGTGGGCCGAAGCCGCGAAGAAGCGCTCCGGAATCTCGCCGAAAGAGCTGACATCGACGACATTCGCAGCTTCGTCGCGTTGCTGGTCCAGGCTGATCGGTATGGCTCATCCATCGCCAAAGCGATTCGAGTCTTCGCGGATTCGCTGAGGACCAAGCGCCGCCAACGAGCCGAGCAGGCATCACAGAAAGCAGCTTTGAAACTGATCTTTCCGCTGACGTGTTTTCTTTTCCCGGTGATCATTCTGGTAATTCTGGCACCGGCCATTATCAATCTCATCGACCTGTTTGCCGGCAACTAGGAGCGACACAAATGAAAAATAAAACTCTTGCTTCGTCAGTCTTGGCCGTCATTGTTCTTATCGTGTTGGTCCAGCAGCGGAGTGTTACAACTGCCGGGCCCTTCGACTGGTCCACGCAGCCAACCATCGTCGCGGGTGTTAGCACTGGTAACGACGCGGACGGCGTCGCAAATTCTACCGACACCACACAAAAGAAGAGCGGCAACGGCTTCGTGCGCACGCTCAGTGCGCCCTTCCGAGCAATCAGCCGGTTGTTTTCTGGTGGAGACAAAAAGAAGGACCAGCAACAAGCGCAACGCGTCAGCGCGAAAGACGCAGCGAAATTTGAGAGCAATAAAGTAAACCGCGTAAAGGATGCGCGCACTCCTGACGCGCCCAGTGCCTCCACTACCGCTGTCTCGCAGTCTTCGTTCGATACTCACTTACAGCGAGGGCAGGAACTACTGATGGCCGGAGACTTGAACGGCGCCATCGCGGAGTTATCGATATCCGCGTCGTCAGATTCGAAATCCGGCGAAGCGCGGAACCTGCTTGGTGTCGCTTACGAGAACAAGGGTTTGCGGCAGCGGGCGCTCGAGTCGTTCAAAGCTGCCGTTCATCTGGACAAAGACAACGCGCAGTATCTGAACAACTACGGTTTTCTTCTTTATAAGAACGGGAACCTGGAAGAGGCCACGAAACAACTGAAGCGCGCCACCAAACAGTCTCCAAACGATGCGCGCATCTGGAACAACCTGGGCCTGGCCCAGTGTCAGCGCGGCAAGTTTGACGACGCATACGATAGCTTTGTTAAGGCTGCTGGTGAATACGCAGGCCGAGTGAATATCGCTGCTCAGCTCTACCAGCGTGGTTACGCGAAAGACGCGATCAAACATCTGGAAGCGGCGCAGGCGCTCCAGCCGAATTCGGTAGATGTTTTGAACAAACTGGTGAGTCTCTATGAAATGACGGGACGCCATACCGATGCGGAAACCACCCGCAGATCGCTCGTGGCTTTGAAGACCTTCGCCGAAGCGAACAAGTAATTCGAACGGCTGAGCCTCAAAGTCAGGCATTACACTTGGAGGAGGTCAGTACCGGGAGCGGTAGCGACCGGGTCGCTGATCAGCACGCGAAACGGGTGGCACTGACCGCTTCCAAGTACGAACGGATTGATGTCAAGGGAGTTTGGGAATTGTTCACGTTTGGAGAAAGCAAAATATGGGCAACCTGAGCTTTTTAACACGTGCGGAAATCGAGAGCCTTGGCCCGCCCACACCTGAGGAGCTGGAGGAGACCGGTGTATCCGATGCCTACCTTCGCGACCTGGCTCTTAAACACGTTGCTTCGCTTGCAGATCCCACTACTGTCTCAGTAGCAGAGAAACTGCGTCTCCCCCCCGCATTGACGGATGAGCTGCTGTACCAACTCTACCGTGAAAAGCTCATTGAGATCCGGCTGCAAAGCGCCGTCGGCCTCACGCGTTATGCCATGCTGGACCACGGCTGGGAACGCGTGCTGCGCCTGCAATCTCAGTGCGGCTATATGGGACCAGCACCGGTTACGCTTGATGATTACACGCACATGATGCGTCTACAGGCGGCGCCGGCGCAGTCAGCATCTCTCGAAGGTGTGCGAACTGCTCTTCGCGATCTGGTGCTTCCCGATTCGCTGATCCAGACGCTCGGATGTGTAATCAACTCTCGCTCTTCGCTTTTCCTGACGGGACTTCCGGGCACGGGCAAGACCGCCATCGCCGAACGCTTGAATACTGCGTTGTATGGCTCAGTCTGGATCCCCTTCGCGATCGAAGTTGACGGTTACGTCATTCGCATCTTTGATAACCATAGTCATAAACCAGTGGTCTCAAACGGCCCATCCCTGGAACACGATCGGCGCTGGATACAAATAGCGCGACCGATGATCATGGTGGGCGGTGAGCTCACGCTGGAAAATACCGATCTCGTTTGGAATGACAACTCGCGCTTTTACGAAGCGCCGTTCCAGGTGAAATCAAACGGTGGGACACTTGTTATTGACGAGTTGGGCCGGCAACGCGTTTCGAGTCGCGACCTGCTGAACCGCTGGATTATGCCGTTGGAGAAGCGAGTTGACTTTCTTACGTTGCATAGTGGCAAGAAAATAGCAGTGCCTTTTGAGCAACTCGTAGTATTCTCAACCAATCTCGACGAAAAAGAATTTGTCGATGAGGCTTTTCTGCGACGCATGGGATATCGCGCGCGGCTCGAATTGCCGACTCCCGGCGCCTACGGCGAGATATTCAGGCGCGCGGCTGCTTCAAGAGGCCTGGCGGTAGACCACGAGAGCGTGAATTACCTGCTCCGTAAATATGGACAGGAACACCGCCCGATGAAGTGTTGTGAGCCGAGGGACCTTCTAAATCGGATTTCCGATATTTGTGCCCTCGAAGGCCGCGCACTGCAACTGTCGCCCGCGCTGATCGACGCGGCGTGGGGGAATTACTTTGGTACCGCACATGGATTTCAGTCGTACAAGGAAGCGCCGCGTGCGCAGGCGCAGGTACAGGCAGTCAGTGTTTGAGGCAGTAATGAAACTTCGTCAGTTTTACCGCTCGGATTTCTTAATGAGCAAAAGATCTTTCGGGCTTACGGTTCTCCTGGTAATCGTCGCGTGTACGCCTCTCATCGCTCAACGCAAAACTAATCACTCGCGCTACATCACGATTCGTGAGAGTGAACTGTTGAGCGACGTTGCCCTGCGATCAGATATCTCAGCGGAAGAACTCGCGCGCGCCAATGGTCTCTCAGTTGACACACGCCTGCGCAAGGGACAACGGATCCTTCTGCCGGCAGCGACGTTGACTTCTCCCGAACCCGCCGCCGCTCAAACCGGTGAGGTCGTCGGCAAGCGAATAATATTTGCCGACGGCGGAATCCTCGATGTGGATGACACATGGAAACAGGGTGACACCATCTGGTACCGCAGTCACGGAACTTCTCAGAGCGTCAATCGCGAAGTTCGAAAGATCGAAAATCGGTACAAGGAAAACGCGGCGACTAATAAGCCTGCTCCGGCAACAAAGACTGTCGAGCCGAAGACTGCCCCGGTTGCGACCGCGACCTGGATTTATCTTGTTGACGGTGCTCGCCTGCGCGCGGACGAAGTCAGGGAGGTTGCTGATGGCGCATGGTACAACCGAGACAAGGTTACTATTTTCCTGGACCGCGAACGGATCGCCCGGATCGAACGTGAACAACCGGACGCCGCCACGTCCAACTCCGCTGACCATGGCTGGTCATCCGGGAATGTCTCAATCGATCAACTGATCAGGACGCACGCGGCACGTGTGGCGATTGATCCCTACCTGGTTTTCCTGGTCATTGAACAAGAGTCGCATTTTCACCCCGGCGCTGTGAGTCCCAAGGGCGCGCGGGGCCTAATGCAATTAATGCCGGCCACAGCTCGCCGTTTCGGAGTAACACGTCCGTTTGACGCCGCCGAGAACATTCGCGGGGGCACGCAATATCTGAAGCAACTGCTGATGATGTTCAACGGCCGGGTGGATTTAGCCCTGGCGAGTTATAATGCGGGCGAAGGCCGGGTCCTCGATTACGGGAACCGGGTGCCCCCTTTCAAGGAAACGCGCGACTACGTAAAGCGCATTAGCAGCCGCTACCGCAACCATGTTCAGGACGAATCGCGGGCGCCGGTTGCTACGTCGCCACATCGTCGGAAATAGAGAGGAAACAACCATGAAGCGTATTTTATTCAGCCGGAGTCTCCTCCTTGTTCTTTGCCTCCTAATCAGTTGCGCGGCGGTGTGGGGACAGTCTCGCGATACGTCGATCCTCACGAATGCCTCCGTAGTTAAGCTCGTTAAAGCAGGATTCAAAGAGAAGTCTGTAATTTCGATCATCGCTTCGCGGCCCGTCCGATTCGACCTATCGACTGACCGGATCATCGAACTCAAACGCACCGGCGTCAGCGAGAAAATAATCCTCGCGATGATGGCCCGTCAGGAAGGGACCGAGTTTCCTGACGATTCGTTGAGCGATGAGGAGTTCTTCAGTCAGTCCACCAGTGTTGCTAAAGATCCGTCGTCGCGGGCAGGAAACTCCAACGACGGCAGCACCGTGGACATCTTCGGCTCGAGTGGCGGCAGCCAGGGCTCGACCAAAACGCGCGGCGGCAATGGTTCGTCGTCCGGCGATACGATAACCACCGGCTCGGCCACCGTGCATATCCTGCGACCACCGACCGAGGCCGGCGGAGCACCCACGAAACTCGAGAAGACGAAGAGCCTGACGAATGACTCGATTTGCGAACTCGTCGAGGCGGGCTTTTCCGAAGGGACGATTATCCGTCGCATCGAGCAATCACCGGTTGAGTTTGATCTCTCGGCTGCGAAGGTCGAGGAGTTGCGGAAGAAGCGTGTTAGCGAAAAGATCCTGACCGCGATGAAGGCCGCGATGGGTGACGAGTCGAGTAAATAAGACAGGATGAAGTTTGACAGGATTTACACGATTTCCGGGATTGACTTTAAATCCTCTCCAATCCTGTAAAGGGTTTTCGTGGAATCTTGAGATTATTGAGCGTTTCCTGATTTTCAGATGATCTGCATGAGCAAGAGGAGATTGCGGATACTGGTGCTGCTGTTCACTCTGGCGGCACTTTTCTTATTGCCGTACGGTTTTGTCACGTCGGCGCAAAAGCGAAACACACCGCGCGCCGCGAAACCCAAAGCTTCTCCCACGCCCACGCCCGGACCATTCGACGCACTCGGTGCACCCCCGCCCGTGCCCACTCTGAAGCAGAAACGCGAGGAACAGGAAGTCACTCCCGGCGACGTCATTTCAGTAAACACAACGGAAGTGATGATTCCGGTCACCGTGCGCGACGCAGGTGGCCGGCTTGTAAACGAACTGAAAGTTGACGACTTTCGTGTTTTCGAAAACGACCGCCAACAACCATTGAGCGATCTGGCCTTGCGCCAGGTGCCGGTTGATGTCGTGTTGATGGTTGACGCATCGTCGTCAGTGGCAAGCAATCTTGACGATTTCCGGCGCGCTGCCGAAGGCTTTGCCGAACGACTAACGAAAGACGATCGCATCAGCCTGATCAAGTTTGACGATCGGATTGAACTCTTACAAGACTGGACTCACAGTCGCTTTCAGTTGCAGCGCGCGTTGGGCCGCATTGAACCGGGAATGTTCACACGCTTTAACGATGCCCTTTTGCTTGCGGCGCACGAGCAGTTTGGCGAAACCAAATCACGTCGAGCGGTGATCGTATTGTCAGACGGCATCGATAGCGGCCGTGGTAGTTCGACGCTGGAGTCGGCATTACAAGCACTCTTGCGGGCGCAGGTGAGTGTGTATGTGGTGAGCAACACTGAAATCTCTCGCGCCGCAAAACGAGCCGAGCTGGACGCGTTAACCGGGGGCTCGTCCTCAGCGGTCCGTTTCAATCAGCTCCGCATCGACGATCTGCGCGAAGGACTTCGCGTTTTGGATTTAAGCGAGCAGATGCTTGCGCAACTCACCGAGGCGACTGGTGGTCGTTTATATAAGCCGCAGAGTTTTGCCGGGCTTGAAGCCACGTATGCCGAGGTAGCGGAAGAGCTGCGTCACCAGTATGCGCTCTACTATACGCCTTTGAACAAAGCGCGTGATGGAGGTTTCCGTCGCGTCCGCGTGGAGACGACTAACCCCGCTTATCAAAGCCATACTCGCGTCGGCTACTTCGCACCGAAATCATAAAGAGTTCTCTCGCGCAAAGGCGCAAAGCGCTGCCGCGTTTCTAAAGGGTTTCTTTGCGCCTTTGCTCCCTTTGCACCTGTGCGCGAAAAATAATGATTCGCAAACGCCGCCGCATTTATTGCTGTGAGTACCAGCCTCAACAACACCGGTCAGTTGCAAGCAAACCCGATCTCCGAGCAGTGGATCGATCTGCGGCTCATTTCAACAATACGTCTTACCCTTGCCGCCACGGCCCTGCTGCTCATTTTTATCGACCCTTCTGAACCGGGCCGGTACGTTAGACCGACTTACATAGTCCTGGCGCTCTACACAATCTATAGCGCGGTGGTCCTTAGTGTATCTCTTCGCCGTAGCGATCTTATTCCTACGCAATACATGCACTGGTTGGACATGGTCTGGTACCTGGCGCTGATCTCGTTGAGCAGCAGTACGAATAGTATCTTTTTCAACTTTTTCTTCTTCGCCATCCTTGTCGCTTCTTTCGGCTGGGGTTACACGGCCGGGTTACGGCTGACTCTCGTTTCCGGTGTTCTCTTCACGGTCGTTGGTGTTTTGACCGCACCGCCGCAACCTGAGTTCGAATTGAATCGTCTCATGCTGCGGTCCATTCAATTGCTCATACTCGGTTTTCTGATCTCACGTTGGGGTGGATTCAGAATCAACTTGCGAGACCGTCTGCAACTCCTCAGGAATGTTACCGTCTTTTCCAATCCGCGATTCGGCATCGATCGCACGATCAACGCTGTTCTGGAAAGTCTTCGTACGTTCTACGATGCCGACAGTGCTATGTTGCTGGTTCCCGCCGAGGGCGATGGAGGGTCATATCAGATATATCGAATCAGGCGTGATAGTCAGGTAACCGGGGCGTCACCTGCCGTGATAGGCGCTGAGGCGGCCGCTTTGTTTCTCCTGCCCTCCCCGTACCATGCAGTGATTCATCACAAAGATGGGCGAGGTCAAACCTTGTTCTTCGATCTGAACACTCGCCAGTCTCTGCCGGACGATTCAGGAATCAGCGATCGAGTGGCAAGCGCGCTTGAAACCACCAACTACTTGTCCGTCCCGGTACGCAATCATGATGAACCGAATGGCCGGTTGTATGTGTGTGGTGGACCACGTCGTTTCGACAATTCGGCCGTGGATTTTGTTATTCAGTTGATGAACCATGTAACGCCCTTGATGGAAAACATCCGGCTTGTCGATACGCTCGCATCGGATGCCGCCGAACAGGAGCGGCAGCGTATCGCGCGCGATATTCACGACAGCGTTATTCAACCTTATGTTGGATTGCAACTCGGCATTGCCGCACTCGCTCAGAAACTTCGCGGCGGAAACACAGACATTCTTGATAATGTCGAGGAACTTCTGAACCTCACCCACCAGGAATTGATCGAGATGCGGCGCTATGTGTGGGGCTTACGAGCGGGTGAGGAACGCCGGGATGTGCTCTTGCCCGCGATCCAAAGGTTTGTCACCAGATTTGCTTCGGTTACGGGTATCAATGTTGACGTCAAGGCGCGCGGCAAGGTTGAAGTCAACGATCGTCTGGCGGCAGAATTATTTCAGATCGTGGCCGAAGGATTGAGCAACGTCAGACGACATGCTCTCTGTAATGAAGCTCGCGTGGAAATCGCGTGTGAGGCAGGCAAGTTTTTACTGGAGATAAAAAATCGTCGTCCGGACATAACCGGCAATTCGGCTTTCAATGCTGAAGATCATAACGGCAAGCCAAAGCTCTTCACGCCTCGCTCGATCGTCGAGCGAGCGGCGCTGCTTGGCGGGCAAACTAAAGTTTCGATAGACGATAACAACTATACGGTGGTTGCAGTTGCGATACCGTTATAACAGACATACTTAATGTTGAGATACTCCTATGACCCCCAAGCCTATTAACGTGATGATTGTTGACGACCACGTCGTTATCCGCACCGGTTTGCGCATGTTGATTGAACACGATCAGCGGATGCGAGTAGTGGCCCAGGCCGGAAACAAAGCCGAAGCGCTGGAACACGCGATGAGCGAACGTCCGGACGTGATCATTCTGGATCTGGTGCTTGGCGATGAAGATGGATTGTCATTTCTGCCGGAGTTATGCGAGGCGAGTCCCAACTCTCGCGTGTTGGTTTTGACCGGAGTGCAAAACCCGGATTCACACCGCCGTGCGATAAGACGCGGCGCGATGGGAATTGTGTTGAAAGAGCATGCTGCCGATCAGCTTCTCAAAGCCATTCTCAAGGTAAACGACGGAGAAGTTTGGATCGAACGATCGATGATGGGCAGCATGATCCAGGAGTTCAATAAACCGGCGATAGTTGACCCTGAGGTCACAAAGATCGAATCGCTCACCGACAGAGAACGCGAAGTCATCGCACTTATCGGCGAAGGTCTCAAGAACAAGCAAGTCGGCGAGAGGTTGTTCATTAGTGAAACTACAGTAACCCACCACCTCAGCTCAGTCTTCTCCAAGCTCGAGGTGTCCGATCGACTCGAACTCATCATCTACGCATTCCGCCACGGCCTCGCCAAGATGCCCAAATAAATCCGATTTACAGCCGTTTTAACAATCGGTATAGCAGGATCCTGCTACAAAAATGGGCAAAGATCTCCGTTGTAAGCATTCTGCAACAACTCCATAATCGAATGGCACCTCAAACCCTGCCGCCCGAGTCAATGGAGCCTGCGCAGTACGAGATAGTCAATGGAACCGGCACCGATAAAGATACGGATTTTAATAATAGACGACCAACTGGTCGTGCGTGAGGGTCTCCGGATGCTCATCGAGAACCATCCCGGGACCAAGGTCGTTGCCATGGCGACTACTCGTTCCGAAGCCCTTGAGATTATCGCTCGCGAACCATGTGATCTAATCATTCTTGATTTGGAGTTGGGTGGGTACAGCGCGCTTTCTTTCATTCCGCAATTGCGTGAAGCCGCAAAAAATGCGCGCGTGCTCGTGTTAACCGGCGCACGCGATACAGAGACACATCAAAAGGCGGCCCAGCTTGGTGCGATGGGTGTGGTCCTGAAGGAGGACGCCGCCGATCTGCTGCTCAAGGCAATCGAAAAGGTTTACAAAGGCGAAGCCTGGCTCGATCGTATTACTCTGGGAAACCTGCTATGGCAAATGTCCAATCACGAGAAAGACTCACTCGATCCGCGGATCAAGAAAATCTCATCGTTAACGGACCGGGAACGCCAGGTGATCGCGCTCATTGCAGAAGGACTCAAGAACCGGCAGATTGCCGAACGACTCTTCATCAGTCCAACCACCGTCACTCACCATCTCAGCTCAATCTATTCAAAGCTCGGCGTGTCCGATCGTCTCGAGCTGGTGATCTACGCCTTCGCCAACAAACTCGCGAAGATGCCTGAATAAGCGCCGCCACAAAGAAGCACAAAGGCACAAAAATTAGCGGAAATCCTTTTGTGCTTTTTGTGCCTTTTTGTGGCTGAAAGACAAAGTGTTGCGATGAGTGCACAGGCGGTTTGCCCTTGTGTCGCCGGGAGTTGACAGGTTGGACCACACAGCAAGATGTCGCTGGCAGGATCTTGCCTGGTAAACCCGATAATCCTGCCGTGGAAATCGGCATCCTTGGCCCTTGTGGTCCAACTGCAAACTGAATATTCTCCACCCTCTCTCAACGCGACCAAGTTTGAATTGGAAGCGTAACGTCGTTTGAAGTTAGGAGTAATTCCTTCTCGTCCGTAAGCAGATGGCTTTCTCAACCAACCCAAGCCGTCAGCCACTCGGGTAGCCGAATTCTCCCCGGATTGGAACTCTATGCAAACCCCGACTCCCAGTGTCTCCAGTTCTAACTATCCGAAGACGCGGCGACGGGGCTTACAATCCTGCTCCCACCTCTCGCGCGCGAAAGACGCATCGTTAGTGACCTGCATCTTAACGCTCCCTGTGGTGGCGGCGGCTCATCATTAAGTATGAGGACTTGCCCCACGATGCTCCCACGCGTCACATCAATTAATACCCCAGATTTGGTGGTCCAATGCGCGTCCGGGTACACGACGGATAGCTTCTCTACTTATTTCCAGGAACCTAATCGAGATTCCTGCACCGGCTTGTCTCAGCCAAACCTTCCCGCGGCTCGCCTTTTTACTGGCGTGCCGCGCAGGTTTCGTGCGGAGTTGCGGGTGTCTTCGCAAATCGGGTGAGATTTCCCGTTGGTTTCCAGCCACCATGGTTTAGCCAACTCTCCCACCGATTTCGCTCAGGAAGACTTCAACAACCTCAGCTTTAAAGGAGAAGCTCCATGACTAGAAAACCCAATTTTTACAAGTTTATGGTCGGACTAGCGGTGATTGCCGCCCTGTTTGTCGGAACATGGGCCACCACGCGCGGTCCATTAACAAGCGCCAAAAACCCTGTGCCTGCTAAAGCGGCGTCGATAACTCCCAGGATGGCAACCAATCCAGTGACTGCGGCCCCCTTCCTTGACTCGGTTACCAGCGTAATTGAGCTGGACGGTGACATCGTTGACAGCCCCGCCGGAGGGCTACCGGAAGACTGGGACACAATCAACTGCGATGGCGGCATCGCACTGGCAAAGACAGGTGTTTTGTTCGACGGTCTCGGCAAGTCCATCTTCACGGGTGGCGGATCGAAAGATCCCGAGTTGCTCGGATCGTGGAGGCACAAAGATGGCTCGGTGCCTGATAAGGACGAGTTGCTCAACTCCTACGCGGCTAAATACACAGGTCCGACTGGGAACCAAATACTCGCGTTCGGCGCCGACCGTTACGCCAACGATGGAACCGCGTTTATGGGCTTTTGGTTCTTTGTGAACCCGGTGTCTCCGGCCGCAGATGGCAGGTTTCGTCAAGGTCCGCTGGCGACGGATCCCCTGGCGCTACACGCTGTGGGCGACGTCCTCGTGCTGATCGAGTTCACGCAAGGCGGCGCTGTCGCAACCGCCAAGGTGTTCGAATGGGTCGGTTCCGGTGGATCAGAATCGGGTGGGACGCTAAATGACATCACGGCGACGGCGCCTGCCGGCAGCGTCCTTTCGGTGTCGAACCCCACTGCACAGTCTATTGCCGGCACCTGCTCGGCGTGGCAACACCACCCGAAGACAGGCCCGGACGGAACGATCCAGGTTAATTCCTTCTTCGAGGGTGCCATTAACCTCGACGCGTTCCCAGCCCTACAGGGCTCGTGCTTCTCGAGCTTCCTGGCAGAGACGCGCAGTTCCGCGTCAGTGACAGCGACGCTCAAGGACTTTGTGCTGGGACAGTTCAATACCTGCCCGAAAGTCTCAATAACGAAGACTCCAAATGACACCGAGGTCTGCAATGGCGATGTCACGACTTACACCTATGTCATTAACAATCCGACCACCTTCACACTGAGCGGGACGGTCGTCGATGACAATGGGACGCCGTGCACAGGTCCGAACAATCCAGCAGGTTGCGCGCTGGATGACAGAGATGTCGGGGCAAGCGGTTGCCCGACACTTAACGGCGCTAATCCGACCTCCATCTCTCTGGCGCCAGGCAACACACAACGCACGTGCACGGCCACGCTCGGTGTAGGGAGTCACACAAACATAGTAAAAGTGGTCGCGTCTTTCGGGGGCTTCAGTGCTGAAGCCACTGCGACTGCTACTGTGGTTGTGCAACCTAATCCAAGCATGTCAATCAGTACGGTGTCATGCGACACCACCGGGTCAATCCAGTTAACTGCAACTGACGCCAACAGCGCCGGTGGCACCTTAAGTTGGACCAGGCAGCCGCTCGGTGGTGGGACAAAGACGGCGTTTGCCGGAAACGTCTCGTCTATCACCGTGACTACACCCGGCATCTACGAGGTGACCTCTACGACTAGTGCAGGTTGCGTGGGCACTGCAACTCGGACCGTTGGTCTCTGTGCACCTTAGTCAGGAGGTCCAATCAACTGCCAGTGGCGTAATCCGCCGGCTTCAACGCAGCGGCGCCGGGAGGCGCCGCTGCCTTAACGTTCCACGACTCTGATCTCATGACCAAAAGCTCAATTGCAATGACGTGTCTTCACACGCAAGCCGGACCAACAGCCTCCCTTTCGGCTGGCACTCTGGCTTGTTCTCAAAAACCAATAATGACAACTTCAAAGGAGACCCTCCCATGAAAAAGAGACGAAACCTGATTAAATGGTTTATAGGTGTGGCGGTGCTGGCCGCATTGTTCGTAGGCATTATGGCTACGACTTCCACCCCGCCAACAAACGCTAAACGACTATCCGACTTGCAGAACAACACTGTGCGGCCGGGTTATGGCCTCGGCCCGTTAGCCAAAGCATTTACCCCAGTGTTGGATGCCGTTACTAGCGTAGTCGAACTCGACGGCGACATCACCGATAGTCCCGCCGGCTCACCCGACGATTGGAACACGATAAATTGCGATGGCGGCAACGCCGTCGTGAAAACCGGCGTAGTATTCGACGGGCTCGGCAAGTCCATCTACACGGGCGGCGGATCCAAAGACCCGGAACTGCTCAGCTCGTGGAGACACAAGGACGGCTCGGTACCTGATAAGGACGAACTGCTCAATGCCTATGCTGCCAAATTCGCTGGCGCGAGCGGCGATGACATCCTCGTATTTGGCGCCGATCGTTATGGCAACGACGGTACGGCCTTTATGGGGTTCTGGTTCTTCAAGGACCTCGTCATCCCCGCCGCCGACGGCCGATTTCGGAAAGGGCCTCTGGCGACCGATCCGCTGTCAGCGCACAATATAGGTGACGTGCTCGTGCTGATTGAGTTCACGAACGGCGGCGCCGTAGCCACTTCCAAAGTGTTTGAGTGGGTAGGAACGGGTGGTTCGGAGTCGGGCGGAACACTGAACGACATCACGGCGACGGCGCCTGTCGGGAGCGTTGTCTCGATCTCGAATGGCAGTCCGCAAGCGGTGCCCGGCGGCAGTTGCCCAGCGTGGCAGCACACACCCAAGACTGGTCCTAATGGAACGATCCAGACCAACTCCTTCTTCGAGGGTGCAATCAATCTCGACGCTTTCCCAGCCTTGCAGGGCGCGTGTTTCTCGAGCTTCCTGGCGGAGACGCGCAGCTCTGCGTCCGTGACGGCGACGCTCAAAGACTTTGTCCTCGGACAGTTTAATACTTGCGCGTCTATCGAAGTCACAAAGACGGCAGATAGCAACGCTGTGTGCGCCGGCCACACAACCACCTATACCTATCTGGTCCACAATACCAGCGGTGTTACGGAAGACGTTACGTTAGTAGACGACAACGAAACGCCTAACAACACAGCGGACGATATCGATGTGCCGAGCTGTATGCCGCTCTCTGCTTTGCCGCTGGGAGAACCGACACATTTCAGTTTGCAACCGAATGACAATGCCGCGGGCGGGTCGGACCAGGCGACTTACCAGTGTAACCGCTCGCTTGCCGTAGGTAGTCATACAAATATCGTGCACGCAACCGGCAAGTTCGGGGTCTCCACTGCTACCGCGCAAGACTCCGAAACAGTTGTCGTGACAGCGAATCCGACGGCGAATGCCGGACCGGACCAGAGCGTGTGTGATACGTCACCGCACGTCTTCAACATGGCCGCGACTGTTACCGGCGCACCTCCGGGGACCATTACATGGTCCGTTGACAGCAACTCGACGGGAGCCGCGGTTCAAATCTCGGATACCAGCGCTGAAGATCCGACAGTCACTCTGAATGGCTTCGGTTCGGTGACGCTGAAATTGCTCGTTTCGAACCCGGCGACTGGCCCAAGCTGCGTGACCGCGCAAGATACTGTGACGGTGACTCTGAGCCAGAACCCAGCCTCTAACGCTGGAGCAGATAAACAGGCTTGCGAAACAAATCCGTCGCACGTGTTTGCTTTGTCAGACGCGACTTCGACAGTGCCGGCTGGTGGCACTCGCACGTGGTCGGTCACCAGCAACACGACTGGTGCGACGGTGCTTATTTCCAACGTCAACGCGGCTAATCCAAGTATCACTTTGCAGGGCTTTGGTTCAGCAACATTGACGCAGACAATTACCAACCCGGCTACTGGCGCCGGCTGCACGGGAGCATCGGATTCTGTGATTCTCACGTTGAACCAGAACCCGGTGATTTCAATTGCCGACGTCGCTTGTAGTGCTCCGGGTGGCGCCACACAAATTCTGCTGACTGCCAACGTGTCAGCAGGTGGTGGCGCAAGTCCAACGTTCTCGTGGAGCGGCCCTGGGATCGTCTCCGGCGGCAGCACCGCGACTGTAACGGTTAATAGAGCGGGACTCTATACGGTCACCGTTACTAATGGAACGACAAGTTGCGCGGCAATCAAATCGAAGCAGGTGGGCCTCTGCGCTACGGATCCGCCAACGCCATAGGACCATAACCAGTAAGAACAAAACAGCAGGGGTCGCTCTCGTAAGAGAACGACCCCTTTTTTTTAGCACATGAGCTGACTACTCAGGATTGACGCTTATTGGATCGTAAGCGGAGCAGATTGGCTCGATAACAATGTGCCTCCTGAATACACGTTCACGAACACCGAACTGACGCCCTGACAAGTACCCGGCGCGACCGGATAAGACACGGAGATTAACTTCGCCTCGCCTCCATTGAAGCTTATGATTGACGAAGCAATAACCGTCTCCTCTCCGCAACTTGAGACCGCCGACACTGTGACCGTATATCTCGCCTTACCGCTGGAACAATTGGTGATTCTACTGAAGACTCCGACATTGATTCCCGGCGCTGCCGTTGACGTGCTCAATTGTGGTGTCGTAGCAGTTGCACAGGCCGTCGAACCTCCGCCACTTCCTCCGCCCGTTGGCTTCGCTCTCTGCGCGGATAATGGCACTGACAGAAGTGTCAAACAAACAACGGCAAAGACAACTCGCTTTATATAACTATTCATCACTTCCTCCTCAGGTCTCCCACACGACTAAGCGTGAGCGGCGACCTCGTTCATCGCGGTCAGTTCATTCGCTAAGCTCAACTCAACTACCGCAGGTTTAACAACGTGTACGTTCATAGTTCCCTTGCCGTGTTTTGAACGCAGAACACAGACCGCTATGTCACAAATGGCTTGCGAATACGGTACTTAGTAAGTCTGTTCCGAATTCTTCTAAAATTCAGAACAAGGCCCGAATACGAAATACACAGTACTGCAACACTATTCGCGACCGTATTTTCTTGTGGATCTTACGACTCGCGTCTTCGTTATTTAGGATTGTTGTCGGGATGCGCTTTGCGAATGTTCAATTGCCGCTGAACACCGCGAGGCGACTTTAGAACAGCGGGCCAGAATACACGGTATGGTCCAAATAAACAAGTCAAGAATACGTGTGAAGGGCACGTTACCTATGATTGGACCAAACCACAAATGCACAAAGACACAAACCTTAATCCATTTTGTGTCTTTGTGTCTTGGTGGTTGAAAGCTCTTAAAATTCTAGCTCGCGGCGAGGCTATTGGATCATGAGGCTCGTCGAATCGCTTGCTATCATTGTGCCTCCGTCATAAACCTTCACGCTTACGGTCATAGGACCAAGACATGTATTGGGAGCAATCGGATACGAGACTGAAATCAACTTAGCCTCGCCGCTTGCAAAACTAATTATTGAAGATGCAATCATTGTCTCGGTCTGACAACTGGACATGGAAGAAACCGTTACTGTGTACCTCTTTTTGCCGCTTGCGCAATTCTTTATTCTGCCAAACACACCAACGTTAATTCCCGGAGACGCTGTTGCGGTACTTACCGTCGGCGTCGTTACTTCAGCACAACCACCAGCGCCGCCACCACCGGGCTTACCCTTCTGGGCCGACAATGGTGCGCAAACTAAAGTCAAACAAGCGAGTGCTAAAACGATTTCTATCAAACGACTCGGCATGACAAACTCTCCTTATCTTCAGTCGGTGGCCCTGGACTACTTAACCTCAACGTAAGCAGTTGTCGAAGGTAGGGCGGCAGCAGTTGAACTCTTTGAATTCTTCCCCGTATCCGCGGTTATCGTGATCGCGTACGTTCCAGGGCAAGCGTCTGCTGGAACCGGATAGTAAACGCTTAGCGCCACGCCCTTGCCTGCATCCAATGACAACCTCTGTTCACCAAAACTGGTTTCCGTGCCACATGGAGAGAACGCCGAAATTGAAGTCGTCACTCTTAGCTTGCTGGTCGTGTTATTTGTAACCAGACCAAAAATCGCCACACCGCCACCGCGCGTAACGGTTGGAGAGCTGGTGCCGATACTCAGACCAACGTCGGAAGATTGGGCCTTAATTGGTAATGGGACTGAAATGAGCGTAAGGCACACTAGCGCCAAAAAACCTATGACTAAGTAGTTTCTCACGATATCCCCTCCTAAATTTTCAGGTCAGTCCAGCGCGCCGCTGGCAGAATGGATTCAATGGTCGGGCATCACGCTTCATTAAGCGTGATCGCAACGCGAACCCTAAACGCGTGAAATAGTGTTTTTCTGGTGAAGCGACGGACGTGGTGACCGGGCCGGCGTGAAAGTCGGCCGGAGATGTCTTGTCAACTACTGTCGATTCCGCACGTCCCCAAACACGTTGGGCTGCGGAGCTGAATTACAAGGCGTGTGCCATGGATAGAGGGAGGGGCAAGTGATCTGTCATACAACAGACCGCTTCAAATTGCCCTTAGTCATGTAGCCTCTGGTTTACAACCAGCAACCACTTGATGCGAATGAACTCTCCAGGTATCCCCCTGTGCCGTGGTTGGCATTGCACGAAGTGTCACTCTTAATGGCTTTGCTTCAACAGTTGTTGGCATTGGGAGTGCAGCGCCAAAGGCGCGGAATATGAAAGCCAGGGGCAAGCGCGAAGCGCGTCGCCCCTGGTAACACGAATCAAACTCACCCAGCCCTGAAAAGGGCGTAATACTGCACATATTTCGGCCCTTCAGGCCTGATGGCGCGGACTGCATGAACCAGGGGCGACGCGCTTCGCGCTTGCCCCTGGCTTTCATATTCCGCGCCTTTGGCGCTGGACTACTTATAGGCCTGACTTTGAGGCAGAGCACTTCTTAATCGAGTAAATTCCTCATTCATACGTAGCTCACCGGAATGTCGCCCACGATTTACAGGTTGGACCATCCTGTCAACCTGGGGCTACGCGGGCGTAGCATAATCCTGCCACAAGAGCTCCGCAAAAATTGGACAATCCTGCCGCACAAATCGGCACACAACTCCGTTGTAAGAACTTCGCAATAAAAATATTATCCAGCCCCGCTTTTTAGCGTCCCCGTGTGGTATGCGGAAGATCCAGCTTCCGCCCGCGAAAAGCCCAGAGACTTAGCATCCACGAGTCGTCTCGAACGAACCAGTTTTTTATTGAAGGAGCTCCCACATGAATCCCCAACGACGTCGCAGCAACTTTTTTTCAACTCACATTAACTCAGTTTGGCGTTTAGCGCTGATCGCTCCGATTGTTTTCGGAGTAGCAGTGATTGTGGGTTATACGGCCACCGCGAAGGCCCCGACTTTATTAAATAGGATCGTCGGAAAGTCCGTGGTCCAGGCGCCGTTAATCACGCCTGTTCCAAGTCATCCGATGTCGCGGCTGTTGCATATTTCAAATGTAATTGAGCCGGTCGTCTATACAGACAAACCGAATTACCAGCCCGGTGACATCGCTGTCATCACAGGATCCGGCTTCTCGCCTAATGAGGTTGTAACACTGCAAATAGTTCACATCGACGGCACGGCAGAAGGCGGTGAGGGACATGAGCCGTGGAACGTCACAGCCGACGCTTTTGGCAATTTTACTTCGACATGGTTCGTCGATCCGGATGATTCGGCCGGCAGCATGTTTCGATTGACAGCAACTGGAAACAGTTCAGGACTGGTGGCGGAAACCACGTTCACCGATGGCTCTGCAAATCTGGACACTTGTGCTAATGGGCCTTTTTCTGCTCCAGTGCAATGCACCGATGACAACTGGCAAAACGGCAATCTTAATGGCAGCAAATCTCATTATTTCGAAGGCGACTCTGTTCCGTATCGCACGGTCTTCGCAGACTTGATTGTGGGCCACACGTACACAATCACTATCGAATACGACACTACTCAAGGTGGAAAGCACGCGCTCGACTATCTCACTAGTTTCGATCAAACTGAGCACACGCCAGGCAACAACCCCTGCAGGCAGAAACAAGGTGGTTCCATCGTCGATATCTGCAACCCGTTGTCGTTTGTCACAACGCCGATTCCAGTGGATCCAAACGTCGCGGCAGGCCCGGACGGAATACCCTCGACGACGGACGATATCACTCCGATTCCCGGCGTCTTCACACTTTTCAATGGAAACGCATTATCAGTCGTAAACCCGGGCAGCCCCTACACGCTGTCTGGCTCGTATGCGGGAAATAGTTCGACTTCCATCACAGTGCAGTTTAACGCTACAGATACGACCGCAGTGCTCGCCTGGAGCGGACATATTTCGAACCGCTTAAACTGGGGAGTAACGAATTCTGCGATTGCCATAAACGGTTCGCCCTATCACATGCGCTTGACGGCCCTGAGTTGTTCGGGCGCCGGCGAAGTATGTAATGTCGGTAATCAGGACCACCAGCTTTCGGCGGACGCGGTCTTCTTCCCGGCTGAGCTCACCATTATCAAGGAGACGGATCCGGACACCGCGCAAACCAAGACATTTAACTACACAACTACTGGAAGCGACCTTGGTCCATTCTCACTGACACCACCAAACGGCACTACACCGGCCCAACAGGTGTTCAGTCTTAAGGACACGACCGCGCGTACGGTGACTGAGTCAGACCCGAATGCTACGACTCCTAAGTTCACTTTAACGGCGCTCTCTTGCACACAGACGGACGGTGGCTTAGGAGTGGGAACATTTACGACCGACGTCGGCACGAGATTGCTCAGCTTTACACCGAAGGAAGGACAGTTTATCTCGTGTACGTTTACAAACACCCAGGTGCTCGGCAAGATCATCGTTGACAAGGTTACGAACCCGAGTGGCGATCCCACGAGTTTCGATTTCACTACTACTTACGGCAGCCCGTTTAGTTTGACCGATGCAGCAACTCCAAATGATAGCGGCTTCATTATCCCAGGCACTTATCAAGTGACTGAGGCCGCGAATGCAGCCTATGTAACAACGGCTACCTGCACCTCGAGCATAGGCGATCCGGCAGATGATCCCAGCTCAATCAACCTGGCTGCAGGGGAGACCGTTACGTGTACTTTCACCAACACCAAGAAGCCGAAACTCACCGTCACGAAGATCGTCGTCAATAATAACGGCGGCACGAAACAGGTAAGTGACTTCCCACTGTTTGTTGACGGCAACTCGGTAACTTCCGCCGTTAAGAATACCTCGACCATCGGCTCACATACCGTTAGTGAGACGACGGATTCCGGTTATACATCAACGATCGGCGGGGACTGCGCGGCTGACGGCAGCATCACGCTCGCCGCGGGTGACGACAAGACGTGCACGATCACGAATGACGATAAGCCAGCCAAGCTGATCGTCATCAAACACGTCATCAACGACAATGGCGGCACGGCCACGGCCGCGAACTTCACGCTCGATTCAGGTGGCGCCAACGACTCACCTGATAACTTCCCTGGCGCCGAATCCCCCGGCACTGAAGTGACGCTCGACGCCGGTAGTTATAACGTGACCGAGTCAGGTCCGACCGGGTACACAGCCAGTTTCTCGGCTGACTGCTCCGGTTCCATTGCCAACGGCCAAACCAAGACTTGCACCGTAACTAACGATGATCAGGCAGCAAAACTGATCGTCATCAAACACGTAATCAATAACAATGGCGGCACGGCCACAGCCGCTAACTTCACCCTTGATTCAGGTGGTAGTAACGATTCACCTGACAACTTCCCTGGCGCCGAATCTCCCGGCACTAACGTGACGCTCGACGCCGGCAGCTACAACGTCACCGAGTCAGGTCCCTCGGGCTACACAGCCAGCTTCTCGGCTGACTGCTCCGGCACGATCGCCAGTGGCCAAACCAAGACCTGTACTGTGACCAATGACGACCAGCCGGCAAAACTGATCGTCATCAAACACGTCATCAACGACAACGGCGGCACAGCCACGGCCGCTAACTTCACCCTCGACTCCGGCGGCTCTAACGATTCACCTGACGACTTCGCGGGGGCCGAATCACCAGGCACTCAAGTGACGCTCGATGCCGGCAGTTACAACGTGACCGAATCAGGTCCCGCCGGGTACGCAGCGAGCTTCTCGGCTGACTGCTCCGGCACGATTGCGAACGGCCAAACCAAGACCTGCACGGTAACCAACAACGACATCTCGCCAACACTGCGAGTTATCAAGGACGTAGTACCGGATACGGATCTTGGTCTGTTCAATCTACGGATTGATGGAGCCACCGCAGGGACCGGCGCAAATGTCGGCGATGGTGGTACGACCGGATTTGTTCCTGTAAACGCCGGTAACCACACGGTTAGTGAAACGGCAGGAACTAACACAACGCTGTCGGATTACACCACTGTCATCGGCGGTGATTGCGCAGCGAACGGCTCCGTTTCACTCGCTTTGGCCCAGAACAAGACCTGCACCATAACGAACACGAAGAAGGGGCTGGCGCGGATCGTCAAGACCGTGAGTGGACAGCCACCCGCCTCAGGCCAGAGTTTCACCTTCGAGCTGCGGCAGGGAGCCTCGACCGTCGCTGACGGTACCGTTCTGGAATCGAAGACCACCGATGTCAGCGGTAACCTGAACTTCACTACTCAGCTCGTCGCGGGCCAGACGTATCAGGTGTGCGAGTGGGTGTTCCCCGGATGGAACACGAATCTTGCTGGTGATGGGCCGCTGTTTGTTCCCAACAGCATCATCCCACCGGCACTTCCAAACCCGAACGTCAACAACCTGACCGTCTGCACGGACTTCACCGTGCAACCCGGACAGACAAGAACGTTCACAGTCAACAATACGCCGCCGCCCGGTGGACGCGCGCTAACGATCGGGTTCTGGAAGAACTGGGCATCTTGCGCAAACTCGAACGGCAAGGGCCAGAAGCCCATGCTTGACCTCGCGCTTGGTGTTGCGAGTGCGATAACAACTAACCCGCCGGCTGGACTCGTGGCCTCGGCGCAGAATCCAGGCACTCTGTGGCCGAACTACGCGGCGACCTGGTACCTGATCATAAAGGGGAATCCGTTAAGTACGCCGAACAACATTAGGCCGGCCCCGGATTGCTCAATAGCCGAGAACCTGCTCGACAAGACAACCAGCGACGGCAAGAAGAAGATGTCGAGCGATCCGCTCTTCAACATGACGGCGCAACTCCTTGCCGCCCAGTTGAACCGATTCATGGGCGCCGGCATCAGCGGCACCACCATCATAAACATCGATCGCGCGGTGCTCCTGAACGGCAAGTACAAGTTCAACGGCCTCACGTACACTCCAAAGCTGACGACAGCAGACACCAATACAGCGAACTGCCTGGCGACTCAGCTCGACAATTACAACAACGGACGTCCAGTTGGGTTATGCCCGTAGCGGCACATGGTCGTCCCAACGAGAAAGGGCTCTGCGACAAATCGAGCCCTTTCTCTTGATAAGAACATTAGCCGCAGATAAACACGGATGACGCGGATCAGAATTCTGATCCGCGTCAATCCGCGTTTATCTGCGGCTCAATTTATCATTGGCAGGATCCTGCCACAATCCAGTGCTTGAGAACTCCAAATTCCTGCCAGAAAAATGGGCAAGGACCTCCGTTGTCGTCGTTTAGCCGGAGCATCATAATCCACGAGTTAAATCCTAAAGTGTGGAAGTGTCCCCCGGGCTATGCACTGCGAACAGCGAGCTAATTACATCCTAGATTTCCATCTTCCGACGGCCACGTTTCGGCCGCGGCGTTCACTCGTGGAGCGACGCGCCAAGCCACGCTCGAGCGATGCTTTGCCGGCGCGAGTTTGGGGCGTCGATATTAACGACCAGCCGTTCAGTTTCGACTGCCTGCTCGACAACATGAGTGCTTCAGGTCTGTACCTGCGCATGCCCCGGCGCATGAAGTTCTCCGCGACGGTGAGTCTCGTCGTGCGTCTCCCCAATGGACCAATCGAAAGCAAGCTCGCCGCCATTAAAGGCACTGTCATAAGAGATGAGATGGAGCCCGATGGCCATACGGGTGTAGGCATTCGGATTGTCGAACACAGTTTTATTTGAGCCCCCTTGCTTGTTGTTTGGAAAAGTTTCCGTGGAGAAGGCATGGCAAAGGGTACAGGATGGCGGTTGCTCCGCTGCCGTCCTGTTGCCACGGGAGGCTGATGGTTTTTAGCCAGCCGAATTGCCCCCGACTGACGAGCAAGCTTTACAGCCTCCCAACCCCGACACTATTCACACTGCTCAGAGTGTGAATGACGCTTTGAAATAGCTGGAGTGGTTTGACGGCCTGCTTACCCGCAGTGCCTCTCCTACCAATCCACCGGCCCTTAACACGACGACAAAAGGTGCGGAGCGATTTCGCTTCGTACTTGAGCCGTCTTCGCCAGGAACAAGGAAGGAGTTCTAAAATGTCTCCGTTAACTAGTCTCCGCAAAGGCGTCGTCTCACTGGCGTTCTTTGTTTTGGTGACCTTAGCTTCGGCCACATTCGCTCGCGCGGATACGGTCACGTTTGATCTCAACCGGGGCAGTACTTTGCCCAATCAAAACTACGGCACTATTACGCTCACGCTTAACGGCTCGGGAGGCATCGATGTTTCGATCTCGCTGCTTGCCGGGAACCGCATAGTCAACACCGGATTTGATGCGAGCGTGGCGTTTAACTCGACACTGGGCGGCCAGATCGGTGTTACCGGTCTGCCGGGAACCTACACGTTGGTCAATTCCGGAAATCCATCAAGCATAGGTATGGATGGATTTGGCACCTTTGAATATGGCGTGTTGTTCAATGCTCAGGGTGGTGGAGCTGGTACTGATTCGTCGTTGACTTTCACAGTCACGCGCGTCGGAGGCTTCTCATCCGTATTTCAACTGGTCGAGCTCTCGACGAACCCGCCCGGTTCCCTTCAGTCGCCGTTTGCAGTGGACGTCATTTGCGATAGCTGCGGACCCGCGACTGGCGTAGTTGGAACTGCGGTTCCGGAACCTACAAGCATGCTGCTTTTAGGGACGGGCCTCGCCACACTTGCTGCCGGCTTGCGAAAGCGGTTTAAGACCTAAGGTCAAGACTTGCTCGCGCAAGCTCGCTGGATAATTTGATCTGCTGTGGCGTTGGAGAGGTTTTGCACGAGAAATTTGCTTTAGCTTGCGCGTGCGGAGCAGGCGTAGGCATAAAGCCTGGGGCGTAAGCCCCAGGCACTGGACTTTGTGCAAAGCCGGTGGATTTTGAGTTCTCGAAAACGCGTACGGACGTCGATAGTATTTTAGCCGGACTCAACGACCTCAATGCTGAATCTCAAACGTGTGTCTGGCCGCCTCAGAGAACTTTTCCGTGGCCGGGAACAAAGCGCAGATAACAAGCGCGCTGAACCTGGCCCACGCAATTTGCTCGTTGTAGACGACGAGGAGTCGATCTGTTTTTCCATGCGTGAGTATTTCTCACAGCATGGATTCAAGGTGGACACAGCGCGCGAGCTGGACGAAGCGGAAGGACTGATCAAAGCCACTGATTACAAGGTGATTATTCAGGACCTGCGACTGGGACTGGCGCATCAACCCGATGGTATTGAAATTATTAAGCTCGTCCATAAAAGCAATCCCGACACGCGCATTGTAGTACTCACGTCTTATGGTTCACCGGAAGTTGAAGCAGCGGCTCGACGTGCAGGAGCCGATGCTTTTTTGCGCAAGCCAAAGCCGCTGTCGCAGGTGGCCCAGGTAATTCAAGGTTTGATCGAATCGCCCCGCGCCGGCGCAGTCCAACTGTGAAACAGGCGTCAGCAGGCTTTGCCTCAAAAGTCGGAAATCATTGTTGGATCGGGTCAGTACAGGGAGCGGTAGCGACCTGGTCAGTGATCGGCATGCAATATTCGCGAGGATTTTGGACTCTGATGGTTGGACCAGGTCGCTACCGCTCCCTGTACCTGACCCGATCCAAGTGCGATTCGTACTTTTGAGGCAAAGCTGCGTCAGCATGAAGTAGTAAGCCCCGACCGCGTCGCGAATAAAGGCTTCGGTCACGTCCGTGACTGAAGCCTTGAAACCATGTACTGCGACCTGTTGGTTGCAGGCGCAGGATCCAACCAAGCCCAGAAAACTGGATCCTGCGTTTTGGAAGGTACTGAAGGATTCGCCGGGGACTGGTTATGAGAGGGCGGTTCCCCGGTAGTCTACCCGACCAGTCCTTCCAAGAGGGCTCAGCCGAGTCTGAGCCCTCTTATTTTCGCCCAAGTGCTCGCCAGTGAGCAGTCCTCATGACCAACGTGTTTAATCAGTTGGTCCACTTTTCCGGCTAAGTCCTGCCATAGCTAAGTTTCCTGAACCAGCATGATCCTGCCAGTCTATGGCCTGCGGATTGCACCTTTCGGTCCCGCGAAACTGCAATCGCGGAGTTAGCTGTTCCTCTCGCGGACAAGGATTGGGGCCACCGTGCGGATATTCCCTCATTCCGAAGTTTTGTAGAAACCAACTAGACCATTTTGCCCAGGGGCTTTGACTAGCGCAGTTCTTATGAACGACTGCGCCGGCCAAGGCAAAGCTTTCACCTTTCACCAGGAGTCTTGACGACGATGATGTCCCCCAGCCCGACCTCCCGTACCCGTTCGCTTTCCATCAGAACAATTCGCATAACAGTTCTTCTTAGCGTCGTTGCGATCGGGGCCACGATTTTGGCCTCGACTAATTCTTCCGCTCGTTCGATGGGCCACAGATTGTTTGCGGGTGTCGCAGCGATGATCACCGGCAGATCGCCGGAAGCGAAGGTCGCGCCCGCGAATCATTCTCTAGCGTCTGAATCCCTTGAAGCAGCGCCGCAAACCCCGAGCTCAACGATGTCAGTCGCGCGTCGTGGCCATACAGCCACACGCCTTTCGGATGGGCGAGTGTTGATTGCCGGCGGCGATAACGCCAGTGGAGGTTATTTAAGTGAGGCGGAAGTATTCGATCCGGCGACTGGAACTTTCTCAGTAGTCGGTTCTATGACAGTGGGACGTTCTGATCATGCGGCCGTAAAGTTGGGCGATGGCAAAGTTCTAATTACCGGCGGTCGCACGGCGACCGGGGCCACTAATACAACGGAAGTTTTTGATCCGGCGACAGGCACTTTCGCTGCCGGCCCGTCGATGAGCGTCGCGCGTGCAAGTCACAGCGCGACGCTTTTTGCTGATGGACGTGTGTTCATCGCGGGCGGTGATGCAAACGGGAGCGCGGAGATCTTTGATTCGGGTAGTTTCAGTGCAGTTGGCGCGAACTTGAATACTGCTCGCGCAAAGCATTCAGCGGCGCTGCTGCTGGACGGTCGCGTGTTGATTGTTGGTGGACGTGACACCAATGGCGCAGATCTGTCTTCCATGGAGATTTTCGATCCTGCCGATCAGAGCTTCTCGAGCGCGGGCGACCTGACGATGGCGCGTGTACTGCCTCACCTGCGCGTGTTGTTTGATGGGAAGGTACAGATCATCGGCGGCAACAACGATGAGTCGATGGAAATCTACGATCCCGTTACGCGTGAGCTTGGTGCTTACGCGCACGTCGTGCCTGCGACCGACACTTGTACCGGCCTTCGACCCGGCATTCTGGCTTCGGAGACACGTGCAGCGCTCTTCCACAACGGCCAAACCGATACTCTGCTCGATCGATCAGGTCACACGATCAACGAGCTTTCCGGATCTACGCAGGCGCTGGTCGCCGGCGGCGCCAACAGCAGTGGCATCGTGCTCGACTCGATTTCAGTGCTGGCCAGTTCACCTTCGAGCATCACGACGGACAAGCTGGACTATGCGCCAGGCGAGACCGCGAATATCTCGGGCCGCGGGTTTCAGCCGGGAGAAACGGTTCGTCTCAAGATCCACGAAGATCCGCACACGCCACAAGAGAGAGGCTTCGACATCGTTGCGGATGCCGACGGTAGTTTCGTCGGCACCTATCTGGTGATGGACTATGACTTGGATATGAAGTTCATCATCAGTGCGAGAGGATTGACTTCTGGTCGAAATGCGCAGACCACGTTTACCGATGCTAACCCACAGAACGTTACGTTGAACCCCGGCAGTGTGTCTGTCATCGCGGGAAACACCGCTAACTATACGGCAACCGTCGGTGTGGGCGGTAACAGTAGTGCATGCACTATCACAATGAGTTTTGCGTACACTGGAACTGCTCCAGTAGGAACGACGCCTACTCTCACGCCAAACACCCTCACCATGACAACCGCATCTGTGTCCTCAGCATTAGCGATCACCACAACAAACTCCGGTCCGATTGCCGGCAGAACTCAGCCTGGCACGTATAACTTCACCGTCACTGCCACCAGGGGTGCCAACTGCCAGGGAAATGGCAATCTGACTACAACTGGAATCCTTGTCGTCACTGCGGCAAACGCAGCTCCCACTGCTGCTTCCCAATCTGTCTCAACAAACGAAGATACTCCACTTCCGATTACGTTGAGTGGCAGTGATGCAGATGGGAACAGCTTGACTTTTTCAATTGTGAGCGGCCCCTCTCATGGCTCATTGGGTTCGCTTGGCGCACCATCTTGTAGTGGCTCACCGTCCACGTGCACATCGGCAGTAACCTACACGCCGGCAGCTAACTACAATGGACCTGACAGTTTTACTTTCAAAGTAAACGACGGAACTGCCGACTCCAACACCGCCACGGTTTCGATCACAGTAAACAGTGTCAACGATGCGCCTTCCGGCGCGAACAACACTGTAACCACCGCCGAAGACGCAAGCTTTACATTCGTTCGCGCGAACTTCGGCTTTACTGATCCGAACGACACGCCGGCTAATGCTTTCCAGGCAGTGAAGATCACGACAGTCGCTACCGATGGAAAGTTGAAGCTGAATGGTGTGGACGTCACGGCTGGGCAGCTCATTACAGTGGCCGACATCGACGCCGGAAAACTGAAGTTTTTCCCTGACGCGAACGAGACCGGCACTCCTTACGCCACGTTCACGTTCCAGGTGCAAGACGATGGCGGCACCGCCAACGGCGGCGTGGATTTGGACCAGTCCCCCAACACGATGACCGTGAACGTCAATTCAGTGAATGACGAACCAGCCGGAACGAACAACACGGTCACTACTAATGAGGACACGAACTACACGTTCGCCGCAGCGGACTTTGGTTTCACCGATCCGAACGACACTCCCCCGAACACGCTGTCCGCAGTGACCATCACCACAGTGGCCACCAATGGAAAGGTGAAGCTGAACGGTGTCGATGTAACAGCCGGCCAGTCCGTTGTAGTAGCCGACATTAACGCCGGAAAACTGAAGTTCTTCCCGGATGCGAATGAGAACGGCACTCCTTACGCCACGTTCACGTTCCAGGTGCAGGACAACGGCGGCACCGCTAACGGCGGCGTGGATTTGGACCAATCCCCCAACACGATGACCGTGAACGTCAATTCAGTGAATGACGAACCGGCGGGCGCCAACAATTCCGCAACCACAAATGAAGACACGGCCTACACCTTCGCGGCCGCGGGGTTTGGTTTCACAGATCCGAACGACACACCTGCGAATGCACTGGCGGCAGTGAAGATCACCAGCGTCGCGATGGATGGCAAACTGAAGTTAAGCGGTGTGGATGTGACTCCGGGTCAAGTCATCGCCGTAGCAGACATCAATGCCGGCAATCTCAAGTTCTTCCCTGACGCGAACGAGAGTGGCTCACCATACGCAACGTTCACGTTCCAGGTGCAGGACGATGGCGGCACCTCCAACGGTGGCGTTGATTTGGACCAGTCACCGAACACCTTCACCCTCAACGTCACCGCGGTCAACGATGAACCGGCAGGTGCCGACAAGACAGTCACCACGAATGAGGACTCCACCTACACTTTAACCACCGGGGACTTTGGTTTCACGGATCCGAACGACACGCCGGCCAATGCTTTCGCGGCAGTAAAGATCACCACGGTCGCGAGCGACGGCAAACTGAAGTTAAATGGTGTCGATGTCACGGCGGGTCAGTTGATCCTCGTGGCCGATATCACGGCCGGCAATCTCAAGTTCTTCCCTGATGCCAATGAGAGCGGTTCGCCTTACGCGACCTTCACCTTCCAGGTGCAGGACGATGGCGGCACGGCTAATGGCGGCGTGGATTTGGACCAGTCACCGAACACGATGACGGTCAATGTCACCGCCGTTAATGACGAACCCGCAGGCGCCGATAACACGGTAACCACGAATGAAGACACGGCCCACACCTTCACAGCGGCACAGTTTGGTTTCAGCGATCCGAACGACACGCCGGCGAACGCGTTGGCGGCGGTGAAGATCACCACCGTGGCCACTGACGGCAAGCTGAAGTTGAGCGGAGTCGGTGTCACTCCAGGCCAGATAATCCCTGTAGCCGCCATCAACGCCGGCAACCTTAAGTTCTTCCCTGATGCCAATGAGAGCGGATCACCCTACGCGACCTTCACCTTCCAGGTGCAGGACGACGGCGGCACAGCCAATGGCGGCGTCGATCTCGATCAGTCGGCCAACACCATGACGGTCAACGTCACGGCCGTTAACGACGAACCGGCAGGTGCCGACAATGCCGTAACCACGAACGAGGACACGGCCCACACCTTCACAGCGGCGCAGTTTGGTTTCACCGATCCGAATGATACGCCGGCGAATACTTTAGCAGCAGTGAAGATCACCACGGTCGCCACTGACGGCAAGTTAAAGCTAAGCGGCTTGGATGTGACGCCAGGTCAATTCATTTCGGTAGCCGATATTACCGCCGGCAATCTGATGTTCGTCCCGGATGCCAACGAGAATGGCACTCCTTATGCGACGTTCACGTTCCAGGTCCAGGACAACGGCGGCACGGCCAATGGCGGCGTAGATTTGGATCAGTCGCCGAACACCATGACGATAAATGTCACGGCCGTCAACGACACTCCTGACGCGGTCGATGACAGTGCTACGTTCGATGAGGACACGACTAACAACGCTATCAACGTGCTGGGCAACGATACCGATCCGGACAATTTGACGCCGCCGGCGAACGCGGGTCTAACCGTGATAGCGGTTACCCAGGGGACGCATGGCAGTGTCACCTTTACGGCAAGCGGTGTTAGCTACACGCCGAACGCCAACTACTTCGGCAGTGACAGCTTTACTTACACCATCAGTGATGACGGCACCGCCAATGCGGGACACACCGACACGGCCACGGTCAATGTCACGATCAACAATGTGAACGATGCGCCGGATGCGGTGGATGACAGCGCTACGTTTAATGAAGACACGAGCAACAACGCCATCAACGTGCTCGCCAACGACACCGATGCTGACAATCTGACTCCGCCCGCCAACGCTGGTTTGACCGTGATAGCGGTTACCCAGGGAACGCACGGCAGCGTCACCTTTACGGCAACGGGAGTCAGCTATACGCCGGCACCGAATTACTTCGGCTCAGACTCGTTCACCTACACGATTAGTGATAATGGCACCAGCGATGCCGGCCACACCGACACTGCTACCGTCAATGTCACCATCAACAACGTCAACGATGCGCCTGATGCAATTGACGACAGCGCTACGTTTGATGAAGACACGAGCAACAACGCCATCAACGTGCTCGCCAACGACACGGATGCTGACAACCTGACGCCTCCGTTCAACGCCGGCCTGACCGTGATAGCGGTCACGCAGGGCTCGCACGGCAGCGTCACGTTTACGGCAAGCGGAGTCAGCTACACACCGGCCCCGAACTACTTTGGCAGTGACAGCTTCACCTACACCATCAGTGATAACGGAACCGCTGATGCCGGTCACATCGATACGGCTACGGTTAATGTCACGATCAACAACGTCCCCGATGCGCCTGATGCAATCGACGACAGCGCGACGTTCGATGAGGACACGAGCAACAACGCCATCAACGTGCTGGCTAATGACACCGACGCTGACAATCTGACGCCTCCGTTCAACGCCGGCCTGACGGTTATCGCCGTCACTCAGGGTACGCACGGCAGTGTCACCTTCACAGCCAGCGGAGTCAGCTACACTCCAGCCCCGAACTACTTTGGCACTGATAGCTTCACCTACACCATTAGTGACAATGGCACCGCCGATGCCGGTCATACCGATACGGCGACGGTCCACGTCACTATCAACAACGTCAACGATGCACCCGATGCGATTGACGACAGCGCGACGTTTGATGAAGACACGAGCAACAACGCCATCAACGTGCTCGCCAACGACACTGATGCTGATAATCTGACGCCGCCGTTCAACGCCGGCCTGACGGTTATCGCCGTCACCCAAGGCACGCACGGCAGCGTCACGTTTACTGCAAGCGGAGTCAGCTACACTCCAGCCCCGAACTACTTCGGCACTGACAGCTTCACCTACACCATCAGTGACAACGGCACCGCCGATGCAGGGCACACTGACACGGCTACGGTCAATGTCACCATCAACAACGTCCCCGATGCACCGGATGCCATCGACGACAGCGCGACGTTCGATGAGGACACGAGCAACAACGCCATCAACGTGCTGGCCAACGACACCGACGCTGACAACCTGACACCTCCGTTTAATGCTGGTCTAACTGTGATAGCGGTCACGCAGGGCACACACGGCAGCGTCACCTTTACAGCAGGTGGAGTCAGCTACACACCGGCGCCTAACTACTTTGGCACTGACAGCTTCACCTATACGATCAGTGATAACGGAACCGCCGATGCCGGGCACACCGACACGGCGACGGTCAACGTCACGATCAACAACGTTCCCGATGCGCCGGATGCGGTGAATGACAGTGCGACTGTAGATGAGGATACGATTAATAATCCCATCAACGTGCTGGCCAACGACACTGACGCCGACAACCTGACGCCTCCGTTCAACGCCGGCCTGACCGTGATAGCGGTCACTCAGGGTACGCACGGCAGCGTCACCTTTACGGCAACAGGAGTCAGCTACACACCGGCGCCGAACTATTTCGGCACTGATAGCTTCACTTACACCATTAGTGACAATGGCACCGCCGATGCCGGTCATACCGATACGGCGACGGTCCACGTCACTATCAACAACGTCAACGATGCACCCGATGCGATCGATGATGGTGCTACGTTCGATGAAGATACGACCAACAATGCCATCAACGTGCTGGCCAACGACACCGATGCTGATAACCTGACGCCGCCGTTCAACGCCGGCCTGACGGTTATCGCCGTCACCCAAGGCACACATGGCAGCGTCACCTTCACAGCCAGCGGAGTCAGCTACACTCCAGCCCCGAACTACTTCGGCACTGACAGCTTCACCTATACGATCAGTGACAACGGCACCGCCGATGCGGGGCACATCGACACGGCGACGGTCAATGTCACGATCAACAACGTTCCCGATGCGCCGGATGCCATCGACGACAGCGCTACGTTTGATGAAGACACGAGCAACAACGCCATCAACGTGCTCGCCAACGACACCGATGCTGACAACTTGACGCCTCCGTTTAATGCTGGTCTAACTGTGATAGCGGTCACGCAGGGCACGCACGGTAGCGTTACGTTTACGGCAAGTGGAGTTAGCTACACACCAGCCCCGAACTATTTCGGCACTGACAGCTTCACCTACACCATCAGTGATAACGGGACCGCCGATGCAGGGCACACCGACACCGCGACGGTTAATGTCACGATCAACAACGTCCCCGATGCGCCGGATGCGGTGAATGACAGTGCGACTGTAGATGAGGATACAATCAACAATCCCATCAACGTGTTGGCTAACGATACTGACGCCGACAACCTGACGCCTCCGTTCAACGCCGGCCTGACCGTGATAGCGGTCACGCAGGGCACGCACGGTAGCGTTACGTTTACGGCAACAGGAGTCAGCTACACACCAGCCCCGAACTATTTCGGCACTGACAGCTTCACCTACACCATCAGTGATAACGGGACTGCCGATGCCGGCCACACCGACACCGCGACGGTCAATGTCACGATTAACAACGTCAACGATGCGCCGGATGCGGTGAATGACAGTGCGACTGTGGATGAGGATACGATCAACAATCCCATCAACGTGCTGGCCAACGACACTGACGCTGACAACCTGACGCCGCCGTTCAACGCTGGTCTGACGGTCATCGCCGTCACCCAAGGCGCACACGGCAGCGTCACCTTCACAGCCAGTGGAGTCAGCTACACACCAGCCCCGAACTATTTCGGCAGTGACAGCTTCACCTACACCATCAGTGACAATGGCACTGCCGATGCCGGGCACACCGACACGGCGACGGTCAATGTCACGATTAACAACGTCAACGATGCGCCGGATGCGGTGAATGACAGTGCGACTGTAGATGAGGATACGGTTAACAATCCCGTCAACGTGCTGGCCAACGATACTGACGCCGACAATCTGACGCCTCCGTTCAACGCCGGCCTGACCGTGATAGCGGTCACGCAGGGCACGCACGGTAGCGTCACCTTCACAGCCAGTGGAGTCAGCTACACACCGGCGCCGAACTATTTCGGCACTGACAGCTTCACCTACACGATTAGTGATAACGGGACGGCTGACGCCGGACATACTGACACCGCGACGGTCAATGTCACCATCAATAATGTGAACGACACACCTGACGCAGTCGATGACGGTGCCACGGTGGATGAGGATACGATTAATAATCCCATCAACGTGCTGGCCAACGACACTGACGCTGACAACCTGACGCCTCCGTTCAACGCCGGCCTGACCGTGATAGCGGTCACGCAGGGCACGCACGGCAGCGTCACCTTCACTGCCAGCGGTGTCAGCTACACGCCGGCTCCGAACTACTTCGGCACTGACAGCTTCACCTACACCATCAGTGATAACGGCACCGCCGATGCCGGCCACACCGACACCGCGACGGTTAATGTCACTATCAACAACGTCAATGATGCACCTGATGCGGTGAATGACAGCGCGATCGTAGATGAGGACACGATCAACAATCCCATCAACGTGCTGGCCAACGACACTGACGCTGACAATCTGACGCCACCATTCAACGCCGGTCTGACGGTCATCGCCGTTACCCAGGGCGCACACGGCAGCGTCACCTTCACTGCCAGTGGAGTCAGCTACACACCGGCGCCGAACTACTTCGGCACTGACAGCTTCACCTACACCATCAGTGACAACGGCACCGCCGACGCCGGCCACACCGACACGGCCACGGTCAACGTCACGATCAACAACGTCAACGACACCCCAGATGCAGTTGACGACAGCGCCACGGTAAGTGAAGACAGCAGCAACAACGCCGTCAACGTACTCGCCAACGACACTGATGCCGACAATCTGACGCCACCGTTCAACGCCGGTCTGACGGTAATCGCCGTCACCCAAGGCGCACACGGCAGCGTCACCTTTACGGCAGGTGGAGTCAGCTACACACCGGCGCCGAACTACTTCGGCACTGACAGCTTCACCTATACCATCAGTGACAACGGCACCAGCGACGCCGGCCACACCGACACCGCTACAGTCAACGTCACGATCAACAACGTCAACGACACCCCAGATGCAGTTGACGACAGCGCCACGGTGAGTGAAGACAGCAGCAACAACGCTGTCAACGTACTCGCCAACGACACCGACGCCGACAACCTGACGCCTCCGTTCAATGCCGGCCTGACGGTCATAGCCGTCACCCAAGGTGCCCACGGCAGCGTCACTTTCACCTCCGGCGGCATAAGTTACACTCCCGCGCCAAACTACTTTGGCCCAGACTCCTTCACCTACACCATCAGTGATAACGGCACCAACACCGCCGGACATGCTGACACGGCCACAGTGAACGTGACGGTTACCAACGTAAACGATGCGCCGATCATTAGCGCCCTGAACATCGCGCCCGGCGCAATCAACGAGAACGACTCCGCTGTTCTCAACGGTTCGTTCTCTGACGCCGATCCCGGCGATCCACACACGGTCGTCATCTCCTGGGGCGATGGCTCACCGAACACCACACTCAACCTCGCCGGAGGGGTGCTCACCTTCACGGCCAGCCACCAGTACAAGGACGACAACCCAACGAATACGGCGTCTGACGTCAACACCGTAATGGTGAGTGTTTGCGACGGCGGTCAGGACGGAAACCTCGCCACCTCAGGCGACAATGCCTGCGCAAGTCAAAACACAACCATAACGGTAAGAAATGTGGCTCCGGTGATCACGACGGCAAACGGACCGACAACACCTCAACCGGCCGGCAGTTCAATCACCGTGACTGCGAACTTCACAGACGCCGGCACGCAGGATACTCATGTGTGCTCGGTGAATTGGGATGACGGCACAACGTCGAACGGCACGGTGACAGAAACTAACGGCAGTGGGACGTGTACAGCCTCACATACCTACACGACTCCCGGCGTTAATTCCGTAGTCATCACTATTACCGACGACGACACTGGCAGTGCCAGCCGCGGTATCGACTTGCAATTCATCGTCGTCTTCGATCCCGATGCCGGTTTTGTAACGGGTGGTGGATGGATCATGTCGCCGGCGGGCGCGTGTCAATTAACTCCCGGATGCGCCACCGCAACTGGAAAGGCAAACTTCGGTTTTGTCTCGAAGTACAAGAAAGGTTCGAATACTCCGGATGGACAAACAGAGTTTCAATTCCAGGCCGGCGACATCAACTTCCATAGTTCCGCCTACGACGTTGGGTCACTCGTGGTTTCCGGATACAAAGCGCAGTACAAAGGTACCGGCGATATTAACGGGGTTCCCGGGTACAAGTTTGTTCTCACCGCATACGACGGCGACGTCAACGGCGGCGGAGGTATCGACAAGTTCCGGATGAAGATCACGAAGAACGGAGTTGTCGTCTATGACAACAGGATAGGAGCTTCGGACGATATTGACCTCGCAAATCCACTCGCGATCAGCGGAGGCAGCATCGTGATTCACAAGTAAGCTGGTTAACACTTTCACCCCGACAAAGAAAAATCCTCAACTCGATCAGAGTTGAGGATTTTTCGATCTGCGGAGTTACAAGGTCTAGATAAATAATCGAATCACGGCCCAGGCGATGAGCAGGCTGACGAAGCCGCCTGAGAACGTAAACACACGCTCCGCCGGTTGGCTCTTGCGCCGCATTAGGGCACGCATGATCACGACACCGCATTTCCAACCATCGTGCTGGTAAAGCGGAAGAATGTTGCCGGCCGCGAGTAACAGGTTCAGCCAGCCGAACATTGTCCCGTAAGTGAGAAAGCCTGCCACCAGATTGAAGATAACTCCTCCGAGATGGACGAGGAGTTGAGCGCGCACTGACTTTTCCTTCAAAGCCGTACCATCAAGCCGCACAAACGATCCGATTGGGATCGCGCGTAAATTGAAGCGGACGGCGCCTAAACGAAACCCGGCGAGCCGTGGACCCATTCCCAGGCCCAGCTCAGAAGCCGGAACCTTGCAAGAGCGCGCCGCAAGGAGATGGCCCAACTCGTGGACGATCATCGCCAGCGCGGTGAATCCGATAAGTGGAATAATTAATGACATAAGTCTAAAGACGATTCCCCGCCGCGAGTACTTCAAGACTCATGCCGGATTATTTTCTTAGGAAATCGAGTGATTTCGGTGGAGAGTGACGAAAAATGTGACCTATAAACGGCCACTAAATGCCACCGCGTTGTAGACCACAAAGACACAAAGAACACAAACAATAGGCTAAGGCTTGCTTCATTCAATCAATTTGTGCCTTTGTGTCTTTGTGGTTAATGCCTTCTTAAAGCGCGGCCGGGACGATTGCCGGTGACTTGGCCGTCGGTCCAAACTTCGGCGCCGTTTACAAAAACATGCTTCACGCCTTGCGAGGTCAGTTGCGGTTCCTGAAAGGTGGCGCGGTCGATGATCGTGTTTGGATCAAAGACGACTAAGTCGGCTTTGAAGCCGGCTCGAATCAAGCCGCGGTCGTTTAGCTTGAACCGCTTTGCCGGAAGTGAGGTCATTTTTCTAATCGCTTCAGCCAACGTGAGCCAATGGAGTTCACGAACGTAGCGGCCAAGTACGCGCGGATACGTACCCGCACCGCGTGGATGGCGCGAGCCGATACCACCATCGCTACTCACCATCACCCACGGCTGACGATAGAAAGTTCGTATGTCGGCGTCTTTCATAGAATGGCAGACAACGCCGGCGCCACCGTCGCGCACGATCTTCATGTAAAGATCGACCGCACCGATCCCTTCACGGCGGCTAATCTCTTCCATGTTCTTAAACTCGTAATCCGGATGAGCCGGGCAACTGACAATCGTGATGTTCGCTGGGCCACCAACATCCGCCAGCCCGCGCGCGACGTCCACCGGATCGTCATGGCGGCCACTCGGAATCAGGACTCTTATCGTCGAGCTCCACGCATCGTACGGATAACAATCCGCCGTGACGTCCTGGCCGCGAGCGCGTGCTTTATTTATCAGTGCCACTGCTTCTTCAGCACGGCCCCAGACTGCGACGCTTCCCAACTTGATGTGTGAAATTTGCACCGGCAGTCGCGCTTCCCTGCCGATTTGAATTGCTTCGTTCAAAGCCTCGAAAGTCTTATCGGCCTCATCGCGTATGTGACTGATGTACATACCGCCAAACGCGCTTGCAGCTCGAGCAAGTGTGATGACTTCTTCAGTCGAGGCAGGTTTTCCGGTTTCGTATTCGAGGCCGGTGGAGAGTCCGATAGCGCCATCGCGCATCGCCTGCTCAACCATCTGCTTCATCTTTTCAACTTCCGCAGGTGTCGCGCGGCGGTTGGTATCCTGGCCCATCACACGAGACCTGAGCGTGGCATGGCCCACGAAGGTGAGAACATTTAAGGCAGTTGGGTTCTTATCAAGGCCGGTGAGGTACTCGCCGATCGGAAACGCTGAGCCTCCGTCCTGTCCGACGACGACGGTAGTTATGCCTTGCGAGACCTGTGAAGCAGCGGATGGATCGGCGGTGAAACCGCGATCCGAATGATTGTGCGCGTCGATGAAGCCGGGCGCCACGGCCATTCCCGTGGCATCTATCACACGAGCACCGTTTGGAATCCGGATCTTTTCGCTGGGTCCAACGGCAACAATTAAATCGCCACGAATGATAACGATAGATTTTTTGAGCGGTGTTCTACCGGAGCCATCGATTAATGTGCCACCTACAATGGCTGTTACAGGTTCTTCGAAAACTGTTGTGCGAGACGCGTGAGAATCGTCTCTCGGCAAAAGAAGGGAAAGCAATACTACGGCGAATGATGCGAAGCAAAGAGCTTTGTTGAGCATCAACTACCTATGGTTTCTTGTTGTCGGCGATATATTTCTCGAGCGACTTCCTGTCTTCGTAATCGGGTCTCTTTTTTAAGAATTCTTCATATTCGACAACAGCTTTCTCTCTCATCCCGGCACCGTGGTAAAGCGCTGCCAAAAGCAAGTGAGCATCAGCCATACCAACAGGATCGATCTTCAGTGCCGCGTACAGATAATTGACCCCGATTGATCCCTTTTTCATTTGCAGGTAAGCCTCGCCGAGAAAGTAATTAGCATGCGCGGACTGTGGATCGATCCTGACAGCCTCCTTCAGCACCTCGACGGCGCCCTCAAAGTTCTTCTGCGCGATTCTAAGTCTTCCCAGGCTGATTAAAACAATCTCGTAATCGGGATGAAGTTTTAGAGCCTCGGCGTAAGCTTTTTCAGCTTCGGCATAATTCTTTTGGACGAAGTAAAGCCGCCCTAACTCTGCCCAGGCAGGAAAATCCTTTGGATCGTTTTCAACAATTTTACGGAACATGGAGGTAGCCTGATCATATTGCTTCTTTTCGACTGCCTCAGACGCCTTGCTGAACAGTCCCGCGTTTTTCGAGGGCCGATGGTAATCTTCGGTAGCGGAAACAACTGCTGCTTTGTTTCGAGATAAATTGCCCGATTGCAGTTCTATATCCTGGCGCATCTCGGCCTTGAGAGGCGAAGAAAAATCAACGTTAAAGCGAGCGACTTCGTTGTTCTCCACTTCCACGACAATTTGATATCGACCGTCCGTCAGATTCATGAAGCGATAGCGACCATTGCTTAGAACTCTTTGTCGAGAGACAAGCATGCCGGCCTCTGTGTAGAGCAGAACGTCAAGGGATATAGGCGCAGCGGCGGGTGAACTTTCCTCACGAACTTTGATATCGCCGAAGACAATGTTGCTGCCGCCGGTTCGGATGCCGCCGCCTCTTTGACATTGCGCGTCCCTTGCTCCGAGGAGCAAAAACGAAAACAGGATTGCAAGACTAATGTATTTCATAATGTGGCACCTTACTTCCAATGATCATTCATACCGCATGGCTTTGCCTCAAAAGTCAGTAGTCGGACTTGGATCGGGTCGGTACCACCCGCGGTAGCGGGTGGGTGCGCAGCCTTTAGGCCCGAACGGCTGCGCACCCACCTGCTATCGCAGGTGGTACTGACTGTGTCTAACGGCGGATCCTGACTTTTGAGGGCAAAGCCATGCCGCATTTATCATCGACTCCCGAAAGCTACGGCTTTCCATATGCGGCGATGTAGCTTTTGAGCATCTTTTTATCCGGAGTATCGGGTCTCTTCTTCAAGTACATTTCGTACTCAGCGGCTGCCTTATCTCTCATTTCTTTCGCGTTGTACAAAGCAGCCAGTAACAAGTGGGCATCGGCCATTCCCATTGGGTCGAGTCGAAGCGCTTCATTCAGATAGGGAACGGCTTTGGATCCTAACTTGATTCGGAGATAGACGTCACCCAGAAAATAATTCGCCTGAGCTGACGTAGGCTCGGACTTGACTGCCCGGCTTAGCACCTCGAGCGCACCGTCGAAGTTTTTTCTGACAATTCTTAGTCGCCCGAGACTAATCAAAGCCACGGTGTAATCGGGTTGGGCACTCAACGCACGCAGATAAGCTTTTTCAGCCTCGTCGAAGTTCTTCTGAATGAAGTCGGCGGTTCCCAACTCTGCCCAGGCCGGGAAGTCACCTGGATCGCTCTCGACAATTTTTTGCAGCAGACGAATTGCCTCAACATAGTCCTTCTTCTCACTCGCCTTTCTGGCTTTGTTAAAGAGCGACTGATGTTCCGTCGATCGATTATAAGTATTCCTGGCTGAAAGCACTCCGGACCGTTCGTGCGCGGACACGTCGCGCCAGCGAAATTCGATGTCCTGGCGGAAATCCGTTTTGAATGGAGAGGTGACAGAAACGCTAATGCGCGCTACCTCGACATTCTCTACTTCGACGACGATCTCGTATCTTCCGTCACGCAGATTAAGGAAACGATAGCGTCCGTTGCTGGCAACCGTCTGACGAGCAACAAGATTGCCGGACTCTGAATAGAGCAGGATGTGCAGTGAGAGAGGTTTCAGGCCGTCTGCCTGGCTCTCGTCCACCTTGATGTCGCCAAACAGAGTGTGACCGCCGGCTTGTGCGAATGCAGATCCTACAAGAGTAAGAATCACTAAAACTGAGAGACCAAGCCGCTGCATTTCCTAGCTATTGTATTGAGACTGCGGAAACATCGTATTCCCAAACACGTGCGAGCAAGAAGCGGGCTGAAGCACGAAGCCTCAGCCCGCAATTTTTTAGGTGCGAGACGTTCTAAAATTCGTACCTAAATCCAAACTGCATAACTCGCGGCGCTCCCTGAATGGCGGTGAAGTTTGCCCAATTAGTTGGAGGCTTGGCCGTCGAGGGTTTTAGGTTCACACCGAATCCACTCCTGCCGGTATCGTACTGACCAAGCCGTTGAGTATTGGTGACATTAAACGACTCAACCCGAATCTGAAGCTTCTGTTTTTCGCTCCAGGGCATTGAAAAGCTCTTGCCCAAACCGAGATCGAGGTCAACGTAACCGGGGACCCTGAAGACGTTACGATCACCTGTTTCTCCGGGTCTTGCATTGCGGAAGCTATTATAGGCGTCCTGGGTATTGCAGCCGAACAATTTGGGCGACCCCGACGGATTAACGCTTGAAATAACACCTCCGCGGTCGGGACAAGTATCAATGGGACGGATTCTAACCACGTTGCTTTGCACGTTCCAGTTTGTGGCCCAGCGACTATTGTCAAACGGGCCGCTGTCGCCATAGAAGCCGACCGGCAAGCCGGAATTCCAGCGGAAGATACCCGACAACTGCCAGCCGCCAAGAACTCCATCAACCCAACGGTTGCCGCTGTTCAAGAACGGCCGACCCTTGCCGAACGGTAGTTGCCACACCGCGTTCATGTTGATTATGTGACGAATATCAAAGTCGGAGTTGGCGTAGCTCTGCCCTTGCAGAACAGGATTAACAATAAACGCACCGCCATACGAACCGGCCGTTGATAGCCCGGACGCATCATCCAAAGAGTGCGAGAGCGTGTAATTGAAATCCATCGTCAGCGTGGTACCCAGTCGTTCGCGAATGGATATCGTTGCCGCATGATAATTGGATCTCGCAATACTGCTGAAAGTTGACAGCGCGCCGTACTGCGGCTGGAAGAACAGATTGTGCGCCGTCGAGACGCCTCCATTTACTGCCTGATCGAGAGCGTCCTGAGTATCCGTCCAATCGTTGCCGAAGATTGATCTACTCCCCATCATGAAAACCGCCTGAGTTTGGTTTAGTGTGGGATCCAAAACTTCGTCACCGAAATAAAACTCGTTGAGGCGTGCTGCCAGATCAGATGGGAAAATATTCGCGAAATAAGGGATCTGAGCGATGTCTGCTACGGAAACCCCGGCTACCCTAAGCTGCTCCAGCATTCCCGCAGCCGTGTACCAATCCATGCCCGATTTGGGGTCAACTAGATTGTTCAGAGCCATCACATCTCGCGAAGCGATCAGGTTGCGGGCGGCGCGGCCAATATAGGAAGCCTGCAGCACCAGTCCTTTCGGTAATTCCCGTTCGAACGTCGCATTCCAACTGTAGTTGATCGGCGCAACTAATCGTTGGTCCAACGACGATTGGATAGGCCTCGCTGTGGTGAAGCGTGCGGTTTGCGGGAAGGTCAGGTTGCCGGGAACAGTTATGTTCTGGAGGGGACGTACCGCCTGCCCGAATCCTGTGAATAAAGGAGCCAGAGGCCGCGGACCTCCGCCACCGTAGATGTCAGGAAGACTAAAGGTATTGGCATTGATGTTTTGACTGGAAGAGAAACCCAATGCATTGTTCAGATCGAAGGTTACAGCGAGTTGTTGACCGTAATAGTCGTTGGTTATACCGAAACCACCGCGAATGACGGACTCACTGTTCTTTCCAAAGAGCTTCCCAAGAAAACCGCTCTTGAAGGTGGGCGACCAGGCGAAGGCCACACGCGGCTGAAAATTATTCTTGTCCCTGTCGTAAAGGGGCCGCTTGCCATTCGCCTTTCCGGTCAGCTCGATTGAGATCGGATCATTGAACGGCGTACCCGCTGCTGCGCCGGCTAAACGCTTGGCAAAAAAGTCCGAGAGAGGAATGTTGGTCCCGGTCTCAAACCCGTTCGCCTCCCAGACCGGATCACTGATGCTGTAACGCAACCCGTAAGTGAGCGTCAGATTCGGCCGTATCTTCCAAACATCCTGACCATAAACATCATATTCCCTCGTTCTCCAATCGCGATCGGCTGGTGCCCCGGGGGGCAAAATGGTCCCATCATGATTAAACGTGAAATTAGCCGAATACTGGGAGAATCTGCCGACTAAAGCGACGACTGCGGCTTGAACCGAATCAGTAAAACCAGGATCCAGGGGCGCATTGAGATTGTCTGTTCCAAACTGATTTATAGCATCCGAGATGCTGTTTCCGCCGCCGAAATAGAAGGAAGGATTCGTGATGGCGTTGTCAAACGCATTAGTGAAGCTTTGCCGTTTGTTGCTGATCAGTCGAATGTTTTCGCCGAATTGCATTGTGTGGTTGCCGCTAACCCACGAAAAATCATCGGTGATGTTGTGCACCGGTGTTGTTCGGTTGGTTGTACGGACAGACGGATTAAGGACGGGCGAGAAAACGAAGCGGAATCTAATGGCGTTCTCGCCTGAATCGCCCTGTTGGCTGTATGCCTCGCGTGTGAAGCCATAACGGAAGTTATTGACGAACCTACTGCTGATGGTCCAGGTGTGGCCCACAACAAAGCCCCACGGGTGTTCCCAAAGGTTTGGAGCAGGCGTGTCCGGAAACTGGGGAATACCTCCGGTCAAGTCATAAATGACATTGGCTCGGACAAATAACAATTGCTTTCCAGTTAAATTGAGGTCAAAACGACCTGAGTGAGAATGCAACTTAACCGGTGTCGGGGCATTGAAGCGGAAACCACCGGTATTTAGGCCATCACCGGTACTCGTATCATTAGCGGGATATTTGGCGGCAGCAGCAGCCAACGCTGAAATCGCGAGTGGATTTAGTCCCGCTGCCGGAAAAATTGAGGCTACTTGAGCGGCGGTTAACGTTGTGATGGTCCCGTGCGTATTTAAGTACCGCACTTCACCGCGTCCCAGGCTGGCCAGCGGAACATCGCGCGCTTCCGGTACTGGTGTTTGGCTTACATCCCGACGTTCTTCGTAGCTATAAAAAAAGAAGAATCTATCCTTGATGATCGGGCCTCCCACGGCGCCGCCAAACGTGTTTCGAATCAGCGCGGGGCGCTCGAGACCCGAGCGGTTGTTGAAAAAATCATTAGCAGTCGTGGCGGTGTTGCGATTAGCCCAGAACAGCGCTCCGTGCCAGTCGTTACTTCCACTTTTCGTTACGAGGGAAATTTGCGCACCCGAGGAGCGACCCTGATTTGCATTTGCATTCGTAGTCGTTACGCGAAACTCCTCAATGGCCTCGGCGTTCAAGCGAATTACCGGATGATTCTGGGCCGCAGTTAATTGGGATCCGCCATTGGGAATATTTGTGGGACCTTCAGTCCCAACGATTGCGTTTGTCTGCGCGTCGTTAATATCCACACCGTCAAGCGTCAGGTTTGATTGATCTGCGCGCGCACCCGCGACATAACCTTCTCTCGTAACGCCGGGTTGCAGGGTTACAAGCGCGAGAGGGCTGCGCGCTTCAAGAGGTAATTGCGTAATCTGCTTGTTGACAAAGTTGTTGCCAAGCGTTGCGTCCTGCTTGTTTACCAATACTTCGCCGGCACCAGCAGAAACGGTAACCGTTTCAGAGACGTTTCCAATCTCAAGCTGTATGTTCAGCTCAGTTGGTTTTGCCACTAGCGCTCTGACGGAGGTGCGAACAGCCTTCTTGAAACCCGTGGCTTCGACCTCTACCGTGTATTCATCCGGCGGAATCAAAGTGAATGCATATGTGCCGGTGTCCGTTGTCGTTTGAGTGCGATTAAAGTTCTTGGCATCGTTCGTCAGTGTGACAGCCGCTCCGGCAACCACGTTACCCTGTGGATCGGTGACAACACCCTGCACTGAGGACGTAGCATTCTGGGCTAGAACAGCGACCTGGCAGATTAAAAGAACCAGAACTGCGCAGACACTTGCAAAGAGGCGACCTGCTGGAAAACTTTGTTCTTTCATTGGGGTCCTCCGATGAAGATATTCTGGTGTTCGCGGGCCTGGGACGCTCCATCTCAGGGTTCGCGATTGGAGATTGTCTAATTGATCTCAGTTGATGAACTTACTTCCCACCTTCAGAAAAACCCTGGGTTGGAAGCCTGAAGACTCGCATTCACCAGCGGTCTGAAGGTGTGGGTGCAAAAACCTGGGTACAGCCTTTGTCAGTTGATTCGTCTCTTGCAGAAACCGTTCCGCAAGGGCATCGTTAAGACGGCCGCATCAAACCCTCGCTTTTTCAGGGTTCAAGTCACTGCTAGATGAATCTGAGGCTGGAGAGTATATCCGAATTTTCCGAATCGTCTATAGAAATTCGGAATTGAAGCCATGGTTTCACCTCTGCGGATCTCTGCGTGTCTGCGGTGAATTGTTGTAAGAGTTGTTTACCGCAGAGGGCGCAGAGGACCGCAGAGGTTACGCAGAGAAGATCCTGAAATCACTTTTTCGCTAGTCCATCGGCGAGCACTTCGGATAATCGCGACATCAGCAGATACGCAGGGTTATCTACGGACCACATGACTTCGGGCATGTCGTCGCAGGAGATCGCCATCGCGATTCTTCCCTTCTTCGTATAGAGAATTCCGACCGCGCTGCGCAGCCGATCCAGCGCGCCGTACTTGCTCGCCATCGGCACGTCCCAAAGCGACCGGCCAATGGCGTTACGACCCTGCTCGCGTTTCATCAGCTCGATCATCTCTTTTGAAACGGCGGGGCTGATGATTTCACCGCGCTCGAGTTTCTCCATCACCAGTACCATCTCGCGCGGGGTCGCAAAGCCGAGGCCGAATTTCTTGTTCTCCGGATCTTTTCCGGCCATGCTTTCGCCGCCGCTTCCCACTTTCCTCAAGATCTTGATCTGTTTGAAACCGAGTGACTCCATGCGCGCGTTCACCGCATCAGTCGTGAGGACGTCGAGCACGAGATTCGTTGCGGTGTTGTCGCTGAGGATCATCATCAGGTTCACCGCGTCGCGCAGCGTGAGCTTTAAGCCATCTGACAGCTCGACTAAGATGCCTGAACCGGAAACCTTTTTCTCTTTCGTTAAGACGACTTCGTCGGTCCATTTCGCCTTTCCTTCGGCAACGCGTGCAAATGCCTCGATCATGACCGCGATCTTGATCGTGCTGGCTGTACGTACGCGTTCGTCTGCATTGAGAGCGTAGGTTTCGCCAGTGTCGAGATTTTTGGCAAAGAGGCTGACCTTGCCTTTGAAGGAGTTGACGAGAGTCTTTACTTGATCGTCGAGGGATTGCGCCGCCGAAGGAATGCTCAGGAGCAATAGGACCGGAACGACTCGCAAGAGTCTTTTCATAAGATTAATCTTGTAAATTCTGAAAAATCCTGATCAATCCTGTAAATGGCCCAACGCAATCAACAGCTCCGCATTCAGAATCGCCGCACCGGCGGCGCCGCGGATCGTGTTGTGACTCAGCGTCACGAAGCGATAATCGAGCACCGAGTCAGGCATCAAGCGCCCGATCGTGATCGTCATTCCTTTGCCTGCATCACGATCGAACTTTGGTTGCGGCCGATCCGGTTCGTCACGAACGACAATCACAGCCTCGGGCGCGGAATGTAATCCGAGCTCCTGCGGCAACGAACTGAATGATTCCAGCGACGCGCGCAACTCCTGCAACTCAGGCTTGCGTGCGAACTTCACTCGCACCGCTGCCATGTGTCCGTCAGCAACGTTCACACGATGACACTGAGCACTGATCGCCATCGGTGCGAATTCGATCCGTTCGTCAGTGAAGCGTCCCAGGATCTTCGCAGTCTCGGTTTGCATCTTTTCTTCTTCACCGCCGATGTAGGGCACCACGTTGTCGAGAATATCGAGCGAAGCAACCCCCGGATATCCCGCGCCCGAAAGCGCTTGCAGCGTGGTGGCAGCAACCGCGGAGACGCCAAACGATGCATGCAAGGGAGCGAGCGCGAGCGCCAGCATGATCGTCGAGCAATTCGGATTGGTGACGATGAAGCCGCCTGATGGATTACGGCGCTTCTGCGTTGCGAGGAGGCCGAGGTGTTGGTGATTCACTTCCGGGACCAGCAGCGGCACGTCTTCGTCCATGCGGTAGGCGGATGAATTGCTGATCACCGGATAACCAGCGGCAGCAAAGCTGCCTTCGGTCTCGCGAGCTATGTCGCCGGGCAAACTCGAAAACACGAGGTCACAGTCGAGCGGAGGCGCAGGTGGTTGCACGGGCATCGATCGGATTGCCTTCGGTATTTCACCGATGAGACGCCACGTGCAGGCGTCGCCATAAGCTTTGCCCTGCGATCGCCCCGACGCAGCGACCGCCGTGACTTCAAACTGCGGATGATCCTCGAGCAGTTGAATAAACCGCTGCCCCACCATGCCAGTCGCGCCAAGAATTCCAACTCTGTACTTCGTGCTCATTTCTTTTAATCCGTGTAATCCGTGGTCAAACCTTTTTTCATCCGCCGAACGCCTTCGGACAAGGCATCAAGGTCAGCGCAAAAAGAGATACGCAGAAACCCCTCACCCTCGCTTCCGAACGCCGCTCCGGGAACGGTAATCACCCCTTGCTCCAACAAAGCATCAGCAACTCTCATCGATGGTCCATACGCGCTCACATCCACCATCGTGTAGAACGCGCCTTCCGGCGTCACTGCCCGCAATCCCAATTCAGAATCGATCAACGCCAGCAAGTGATCCCGGCGCGCGCGAAACGTCTCACGAAACCCACGTCGTGACTCTTCAGCCTCTTCACTCCACGCAACCAGCGACGCCTTTTGCGAAACAGCCGACGCGCACGTCGTTACATAACCATGCAGCACAAGCGCGGCCTGCACTACTTCCTCACCACCACACAACCAACCCAGACGCCAGCCCGTCATGCTCATCGACTTTGAGAGCCCGCCGATGACTATCGTCCGATCGTAAAACGACGCCAACGAATCCTGCCGCTCGGGTGTGTAATAAAGATCGCGATAGATCTCATCGCTGATCAAGTAAGCGCCATGATCTCGCAGCGCGTCAGCAATGCTCACTACATCATCGCGCGACAGCACGCGGCCGGTCGGATTCGATGGACTGATGCATACGACCACCTTCGTTCGCGGCGAGAGTGCTCGACGAAATTCGTCCAAGTCAAACGCAAAGCCGTTTTCTCGCGGCAAACGGTAAAGCCTGGAAGTGCCTCCAGCCATCCGCACGATCGTCGGATAAGCAACAAATCCCGGGTTCGGAAGCAACACTTCATCGCCTTCATCGACGAGTGTGAGCAACGCCAGGTACAAAGCTTCCTGCGAACCCGCAGTGATAACGACTCGCTCCGGCTTGCCCTCGAGATAGGAATAATCGGACGCGACTTTCTCACGCAGCGCTGGAAGACCGGCATGCGAGGTGTAGCCGTTCTGTTCTTCAACGATCGCTTTGACTGCTGCACGCCGAATTACGTCCGGCGTCGGCAGGTCGGGCTCGCCCAATCCGAAATTGATGCTGCCGGGCCGCGCGCGATCGAAGACCTGGCGGATAACGCTCTTCTCGATCCCTTGCAGGCGTTTCGGTGGCGAAAACTTCTTCAACGCAGATAGTCCTCTAATCGTACCGCCGTATCGGTCTTTTCGTCACGATATTTCACGATGATCGCTGCGTAAAGTGAAAGACCCCAATTTCGGCCACGCTCCGTTGTCACTGCGCGCGCGCCAGGAACGACCACTGCGCCCGCGGGTATCTCGAGTGGCGCATTTGCATCTCGGTGATAGATCTCGTCGCGAACGAGATCGTAAACAGGAGTCGAGCCGGTCAAGATCGTTCCCGAGCCGAGCACCGCGCGCTCACGCACGATCGTGCCTTCATAGACTCCGCAGTTCCCGCCGACGAGCACATCGTCTTCGATGATGACGGGCACTGCTCCCACCGGCTCGAGCACACCGCCGATCTGCGCCGCGGCAGAGATGTGCACGCGTTTGCCGATCTGCGCACACGAGCCGACGAGGGCGTGGCTGTCTATCATCGTCCCCTCGTCCACGTAAGCGCCGGCATTTACAAACATCGGCGGCATGCACACAACACCGCGCGCGATGTAAGCGCCATCTCTGATTGTCGAACCGCCCGGAACGATTCGCACGTTATCGTCGATCCGCGTCGGCCGGACCGGATACGTGTCCTTGTCAAAGAATTTGAAACTCTCGCCAACTGACATGTCGGCGATCGCGCCCATGCGAAAACCCAGCAGCAGGCCCTGCTTCACCCATGAGTTTACTTGCCACGTGCCGCTTGCAGTTTTTTCGGCAGCACGAATTTCGCCGCGATTGAGTGCACGCTTAAACTCTTCGAACACATTTCTGTCATCGCGCGAAAACTCTTTACCCTGGCGTGCAGCAAGCGCTTCGATCTGTTCACGCAACCGCATGTGTCGTTTCCTTCAGCAGACCGGTGTCGTTCAAAACCTCGCGCAGCCGCGCGCGCGTCTTTTCCTGTACCGGCACGAGGGGCAGTCGCAGATTTTCTTCAAGCAGGCCCATGAGCGCCATCGCCGCTTTCACTGGACCAGGACTCGACTCGATGAAGTTTGCTTCCATCAACGGCAGCAGTTGGTAATGCAGGGCGCGTGCTTCGTCCCAATTGCCTGCGAGCGCGAGATCGTTTAGTCGCGACATCATTTCCGGAGCTTCATTTGAAGCCACCGAGATCAAGCCGTCTGCTCCGAGCGCGATCAGCGCGAGGGTCAATGCATCGTCACCCGAGATCACGCGAAAACCTTCCGGCCTGCCGCGCAGGATCTCCATGATCTGAGAGAGATTGCCGGAAGCTTCTTTGACGGCGACGATATTTTCAACGTCGTGAGCGAGCCGCAGCGTTGTTTCAGCAGAAATGTTTGAAGACGTGCGGCCGGGAACGTTGTAGATAACAACCGGCAAGCCGTTGACTGCCTCGGCAATCGCGCGGAAGTGTGCGTACAGTCCTTCCTGCGTCGGTTTGTTGTAATAAGGCGCGACTGTCAGCACGCCATCGACGCCGAGTGAACGCGCACCTTTCGAACGCGCAATCGTCACGGCGGTTGAATTACTGCCGGTGCCGGCGATTACTTTGGCGCGTCCGCGAGCGATTTCGACAGTCGTGCTGATAACTAGTCGATTCTCTTCGTCAGACATCGTGACGCTCTCGCCGGTAGTGCCGCACGGGACGAGGATGCGAACGCCGCCTGCGATCTGATATTCGATCAAGTCGCGCAAACACTTGTAGTCGATCGCGCCAGTGGTGGTGAAAGGAGTGACCAGGGCTGTTGCGCATCCACGGAGCCAGTCGATTGTCATAGTGTCCTCCGGTTAAAACCATCCACAGATTACGCAGATTACACAGATCAATCTGTGTCATCTGTGTAATCTGTGGATAGTATTTGGTCTATCACTTCTCCGAATTCAAACACCCCTGTTCGTCCCGAAATCCAGTGAGCGGCCAATAGCGCGCCACTCGCGAAGCCCTGTCGCGAGCGCGCTGTGTGCGTGAGTAGGACCTGATCGGCTTCCGAATCAAAACCAACTCGATGCGTGCCGGGAATGTGGCCCGCGCGTGTTGAAGATGTGGGAATATCAGTTCCAAACTGCTCCCGCATCAAATCGCGCAGTTTGAGCGCCGTTCCCGAAGGGGCATCGCGCTTGCGATTGTGGTGCGCTTCTTCGATGAACGGCGAGTAACCATCGACAGCGGCAAACAAAGATGCCGCTTGTTTGACGATACGATAGAAGAGATTCACGCCGATCGAGAAGTTTGCGCCGTAAACCATCGCCCCTGAGTGTTCACTGACGATCTGTTTCGCTTGCGACTCATGCTGTTTCCAACCGGTTGTTCCTTCGACAAGAGATACTCTCGCTCGCGCACAGGCTTCGACACTTTTGAGAACTGCCTCGCTCACGGAGAAATCGACGACGGCATCATGGCCGCGAAGTTTTTCCGCCAACTGATCGACCGCGAGCTCTTTACTCGTGATCACCGCGCCAATCTCGTCTCCGGCCTTGCGCGCTTCCGCGGCAACCAGTTGGCCCATCACTCCAAATCCGATTAACGCGAGTTTCATAATTCTCTCGCCAATCTCACATATATCTGAACCGCGTGCTCCAATTCGTACTTCGCAATGCGCTCGTGGTCCGTGTGGGCGTCGAGAATCGAGCCGGGCCCAAGCAACAGCGGCTTTCCCCAGTGCGACAGGTACGGCACGTCCGTCGTGAAGCGAACCACACACTGCTCAAACCCCGGAACGGAAAAGAGTCGCACCGGATTGTGCGCCGAAGCATATTCAAGACGACCGCGGCCATTAATTGTTTCTGCGAGGACTCTTTTGACGTGCTCTATATCGATCCCGAGCCGGAATTGCAATTCCGCTCGCGCTTTATCTGCGATTACGTTCGGACGCGTCCCACCACTCAGCACACCGATGTTGCACGTTGTATTGCCAAAGAAGCTATCTTCCGGCCACTCGCAAGCCCGAATGTCGTGCAAAATGTCGAGCAGCTTCTCAATCGCTGACTCACCAGCCTCCGGATACGCGGAATGCGCCGCGCGTCCTTCAGTCGTGATGATTGCTCGCACCGATCCCTTGGTGCCGGTCGCCAAACGATTGTCAGTCGGCTCACCGTTAATCAGGAACCGACACTCTCGCCCCAGCGGATGATTATTCGCAGCCTGCGCCCCCGCACTCGAGAGCTCTTCGTCAACGGTGAAAAGCAAACCGACGTCGTTTACACCATCGCCGCGCAGGTGCTCGGCGGCAAAGATCTGTGCGGCGATGATTCCCTTTGCATCACATGACCCGCGCCCATAAATGAATTCATCATCCTCGCTCGACTGAATGAACGGCGGCACCGTGTCCATATGAGTCGAGAAGACAACGCGCGGCGACTCTCCAGTCGTCGCAATCACGTTGAAACGATTCGGCGCCACCTCCTGTCTCTCAACACGATACCCGAGTCGTTCGAGATGCTTCGAGAGATACTGTCCCACGGCAATCTCATCACCCGTGATTGACGGTATATCGACGAGTTCCCGTGTTAACTCAAACAGATTCATTACGGTGCTTCTTGTGCCTTTTTACGACTGAACAATTCTTCGTGCAGTCTCGTGACTGCCTCTTTCACCTGCTCTTCATCAATAACGAAAGTGACATTGATACTGGACGCGCCTTGCGAGATCAGCGTCACATTGATGTGCCTGATCGTGCTGAACACGCGCGCGGCGATTCCCGTCATTCCTTTCAACCCTTCACCCACAACACAGATGATCGCTCGACCTCTTTCGACTCGCACCGTCCCGAGTTGTTCCAGTTCCTCAACAATTGCCGGCAGCGCACTCGCATCGTCCAACGAGAGCGAAACGCTGACTTCCGATGTCGTAACCACATCGACCACCGTGCGATGTCGTTCAAAAACTTCAAAGAGCGCACGCAAAAAACCGTAAGCGCCGAGCATGCGTGCGGAAGTGATCTGAACAGTGGTCACACCTGTCTTGTGTGCGATGGCTTTGACCGTGCGTGGAAATGTGTCGGTTAGCGGGCCAACGAGTGTGCCCTGCTCACCGGGCGATCGCGAATTGCAGATCCGCACCGGAATAGAATTCTCGATTGCCGGTTGAATTGTTTTTGGGTGCAGGACTTTCGCGCCGAAGTAAGCAAGCTCCGCTGCTTCGCTGTACGACAGGCGCTCGACAGTTTGCGCCTCGGGAACTACTCGCGGATCGGCAGTTAATACTCCTGTGACGTCGGTCCAGATCTGTATTTCGCGGCGCGCGTAGGGCCGCGCCGACGATCGCGGCCGTGTAGTCGGAGCCGCCGCGTCCCAGCGTTGTCGTTGCTCCACCGGTTGTCGCTCCGATGAATCCGCCCAGCACAGGAACAACATTGGCTTCGAGAACCGGGCGTAACTCTCTTTGACACGACGAGAAGGTTTCGGCCATCAACGGTTCAGCGCAAGTGTGTTGTTCATCGGTGATGATACAGCGTCGTGCATCAACTTGCCGGGCTTGAATTCCGCGCTGGTTCAACACCTCGGCAAGCAAAGCGCTGGAAAGCATTTCGCCAAGTGAGACTACGGCATCTTGAAGGATTTTGCGCTGTGCGGGATTCTGTTTGCTGGCGCGAAGTAATTCGCCGGCGTGCTCTGCGGCAGTGCTGACCTGGTTAACAAACCCTACTGCCTGCGATTCGGAAAGAAGTTCTTTCGCAACGGCATTGTGCCGATCGAACGCCGGCTTGAGCGACGCGACAGTGCTATCAACCGTCGCCGCAAGCAGACTGTCAGTCACTCCGCTCATCGCCGAGACGACGACGACCGGCAATGCCTCGCGCTCCGCTGCAACGATGCGCGCGACATTTTCAAAAGCGGCGGCGTCAGCGACTGACGTCCCACCAAATTTCATCACCATCGGCATCTGTAAATCCTGTACAGGATTTACAGATTAAACTACTTCGATACTTGAGGCGATATATACTTTACGAAATCTAACGCCGCCAACGCTTCGAGCTTATCAATTGGTAGACGACCGATGATGAGTTTCGACGTCGCAGGATCAACCACCACTTCGAAGCCGAGTTCTTTTAGCTTCGCGCGGGTTACGTCTGATTTGTCTGACAGCCACACCTGCACCGTGGCTTTATCCGCGCTTACAAACTTCGCCTCGTCAGCTCCGGCGAGAACTTCTTTTCTGTTCAAGCGCTGAATAAGCGCGACGATTGAGGGGTGCAGTTTGGCTCGAATTCGATCGAGTCTCTGTTCCTCCGGCGACCTCGGCACGATCACAGCTAAATCCACAGTCGGCGGTTGATTCGGTGGCGTAGGATACACTCGTCCACCACCTCCCGCGCCCGCTGCCTTCGCTGGAGAAGCTGCGGGTCGCGCTGTTCTCGCCTTCGCGAAGCCGCGTGTTTGTGTGGTGGTTAAAGCGAAATTTACATAGCTTCTCTCTTCAGCCTCTACCGCTTTGGGATTCACACCTTCAGGCACTTCAACCGGCACGTCAATTCGTCGTGGCTGGCCACCGTCAGTAACAATCATCTCCTCAACGGCGACAAACGAAGTGAACTGCGTCATCAATCGATACTCGATCCCGAGTTGCGTGATCGTATTCTTCAAGTCCGGACGCATGTTCTCGGCTTGTGCTCCCGCATAGTCCTGGGCCATTAAGTCGTCGATTCGCTGGCGCGCCCAGAGTGATGCAAGCACATCGTGCGAGGCCATTGTCTCCGGAAGCTCAACCGGAATCTCTCGCACAAAATCGCTTCCCGCGCGCTTGCCTTTCAATCGAATCGTTGCGCGTGCGGCGTTGGTGAAGCGTCCGGTCAGAATCACAGGCTTGGCTCCAAAGAGATCGGGGATGCGCTGCGGGTAAACGTCTGAGACGGGCAAACCATTCCAATCGATCGAAATGTCAGTCAGCAACGGCGTGCGCACGCGTTCGTGAAAACGGCGCGCGGCTGCGGATCCATCGTCGTTCAAAGCCACGTATTCCACTTCGCCGCGCCCGGCTTCCGCCATCTTGTCCAGCAGGAACCGGTTCACCGAGCTTCCAATCCCAAACGCAAACACGCGCGCGTTCTGATGCTTCTGTACCTCCGAGATGATCTCCATGTCGTTACCGACGTAACCGTCAGTCATAAAACAAACAATGCGAACGTGTGATTGATCGTCGGATGGTTCGAGCGCCGCCTTGATCGCGGTCATCATTTCAGTGCCACCCGAACCGGCGCGTGACTGTAGGAACGACTGTGCCTTTCTCAGGTTCTCCGCAGTCGCAGGCACAGGCTGCGGAAACAGTATGTGAGTGTCGCCGGCAAAGGTGATGAGATTGAACGTGTCAGACGGGTAAAGATTGTCGAGCGCCAGCTTCATCGTCTCCTTCGCCTTCTCGATTGGGAAACCGCTCATCGATCCGGACGTGTCCAGCACGAACACCAGCTCCTTTGGCATGACGTCTTCCGCCGTAACGCGCTCGGGCGGCTGAAGGATCATGGTGAAGAAGCCTCCTTTTTCGGAACGATGCGTCAGCAACGCGTCCTGTATCGCCTGGCCTGCGACGTCGTAACGAAGAATGAAGTCTTTGTTGGGAATGGTCTCGCTGCCCTTCAGTCGCAGGCGCGCGCTGCGAAGGTCCGGACGTTGAATGTCGATGGGGTGAGTTTTCGATTCGACTTTATCGACGATCAATCCGGCGTCGAGTGCCACTTCGAGAGAAATGTCGTGTCCACTTCTCATGCCGGCAGGCGCCGCCCTGGGAGTAATGCGGGAAGCATCCGGAACTCGATCCGTGTCAGGAGCAAAACCGTTGCCGCGCTGATCTGGTTTAGCGGCGCCGGGTATGTAACGTGGTCCTACAACCATCGGAAACACAAACTCGTACGCGCCATTCTCGTATTTCAGAGTTTCGACGTAACTGATTGTGATCTTGACCTGCTCGCCGGGAAGAATGTTGGCCACTGACTGCGTGAAGATGTTTGGACGTTCCTGATCGAGCAAGCTGGCCACTTGCCCGTTCGACTTTGCGGCTTCGTAGACCGCCTGGGCCTCTTCGCGAGGAAGAATTTTTCCACGCACTGTTCGTTCACCGATAATCATCGTCATGTCGTCTACCGCCGCCGCTTGCGGCAAAGGAAACGTATAGACTGCCTCGATCTTTTCTTTGAACGGGTTTTCAAACTGCTGCGTCACGACGACGCGTGAAATGAAACCGCTGATCTCAGCCTTCACGTCGGTGTGTTTCAGAGGACACATCGCCTTCGGTTTCCCCGAAGGATCGACCACGGTGAGCGAACCCGGAGCGTTGCCTGTTTGAGCAGATGCCGTGGTTTCCGAAGAGTACAAAGCAAGGAAAACCGGTAATGCGATCACGCTGAGGGCGAGCAGTAGAATTGATTTGGTGAAGAACTGATTGGTCATGATGTCCTCCTGCGGTTTGTTAGAACCCGATATTCAGCCCTGTTCCCTGGTGTGTTGGGTATAGAACGGGATGAATGGCGAAGCTTGCATGTTATTTCCCGCAAAGACGCAAAGCGTTGCCGCGTTTCAAGGGCTTTCTTTGCGCCTTTGCATGAAAGATCATCCCTTTTAATACAGATTGAAATTGTATTCCAGTTGCATAAAGACTGATACCGGGCGCCCGCCCTTAGTCGCGGGAACAAATTTAATCTGACGTGCGGCGGCGATGGCTCGTTCTGTTAGTCCGAACGGCAGCGTCCGCACCGCGCGTATCTGGACTACTTCGCCCGTACTGGAGAAGACCACGCGAAGCATCACGGTGCCTGTGATCTGATTCCGCCGTGCTTCTTCCGTGTACTGTGGTTCCGGTTTGAATAATAGCCGCGCTCGCTGTTCGACTTGATTTCCGGTGAATGTTCCCTCATCCAGGTTGTCGGAAGCTCCACCTGGTCCGCAACAACCCGTTTGTCTTCGTCCGCCGCCTGTGTTTCCGTCTTGTCCTGGTCCAAAGCCTGGACCGCTGCCGTCCCCAATTCCGAGTCCTTTGTTTGTTCCGATTCCCTCACCCTCTCCCGGGCCTTTCGATTCAATCTCAGACTTGGACCTTGGATCGCCATAGACCGGGGCTTTGAGATCTTTCCATAGCGCGGGATCGATATCGATGCCGGCGACGGGAAGTGCCGGAGGGTGAATGGGAGGCGCTGTTGGTATGGCGGCAAGAATCTGCGATGGAGGTGGTAACTTTCCGGCCTGCGGTGGGGACGGGTTGCGATTACCTCCGCCGCCACCTCCCTGCGCGTGTTTTGGTGAGGGGCCGGAGCCTTCGCCTTTGTCTTTTTGAAAACCGACTCGTCCTGGTCCATCTTTTCCGCTTCGAGGCTCGCCTGCCGAAGCAGGTGGCTTTGTATTGTCTAAAAGAACTATTTCCGGTAGTTCGCCGGCGAGGTTGTCTTCAGATTTTGAAGTTGGCCTGTCAACTATGAGGGCCATGATCACGATGAGCATAACCGCAACGGTCGCCGTCACATTTGCAGTGGATATCAACTTTCCGAGGCGATGAGCGGCGGAATGAGTTAAGCACGTAACAAACGCGAATGGATCTGTTTTGAAGTTAATCCAACCTCGCTTCAGCTCATGGTTGAAGAAGGCAAGCTGGATCGCGAGTCGTCTGATCAGGAGTTTACTTTCGATAATCGTGGGTTGGTATTCGTGAGTTGTTCTGGCAGAAGAGCTCATCGTAGACCTCGCTTTACTCGTAAGCACACCTACAGCTCAGCGTCCTCGGTACTGAGAAATGGGTCAGTGCCGGGAGCGATAGGACCGGGTTCCTGTTTACGTACTACGGTGATGCCGGCAAACGGTGATTCTGCCGGCTTGGGGAGCCTCTAATGCTTTGTTACCGAAACCAGTGAAAAGGTGACGCTGCGGAGGAGACGTTAATCGGCAATTGTGATGAGGAGTCGCGCGGTTAGGATGCTTTACTTGATCTGATTGAAAAGTTTTGTCGCGCGCGCGTTGTCGATACGCTGGAGAATTCGATACTGCTCGAGTGCTGCGTTGCGATTGCGCAGCGCAACGTATGACATGCCGAGATTGTAGTGTGCCGAGGCGTAATCCGTCTTTTGCCGGATGGCGGTCTGATACTCCTGCACCGCTTCCGCGTAACGGCCCAACTGGTGAAGTGCGTAACCCATCTCGTTGTGTGCTTCGGGATAGTTGGGTTGCAACTGCACCGCCTTGCGCAGTTCTTCGACTGCTTCGCTATAACGCCCGAGGTCGTTGTAAGACCACCCGAGGTTGTATTCGGCTGTGGCATTACCCGGTCGCAGTTCGAGACCGTGTTTGTAAGCCTTGGCCGCTTCGGCGTATTGCTTTGTGTTGTAGTAATAAACGTCGCCGAGGCCGAGATACGCGAGGCCCATGTCAGGCTTCAAGCGAATTGCTTCCTGGTACTCTTCGATCGCTTCAGAATAGCGGCCGAGGTTTCGCAGGGAGTAACCGAGTTCGTTGTGGGCTTCGGGATAGTTGGCACGATAAGAAATTGCCGACTTCAGCTCCCTGATGGCATCGTCATAATTCTTTTGGTCGTTGTAGATCCAACCGATCTGGTAATGCGCTGCGGCATAGTCGGGCTTGATGCGAATGGTTTGATTGAAGGCAGTTAGTGCCTCGTCGAACTGTTCGAGCTTTTTATAGGCATAGCCCAACTCGAAGTGCGCGGCTGCGTTGTTGGGTTGCAATGAGATGACTCGCTTTAATGGATCGAGAGCAGAGCTGTAGTCATCCATGTCGTTGTAGATCCAGCCGATGCGATACAGCGCCGAGGCCATCGACGGATTTATTTGCGTGGCCTTTAAATAAAGGTCGAGTGCTTCACGATATTTTTCTGCGTTGTAAAGCGCCTCGCCTTGTTGGTAATAGGTTTCGGCACCAGCCGACGAGGTTGTCGTGGTCGGCTTCTTAACGGGTGGAGCGGGAGTCGGTCGTCTTGTTGTACTCGTGGACGCCGGTTTGGTTGCGGGCTTGGTTGCCGGCTTACTCGAAGGTCGTCCCGTGCTGCCTCCGATCATTCCGCCGCCGGTTACACCACTGGAATCGTGTTGAGCTATCGCGACGCTCATGCATGCGAGCAATATGATTGCGGACAGACAAACAAATCGGGGGCGGGATGATAGGGGCATCACATTTCTCCTGCTGCCTAAACGGAATGGACGCGGCGAGAACCGCGCAGCAAGCATTATAGAAAGAATGCGGCTCGATGTGAATGGGTTATGGTGTCGGACGGCTTCGCCTCAAAGTCCGCTTCGTTGCAAAAGATCCGCCACAAAGAAGCACAAAAGGCACAAAATCAGCGGAAATGCTTTTGTGCTTTTTGTGCTTTTTTGTGGCTGGAAGACTTTTGCGGCAAAGCGTGTCGGATCGTTTGACAGCCCTGAATCTGTTACGCTAACGTAACGCGCTTGCGCCAGAGGGCAAACAACTCACCATTGCGTCCCGTTCGTCTAGCGGCCTAGGACACCGCCCTTTCACGGCGGCGACACGGGTTCGATTCCCGTACGGGACGATCAATATCATCAATGAATTACAGTCAGCATGGGGCTGGCTGTCGAGTTCGCAACCCTCCTCGCGAGCTTTCTTTTTCTTAATTCAAAAATCCCTTGACAAACAAAAAGCAAGGCCCGACCGAAACCGATCAAGCCCTGCTCTGCGTGAACGTCTTCTGTGTGTGTTAGCCCTTACATAGTTACTTACTTTTCAACTCGACGGCCGGCGCACGTCTGTATGCGCATGACAAAGTGCCCGTCAAATTCTTTTGCGATAGATGCGGTAAAGTTTTCAAGTTTTACGAGAAACCGATTGCCGACAGGGCTCATTTTCAGAAGTGACTTACAAAGTCTTAAATGCGTTAGGCCATGAACGCAAAAATAGTCGTGACGAGTAAAACCGTTGACGCTTTGTTTTAGGGTATAAGCAGTTTGGGGCGGGAAAGCAGCTGCGGCAATTTACAAATACTATTCAAAGCCCCTTGCCGACAGTGAACCGTTAGGCGATGCTGAAATCACGGTTGAAATTCTTAATGGTCCAGGCAGGGACTACAATCCAGACTATCTAAGGTACAAGGATAAAAAGCACGATCGCGAACACGATGGCGTGTAATAGCCAAAACTTGATCTGACAGTTAAGAGGCGGCGTACAGCGGGCTTGGAGCTGTGGAGGGCTCCCGCCCGCTGTACGCCTTCTCGATCATTTTCGCATCGGCCAACGGCTTCGCATCCAAAAACGTTTGCATCGGCGTCTTACCATAGCAGTACTTGCCGCTGTGCGTCCGCTCGGTGTTGTAACTCTCAATCCACTGGTCCACATCGGCCTGCAACTCATCGAGACTGCGGTAGAGTTTCTTCCGAAACGCCACCTGATAAAACTCCTCGAGGATGGTGCGATGAAAGCGTTCGCAGATCCCATTCGTCTGTGGTGACTCGGCTTTGGTTTTCGAGTGGTCGATGTTTTCCAGTGCCAGGTAGAGCTCGTACTCATGCTGCTGGAGATTACCGCAGTACTCCGACCCGCGATCAGTTAAGATCCGCAGTAGTCGCACATCGTGCGCTTCGAAAAACGGCAGCACTTTGTCATTAAGCATGTCGGCCGCCACCAAAGCGTTCTTGCGATCGTAGAGTTTGACTTGGGCCACTTTGGTGTAAGTGTCGATGAAGGTCTGCTGGTAGATGCGACCGACGCCTTTCAAAGTACCGACATAGAAAGTGTCCTGCGCGCCGAGATAAACAGGATGCTCAGTCTCTATCTCACCGTGAGCTTCTTTCTCCTGTTTGGCCCTTTCCAGCGCTCGCAGTTGCTCTTCGGTCAGCACCAGGTTCTCTTGCGCCGCCTTGGCCTCCAGTGCTTTCAATCGCTTTTTGAACGTCTCCACATCGTGCCGCAGCCAAATGCAGCGCACCCCACCTGGTGAGATGAAGATCCCACGCTTCTTCAGTTCGTTTGAGACGCGCACTTGTCCTAAAGCTGGCTGCTCGATCGACAGCTCCATCACTGCCTTCTCAACATGTTCTTCGACGCGGTTCTTCAACACCGGTTTGCGCCGGCTGATCTCCTGCAGCGCTAACTCGCCGCCCCGGTCGTAGAGTTCTTTGAAGCGATAGAAACTATCGCGACTATAGCCCATCACCTTGCACGCCTGACTGACGTTGCCTAAGGTCTGAGCTAACTTCACTAACCCAACTTTGTTCTTGATAATTTTTCTTCGCTGGTCATGCTGACACTCCTCCTGAGCTTCGCGCTCAATTTATCAGAAGCGTCAGATTAAGTCGTGACTACTACAGATGACGAATCCGATTAGATCCGTGTTAGGTTAGGCTGCCGCCGCCGTGCATAGATATTTCTTTGCACAATCAAGTACGTCCCAAACAAAACTTTCATCAATCACAATCAGCGATCCGCTTACCGCGATCCCTTTAATTTTCGAGAATGGTTTTATCAATTTTTCATCATCCGGCACATGTCCACCATGATGAATAAATCGGTTTCGTGCTTTACGCAATTGTTGGAGCCGCCGATAGGGTATTCCAACCGAATCGAGATCCAAACCCACAGTCTTAGTTAAATATCTATGACACTTGCGCAGATCGTCGCCCTTTCCCTTGACGTCCACATAACTGATACTAAGCTTATTCTTTTTCATTTGATGATCGCAGATCACTTTAATGTAATAATCCACAAAGCTGTAGATGTTTATCAGCATGTCTGGTTTTATAAAATGCGAAATGCGAAAGTATCTTGCCTGTGATTCCCACGCCATCATATCGACTGCTTCTAATGGCGCGGATTTATCTTCTTCGACTGCTTGAGCCAAGACTTCAAAGAGTTTCTTAAAGTATCGGTGCAGCGATTTGCAATCATCATCAATTCGAGCTGAAAGAGTCATAGTGCTTTTAAGATTAAACGAGCGTTCTACCTTGATCAAACTGGCGTGGGCCAAAAAAAGGATTAGACCGATTGGTTTTGGACACGATTGCCGGGGTTCCTGTGGCGTCAGCCGGGGTTCTACGGCCTTAAGCTAGGTCAAACCACCAGCCGGAACCTGACGGCCCGCGTCCTAGCGGCCTTTGAAAACGTCGGTGGTTTCTTGATTGAGCTTCGGCTGCCCCAAGCCAGGGCGAGGCTAGGCTTTCATCTTTGCCATTGCGCAGGCGGATCGTTGAGAATGCGCGGCATGGATTGGACACAATTTAGTCTCACCTCGATCATCGCGTTCCTTGCCGCTTGGTTAATTAGACCTTACTTCGGTTCTTATCTAAACAAGAAGGGTGAGAATCGTGCGATACATGAAGACCTAGACAAAATCCATAGACAATTAGAACGTATCAAAAGCGAATTCTCTCTCAAGCTTGATTTCTACAAGGTGGTCTATCCTGAAAAGGTAAAGGCGGCGCTCGACCTTCACAATCTCGCAGCAAAACTATTCATGGACATACCCGCCTATTTCGTTGGCGCACAGGATCGACAACGCGCTATAGAGCTCCAGTCAGATGCGGGTGTCATGCTCTGGCGGGCTAAATCGTATGAATTCCTGCTTGGAGAAGAGATTGTAAGGCTCACGCGAGAATACAGAATGATTTGCATAACGGTATTCTTGTATGAAAGAGAATTTCGCCCGCGTGATGTACCTGCGGTAAGCCAAGGTGATATTTGGGCGCATGAAGCAAGCTACAAGGAGTTGTCAAATGCTCTGCGTCGGGCGTTGAATCTCGATACTTTGGATGGTCTATTGCTAACGTTTAACGAGGTCACCGATAAAAGCGCTAGCGTTAATCACGCCAAAGAATAATCCCCCTTTGAAAGCTTCTTACGCGAGTGCCCCGAGTCAAGAAAACTATTATTAAGCAGATCTGATGAAAGAAGGACGGATAAAAGAAACTATTGGGTTGGCTGGTTCGGTGGCGTCCATTACTGGAGTGTCTTTGCTCTGGTTCCAGTCCTTTTCGCCGAGCGTTAATCTTCTGGTTGCAGTACCAATATTGGCAATCGCTGGGTTACTTGTGATCGGTTTATTGGCTTTCGCGTGGCTCACCTTTCGAGTTGGTTATATTTATGCTGATACAATTTCTAAGGACACGTCGCTAAACACCGCCGTCAATATTGCTTATTTTGGTTTAGTTGGCGCTGCTCTTATGCTCCTATTAGTGATCGCAATCGCCTACATATATATCTTCACCTCACTGGCGCTTCATGAGTTTACTCGCCGATGAGTTGTTAGCAGGCGTGGCTCAAAGATTTGAAATATAAAAATTAGGTTCCTTATACGCGAGGAGTGTAAATGTGGACTTGTAAGAAGTGCCGGAACAAACTCAGTGACGAGTGGCAGGAATGCTGGAAGTGCAACACCGGAAGAGACTGGGTTCCGCTAAGTGATTGGGTTACGCCAAGTGATACATCTGCAAATCGCATCGAACGTAAAACGGCGCCTCTCTCATTTGACCTTGCCCACGCCAGAAGGCCCCGACAACGAAGATTATTTGGAAATCGGTCATAATCTGTGGGTACGGCGAAACTGCCTAGGAAACGCATCGCTGCTATTGAACGTGGCCCTTAACGAGTGTTAAATTGCGCTAGCTTTCACTCTATCCCACTAAAGGATTTCCATCCACCGTATGACACCTGATCAACTTCACAACCACATCCAACCTAGCGCAAAAACAATCCCTGCAAAATACGTATTTATGGATGTCGTCAGGTTCAGCCATGGCCGGAGCGTCGAAGCACAGACTGACATTGTTCATTCTCTAAACGAAATTGTGAAGCGTTCGTTGGATACTAATAACGTTGCTGAGAATCGCAGGATTTTACTACCGACTGGTGACGGGATATGTGTTGCGCTACTGAACATTGAAGAACCTTATGATGTTCACATGCTTATTGCTTTGGACATCCTTCAAAGCCTAGAAAAATACAATCAGAGGATTGATGATGAGACGCGCAGATTCAAAGTACGCATAGGTCTGAACGCAAACATTGACAATTTAGTAATCGATATTAATAACAATCAAAATATAGCAGGACGCGGCATCAATATGGCCCAGCGCATTATGGCAATGGCTGATGGAAACCAGATTTTAATCGGTGAGTCTGTTTTTGAAGTCCTTCACGTTCGTGAAACTTACATGAAGTTCTTTCGCAACTTTCCGCCTGTTCCCGTGAAACATGAATCAATCCGAATGTATCAATTTATTGATGAATCCAGATCAGGTTTGGATGCAAACATTCCGGAGCTTCTTAAACGGAACGAACAAAAACCTGATGAACCAAAACTGTCATTTTGGGCAGCTTGTTACTTCGCGCAGGCTATCAAATATCGAGAGTTCCTGATTCAACTAAGGGATTATTACGCTGATGAAAAAATGATCTTCCTGTGGATGCTTGCAAAGGACACCGTTTACGAAATTGAGTCGAAGGGCTTACGGTCGTATCCACAACTTAGCTACAAGGCGGGCAAAGTCAGACCCTTAGACCAAATCGAATTCTATTCCAATTTGGACACGGGGGTTTCTGCGGAGTTACATGAATTTATAGAGCGCTACCTAGGCAAATATCCATATCAACTTTTTGAAGATTTCAATCGATGGTTGATCAGCCGAATCGGAGAGAACAAGTTGAAAACGGAGTGGCCAGATATTTGGCGCAGGGTCAATTCTGAAACAGCCGATAATAATCGGGATACGCCCATTAACGAGTGAGTAAGTGGCAAACGATAATAATCCGATCAGCGGTGGTTTAGTTAGTCTCGAAGGATTGACTAAACCAGCCACCGTTTTGGTTGAAAAGATTTCCGACGCAATTGGAACATTATGGCGTCCGCGCCAAATTGTGCGCGAAGCCCGTGCTGAAGCTGAAGCGGAAAAGATTAGGGCAATTGCAGGCATTGAAGTCACCGAAATACAACGACGTGGTTTGGTTCGACTTATTGAACAACAGGGCAAGCAGCAAGAGAACTTCGAAAACGTGGTAGCGCAAGCAATCCCCGAATTAAGAGATGATGCGAAACCAGAAGAAATCGACAACGACTGGATGGCGCGATTCTTTGAAGCATCCAAGCTAGTGTCCGACAAAGAAATGCAAAGCCTGTGGGCGCGCTTATTGGCGAGCGAAGCAAACAAATCAGGCACCTTCACCAAACGAACGATTGATCTGGTGTCGAACTTAGAAAAAAGAGAAGCGCAACTTTTCACCAACCTATGCACATTTGTTTGGAGGATTCGGGACGACTTGGTGCCGATCGTTGTTGACTTCGATGATGACGATATTTACGAAGCACAAATGATTAATTTCGAGACATTGAGACACTTAGACGACATAGGGCTGATCAGTTTGAATGTGTTGGGGTCACTTACTCTGGATGACATGCCGCAAGTACAAACATTCCATTATCACGGGATGTCGGTCAGTCTGCAGTTTCCAAAAACTGATAACAACAATTTGGAATTGGGTCACGTCCTACTTACGAAAGCGGGACAAGAACTAGCCCCTATCAGTGGTTCTGTCGGTCAACCGCTGTTTCTGGAGTACATGATTAGCAAGTGGATAGCGGATGGAATTAAAGTCTGGTCGCCTTTCCCGAAGACCGATGCGGACGAAGACCGATAAAAGTCTTATTGCGGGGGTATGCTGCCCGTCAGCGACGTTTCAGCCGTGTCAGCCGTGTCATCCGCCATCAGGCAGGGCCAAAACGCGGCGCGGAAGCCGTGCTGACGCGGGAAAGATGCAGGTGCTGTTTAGCGCCACTCGAGGCGATCACTCCTTAACCCATGATAATTACTTCGGAACATAAATAATCAAACTATCGCCATCCGTCACAGCTAATTCCATTGACTTCGGAGAGAACTGCATAATTCCATCACCGGTCACCAAACCTACTTGCTTGCCGTTGCTTATTTTCCATATGGTGACCTTTTTAGCCCCTTCGACGGCTAACAACGAGTTGTCGAAAGAGAAGCTGGTGAGCGTACCGCCATCCTTTGTCTTATAGCGACCTATACGTTTCATAACTGCCACATCCCACAGGTCAACAAACGAAGTTTGTCCGTACCATCCCCGGCCTAGAGCAACTAATGAACCCGATTTGCTCGGAATAACGCGGTGAGTTGGGGCATCGTCATCTTCCAATTTACCAAGCGAGATACCAACCTGATTTCCTTGCTGCTCAACTTTCAGGGCCGTCTTTTTGTCTCCACTAGTTACCAGGGACACAGATTCTTTTGTCTTGACGTTGATCAGCAACGGAGTGTTGTAAGCCGTCGCGATATACTTGGCATCTGCGGTAAAGTTCATGTTCCGCGTTCCGCCTTTTCCGGGTTGCGTAAGCTGCTCGACGCGCGTCAACGTTGACAAATTCCAAAGCCAGATAGATTGGTCGGAGACCTGCGCGGCTAACCAATGTCCATCGGGAGAAGCACCTCCGGAGAAAGCCGGGCCCTCAACGACTCCCGCTTCACTCCAGTCCGAGGTAGACCACAATCGCGCTCGGTTGTCAGTGCCTATAGTGAGCAACTGGCTGTCTTGCAAAATAAACTGAACAGAATTGACCTCTTTGGAATGGGCATTCAACTGTTTTACCAGCTCGCCTGATCTCACATTCCAGATAGACACCTGCCCATCAGGATGACCCACGGCTATGCGTGATCCTTCTGATGAGTAGGCAAGGCTGCTAGCTTTTGCTGGAAGCTTAATTTTTATTTGCTCCTTCCATTCAGAATCGCCAGCGCCCTGCACGATGACGAATAAGAGAGAGCACAACGTTAGTGTCGATAAGAGTTTTATTTTTCTTCGTTTCATCATCTTTCCAAGGATACTGGGACGCCAAGGTGGTCAATCACTTGGCAATAAGCGGCGTTTTGAGGAGTTTCTATTTCCATTAACCACTCTGCAAGCGGTTCCAACTCGAAAATGCGTCGGATATCCAAACTCTCAACCAAAGGGTACAGGATCAAGCGTGCGAATGAATTGTGGATGTTACGAAGTTCGTCTACCTTCTCTCCTGCACGTTTCCGAATCCAGAGGGGATCGCGCCGCAGATCCAGAATGGCATAAACGTAGACCATCTCGTCTTCCATTTCATAATAGATGCCGAATGGGAATCGCTTCGACAGCATCCGGTGGAATCCAAAGTAGATTGGATGAACACCGGCAAAAAGAATTAGAGAGTCAAGATCGGAGAGGATTGAATCAAAAAAGTAAACGCCCACCGGTCGCGCACGATTCATAGAATTGCGCACCCGACTCGAGGTCTTCTGCCGCGTCCTCGAGTATTACGACGGTCATCGTTCAGAGCTTCGTAGACGGGATCTGAGTTCTGCCAGAGTCAGAAACCGTGCTTCTCCGCCCTGGGCTCGCGCTTTCCTGTCAGCCAAAACGTCTTGATGCCAGTCCGGTGAGGGTATCTCGTCACCGCATCGATTGAGGGAGTCCCAAAGCTGGTCCATCACCTGCAGCCGTTCGGTCACTGACATCCTCTCGATCTGTGATGATTCAATCATGTCGTCACCCTACCACCTCGTAACTCAGGCCGCAAGACGCAATTTGCGGCACGGGTCCATTAAGGGTCCAATAACGATTCCTCAGAGTACCTTTGACGACCTTACGGTGCTATCCATGCCGCAGGTTTCCTTTGAATTCCTACAAATCGCTTCTCTTTCACGGCGGTGACATGGGTTCGATTCCCGTACGGGACGCCAATCAATCATTTACAAAGAGTCCCATTTTCACCATGCGTCCAATAAGCGTCCAGCTGATCGATTAGTTAATCTATTGACAGTTAGACTTCATCCAACTATCGTATCGCCATCTTAACGACTGATATCGTCCGAGCCTATGCGTCCTCGCAAACTCGCTTTAAGATCAGTCGTCGACGACTTACAGTAGGGGCTGAACTGTCAAGCCACCGGAAGAGAGATGGACACGAACGCGCTGACCGTTCCGAGTCTTTGAAACTCTTTCAAAATAACATGCAAACGCCGCGAGACCTGATGAGTAGCGCTGTTCGCTACAATGACGCAACTTTGGAGGCTTTATGGGTGCAAAAGTAATCTCGGTGCAGTTGTACATAGATACCCTGATGTCAAATCTTCATGAGCGCTATCCAAATGAACAGTTCTTACTTGAAGAAATTGATGCCATTATTCAAGCACTCATGAATTCCATTAGTTGGTCTGCACTACGGACCGCTCAAGCAGAAGCGCAAAACGGAATTATTGTCCGACCTGTTGAGATGTTGGAAACTGTGGATCACTTTTGCACCAATGTGATGTCTAGAGAAGAGATTGTAAGTCGGATAAGTGACACAAGTGGCCTGTCGGACGAGATTTCTGTACAGGCATTGGAAATCATTGAGTCCATAACGGACTCGATGCTCGGTGACGCAGGTCAGATCTTTATTGAGCACATCGGAACTATTTTCCGCCATGAATCGGGTGCGTATTCAATTGCCTTAGCGGCAGATGTAGTAATACAACCCGATAGCGGTAAAGGAGTGGAGATCCCACGGAGCGCAAGTGCGAGCGCGAGTGCAGCCAATTGATTGAGTGTATGGAAGGTAATACAACATGACTACAATAGCCACTCTACTGCATATATCGGACTTACATTTTACACAGAACCTCACGGAGAGGGGCCGTCAACATTGGGCCAAGATGTGTGGAGTTAAATCCCATGCATTTGGCAGAGTGGATGCGCTGTCGAAAAAGATTGATGAGTTAAGAAGTATTGGATGGGGTCCTGATCTTATTCTTGCTACTGGTGACATCAGCACAGACGGTTCAGATGAAGCCTTGGCAACAGCATTGCAGTTTGTGGAAAGTGAGAAGGTTTATCGAGGCAGTCCTCAGCGTTTAGTAACTAAGGGGCTGGGAGCTACGATTAATAATCGCATCATCATACCTGGAAATCACGACCGATACACAGGGTGGCTTCCACTCCAACGGGCAACAGCCCGATTTGAAAAGGCATTTAGCGCACCGGATAAATATCCTTATGTGGTTGCGTATCGCCGTCCAGAAATAGCCACCAATAGGGAAGAGCCTGCGCTGTTGTTCTTCGTGTTTGATTCTACTGCGTCCGAACTTGCAAGCTTCAGCGGAGGGTATACCCCTTGGTATCGAATAGCCCGTGGCCGCGTTGAGGATGCCGAATGCCAATGGCTTATTGATCAAGCCAGTGAACTTTCGAAAAGTGGCGAAGTGCAACGGCTAGGGGGCGGTACATTAGCGATTGAGTACCGTAATACCGTCCGAATTGCCGTGCTGCATCATCATCCTACTAATGTTCCTGGCAAGACACCGAATGATTCGTTGACCCTTTTGGAGAACAATCAGTCGTTCGTTAAAGCCTGTTACGCTGCTGGAATTGACTTAATTTTATTCGGTCACCAACACGTCGCCTTCCGGAGTTTAGTACCGCCCGCGAATACTTCCACCGAACACCCGATATTCTTCTTTTGCTGTCCAAGTACCACGGAGTTCAGCGAAGAAAACGCAGGATTTTATTTGATTCATTTTAGAACAGATGGATTCAATGTAAGTCCCTATATCTGGACCGGACGCTCCTTTTACGAGGATGATCCTACGGCTTACTCCTACCAGAGGTTTATGAGTAGCTCAAAAACCGCAGGTGCCTGACCTATCGTCCCAGATCGCTAGACTCGCCTTGCGGTGAAAATTGACAGCTAATCGCCGTTAAAGAATCGCGACTCGTTCAACGTTGAAACTGCATCACTAACATTAACAGCATCGACTTTCCCTTTTCTTGCAAAGATCAGGAGGTGCTATGGGTTGGTCATTCCAATTAGTAGACGCAAATATCGTTGCTTACCTCACAACATCAGAGGCTGAACCTCCTGAGGTAACGTATCGACATCTTTCAAACTTTCTAAGGGGCCTAGAAGTTGAATGGGACCGGACGTTTATTTCCAGCAATGAAACCTGGCCCGCTAAGATGGGCCGAAAAGCATCCACAATCGCCAAACAAATTCCGGAAGGCGTCCGTTGGAGTGAGGAGAGAATCTACTCCGATGAACTTGAGAAGCTAATTGAACCGTTGCGGGAGGAATTACAAGATTATGACTTTTACGCGCTTGCCGTATGCGAACCAAACAACACAAATGTCAATGACCGCCTGATGGCATTTATGAAAAACGGCGCCTACTCGTCTGAAAGCCATGGACTTTTTCTGATTACCGACCAGTGGGGAAACTTCGACTACCAGGTTCTGGATCCATTTCCACCCATCCAAGAGATCGCCAAACATCCGGGGAATGTACCCGGAGTGGTTTTCTGGAATGATAATGCTTCGACCTTTGTTAGCATCAGTCATGCCGATGATTTGCTGATCCGGATTCTGGAAGCAGCCAAACAATCCATAACAGCCGTAACTCACGTACTCAAGACTTCTTCACTAGGCCCAGCGGAGAAACGCATTCTCCACCTCAGTGATCTCCATTTTGGGACAAAACGCGCAACAGCCTTGGAAGAGTTCCTGGTTGCGAGTATCGCTCGAGAAGCCAAGAAGGTAGATCGGATCGTAATTACAGGTGATCTGTTTGATAATCCAACGTCACATGCCAAGAACGCCTTTACAAATTTTCGATCGCAACTTGAAAGAATCACTAATGAGGATCTAATTGTTATACCAGGCAATCACGATGAGTCATTCAAAGGAAATCGCCTTGGTTTCTTCGGCAGAATGTTTAAACAGGTGGCTACGCTCGAGTGGACCAGTCTACTTGTTGATTCTGAAATGCGGTGTGTATTTTTCGCTTTTGATTCGGCTCTCGACGCTAAGATTTCAGCGCAAGGAGTGGTTACCAACGAGCAGTTAATAAGGGTCGGTACAATGTACCAATCGCGTCTTGATCGTAATCCGGATCTGGCGAACTATCTTTCGGTGGCTCTAATTCATCACCATCCATTCACCTGGAGTTCCAGCGAACCGAAAATTCTCGGCTACTCTTTGGAAAATCTTCTGTACCTTGAGAACGCGAATGAATTCCTTGAATGGTGCGCGCTGAGGCATATTCCCCTGATCTTGCACGGTCATAAACATGTGCCGCGCCATGTGGTCGAACATATCAACGCTGATGGCCACTGGAAACGGATTCAGTCAATTGGATGCGGCTCCTCTTTAGGGGCTGAAGATGGTCCGCTCTCGTATAACATCCTTTCATGGCATCCGCAGACTCAGAATTGGAGTGCTGCATTCTTTGTTGATAGCGGAAACGCGACCGGATTCACTCAAAGATATGTTTCAATCTCTAACGCACAAAGCAATTAGTCCGCGTTCTCAGCCCTTGAGGGTGAAGACCCACAAAGTATTGAGATCACTAATGTAAAGGCGGCCATTCGAGATCATCGTATACTAAAAGAGCCTTCGGTGAATGGTCTAGCTTCTGTACCGAGCAAGGCGGGTGGAGTAAGGTGATCTTTGATGCGAACGCTTCGGAAGTCGCCTCGACCAAAAGTCGAAAGGATGAACACATGAGCGGTTCTTCACGCGTCCATTAAGGATCCAATAACGATTCCTTAGAGTACCTTTGACTACCTTACTGTGCTATCCATGCCGCAGGGTTCCTTTGAATTCCAGTAAATCGCTTCTCGTTCACGGCGGCGACACGGGTTCGATTCCCGTACGGGACGCCAACAATTTCAATGGGAGGCTTAGAAAATGACAAATTCGATCATGAGAACCTCAGGTCTCCTCTGCCATCGGCTCGTTCTCTTCAAGCGATTGCGCGCGCCGCTCGAGCTCGTCCGCTTTCACGGAGTTGCCTCGCACACTTCTTAAGAATTCCGCATAGCTTTTGAGAAGGAATACGTAGTCTGGCCTAATGTCAAGCGCTCTCAAAAAGAGTTCTTCAGCTTTGTTAAAGTCCCCTCGAACGCGCTGCAAAAATAATGCGTACTTTGTGAGAACGTATGCATCATCTGGTCGGACTTCCAGCGAACGCTGGTAATGCTCATCTGCCGCATCCGACGCGTCCCTGTACATGGTTAAGAAGTCCGCATAGAACCCGAGGGTCAATGGCTCTTTTGGATCTATTGTCAAAGCACGTTTATAGAAAGCCTCTGCTTTATCGAGATCCGAGCGTTCTCTTGCGAGGAAGCTAGCATATGTCCTAAGCATTGGAGCGCTATTTGGCAACGCATCTATCCCTTGCAACAGGACAGCTTCTTGTGAATTAAGATCTCCGGCAGCCTCTGCCTCTTTAAACCATACCCAGCATGGCTTGTCTTTTCGGCTTTCTGCGATTTCGCTAACCGCCTCGCTAAGCGCCAGATCTCCGCTGGTGCGGGATGAGGATTTATCTCTGCCATTATCGCGGTGATCAGATGCGACGGCAGCTTCGAACAGCCTACGTTGTTGATCATCGTAACTCCGCTCACGCTGACGAGCACGTTCACACAGTCGCTCATACAAATCCGGAACGGACCCCCTCTCCCGTAGCTTGCTCAGAAGCTTTGCCATCAGTTCATCAAAACCTTGGATCGGAACAAAACGACCATGCCTTGATCGAACGTAGTCACGAACGTCAGGCGGGACACGGTTCAAAAATTTGCGAGCTTTCGCATCCGGAGAATAGACACACCAAAGAACACGGTCTGGAATATGAGTCGGCAGGGACTTAAGGAAGCCCATTAAGCTTCCGTCATTACCGTCGTAGCCAATGACGATTGGAGTATAGCGGTTAAAAATTCGTTCAAGCGCAACTCTCCAACCGTTCGCTAATTTTGAGATCTCCTCAGGCTGGCTCTTTGGCGAAAAACCGAGTGCGCCATGGACTTTTGCGACTAATCCTGCGAAGTTCAACTGCGGCGTATTGCGCCAGTGAATCATGACCTATCACCAGTGGAAATCGGCTTGAGTGAATAGACAATGCATCGGCCACCAAATTATCAAAATTTGTAGTCACTACTACGCGATGAGGTGTTTCCGACAGCAGATAAGCTAAGACGCTGTAACCATAACTGGGCTCTTTACCCTCCATTTGGCTCTCAAGAAACGCATAACCTGCCTGTTCGTGATCACCATAACGCCGTCGATAGAGTTGCGGGTAGAAGCGGGCTACATTTTCCATTTCAAAATTTGGAATTCCCAATTGCTCAGCTGTCGACCACGATTCCAAACTGAGATCCTCGAAGTTTTCTGCCTCGTAAAGTTCTCGGAGCCAAAGATCCGCCAGTTCGCCGCCTGTTGGAATGCCTGACGATCTTGATACGCCGGCACCGAGAATAAAACAGAAAGGGCGATCTATCCGTTGGCTATGTTGACTTAGAAACTCTGTAAAAAATCCCGCTTCCGTGATAACAATCCTTTCATCGGCCATCATTTCATGACTCCTGGCTTTGTTGGTCGCACTTCCTTAAGACCGTGCGCGGTTAACGTAAGATTAACTCACGCAAATTCTCTAAGAGATAGTGCCGCAATATCATAGAATTATCGCAGACACACCGCGATGACGACTGTGCGCTAATTTTGTTTTAGTAGTTTTGGAGTTCATAGGGTTACTTGACAGTTGTTAAAGCGAATGTTGCTACACACCGGTTGATTCGCGGAGGCCGAGCAGCTAGAGCATGGAAAGTTTGAACTCTGGCATTCTGGCGCAGCCGACGGGCGAATGTAACGATTCCTATCAATTGAAGGATGGAAGGAAACGCGAAGAAATTGAGCATGAAGACGGTGCTATGCCATCCCATCGCGTAAAAATTCAATATCCTTCGGCCCCCCAGCCGGTGCCAAGTCGGAATGCTTTGGGACGCCAATATTATTCTAAAGCTATTTTAACAAGTGATTTGCTGATCGAAATGTCTGTTGGAATAATTGGATGAGAATCCGTCTCCGTTGGTGTTACGACCAGCTGGTCTATCTCCTCTCTCGCAAACGTTCCCGAATCCAGAGAGGATCGCGCCGCAGATCCAGGATGGCATAAACGTAGATCATTTCGTCTTCCGCCTCATAATAGATGCCGAATGGGAATCGCTTCGCCAGCAGCCGATGGAATCCAAAGTAGATTGGATGCACGCCGCCAAAAAGAACTAGAGAGTCAAGATCGGAGAGGATTGAGCCGAGAAAGTAATCATCAACTCCGGTTGCGCACGATTCATAGAGAATTGTGCACCCGACTCGAGGTCTTCTGCAGCGTCCTCGAGTATTACGACGGTCATGGTTCAGAGCTTCGTAGACGGGATCTGAGTTCTGCCAGAGTTAGAAACTTTGCTTCTCCGCTCTGGGCTCGCGCTTTCCTGTCAGCTAAAACGTCTTTATGCCAGTCCGGTGAGGGTATATCGTCACCGCAGCGATTGAGGGAATCCCAAAGTTGGTCCATCGCCTGTAGCCGTTCGGTCACTGACATCTTCTCGATCAGTGATGATTCAATCATGTCGTCACACTACCACCCTTGAGCCGCGGGCTGCAAGATGCAACTCGCAGCAGAAGTTTTTGGTGGGTCCATTAAGGGTCCAATAACGAGGCCTTAGAGTACCTTTGACTACCTTACGGTGCTATCCATGCCGCAGGTTTCCTTAGAATTCCTGTAAATCGCTTCTCTTTCACGGCGGCGACACGGGTTCGATTCCCGTACGGGACGCCAAATTCTCCTAACATTTTTCAAGATCTAACCTGCTACTTAGTTTCCTTATCTCGCGTTAATGGACGCGCCGATTGGCCGCAAATTAAGATCGCTTTCATTTTGTATCGGTAATTGACGGGTCTTACGTTTGAGCTTCAGGGATGTTACCGCAGTCACCGCGGCGGTAACATGGCTACGTCGCGACTATTAAGGGAAAATACGATCCACGGCACCAATCTATAAAGCGTAGTAGTTATCGAGGTATGAGGCGCCAGTGAGCCAATAGAATCAAGTACAACAGAGTCGCATTCCGTTGCGCCGGAGGCCTAACACAAAAATCCAGCGCCACGGCCAAAGCGGTACCTTCACGGGGTGGGATGTTGCTTTAGCCACTCTGCTCGAAGGAGAAAGCTTCCTTGAGTGACAATTCGCTCGCCCGTACCCAGACCCTCTATAACCGGATAGAAGCTATTGCTCTCCGGCGCAAGCTTAACTTGTCGTAGGAGAAATTCATTGGATTTGTCCGTGGCGGCAAAAACATACTGCTGGTTGCCAATGGCTTGTACGGCATCCTTAGGAACCACCGGCTTCGTCTTTTCAGCGGCGCCCTGAGTGGCAAAGGCGACGTTGACGTACATGCCTATCTTGAACATCTGGTTCGGGTTTGCCAGCTCGATACGTGTCTGCGCCGTGCGAGTGGCGGTGTCAATTTTCGGATCTACATAAGCGACACGACCGCGAAAGATACGGCCTGCATAGGCATCGGACGTGATATTAGCGCCGCTACCGACTCGAATAGTCGCCAGGTCCTTTTCGTAAACCTGGGCCACAACCCACACAGTAGACAGATCCGTCACGCGCATCAGCTCTTTATTGGCTTCGATAACTTCGCCGGGATTCGCGGTACGGCTGGTGAGCGTACCGGAGGATGGAGATGGCAGTGATACTTCAGAACTAATCTGCGAAGTAGAGTTCAACCCGTTAATGCGTTGGGCCGACATACCAAGCAATAGTAATTTCTGACGCAGATTGGCAAGATTCGATTCGGCCTCTTGATATTGCGACGTCGCTGTTTCAAGTTCTTGTCGACTCGCCGCTCCAATTTCTACCAGCTTAACAGTGCGCAAATGATGACGATGATGTTCATCGAGAGCGGCTACGGCCGTTAGATAGCGCGACTGAGCGTCAGCGAGTTCATTACTGAACACGACCGCAAGGGTTTGTCCACGTTTCACGTTTTGTCCGAGTTCGGCATTAACTGTTCTGACAATTCCACCGACCAGTGAGACCACCGGAGTTTCTTTATAAGTATTCGCCTGGACAACACCGGTTGCCATTTGTCCTGACGCTTCGGATGTTGGCTGTTCCCCAACAGTTTCGATTTTCAAGCCTGCGCTTCGCAGTTGCTCAGGCGTGAGAGTTAACTTTTGTTCGCCGGCTATCGCAGGTTGTTGATTCGGAGTTTCTTCGAATGAGACAGATCGTGGGGCCGGGACTGGTTTTCCGGCTGGCCTTGGCCAAAAGAGCAACGCTGAGATACCGACGATCAAGACCAGCACGATTGCACTGACTATGATTACCGGTGCCAGCCTCCGGGAATTCTTCGCTACCGGCTTTGCTGCCGCGGTTTGATCTGCGCCAGACGGCCCGTTGTTAGTTTCGTCAGGATCTTCACTCATCGCTTTATGAACTCCGGTGAAGCGGCAGCGCGCGCGATCTCGACGCGCGCGTTGTAAACAGCAAGTTGTGCTTCGATGAAATCGTTTTCCAGTTCAATGAAACGGCGCTGTTCGCCGATATAATCAATCAAAGTCTTTGAACCAAGCTCATATGTTTGTCTTACAACCTCGAGATTTACCCTCGCAGGATCGCGAGCACCGAGACGAAAGATTTCTTCCGCGCGCACTGCTCGATCATATAGCGCATAGGCCGAAGCGACTTCGCGACGCACTGTCAGTTCCGCAAACTCACGACGAGACTTGGTCGCTTGTGATTGCGCTACGGCAGCCTCGATCGCGCCCTGGTTCTTGTTCCGAACCGGCAGATCCAGTGAGATACCGAACTTCAAGAAATGAAATACGTCTTGAACCGGCAGCAACTGTCCCTGTTCGTTTACTCCAAACACTGGAAAGCTCGAATTCATCCGCTCATAACCCGCAGTGACACTGGCATCGAGTCGACCTTCAGCGCGTGCTTGTTCGATGCGTGCCTCGGCCAAAGTTTCGGCAGCACGAAATGCCTGCAAGTCAGGACGCTGGTGCAATGCTTGTTCGGTCACTTCGGCCACTGGTGGTAAATGATCCACCATCCCGCTAAAGTCACCGCGGAGGCGCAGCGGTTGTCCCGGGGACATGCCCATTAGGTTTCTTAGCTCGAGCATTGATATTTCGACCTTGCCTTCACCGCTCTCCCGTAACGAACGCAAACGGTTCAATTCAACCAGAGCCATATTCTGTTCCAACGGCGGTGTTGCGCCCTCGACCACTCTGGCAGCAATCAACTTGAAACTTTGTTGATTGGCTGCAACGAGTTCATCGGTAAATGAAAGTTTTAGAGCTTCAGAGAGTGCTTCTCCAAACTTCATACGTACTTCGCTCGCAAGCAAGCGTTCGCTATTTTCAAGTTCGCGCCCGCGAACCTCAACCTCATGCTCTGCAACAGCGATCCGCGCGAGGCGTCTGCCGCCAAGCTCCAGCGGCAACATTGCGCCGGCCATCACGCCGTTGTCTTTGCCCGGAGGAATTTGGCGGGTCCCTTCGATATCGAGTTTAGGGTTTGCACGCAGTCTCGCCTGTTTGACCATCGCCTTAGCGGCGTCGAGCTCTTTGCGCGCGGCCTCGAACTCGCCATTGTGCGCCAGGGCGTAGGCTACTGCTTCGTCAGCCGTCATGCCATTTGTTTGATCAAGATAGCGCGATGACTGCGGCTTACTTTGATTGGTTTCGATTTGCGGGACAGTCTGCGCTGAAACTCTGGTGGTGGGTAGCAAAAGAGCTGCCATAATAATCGGCGCCACAATCACTGCAGCTGATTTGTGATTCCGACCTTGTTCTTTCTTCAACTCTCGCTCACGCAACCAGAAGAAGATGACCGGCGTCACGATCAGCACATGCAGCAGGCTGGAAACCATTCCGCCGAGCACTGGCGTAGCTAACGGCTTCATAACTTCTGCCCCTGCACTCGTGCTCCACATGATCGGCAATAGTGACGCGACTACTGTTGACACGGTCATAACTTTCGGCCGCAGGCGCAGCAATGCTCCTTCAGTCACCGCCTCCAGCAATGTTGACCGTGTTAGTGCACTAACCTCGCGGCGTTTGCGCGCAACAGCTTCTTCCAGATAGATGACCATTACTACCGCCGTCTGGACCGCAGTGCCAAACAAGGCAATAAATCCAACCCAAACTGCGACGGAGAAGTTGTAGTTCAGAAACCGAAGTAGATAAATGCCACCCGTTAGAGCGAAAGGCACTGCCATCAGTACATGCGCGGCTTCGAGCGCTGAGTGATACGTGATGTAGAGCAAACCAAAGATCACAATCAGCACCATCGGAACAACGAGAAGTAAACGGCTTCGCGCGCGCTGCTGGTTTTCGTATTCGCCGCTCCATTCAATGTAGTAGCCGGCCGGCATTTGTAATTGACGCGCGATAATGTTCTTCGCTTCATCCACAAAGCTGCCCACATCGCGCCCGCGCACGTTCAGCAGCACCGTGCCCCGTAGCAGTCCATTCTCGCTTGAAATCATCGTCGGCCCCTGGACCTCGGTGATCTCAACAAGCTGCGACAGGGGAATGGGCGCACCGGTTGATGTAGTTACGGGTATCTCTCCGATAGCATGTATGCTGCCACGAAACTCCGGCGCATAACGAACGCGTACGGGAAAGCGCCGCCGGCCTTCTATCGTCACCGAAAGGTTCGTCTCCCCGATGCCCTTCTCAATCGCGTCATTTATTACTCGCTCATCAATGCCATACCGAGCAGCAGCAACACGATTGATATGAAGATCGATGTAGGGTGCTCCGCTAATCTGTTCGGGGTAAACGTCCTTCGCGCCGGGCACATTGCGAACAACATCAGCTACCTGCCGTGACAGTTCTTCGAGACTCTTCAAGTCGTTCCCAAAAATCTTTATGCCAACTTGTGAACGAATACCGGTCGAGAGCATGTCGATACGATTCTTGATCGGCTGGGTCCAGATGTTCGTGACGCCAGGCATGTGCAGCTTCTCGTCGAGTTCGGCGATTAGCGATTCACGTGTCAAACCCGGTCGCCATTGTTTAATCGGCTTCAAGTGAACTACTGTCTCCGTCATATTTGTCGGAGACGGATCGGTTGACGTTTCCGCTCGACCAGCTTTCCCCACCGCCCATTCAACTTCCGGGACGCTCTTGAGGATTTCATCCTGCCTGCCGGTGATCCTGATTGCTTCATTGATTGAAATTGCCGGATCGGTTACCGGCATGAACATCAAGTCGCCCTCGTTCAACGGCGGCATGAACTCTTTGCCGATTCCGGTAGCGAGAAAGACTGCGCCGCCGAAAAGCAGTACGGCAAACGCAACCGTTAACAAGCGATGAGTCAGTGCAAAGCGCAACACAGGACGATAGATGAAATGCAAAGCACGCATTACGGGATTCGCCTGCTCCGCGTGAAACTTGCCCCGCAAAAGCAACGTGCAAAGCACCGGCACCAGCGTGACGGCAATTATCGTCGCCCCCACCATTGCAAACGTCTTGGTGAATGCGAGCGGATGAAAGAGTTTTCCCTCTTCGCCCGTAAGAGAGAACACGGGAATAAACGCCAGGATAATAATCGCCATCGAAAAGAAGATTGGACGTCCTACCAAGCGCGTCGACTCCAAAACCGTCTGCCAGATCAATGGCCTGTCTTTCGGATCAACCTTGCGTTGTTCGATGAAACGGAATGCGTTTTCCGTCACAACGATCCCGGCATCGACTAAGACCCCGATCGCAATCGCAATACCCGAGAGCGACATCAGGTTCGAGCTCATGCCCATGTAATACATGAACAAAAACGCCAAGAGCACTGCGAGCGGCAGCGGAATGGTAACAATCAGAATCGACCGGAAATGCGCCAGGAAGAGTATGTGAGCCAGCGTAACGAGGATCAGTTCTTCAATCAGTGCGCGCTTTAGTGTGTGCGTTGCTCGATTAATGAGTTGTGTGCGATCGTAAAACGGAACGACCTGCACGCCGTTGGGTAAACCACTCTGTATCGCTGCGATTTTTTGCTTAACCGCATCGATAACTTCCAACGTGTTGCCGCCGTAACGCGCGATGACCACCCCACCAACAGCTTCTTTGCCATTCTTATCCAGCGCGCCCACACGAAACGCATCGCCGAGTTTCACCGTGGCGACGTTCTTAATGTAGATAGGAATGCCGTTCTGAGCGGTCAGAACGATGTTCTCGATGTCGGCTGATGATTGAATCAGTCCGACGCCGCGTACTACTGACCATTCTCCTGCCTGCTCAACAACATTACCGCCCACGTTAGTGTTTGAGCGCTCGACTGCTTCGATCACCATCGACAGCGGTAGCGCATATGAACGCAGCTTGTTTGGATCCACATCAACTTGATACTGCTGGACGTAACCACCGACGCTGGCAACTTCCGCTACACCCGGAACTGAATTCAACTGATAACGCACAAACCAATCCTGCAAGGTGCGCAAATCGCGCAAGCTCATCTGATCGCTCTCAAGTGTGTACCAGAAGATCTGTCCGACACCGGTGGCGTCAGGACCAAGCGTAGGAGTAACGCCTTGCGGAAGTTGCGCAGTGACCAGGTTCAGGCGTTCCAGAACTCGTGTTCGCGCCCAATAGAGCTCGACTTTGTCTTCGAAGATCACATTGATCATTGAAAATCCAAACGCCGAACTTGCGCGCACAACGCGAACGCCCGGCAAACCTTGCAGGTTCGTCACTAGCGGATACGTGACTTGATCTTCGACTTCCTGTGGCGAGCGACCAGTCCAATCCGTAAACACAATCACCTGGTTCTCAGATAAGTCCGGGATCGCATCGATCGGCGTGCGCAGTAGCGCCCAATAGCCCCAAGCTGCCAGGCCCAGATAGAGTGCGATCACCAGGCCACGATTCCGCAGGCTCAGTTCAATGAGTCGATGTATCATTGCGCTGTCACGCTGAACGTTGTCTTCCCCTTGCCGGCCGGCCCTTCATAAGCAAGCTGTCCTTGCCATTCCCCACCGACTTCGACATCCACTTTGCCCCGATAGACTCCGGGCGTGTTGGTGGTGGTGAATGTCACAGAATTAGTCATGGCAGCCATGCTCCCCATCTGCGGCATGTGGAAACTTAACGAGATGGCGCCGACATCGACTGGCTTGCCTGAAGCATCAGTGAAGGAAAGCATTAGCTCCTGATTGCCGTGCTTCAACGCGCCACTATCATTCGAAAGCGTAGCGGTAAGATTTCCCACCGGCACGGCCTTGATTACTTTGCCGGTTTGCACGCCAGCGTCGGTACTGGTCTTAGAGCCACAGGCAGATACGAGCAGAACAACCACTGCGAGCAGTAGCGGAATAGCGATCAACGATCTCTTCATAGGTCCTCCCAATTTCAAAGTGAATCAAACGGTTGCGGTTTAGTCCGAACCATTCGTACCCAGGCTCGATTGTCACGTCTCGGGACAATCCGATTGAATACACGTTTGCCCAAACCTAAGCCGAGATCGATAGAGATCGCGTCAACGCCGGACACACTAAGGTCTTATTGGAATCAGATCAGAAGGGCGAGATTGCGAAGATAAGTGGGCCCTGAATTGGGTGGGCCATGCAAGCGGTCGATGTGGTGGAACACAAACGACGACTGCGTTAGCGGCTGAGCAATCGCGGGATGTAAAGGCGTACGCGCCGCCGAAGGCGACGTAACGCGAGTAACATTAGGCGGCGAAGTCGTCCCGTTCTGCGCACAGTTCAATGCCCAACACAACCTTGCGTCGGCAACTTTGGAAGTTTCTTTTTGCAGGAGCGCGGGTTTGCAGCAATCCATGTCCATCATGCCGGCCATGTTGCATTCGCTCTCACCGAAGTGCAGCGGAGTACCAGCAAACGCGCCGCCAACCAGCACGAGCACAAGGAACAAAGCTGCAAGACGCTTTTTCATATTCAATGGGCCACTCGTGAACACTCGCAATTGTTGTCAAGCTACGGGTAAACGCTAAGACCCAGAGGGATCTGTCGCATATGGAAGCAATGAACATGCCGCCCCAAGTCTGTGGCTTTCGCTGCAAATTTCAGCTTCTTCACAAGTATTCATCGCAAGAATCCCCGACTCTGCGAATAATTCCACAGCTGCGGCTGCGGATACTTCGCGGGGCCATGCATCAATGTGTAATTTCAAAAGAAACAAGCGAAATAGAGAGTAGGTTGGGGGCACAAAGCTTGCTCTGTGTGTTAGACCACAGACGCCAAAACCGAAGTGGGAAGAATCGCGGGTATTGTAAATACCGGGCAGGCTTGACTACCGGAGTCCAGTCATCCATTCAGTGGAGAAGATAACGATATGAGAGTGAACATACCTGTATTGATGCTAGCTACAGCCATCGCGCTGGTTCTGGTAATTCCGTCCGCAGCACGGGCACAGCACAAGCACACACCAAGCGAACCACAGAAGGCCACCGTGTCGGGCATGAGTGCGGAAATGTCGATGATGATGAAATCGCCGCACCACATGTTGATGACAGCCCACATGAAGAGTATGTCTGATTTCGCCAGGGCACTCCGCGCTCAAGCCATGAAGCCGGAAGCTTTGGACGTTGAATTCGCGCGCTCTGCTGTTGCCGAGCTAACACATAACCTCGATGCAATTGAAGCCATCCATGAACAACACATGCAGGGAATGAGCGCTGAGATGAAAGCGAAGATGCAGATGATGATGGACAAGATGGAAAAAGACCGCGCTACTTTGAAGGACCAGGTTAGTGCGCTCGAAACCGATGTACAGGGCACTCCAGACAATAAACAGGTTCTGGCCGACACGGATGCTCTGCTCAAACATCTGGCGATGATGTCGAAGATGCATGGTGGAAGCCAAGCGGCGAAGAAAAAGATGGACATGAAGAAGATGTAAACACAAGGAGACTTAAGTCATGTATGAAACGAGCAAGACTCCTCTGCTCATCGCGTTTGTCGTCGTGGTGGTGCTCTTTCTGATTTTCGGCGGCTTCGCAATGACTGGGATGGGTGGCGGGATGATGGGACAAGGAGGAATTGGCGGGTACCGGATGGGACATGGATGGATAAACGGTGGATTCAGTTGGTTGTGGATTCCAACTCTTATTACCCTTGCTCTCGGCGCCCTGCTTGGATGGGTGATCTTCGGTAGGAAGTGACCGACCTAAGACATGAACCGCCGAGAGGTACGTCCGTCCCAGTTTTGATTATTTATAAGACCCAGCCTCAAAGCATTGATGCTATTAAGACTCCCGCAACACTGGCCTCACACATCGTGAACGTCGAAGCTGATAGCTAAATTTCAGCGCGTTCATTAAGCGTCCAATAACGAGTCCTTAGAATTCCTTAAACTACCTTACGGTGCTATCCATGCCGCAGGTTTCCTTTGAATTCCTGTAAATCGCTTCTCTTTCACGGCGGCGACACGGTTCGATTCCCGTACGGGACGCCAACTTGAATTCGCACCCGAAATTCCTCGTAAGTAACTAGAAGCTAAATGTAAAGCTTCAAGATCACGCTAATGTTTTTTCTACCCTTCTTACTGCAAACTCAAGAGCACGAGAATCTCACCCGTGCCGCGGGCCAACGGCTCTAAAGCTTTGCCGATCAACGTTCCCGGCGCATGTATCTGTCTTCCACCGATCATGATTGGCTTTGACTTCATCGCAAAACCCTCTTTGTCGCTGGTCACGAGCAGATCGCCAATACGAATGGGCCCGCGCGTCGCATCAACTTTAACTTTGACGCGCCCTGTCGTGGCAACGAGTAACTTGCCATCTCCGGCTTCACCGAGCGTGATTCCGGGTTGCGACGACACCACCCCAGCCACGCGAGTGTCATAAGAGTGAGTTGAAGCGATCACCTGATTCGACTTCAGCGGATCGAGCGTGACGACCGTGCCGGCGATGAGTTGCTGGCGCGCCGGGACCCATTCGGCGACGTCCTGATACTTGGCGCCGATATTGCCGGAAACCGTAACGTTGCCGCCGAAAGTGGCGTTGCCGTCGCGATTGATTACGAACGCGTCGCCACCCGAGGCGTTAGTCACTCGCAGCGGGCGCAGCGTCTTGCTGGTGTAGACCCCGTGAGCGTTATATCCTGAGCCGCTGATCAGCAAAATGTCGTGATCCGAACCAGCGTAGTAAGCGTTATTGGCATCAGGCTGTAATCTCAAGGTGTACGAAATATTCTCGGTCCGCGGCGATACCACCGCGTCACCGTACCTGCCGACCATGAACGAATCCACACTCTGCTGGGATCTCAGGCGGAACAATCGAACTACGGCCGACGTGTAAGTTCCATGAGGACCTAAGAGCGAACCATCAACAAACAGCGCATCGTGATTATTGCCGGCGTAGTAGTTGTTAGTCCCGTCCGGAGTAATGTTGACCGAGCCATTAACCGAAGCGCTGTTGGTTTTCACGTCAAGCTTGGCGTTGGGTGTGGTCGTGCCAACGCCGACGTTGCCGCTGTTGGTGTTGTTAATATTATTACCGTTAGTGGTCCATTGACCGTGTGCAGTCTGTGGCGCCGCAAACAGCACCGCCAGGGTGAATAGGCCCAGGATGGAAAACCAACCCGCCGAAGTCACGCGTTTACGCAGTTCGCTGTTCATCATTGTCATTTCTCCTCTTGGCTGTCGCCGATTGCGATCAAAGATCGGTATGTGAATTTCAATTTCCTCACTTCACACGATCACGGAGTTCGGTTACATGTTGTGCTTTGACGATAGTGCTTCCGGGCGTCAACGTGTCGGTGTAACCGCCCGTAGATAGACCGAGCAAGCTGCGCGCGGCATCGAGATTTGATCGCAGCTCGCTGATGTGAACGGCCTGCACCACGACGCCGGTGAGTGAACTGTCAGTCCAGGTCGCAGCACTCAATCCGGCCGCTGCGCGGACCGCATTAACAGCTGTCCGCAACTCGAGCACGTGCTCTTTCCTAATCTCCGTCACGCCAACCACCAGCGGATCGTCGGTGAAAACAATTGTCGTGGCGATATCAGTGTTGCTGAAATCGGAATAGTTGCCGTTTGCGTCAACGGAACGGACGCGATAGATGTAGGTCGTAGTGCTGCTCAAACCGCTATCAGTGAAACTCGTCGAGGCCGTGTTTGATAGCGTAGTAAAAGGTCCGTTCTTGTTTGTCGCTCGCTGAATCTCATAATGATCGATTGAGCCGGAGCCGGCACTCCAACTCAGAGATACACTCGAAGTGGACGTCGCCGTCGCGACGAGGTTGCTTGGCGATCCGGGTGGCAACGCGTTGCTCGAATTAACATTAATGAACTGCGCCACCGCCGGCACGCCGTTGCTATTGAGAAGAAACAGCATGTAAGTACCGGGTGGGCATGCGTTCGCACTCGACGGCAGAGTAACATTCAAGCCACCCATGCCCTGCGTAAACGACAGACGATTAAAACGCTGATTCATGTTGCGCGAGTGAGTGACTGACGAGAGTGAAACCAGTGTCACGTCTGAAATGCTCGCTGCGTCGGGTGTAGTCACAAAGATCGTCGAGCCTGGCCGAGTGCCTTTCGACAGATGCGAATCGATCGTTGGGCGCGTAGCGGCGCCGCCACCTGAAACAAAGAGATACGGCGGCGAAAAGATTTCAGCGTTCCTTTGTTCGGTTCCCGGCCTGCCACTGCCGGCGGAAATAACGCGACCATCAGGTAACAGTATCGCGGTTGAGTGGTAGAACCGCCCCTTCTGCGCACTCGCCATTGTGCTGAAATTTCCCGTTGCAGGATCCCACAACTCTGCCGACAGCACCGCGCCCGACTCGGTGCTGAAGCCTGCGGCACTACTGCCACCCGTGACCAACACTTTGCCGTTCGGCAGGATCGTAGCATTCGATTGACGCCGTCCCTGAGCCATGCTCCCCACACTGCTCCAGGCAGGAGTACCTGCATTAAGATCGATGATTTCAGCGCTGCTGAGCGGAGGATCACCGCCGCCAATCATCACGACTTTGCCCGCGTCGTACATCACTGATGAACCGTAATCGCGATTGCCGCCGACTCGACTTCCAACTGTGGTCCAGGCTCCTGTGCTTGACGTGTCGAGATAGCGCGTAGTCTGCTCCGGTCCGGAAACGAAAACTTTTCCGTTCGGCGCCAGATGCATGTATGGATAGAGGCTCAAGCTGAGTGAGGCATTCGTTAACGAGCGCCAGCCCCCGCCCGAATTGGTTTGCCAGACTTCCGGTATAGTAATGACTCCTTGTCCGATCTCATTACCGGATACGACAGCGATCTCTCCATTTCCGACAGTCACCGCGCTCGGGTACCAACGACCTGCTGCCATCGGCAGATTTGTTTGCGTCCATGTGTTATTGCTCGAGTTGAAGATGAAAGCATCGGGGATGCCGTCGCCGTCCTGAGTGTCATGACCACCGGCAATGAGTAGGCGTCCGTCGGGGAGAAAGGCGTGACTGCTACAGAACTCGTTTACGCTAGTGTTATTAACCTGCGTAGTAGTACCGGCGCCTACGTCCCAAACGTAAGCGACGGTCAAACCACCCACACGCGGCGACCGATCGTCGTCTTGCCAGATCAGGACCTTACCGCTCGGAAGCATGTGCATGTGAATAGCGACAATCGGAAGAGTGATTACACTGGACCACTGCCCGACGACTTCCGGTCCGGATTGCAAAACAGGTGGGGCATTCTTGTTGGCCACGCCCGCTGAGCCGCTCGGTGTCAGTAAACTGCCGCAGATAAGAAACAAGAGACACGATACTAGGGCGACTACTTTAATAATTTTCGCAGAGGAAAAATGAGCAGTGCGCATGTCTTTAATCTCCTCTTAGCCCACTTGAATCTCTGTTTCTTTGCAGCCGTTGAACTCGGCAACGTGCGGTGGCGCTGACACTTCTACCTGGACCAGGAACTTGCGTCCGGATCAAGAGAGATATTTGCGTCGGGTTTGATCGTTGATGTCGCGTTCAATCAACGCGAATTCATCATGAGCGACAAATATGAGTACGTAGGCTTATAGGTAAATACGCTTACAGTATCGTGATATCTGCTATGCAGCGAGGTGAGCGGGAATCTACTCCCATTGTCGTGCGAAGTCAACGAATATTTCGAACACGAAATATTTCTGATTTACTGAACACGGCGTTCGTGCTAATCTTCGCCTCCAGCAAAATAGTATTCGGTTTTCAAAATAATTTTCCTCGCTCACTCAGGCGCATCTCTCGCCTGCCCCGGCCACAAGGAGGACTGCATGTGTTACGACCGCAGCCTACGCTTTAGCTCGATCGCTATTGCTGTCGTTTGTCTCGCTTTCGCTGTCACGCCATCGATCGTGGCTCAGACTTACACCGTTACGAACATTGGCACGCTCGGGGGAAATGATAGTGTCGCTCTCAGCATCAATGATCTCGGAGAGGTGGTCGGTTACTCGAAGACTGCGGACGGAGAAGTTCACGCCTTCCGCTACTTTCGCGATGCAATTTTCGACCTGAGCACGCTGGGCGGTAAAGAAAGCTACGCTTACGTCATCACAAACTCCGGTATTCTGCTGGGCGACTCCAAAACATCAGACGGAATCCTTCGTCCGTTCATAGGCGCGCCAAACAGTCCGCTGTTTAATCTTGGCGGCGACCCGCATTTGTTCAGCTCAGCACGCGGCGCCAATAACGTTGGCCAGGTGGTTGGCTTTAAACTCGTCACTGACGAGCACGGCCAGTTTCATAAACGTGCCTATCTCTACACCACGAACCGCACGATCGATCTCGGCACGTTCGGCGGTAAACAGAGCGATGCGATAGCGATCAACGACGCTGGCGAGGTGGTCGGACATCTCTATACCGAGTATCACGACGGTCAGCAACGTGCTGTGCTTTACCACGCTGGCAAGGTCGTCGAAATCGGAACGTTCGGTGGGAATGTTTCGATCGGAGTGGCAATCAACACGGCGGGCCAGGTAGTCGGTTATGCGGCACTGTCGGGCGGAGACCAGCGCGCGTTTCTTTTCGCGCACGGCAAGATGAAGAATCTTGGAACACTACCGGGCGGCACACAAAGCTTCGCATATGGCATCGATGATCGCGGACGCGTAGTTGGCGCTTCCGACGCGAAAGACAGTCCGTTGGCCGCCTTCATCTACAGCGACGGTGTCATGCAAGACTTGAATAAGCTCATTCCCGCCGACTCCGGTTGGTTGTTAACTGAAGCAAAAGGCATCAATCAGTCAGGACAAATTGTCGGGTATGGGTTTCTCGATGGCGAGCGACGGGCGTTTCTGCTAACACCTGTCAAGCTGAACGGTGCAGTTAAGGCAATCGCCAAACGCTGATGAGACTTTACAAAACAATTACCCCGATGTAATCGCCGAATTAGATCTGATTTTGAATGAATTGTCGGTGGGATTTTAGGTAACGACTGCGTTGAGGCGCCGAGATTGAACGCATGAGATACCCCTGTCCCGGTTCAAGTCGAGACCTACAAAGCGACTGGCAAACCAAATCGCTCTCTGATAGGTTACGCACAGTCTATGAGGTGGGCGCAGGGTTCTTTCGCGGGTCCATTAAGCGTCCGATAACGATTACTTAGCATCCCTTTGACTACCTTACGGTGCTATCCATGCCGCAAGTTTCCTTTGAATTCCTACAAATCGCTTCTCTTTCACGGCGGTGACATGGGTTCGATTCCCGTACGGGACGTCAATAAGCTAGTTCTATATTTACGCCCTAGCTGTTAATGCGAGGTTGATTCGGCGTTTTGAGGAACTTGAAGTCTATTCAATCAAATTTCGATATTTTTCGTACTTTTCGTTAAGCTGTTGAACGGCCTTTTTTAATTCTTCTTCGTTGTGAATATAGGAACTCGAACTCAAGTCTTCGTGAACAAATCTGTCATCCAATAGATACATGGTCACGCGAACAACTCCCACGCTGCCAAATTGACGCCCAGTCACAGATAGGGTCTTTTCTTGTTCGTAAAGCCGAAAGGCTGGTGCCCCTCGATCGACTAGCGAGTCAATCTCTCCTATTGTTGTGTAACCACTCTTCAGAAGGCTACTTAACAAACTGGAAACGTCTTTAGATGGCGACTGCTGTCGTTCTGGAAATTTCGTTGCTAGATATGCGGCCAGCGTATCTAAGTTTAATTCTTGCTTCTCCTTTTGATCGTTAGACACCGCGTCTTTAAATAGCTCTTTCATCTCCCTTCGTGATTGGTTACTCTGACTATAGAACATCTCAAAATGTCGATCCGCAACATAGAACAAGCCACTAAGTGCGTAAAAGTCTTTCCGAAGTTCAGCTGGCACGTCTTTGTCGCTCTTGTAATCGAGATGGTGTGAAACATTCGCCCATGCGTCCATTGCAATTGTTCGAACCTGAATCTCAAATGGCAAGTTTGCTATGTTGTCATACCTTGGACCACTATATTCAGCTTTCATGACCGCCACAAAGTGGACTGACATATATCCAAACGAAGATACCTCGGTACCCTCGATCTTATTGTCCTCCGATAGCACCTGAAACGTATTTCGAACCACAGTCGCGATGCGCTCCACGTCCGAGAGATATAGACATACCACTCTCAAGCCTACAATGTCCTGAACCTCTTTCAATGGATCCCACTCTCCGCGTTGAACCTCCTCAGATTCCCTTGTCTCTCGGCGCTTGACCTTTTCTAGAAAAGATTCAGGACTCTTTACTCTGGAAGGAAGTGAGTGATACTTGATAGCCGCCTGTTCAAGCGCTGCTTTTAACGCGTACAAAGCTTCCTCTAATAATCGCTCAAAGAGCGTAGCTCGGGATTTGAACTTTTCCGTTAATTCGTTGTAATCCATATCGCCCATGATCGATTACTTACAAAAAGTCCCGTTTTCGCCGCGCAACTTGCCTCACGCAGCTCTAGGTGCTTCAAAAGCCTCGCTGACATCTGTCGAGCAGTCTGCTACGGCAGAATTTCAAAACCGCTGCAATGCTTTGGACGAATCAATTGGAAGTCGCGACGATCAAGTGTGAGAACGCGCGTGATATTCAAACGTTCCGCTATCGCGACGATCAGCGTGTCTACAAAATCGAGCTTGGCATCGGAATACTGCCGGAGAATCTCAGCGGAGCGCGAGTAATCTTCCTGACGAGGAATCTCGAGAGTTAGTTCTGTCGCCGCCAGGCTCGCGATGAAATCCGCAGCGGCTTCGTTATTGATGTCACGAGCCAGGAGGTATGCAATTTCGGTGATAGCAGGGATTGGTAGAACAATCGGTTCGCGAATATTTTCCAAAACGCGAATTGTCGCTTGGTGTTCTGGTTCTGATCCATTGAGCGAGGCGAACAGAAATCCAGAGTCGAGTAGGGCGGCCATCATTAATTCGTCGTCAACCCACGGTGCTTATCGACCTCGGCGCGGAGGATCTCATCGGCTCGGGCAGCGGTGTTACCCGGTCCTCCGGAGTAACGACCCGCCATTGACAACAACCACTTGGCAGCCGGTGAAGTTTGATCTCCAATTGTGGATGGGGCTACGGCTTCGCCCTCTTGTGGCAGGCTTTCTTGAAGCAGTCGAAGCACTCGGCGCCGCTCCTCGGCTGGCAACTTGAGCAGCTCTTCGATTTTTTCTCTCTGGATCATGGCACTCGACATTTTACCTGACTGAAGGGTTGATGAACAGCACTGGAACTCGCCGCGGACACACTTCACGCAGGTCCATTAAGGGTCCAATAACGATTCCTTAGAGTCCTTTGACTACCCTTACTGTGCTATCCATGCCGCAGGTTTCCCTTTGAATTCCTGCAAATCACTTCTCTTTCACAGCGGCGACACGGGTTCGATTCCCGTACGGGACGCCAATGATCTCAGCCTTCGCTTGATCTGAATTACCTCATCGGAAATCACTAATTAGAACGACGTCACTACTGACGTTGCCGCGCCCATACGCGAGCATCCTACCGTCGCGCGACCAGTCGAAACCGAAGAAAGTTCCAGCAGTGAAATTGGTTAACTGTTTAGGCGGGCCACCCTCGAGCGACTGGTACCAAAGATTGGTTACACCCGAAAGAACACCGCCATGTGTGAGGTTGTAGATAATCGCCCGTCCGTCCGAGGTCCACCACGAATTAGGACGCGAAATGGATTTGACCTCAAAGGTATTAAGCGGCTGACTGGTTTCAAACGGCATGATCATTATGTTCCAGAAGAGCGGGCCTGCTCCGCTCGGCCGGACATAGGCGACGAGTTTACCGTCTGGGGAAATGCTTGACGCCCAACCATTGTCATTCAATCTCACCAGCTCGCCCCCATCTGCACGCACCTTCCATGAACGATAGTTGCCGGAACTACAGATCACCCAGTCTCCGTCTGGCGAAAAGAACGGCGCGAGCTCACCAGGACCGTTAGTCAGTTGTTTCAGGTTGTTACTGTCAATGTCCATCCGATAGATGTGATAGATCCCCGTGCGATTAGAAGTGAAAACGACATAGCGACCGTCAGGCGAAACATGTGCTCCCTGATCCTCGTAAGGACCATCATTCAGTTGTCTCTGATCGCTACCATCAGCGTTCATGATCCATGTGTGGCGAAAGCCGCTCGCAGCAGAGTCGTAAACGATCCTGCCGTCTGATGCCCAATTCACGTTTGGATTTCCATCCTCCCGGCCACTTCCGGTGGTGAGTTGTTTTGCCCTGCTCGCATCGCCTTCTGGCGCAATCCAAATGTTCGAAGTGGTCTCGCGCTTTATCACAACCAGAGCACTCGCGTCCGCGGTGAGGCTCAAATTGGTATAGTTGCTGAAGTCGTTAGTTATCCTGCGCGCTTCACCGCTGGGAAAGGAAAGATGCCATATCTGCAAAGGTGAGGAACGCGATTGCTCCAGCGCGGCAACAATTAAACCAGTGCCGTCCGGCAGCCATTCAATCCTTATGATGGCAAACCACTTCGGAGTCTTAACTGATTTTTCTGCACTTCCATCGAGCGGGATTTCAATGAGCTTCTGGGCATGGTTTCCAGCAACGCAGGTGACCGATGTTCCATCGGGTCTCCATGCGATTCCACCGGCGAAATTATCCGGACCTTTTCGCGTGGCAAGCACCTGCTCTCCACTTCCGCTACTGCTTGCCACCACCAATGAGTTCTCTTTCTCAAACGGATCGCCGCGAATAAACGCAATCCGGCTCCTATCATAAGACAGTGCCCCGCCTGACGAGACATTCTCCACAATCTTGCGTGCCATGCCGCCTAATAAGGGCATTTGATAGAGCGAAGTAGGGGCGTTCCCTTCTCTCTTGTTGAAGTAGAGGTAGTTGCTATCGCGGCTAAAGCTGAGGCTCCCGTAGCTCGCTTCCGAAGGAGAAACAATTTGCACATTACTTGACCTTTCGACCTGTCTGACCCAGATGCTCTGCTGTGCCGCATCGTCAACCACATAGACCACATGCTTACCGTCGGGCGAAATCGAACCAGTAAGGACCTTGCCTGTCGCGGTGAGCCTCGTCATCTTGATCGTTGGTGAAGAAGTACCGACCTTCCTTTGAATAGCAAATCGATAGAATCCGTAACCGATCATGAGGGCAAGGACTGCGAGGATAACGGCACCGCGTTTCCTGTGTCGTTTGATCGTAGCGGCGAGGTATTCGACGCTCGATGTCGATCTGGTAGATTGTTCGATGCCCGGTCGGCCTGACGTCTCAATGCTGCCTAACGGTGGTGCAGTGGTATCGAGATCCGACCGCCCGGCGATCACCTGTCGCACTTCCTTCAACTCGAGCGCCACCTCTTTGATCGTCTGATAGCGCTCGTCGGGGTCTTTTGCCAAACAAAGTCGAACGATCCGCTGCAACTCAGGTGGTGCTGATGGATTGACGCTGTTGATTGGCGGTGCTGACACGTAGACGAGGTTGTGCAACGATTTGATAATTGACTCGGCTGCGAACGGTCGCTGTCGAGTCACCGCCTCAAACAGAATGCAGCCGAACGAGAAGATGTCTGAGCGATGATCAATCTCTTTCACCTTTCCCTGCGCCTGCTCCGGCGACATGTAGCCCGGCGTGCCCATTACCGTGCCAGCCAAAGACTGCTGGGCCAGGATTGCCGTATTGACTTCGCTCGATGCGGCACTGTCGATCAGTTGTTCTGGTTCAATCAGTTTCGCCAAACCGAAATCCAGAATCTTCGTGTAGTCGTCGCGCGTGATCATGATGTTGTCGGGCTTGATATCACGATGCACAATGCCGGCGGCATGCGCTTTGGCAAGACCTTCGGCAACCTGAGTGAGATACTTCAGGAGTTTTTGTAGCGGAGCTTTGTCGTGGTGAATCTTATGGCGGAGGGTAACACCGTCAACGTGCTCCAAGGCTATGAAGTGTGTGCCTTCGCTCTGGCCGGTCTCGTAGATGTGAGCGATATGTGGATGGTTGAGTGCTGCGGCCGCTGTAGCCTCTTGTTCGAAGCGGCGCATTCGTTCGCGATCAGCAGCAAATTTGGCAGGCAGGATCTTTAATGCGACCTTTCGACGCAGCCGCATGTCTTCCGCCAAATAAACTTCGCCCATGGCACCCTTGCCGAGCAGCGAGCAAATCTCGTAATGGTCGAGCCGGGTATGGGGAGCAAGTAATTGGACACTGAAGGAGGAGTCACCTTGCTGGGCCAGATAACCGGCAGCTATATCGTCGGGCGGTTTCTCAATGAGAGGTGTGGCTTCGACCGCCAGCAAGGACTCCAACTCGCTCCGCAACTCCGCATCGCTCTGACTGAGATGCCCCAGAAAGAGTTCACGCTCGGTAAGGGCGAGCCCAAGAGCAGCATGAAACAGCTCCGTCAACCGTTCGTATTGTTGCGGTGTCATACGCAAGGTGCCTGACTAAGGGCACGATGCAACCATGTCTTGGCCATGGTCCAGTCGCGCATTACTGTCTCGGGCGAAACTTTCAGAACTGTAGCTGTCTCCTCTACAGTAAGCCCGCCAAAGTAGCGCAACTCCACTACTCGGCTCTGGCGCCTGGACAGTCTCTCTAACTCTTTCAGCGCATCGTCAAGGGCAACCAGTTCGTCGATCCGTTCGGGTGACACAAGAGTAGCCTCCTCCAGCGAGATGGGAGGGATTCCTCCCCCGCGTTTGGCTGTGTGCCTTGTGCGTGCGTAATCGACCAGGATGTGACGCATCGCTTGAGCGGCGACTCCAAAGAAATGAGCGCGGTTCTCAAAGTGCTTCTCTTTCTGTTTGACCATGCGCAAGTAGGCTTCATGGATCAATGCGGTGGTCTGTAACGTGTGACCGGGGTTTTGTCGGCCCATATAACGCTTGGCCATTTTCCGCAGTTCCTCGTAGATGAGGGGCATCAACTTATCGAGTGCCTCACGGTCACCGTTGTTCCACTGGTCCAACAATTGGGTAACTGAATTAGAGGCTGACATGTGAGTTACTTGCAAACTACCTGGATGGTTGCTGCCCGACACTATACCACCACCTCCGTGTGAACTCTTAACCTTCCGAATCACATCGCGGGTACTTCTTTAGTTGAGGCAGCGCGCCCGCTTGGGCATCAGCGAGAATAAAAACCCTCGTCCGTGCCAGTTTTCTTTCACGAATCCCGTTTCTATAAGTGGAGATCAGAATAACCGAGAATCAGAAGTTGATTTCACGGTTCTGGTTCCGGTCTGCGCCGATGCTGAATGCCTTGGCGCTTACTCAACTCACTGGTGCGCTTACAACACGAAGGAGATATATCCATGGATAATCAAAATTGCCGACTCGTTCCACTTCCGCTCAGTGGAGCAATGCGCCTATTGATGGCTGCCTGGTGCTGCCTGACATTCGCAACTTTTACTCACGCTCAAGTGGTCCCGGGAACATCCGGACACAATTGGGTGGACACTCGACTCGACATACGGCCGGGCACTCTCGTGCAACTGTCGGCCACAGGCCAGGTAGATGTGGGATGGGGCTGGGGGGTTCATGGGCCAGAAGGCACATCAACTTTCTCAAATGGTTCAGGCTATCCCTCGAACACAAAGTCCCTGGTTCGGTATGGGCTGGTAGCGCGTCTAACCACCAGCCGCACCTCGCCACAAGGCGGTGTGCTTCAGGACTGGAGCTACGGTGAAAGGCGACAGCTTTGCGCAGCGCAGGGAGGTCATTTGTGGTTGACCGTCAATGACGATGACCCTGGCAATAACATTGGGGCTTTCTTTGTGCGCGTGTCGCAAACCCCGTGTCAACCTCCCGTAGAACGAGGCCGGTTTCGAGTTACTATCACAGGCTTCAAGGTTGTACATCCAACGCTCGACGATATTCTGCAACGCGACGGCAAAGGTGACGAAGTATTTTTTCTGTCGCGAGTGAAGCTTATTGAAGGCGACAGAATCATTTCCTTACAAGACCTGCAGAGCCGTGTGATGGGTGACTCAGACGGATTTCCCGGGCGCGTACGTGAAGGCACGATGCCGCCTGGCCCTTTCGGGGGAACGGTTGGCGGGTTGCGTATGGGTGATGTTGTTCCACGTGATGGGTTGCCGCGCGTGCCGACCATGGACCGTGCGCCAATGCAGATATTTAATGGAGAGTTAACAGCAAACCAGGTTCTTGTAGTTGAGCCAACGATTTGGGAGCATGACGGGCCCGACGATTTTCTGACGTCCGTCGGTCGTCTTTTCAATCCTGTGATTGACAATGGATCGCGTTCCGTCGTCCCGTTGCCCGATCCCGAACATCCGGGCTTGCTCGGTAGAATTCTTGGGACCGGGGGAGAGGTGGGCACAAACCGGCGTGTAGGGCTTAACGTTTTCGGAGATCCGAGACCGCGTCCCATAGGAATGAGACTTGACCGCCAAAGTTATGTCTTCGTACCGCAGCACCTCTGCTTCAGCTTTGCCGATGCGAACGAGGCGAGTCGAACGAATTTCGGTGAAGGTAACGGTGTGATTCGGATCACTTACCAGGATACTGACGCTCTACAAGGTATTTACGATCTTTTCGTAAAGATTGAACGCTTGTAACGTGATGGCGCAATTCGGCTGGATGACTGTAAAGCATCGCTTGTGATCATCCAGCCTGGCGCTGTGGTTCATGAAAACTCACAGGCAGTGCCGCAGCGGATCTCAATAGCGCAGTTTTGCCATGCTGTTCCAGCCCGATCGTCGCAATAAGTCGTGCCGATTCGTCTCTGGCAACGAGAAACGCGCTCACGTTTTCCGCGACTCCATCGTGGGGTAATTGGACCAGAGAAAGTAGATCAAAACGGCCCGCAAATCTTCCGGTGAAGCGTCACTAATCGTAATGTTTTCGCAATTCATTTTGAGCCGATCTCCTGAATGGCCGCAGCTAATTTAAGCCGGTCGAGTTTGTCCAAAGGGAGGCATGTGAATAGTTCAAGCCGGCGATTGATTTGGAGGGCCACTGCCTTGAAGGCGCGATACTTTTCTGAGTCGCTTCCCTCGACTGCCGCGGGATCCGGACTACCCCAGTGGGCGACGATGGGTTGCCCCGGCCATACCGGACAACTTTCGCGTGCGTTGTCGCAGACAGTCACTACAAAATCAAATTCTACGTCTTTGAACTCTTCCCAGGATTTACTGCGAGCTTCCGAGGCATCGATGTTATAAACGTCCTGCAAAACCTGAATGGCGAAGGGATTGACTTTGCCCGTGGGAAACGAACCGGCACTGAATACCTGAAAGCGCGATCCGCCTAGACGTCTCAAGAGGTACTCGCCAAAGATACTGCGGGCGGAATTGCCGGTGCACAGAAACAAAAACTTGTACGGTTTGCTTTCCATATTCGCCTCTTAAATTCACCGATCGAATTGCTCGCGCCGCTCCTGCGGCCGCAGTGTTGGCGAGCAAGGCTAGAGCTATATTTCCGTTCGCAAGACGCTCAGCCATAATGCCCGACCCAACCACTGCGGCCAGCAAGAAAAACGTCCCTAATGCCTCAGCAACAACCCGCTTTGCTAACGGCTGACGCATTCGTGATTCCAATCGGTGTTGGCGCACAGCACGCCGCCGCGCTTTCCGTTTTCAGCGCCTCGATGTTGCTTGCGCTGTCCTCTAACTTTGTCCCACACTCGCAAGGTGCGGTTTCGGCCAGATTGTCCTCGAGCACCACGAACACTTCCCACTCGTTGCCATCAGGATCGCGCACCCAGGTCTTATCCTGCAGCGCGTAACAGCAATTTGTTTGCATTTCGTCGCGCGTTAACAAGCGCGCATCGGTCCACCGCCGGCGCATGGCGAGAACATCGTCCGTAGACGCTACCTGAATTCCCAGGTGCGAGAGTGCGCCGCGCTCGTTAAAAGCATGCTCATTAAGCGTCAGATTCAAGGGCGGATTTTGAACGTCGAACTTCGCGTAACCTGTTCGTACCTTACTCGGTTCGATGCCCAAAAGTTTTCGATAAAACTCGAGACTCACTTCCACGTCCTTGACGTTCAACGCAAGGTGCGCCTTTAGTGCCTGAACCGGCTTCTGTTCGTGCTGCATTTTCAATTACTCCTTATTTGGTTTCCGCTTCTTACATATACGCGCAAGCGCATACACGAGCGCAGTATCGGGCATGATTAGACATATGTCAAGCCGTATATGTTATATGCTATGATTGGGAGCTATGACAAGGAAAGAGAGACCGTTCGATCGTGAGTTGTTCTTTCGGGCACTGGCAGACTCAACCCGGCTGAGGATCATCAACCTCATAGGGGACCAGGAGGTCTGCGTTTGTTTCTTCGTGGAGATATTGAAAACGAATCAGCCAAAGATTAGCCGGCACCTGGCTTATTTACGCCGGGCGGGTATTGTCGCCGCGCGACGGGAAGGAATCTGGATGCACTACCGGATTTCGACGCCGAGGGATGAGAACGCGGCGAAAGTGCTGGTGGATGTGCGCGAGTGGCTGGCGAATGATCCTGCTATGCAGCAAGATCGGAAGCGTTTAGACAAGATTTGTTGTGCGCCGGAGTTGCCGATCCAATTGCAAGGTAGTCCAAAGCCGCTGCCCGTCGGAGTCTCCTGACGGTCTTGAGGATCACCAGGCCACAGCAACAGTAACTTTGCCTCAAAAGTCCGAAATCATTCTTGGATCGGGTCAGTACAGGGAGCGGTAGCGACCTGGTCAACCATAGAACTCAAGATCGTTAGAATATCGCATGCTGATCACTGACCAGGTCGCTACCGCTCCCTGTACTGACCAGATCCAAGTGCGATCCTACTTTTGAAGCAAAGCCGGCAACAGTAACAATATCACACGGGTGAGGTAGTACAACGCAACAAACGTTTGCGCCTTCGTGGAATCCTTTGTAAACGGAACCCCGCAAAGGCGCAAACGCAAATCGCTTTAAACGTCTGGTCCAGTCAATTCGAACCGACGCAAAGCACCTGCTTGTCAGTTACCCACTACGAAGAGATGTCCCGCATTCTGAGAATAAATCCTCCCGTCTAGTCCGATTGAGGCGGGGGTGTAGGCCGCCCCGAGGGCAAGTTGCTGGAAGATCTTCTGTTTCAGCGTGCCATCGGGATTCAGCGCGTAGAGGTTCCCATCTTCGCTGTTAGCGTAAATGACGCCGTTAACGTCAATCGCCATTGCGTTCACACACCACTCAAACCCGACTGGATGATCATTCACGCAAGTGACGGAGCCATCCGGTTGACGAGTGCAACTGAGGGTGTTTGTATTTTGGAAGCGCCACTCGACGTTCAGATTGTGATTAAGCTGAGTAATGAAGTAGGCCTCAGGATAACCATTAGAGTTCGCTACCGTGCGATCCGAAGGACAAGCGCTTTCGACGTCGCAATACGATCCTACTTCTCCGTACTGGTTATCCTTAATTACAACTGAGTAGGTGCCGCCATGGCTCACAATACCCGGCGTGAGATCCCAACCAAACCTGTAGGCGCCGAGGTACTGGCCCGAGGCGCTAAAGTGCATTAAATGCCCCTGCGCATAGTTATATCTGCTGTAAGCACCATAGAACACACTGCCGTCGGGAGCGACCGTAGGTGATGCCGAAGAATCATCCAGGACACGGCCGCCTCCAGCGTGATTCACACCCGGATCAACGCCGAGATTTGCACCCACGCGACACCCGCCTGGCTGTCCATTTGGCGGCAGCACGCCCCCCTGATTAATGGGTACCCCGCAACCATCATTGAACCGGTTGTTCAATGATGCAATCCACTTAAGACTCAAATTTGGATTGACTGCGACGAGATATCCACTCCGGTTAGAAAAGGCTGCGTGTGAACGTGTGACGCTGTAGATCGTGCCGTCGGGCGCAATCGCCGGCGCGATATTGAGGGCCACGCGCATTGGACCACAGCGAACCGTAGGAGCAACCGCCGTTGGACTTGGTGGCCAAGGCGCCTGGGCTTGTGGAAACGATATCTCACAAGGATCATCCGGCCCCGGCGTGCCGGGCGTCAGCACAGAATAGCTAACTCTAGTGGTGCTGTTGTCGGGCGCCACCCTTACTAGCCAGGAATCGACTGAATCTTTGCTATAAAAGCTACCTCCTTGCTGGAGTTTGACGACGTTGTAATAGAGATTGCCGGAGCTGTCTGCACTGATCGGTCCGGCGGTGTAGGTGTTGGTGTCGATTGTGGTGAACGGATTGATACGCGCAATCTGAGCACCGGTTGACTTGTTGACCTTGAAAATCGTGCCTCCGGCGCCAGGCACGTACAGTGCGCCGTTGGCAAGGACTGAGTGAAAGACCGGTTCCCAAAAATCAGAATAATTTCCGGGCGCCTTCCAGTCGCTTGCAAAACTCCAAACCTGCACTAAGGCGCCGCTCTGCCACGAGAGCTTGTTCTCTGCCCAGTTCATTTGGCTAAAAGTGTTCTTACTGGCATTGCCGGATTTGAATTCCATGTAGACGTCATTGCCGTCAATCAGAGGCACTTGATAGTGAACAAGCAAATCCGCCGCCCCAAAGAGTTGGGTTGCTGCTTGTAATTCACCCGGCACAGTGGAGTCGTAGATGACGTCAGCTATGTTCTGATTAAGATTCTGCCCAGCAACATTGATTTGACCTGTGTGCTGTGGGTCCCGTCCCCATTGAGGCCAGTCTTGGCCCAAGGCGGTTGTTAGGACTGTGGTTTCGAGAGCGAGCATTAGCATCAACAGTGAAATGGGTTTTGCGATTGTTTTCATCACTGCTCCTTTTCTATTTGACTGACATGTAGAGCGTTATTCGTCGTATTACTTAAATGCCAGTCTGGGCATGCAGGCATGACGAAAGTCGCGGGGGAAGACTTTGTATTTGGGAGGAGTGCGAGGATGCGTAAAGCACCCTACGTTTCTAAATATGCGAGGTAAAGTTGTAATACGTACTTCTGACCCTGAGTGTGCGGGCGGCAGATTATAGCGTTCATATTCGGTTGTCAACCGCAGCAATTGAAAGCGGATACTTGGCGAGCAACGTTGAATAAAACTGTATGGGCGGCCTTCCGCCCCTACAGTTGTACCCATTCGCGAAAACGAAAAGCCGAATGAAAAGCAGTGAGAGGCTTTGTCTCAAAAGTAGGAATCGTACTTGGATCGGGTCAGTACAGGGAGCGGTAGCGACCTGGTCAGTGATCAGCATGCGATATTTCCTAACGATTCTTGAGTTCCATGGTTGACCAGGTCGCTACCGCTCCCTGTACTGACCAGATCCAAGAATAGTTTCGGACTTTGAGACAAAGCCGCAGTGAGACCGCGGCTAGAAATTCACGCGCACGGCAAATTGGAAAGCGCGTGGTCCACCCGTACCGAAGACCCCTCCTGCAGTCTGGATAGCTGAACCAAATCTTGACGAACGCAGGAAGCCCGCATTCGCCGGATTGTCGCTATCCCGCAGCAACGTATTTTGGAATCCGGAAAAATTCACGTTGTTCACGCCGCGAATGTTCGTGACATTGAACAGATTGAATACCTCAGCAATACCTTGAACATTGAAATTCTCCGCAAACCGAAACGTTTTAGTCAGTCGCAGATCAAGTGACTGGAACGAATCACCGAGCTCCAGATCGTCTCGGACCAGCGGCAGACGGCTAGCTATTGGACGCCCGGTATTGAATTCGTTAATGAAGGCGTTCAACTCGGACCCGGTGCGGAATGTCCGGCCTCCTGCATTGCGCTGAAGCACGGGAATGCGAGTGCCACCAAGATCAGGTGGCAATTGAATATCAAACGGCACACCTGACGCCAGCGTGTAGATGGGCGAAAGCTGAAAGCCATGAGGCATATCAACAACCGCCTGGAAAGTGAACCGATGCCGCTCTTCATTTGGTGGTGGTCCTTTGTCCAGGCGTAGATTGTTCGGATTAAGCGGTGGGACCTGGAATGGAATCTGATCGTCGTTCGAGAAATTAAAAGATTTCTGAAGGGTGTACGAGGCATTGAAGCTGTAACGATTAGAGAATCGCTTTTGCGCATTCAATAACATCCCGTCATACCAGGTCTTGACAGACGATTCGATATTCACCACGTCATCATTTCCACCAATCGACGGATTGAAGACCGAGCCGACAAAGCGGCCGATGATAAACTTCGACCCAAACGCGTGAATGTAGTCTCCGGAGAAAATCAGATCGCGTGCGACTTCATGTTGAAAGCCGAGATTGAACTGCTGCACGTAAGGAGTGCTGAGATCACGATCGAGAACATTAATGCCAATCCCGACGCCTGTCAGAGGAGTACCTACGAATGGATTTGCCAGCGTAGGTGTTCCCGCGACAAAGTTGCCAGCTCCATCGAGTTCGGAGCCAAGGCGCACTTGAATCCCCAGCTTGCGGCCATCCAGCAGTCTTTCCAGGAGCGGTACTTCGAGCACGATGCGGTCATAGTAGATGCCATAACCTCCGCGAATTGAGGTTCGCCCAAAAGTCCGCGGAAGCCAGTTGAAACCGATACGCGGGGCAAAGTTGTTGTATTCACGGTTTCGTGAGGAACCCACGAACGGACTCAGGATGGGATTAATTTCGTTGAAGTGCCTCAGATTTTTTACATCTGTATCCACTTCCCAACGCAGGCCCAGGTTGAGCGTGAAGTTCGATCTAATCTTCCAGTCATCCTGCACGTAGAACGCAAAATAATAGTTATCTAAATCTTCTACAGTCGGCGGACGCACCGGTGCGGTTGATCGAATCGTGTCGGCGATCACGATGTCGTTGTCGTTAATTTGCCCATCACCGTTGCGATCGCGAATCGCAAAATCCTCCGTGGTTTCGATTGTTCCGGAACCAAACAGATCAAAGACCGCGCCCGAGTCAATACGCTGAAACTCGCCGCCAAACTTCAGCCCATGCGCTCCTGTGGTCCAACTGAGGTTATCGCGAAACTGCAGCCGGTTTTGTGGTGTCTGCTGAGGAATCCTGAAGTTGCCACCATCCTGCACCGAGGGAAAGCGTATCTCATTCTCGTCTTCAACAAACGAAGGAATACGGTTGAGAAAATTGTTTTCGTGAAAGACGAAATCATTGAGCACACGCGGGGAGAAAATGTGGGTCCAGTTGTAGACGAATGCGTGATAGTGGTTGAACGAGTGTTGCCGGTTGTCAGCGGTGCCGATAGGCCGCCGCAAACTACCCCGATCGACGTCGTCTTCACGTTGATCCGAGTAACGGAATGCCATTCGATCATCCTTGCCTACCTGCCAATCCCCGCGCCCGGTAAACAGCAGATCATTGAGCGGAGCAGGAGAGAAACTGGTCACGACGCGCCGGGCAGTCAAATCGCGCACACCAGTAATCACCACTCCGTCCTGATTGCGGTATTCAAATGCACCAAAAAACCAGGCGCGATCGCGTTTGATTGGACCACCGACTGACACCGCATACTGCTCTCGATCGAACGGGGGCCTGCCCTGTGCCGCCACCAGGCTGCGGTCAAGTGTCGGCAGCACCGCCGACAAGCGACTATTGCGAAAGAAGAACGCACCTGACCCATGAAAGTCATTCGAACCGGATTTGGTAATGATATTGATCGCCGATGATGCCGAGCGGCCAATATCTGCCGAGAATCTATTAGTGGCAATCTGAAACTCTCCGATTCCATCTTGCGGAAAATTCTGTAACGTACCACCGACAACGTCATCATTGTTGTCGGCGCCGTCAACCGCGATGTTGCCGCCGCGTCCTAATTGTCCGGCCGAGGAAACTTCTATAGTTGTCGTCTTGGTTGGGTCATAGTTAGGTGCAGGCGCATTGCCGGGAATCAGAAATGCCAGATCAAGAAAGTTGCGGCCATTGAGTGGCAAGCTCTTGAGCGTCCGTTCGTTAACGACCCCTGAGACTTGCGAAGTATTTGTATCCACGTCGGAGACATCGGCGGTGACTAGAACTGTCTCCTGCGCACCGGCAGGTTTTAAGGTAACGTTGATTGCCGGTACCTCACCAACGTTCAGCGTCACACTCTCCACCACAGCCGGGGCAAAATTCGTAGCTTCCACGCGGATCTCGTAGGTAGCGGGCGGCAGGTTCTGAAAGACGTAAACACCCTCCGCGTTGCTGGTTGTTTCTCGCGTTTGTCCGGTAGCCTTGTTTTTTGCGGTCACGCGCGAGTTTGGTACGGCGGCGCCGTTAGTATCCGTTACCAGCCCGCTAACGCCTGCACTACCAAGTTGAGCAAGAGCGGTCGCTGTTAAGTAAAAGACGAGCAGTAGCGTTGCGAGAAAAAGTTTTCGTGAGAACATCTGTCATCCTCCTTCTGAAAGGGCGTGACATCAGGTAGCGAGGCGGTGTGTGCCAGGAGGGGCGACGTGTTGAGGTATTTTTGTACCAGCAACGCTTCACCTCCTCATAGCGGGACGCAAGCGAGCGAAACTGGGTTAGGCTCTGTACGTTGTACGGACCGAAGTATACTCCCCTTGGAATGCGATTGGGAATGTTACGGAGTCCGTTTCTTTAGTTGCGTAAGGCCCTCCAAATCAGAGTACTACCTTGATGTCTGACTGAAGACGGGGATCGACTTCGAAGTGGTCTGCGAATTGTCCACTGAAGCCCGTCACTGCGATTGTCTGGCCGGGGCTGAGGCCGCTCACATCGATGCCTGTCGAAGCACACACGAATATGTTGACTTCGCCCGAGCCGTCATTGATTACGACAATGAACCCAAAAGGCAGATCGTTAACGATGGGTTGCGTGATAGTTCCCGTGACGCGAACTAGCGTGCCTTCGGTCTCGTCACTCACGTCTCCGGTCGCAACCGGCAACGGCCGCACCTTTGGACCACTCCCATGGGCTTTGACGTCCGTGATGTTGACCAGCACCAGCAGACCCGGCAACACGGTGTCGGCAAGCGTGCCGGTCACGCGTACCTGTTGCCTTAGTGCGAATCCAAGATTGTCAGACGTGCTGACGTAGATCCCACCAGTGCGGTCTTGAATAGCGAAGCCCTGATCGAAAGTGCTGGAGCTGAATGCGCCGGAAGGCACCGTAACTGAACCATCGATCGTGACGACAGTGCCAAGCGGAAGACTGCGCGCTTCGGCAATCGAGATCACCTTGTCAGCCGACGCCGGACGATTAGTAGGCGTTATCGCACGGCCAGTTGCGTTGCTGAAGAAGACCAGCGCCAGCAGCGCGGTCGCTATGAATTTGCCATGATGGTTTCGATAGGTCATTTGTTTTCTCCAGAGGAAGATGGCGACAGGATCGAGCGGGAGAACTGTCCAGCAGCCCTCGGCTGCTGGCTGGGCGGGCGAATATTTTCGTGCTCGTCGTAGTTTATGCTACTCAGCCCGTTGTTACCAGAGCGAGTTGAAGCGAAATTGGTAGGAGACCTGTTGGGTGATGCCTGGCGACGCCTGACCATGGCGGTGCGCAATAAAGCGCAAGCTTGGGTCTTCGCTGCTTTGAAGGAAATGCGCCAAAAGCTGCCTTTTCCGTTGCTCGGCATAGACAGTGACAACGGCTCGGAGTTCATTAACACGTACCTGATGCAATACTGTCAGCAGCAAAAATTGAGCTTCACGCGCTCGCGCCGTATCGTAAAACGACAACTGTTTCGTCGAGCAGAAGAACTATTCGATTGTGCGGCGGGCGTTAGGCTATCGACGTTATGACACCGAGCTGCAACTGCGCTTGGGCAAAAGAAAGGGCAGAGCGATTGGCCCTGCCCATCCGGATACTCACCGACGACGGCGCTCAGTAGAACGGTACGATATCAGCATGTTGTCCGACGATCGTTGGCAGTGCGTGCTTCGACGAAGTACCGGAGGGTTGTAGGTTCGAGTCCTACCTGCAGCCATCCTCTACTGTTGGACTGTTGTGGTTATGTGCTATTGACAGTGCTGGTGGACCGGTGCTGGCAATTTGCATATCGTTCACTAGACGTTCCTCAGGCGCTGATGAATATAATGCTCAATGACAGAATTGCTGGACAAGCACGTTGAGACGAAGATGCTCTACGCGCATGTTGGACCGTTGGTGGAAATGTATCAGAAGTCCGCTTTGAATCTTTTTTGGCATGCCCATTTATCCGGACCGGATAAGACAGCGAGCAGTGGTTCAGTACGTCTGAACAAAGAGATTCGCGGGAATGGAGCCGCTCATTTTATGCGGAAGGAAACGAAGGGAAAGACCGCTACCCGATGTTATCCAGATCAAGATACACATTCGTTGGGCGGCGCACATGTCGTGAGTGGGTTAGAGATTTTGTCAGTATCGGAGAAAGGGCACGCTTATGATTTGTTTATTTGTACTATTGATCACTCTCCAGTCGCAGTCTACGCACAGGCCCTTGGTCACAAATGAGCCGCACGTTCCCGCACGCTATTTGGCTTCCAGAGGAGCTCAAGCTCAACAAAATGCCCCAACAATTACCTGCGATGCAAAGAACCGCTTAGCAGACTTCGCCATTGGCGTACAGCTTGCAATTCAGAGCCTGGACAAAGAAACGTACCTTGATCGGGACGTTCCGAAAACAAAGCTGCCGGCGAGTGTAGAGAGTATTAGCATTCTGGACACCCAAGGAAAAGTGAAAGACAGCACGATAAGTGATTTCATAGACAAAACCTATCCCTTGCCATCTTCAGGTGAGACAAAAGAAGGTGAATATTACATTCAGCTCAAGAGCACGTTCGGCATTAGGTGGATTCTCATTAAGACGAAGGCACAATAGTTACTCTGAAGTGCAGCCAACAAGCGCTTGGAGCGGACTCGCCATGAGCGGGCTTCTTTGGTTCGTTGCGTGGGCGAGCCGCTCAAGCGTAGCGTTCGGCGTTTCCTTTCTCAATGGTCAGTAAAGCCCAACTCAAAACAGCGGTCGTGACCTCGCTATTCCTGATGTTCGGAATATGCTTCCATATGTTAGGTCAAAGCAAAGTTGCTCCCAGGAACAAGCGCAGTAAATCTCATTGGCATGTATTCTCTCCAGCTGATCGAAGTTTCACAATCGAAACTCCGAAGCCTCTCCGGTACTTCAAAGACCCTGAGTACAAATGGTTGGAAGTTTATGGTTCAGCAGCATCGGAGTTGGAAGCATGTCAGAGCCAATACAGTGTGGCGGTAGGAACTCTTGACGATAAGGATCGACCCAATGGAGATCTTTCCGGATGGTGGCTCCTAATTGGCGGAAGTCACACCGACCCGACGAGCGAAACTGACATTCTGGTGGAAGGGCGAAAAGCCAAAGACATAATCTACACAAAAGCGTTTGACAGCGGCTGCAAATATCGACGCGGATGGATCATTGACGGCGGTACGCGTATCTATTGGCTTATTTACCAAGACGACGAGCTGAAGAACTTGTCGTCGCCTTCAACGATGCGGTTTTTGAAATCATTTCATTTACGGACCAAACGCCTAACAATCCATTCAAGCTGACGCCGCTTCGCGGCGCGGCTTAACTCAGGCTTTAGGTGCCCAACTACCGCGCCTGCAAGATTTGAAAGGAACTGAGCATTTCCGTCATTGGCGTCAAAAACAAGTTGCGAAGATTGTCCACTGTGGGGAGCACTTATTTCGTGGTAAAAAAGAAGAAGAGGCCACCCGCTAGGGTGGCCTTGAGACTTTGTTACGAGATCGGTGTGCCATTGATGATGAATTTTAGATCGGTACAAATCGACCAAACATTACCCTTAGTATTAAGGTAATAGGTTGACTTTTCTATATAACGGGAATAACCTCTCGCCATCTTAATCAAAGGCTGCCCGAGGCTCTGCGTCCTTGCAAACTCGCGTTAATCCAGCCTTTGATCTCCGCGGATTTTACGTTTATTGACTTGCGCTGGTTCAACTCTGCGCAAGCTCAAGAGCCAGGTAGACCCTTGTAGCTCTTATGCTTCAGAAGAATCCGAAGGAGCAAACTCAATTTCAGCTTGACTAGGATTCCTAGCACAAAGGGAACAAAGACGATGTTTTGAACACATGTAAGAATGGGTCTAATAGAACGACCGAAACGAAACTACTCGACAGAGAAACGGAGGCATATATGGCGACTGCTAAGAAATCGAAACCAGGAGATCAAGCTAATAAACCAGTGGTGTTTATGTTTCAACTAGAAGATTTCGTGCCTATCAAGGCGAATCAACTAAGAGCATGGGAAAGAGCGCTCGTAGAAAGAGTTAGACTACATCCTAAAGCGGCAGTGTCCCTTGCCAGTCTAGTTGGAGCCACAACAATAACGGGCACGTTTTCACGTACGTCACCCGCTAATGCAGAATTCGATGACTGTGACAGTGATTGAGCGAATAGTTGACCTTTTGCAGTCAACTGCTTCATCAATTCATAGTTTGATCAACTCGTACTTGCTAATTGCCAGGGCTCACAATAGCTAATCGTCTTGTCGTGGTTATATATCGTTGGTGGGCAGTTGCTAAAACATTTCGAAGAGAATTTTGAACAGAATCTTATGGATTCTTATGCAGGAAAAACATATAGCTATCCTCACACTCTCGGAAGATATACATGCGCCGGTAATTCAGTACGCTCTTGACAAATATAGCGATGTTGTCTGCGACGTCGTTCATACCGATCGAATCTGTGGGAACTCCATATTGAGCTGGACAAATACGGATGATCCGGCTCTAAGCTCAACCATACTTACGGTAGAAGAAAAGCCACTACGAATTAGTGAAATCGATCTAATCTGGTGGCGGCGTGTCAACTATCCACAAAAATTATCATCAACCATTACAGATCCTTTTCACATAAGCCTCATACATAATGATTGTAAAGCAGCATTATTGGGGCTTTTTATGAATGAATTTAAAGGGATATGGATTAATGATCCCAGTGCCACACGTTTAGCGCAAAACAAACTAATTCAACTACGTGCGGCCGAACACGCAGGTTTTCTTGTTCCTCGCACTCTGGTTAGTAACGACCCGAGAAAGATTAGAGAATTTTGTAAAGAACTTGATTACCAAGTTGTAGTAAAGCCGGTCCGCGGGGCAATTAACTGTCAGTTGTATGCGAGAATGCTACGAGAAGAACATTTGGAGTTTGATGATGCTTTAAAACTGAGTCCGGCGATCTATCAAGAATATATACCCGGCAATAAGCACCTTCGAGTACATTGTTTCGGAGATGATATCTACACCGTCTTGATTGAGTCTAAAGATTTAGATTGGAGAGAGAACATCGATATTCCTATACATATATCTGACTGTGGGGAAGCTATCAAAGATCTTCTTCGAATAGTGTTGAGGAAGTTGGGATTAAAGATGGGAGTTATCGATTTAAAGTTATCTCAAACTGGAACCCCAGTGTGGTTGGAAATTAACCCTCAAGGACAATTCTTGTTTGCGGAGGGTTTAAGCGGACTGGATCTTACTAGCGCATTCGCTGATTTTCTTGTGCGAGAGGCATGGTCGTGCTGAACCGGGCCGCTCGGAGTTGAATTAACCAAATGCTCCATGAGGACAATTGATAGTTCGAATGGACATATCGAGAAAGCGGTAAGCCGTTCGACGCTTTCTGTTCAGAACACTGGGCCTTGTTTCAAGAAGTTGCCCAGGTGACACTTAGATCCTGAGACGTGGGAGGATCACCTCTCCGTCGCCAATCAACCGTATAGGGTTTCATGGTCGCACGCGGAATCGACTCCCAGGCTAGAATGCTCCCTGCAACGGTTTGAAGGAACATAAGCATTTCTGCCGCAGGCTTAAGAAATAAGGTGCGAAGATTGTCCACTGTGGGGGCCATGAATTGTTAGCAACGAAAAGGAAAGGGCCACTCGCTTGGGTGGCCCTCAGTCTTTGTGCCGCCGACCCTTTTAGCGGAATCAGGCGCACTATTTTCTGTTGACAGTTCAAGGCTGACGGGTGTAGCGTGCGGCTGTTCCCAAGTTGTAGACAAGTCTTGCTTGCGCCCGACTGAGCCTTGCCTAAGGTCAGTTCCAAACCGCCCAGTTGTAACCTCCCAACCATAGAAGAGACAAAGGAGGGTCACCCACAATGACAAAGTCGAGGGGATGGAGATCACTACGTTATCGACTGCTGGCGTTAGCTGCACTGGTAATATGTCTGACATCATTACTGGCTTCTGCGACTAGCCCACAATCGACTTGCTGCCAGAGATGCCTCGAGAGATTCCAGCAATGCGATTCGCCTGACTTTATCTGCTGCCAGATTTATACCGGCTGTATACAGCAATGTGCAGGCGGATGCCCGAGTTGCGCTGAAATCCAATAAAGCAGCAACCGGAAGCCTTCTACAAAAAGGGCCACGAGCAGATCGGTTTAGTCTTAAACGTAACCCGCAGTCGTGCGGTTTGCATTTGAGACTGATGTCAACTGCTGCAAGAAATCTGAGCATCTCTTTCGTTGGCGTCAAAAAGAAGTTGCGAAGATTGTCCACTGTGGGGAGAGATGGGCCAAAGGCCGCTGGAAGCTGTTCCGGCGGCCTTTTCTCTGTTCCAGGCCGTATTTGGATGCAAATGCACTCGGACGAATGGCTGATTTGGTCTGCCTGTTTGCTTTGCTTTTCTCGGATGGCGTGTAATAGATTGTGCCGCGATGGTAGAGTTCTTAGAGGGGTACACATGAAGATGGTTTAGGAATCCCATATCCTACAACCATAAACTCTGATTGTAATAATGTGGGTTATTTTGATCTCAATAAAGACCCCGTCGAAAATTGCAGAGATTCCTAATGCCGGGCCTTATGCGGCTCACTTGCATCTGAATGACAGAACTAATGAGAAATCGACGGCCCATCCTGCTACCTCTCTTTCTGGTCACCTCGATCCTTGCGGCCCTGCTCTTCTATTCAGCCAGGCCGGTCACTTCGCAAACGCCCAATAAGAACTTGAATGCGAACATCGGACGCCCGAGTCGAAAAGCGATCCAGCTTCCGCCCAGACCCACGCCGACGCCCGGTCCCGAGTCAGCAGCGGATGTCGTCAAGGTCGATGTCGATCTCGTCAAAATCGACGCGCTGGTGCTGCAGAAGAACACTGCGCGCATCGTCGGCGGTTTGAACAAAGAAGACTTCCTGCTTTACGAAGATGGAATCAAACAGGAGATCACCCACTTCAGCCAGGATGAGCTGCCGCTCTCTGTGGTGGTGGCTATCGATCGGGGTCCGGCATGTCCGCATCCGATCGATGTCTGGAGCGACGAAGCACATCGCGCCGCTCGAGAAGCAATCGATCGTCTCAAACTCGTCGATGAGATCGCAGTGATGGCTTTCACCGACTCAGCTAAGCTGATTCAGCCGTTCACTCGCAACCGGATAATGATCGAGCAGGCGCTCAATAACATTCCGGCGCCGGCGAAAACCACGAAGGTCGCACATTGCTTCAACCTCATGTTTGCCGACGCCGCGGAGCACATGTTCAAGGCAAGCAATCCAGCTGGGCGTCGAGTCATAATTGTGATCACGTCCATGACGCGTCTTTTCGATTGCTCGAATGGTCCCTCCAATCGAGTCGCCGCCGCGGCGATTTACGAATCAGGCGCCGTCGTTTGCGCCATCATTCCCAAAGTCATAATCCAACGTGTCGAAAATGCCCTCCAGACCGTTGCTACGCGCGTGAACAAAGTTGTCGCCGCCAACTACATGGACTTGGAATATTTGGCGAACGAAACCGGCGGTGAAGTATTCGCGGACAAACCTAAAAAGCTCGACACGACCTTTCAGACGCTGATCGATCACCTGCGCAGCCGCTACAATCTGGCGTTTGTCTCCACTAATAAGAAGCGGGACGGGACGACACGTAAATTGAAACTCGACATCGATCCCGCTCGACAGAAATCGCAAGACAGATTGGTTATCAAGGCCAGACGGAGTTATATTGCGCCGCGAAGTTGATTTCGAGGAATGGATCCCGGATCTCTCATGCTAGGCGGTTCTCGCGACGTGGAGATCGTCACGTTGGTGTCAAAAGCAAGTTGCTAAGATTGTCCACTGTGGGGATTCAAATCGTCGAATGAAGCCGAAGCATTGTTGGGATTACATGCGTGTGAAACTCATGAAGGTTCTTTTAGAAGATTAGCGGCGCTGACTGATGAAAAGTCGCCGTAGATTGGCAAAAAAAGAGGGAAGCTCCGCGTGGCGCTCCCTCTTTCAAACGTGTCGCCGTTCGTGGAAAATTCTATTTATGAATATGCGCAGAACCGGACTCGTTCAATCCTTTTTTAGGTTCTTTCGTCCGAAATGCGACATCGGGTTGAGTGACACCCGCAACTGAACCTGTAAGCGGTGCATCCATCTCCGTGCGGATGACCGTAGCGATCCACTCGGGTTTCGATCCACCAGGACAGTGGGCCCAGCGCATAAGAGGTTCAGTTCCAATCATGAGCATGCCCGAGTGATTGTTTCTGTCGGCATCTTCCTTCGGATCGTTGTAGACGAAGCCAAGCGACTTCCGCAAATTCAGAATATCTTCTGGCCTTCCGGTCAGAAACGTCCAGCCCGGCCCTGTTCCGTGCTTTTTGGCGAAAGCTTTTAGGTCGCGAGGCGAGTCTTCCTCGGGACTTAGGCTGATCGAGTAAAAGAAAATGTCACGACCTACGCGGCCATCTAACATTTGTTGCACTTCTACCAAGTGGTGAGTAACCACCGGACAGATGTCCTTGCAACGCGTGAACATAAACTGGATTACTACGCGCTTGTCCTTGACGAGATCGTCGTAGAAACGGACCTTCTTGCCGTCCTGCGTAATTAGCTCAACATTCGGAAGATGGCGACGCTGTAAAAGCTCACGTGGTGAGCTGTTCTTGTAGTCGTAGTGTTGCTTGCTTTTCGGTGTTGCTTCCTGGCCCAACACAGGCAGCGTGCCGGTCAAAGCACCAGCACTGACTGCGGCAGTAGTGGTTCCAGCAGCCGCCAGCCATTTTCTTCTTGTCATTCTTGACATAACTGTTTTGCTCCTTTCGATTTGTTCGCCTTGTTTGGCGGCTGGTTTATGGTTCGTAGGTGTTATCGATCACGCCAGGCTGCATTTGAAACAGCAGCATCATTGCGTGATCTTCATGGACCGTGTTGTGGCAGTGCATGGGCCAGTCTCCCGTGAAATCGCGAAAGCGGAAGAAGATCGTGGCGTCCTCATCGAATTGAAGTGTCGTCACGTCTTTACGTGACACCTCCACATTGGGAACACCGGGCCGCGTTGTGCTGATCCCAGCTCCACCGCCGGGCCACGGGCAATTGGCGCCAGAGTGAGTACGTGTTCTGCTATCACCGCTGTAACTATCATAGCGGGCATTATTATCGACGCGGCTGAGAATCTGATGCTCTTCCAGATGGACGTGAATCGGGTGCTGCCAATTATCACGCGGATTGGTCAATACCCAGTTTTCCGCCGTGTTCTGCGTCACAGTAAAGCGAAGCTCGTTGCAGTTCGCGAACCGTCCATTGATGACCCACTGGCCGTTATCGCGATCGAATTCAAAGTGGCGCGTGATGCGCGGCGTGATGACGGATGGAAGCGTGTAGAACGACGGTTGAGTAGCCGGGTCAACGCTGTTGTCTGTCACCGCAGCGCCGATGCGGAACTCGACACAATAAATGCCTTGCCCTGGATACGCCACGTCACAGGTTGGTCCTTCTCCACTATCCTGTATCATTCGGTTTTCGAGCCGAACCTTGGTATGGCTTCCGATCAGGCTCTTGACCTGATTGAAATCGATGATGATGTCATAGCGCTCCGCAACGCTGATGCGGAAGCTGGTGACTTGTTTTGGTTTTGGCAGGAGGTTGCCGTCATTAGCGATCACCCAGAACGGGATCACGGTGCTCGGAGAAAGCGGATCGGTAAGGAAGAGCTCGTAAAAGCGTGAAGGCCCGCCGTTCAACACACGGAAGCGATAGCGGCGCTTATTAACATTCAGATAAGGTTGAATGATTCCATTCGCTAACTGAATATCGCCGATTAGCCCCTTGAAGTCGAAAGTATCAAAACAGATCTTACCAGTGTCGGGATCGATCAGTTTGTCGTTGAGGATGATCGGGATATCGAACTGCGGATAGCTCGGGAGTCGGAAACCTGTCGTTTCGTTTCCGGTATCGAACTGGTTGAAGATGAGGTGAAAACCCTCCAGTCCTTTGTAAGTGTTCTCGGCAGTGTGATCGATGCGGTGGTCGTGATACCACAACGTGCTCAGCGATTCGTTGATGTCACCGTTAGGTTGGTGCGTAGAGGCAAATCCGGCTTGCTGTGCGGTGAAGTAGTAATCGAAATACTGTCCGCGGAAGAACCAGCGACACGGGCCACCATCGCTTTCGGGCGCGGTGTGGAAGTTGTGCAAGTGCGTTGACATTTCCGGGACTCCGAAGCCGCCGTTTTGACTTTGTGTTGGCAGTTCATTGAACCGGCGAATGAGCCACGGTTCCTGATAGCGACTCACTATAGTTGGTCCGGGAAATGTTGCGACGTCACTCGCGAGTGTGCCGCCCAAATTGAATCCCCAAATCAACTGTGCCGGGATGTTTGTATCGGAACAGATCCTGAAGTTGTTATTGGCTCTAATGCGCTCCACGAAATACTTTTGCGGAGGATACTGGTTGAAGAACTGGAAACAGTCCGACCCCGGTCGTACAAGACCGTTGAATTGGCCCCGTCCTTCAAATGGAAGATTGTTGTTGTTGGGATTGGGCGCATTGTTGGGACATATCTGCGGCGGAGCGCCGAATGTCAAACCCGGGTCGGTCAATGGGCGGGCGGGTAGTTCGGGAGGAATCGGCATTGGATCGACGAAGACCTGAGCGGGCATTGGGCTATTACCAAAATCACACCCACTTCTGCTGTGGTATTGGACTGCGGGATGTGTTAAGCCAACCTTAGGAAACAGAACACCGGCGCCGCTCATCAATCCCATTTTCATGAGGGTGCGCCGGGTGAAACCCTCTTTAACGAGCTCAAGTCTGTTGTTGAGGGCTTGTTGTTTTTCTCTTTCCCATCTTCTGTTTCTTTTTGAGATAAAAATCATAGGAAGCTCTCCTTTGGACGCGCTTGGCCGGAGTAATCTAGCCAAGGGATGATTGATTGGGTACCTGGCTTGAAATGCGGTAATGCGGGAAATGAACCTAAAAACAAACCGGTTGGCACCACTGGTCAGCGGCGCAAACTACGGCAAAGCATAGAGCCAAAAATGCCAGGGGGAGTTAGGAATCTGGGCAAATGAAATTAAGCCGCAATGCGCGTAACCCTATTCCAAACAACCGGAATGTCAACTTACTATCGTTGGCCGTTTTTGCTGTTTATTAGCGAAATTTGCTGGCGTGAAATGATTCCGTAGAAGTGTAGAAGTAGGAGGTTTGCCATTATCCCTGTGAGAACCCTAGAGAGTTTCTCGCATCTGCTGGAAGAAATTGAGCATTTCTGTCGTGGGCGTCAGAAAAGAAGTTGCGAAGATTGTCCAGTGTGGGCTATCTCGGTTACGCGTTGCACTCTTGGGCGCTTACGCGCCAATGCTCGCGACTCTGAGGCTTCTCGGAGGTGTTGGAAGAGACTGAGCATTTCTGAGGTTGCCGTTAAGAAAAAGTTGCGAAGATTGTCCAGCGTGGGGAGCATCCTTAATAAATCCAACTTGAGGCCACCTGCGAGTGGCCTCAAGTTTTTTATGACCTGCTGTGCTGTTGATTTGGCGGTATGTCAATCCGAAGAGTGTCCCAACTGCGCTCCTATCGTGATCCGCAATTGTTAGATTTCCCCACAATCTACGACTCGCGAAAGGATCATACCTATGCGTGCTCAGTTTCACCGCGCCTTAACTCTTGCCTCGCTCTGTTGCCTCATTAGCTGCATGTCAACTGTTACCTTTGCCCAGACGGTAAACGCGAGTTCTGACCTCTGGGATGTGGTGCAAGCAACACCTTCTCGAGCCGAACTGGAAATTCAACTCGATGACGGCACACAGTTGAAAGGCAGATTACTCACTGCGACGGCCGGAATGCTGAGATTGTCTCGCACGGATGAGATTGCAGAGGTGCAGCGCGATCGTGTAGTTAAAATCTATCAACTTTCTCCGAGACCGGACGAACTTCGCCGACTGCTGCGCAACGCTGGCACTATAACCGGCGTTGCAGCAGGTCTTGAAATCGCAAAAGATAAACGGGCTGGTTTCTTTCTAATTCCGGCTGTCGGGGGAACGTTCGGCGTCTTTGGGGGCTATGCGCTCGGTAATCGCATGAGGACACGCATACTAATTTACGACGCTAAACCACGGCAGGTGGCAGAGACTCCGAACGCTAAACCTGACAAGCCGCAGGCACTCACACGACCCAGAACTATTGAACAACACCGCAGAAGTTAACGAGAACGGGGAAACGCCTTTCAAGTGAATCGATTCGCCTACTTCTACCTGCAAGCACAGTAGTCATTGGTATCGTTTGCCACACTGAAAACAACTACTTCGCAACAACCCTCAAGACACGTTTTACTTCCCTCCCGTCATAACACATAGAACGTAACTCCCAGACTGTAACTGCGCAGTCGGGATTTAGCACAAGGTGATGACGAGGATGCGCGTCGCAAACTCGCTATGCCGCTTTGCGGTCGTGGCCTGCTCGTCCAACTCCCCCTTTGTGTCCCCCGCTTGAAAACAGATCGCCGCCCATCGCTGCGCTCACAATTACCCTTTCAACGACAAACGATCGGACGTCCTCGACTAATAGTCCACTACACACCGCCAGAAGTATTTCCGTTAAGGAGGAAGAAATGACACGCAATCCAAATGACGCCAGCAAAGGCCGCTTGCGCATTCAAGCAGAGGCGCTTGACCTTCGTAAGGACGAAGCTGCGCCAACTCTATTCGCATACACGTTTGGACAAAGCGGCAAACTGCTCGCACGAACAGAGCTTAAAGAAGGCAGAGGCGAGCTCGAACTGCCGGAATTGAAAGAACCTGAGAATGTGCGAGTCTTGGTTGGTCCACACATCGAAGGTGAAGAGTCAACGACAATCTTATCCGCGCTCACACGATTAAACGCACCGGATGTTAGCGTTCGTTCCGATCAGATCAGGGAGGCAATACAGGTCCCGATCGACCGCCGCCTCTGGTTGTGTTGGCTTCGCTTCTGTGCCGTGCGCGGCACGCTGTTGAAGCGCACCACAACGGGCGGTCTACACGTGGACCTGCCTGTCTGCGGAGCAGAGGTTGAAATCTACGAGGTCGATCCGATCTTCGTGATCTTGCCGAAGATTCCGGATTTTCTTATCGAGCGAATCCGCGATCTGGTCCGCAAACCATGGCCGCCGCCACCGCCTCCCGAAGAGCGATTTTACGGCGGAATACCATTCCCACCCGAGCCACCTGGACCACTGCCTTTCCTCGGAAGTGGACCCACGATTCAACGCGCGCCGTCGCAGAAAAGGGCGCCAGCAGCCGGCATCCGCGAGGAAGTCCTCTCGATCATGGCCGAGCTGCGTGGGGAAGATGCGGCGCCATCCGGTCGCGAAAACGAAGCGGCCCAGGGCGAGACAGCAATGCGGCTCTTCAACTTCCCTGCTTCGGAATCAAGCGAAGTCGATCCCCAGGAAGCTTTGGAGTCGGTGAGAGCACTTGCTGAAGTACCCGAAATCAAGAGTGCCGCAAACGTAGGCCTTTCGACGTTTAAGTCTGCCCTGCTGCTGAACCCTGAGTTAATACGACCACTCTTTTGCTGGCTCTACCCACGCGCCGTGAATATGCAACTCGTTGCAACGGCGACGACTGACGAATGTGGCAGATTCAGGGCGAGATTCTTTGTTGGCTGCTCGTCTGATATACCTGACCTTTATTTCAAGGCGTATCGAAACTTCGGATTCTTCCGCATACAGATCTATGGCCCGCTGCCCATTGCGTGTCACACATGGTGGAATTACGTTTGCGGCAGTGAGGTAACACTCATTACCACGAGTCCGTTTGCAGTGACGTGCCCTCCGTGCAAACCAGTAATCGCACCGCCTCATTGGGTACTCGCAATGGCTGTAGGAAACACTTCACTCGCGGACATTCGTGGCACGAGCACTGTGCTCCAACCCACAACCGACGCTTCGAATATCGGACTTACAAGTGGCGGTGCGCCATTTGGCGGCCACATTAGATTGCGATTCGAGTTTGACAATACTTTACGCACCGATCTGAATGTGCGCTATTACCGAGTTCGCTGGCTCAAACTCGGTACGCTAAATCCCTTCGTAGATCTGCAGGAGGATGTGTGGCGCCATTATGCGCATATGGTCGGGACCACATTGATGATTGAGCCTTATAAGCTTGGTCCACAGCCGGTTGGTTCAACTCCACATCTGTACGAGATCCCGCCGGCGCTTCCGCCGGTTGGTCAATGGACCATTCCGGATGCGGTTGGCGACACTATGAGCACTGCATTTCCGGTTTCACTGGCGCCTGCGAATGGCGGCGAGGGAGACTATCGCTTCGAGCTGACTCTATTCGACGCCGGCGGTAATGCCGTAAATGCAAATACGCTCGGAATCAATTATGTAATTCCGACCACGCTCGATCTCACTGCGACGATCCCGACCGTCAACGCTTCGCTGTTGGGGTTAGTCACAGCATCGGGAAAATTTATTTTCCAATTACACGTGGACAACAATCCCTGCGTTGCGGCGCTTGGTCCGCCCGACATCACGGGATCCATTTCGGCCGATCCGTGTGGCTTGCTTCGTTATGAGACAGGAGATTCGGTGACGCTGCATTGGACCGCCGCTCACCCGCATCAGTTCGCGACCTTCAAGCACTCGGTCGTGAGAGGTGCGACGGAGTTGCCGGCGCCAATGACTACGCTTGGAACAGTGACGCCCGCGCCCGGCACACACAGCGATACCCATGCAGTTTCCGATCTGCTTGGAACGTGCACAATCGCAGGCTTCGCCGAGACAGTAAGTGCGTGGGCAATGGCAACGGATGGCTGGTCGCGACAGGGGCAGTATGACCGTCACGCGATCCAGGCATTCGCTCTCGCTCCTGAGGACGCTTAGTTCGAAGGAGTAATCGCTACAAAGGCACAAAGAGCACAAATGCTTTCGGAAATTTCATTTGTGCTCTTATGCCGCAAAGAAGCACAAAAGGCACAAAAATTAGCGGAAAGCCTTTTGTGCTTTTTGTGCCTTTTGTGGCTTACTTCGGCTTGCAAGTCGGGCCCGGCGATCGCGTTCTTTATCTGAATCCTGCCGTTGAAAGGATCCAGGACTATGCAGCATTTTCTTTCTAAATCCTCGATTAAAGCTCGCTCTACGAAAGCTCTTGTTGCCGGTGTTTTTGCATTGATCGTGTGCTCGAACCTGGCTCTGACCCGCGGTCGCGCAAATAACACAGATATAGCGCGGCGACGACCAGAGACCCAAGGCTCAGTTGACAATCGGTTGACTGCGGCTACCTCCAGGTTCGCATTCAAGCTTTATGACCAAATCCTGAAACAACGCACCGATAAAAATACTTTTGTTTCTCCAGCGAGCGTGATGCTGGCGCTGGCAATGACTTATAACGGTGCCGACGGAACGACTCGCCAGGCGATGGCTCGAGCCCTCGAAATTGAGGGGATGAGTCTCGAAGACGTAAACCGCGCCTTTGCCGATCTGAAATCTGCGCTGGCTCCAACCGATCCCAAAATACAAATCAAAATCGCCAACTCACTCTGGGCCAGAAACGGATTCGTTCTTAACCCGGCTTTTATCAAGCGCAACAAACAGCATTACGGAGCTGAAATAACGAGTCTCGATTTTTCGGATCCTGCAGCACCAAACACTATCAATGCATGGGTGAACAGAAATACCGAAGGTAAGATTCAGAAGATTGTTGACCGGATTAAACCCGAGGACGTTCTGTTTCTCATCAACGCAATTTACTTCAAAGGGCAATGGCAGTTTGAATTCAAGAAAGAAAACACGAAGCCAGACGTGTTTAGACTTGCCGGCGGGGAGCGAAAGCAACTTCCCATGATGTCGCAATCCGGAAGCTACTTCTACTATAAGGGCAAAGGTTTTCAAGCTGTCGCTCTGCCGTATGGTACGGGCACAGTGAGTATGTACGTTTTCTTACCTGACGAGCAGACCGGCTTGGACCAGTTTGAGCAAGACCTCACACCTGAGAATTGGGATATGAGGATGAAGAGTTTCCGCGTCACACCTGGTGACGTGAGATTGCCGCGTTTCAAGGTCGAGTGGGAGTCGAAACTGAACGATGCGCTGAAGGCCTTAGGAATGGCAGAAGCTTTCGATTCGAGGCGTGCCAACTTTTCTCTAATGGCGGAACTGAACTCCGGCAATAACCTCTACCTCTCTGAGGTTAGGCACAAGAGTTGGTGCGAAGTGAACGAGGAGGGGACAGTCGCGGCAGGGGCCACGTCCGTGGTCGGATCTCTGACGTCAGTTCAGCCGGAAAGATTCTTCATGAAGATAGATCGTCCGTTTTTCTTCGCTATTCGCGATAATCCGACCGGGATCCTGCTTTTTATGGGTTCCGTCACAAACCCGGGGTAGTAACAATCAACTTCAGCCACGGATTTGCACGGATGAAACGGATCTCATCCTCTTGACAAGAGTTACGAACGGGAATAGGTTTCACCACCAGTCCCCTATTCAATCGACCAGCTCACGGTTGACTTGCGCTTAACCCGCGCACCTACGCCGCCGCCTTATCGCACCTGGTTGATCGTGGAATTACCTCGGAAGGAGCCGAAATATGCGAGATAGATCGAAACACATCATGACGATTCTTAGCGTGATGGTAGTCACCCTGTGCGCGATTATATATGGTGACGCGGCTATTACCGCGCCTGGACCATCGCAGTTCTATGCCCAGCACAATCTTGTTTCGGATGGCTTTGTGCCGGCGGATCATATTAATTCCGATGTTGTTAATGCGTGGGGCTTAGTGTCTGGTCCAACAACACCCTGGTGGATCGTTGACAATGGAACCGGAAAGTCTACGCTCTACAATGTTGCGACCGGCACCTTTCCGTTGACGGTTACGGTTCCCGGCGTTGGTGGCGAGCAGGGAAATCCGACTGGCATTGTTTTTAACGGTGGCAACGGCTTCGTCGTTAATAATGGGCAAGGCACGAGCCCGGCACGTTTCATCTTCGCCAGTGAGGACGGCACAATCTCAGCCTTCCGCGGCGTCCCTGTCGTTACCGTCGTGCCCAATGCGCAGGCCCCGGCTCATGGGGCTGTCTATAAAGGTCTGGCCATCGATAGTGCCATCAATGGACAGTTTTTGTATGCGACAGATTTTCATGGTGGCACTGTTGATATCTTCGATGCCTCTTTTCATGCTGTTTCAATACCTGGAGCTTTCACCGATCCGAACCTTCCGCCGGGCTTTGCGCCATTTGGTATTCAGAACATCGACGGTACGATCTATGTGACCTACGCGCTCCAGGATGAAGATAAAGAGGATGATGTTGCGGGTCCGGGAAATGGTTTCGTCGATGCCTTCACTACGTCGGGCGCGTTTATCCGTCGCGTCGCCTCGAGGGGCGAACTAAACTCTCCGTGGGGGTTGGCTCTGGCGCCTGCTGATTTTGGAAGGTTCAGCGGCGATTTACTGGTTGGCAACTTTGGCGATGGTCGTATTCATGCGTTTCGCCAGGACGAGGACGGCGAATTCGAAGCTGTCGGATTGCTTCACTCCGCGGCGGGAAGACCGATCCAGATTGACGGCCTTTGGGCGCTTCAATTTGGTCATGGGGCCAGCGCCAATGGACCGACAAACACGCTATTTTTTACGGCTGGACCTGCCGACGAAGAGCACGGCTTATTCGGGTCGATAGTTAACGTTCCACCACCCGGCCGGCAATGATCGAGAACAATGACTCCGGACCGCCCCTGCGCCTCAACCTCAGGGACGGTTCGGAGGGCCCCTTTATAAAGAACGCTTAATTCGGTAATGCCGGACGATACCGATAGACATACTATGGAGCGAGCGCTTCGGGATGGATGTGTTCCCCAACTCAGACGACTCGGCTTCAAAGGATCATTTCCCGACTTCTATCGCGATTCCGGTGGGTTCATAGCGCTTGTCAACTTTCAGTTCTACTCGGCGGGCGGCAGTTTCTGTATTAATCTCTCGTTCACCGACTCTAATCGAAATAATGTTAGTTTCCGGCCAGAGACCGAGACACATAAATTGCGCGTTTCACAGACGAGGGAGCGACACAGACTTGGCGCATCTGGCGGGGATGACAGGTGGTTCTCCTTCGGCAAGACAAGCTATGGTACATACCGGGGTACTCCCAATACTCCTGACGAGTTGGTCTTAACCATCAACGAGTTGTTTGTTACTGACGGAGAACCGTGGTGGAACGCAAAGAGCAAGATGCGAAATAGGGAAGAGATTGCGTGAGGGCGTCTATGGTGAATTGCTATGCGCGTTGAAGAGCGAGAACGCAGTTCGGTTAAAAGAAGATTGGCTGGCGAAATGGGCCGCCCGCGGCCCAAGCTTCCGCACGTGTCCGAAGAGATGAAGCGACTCGCCCAACTGCTCGAAGCCGAGATTCTCACGTGGCCCAACGTCACTTCCCGTCCCATGTTCGGGCTGAATGGGATCTATCGCGGCTCGAACGTTTTCGCAGTGTTGCCCCGCACGCGCGCAATGGATGTACCTGACAGTATCGCCTTCCGACTCTTAAAGCGCCCGCCACACATTATCGCTGAACTCCACAAGGATAATCGGATCGTAGCGCCAACTCCGGAGGCGAAATGGATCTCGTTCGTGATCCAGTATGATTCAGAAATTCATGGTGCGCTAAACTGGCTGGCGTTAGCATATCGTCAGGCAGCGAAATCTTAAACTCTTTGCTAACGAGGCAGGTATCGGTGTGACGGCCATCCGATATGGATATGTGGTCCTGTCGCTACGCCAGGAATAGCGTGTCGAAACACCAGGTATGGAATATTTTCGGTTCGTAAGAAGTCAACAAGGGCAACACCCTCCAAACTATCCGGATGAAGCCCAACATCTAACCCCTGGCGGTGATCGAGTCCCCAACGGTCGTGAATGTCGGATTGTCCAAACGCCGATGTAGGTAATGGACGACCGAACTTAGTGAAGAAAAAGTTTTCCACCTTCTTAGCATCGGCTAGCGACCAACGTGGCGAAGTTTGAGGAGCCTCGCTAACCCGCTCGGTTTGGCCGGACGATGATCTTTCTATCCGCGCAACTCGCGTCCGGTCGAGCAACGTTGTTACGCCTCCGCGCTTGTACCAAATACCCTCGCTGGTCTCTCTCAGTTCTTCGACTTGCAAACGCCCGCCACCAACAAGCTCAATAGATATCAAAGGGGCTTCTGTTTTCTGTTCCGGAGCGCTGTTGACTGCCTGCTTCGAACTGGAAGACTCCTCTTTCTTTTCAGTCTCTTGCCGGACCTGGGCGGAAACCAGGCTGGCGCCAACAAACAAAAGGAGAAGGGTTGAAACGAATACTTTCACTGAGAGCAGTCCTCTTCGTTAAAGACGCACATAGTAATCCTAATTCCGCATTGCGACAACACCGTCTGACAGTTTGGCGGTGTCCTAATTTGAAGAGTTTTCTCTGCGGTCCTCTGCGTATCTCTGCGATCTCTGCGTTAAAGGCTATTTCAACGCAGAGGGCCGCGGAGATACGCAGAGGACCGCAGAGAAAAACTCAAAGTAAGACACTACCGGCAGTTATGGCGATGGAGTGGTCGCGGCGGATGGCTGAGGTGCAGCGGGCGACACTTTCTTAATGGCTATAACGTTCTTTGGATCAAGAAGAGACACAACACCGTGTTTGCGATACCAGATTCCTTCTGCCGTTTTCCATGCTTCGTCAGCTTCGATCGTGACACCGCTATCCAGCTTAATAATGACTGGATCACTAGTGCCCTTTGGCGCAGTTGATATTGAGCTGCTGCTCAATTCAACTTCCGCGGGGCTATTCTGAGGCGAGGGACTTTCGCTTGGAGACGCCGAAGGCTCGACCGAGGGTTCAACTGAAGGATTGGCAGTTGCCCGCGGCGCCGGCTGTAGCGGATGGACGGCCTCTTGTTGCTGCGCGCTCGAACTGGAACTGGAACTGGATATGTTCGAATTTTCCTGCATGGTTTGCCGCGACATAGCAAAGTAAACCAAAAACAGCAGGCATCCCAGGAGAAGACCGAGCAGCGCTCCGATTGGTAGAAGACTTCTGTTCGAGTTTGGGTGAGGCACCACACCTCGTCTGTCAATAGACACCGGATTGGGCGCATCATCGACAGTTACGAGCGGCGTGCCGTCAAGCTCGCAGAAATGTTCTGCATCGGGAAAGAATGAATTGCATTGAGGGCAACGTTTCAATTGCTTATCTCCGGGCAGATCTTACACTAGTCGCCCCATGAAGGGGTGATTAACTCTTACCCCTGGTTTCTCAAAATGGAAAAACGAGAGCCAGGTTGATTAATAACGTTATGGAGAAAAGTTCTTATGACTGAAACCACTTCCTCACGCCGTAGTATAGAAGACGCATGACCAGCATCGCTAAAGGTGTGCACCTGAGACCGCGGATAGGTGTTTCTGAGCAACGCTCTATCTCGCGAAGAGATTGCCGGGTCATCATCTGATTCGATGATGAGTATTTTGCCATGCCACTGGTTCAGATCATCAGGCGTAAACTGGGGCTGACGAGTCAGATCAAGTAAACACTTGTTTTGGTGGATGAACACCTCCTTCAGGAGGTCCGAGGCGATCGCTTCATTCAGGTAAGCGCGCCAGAATTCTGCTTCAGGATGATTACGCGCGCGCAGTGTTGAAAGTAGCACCTTATCGAGTCGAAACTTGAGTAGCGGAACAAACAAGCTGTGCGGCAACGCGGGAAACAACTTGCCGGCGATCCATAATGGTTTCGCGTACCTGTGAGTGAGGATGAAAGTGTGAGCAAGTATCAGACTGCGAACCTTCGCAGGATGCTGGCGCACGAAATATTGAGCCACGAGTCCGCCATATGACGCTCCAAATACGTGAACCTCATTGACAGCCTCCGCTTCCAGAATACGAAAGATGCCTTCACACAATCCTGCCATCGTAAGCGACAGAGTATAGGAAGGCGCGATAATGCGGTATTCATTCTCAAAGGCCGCGATGAGCGGAAAGTTTGACTCGCCAACTGACAGCGCGCCGGGCAATAAAAGTAGTGTCTGTTCTCCACGCCCGCAACAGATGTACTGCCACTGCTCATCACCGGCTGTGAGTTGTTTGTAAGGATGAGCAAGACGAAATGCTTTCAGCCGCGCCACCTGTTCCGCCGGAACTTTCGTGAAGAGCTCATCGAACGGAACATTTTTGCGGTACGGATACATTTCACTTTGATCTACAAAAGAGTTGTTTTGCAAAAACAGTTTCCAAGTACGCCGCAATAATAGTCAACTCTCTTTTGACTCTTGTGCGTTTATTTCAGAATCAATTAGCATCAACTGCTTCTCTCGCAACCGCCGCACTCCAGATCATTCACAGGAGGTAACAAGATGGACATCGGCGCACTGGCAAGCTCAGTCACCACGGCACTCGTTCCGCTTCTACCCTATTTACTCAAAGCGGGTGAGAAGGCAGCGGAAGAAACCGGCAAAAGAGTCGCGGATCAGAGTTTGGAGTGGGGCAAGTCGCTCTGGACCAAACTGAAGCCGAAAGTCGAAGCGAAAGAAGCGGCACTCGAAGCCGCACAGGACGTTGCGCAGGAGCCTGAAGACGAAGACGCACAGGCGGCGTTGCGAAGGCAACTTAGGAAACTGCTCACCGAAGATCAGTCGCTGGCGGAAGAAGTAAGCCGTTGGTTGGACCAAGGCAAAGCGGCCGGCATTAACGTGACCGCTTCCGGCGAACGCAGTGTAGCGATTGGCGGCAATGTCAAAAGCAGCACGATTGTCACCGGGTCTGAAAGCGTGCGAAGCATGCTGGAAGACGTCCGCTCGATGGAAGGTTAGGCGTTACTGGTTCACCCATAGGCGCTGCCCAATTGGCGAGCACAGTAAGATGAGTGCGGCGGCATTCAATATCACCGTGCCCCAAAACACTGTCCTGAACTCTGACTTTATGGACTTGTGGCGAAGAAATTGTTGGGCGAACAAAGCTCCCGGCCAGCCACCCGCTAAAGCAAGTAAATGAAGCGTACTCTCGGACGTGCGACAAGCGTTCCGCCGAGCGGCTGACTTATCTCGAGCGTAGACTAAGAACGTGATCAAACTTGCTCCCACATAGACGGCGGCGATTAAAAGCGGAGGCTCTCAGAGAACGCTAACAACGAGGTACAAAACCAAGAACAGCGGGATCGCAATCAGCGTGGCTGTGCCGCTCTGTACGGACGATTCTCGAGGTTCGGGCCTTGAGGTGCGCGTTCGTCGGATCGGTTCAACGTTCGTCGCTCGCTTCTTGCCTTGAGGCCCTACTTCGATCTCGAAAGACATGATCTGCCCGAGCTGCGGACGCACACTCCGAACTCGAAATGCCTTGACGTGAACGAAGATATCTTCGCCACCTTGCGGAAGTTCGAAAAATCCGAAGCCCCGTTCGTCGTTCCAGCTCTTCAATGTTCCTTTGAATCGCATATGCTTGTGAGGGCGAGACGATATTAAAATTAGGACCGGAGAGAATTGCTTCGGCCCAGGTTCTTCGCCACTCATTCTACTCCGATCACAGTGCCAGAATCTACACGCTCGCTTCTCGTTTCGCATTCAGAATGATTCACTGCGTCAACCAAGTTATGACTGACCTGAGAGTTGCCTCTGATACCTCCAGCTTTACAGAGTGGGGACTCCGCCCGCTTGTGCTGTTTGCAGCAGCGTACACGGTGATGACAATCGTCCACGAATTGGCCCACGCGCTCACGGCTTACGCTCTGCGCGTACCCTTCACCCTATTTCACTTTGCCGTGAATATCGATCGGGCGCATGGAACTCTCAATCAACACGCCATCATCGGTGTGGCGGGTCCGCTGGTTGCCCTGGGCATCGGGCTTCTTAGCTGGGGTGCGTACACACGCTCGCAGAATTCACGCTTAGGGCTTCCGTTGCTGTATCTCGTGATGTTCGGTGTGGGCACATTTTTCGGCAATCTTATATCGACGGCGTTTGTTGGAGATTTCAGTCGTTTGGCGTTGACACTTCAATTGCCGATGGCGGTTCGTTACAGCGCGAGCGTCCTCGGTGTGCTGTTGTTGTGCGGCTTGTCCTTTCTGATTGGAACGGAGTTGCGCAGGTGGACGCCCGTGGGAGTGAGTGCGGCTAAAGCCATGCTCGGAATGGTTGCGCTTCCCGCAATTCTCGGGACGACAATTGTCCTTCTGATTTTTCTACCGATGACTTTCGCCTTTGTCTACGCCCGCATAGCGGAATCGTCGTTTTGGATTGCTGCCGCTGTTGGGACGTTGGTTAGTCGAAAGCATCCAACGGATGGCAGGCGAAGGCTTGACGTGGGCTGGGCAGATATCGCGCTATTGTTGGCAGCAGTTTTAGTTGTCCGACTGATGGTCCACGGGATCACTTTTGCCCCATAGGATTGGAACGGGTCCTCGGTTGATCATGCTCATTGTAAGCTCACGGCTGTAACGGCCAGAAACGTGGAACTAACCACATGACGATTGCAAACACCGCGATCGTGAGAATCGAGCCCACTTTCAGGAAATCCAAAAAGCGATAGCGTCCCGGCGTGTAAACCAAAACGCAGGCCGGCTCGAGCGGCGTCAGAAACGAGCATGAAGCCGCGTATGTAACCGTAATGGCAAACGTTCTCGGGTTTAGTCCCAGTGCGAGCGCGGTCTTCACAGATATTGGGAGCATGACGAGAGCGGCGGCCTGGTTTGACATTGGCTGCGTCAGCGCAACCGTCATCAGGAAGAATCCGGCGAGTACACCGATTGGCCCATAGTGGCCCGTGCCTCTAACGATCAAATCCGCCAGGTACTGATCGGCGCGAGTCTTTTCCATCGCCACGCCAAAACTGATCATGCAGGCAATCAAAATCAGCAACCGCCACTCGATGACTTCATAAGCCTCCGCCATCCGCAGCGAGCGGCTGGCAAGCAGGATCATGACGCCGAACAGGACTGCGATTGGTAAAGGAACGAGATGCGTGAGCGAGAAGAAAAGAAAGACCAGGAACGCGAATAATGCCCATCGCCTCTTTTGCGGTCGTGCCTGTTTTTCCGAGATCTCTTCCAAAAGCAATACATGACCTTCAGCCGCGAGTGCTTCAACCTGTTCGCGATTTCCCTGTATCAACAGGACGTCGCCAAACCGCAATCGCACCCTGCTAATCTTCGAAAGCAGGTTCACTCCATGACGATTAATGGCTAATACAACTACCCCGTGTCGCCGTCGAAACGAGAGACCTTTTAATGTCCTGCCGGTGAAGTGTGAGCCACGCGGCACCATGGCCTCGAAGAGTTCTGCGTCTTTACCCTCCAATACGGTATCGTTCAACGTGAAGTCTGGCTTGATCTCAATGCCGGCTTCAGCTTTCACTCTGAGGATGTCCTCGGCACGACCCTGGACCAGCAACAGATCGTCAGCCTTTATCTTCTCCTCCGGGTTGGGCGCAATGCGATACTGGTTCTCACCTCGCAAAATCCCCAGCACAGTCAGATCCAGCTCCTCGCCCATACGAGCTGCAGCTAGTGACTTACCGATAAGCGGCGAGTCGTCCAGCACTATGACTTCGGTCACGTATTGCCTGACATGATATTGCTCGGTAAGCGATTCACCCGACTTTCTGCGCGGTAGCAGGCGGAGACCTATCAGCAACATATACAACATGCCTACGCCGACAATAACCACGCCCACCTTGCTCAGCTCGAACATTGTGAACGGCTGGATCCCGTAACGCGGCAGAGCGCCGCTTACGGCAAGGTTGGTTGATGTTCCTATCAAGGTGCACGTTCCGCCCAGGATTGCCCCAAAGGCGAGCGGCATCAGTAGCTTTGACGGACTAATATTCCTGCGTGCGGCAATGCCTAACACTACCGGCAGAAACATGGCCGTCGTGGTTGTGTTCTTCATTACTGCCGCGCACAATGCGGCAGCGAACATAATCAGCGCGACCATGCGAAACTCACTGTCGCCTGCCGTTCGATGTAAGCGACGTCCAACCAGATCGATTACGCCAGTCTTGGCCAGTCCTCCGGTGAGGATGAAGAGACCCGCGATCGTTATCACGATGTCATTGCCAAATCCTGCGAAGGCTTCGCCCGCGGTTAATGTGTTGGTGAGGACCAACGCCATCACCAGGAGAATGGAGACGACTTCGATAGGTATTCGCTCGATGCTAAATAGAACGAGAGCGATCAGCAGTAGCGCGAGAACGATTGCAATCTGAGTCGTCATTTTATTTGTTTTGTGTTACTCCAAGTCACAATCATACAATTCAATATATGGAAATTATTGAGAAAGTAACGAACACTAATCACGAGCAGGTTCTCGTCGGACGCGATGCCGAAAGTGGTTACCACGGCATCATCGCCATCCATAGCACATCACTTGGCCCAGCCGTTGGCGGAACACGCTTTTGGAATTACGCAAGCGAAGAGGAAGCCCTCACTGACGCCTTACGCCTGTCTCAAGGCATGACTTACAAGACAGCCCTCGCAGGACTGCCACTCGGCGGCGGTAAGTCCATCATTATCGGCAACAATTCGACACTGAATCGCGAAGCCCTTCTGCGTGCGCACGGACGTTTCGTCGATACGTTGAAAGGCCGCTACATCACGGCAGAAGATGTCGGCACAACTCCCGCAGACATGGAGATTATGCGTCTTGAAACTCAACACGTGGCCGGTCTGCTCGACCGCTCAGGTGATCCCGCGCCGTACACTGCGCGTGGGGTGTTCCGTGCGATTCAAGCATCAACCAGGTTTCTCTGGAAGACCGATGATCTGTCGGGATTGACAGTTGCGATCCAGGGCTGCGGAAGCGTCGGATACAATCTAGCGAAGTTGCTGCATGAGGCAAGAGCTAAACTCATCGTCACTGATGTTAATCGTAACAACATGGCACGCGTCGTTAATGAGTTTGCTGCCGAGTCCGTTCAACCCGCGGAAATTTTCAGCGTGCGCGCGGATGTCTTTGCGCCTTGCGCTCTCGGTGGTGTTATCAACGATCAGACAATTCCGGAACTGAAAGTCCAGATCGTCGCGGGTTCAGCCAACAACCAACTTCTCGAGGAGCAACATGGAGCTGGACTCCGGGACAGAAACATTCTGTACGCTCCTGACTACGTGGCCAATGCGGGCGGCATTTTGAATGGCTGCGTCGAGATTCTCGGTTGGGAAGCAGAACATGCGTCGAGAAAAGTAGACGACATTTACGATACGATTTTGAGAATTTTTGAAACCGCGCAAGCAGAAGGGATCGCAACGAACAAGGCTGCCGATCGGCTTGCGGAAGATCGGTTAAGACGCGCCGAGCGTTAACAACGGATCTAACCACAAAGACACTAATAATAACCTTATTTAGTGTCTTTGTGGTTTGGTGGTTGTTGTCCAGCGGCTCTTCATTCGCGCCTGCCATTTGCTTCGCGGTATGTCCAGTGCCTCAAACTGATCGCTCGTATCTCTTAAAGACTCGCCGCCTGCCTTGCGCGTCTTCAAATAAAGCAACGATGCCATGATTGCAGTCAAAGGAGTGACGAACACATTCAACAATTGGTACAAACTGGACCACCCGGACATGGAAAAGTTGAAACCAAACTGTTTTGGAGACCAGTCGTCGTTGAATTGAAGTGTAAAATTCGTCGTTACCGCAGCTCGCCACACCAGGATCGGCAACGCAAACTGCACGAGAGTTATGACCAGCGCAGTCCCAAACGCCCTGCCACTCAACGTTCGACTGCGACGCAAGGTGCCGAGCACTCCGTGCTGCTCCATGATCACCACTGGCCCATAAAGAGCGTAAACAACCGCGGCAATCACACCGGGAATGACAAGCAAAACTGACCCGAGAAGAATCATCGTCATAACCAGCAGCGAAGTAACCGCGAAGATGCGCCATCGTCGTCTTAACGCTCCGACAGCGGCGCCGATTCGTACTGGACGCAACGGCGCGATCATGAGTTGGACCACCACCGGCACCGTTGCTGCGGAGACGAAGAAATACGCAAACAGAAGCGAAACCACTGTGGCGAGAAACAACCCAACGCCGTACGCCATCAATTGCGTCTGCGACATTGTTTGCCCATTGACGAAGATGTCGGAGAGGTTTACCAGCGCGAGCACAGTGAAAGGCGCATATCCCAGGAGCGCGATCTTAATGAATGTGGGAAAGTGCTCACTGTAAAGCGCGAACGCCTGCCGCAACAGATGCGTCGGCCCTTCCCAACTGGCGCGCAGTGCCGCCGCAAAGCCTGCGGCACTCTGCGGACGTTGCGCAGGATCTTGAGCCAGCGCCGACATCACTATCCGCGCCATCTTCCGCGGCACCTTGCGATTCCGTTCACGAATGGGCGGAGGTGCGGCAGTCTTGTGAAGCTGAATCACCTCTTCAGGCGAACCTTTGAAAGGCGTCTCGCCCGTGAGCAGGCGATAAGCGACGACTCCGAGGCTGTAAATATCCGATCGCGCATCCAGACGTTCACCACGACATTGTTCGGGCGACATATAATGAGGAGTGCCCATCACAGATCCGATTGCAGTCAGGTTCTCGTCAACCGTTCTGTCATCGCTCTTTACGAGCGTGGCGTAATCTTCAGTCGTCGAACGCAGGATCGTTTCTGCTTCGGTTGCTCCTGAATTCAGTTCGACTGTTGCTCGCGGAGTTGCATAGACCGGGACCGGTGTGTGATCGGCCTCGCCCAGTTTGACTAAACCAAAATCGAGGACCTTGACTGTATAACCGCCACGACCGTTTGGTTCGAGCCAAATATTATCGGGCTTCAGATCCCTGTGAATGATCCCCGCGCGATGCGCTTCTTCAACTGCCGCACAAACCTGTTCCAGGATATCGACGACCCACTGAATCGGAAGCGCTCCCTCTTCCGCGACGATTTCAGCGAGGGTGCAGCCGTCGAGATACTCCATCACTAGATACGCCACCGGACCTTTGGCTGTTTGCGCGAATCCGAAGTCAGTCACGTCAACCACGTTCGGGTGCCGCAGTCGTCCAGCCGCTTCCGCCTCACGTCTGAAGCGCGCGACAAACTGATCGTGTTTTGAGAGTTGCGGGTGAATGACCTTGACGGCTACCGTTCGCTTCGTTCCGAGGTGTGTAGCGCGATAGACAGCACCCATACCGCCTTGTCCAAGGAGTTGTTCGATCTGGTATTTGTCGTCGAGCAGTTCCATCGGTCAGTTTAATATCTATTTGAAATTTCTTCTCTGCGTACCTCTGCGGACCTCTGCGCCCTCTGCGGTAAAGTGCTTCTGAGTAGTCACCGCAGAGGACGCAGAGGTCCGCAGAGGTTACGCAGAGAAAATAAGAAACCACCTGGACACCTTGACTCCTCGGGGACTTTGTTCATAGATTCAACCCTGAAATGGTATACCACCAAGTCTGATCGCAGGGAGTCCTGATCATGTACACAAGATGGTTGATGTCCGTTCTGCTGCTTGTCGTGCTTAGTGTTGTCGCACTGGCCCAACAACCAACTCCGCCCAAAACACACTTGAAGGTCGGTGACCCGGCTCCTGACTTCACGCTTCATGCCACTGACGGAAAGACCTACAAGCTTAGTGATTTCAAAGGCAAGAAAAATGTCGTGCTGGCGATTTATGTGCTGGCATTCACGGGTGGTTGAACGAAGGAGCTGAAGGCGTATCAGGCTGATATCGCCAAATTCGAAACCACCGACACTCAGGTTTTCGGCATGAGTGTAGACAGTATTCCCGCCAACCGCGAATTTGCAAAGCAGATTGGAGTTACGTTTCCGATCCTCAGTGATTTCAAACGCACTGTAGTCAAGGATTATGGTGTCTTCAACGAGGAGCAGGGCTTTGGCAATCGTGCCACCTTCGTGATCGATAAAGAAGGCATCATTCAGCACATCGACGAAGGAAACGTCGCAATCGATCCGACCACCGTTGTGGAAGCGTGCAACGTGCTCACACACCGGAAGGCGTCGCCTTAGCCTCAAAAGTCTTTCAGCCACAAAAAGGCACAAAAAGCACAAAAGGATTTCCGCTAATCGTTGTGCTTTTGTGCTTTTTTGTGGCTGGAAGACTTTGAGGCAAAGCTCCTATGAACACCAGAACCCGCTCGCGAGCGTAGCCGAACTGATCGGCGTGCACTTGCCAGGCGTGGGATTGCCGGTTGTGCCGCAGTCGCGGCAGATCCAGTATCCACCATTCTGATCGCGAAAGACATCGCGGCAAGGGCCTTGGACGAACTGCGTCCAGCAGCCCTCGAACGTGAATTGGTTCCCGCCCGTGGCGGACGGAGCTTTCACGGAGTTCCCAGCGACGGCGTCATGATGTGTAGACGGCGAGACAAAGAAAAAAGTAGAGAGAACAACAGCAACGGCTGTGAGTTGAATTCTGCGCAAAGTCATCAGACATCTCCCTTCTGGTCAGGTCAAAGGAGCAGGCGCGGAGCGCCTTTCATAACACCTGCTCCGCGAAATAAAAGAATGTCAGGAGTTGGGCTGAGTATCTCTCAAACGAGTTGTGAAAACAATCCGACGACATCGGCCACAAAAAGCACAAAAAATTAGCGGAAATCTTTTGTGCTTTTTGTGCCTTTTGTGTCTTAGCCGCTGGCTTCCATCACGAGCGGATTTGTTGCGGGCGGATAGATGTCACGCGGCGCGCCGATCTGTTCTATCCTGCCGTTACGCACGACTGCCATCCGATGGCCGACGGTGAATGCGTCTTCAAGATTGTGCGTCACGTAAATGACAATCAGCTCTGCTTCTGCTTGCAACCGCAATAGATCCTGGTGCAGTTGTTTGCGAATCTCACTATCAAGCGCAGAAAAGGGTTCATCCAATAACAATACGCGAGGCTCCATTGCTAACGCCCTCGCGATAGCGACTCTCTGCTGTTGACCGCCTGACAGTTCATGCGGATAACGGTTTGCCAGTTCTTCGAGTCGCATTCGTTCGAGTAACGCCTCAGCGCGTTCTCGTGCCCGAGGCTGGCGCCACAGAGCATACGAGACGTTCTCTAAAGCAGAGAGGTGTGGGAAGAGAGCATACTGTTGAAAAACGTACCCAACGTGGCGCTTCCGTGCGGGAAGATTCAATGCGGGAGTCCTGCGCCGAACCCCGGATGAATGGAAGAAGACCGTGCCATCCAAAGTAATCTCACCGGCATCCGGTGTCATAAGCCCGGCGATCGCGTTTAGCGTTTGCGTTTTGCCCGCGCCTGATGGTCCAAACAGCACGAGTATTTCCGCGCCTACCTCGAGCCGCACAAACAGATTGAAGGTTGCCAGTCGTTTCTCGATATTAACTTTTAGACGCGCTGGTTCCATCACTAAATACTTAACGCAGAGACGCCTTTCGTTTATAGAGTGGCCGTTCGAGTTGCCGCACACACCACAAGCCAACGAACGCTACCGCCGTCATCACGACGACCATCATTTGCGCTTGCTCGTACCGGCGCGCTTGGACCGCATCGTAGATCGCAAGCGGGAGTGTTTGAGTTTGTCCGGGAATGTTGCCTGCGACCATCAGCGTCGCGCCGAACTCGCCGAGCGCTCGCGCTGCTCCCAGGATTAATCCCGCAATAACGCCACGCTTAGCGAGAGGCAGCGTGACGCGCCACAAGATCTCCAATTCTGATGAGCCAAGTGTTCGCGCAGCGTTCTCCAGCACCTGGTCTACACCCGCAATCGCAGCGCGTGCTGACTGGACCATCAACGGCAATCCCACTACCGCCGAGGCAATCGCCGCTGCCTGCCACGTGAAGAGCAGATTAAAGTGGAACCACTCAACAATCGGGCTGCCGCGCCCGAGCGTAAGCAACAAGAAATATCCAATGACGCTCGGCGGAAGCACCAGGGGCAGGAAGATAATCGTTTCAATAACAATCTGACCGCGCACGCGAAAGCGCGCCAACAGCACGCCCAAAGTCAGACCGATGACGAACAGAATGATCGTCGCCACCAAAGTGACTTGCAGCGACAACCTCAGAGCCGACCAATTCATTTAAGCGGCTCCTCTCCCGGCAATATGAATCCATACTTGCGCATGATGGGACGCCCTTGCGGAGAGTTAATGAAAGTCGCGAATCGTCGTGCCTCAGCTTCGTGCCGCGTGCTTCTGATGACGGCTAACGCCTGGTTAAGCGGCTGGTGAAGTCGATCTGAAATTAACACCCAATGTCCCTTACTATTCACGCTCAATGAAAGCGCGACGATCGCGGCATCGACGTTTCCCGTCTCGGCATACTGAAGCGTCTGGCTGATGTTCTCACCGAAAACGAGTCGAGAAGACACGCGGTCCCAGATGCCGGCTGACTGCAAAGCCTGGCGCGCCGCCTCGCCATACGGAGCGTGTTCGGGATTGGCGATCGCGATCCGGTGGACTTCCGGCTTTGCCAGATCCTCGACGTGCTCGAGCTTTAAAGAACTATCCTCGCGTGTCCAAAGTGTAATTCGTCCCTGCGCGTACAGCGCCTTGGTGTCAGGAAAGATTAGATTCTGGCGTTCAAGCTCTTCGACAAAGCTGACGTTCGCCGCAGCCAGGAGATCGACTGGAGCTCCCTGTTCAATCTGCTGCGTAAGCTGTCCGGTCGAACCGAAGTTGAATGTCACTTTGATCCCGGTCTCGTTTTTAAATAATTCTCCCAGCTCTTCAAAGGCCGGTGTGAGGTCCGCGGCCGCCGACACTGTCAGCGTCACTGGCGAATCTCCGCGCGACGGTGATCGACACGTCGTCAAAAATATCACGCCACAAAAAAGCACAAAAAGCACAGAATGACTTCTGGTAAATTTTTTGTGCTTCTTGTGCCTCTTTGTGGCTTTCTTAGAAATTGAATTTAGCTCCGAATTGAAAAACTCTCGGATCGCCCGCTGCGGTGATCGAGCCGAATCCCGGCGCACCAACTACTGTATTTGGAGCAGCGAGCGGTGGAGTGTTGGTTACGTTGAAGGCTTCGGCGCGCAACTCGACATTGGTCGTCTCACCGAAATAGATCCGTTTGATCAGCACGAGATCGGCGTTACGGTAAGCGGGTCCACGCACGGGATTGCGCGAGCTGCTCCCGAGAGTAAACTGCGGCGCGATGACGAACGCTGATGTATTAAAGAACCTCGCCGTCGTGCGCTCTGAAGCTGAAAGATTCGGATCCGCGACGCGATTAGGTCTTTGCGTGCCAAAGCCTGCGAAGGCATTAAAGTTTGTCGCCTGCGTGACCGCGAGTGGCAGACCCGATTGCAGCGTTACCACGCCCGCTATTTCAAAGTTGTATGGCAGTTCATAAGTAAAGCTCGCGACGAAGACATTCGGCATATCGCCGTTTGAAAGGTCTCGTTCCAGCCGGCGATTGAAACTATCAGCCACGGGAAAGTTTGCGATGGGCCCGGTAAGTATCGACGCGTCGAAGACGGAAGAGGCTTCATCAATCAGCTTTGATCGCGTGTAGCTGACAAGAAAAGACAAGCCACGCGAGAATCGTTGTTCCAGTTTCGCCTGGAGCGCATTGTAGTTCGTGCTCCCAACGTTATTGCGATAGAGACTGACAGCAGTGAATCGCGGAAACGGCTTGAGCAGTTGGGCCAGCGGAATCGTCGGATCTCCGAGACTCGACGAACGCGGGATCTGGCCAAAGAATGGATTCGGAACTCGCTGGAGCAGCGCCGGACCCAGAGCGAGTTGGCTCGGCGTGAGTTGATTGAGGCTCGTATCGGGAATGCCGATGTGAGTGATCTTCGACCCCGCATACGCGAGCTCAAGGACCATGTTCTTCGTCAGTTGTCGTTGCACGGCGAAGTTCCACTGTTGCGCGTAGCCACTGCCGAGATCCGCATCGGCTGAGAAGACGCCCTGGCCCAGGCCGGCGTCCGGCGTGAGTGGTATGGGCGTCACAGTCGGTCCATTCGAAAGCACAAATGCGGGAACGATGTTATCGAGCGTCCGCTGCGACACCGTTTGAATGAACGGAAACTGCGGCGTGGTAAATGGTGTCGTGATTCCCGCCATTTCAATCCAGATCAATCCGTAGCCGGCGCGCATCACCGTCTTGTCGTTCAGGCTGTAAGCAACACCCAGCCGTGGTCCAAAGTCGAGTTTGTGCAAGCGCCGCGCTGATTCGCTAAAGCCGTTTTGGCCGAAGTATTCCAGTTGCTGAGTTTGGAGATTGAAGACGGCGCCTTGATTGTCAGCTTCGGTGGAAGGAAAGTTGAGTGTATACCGAAGGCCCGCGTTGATCGTCAGTCGCGGGGTAACTTTAAAGTCGTCCTGCACAAAATACTCCTGCACATGAGCACGCGGCCGCAGGACGTTTTCCTGAATGTCGATCGAGAAGTTTTGCACCTGGCCCAGGAGAAAACTTGCGAGAGCGTTTCCGGTGAAGCTCGACAGCGCCGAGCCGATGGTTGGGATGGCCTGTGAGTTTGTGAATAGCGTGTTGAAGCTGAAAGTCCCGGTGGGTGATGGGGGTTGAATAACGTCGAGCCGTTCCCAGCGAAAGTCGATTCCGAACTTGATCGAGTGTCGCCCTCGTTGAGTTGAGAGGCCATCGAAGATCTGCGTCACGTCAGTGCGAAAGTCTGACGCTGTATTGGCTGAGGGCCCGAGTTGTTGTAGACCCGCGATCGTGAACGTCGGGAGCGTGTTTTCGAATGCGCCGTTTGTCGGTATACCCGGAATTTGTAAGCTTTCCGAAGGTGATGCAGCGAGTTGCGTCGCTTCCCTCTCGATCTTTCTTCTGGTATATCCGAACCGCAGCTCATTCAACAAACGGGGACCGAAGACATGAAGGTGATTGATGACAAGGGACTGCGCCTTGGTATCAGTTGGTCCAGTCACACCGCTCGTTATGTTTCCGCTGCCGTCCGGCAAAGGCGTCACCGGTTCGGTAAAATCTTTTGCATATGAGAAGCGGCCGAAGAGCTGATTGTTCGATGAAAAACGATGATCGAAGCGAAGGTCGAACTGGTCCTGGTTGCTGGGCTCGTTACCAACCAAAGTAAAGTTGTTCGCGGCGCCGCTCGAGGTTGGTAGGGGGTATCGCTGTAACAACGACGCCGCCACCGGGTCAAAAGTATTTGTCGGAATGATATTGCCGGCGTAAGCGCGATGATCCGAGGGACGGAAGATCTGGCCCACGCGCGCCTGGATCGTATTGCCGTTCGTGTCCGTAACATTTACGGGACTGGCAGTGACCGTCGTGCTTATCGAACCATTCGGCTGAAGGAACAACGGCGCGCCGAGACTGGCTGAAAAGTTACCTCCACGTTGGGCGAGCGTCGGCACGGTTGAAATACGCACTCGTCCAATCAACTGGCGCGTGCCTTGATAGTCTCCAAAGAAGAACGTCTTGTCCTTAATGATCGGGCCGCCGAGTACAAAGCCAAATTGATTGCGCCGGAAGACGGGCTTGTTTGGATTTGCAGCCGTCGCTGGCGCAAATAAATTGCGAGCGTTCAGCGCTTCGTTTCTTAGAAATTCAAACACCGAACCATGGAAGTCGTTGGTTCCTGATTTCGTCGTCAGGTTTACGACGCCGCCATTGAAGCGTCCAAACTCCGCCTGCGGACTGTTAACCTCGACCTTGAACTCCTGCACCGACTCAATCACCGGAAAGAAAGCAACCTGTCCCGGTTCCGGCTGAAGCACTGAGATCCCGTCGAACAAGTACTCATTCGTTCGGGGGCGGCCGCCGTTGATGCGCGGAAACGATGGACCAGCGGTTGTCGGCGGAGGCTGCGCCACGCCCGCAGACAAACTGACGAGGGAAAGGAAGTTGCGCCCATTGAGAGGCAGATCGACAATCTTGCGGTTGCTCACAACCTGGCCCAGGCTCCCGCTTTCCGTTCGCAGCGGCGAAGCGTCCTCGCTGATCATAACGCTCTCGCTTACTTGTCCCGGCTGAAGAACAATATCGAGGCGCACACGCTCGCCGGTGGCGAGTTGCACCCCGGATCGAATGAAACTCTTAAAGCCCTCGACCTCCACAGTAACGGTGTACTGGCCCGGCTTTAGATTAGTGACAGTGAAGGTGCCCGCCTCGCCAATGGTTGAGCTAAAAACCTGGCTCGTGGAGATCTCGGTTACAAGTATGCGGCCTTGCGGTATCAGGGCGCCGTTTTGATCGTGAACTACTCCGGTGATCTCAGCTCTTCCGGCTTGCGCACGCGTCGCCGGCCCTACCATGCAAATAAACAACAGCAAGACAGCGAGACATCTCGTGAGATGAGGCATGACGGGGGCTCCTGAACTGACGTGATGATTATTGCTTAAACCGAAACCGCGAGACTCAGTCTCTAATTACCATTACCTCGGTCGCTTTGATCAGGGCGTAAACTGAGCTGCCCTTTTTCAAGCCGAGTGCTTTGGTTGCATCGCTGGTGATTATGGAAGTAATTGATTGGCCACCAACGTCGATCGTTAACTGAACCAGCAAACCCTCGTAGCGAATCTCGGTGACGATTCCATGCAGCTTGTTGCGACCGCTGATGGCCTCGATGCCGACCGGCTTTCCACGATGTGTCCGGGAGCGCACCGCTCCGGATATGCGCTCGATCTCGCTACGCGCAACGCGATGATGTCCCCCGACAGTCTTCACTGAATGAACTTTGCCTTTGTAGATCCACTGCTTCAGTGTTGGGTAGCTGACACCTGCGAGTCGAGCCGCCTCAGCCGGTTTCATTAACTCTTCCATGCGCTCTCTATACATTTGTAGACGATTTTAGTCAAACGATATGTTCGTTACTATACGATTTAATACGTATTTAGATCTTCGACCACGAAGACACGAAGACACAAACTAAAGATCTTTGTGTCTTAGGGTCTTGGTGGTTAATTATTTTGCGGGAGGTCTAAACGTGACGGTGAGTTGAGGTCGAAGAGTTTCGTCTGTGGCTTCGCTGCTATGAAACACTTTAGCAGTTGCCGCCTGTGATTCATCGCCAATCAGTATCCAACCGAAATTCTTCTTGGGCGCGTTGACCCATGACTGTACATCCGCCACGAGCCTGGGTGTGGAATTCCAGGTGTACACGCCGGCGCCGGCGACGTCAGTCTTTGCGCTGGAGACCTTTAAATAGTCACCACCCGGACGAGACCAACGAGTGGTTGGATAGACGCTGTGGATCCACGTCGCATCGCCTGCCGCGGCTTCCGCACCTCGACCACCCTGGGCGACAGAGGTCCCTTCTTTCCAGAAGCGCGAAACTCGATACAAATTGACAGTGCGTGGCTGATCACCGCCAGCGCTCAGTTGCAGCGTCATGGTTAACGTAACTGACGTAATGCGAGAGCGCGCCGGAATTGCACCGGCAAGGTCAAACGCGATTAGCCCTCTGCGTTTGGACTCTTGCGGCTGGCCCGTGCGGCCCACAAAAATGGTTTCACCTTCCGAGTTTCCGAGCAGTCCCTTTGCGCTCTCGATGAGCGTAGTGTCTTTGGAAGGTTGTAATTTTTTGGTTTCTTCGGCGGCGGCGGTTTTACGTTGGACCGGCGTGGCGGTTATGGTCCAGCCGAGCAAAGCAATTAACAAGCATGTCAATAAGCGCTTCATAAGAGTGTTCCCTTTCTACAGTGTTAGACCACCGTGCAAGGCCCCTGGCCATCACCTACAACCTCGACGTTCTGCATCATCCCGAAGTCCGAGTGTAGAAGAATATGGCAATGAAGAACGAATCGGCCCGGATAGTCAAGGAAGCGCGACCTGATTTTAACGCTTCCATCGGTTGGCAGGCTCACCGTGTCTTGCCATGGCCAGTACTCAGGTGAGACACCGGGTTGCATCACCTGGAAGTGATTGACGTGAATGTGAAACGGATGTTCCGCTCCAGTCTCATTCACGATTTCCCACTCCTCGGCAGTTCCGAGCTTCACTGTATGATCGATACGATCCAGATCGTATGGCTTGCCGTCAATCAAAAACGCGTTCGTGAGTAGTTCGTCGCTTTTTTGTCCGGTACAGAGCTTTGCATTCGGATAACCTTTGCAGACGTCCCCACGAGCCTGATCCGGACAGATCTGAAATCTAACGACACGACGTTTGACGATCTCATCGTCAGCGATCGGTTTCAGAAACGGCGGCAACGATCGCAGCGCGGATGGCAAACGCGCGTTGAGCGGTGTACCGGTGCTTTCGATCCAGGCGAGCACTTGATCCTGCGCCTGGCCCTGATAACGGCGCTTGAACATTTTATATTTCCCAGGCCGGCGTAATTGCACGAGAAAATCGACGCGCCCCGCCGGGGGCAGCACGTATGAAGTGCGGCGCAATCTACGGCGCAGGGGATAACCGTCGATCGCGATCACCATGAACTCCTGTCGTCTATTCCTGTTATCGAGCAATTGCAGGTCCATGTATCCGCCGGGTGTTGCAGTCGCATTAATAAAGCGCCAGCGTTGAACCTCGCCGGGGCGCAAGCGAAGTGTTGGCTGAAGTTGTCCGTTGACAGTGTAAGGCGCGAACGGATGATCGCATGAATAAAGTTGTTCTGCGCCTTTTCCTACCAACTCCTGGACCAGCCAGATTAAATCACCGGCTTCAGGAACGAGTTTCTCTTCGTCCGGGTCTTCCACAATCAACGCGCCGGCCATACCGTTCATTGTTTGTAGTCCGGTAGAACCATGCACGTGCGCGTGGTACCAAAATGTACCCGCTGAATGCTTCTCCGGTAGCTTGAAGCAATACTGATATTCGGACTGCGGTTCGATTCGTAAAAAAAAGTCGTCAGAAGGAGCCTGAGGCGAGACATGCAGACCGTGTGTGTGAATGTTGGTCGTATTAAAGCAATGGGGCTGATTGACGTGTTCTTTACTGCAATGTTCGCCTGGACCGGGAAGATCATTGGATAGTTTGAGTCTCAATTCTTCACCGGGGCGAAGCCGCAACGTTGGACCAGGCACGGATCCGTTATAACAACGCGTCTGCTCGAGTCTCATGCCTCCGGGAATTGGAACGTCTGCCTGGACCACGCGCAGGTGTGTTTCGAGTATGCCGTTTTTAGACGTTTCGAGAGGTGGCTGGGTAAACGCTTCGGAACTCTTACTCGCCGCAAGTGGTTTTCGGCTTTGTGGAAAAGCAATTTCAGCAGGAGCTAACAGCGCGGCAATGGCAGTCATTCCTCCGCTCAGAAAGCGGCGCCGATTTAGCTTCTCCCAACTGTCACTGGACATGACTACAAGATAGCTTCCAGCCACAAAAAAGCACAAAAGGATTTCCGCTCTTTTGTGCCTTTTGTGCTTCTTCGTGGTGGATCTTTTTTAGGTTGGACACCTACTGGTGCGATCTATGCACGCTTTGGTGGCTGGAGGATAGTCGTGTACGGGTTCGTTCGGACCAACTCCGTCGCCCACTAGCTTGACGTCAATCATCATTCCCACGTCCTCATGCACAAGAATGTGGCAATGGGTGACGTATTCGCCATCGTAGATCAGGAAGCGGCTGCGTATCTTCAATGGTGTCGCCGGCGTACCTTTAACCGGACTCGTCATCCCTGGAAGCGGGACGGTATCCCAGAACGGCCAGGTGCATGGGTCGTTCTTATCCATCCGCTTGAGACCGAACTTCTGGAGATCGTCGTTCGAGACTTCATAGTCGAATGATACGCCCAGGATCTGAAATGGATTGAGGTGAACGTGAAACGGATGTGTATTTGATTGAGGAACAGCCGCTTTATCCGCATAGTTCTCGAGTGTCCACTCCTCGGCGGTATTCAACTTCACCTCGATGGGCTTGTTGTCGGCATAGTAAGCACCGTCGATTTGGAAACTCGCTTTTGCAAAATTCTGGAACTTAAGTGGCTCAGCTCGAACAGTGTCCACGTTCCAGATCGCATTCAGATAAGCGGGTTTGTTCCCGGGAATGACTTTTGGGATCTCTTCCTTATACGACGAGGCTTGCACGTCGATATACATAAGCACCTGTTTGCTAGTGCTGTTGTTTGACGCGAACGTGTAATTCGTTGAACTGGGATTCAGGACACTTTCCAACGGGAAAGCATCTTTATACAGGGTATAGAGACCTGGTTCGAGGTTAATCAAGAAATCGGCGCGATTGCCGTTTCCCATCAGGTGATATCGCACCGGTTGCGGATTCACGCCATAGAAAGAAAGGCCGTCTATGGCCATTAGCCACATCACCTGGTCGTCCGCAGTCGATGTGGGAGGAAGGCCGGGGCTGCACGTCGTAGTCTTAACGAGTCTGAGCTTCATCAGTGTCCGTGGCGTCGCGCCGATATTGAGGAAACGGAAGCGCATGTTTTGGCCGGCATTCATCTTCAGCGTGGGCCTGCATAATCCATTGACAAAGACTTGCGTCGGAGGAGGTTTGCCTGGACCACCGTAGACAGGAGGAAACGGAATGTCCTTCGGGTTTAAAAGTATCTCCTGCAACACGAAAACTTTGTCCAGATCTTCGCGAACTACTTGCCCCTCGGGAGGCTCGCGAATAATGATGGCGCCGGCCATACCGCCCGACACCTGGTAAGCGGAAGCTCCATGCAAGTGGGAGTGATACCAATTCGTGCCCGGCGCGTGCATATCAGGCAGAACTATTCGATAGTCGTTGCTCTGACCCGGAGAAATATCTACCAGCACGTCATCCGAGGAGAGTTTCAACGGCGGGTTAGTGCCGTTTATTTCGTAAGGGCCACAGTGCTTGTTGCCGTTGCTGTCGATGCTGCACGGAGACACCTGAAGACCATGAACGTGCAGATTGGTATGCTGAAAGCATGCCGGGTTGGGCGGATTAGCGTGGTGACCACCAGGGCAGACGTCGCCCTTGAACGAGATTGTAAGATTGTTTTTGAGCGTGAGGTTGATCGACGTTCCCGGATCGACATACAACGAAGGCCCAGGCAGCGCTCCGTTGAAAACCGGTTGCAGGCCTGTCGCTGGTGTTGTTTGGCCGGGGCACGAGGGAGTCCATTCGAGCGGCTCAGCGCTCAGCGAATATTCGAGGACGTTTTGGCCGTTGATTACTTTAGCGTACACCGGCTTGGGCTCAGAGAAGGGCACGTCGTTGCACTCGCCGGTTAATCGTGCCTGCAACTTGGTAGTGCGGCGTTGTTGCGCTATCGATTCCAACGGATTAGCGAGCGTTATTGCCGCCGCGCCGGCGCCTATCTTCAGAAATCCGCGGCGACCGAGCTTAGGTTTGGAACCGGTTTCTTGATCGTTAGTAGCGGTTGGTTCGAGATCTTTACCAGAAGGGCCAGGGCGCTTCTTTCGTTTCATTAGGGAGTCTCCTTTGAGATAAAGAAAGTGGGAAGCAAGTGGTTAGATTCTTGTCGTTAAGTCACCACAGATTTGGGAGCGAGGTATTTCTACGCCCACCCAGTGCTCGATCGAGTTTCTAGTGATTGAATTAAAAGTGCTTAGTGATTGTAGGAGCTACTGAACTTAAAAATCAGGAAGTCTTTTGTAGAAAGCTTGCCGGGATAAGATAGCCGCCTCTTCCGGAATTGTCATGCAAAAAAGAATCGACAGCCGCGGAAAGCTGCGGCTGTCGATGTGAAGGGGAGAGTGATCAGACCAATACACTGCTTATGGCGGTGTATCTCCGGGACACCTGCTGGTCCGCTGGATGCAGGCTGCTGCATCAGCCGGATAGCTGTGTACGGGTACGCCCGGACCGACTCCGTTACCGACTAGCTTAACGTTAATCATCATTCCCACGTCCTCGTGTACAAGGATGTGGCAATGCGTGACGTACTCGCCATCGTAAATCAGGAATCGGCTGCGAATCTGTAACTGTGTCATCGGTGGCGGTGAGCCGGCAGCTCCCGGGAGCGGAACGGTGTCCCAGAAAGGCCAGGTACACGGATCCTGCGGATTCATCCGCGTTAACCCGAACTGCTGGAGATCGGCGTCCGAGACTTCAAAGTCGAAGGATACGCCTAAGATCTGGAATGGATTGAGGTGAACGTGAAACGGGTGCGTGTTTGACTGTTTTGCGAAACTTGTAAACCCGAAGTTTTGCAAGGTCCACTGCTCCGCCGTATTCAGCTTTACGGAAATCGGCGTGTTCGCGTCATAGTAAGCATTGTCAATTTGGAACGAGTTGGCAGCCAGGTTCTGAAACTTAATTGGCTGCTGTCGAACTGTGTCCACATTCCAAATCGGATTCAGATAGGCGGGCTTCTTACCGGGAATGATTTTTGGAATCTGTTCCTGATAGGGCGAGGCCTGCACGTCGAGATACATAAGTACCTGTGTGCTGCCCGCAGAAGCCGCCGTGTAAGTGGTTGAACTGGGATTGCCGACACTTGCCAGTGGGTAACCATCTTTATACAGGGTGTAAAGACCTGGTTGGAGATTAATCAAGAAGTCAGCGCGATTGCCGTTGCCCATCAAGTGATAGCGCACCGGTTGCGGATTGATGCCATAGAAGGAAAGCCCGTCTATGGCCATTAGCCACATGATCTGATCGTTCGGACCAGGCGGCGGCGGAGGGGTGGCGGGGCTGCACGTTGTGGTCTTAACGAGTCTGAGCTTCATCAATGTTCGTGGCGTCGCGCCAATATTGATGAAACGGAAGCGCATGTTTTGCCCGGCATTCATTCTCAAGGTAGGCCGGCACAGCCCATTAACAAACACCTGAGTTGCGGGTCCGCCGCCTCCACCACCGAGAGCTCCGTAAACCGGAGGAAACGAAGGCCAGTTGTTCGGGTTGTTCGCGATTATTTCCTGCAGCACAAAGACTTTGTCCAAATCGTCGCGAACTATTTGTCCGCCAGGAGGCTCGCGAATGATGATCGCCCCGGCCATGCCGCCCGACACTTGATAGGCTGAAGCTCCATGCAAGTGAGAGTGATACCAGTTTGTGCCGGGCGCGTGCATGTCTGGCAGAACTACCGAGTATCTGTTGCTGTTACCAGGATAAATGTCTACCAGCACGTCATCCGAGGAGAATTTCAACGGCGGGTTAGTGCCGTTGATATCGTACGGTCCGCAATGCTTATTGCCGTTGTTATCGATGCTGCACGGAGACACCTGGAACCCGTGAAAGTGCATGTTCGTGTGCTGAAAGCATGCCGGCTTGGGCGGAGTAAGATGATGGTTCGCGGGGCAGTTGTCACCCGAGAACGGCGGCATGGCATTGAGATTGTTTTTGAGCGTAAGATTTAACGTGCTTCCAGGATCGACATACAACGAAGGCCCAGGCAGCGCTCCGTTGAAAACGGGTTGCAGGCCCACCGTTGGTGTTGTCTGGTTAGGGCACGCAAAGGTCCACTTGAGCGGCTCAGCGCTGAAGTTGTATTGGAGCACGCTTTGACCGTTGATCATTTGAGCATAAACAGCCTTGGGCTCTGAGAACGGCACGTCATTGCACTCGCTGCTTGTCTGCAAGAGCATGTTGGCAGCGGGCTGTGCTATCGACTCCAACGGATTGGCGAGCGTTACTGCCGCCGCGCCCGCGCCGACCTTCAGGAATCCGCGGCGACCGAGCTTGCGTTTGGAATTGGATTCAGTTGTTGTTTCTTGATCGTGATTAGCAGTTGGTTCGTGATCTTTGGAAGAAGGGCCCAGGCGCTTCTTTCTTTTCATTTAGTGAGCCTCCTTTGAGGGGTTAAAAAAGTGATGCGAGTTGTTCACTTTCGTCGTTAGCATTCACCACAGGTGCGAAGCGAGGTACTTCCACGCCAACCCAGTGATTCAAGCCCCTTGTAATTGACTATCCAGTGAATGAGTTCAAGAAATGCTGGTACTTGGTATGACGACTACCGGGACTTTGCAGTTAGCACTGCTTCTTAGAAACTTTGTGGATAAGGTTAAAGGAGAGCCGGCTAGATCTTGGCACTCCCTCAGGACATTCCGTTACTGTCGGGAAGTTCACGGAACAACTTCTCAGTGCGAGGACTAAGTTCTTACAGTTATGTTTGCGAACGACCTTTGAGTAGGGCCGTTAACCCGCCCGTCGTTGGCCACCACCGCCGCCGCCACCACCGCCACCCGCGACTTTTTGCCGAGATTGCTTGAGGTGAAAAGTCCTGAGGTTGTTTCGTTGGCCGGGCTCCAAAACACTGCGAGCAGCCTTTAAATGGCTGTAGCGCATTTTGCGCAGGTCGCCTTCGGCTCTCGAGACATTATCAATGGCGGTCATCACATCGGCTTCGTTAGCATCGACATTACGAATTAACGCGCGCCACCTGATCTTCGCTTTTTGCAACGCCGCTTGCTTGTCAATCTTTTCAAGTTCAAAGTCGAGCATCAATTGATTAAGTTGCTCTATCTGACCATCGTTTAGCCCGAAGTCGTCAACATGGTGAAGCAACATACCCACGCCGCCTACTTGTTTCGCCGATCCTCTACGTCCGGATCCTCGCTGGTCGGGCCCGCTCACCTGAGGCTCCACTTCTGCTGCTTGTCCAGGTGTTCCCTGGACCGCGACTGGTCGTTGTGCCTTCCATCTACTCATGGTAAACTCGCCTTCCTCTTTTACGGTCCAAATCGGTTGGTTTAAATTTTCAGTGCCGACGAGTCAAATCCTATCACTTGCCAACCGAGCCTGCAATGAAAAGCTTTAGCGAAAACAGATGGTACTAACGGCAAGACCTCATGATCTTGAGCCATCACCGCGGCGGTCCAAAGACGCCAGTTGGGAGTTGTTCGATGATCAAGCCACGATATTCGAGCAACGGGCAGGACTCCCGGCACATTATTGCCGCGATATCGCTAACAGCGTAATTGAAATCGGACAGGTGCGAGCGGGCGATTTGATCGTCGAGATCGGTCCCGGAACCGGACAGATCGCTCAGTGGCTTCAGCAGACCTCTGCGTACATCGGATTCGATCTCTCGAGTGGGATGTTAAAAGAGTCGCAGCGCCGCCTCGGCCACAATGCGGGAAGTCGCTCCCTCATTCAGGCGGATGCTAACAGGAGTTGGCCGCTTGCGAGTGGAAGCGCACGCGTGATCTTCAGTTCGAGAGCGTTGCACCTGCTTGATCACGAGCACGTCGCTGAAGAAGTTTTTCGCATAGCTTCAGAAGATGGTGCTGCGCTTATCCTCGGACGTGTGAAACGTGATCGTGACAGCGTTCGGGCTCGCATGGCGAGAGAAATGATCGAGCGGCTGCACCAGCATGGATTCGAAGGACGCCGGGGCGAAAAAGAAACTCAGAAACTCATCGAATCGTGTTGCCGGCGCGGCGCAGAGGATCTGGGCGTTGCGGATATCGCTCGCTGGCGTGTTTCAACCAGTCCGCGCCAGTCAGTGGAATCCTGGCGTTGCCTGACAGGCTTGGCCGGTATTAAAGTCCCGGCCCAGAGCCGGAACGATATCCTGAATGAGATGGAAGCGTGGGCGGAGCAAGAGCTTGGCGGATTGGATCGAGAAATTGAGTCAGAAGAAACATACGTGCTCAGATCTTTGCGCATACCGGCAGTTCAGGAACGCATCAACAGCCCCAACTCGGATCTAATGTGATCTGTGATTCATTTCGTGCCCGGGGCGAAACCAGCAATCCTCAGCGATAACGAGAGTTCAACTATGCATAGCGGCCTTCTAACCGAACTTGGCAAATCACTGCTTACCGGCTCTCTCGACGAAGAAGCCTTAATGGCGCAGACAGACGGACCGAGTGCGGTTCAAATACTGCCCCAGGCGAACGTAATAAAAATCGGCGGTCAAAGCTTCATTGATAGAGGACGCGCCGCAGTCTTTCCGATGATCGAGGAGATCGTTGAAAACCTCGGTCGTCACAAGATGATCATCGGAACAGGTGCAGGCACGAGAGCGAGACATGCTTACAGCGTGGGCCTTGACCTGGGTCTTCCCACCGGCGTGCTGAGCGTGCTAGGTACTTTTGTCAGCATGCAGAACGCTCGCATGCTCAACTTTCTCCTGAGTAAGAACGGCATTCCTTTTATAGAGCCGGCCCAGTTTGCTCAGCTTCCACACTACCTGGCTGAGCGCGGTGCGGTGATCTTCTTCGGCATGCCGCCATACATTTACTGGCAAAGGAACCCCACGGTCGGACGCATCCCGCCGCACCGGACAGACACCGGCAGTTACCTGGTTAGCGAGGTTTTCGGCGCGAGGTCGATGATCTTCGTTAAAGATGAGAAGGGCTTGTACACTGCCGATCCCAAGAAAGATCGGAACGCGAAATTCATCGGCACGATCACGGTCTCAGAACTCGAGCGGCTCGATTTACAAGACCTGGTTTTGGAGCGTGGGGTTATCGAGTTGATGCGAAATGCTACTCATCGACGTTCAGTCCAAATCATCAATGGACTCGAACGCGGGAACCTGACCAAAGCTCTGAACGGAGAGCACGTCGGTACAATAATTACTTCTGATTGACAGGGTTTATTAGACAGGATTTCAAGATTTGCAGGATAAGGAAAGCTGACAATGAACGATGGTCGCCACCACGTCACTTCGATGCTCATGCGAGAAAGTCTTCTCGATAAAGAGGTCCAAAAATCAACTGAGACACCAGTCTTCAGTATGTTGCCTGAGGCGCACGTGGTTAAGATTGGCGGTCGCTCGATCATTGATGCCGGGCGCGCTGTAGTCTATCCGGTGATCGATGCCCTCGTGACCTGCCTGAAAACTAAAAAACTGATCATCGGCGCCGGCGGCGGTGTACGAAGCAGACACGTTCTCTCGATCGGAATTGATCTTGGACTCCCCACCGGAGCTCTGGCGCAGTTGGCGATGGCCGATGCGTTGGGGAACGCGCATATTCTCGGCACGTTACTGGCGCCTTATGGCGTCGTCGCGATTCCGCCCGACATTCTGGGCCACCTGTTGCCTCTCTTCATGGCCAGCGCGCCGGGTGTGATCTTCAACGGAGTGCCACCCTATTCGCTCTGGGAGCATCCGCCGGCAACGGGACGAATACCGCCACATCGTACGGACGCCGGATCGTTTTTGCTGGCTGAATGTTTCGGATGCAAGTCTCTCACGTTGGTGAAGGATGTCGATGGTCTTTACGATCGGGATCCGAAGCTCGACACGGGAGCGAATTTTATCAGTGAGATTGATAGCGCTGAGCTCAAGAAGCGCCAATTCGATCGCCTTCCCTTTGAACGTATTCTCCTCGACCTGCTGGAAAACTCCCGGCTGTTGCATTCATTTCAGATCGTCAACGGCCGCCATCCGGAGCGAATAGCGGCCGCGCTGAACGGCGAACACGTCGGGACGATCATCCACGCGAACGGCTCGCATTAGACAGGATTGCATGTTAAGAGGATGCAGGAAGTTTCTTCAGTGAGTTCGCGATCATCTTGGTAAGGGCTTTTGGATCCTTGAGAACTTTGGACGCTGTTAATGGCTTGGTGAAAGCGAGGATCTCGCCGCTGTGCGCATCGGCAATCCCCACGGTTACCTGTGTGAAAGGAAAATCAAATCTAAGGATATTCATCAAAGAGAACGCAGTTTTACCTTTCGTAAATACTCTTCCGGCGCCCCTGATGAAGACTAATATGTCAGTAGCTTTATCAACGTTGAGCAGCATGACTTCGTCGCCGAGTGTGAAGCGCGCCTTTTTCACATCTTTCGATTTCTTCATTAACTTCGGCAAAAGCGCGTCGTAACGGTTTTGAATATCAGCTAACTGGTATTTGCGGGTTTCATCCGGTTCGGCAGACTGGAAAGGACTGTCAAGAACTTTAATCTTCTTCTGCTCGAGCGTTTCCGCCACAGCCGCTAAAACAGCCTTACTGATCTGTTCAGACTCGGCAATCATCATCTCCGAGCCCTTGGAACTCTCTTTTACGATCTCGATCTTCGCCGGGAGAATGACTGCATGATGGATCGTTGTCGTCTTTTGTTCGAGCTTTGGATGCAGGTATTGGCCATCTGTTTCGAAAACAAAAGCCAGGCTGAGCACGAGGCAAAGAACAGTGAGTACAACTCGTCGCGAAATCACCATGCAGTTAAATTCCTCCTAAATTATCGAACCACAAAGACACAAAGGCACAAAAAAGAACCTGCTTGTTTGTGAGTTTGTGACTTTGTGGTTAGCCCTGACCTTCATTGCATTGAGTCTCTGAGGAGCTTCATGCGCCGGCGAAAACGTTCACTATCGACTGCATTAGGCTGAAGCTCGAGATATTTGCTGTACTCGCTGGCAGCTTCTTCTTTGCGGCCAAGCTTCTCGAAGAGCATCCCCAGTCCGCGATGCGCGACCGCATTGAACCGATCGAGCTCGAGCGCCATGCGGTATAGTCGTTCGGCCTCTTGTGCGTTGCTCTTCCAGGCTTGCTGCCCTTCCGGGGTCTTCAGCAGCTCCGTCTCCTGCTCCTCGAGCGTACGTTTGCTGCGAAACTTCGCGGCATCCTTTTTTCCGCTTGACGTCGTTTCCTTTGTAGCCGGATCCGCCGCGCGCGGCCCGAGCATGCGATAACCTTCCGCAAGCAGGAAAACGTTTGTCGATGAATCGGGATGAAGATCAAGTAACTTCTTGCCTACATAAACCGCCGAGCGAAACCTAGCCTCATTGAGAGCCAAATCGATATCGTGACGATCTACTGTTTCCATGATCGTCAGATAGTCACTTCGCGCTGCTTTTGCCTCTTCTTCGGAAAACTTTTTGGCTGTCGGGCTGATCGCGCTACTGGTGTAACTCACTCGCTCCTGAAGTTTTGGGTGATCGCTGTAAAACGTGTGAAAGAACTCTCCCTCGATATCCCTTTGCAGCGCCTTAAAAGAGTTGACCATCCCTTCCGGGGCATAGCCGGCGGCTGTCATCAGATTCAGCCCTTCTTTATCGGCTTCTCTCTCCAGGTCGCGGCTGTAGCCAAAAATACTGATTGCTAACATCAACGGTGAAATGCCTGCGACGATACTTATGACGGCTCCAACAGATCCGGCTACGGGATTCAAATTGCCAATGGTTGTGAAAATGTTAATAGCCAAAATCTTTTTCCGCAGACTGCGATTTTGCTGGTAGGTGTGGCGCTTCGAAACATGGACGACTTCGTGGGCCAATACGGCAGCGAGTTGGGACTCGTCATCGATAAGTCCCAGGAGGCCGGTATTGATGAATATCGAGCCGTTCGGAAGCGCGAACGCATTTGGGGAAGGATCTCGCAAGATACGAAACTTCCATTCGACGTTTTCCAGTTGCTTGTCGCGAACTACTGAATTTCCTACTCGATCGAGATATGCTTCCAGTGTCTGATTGTGATAGACGAGTCCTTCCTTTTCGAAACGCTCATCCAGCAGCTTTACCTCATGTAAAAGATCCAGATCAACCTTCTCGAACTTGAAGGTGTCTGTGACGGGATTGCTTGCGTAGGCATAGGTAGGAAGCGAAGTGACTAGGACACTGATCGTGAGCAGACAAATGGCGATGTGCTTAATTTTCAATGCGGATGCCTCGGGCTTTGGCGCGTTTCAAAGGGCTTTCTTTGCACTCTTTGCACCCTTTGCGCGAAAAATATTTTCTCTTCCCAGGTACGATCAGGGCTTAGAACAATACTTGCGAGGACCACTGGGCCGTTTCAGTTCGACGACCCGGACGACTAAATGGATTTAACTTAACCTCACCCTAATTGGCAAGTATTTTAGATACAAGGTAGTGCTGCTAATACTCTTGCAACTATTGTGAGTTGTGATACACTCCCGCTCGCTTCTACAGCTCCCTCTCGTTTCCTGAGTCACCTTACAGAAGACATGAAGAGGAGCTTTATGTCCAATCCAGCTCCAAACAAGCGGTAGACCAGCAGGGGGTTTTTGTCTCAAAAATTCGTTCGACGGGTGCATGTGAACGACCACGTCTTTGGCAAAAATGTCAGACCTTACCCATTACCTTGAATAGAGGAGAAGACTATGAAGAACACAGTATCGATCAGTTTAGATCGGGAATCCCTGGCACGATTCGCACGACTGCTAGGTAATCGGCCCTCAGCGACCGGAGTCCACTGCGGCGACGACGATGGAGATGTAGACGGCGTGATTGGCACAGTAGCATCGGGCGCCCACTGCGGAGACGACGTAGACGGCTGACGATCTCGACTAATCGCTTTAGCGATTGCATGAATAGAACAAGGCGGACTACGCGAGGAGAGAAGTCGCGGCTCGCCCGTGTGTGCGGTTTCTTTGAAACGGCATGTTCATGCGGGCCTCGACATCTGGGCTATTTCTTCTTCTCGCGCGGATGAAACCCATGGTTTCAAGCAGTGCTCAAAGCCTGCGCAGTTTAGCGCCCGAGACGACCTTGCTGTATGCCAGGCAGTTGGCCGCAACTGCCGGCATAAGCGAGGTGACGGACATCACGGAGTTGGATGTTCTGGGCGTGCCGGTATTTGTAAGTGTGCGGCCGCAAGCGCGCGGAGAGGCCGTTACTTTCGGCAAAGGGCTGCGCCGTGTTGATGCCGAAGTGGGCGCTTATATGGAGGCCCTGGAGTTTTTTTTTGCCGAACCCGGGGCAGGCTGTGTTTCAACGCGCTGGGGATCTCCGAAGGAAGTAGCCGGCCACGAGCGTGCCGACGACGCGATTCTTGATTTCGTTCCGCTCCTTCAGCGTGAGATCGATCTCGATGGTCCGTTGTTGCTTGCCTCGGTTTCAGATCTGGAGACCGGAGACGAACGGGCCATTCCCGCGGAACTCGTCTATTACCCGGCGCCGGATGTTGGTCAGTCGCTCTTCGGGTCGTCAACCAACGGCCTCGCATCGGGCAACTCGGTGCTCGAGGCAAGTATTCAGGCGCTGTTGGAGTTGATCGAGCGCGACATCTGGTCGTTCGAGTTTGTTCGCGGCGCGTCAAAGCTAGTCGAGGCGGCGAGCCTGCCTGACAATGTGCGCGAAATCGTCGAGCGTGCTGAGCGAAACGGCCTACAGTTAAAAGTCCGCACTATTCCTAACGACTACGGCATGCCGTTCTTCGCCGCTTTCGTGTTCGATTTGAACAATCCCAGCCGCAAGACATTCAACGGAGGTTGGGCCTGCGATCTCGATCGTGAGCGCGCGCTCGTGCGGGCTGTTACCGAGGCAGCGCAAAGCCGCGTGGCTTTTATTCACGGCAGGCGGAAGGTGCCAACGTCCGCATTGGGTGCTGAGGAAGCGAAACTCGTGCAGCGACACATGCTGGGCGTGAGCGATCCGCGGCAGCAAATGTTACTGACTGATATTCCCGATCTCGCCGTTACCGGCGGCTTGCAACAGAAACTCGATGCAGTGATCGAGCGATTGCGTCGTGTAGTGCAACAACCAGTCTATCGCGTCGTGTTTACGTCGCCGGATTCGCCGCTGCAAGTGGTTCGTCTGGTTGTGCCGCTGTTGGAGAATCTTAAGGAGACTCGAGTCCGAGTGGGTCGTCGCCTGAAAGCCGCGATCGATGCCATGGGCGCTCAAGCAGCATGATCTCTGCGTATCTCTGCGTATCTCTGCGCCCTCTGCGGTAAGAGAGACGCAAAACATGTTAACCGCAGAGGACGCAGAGGGACCGCAGAGATACGCAGAGAAGGAATTAGAACAGGGTAGGGTGTGATGGAGATACGGCAAACCGTCGAAATCCGTGTCCGAGGGACAGTCCAAGGCGTTGGCTTTCGGCCAACCGTGTGGCGCCTGGCCTGCGACGAGGGACTGGTTGGCGAAGTTCTCAATGACGGCTTCGGAGTGCTGATCCGAACCACCGGAAATTCCGGCTCGATCTCGCAGTTTCTTACCCGCTTGCACACCGAAGCGCCGCCGCTGTCGCAGATCGAAGGAGTCGAAACGCAGGTCCTGACCCTGCTGGACTTCGAAGACTTCCGCATTGCCGAAAGCGTCAGCGGTGAAAACTGCACACGCGTTACTCCCGATGCTGCGATTTGCGCAGCCTGCCGCGCGGAAGTGCTCGACCCGAAGGAACGGCGCTATGGTTATCCCTTCGCTAACTGCACACACTGTGGACCACGCTTCTCCATCGTGAAAGAAGTTCCTTACGATCGTGTCAACACGACGATGGCTGACTTTCCCATGTGCGCCGCGTGTCATACCGAATACCAGCAGCCGGCCGACCGCCGCTTTCACGCGCAACCGATCGCCTGCCCAACCTGTGGGCCATCGATCTGGCTGGAACGACTAGACACATCAGTTCAAACGAAGGCGAGTACGGCCCTGGATTCCGCTATCGAACTGCTAAAGAGCGGCGCGACGGTAGCCATTCGCGGACTCGGCGGGTTTCACCTGGCTTGCGATGCCACCAATCCGGAAGCCGTCCAACGTTTGCGCCGGCGCAAGCACCGGTACGGCAAACCGTTTGCGCTGATGGCCAGGGACCTTGACACGATTCGCCGCTACTGCAATTTGACTCCAGCCGAGGCGACCTTGTTACAGAGTCCCGAAGCGCCGATCGTTTTGCTTGCAGCCGATGGCGTCGAGAAGTTGCCGGAGGGCATCGCACCCGGTCTGAATACTGTGGGCTTCATGCTGCCTTATACGCCGCTGCACTTATTGATCACACGCCAGATCGATCAGCCACTGGTCATGACCAGCGGAAATATCTCGGACGAACCACAGGTCACGAGTCTCGACACTGCGCGGACCGGACTGCGAGGCATTGCCGATGCCATGTTGATGCATGATCGCGAGATCGCTAACCGGATCGATGATTCGGTTGTGAAGATCATGGCTGGTAAACCATCGCTGTTTCGTCGTGCCCGCGGTTATGCCCCGAGTGCGGTGCCTTTACCGCCCGGCTTCGAAGGCGCGCCGGACCTGCTGGCTTTTGGGGGCGAGTTGAAAGCAACTTTCTGCGTCGTGAAGGACGGGGCCGCGATTGTTTCCCAGCACCAGGGTGATCTGGAAGACGTTTCGACGTTCGAGGATTACCAGAAGAACCTGCAACTCTATTCGCGGATTTACGATCACCGGCCGCGTATGCTGGTGGCAGACATGCACCCCGAATATCTTTCCGCCAAGCTCGCCAAACAGCGTGCAGCAGACGAGAAGTTACCGCTGCTCGAGGTCCAGCATCATCACGCGCACATTGCTAGTTGCATGGTGGAAAACGGGGTGGCACTGGATGCTCCGCCGGTGCTGGGTATCGCGATTGACGGGCTGGGGTTTGGCGACGACGGCACGATCTGGGGCGGTGAGTTTCTGCTGGCCGATTATCGTGGCTACCAGCGCATTGCGGCGTTCAAGCCCGTGGCGATGGTGGGCGGCGTCCAAGCCATTCGCGAACCATGGCGCAACACTTATGCGCATCTCGTTGCTGGGCTGGGCTGGTCCCAGTTTGTCGAAAAGTTTTCCGCACTGGAGCTTCATCGTTACCTGAGCGCGAAGCCTCTACCGACGATAGATCGCATGCTGGAAACAGGACTGAACGTGCCGTTGGCCAGTTCGTGCGGCCGGCTCTTCGACGCGGTTGCGGCGGCTTTGGGACTCTGCGCCGATCATGCTCTCTTCGAAGGCCAGGGCGCTATGGAGTTGGAAGCGTTAGCCGAGATGGCGACCGCTGAGTCGCCATACCCCTTTACGATCACCGAACAAGCTACCGGTGGTCTGCTCTATCTTGAATCGTTACCAATGTGGCTGAGCCTGTTGGATGATCTTGGCCGGCAGACTCCGGTTGCTCGGATCGCTGCTCGCTTCCATTACGGACTCGCCGGGGCGATTCGCGATATGGTCGCACGTATCAGGAGCACGAACGCGCTGAACACAGTCGCGCTCAGCGGCGGTTGCTTCCAGAACAAGCTCTTGTTGGAAGAAGTGGTGAGGCTACTCGAGGCCGATGGACTGACTTGTCTGCGACACGCCAAAGTTCCAACCAACGACGGCGGTCTCGCGCTGGGCCAGGCTGCTATCGCCGCAGCACGTCAATCTCTGCGAGCCTCTGCGTAATCTCAGCGTCCTCTGCGGTAAAGATCGTTTACCGCAGAGGACGCTGAGGTAACGCAGAGGGCCGCAGAGAAAACCTTTGAAATAAGGAGTCGAACAATGTGTCTTGGAATTCCGGGCCAAATCATAAAGATCACCGACGCTGAGCGACAGATGGCGCTCGTTGACGTTAGTGGCGTTCAACGAGAAGTCAGCTTGGAGTGCGTGGTCAGCGATTATTTTCCGGCCGAAAGGTGTGTCGGCCACTGGGCGTTGGTCCACGTTGGGTTCGCGATGAGCCTGATCAACGAGCAGGAAGCGGAAGCCACCTTGAAGGTCCTGAGGGAGCTTGGCGAGGTGCAAGCAGAACTTCAAGCGATGCGCGAATCGGCTCCCGAACTCGTGGCCCAAACGTGATGACTGTGGCGGAAGATCCAAATCTGGCGGGGCTTTACCCATTCCTGCACGGCAAGAAGCAAGATCCCTTGTCGATGAATTCTGCTTTGCTCGAGTCCGTGCAACAAAAGGCAGCTCATCATCACCAGGTGATTGACACCTTCTTCGCCAGGAATGGACAGGAAGTCGTCGCCGCTGCCGGAGCTATTGCCGATGTTTATCGCCGCAACGGACGACTCTTCACGATGGGTAACGGTGGCTCAAGCTGCGACGCGGCGCACGTGGCCGTCGAATTTCTGCACCCAGTCACGGCCGGGCGTGTGGCGCTGACCGCAATCGATCTGACCGCGGACCGGACGATGATGAGCGCAGTGGCCAACGACGTCGGCTTCAAGCACGTCTTTGTCCGCCAGCTCATTGCCCAGGCGCGCGCGGGGGATGGCTTGATAGGCCTCTCAACCAGCGGGAACTCAGACAATCTCGTGAAAGCTTTTGTGAAAGCGAAGGAAATGGGTGTAACGACCATCGGCCTGGCTGGGATGAGCGGTGGCGAGATGGCAAAGATTGGCTTGGACCACTGCCTGGTGGTCGAAACCGACAGCATTCACCGGGTGCAGGAATGTCACGTCATCATCTACCACATTCTCTGGGACCTGGTTCACACACTGCTGGCAGACAATCGCGGTTCATTGGCTAGTACCGGATGAAGTCAGTTTCACAGGATTTACAAGATTGTTCAGGATTAACATGTAAATCATGTCTAATCTTGTAAATCCTGTAAAAAGTTAACGACAACACACAAGAAAGAAAACACAATGAAATACGTTGATGAATTCAGAGACCCCGAGAAGGCGCAGTTTCTGCTTGAGGAAATCCGCGTCCTCGTCCCCCAAATTCGCAACCAGCGGACCAGCACCAGCCCCATTTACATCATGGAAGTGTGCGGCGGTCACACGCACGCCATCTTCCGATACGGCGTGGAGACAATGCTGCCCGATGGCATCGAGTTGATCCACGGCCCCGGCTGCCCGGTTTGTGTGTTACCCATGGGACGCGTTGACGACTGCGTCGCATTGGCCCACATGCCGGGAATGATTTTCACTACCTTCGGCGACGCGATGCGAGTGCCCGGTTCAAAAGAAAGTTTGCTCCAGGCCAAAGCTAATGGCGCCGACGTGCGCATGGTGTACTCACCGCTTGACTCACTGAGGATTGCCAAGGAGAACCCCGACAGGCAAGTCGTCTTCTTCGCCCTGGGCTTTGAGACAACCATGCCCAGCACCGCATTCACTGTGCTGAGAGCCAGGACCGAAGGCATCAAGAACTTTTCAATGTTCTGCAATCACATAACGATCATTCCGACGATCAAGGCGATACTCGACTCGCCGGATCTCCAGTTGGACGGGTTCCTCGGTCCGGGCCATGTCAGCATGGTTATCGGTAATTCTTCATATCGTTTTATCGCCGAACATTACAAGAAGCCATTGGTGATCGCGGGTTTCGAGCCGCTCGACATCCTGCACGGCATTTGGATGGTGCTCAAACAGATCGCCGAAGGCCGCTCCGAGATCGAGAACCAATACAAACGCGTGGTTCCGGACGGCGGCAACACTCCGGCCCTCGAGGCGATTGGCAAGGTTTTCGAATTGAGAGAGTTCTTTGAATGGCGGGGCTTGGGTTCGATCGATCACTCGGGAGTTCGCATCCGCGATGAGTACGCGGAGTTCGATGCCGAGCGCAGGTTCTCGGTGCCGGCTCTCAAGATTGCAGATCCCAAATCATGCCAATGCGGCGAAGTGCTCAAGGGAGTTATCAAGCCATGGGACTGCAAGGTCTTCGGTAGAGACTGTACTCCGGAGACGCCACTGGGCGCGCTGATGGTTTCATCGGAAGGCGCCTGCTCTGCTTACTACCAGTACGGCGACATCGAGAAGATTCACGACACGAGGGCTCTAGTAGAGGAGATGGTATGAGTAGCGTTTTAGAAGTAACTACAACGGCGAACAACAACGGCAAGCCGAGACGTCGCGGCAAGGTGCGGGTCCCAACGATCACGCTCGCGCACGGCGGCGGCGGCAAAGCGATGCACGATTTGATCGACGACGTCTTCGTCGAGGCGTTTGATAGTGAAAGTCACGCGCCGATGGAGGACCAGGCGCGGCTCAGCATGTCGGATCTGGCCGCATTAGGAGATCGACTTGCTTTTACCACCGATTCCTACGTCGTCCAGCCACTCGATTTTCCTGGGGGCAATATCGGCAAGCTCGCGATCTGCGGCACGATTAACGACCTGGCGGTGGGGGGCGCGAAACCACTTTACCTGTCGTGTGCGGTCATCATTGAAGAAGGACTGCCGGTCGAAACACTCCGCATGGTTGCCAGGACCATGGCGGAGACATCTCGGGAAGCGGGGGTAAAAGTAGTCACTGGCGATACCAAGGTTGTCGAACGCGGAGCCTGCGACAAGCTGTTTATCAACACTGCCGGGGTTGGTGTCATTCGCGAGGGCCTGGACCTGGGCGTCGATAAAGCCCAGCCAGGTGACGCGATCCTCGTCAATGGACTGTTGGGTGATCACGGCGCAGCGATCCTGAATGCTCGTGGAGACATGAAGTTGACCACACCGATCGAGAGTGATTGTGCTGCCCTGCATGGTCTGATCGATATGTTGTTGTCAGCCGTTCCTCGTACACGCTTCCTGCGTGACGCGACGCGCGGCGGACTCGCCACGGTCTTGAACGAAATCGCCGATGCGTCGCAGGTAGGTATCGAGATTTACGAAAACCGCACACCGATCCGCAGCGAGGTCAAGGGCTTCTGCGAGATTTTGGGTCTCGATCCTCTGTATCTCGCGAACGAGGGCAAGATCGTTTGCGTCGTACCAAAGGAAGATGCTGAGACTGCATTGGAAGCGCTCAACTCGCATCCTCATGGCCAAGGAGCCGCGAGGATCGGCGACGTGACTGACCACCGCGCCGGTCGTGTCGTGATGCAGACAGTTTTCGGCGGGCGCCGCATCGTCGATATGCTGGTCGGCGAACAACTGCCGCGCATTTGTTAATTCAACGGAGGAAGATCGAATGTCAACCAAGTTAAGTGTCAAACCAGCCGAGGGTGTCACGATTCGCATCAAGGACCAGGGCAAAGTTCTGGAATTGGATTACGACGGCGCCGTGTGTCAACATCCGGGATCGCTGTGGTGGGGTACTGCGGTTGGTTTCCGCGCAATGCAAGCGGCCGCCCAGGCTCTTTCGAAGGACGATCTGTGGTCCCGCGATAATCTCTACATCGTCACTGGTCATCCCGGTCCCGGGGTGAAAGATACCATCGAGTATATTACGGGCGCCGCGAGCCGCGATCGCTACAAGACCATCGTCGCCGAGGGCTGCGGAATGTCGTGCAACAGCAAGATGAGATATGAGTGGTGGGTCAGCGACGGCGAGCGAACTGCGAACATCAATCTGCGTCCCGATTTCGTGCCGCGTGAGTTCTACGAACTCTCTGACCGCCTCGATACGAACGAGACAACCAAGGAAGACATCAAATCGTTCCGCATCTTCAAGGTGAACCTGTCCACCCGTCTCTGGGTTGCGCCGTTGGAAGAAAACTTCCGAGTCGAGGTCATCGATCAGCCACTACAGCCTGGAGAAATTCCTGAGGCAGCACAGGCAAAGGACTATTTTGATCTCAAAGACGTAACTTGATCACTTTCCATTCAGGCAATCGCTTACCCAACGCATAATCGCTTCTGCGCTCTGGTCTATCGTGATCTCTGTAGTATCGAGGAGCGCCATCGGCGGCTGTGTGCTCCGCGCGTTTTCCTTCAACCAACGATTGAATGCGACCTGCTGCTTGATATGCTCAGCCGCGGAAGTGGTGCGCCACGGTGGCCGGCTTCTCAAATGCGAGGCCAGGACTTCATCATCGCAGACCAACGCCAGGTAATGAATGTCTGAAAAGTAACGGCGCTCAACACAGGGCTCGAATTGCGCAGGGACTGCTGCGCCGCACAAAATCACAGGCTTGCCGGCTTGTGAGATGTTTTTACAAATACGCAGCCACAGCTCTCGATACTCACGGTAATTTGTCTCGGGCTGATTGAATTCATCACGCCAGAGGATGTCGCTCTCCATCGCCACGAGATCGTTCGTGGCGGCAGCGAGAGCAAGACACGTGGTCGTCTTACCAACCCCGCTCGCGCCCGTGAGAATAAAGAGCGGTAAGCGAACAAACTTGTGTCGATAATTGCAGTCTGGACAAACGGCGTATGGCCCTTCGGGTTCGATTACTTTGTCCGCGTGTTCTTCTCCGCACTTGGGACAAACATTGAACATCTCTAAGTTTCCTTAATCACTGGTTGCCCAAACGCGAGATGAGTCTCATACGTAATCTCGACCGCCCCGTTCACTGCAAACGCCTCGAACACGTCGCGATTGAGCGCCTCGAATGGTCCAAATTCCTCATCACCAGGCTCGGGAGCTTCCAGCCATGTACACGCCGAGCCCCAAAACGTGGTCCAATCGTCGGTGCGCGTTTGGCGATAGCTCCGCCTGTGAATGTGAGCGTCTCCAAACAGCGCCTCCGGCGGCAGTCCATGCCAAATCTTGGATACGCGACTCCTCGCAACTGTCAGTTCGGCTAACCTGGCATTGCGCATGTCTTCAAGGCCCTTGTTGGTCAAGGACCAGCTAAACAGTGCGATCCATCCGGAAGGCTTGAGTATGCGCCGCAGTTCGGCACAGGCTTCTTCCTTGAACCGGTGAAAGGCATTCCCGACTACGATGAGATCAAGGCTGTGGTCAGCCAGGGTCGTCTGCTCGGCAGAACCGGCACGGACTTCGATCGTGGGCCAATGGGCCAAAGCGGTTGAGGCTACCTGGCGCATGGCGGGCTCGGGTTCGATGGCGTAGATCCGGGGGCACCGGTCGGCAAATAGTCGTGCGAGTTGACCGTTGCCGGTGCCGATATCGGCCATGACCTGAACCGGACCGATGTAATCAAGGAGATCGGTGACGGCCTGGGTGGCATATGGCAGCCGGTATTTCTCGTACAGGGTGGCTCTTTCAATGCTTACCGCCATCGTTCATACCTCCGAAGCAGTGATCTTCTTCGCCCTGGGACACCTTGGTTTTGCCTCAAAACCGGAGATCAACCTTGGAGCGGGTCAGTACCGTCCGCGGTAGCGGATGGGTGCGCAGCCGTGCGCCAACTGACCTCATCACCGCGCGCCTAAGGCTGCGCACCCATCCGCTACCGCGGACGGTACTGACCCGCTCCAAGCACGACGACCTGACTTCAATTTTTCAATATTATTTCCTCAACTGAAGCTATCTAACCAGCGGTGAATCAAGGAAACTCCCCACCTTGCGTCGAGACGGGTCCGTAATCCCCAACAGCAGGAAGTTGTCCAAAAAGTCATCATACACTCTATTCCCGGCGTAAGGCGTCAGGTTGAGATCGACGACGTAATGATTGTCGTGACCGTCATGCACGATGTCGATGCAGCCAAACTCTACCGGCGTCTTTTCGACAAACGTGGCGACGTCGCGCTTTAACGTCGCATTCATCGGTAGATCATCCGTACCGGCTTTAAGCGATTCGAGGTCCACCACAAAGTTCGTGTTTTCCGGATCGCCCGATAGTTTCTTGATAATGCCCGGAGCAAAGGCTTCAACGATGATGACTTGTTCGCCGGAGAAGTAAACGCGATAGAACGAGTCTTTGTCGTTGGTGACGTACTTCTCAATCACAATAGCCGGATCGGTCCAGATACTCTCCTGAAGCATTCCGCGTTCGACAGTTTTGTAATGGTAGGCGCCGATGTCAGACGAGATAAACTGCTCGAGCCCGGTAGCGGCGATGCTCTCCGGCGGCAGCCATCTTTCCAACTCGCCACCATAGTTCAGGTTGGTCTTCACGAACAGAATTTCGTCAGGGGAACCGGACCGCGCTGCCTTTAGCGAAGGAAGCCCAATGGCTTCAAGGTGTGCGTGAAGGGTCGATTTGCGAATGTCCTGGACGAGCCCGTTGACGACATAGAGCCCTCGTTCAACGAAGCGATTAGTAAGGTCGCGGATCCGCAGCGGCAGTTGACTACGAACTGACAGGTTGATTTGAAAACAGACTATCGAGAATGAATCGCAAACGCGATCAAATTCCGCGGACGGAAATTCGCGGAAGGGATCCGTTTCGATCCGCACGGCGTGACCACCGAGGACATTAGTAAGCAGGAAACCGTCCCACGCTTGCCACTCTAAAACTGCGACCAGGCTTTGCCTCAAAGAGTCTTCAGCCACAAAGAAGCACAAAAATGATTAGAACGCACTCCGTAACTCGATCAACTGGCTCGCTGCCTTCCCGCCGGCGGTGCACATGCGGCAGATGAAGACGCCTGGGCCGGCAGGATTTCCCTGATCGTCTTTGCCGTCCCAAACAATCGTTCGCCGTCCTCGCGTCTGGATCTTCTCGTTGACGAGGGTACGGATGTGGAAGGCAAACTTGTTCCAGAGTCCGAGGAAAACGTTCTCTTCGTCTTCGGGTAACGTGTAGCTAATCCGGACCGTGCCATCTTCATTCGCTACCTGGGCCAACTCGAAACCGTGATTTGTCTCCGCGGCCAGCACCGTCCTCTGGGCGAATGCCCCTTTCTTGCTTTTGTCCCTGGCCGGCGTGACGGAACCCTGCGTGGAGTTGGCCGGCTCCAAACGTTCCAGAGGCGCGCGCAATGCGAAAGTTCGCGCGGCAAAAGCTCCCTTCTTGCCGCCGCTGATGCTCAGCTTGAACACCTGTTGGCCCGAGCAGTACCCGCTGATCACCTTCCCGGCGATATCCTTTACAAACCGGTAGCGGTTGATACGGTAGCGCGGATCGTTCGGGATCGTGGTGTCGGGATCGGGCAAATGGTTCTGCGCGATCCAGGTGTTGCCGCCGTCTTCGGTGAAGCTGTTCTCGAGACCGCCAACAGGTGCGCTGAGGTCCTGAAAGCCCCATCCGCCGACCCAACCCTGACGCTCGTTAACGAAGCCGATCCCTTCCAGGTCATTGTTGATTGCCGGAGACGAGGGATTCTGGTTCTTCGCGACGTGCTTCCTAACCCACGAGTCGCCTCCATTGGTTGTCACGAGGATCGATGCGTTGCGGAAGTTCTCAAGCGAGACGAAGCCGTGAGTTGGGTTGAGAAACTGGATCTTCCAGCCCCACTCTCCACACTCGAAGTCCTTGATATCGGCCACCGTGTTGGTCCAGGACTTTCCGCCGTCACGAGTGCGAAGCACTACGGGCTTTACCTTGCCGTAGCGGCTCAATCGCGGCGGAGGGTAGGCCTTCTCGTCAATTTTGCAGTTGTTGTCGTTCAGTCCGCCGACAACGAACCCGTTTTTTTCATCAAAGAAGTAAATGTCGATCAGGTTCGAGGCGTATTTCCTCATATCGATCAGTTCCCAGTTCGCGCCATTGTCCATCGTCTTGATGATGGCGGGACCGGGAAGGCCGGGATCGTTCGTCCCGGAGCCATAGGCCACGCGCTCGTTAACCGCATGGAAGCCGCAGATGCCCGCCGGTGAACCCTCTGGCAGGTTCTCGATCGGTCTCCACGTTTCGCCGCCGTCCGTCGTGTGGTGCAAGAGCGTTCGAATGAACTGGCTGGGCGACGTGATCACGTCAGGGTCTATGCCGGTAACCGCACCGAACCAGCCGATCTGGCGGTTGGCCCATGACATGCACCGCAAATAAGGGAAGCTGGGAAGATTGGGGGCGAGGAAGAACTTCGGCGTCCAGTTAGCGCCTGCGTCTTCTGTCTTGCAGACGTATCCACTGCTGTTGACCAGCCATCCGGTCAATTCGTCAAAGAACCAGATATCGTCAGTTCGTGAGTTTGCGACCGGAGAATTCTGAAGTAATTCCCACTGGTATTTGGTGACTGCTGCCAAGGCTGGCGTTGACATAGCAAGGACTCCTTTCGAGTGAGTATGAGATTTTCGCTGAAGAGCGGTTACTGCCTGGTGTTTTCGGCAACTCTGTTACAGTCAAAAAGAGTCCTTGGCCCGCGAGTGTTACCTCGTTTTATCACCAAAGCCGCCTTTAGTCCGGCCACCACCAGGCCCACCGCCTTTCGTGGTGCCACCGTACCCGCCTTTAGTCCGGCCACCACCAGACCCGCCTCCCGTGGTCCCACCGTACCCGCCTTTAGTCCGGCCACCACCAGGCCCACCGCCTTTCGTGGTGCCACCGTACCCGCCTTTGGTCCCTTTGTCGTTTTGCATGTAAGGTCCTCCCTGTGTCTTAGGTAACTCAGAGTAAAAATAAGGGGGCTTCTTAGGAGCGAGCGGAGTCTATCATAGGCCGCTTTGCCTCAAAAGACTTTCAGCCACAAAAAAGCACAAAAAGCACAAAAGGATTTCCTGGTCCTTTGTGCGTCTTTGTGGCTTATTCTTTCGTGGCAGCACGAGGATGGGTCACGGCGTAACGCTGTTCAGGATTCGGAGGCGCCTGTCGCCAACCGCTGTTGACTTCGTCAAAGGAATACATGGCGATTCCTAATTCGCTGGCGATCCACGGTACCATCCAGTCAAAACTGGCTAACCCACAACGGTCAGCGCGGTGGGCCATGCGATAAAAATAAGGTGAGTCGTTGATGAATTTGGCCGGTTCTCTCAAGCGACTATCTCGCAACATCTGCGACTGTAGGATTTGCTCTGCTGCGTCCCGAGTGAACCCCATGCATCCGCCCTGAACAGAAGGAGTCTCCTGTTCGCATTGCAGCGTTCCAAACAATCCGCTAAGAACCGGCAGGGATCGGAATCGTCGATGGAATACGGTGTCGGGATCGATCTTAAATAAGTATCGAGTTGGTTTTTCGAAGAAGATTACGAGCATACGCTCGATGACTGCGCCGCCATTCTCGATGTTGAATAATCGAGACTCCGCGCGAAAATCGACATTGTGACGCTCGGCGAGGATCGGAAAGCGAGGATCCGGATCCCCATCAGAGCGTAGTATGACGCGGCTCCGGGGATAATGTTTACGCAAGTCTGCCAGGCACTCTGCGGTGACATCGTAGTTTTTGTAAACCAATACGAAAAATGTGAGATCCTCGTCGCAGTAGTTGGTCATGCATCCACAGATTACACAGATTACGCAGATTTTTCTGTGTAATTTGTGTAATCTGCGGATGGTTCTAAATGACTGTGAAATCTGTGACCATGATCTCGTGGGACTTAGATCCGTTTTACACGCGGGGCGGCACAGCGTACGCAATTCGACGCTTAGCTGACCAGTTGACGGAGCTCGGGATTAAAACCAGAGTTCTCTTACCGGATCAGTCAATGCGAGCCGGAATCGATCGTGCTCCTCGAGTGGTCCAGTGTAGTGAGTTTTGTCGCATTGCGCTTGAGACGGTCGAACAGATTACAGGATCAGACGCCGTCATAGCTCATAGCGATGAAGGCGCGATGTTCACCATTCTGCGGAATGGAAAGCGATCGTGCGAGCCATCAGTCTTTTGGCTTCACAGCCTTTACGATCCACCGCTCAATGACTTTTCGGAAGATCAGCGCCGGCTTCTTCCGTCTCAATCCTTGCTCGCCTCTGCCGTTATGATGGCCGATATCGTCGTTACGAGCACGGGTGTTTTGCAGGACGCGCGAGAGTTCGAATGGCCTGAGCGGCTCAAAGATTTGCAGCGAGCACTTACGAATGCGTCAGCCGAACAGCGAGTGCTGACCGTCGAATCCATGGGGTGCCTGCCGGCAGTCCAGAAGGAATTGACTCAAAGTTTAAACCTGGAGAATCTAAAAAACGTGCCCTCGCCGTATGTTCTTTTCCCTGGCCGGCCATCGATCGACAAGGGCCTTGGCTTTTTCGCGGCGATCGCGGAACGACTGCGAGCGGACAACATCGCGTGTGTGGCGGTGCAGCAACCCGCGCAGCGAGCAAACCCGGACAATCCGTCTCGAAACGCTCAGATTTACTGGTTGCCCTGGCTCGCGCAGGATGAGTTGCGCGTCGCTATGCGCAACGCAGCATGTACGGTGTTGCCGAGTATTACGGAAGGCTTCGGTTTGGCCGCCGCCGAGTCGATCAGCCAGGACGTCATAACTCTGTATCATGAAGTTGGTGGTCACCATAGTTTGCAGGGTCTTCCCAACGCGCTTGCGGTTCCTTTGACGCCGAGCGAGAGGGCGCGCCTTTATAGTTTATGGTCACAACTCATCGACACTCACCCTGACTCCTGGGACGTTTGGACCAGGCATGAAAGTTCGCTGAGGCCGCTGGTCGATAGGTGGGTGGAGGTGATCAGATCGGTTGTGTATCGTAGCGGTGGGCCAGGAATTGGTTTTTCGGAACCGCCGCTCGAGGAGCGTTGGGGAAATAAACTTCGTGATCGGATTGAAAGTTATGTCTAATACTGCAGACCGTCCACGATTGGTTCACCTCGTGCCCTGGGACCTCACCACGGGCGGCGCTCAACGCATGCTCGACATGTGGTGTTCGCACCAGGCACACCGCTGGGATACACACATCCTCTCGGTCGGCGAGCGCGGGCCGTTTAAGTTCGCCGGCGCAACCATCCATTCGGGATTAAAGAAAGCGCAAGTCCCGAGTCTGATTGAAACTCTGCAACCGGATTTGCTGGTCCATCACGAGCCGTCTACCAGGAATGGGATCAGTTCCAGGTGCCCGCAAGTCTGGATCTTTCATTGCACGAATTCCCTGCGAGCGTTGCCGCCAAAACATGTGAGGCCGGCAGCAGTGTTCTCGAATTTTGACTCACACGAAATTCATCCGAGCTGGCGCCAGTTATCGCTCAAAGTGTTGCCGCTGCAAATCGACACTGATCAGTTTCGTCCAGCCAAACGAAAACACACCGGTCTCGTCTGCGGCATTGTCGGTCGTCTGCACGAGGATAAAGTTCCACGTTCTTTCATCGACGCGCTGCTGGCATGGCAACCGGGCCCGTGGCGGATCCGCTTCATCGGGCACGGACTCGACACCGGCTATCAACGATTCGTGAACGATAAACTTGCGAACGTGCCGTGGATCGATTTCGCGGGCGACGTGACGCCGATCAAAATGCCATCGGCTCTCCGGCAACTGGACGCGGTGATGATTTCTACAGACGCCACCCAGGGCGAGACCGGCTCGTATGCCGCATTAGAGGCAATGGCGACGGGCTTGCCCGTGATCGCACGCGATCTACCTGGGCTTAAGTACACCTGTGGCAATGCGCCGTTGTACGCAAGCGAAGATGTCGAACTTCTCGCCCGGCTTCGTGAGTTGGATGAAGCGGACGCACGTTCCGCGGCAGGGGACAAGGGGCGCCTGTCGGTCGTTAACAAACATGACGTGCGCAAGCATGCCGCTACGCATAGTGCGGAGTTTTCGGCAGCCCTCAACTGCGAAGTCTCGATCCTGATGCCGGTATTCGATACTCCAGCGGCTTTCCTGGCGGAGTGTTGGGAGTCGATCCGCGCGCAAACGTTCCGCGAATGGGAGCTTGTCCTGGTGGATGACGGAACGCGAGCACCAGAAACAATCGCAGAGATTGAACGCATCGCCGGTGATCCCAGGGTCGTCCTCATTCGACTCGAGGAAAATCAGGGTATCGCTCCCGCTCTTAATATAGGACTGAGCCGGTGTCGTGGAAGGTTGGTGGCCCGCATGGACGCCGACGACAAGATGATGCCGACGCGTTTACAGCGGCAATTCGAGTACTTGCAGGCTCACCCGGACGTAACCATCCTTGGAACTCAAATCCTGGGAATCGAGTGGACAACCGATGAGGTGTTCCCACCAACCGAGCATCCGGAACAGGTCACGGACGAGTACATCAAACACCAGCGGGACACTTCGGAAATCTGGTTTCTCAACCACCCCACGGTAATGTTCCGACGTCGCGAAGTGATGAAGCTGGGCGGCTATCCTATGTATCGCGTTGCGCAGGATCTTGGTCTCTGGTTGAAAGCATTTAGTGCGGGGCTGAAGATCCACAATTTGCCGACTGTTGAGTTGGAGTACCGGTTACATGCAAATCAAGTTTCCAGAACCAAGGGCGTGCGACGCGCGGAATACAAGCAGATCGTCGAGGAGTGTTGGACGGATTGCGCCGCGACGTAAAAGCTTCAGCCACAAAAAAGCACAAAATCAGCGGAATTTTTTTTGTGCCTTTGTGCTTCTTTGTGGTTGATCAAAAAATTGCGAGGCTACTATTCGGCTGATCCGCAATCACCATTGAGCCCGGGTTGTGAGTGATGCAAAACGGCAGGCGCGCACGGTGTATCGCCAACCTCGCCGTGACTCCACAGGCCCAGAACACTGGAATCTCACAGGCACGCACCCGCGGTGGATTCCCATTGAACAATGGTTTTTCAAGATCGCTTATTCCGATCAGCTCAGGCTTACCAATATGGATCGGTGCGCCATGCACGCTCGTAAAGCGCGACGTAACCTGGATCGCACGTATCGCGTCCGCAGGAACGAGTGGTCGCATCGTAACGATTAGCTTTCCCGCAAACGCCCCGACCGGCAACGTGTCAATGTTAGTTTCATACATGACTACGTTGTCACCACGAGCAACGTCACGCAACGACACCCCCGCCTCCATCAGCGCATGCTCAAAAGAAAATCCACAACCCCAAACGAAAGCGACAAGATCGTCGCGCCAGACGTGCTTGATGTCGGTCGGCTCTTCGACCAGCTCACCATCACGAAAGACCATGTAGCGCGGAACATCGGTGCGAATGTCCAGGTCTTCACCCAACATCGGCAGGAAAGGATCGCCTGCATTGCCGATAGCGATAAGCGGGGCGGCTTTCGGATTGCGGTGGCAGTACGTGGCAAAGTCGAGCGCGTATTCCTGTGGCAGGATACATAAGCTTCCCTGGACATACCCTTCGGAAAAACTGGATGTATACCCCGAATACTGACCGGTGCGAAATAACAAGCGAGCTTCACGAGGGCTTAGAGACAGCGTTGCGGGTGCAGAGACGGAAGTGGATGTGTTCATAAAAGTGTGTTGTATGATCTGACGAGTTCCATCTGAGCCCGGAACCCGTCGAGATTTTCAAAATCATTCAGTACCGCTAGCTCCAGTAATCGTGTTCTCCGCTCCGGATCAAGCGCGCGCAGGACCTGCTCGAGTTCCGCGACGCTCAAGTGCATCAGCCTTTGAACGCACTTGCCGGTGAATTGAATCTCTTCGGCAGAAACCATTCGTAACAGATCCTCGAACGGCGCGAAATTGATTTCCCATTCTATGTCAGGCTTCATCCTGCCGATTTCCGGATCGACGACGATCAGATACAACCACCTGACACAGGCCGCTCCGGCAAACTCAAAGTACTGTTGCATTGCGTGTTGTTGTGCGCCAGTGACAGAGATGTCGTTGACGAACAAAATCGGGCGTCCGTGAAAATCAGCATTATGAATCAGCCGCCGGCTTAGTTGCTCGCGTTCCCTCATGCGGTCTGCAAAGTCCATTTTTGCATAGTCTGCCGAGGCCGTTGCCGCGTTATCGTAGTGCATATCGATTAAGGAGAGCTGTTTGGAATCGCGCGTGTACAAATCAAACAACTCCCAACTCAACAGGTTGGCGCCAGCCGGTGTGTGGGCCACGATCGGCGGCGCTGTCAATATCCAGCCGGAATGTTCCGAGTCGTTTGCGATTAACTGTTGCGCGAGTGGAAGCAGCAACTGGGCGTAATGGCGAACGGAGGCGATGATGCCGAGCTTGAAAGCGGCATACTGGCGAAAGATCTCCGCGTCTGCATCAAGCGGTAGTTGGGTGATGCGATATAGAGAAGTAGTTTCGGAGTTACTCATGCTGCGGTCTTTTAACCACGGATGACACGGATAAAGAAGGCGGGTCGATATAACCGTACCACGCAGCCTGTGGAGGATCCTGAAGCAGCGCTCGACTGGCTCTCACGTATATCTGGTTGCCCCAGTCATAGTGCCAGAAAACTTTTGCCGTTTCGTTAAGCATCCCTTCCCGGGTCATGGCCCAATTCAAGAGTCGCCGGTTCTGTAATCTGACGTCATCTTCGTCAATGTGTCCGGCCAGCAGTTGTCGCTCAAAATAGTCGCCGGCGGCAACAGCCATTTCACTGTCCTGTTCAAAGCTCGCTCCCATCTCGAACAGTTCTTTGGTTATGGAATCTCGCAGCGTCAGATCTATTGCCGCCCCGTTGGTATGTGCCGGCCAGGTGCGGGAGTCGTTCTCATCGAAGGCCACTGGATCTACTATGAACTGCCTGGCGCGAGCCCAGTGTTCCTCGTGGCTGCCACTCGGGTTCTCCTGTTTCGCAGTGGCGTAATAGAAGTCCCACAAACCCTGCTGGCAGGCGACTGAACGATGACCGTCGAGCACAAATAACTCCGCCTGGAACGGCCGGAGCAATTCGTTAACACGGGCAAGTTTTTCGGCGACCGATTTTCGCAGCCAGATGTCTTTCCGGCTACCCTCAATCGATCTACCAAACGGGGGATTGTTGCCGTCTGTCTTCGCGTAGTAGCTCTCGAACGCGACGCCAACCGACTCCAAAGGGACCAGCGGCTCGCGACCGCGCGGATCATTCTTATCAATCGGAATGTCCGAATACGGCTTGGAAAACATTTCCGGCGAAGTGATCGGGACTTGATGATCAACGCGCAGCCTCGTTCGTGGCATGAAGTTCTCCGTAGTGGTAAGGTTCCCGTTGGCTCGCAAACTATAACAACCGTATGCAATTATCGTCTATTGTTTGCCTATGAATGAAGAAATCTCACCTCGCCAATGACAAATACTTACGACGACCGACTGGCGCATGACCCTTATCGCTGGATGGAAGAGGACACGCCCGACTTGCGAACGTGGGTGACGGCCCAACACGAGCACACGATGGCCCAACTCTCGTCAGTGCCTGCCCGCGAAAGGATCCGCCGGCGTTTGGATGAGTTGCTGCGCACGCACGCCATCGCCGACGTCACCAAAGCTGGAAAGCGATACTTCTTTCGCCAGCGTTTTGCTGACCAGGAACTCTCGGCGCTTTATTGCCAGGACGCGCCGCACGCCGCACCACGGCTGTTGCTTGATCCGAGCGAGCTGAGTTCCGACGGCACGATCACGCTGGCGGACATACACCCATCTCGTGACGGCTCGCTGATCGCATACCGTCTCTCCGTGTCCGGAAGCTCCTGCATGTCACTCCACGTAATGAATGTCGATACCAAAGAAGTGCTGTCCGACGTCATTCCCGGCGACGTAAATCCGGTCGCGCACGCATGGCACACACGGAACCGAGTTGTGTGGATACCTGATAACAGCGGCTTTTACTACACGCGCTGCCTCCGCTCGGCGCCTGCCGGAGAGGCGCGATTTCATCATAAACTCTACTTCCATCGCCTTGGTGATGATTGGCGCGATGACGAGATAGTGTTTGGCGAGTCTCTTAAGCGAGAACAAACGCCATACCCACAATTATCGTCTGATGGTCGCTTTTTAATTGTCGTGGTCCAGGATGTATCGGGCGTCGCGCCGTGCTCGCAACTATATCTTCTGGATCGCAGGAATCCGCAACGTGGTTTCCTGGGCATCGTTGAGGGGATCGATGCATTCATCAGCAGCGCCTCGTTCCATCGAGACACGCTCTACATCCAGACAAATCACGAGGCGCCGTTGGGCAAAGTCACAGCGATCAAGATCTCGGATATTGCCGTATGTGGGTTCACTGCCACTACCGTGATCCCGGAAGGCGCGTATCCTCTCAGAGCCTGGACCACGGCCGGAAACTATCTCTTCGTTGAAACTATCGAGGACGTCTCATCACGCCTGCGCGTGTATGACCTGGCGGGAGAGTTCGTGAAGCAGATCGAACTGCCCGGCACCGGCAGTATCGATGCACTGAGCGCGGAGCCGGAATCGGAAGAGGTGTTGATTTCGTTTTCGTCGTTCTTAATGCCGAGGGCGGTGTATCGCATGGATGTCGAGACGCTCGAGTACAAACTCTATCATCGACACGAGGTGCCATTTGATCCAGAGATGTTTGAGATCAAACAGGTCTGGTTTGAATCGCGCGACAAGACACGCATACCGATGTTCCTGCTTCACAAGCGAGGGATCGAGCGCGACGGCAGGAACGCTGCGGTGATTCATGGCTATGGCGGCTTTGGTGTCAGCCTGCTGCCTGCCTTTACGGCACACGTGATTCCATTCCTTGAACACGGCGGAGTCTATGCAATCGTCAATGCGAGAGGAGGCGGAGAGTTTGGCGAAGAGTGGCATCGAGCCGGCATGCGCGCGAACAAGCAGAAGGTGTTCGACGACTTCATCGCCGCCGCTGAGTGGCTGATCGCACACGGTTATACGCAGGCTTCGAGACTAGGTTGTTTCGGATGGAGTAACGGTGGTTTGTTGGTCCAGGCCGTAGCAGTACAGCGTCCGGATCTATGGAAGGCGGTAGTTGCCGGTGCGGCGGTCACCGATATGGCCCGGTTTCATACGGCCCACGGCGGCCCGCACTGGGTCGCCGATTACGGTTCGCCTGAAGATTCAGATGACCTCGACTTCCTGATGCAATACAGCCCCTATCACACGCTGCCTCCGAAGAGCGAGGCTCCCGCTATACTTTCCGTAGTTCCCGAGAATGACGACCGTGTCGCACCCTGGCACAGTTACAAGATGCACGCCGCATGGCTGGCGGCAAGTGTTTCCAGGAACCCGATCCTCCTGCGTGAAGAAAAGCAAGCGGGACATCGTGGCAGCCCCACGGTGAGGAGAACTATCGACCGTTACGCCGATATCTGGACATTCTTTTTCTGGCAACTCTGCCTGGATTGACTAGCCACAAAGAAGCACAAAAAGCACAAAGTTAACGAAAATTCTTTGTGCTTTTTGTGGCTGATCCTAGTGGTCAATCCCGCGGCCGGTTTTCTGCTGTAACTCTTCTATGCGCTTAGACGCCTCAGCTTTTGTAAGGTTCGGATCGACCTCTTCACCAGCTTCCTCGGCAAGAGTCTGAAGATATGAACGCTGCGCGCCGGTCATCTCTTCATCACCCGTCACCCAATCATCCGGATCCTTGATGGTGTTCGAAGTTTCCCTGTCTGATATCCCTGCTTGACTCACAACTAAAGACCTCCTCCTGAGTCAAACGATGCCAACTCTCTTTCACAGAGTTGTTTCAGAACTGCAACAGTATTTCAACTGTAGGCGGCACGTTACGCGGCAAACTTAACCGCGTGCTGCAAGCGCTCGGCAATCGCTTGCTTCGGTTGCGCGCCGATCAGGCGATCGATGAGTTTGCCGTCCTTGAAAATGAGCATGGTAGGTATGCTCGCGATTTGAAACCGCGAAGCTGTGTGCGGGTTCTCATCCACGTTCAGCTTAGTTATTCGATAACGCCCCTGCGACTCCGCGGCCAACTGGTCCAAAACAGGACCAACTATCCTGCATGGACCACACCACGGCGCCCAACAATCAACCAGCACCGGCCGTCCTCTCGTTTGCAATGCCTCGCGTTCAAACGTCTGGTCCGTAATAATGACCGGCTTCGAATCCGCGCCTGTCAGCTTTTCTCCACAGCGGCCGCATTTCGCCTCGCTGTTCGCCAGTCTGCTCTCCTCGACTCGGTTCTTCGCTCCACACTTGCTGCAAACAACTACCTGCATAACATCCTCTTTTCAATCCGTGTTCTTTGCCAATGGTCACTTTACGATAATCCCCCAGGGTCTCAGAAGCAACCCGATTCGTTGTAGAAGAATCCGCCACAAAGAAGCACAAAAGGCACAAAAATTAGCGGAAATCCTTTTGTGCCTTTCTGTGGCTAGTTATCCGTTACGAACTCTTTCGCTGGGATTGGATAATCAAACGTGAACTTCTCAAGGTCAATTGTCCAATCCAAAGCGAGCGGATTATTAGCCTGGAACACTGAAAACTGTAGGTTGTATTTGTGCGGCAGGGTTAACCCGCCTTCCGGCCGGAAGTCACTGAACTCTTCGACAAGCTTGTAGCGGACTTCTCTTTGGCTGGCAGACTCTCCAGGGGTCGCACCCATCGCAGCGGGAATCACACGCTCGTAGTCGGTGCGCACGTGGTAAAAAGTCGCGGCGTCAAAGAATAATGTGATCTTTAACTCACTCCCCTGGCGCGGCATGTACTTCACTTTATGCACCTGCCGTCCTTTGATCTTTTCTATCCCAGCGTACTGCAGCTTCGGCTGGCGCGCAGATAAATTCAACAACGGCCACGCCGAGGAGAGTGCGCCACCAATGAGCCCTTCGGAAAAGATCGCATCCTGGCTCAGGAAAAACTCGGCCAGAGGAGAACGTGCGCCGGGAGCGTATTGCCTTGCATGAACCTTTTGTCCATCAAACCCGATCCTCTCGAAAGGATAACCGGCGGTAGTGAATTCAGCCTTGAGCAACACTTTCTCATCCTGAGAAGCGAACAGCGCAGGACCGGTGACATTCCCACGCCCACCCGTGCGTAGATTCATTAACGAAGTGCCCGCGATCACGCGGCTGCGGTTTGACCGCCGCGCCTCAGCCGTTCCAATTGCTTCAACATGCCTTGCAATCAGATCCTCAACTTTAATCTTGTCATCGACTGGCCGCGCCGCTGCGCCGAAAAGATTTGCGAACAGTGCGAGACAAAGAATGACTGCTATCGATCTCATCCACATAACCCTTTACCAGGAGGATCTACCACAAAGAAGCACAAAAGGCACAAAAATCAGCGGAAATGCTTTTGTGCTTTTTTGTGGCTGAAAGGATCAAAAATCTGGCGTTGGCCCGTTAGAGCCAACGCCAGGAATTATCTCACGCTCAAGTTCGTGTCAACTGATCAGAAGTTCAGTTTCAACGCGAACTGTAGGATGCGCGGATCAAAAGTTTGCGTGATCTGACCGAACGTCGTGCTGTTGATGTTCTGGTTCAGAGAACCGCTACTGATAAAGAAGTTCGTCTTGTTGAAGATGTTGAAAGCCTCCGCCCGAAATTCCAGATTAACTCTCTCTCCAAGCGGCGTCCGTTTGATGAATCCCATATCGAGATTCCAAAGACCTGGGCCACTGACCGGCGTCAACTGAAGATTGCCGACTGTCCCTGGGCCAGGATTCGAGAAGAAGGGATTCTGATTCCGCAGCGGCGAAGTGTCGTTGCGGAGCGCCTGAATCACTTCCGGGCTGAACATCAACGGACGGCCGGTGTTCGGATCGAAGAACAGCCCCGTAAGGTTCTGCAACTGATCGATCGTCAAGGTTGTGTTAACCGAGTTGATAGTGGATCGGCCGAGGCGGTTTAGGGTGCCACGGGTCGAAAGGATCGAGATCGGGCGGCCCGACTGAGCGATGAAAATACCCGTCAGTTTGATCCCGCCGAACACCTTGCTCATTACGCCGTTGCTGGCCCAGCGCTTTCCAGGGCCGAACGGGAGTTCGTAGCCGGCATTGGCTTTGAACACGTGAGTGAGATCGTTGATCCCACGGCGCTTCTCAACCACGTTGCCAAGCGTAAGGTCCAGCAGACCCGAGAAATTTTGCTGCGTACCTTCGAAATCCGTTAACGCTTTGCTCCAGGTATAGTTTGCCTGGAAGTCGAAGCCTCCGCGCAGCCGCCGGCGAATTTCCGCCTGAAGCGCGTTGTAGTTCGAATAGGATCCATTGCCTACATAATCTGTGACGTAGGCATTGGGGTTTGGCAGATAGGTGCTGAGCAACTGCGTTGAGCCGAAGGCGCCGGCACCGAAGTCAGCAAAGAAGAAATCTTTGTTAATAATAAAGAAGTCGAGAGCTCTGGCGGGCTCTCCCTGTCGCACGGCGGTCACGAACGTCGATTGGTTCAAAGCGAATGCACCGAATGACGGCAGCACTTGAAGCGGCTGACGGTTCGCGCATTGGGCCGTAGTCGGATTAACACGTCCGCAGTTCAAGAGGTTGAACCTCGCGCGTTGAAAGTCTTCGAAAAATCCTCCCGCGAAGATCCGCTGCTGGTTGACGTCAACGCCGCGCGTCAACTTCGTGCCGCGGTTCCCAACATAACGGACCTCTGCAACCATATCGCCGAAGATCTCGTGCTGTATGCCGAAGTTCCACTGCTGCACGTATGGCGTGCGCAGGTTTGGATCGATGGTGAACAGTGCGGCTGTGGGATCTGTCGTCTCGAAGACGTCGCGAATCCGGAACGGCAAGGTTAAGGTCGGTACAGGGATCGTCGGAACACCCGAGCTCACTGTCCCGCTCACATCATCTTCCGTTACGGTTCGCGAGAAGCCACCGCGGTTTGCCGCGTTGTCTATCGTGGTGATGTTGTTATCAATCACGTACGAAATACCATAACCACCGCGAATCGAAGTCTTGCCTTCTCCAAATGGATCCCACGCAAAGCTGAAGCTTGGCGCAAAGTTGTTCCAGTCGTTCTTATAAAGAGGACGGCCGCCGCCGGATGCTGCATCAACTTGCGCATTCGTCGAGAGCGCCTCCAGGCCGCCGATGGGCAGCGTGAGCAATCCATTCTCCTCTTTCGGTACGGATACGAATTCGTAGCGCAGACCGAGATTCAGAGTCAGGTTCGGACGCACCCGCCAGGTGTCGCCGATATATGGTCCAACATTGAAGTAGCGATAGTTTTGCAAGCTGATCTGGCCACGCAGCAGTCCTGAAGTAGAACTGGTTGCGTTGAAGGTTTCGCTAATCCTTCGATTTGAGCCGGCAAGCAGCGCGAGTATGTTGGTCGCGTTAGTGAAATCCGTTGTGCTGATCCCGCCGGGAAAGAGCGCCGGGTCGAGCGGATTGATCGTGTTGATATCGTTGAAGCCGAGCGTCACAGTCGGGATCGTGCCGCCGGCGTTGAATGGATCAACCAGGACGAGCCGGTAGTTGGCGCCAAAGCGGATGAAGTGGTTGCCCCACGCCTTGCCCGCGTTGTCGATGAGCTCCCAGTTATCTACGTTGCGACCCTGCTCGAGAAAGTTCTGCACCGGATTGGTAAACACCTCGGCAGTTTCCTGCGCGTTCAACGGGAAATTAATCCGGAAGCCTTGATCGTGAACAACGTCACTGAAAAACTTGGAGCGTTGCTTGAAAAAGCCGCCACGCAATTCATTGTTGAATGTTGGCGTCGGCGTCCAGTTCCAGGCCGTCGCGAAACGTGTGCGAGTAGGACTTTGTCCACCGCCGGGCAGGCCCGGGAATGGCTCGCCGATATCGTTGAACGTATCGTTCGGAAATACCAGAACGTCACGACTGAGAACTGCGTCGAACTGATGTCGCTCGTTGGCATCGACAGAAATTCGGAAGCCCCAGAGATCGTCGTCGCTTCCAGCGGGACTGTTGAACCTGAAGCGAGCAAAGTTGCGTGTGTCGCCGCCCGTGAGATCATTCGGCAGCGGCGTCAGGTTGATTAACTGCGTCGTCAGCGGGTCGCGCGTGAGACCACCCAACGTGAGCAGATTCACTGTCTGCAATGAGCCGTTTGATGCTCGGTACGTGAAGAGACCGTTGCGGGCCGGTCCTGTTAGCACGGTGCGGTTGATTTCCGCATCAGTTCGCTCTCTTGTTCCCTCGTAGTATCCATAGAAGAACAGCTTGTCCTTGCCAAAAAAGTGGGGACCACCCTCACCGAAACGCGGCAAGCGGAAAGGACCACCGACGCCAAAGCCGAACTGGTTGCGAATCAGCTTCGCTTTCGGCAGGCCCGACGCATTATTGAAGAACGAGTTGGCGTCGAAAGCGTCGTTGCGATGATATTCCCAAAGTGAGCCGTGGAAATCACTACCACCACGCGGCGTCACGAGCTTGACCTGCGCCACACCCAGGCCGTCGCCCGGTCCCGAGTTCTGCGTTACGAGCGTGAACTCGGCCACACCCGGCACGCTCGGAGCGGCAGCGCCGAAAAGAGCATCGGTGCGGATAAAATTGTCGTTGATGTTAATACCGTCCCACGTCAGATTCGAGAAGGTGCCGCGCAAGCCATTGATTGTCGCAGTGCGGTTGTCGGCGCCTGCTGCAACACCGGCTTGCAGTCCGGCAAGATCAAGAGGATTTCTGCCATTTAAAGGCAAGTCATTGATCTGCTGAGTTTGCACCGTGGTGGACAGTTCAGCGTTCGTCGAGTTGATGGGAGCAGCAACGTCGGAAGCTGAGACGGTAACAGTTTCCTGAAGCCCACCCGGCGATAGTTCGACATTCACAGTGTACGGAACGCCCACGTTCACTCTAATATCCTGAATCTCTTTTTTGCTAAATCCCGTCTGTTCCGCGACGATCTTGTAAAGACCAGCGCGCACGTTGCCAAAAACGAAGGCGCCTTCGCTGTTCGCGACGGTGGTCACTTCTGCGTTTGTGGCGACGTCGATCAAATGTAGCGTAGCGCCTGAAATCACGGCGCCGGATGGGTCTTTTACGACACCATTAACTTCTGAATTCGAACTTTGCGCGAACGCAAGTCCCATTAACCCGCATAGCAGGATCACGAGTTGTAAAATCCGCAGCGGAGAATAAAACGAAAACTTCATCCCAATGCCCTCCATGATCATCTTCAACTTACATCTTCCCCCTGAGCAGGTCGACGGTCGAAGACTGAGTTAAGTAAGCTGTGAGTCAACTTGCATCTGACCCAATGATCAATTTTTTTGGATCATTCATTTTGCCTCTGCTGTTCGTGCAGTCGAGGACTAACGCAAGGCGTTGACGAGAGCGCAAAGACCGTGCCGGGATGTGTTGCTATAGCAAGAGTCCTTGGAACAGCGACTGATCGTTCGAGTGCACGTAGAGGGTTCTTGAAGAATTCGGATCAAATTACGATTAGTTGAAAATTTAGTCGGATAGTTGGAGGCGTGCGAACTTACGTTGAGTGCTCCTCAACATACGAAAGAATGAATGTTCGTCGTAGTGCGTGAGTTTGAGGTGATGAATTCGTAACACGTGCGACAAAACAACCTCTGCGAATCTCTGCGGTCTCTGCGTCTCTGCGGTGAATCGCACTTGACGAATAAATTCACCGCAGAGGCGCAGAGATCCGCAGAGAAGATCTTGAAATTAGGCACCACCGAAACGCGGCAGCGCTTTGCGCCCGTTGCGCCTTTGCGGGAGAATAGGCTAGCTCTTCCAACTGCACCACTCGAGGTTCCGCTAATGCTCAGATCAACTCTCCCGATGTTCGTACTTCTTTTGCTGCTCTCAGTCTTAACTGCAGGCCAGACGCAAATGGCGCAGGACACGCGTTCCGCAGACGAGAGGGCGCTTAGAAATTTAGATAGTGAATGGTCCAAGGCAGCCGGATCAAAAGATGTTGATAAAACTGTCTCTTACTATGCCGACGATGCCATCGTTATGCCGCCGAACAGTCCGGCGCTGACCGGCAAGGAACCAATCCGCGCTATGTGGAAGGGCATGCTCGGGGCTCCTGGTTTTTCCGGAGGTTGGAAGGCAACAAAGGTTGACGTTGCGCGGTCCGGCGACTTGGCGTACGTGAGCGGAAGCTATGAAATGACGGAGAACGACGCCACCGGCAAGCCTATGACGGACAAGGGAAAGTACCTGGAAGTTTGGAAAAAGCAGGCGGATGGTACCTGGAAATGTGTGGTCGATATGTTCAATACCGATCTTCCCGCCGCCGCTAAATAGGATCTAGCCACAAAGAAGCACAAAAGGCACAAAAGCATTTCAGTTGATTTTTGTGCTTTTTGTGCTTCTTTGTGGCGTATCAAGGTCGCGCGGCTTTGAAGTTGTCGAAAACAACAATCCCTGGCGCGGCGGACTCTGCCTGCCACGTACCGGCTTTAAGTTCGAATGTGATTGTTGCCAACGGCACGGAAGCGGTGTTCCACTGCTCGCTGTAGCGCACTACCCAACTTCCCGCCAGATCCGGATTATCACTCGCCGTCTCAAACACCACACTTGCTGTGTTTTGATCGTGGCGTATGCGCCAGAACCGGTGGACTGCCGGGCTGTATGCGGAACTGAAAAGAGTTCTCTTGGTCCCACCCAGCTTTGCCTGGCAGATTAAGACACCTTCTTCGACATAGATGCGATAGTAATTGTCAGCATCTCTTCCTACCGTAAACATCGCATCAGCTTTAGTAGAAGAGGAGGCTGGTTGAACTAACTCGACGTAACTGTAAGCTCCTGTGAAATTGTAAGTGTTCGAAGATCTGATGCCGTTGTAATGCGATCCTGACTGCCCGGTAAACAACGATCCAATCTGTAATTGCTGAGAGGTTTCCCTTGTCAGCACGGAAGAGTCGGTGAAGCCGCTGTAGAGATTATTGGGAGTCCACTTCGCGGGATCCAACGAGTTGTCGTTGAAGTCGTCCGCGAGAATGACGGTTTCAGTTACGACGGTGTTGTAGGTAAACCCGTTCGTCAGAGTCGCGCTCTGGCCATTCGAATTTGTGACGACGACATTCACAGTTCCAGCCGCGTGGGCCGGCGCAGTTGCAGTGATCGTGGTGCTGCTGACGACGTTAACGTTTGTAGCGGCAGTTAAATCAAACTTAACCGTTGCTCCCGACGCGAAATTGCTACCGCTGATCGTGACTGACGTGCCACCGCTTGTGCTTCCGGAATTCGGAGACACTGACGTGACTGCCGGAGTTGGTTGCGGCGGCGGCCCTCCGCCGGACGCGGGCAACACCGTGTTGTCATTCTTCAGCGCTCCAGGTGAATTGTTCAAATAAGTTCCAGGCGATAACACTATCTGGTCGATCGAGATCCCATCTTCTCGACCCTGAATTCGTATCGTGTGTGTGCCCGTTGATTGAAAGAAGATCTGTGGACCAAACACGCCAACTCCCCATCCGTTATCCTGCCATCCCCAACCGCTCAATCCACATCCGGAGCAGTCTTCGAGATTGATCTCCGTGCCCGTTGTTGTGCCGATTCGATAGACTGGCGCGCCGCTGCTGTTGACGCTGTCAGAAAACTGCACCCATACCGAATCATTGCCCCAGAAGTCGTCCAGTGCTTTGGCTCGAATCCATATGCGGTATGGCCTGCCTGCGTCGGCCGTGAAGGTCATTTCAAAATAATGCGGTGGATTGACGAAAGGAGTAGTGACTTTCGGTGCTCCTGCGTCGGTATGGTAGATGCGAACACCTGCTGCTGCGCTTAGATCTGAAACGTTTACCCAGTTGCCGACTCTAACCGGCGCTTGCGCCGCGTACAGGACAACTTCGGCAGAGGATGTAGGAGGCGGTGTCGGAGTTGGTGTGGGCGTTGGTGTCGGAGTCGGTGTTGGAGTTGGCGTTGGTGTTGGCGTTGGGGTCGGCGTGGGCGCAGTGCCTGACACCGTGAACTGCCATGTTGGACCATCTGCTGTCTGGTTAGCCATCGTCTTACCCACGATACGCCAGTAGTAGGTGACTCCATTTTGTAATCCCGAAACCAGATAGGTTTCCGAACCATCTGTTCCGAGAGTGCCGGTGATCACGTCTGAGGCAAGAAGAGGTAAGTTACTTTGATTGGTGCCAAAATAGATATCGTACTTATGCGCCCAACGTCCTCCTTCCCACGTAAGCATCACTGACTGTCCTACCGTGCTGGCATTCCCCGGCGCGAGATTGGTTGGAACAGTCGGCGGCTGCGGCACAAACGGCTCATACTCTGTCGCCGAGTTCCACTTCCGATTGAATTGATCCACAAACCACTGAAAGAACCACGTCTTGTTCGTGAAGTAGTTGTGCTCTTCCTGATAGTTGAACGATTCCCAACTCCAATTAGATGAACCGAAGATCGTCAGGCCACGCCCGTAGAGCGTTACCGACTTCTGGTGATTGAGTCCGAGATGCTTTCGCATCTTGATCTGCACGCCTGCGGCATACAGTCGATCGACGTTGTAAGGTCCGGTCAGTTCTGCTCCCAGCCTGCTCGCATCGAAACGATATTCATTAGGTTCCGCCAGCAAGCGCACCGGCACCCCGCGCGCTACGGCCCTGAGCAGCGCGTCACAAATGCCGACGTCTGTGAGCCGGTACATCGTTAAGTCAATCTTTTGATTCTCCTGATCGATCTGGGCAATAGTCCGCGCGCCATAGTCCTCTGAAAGGTTTGAGTTGGGCAGAAGGTTTACCGCCGGATCGATCGGAAAGGTCGGGTACTTGCGCGTTAACGGACTGGTGATGTTGGCATAATCGCCATAAAGAGTGGTGTTGGTCCAGACGTCGTCATACCTGGTCTTGAAACTGTTAACTACTGCCGGATCGTTGCTGAAGTACCACGCGCCATCCACATAATTGTTGTACGGATCATACGGCCTGACATCGCCATCGCCGAAATTGGAGCCGGTGAAGACCACTTTATTCTGGCCGGCGAGTAGCAACACCTTCGCATGCACGAACGCATCGCCGAGTTTATAGCGCATCGGGATGCCTGCTGCTTTGAATTTATCAAGTAACGGTTGGTTTTCCGGAAACTTCAAATCCGCTCGCGGCTCAACTGTAAGGCGGACCGGCACACCGGCCTGATATCGACTGATAACGGCGTCGGCCATTCCCGGGAGCTCGATCATGTAAAAGATCATGTCGATTCCGGCAGTCTCGTTCTGTATGGCTTGCAGCAAGGGCGTGTAGCAATCTTCGAACGACGGGTCGCAAAGACGTTCCTGGGCTGATGAAGAGTAGGACGTTAGAAGAATAAAGCCGATCACCAACCAGAGTGAGCGCATAAAACGAATTCTCGCGATCATGAAATTGGATCCAATCTCCCAGGAAACGCTTACGAGGCCTACAACGAAGAAAATCTACGGAAGACGATATTTCCTTGCAGTGTAAAAAGTCTTTCGATAGTATCTCGAAGATTTTACGTCGTCTGGGGGTCACTCCTCTTTAACTCACCAGACAGTTCCCCATCCTCATGTTCTACGCAACACCTATTTTGAAAAAGCAAGGGGACTTTTATGTCAAAAATCGTTACTGGCATGTGCGCGTTGCTATTGTTTGCAACGTTTACGCCGTCAACGGCTCACGCCGACCCAATTGTGGTTACGAGCGGCTCACTCACAGTGCAAGGATTCTTCCATGCTCCAAACTACAATTTCGCGGGAGAAAACTTTGCCGTGAATGCCTCGGGACTCGACCCCGGCTTTACGGGTCCGACTTCCTGCTTTCCGTGCGTTAGTGGTAATTCCATCAATGTGAACTCATTCTTCGCGGGTTCCAGTCTGGGTCACGGCACCGTCACGATCAACGGCACAACCTTCAACGATCTGTTCATCGCAGGCACATTTCAATTTACCGGCGGCTCTGTCACAGTGCCGGTGGCAACGTCGGCGGTCACCTTAACGGCGCCGTTCACGTTCTCGGGTTTGATGAATGGTTGCACAGTATCGCATCTTCTCTGTACTTCGTCGGATATTGTGTTCACTACCCAGTTGACGGGCAGCGGAATTGCGTTCGTTGAGCTCAACTTCTTCCAGACATCAACGCTTTCGTTCTTTCAGTTTAAGCAAGTCACCTACGTTTTTGATGATCCTGCAGCCGTTCCCGAACCAATGTCGTTACTGCTTCTGAGCGGAGGTCTCGCTGCGCTAGGGGGCGTAAGGTTGAAGCGGCATCGGGATAGGCGGCGTTAAAAGACTTGCGCCTTCGGTGTAGACACTACTTTTGTGCCTTTTGTGCTTCTTTGTGGCTAATCGACTTGAGACACAAGAACTAACGCCCGGCCTTGATGTCGTAGGCCCACAGCGTTCCGAGATCGCGAATGTACAGTCTCCCGTTCGCAATCACCGGATACGCAAACGCACCTTCGGGGAATGGACCCGACTGTCCATGCTTCGGCGGCGCCGGCGGAGTGAATCGACCCTTCTCACGAAATGCTTCGGGAGTAGCTTCAACCAAAACCATTTCTCCAGTCATCACAAGGTGAAGATATAAATGACCATCCGCCGAAGCTACTGAAGCCCAGCCGAAGTTTGGCGACTCCCATTTCACCTTCCCGCTCGTGAACTCGGCCGCGACCAGCTTCTGCGCGACTTCGGTGCCGTAAATGTGATCGCCAACCAGCACTGCGCCACCAATACCGTTCGGAAGTCCGCGTGTGAAATAGACCTGCTCCGCGGCGACACCATTGCCCTCCGGCTTCAAGCGAACGAGTCCACCACCGATGCCGAGCGCTCCGCCGTACACATACTCACCACGCGCGACCGGGGTGAAATACTGCGCCGGACCTTTAGCTACTTCCGCGTAACGCCAAAGGAACTGTCCTGTTTTTGCATCGACTCCGACGATGCCCTTGGTCAACAACTGCACATACTGTTTACGGCCGCCACCCTGGACCACGATCGCCGACGCATAACCCGCGGGTTCACCGCCAGGAATCGCAGACTTCCAAACGACTGCGCCTGTCTTCTTATTAAGCGCCACCATCGTGGCCTGCGCACCGCCGGGAGTGACCACAACAACATCGCCATCAACGAGGGGAGACTCTGCATAGGCCCATTCACCCGGCTGACCACCGAAATCTTTGCGCAGGCTCTTCGACCAGCGAACCTTACCGGTTTTCGTTTCAAGGCAAGCGAGGTCACCGTCTGAACCAAGCGCGTAAATGAAGTCTCCGTCCACGGTCGGAGTCGAGCGCGCCTTCGGAAAATTTGGGTCCTGATTTGGATTTCCAACGTTGCCGACGCGCGTTGTCCAGATAACTTTTCCGTCCTCAGTCGAAAGGGCCTGGACAAACTCATTTTCCATCCCAGTGTTGCTCATCAGGTAGATTCGCGTTCCGACAATCGCCGGAGTCGAATAGCCGTCGCCGAGGTTGTTCACTTGCCAGAGCAGTTTCGGTCCACCCGCCGGCCATTGTTTAAGGAGCCCGCTTTCAGACGAGACTCCACTGCGATCAGGACCGCGCCACTGAGGCCAGTCCGCAGTCGCAGAGTTCGTCGCCGGCAAGACAGACAAAGAAGCGGCTGCAACGATAGTTATCAGGAGTGACTTCACTATCTTCTCCTTTCGAGTCGTCTGAGGTACGGATCAGTTGCGCGAAATGTTCGAAAGAAGTTTAGCCGCGGATTTTCGCGGCGCGAGTTGCGATTATGTTTCGCGGCTGCCTGATTGTAGGTGGGTAACAGCAGTCGTTGGTCACACATACACTCGATCAACTTAGCGCGCCCGCAGTCTGTGTAATCTGCGGATGTTACTACCCAAATGGGTAGCAACCCTTTGCTTCTCCAGCCCGCGTTAGCAAGTCGAACGGACGATAAAACGGCAATCGACCCAAGCAGCAACTACAACATCCCTGGAGGAACAAAGAATCATGTCAATCAAAGCTATCGCAATTCTCGTCCTTATCGTATTCACAGCTAACATCCACGCACAAACTCCGACCGCAGCCCAACCCACCGCGGTTTCATCCGTCACCGGAACTGTCACGGCAGAAGGCGCCGTCCGCATGATCGCGCACGGTGAGGCCCTGCAAATACGCATGGAGGTTTACTCGGCGGCCGGAGAACTCGTCTCTGACTCCGGTCTGCGACAGGGCAATATCATCGATTGGAAACAGACTGACGCTACTCAACCACTGATCGACGGTTCTTATCTCGTGGTCGTAACCGTCAAGGACTTCAAAGGAACCCTAAGTCAACGAATGGCGGCGCTCTCGTTACAAGCCGGCCAACTCAACTTACAGAACCAGAAGCGAGACGAAGTAACCACTGCGCAGACGCATACGTTGGAAAGTCGCCGGCAAAGTCAGAAGACAAGAATGACTGAAGGCGACGATGCAATTTCCATCTTGCGCGAAGGAAAAGAGCGCGCAGTAGTTGTAAACGCGCACGACGGAACTGACGGCCAGGTGAGTAGCACGAGCGGCGCATTGACGTTCCGCACCGGCAACGTTTTTTCAAGTAGCGAACAGGAACAGATGCGCATTACACCCGAAGGTCGAGTCGGTATCGGCACAAAAACTCCCGAAGCGACTTTGGACGTAGCGGGAACAGTAAAAGCGCGGGGCGGCATACAGTTTGAAGACGGCACGGTCCTGAGTTCAGCGAAGAATCTGTCGCCGAGCAAAGATGCACCATCGGGATCTGCCGGAGGCAACAACCCGTCGGGCTCGACCATCATCGCTTCAATCAACGATCCGGCAACTGTTGGCGTTATCAACGACAATCGTGTCTCATTGAATCTAGCCAGACTTGCTGCGGCAAACACATGGTCCAACTTCAATACGTTCAACTCCGGTCTTTCAGCCAACAACGCGCAGATCACAAACGTCGGAAACCCCGCAAACGGTGGTGACGCCGTCAACAAGAATTACTTTGATGTGAACGCGGTGCGATTCATGCCTGCGGCGCCGCAGTTAACTGTCGGCGACGCGAACGGGACCGCGACCATGATCAACCTGCGTGGCCAAAGCACCTGCTGCGGTCCAACCACCGGCTTTGCTGATTTCAAAGTGTTTCAGAATGGCAGCTTCGTTGCTACCGGCAGTCTGGGCATCGGCACGATTCCGATGCAGGGCAGTGGCTATCGAACCATGTGGTACACCTACAAAGGCGCGTTTCGTTCCGGTTATGCCGACACAGAATGGGACGACGCAAACGTAGGTTTCTTCTCGTGGGCAGGCGGCAGCAACTCGACCGCGTCAGGTCTCTACGCGCTTGCATTCGGCGACACCAACAAGGCGCTGAGCACCAGCAGTATCGCTTTCGGAAGCGGTAACCAGGTTAAAGGCGCGGCGGGTTTTTCGGCGGGCGCGGGTAATCGCGTGTGCGACACGTATGGTGTGGCGCTGGGCAATAACGCAAAATCCGGCGGACCATTTGTGAATGGTGCTTGTGACCCTGATTCTTTCAACATTCATGGGCTTGCGGCAGTGGCCATCGGTTACAACGTCAGTGCCGACCAGGATCACTCATTCGCGTTCGGAAACTTTGCTTCAACAAACGGATTCGCCGGCAGCTTCGTTTGGGGCGACGGTTCCGCCACGAGCAGCTTGAACACTTTCAAGGCCGTTACGAATAACGAGTTTGCGGCCAGAGCGAGTGGCGGGTTCCGCTTTCGCACGAACCTCGCAGGCACGACCGGTTGTAACCTTCCGGCCGGCTCTGGAGTCTTCAACTGCACGTCGAGCCGCTCAACCAAAGAGAATTTCTTGCAGGTTAGTGGCAGCGATGTTCTGTCGCGATTGCGAGGTATAGATATAAGCACCTGGAACTATATTTCTGAAGGACGCGCGGTGCGCCACATGGGACCGATGGCAGAAGATTTCTACAAGGCGTTTCAGTTGGGTACCGGGAATACTTCAATCGGTTTGCAGGATCTTACCGGCGTGAGCCTGGCGGCGATAAAAGAGTTGCACCAGCGAACAGAGGAACTTCAGCAGAAGACGACTGAAGTTGAACAACTGCGGGAAGAGGTCAATCAACTGCGATTGGCCAACAGCGAGATGGAACGGCGACTTGCCACGCTCGAACAGCTAATGTTGGGTGTCGCTCAACAACAGCAAACTCCGAAACTTCACTAAACACACGTTTTCAAGTCCTGCTAAAGAACAGCGTAGTCGCGAAAAGCTTGCGGCTACGCTGTTTGATTTGCGATCGCAACGCAATGACAGCCGGAGCGCTCCAATTCCGTTGCAGTTCGGAAACAAGTTTGTGAAGCGCTACTGACAAGATTTCAGAAAAACGAGCCGAGGGATAAAGGAGGGAGATTTACAGATGTCATCAAGATATAGAGATCGAGATTACGACCGTGGTGAGGAAGACTACGGTCGTCGGCGCGAATCGGAGTACGGTCGCTCTTATGGCGAACGGTCACAGGGACACTCCGGGTCCGGACTCCGAGACGAAAACGATAGGTATGAAGGCGAAAGCAGATGGCGCGGCCAATATGGCGGCTCATCTTCTTCAGGCAGAGGTCGCGACTACGAAAGCGGCCGCGAAGACTATGGCAGCAGCGGCTGGGAAAGTAATCGCGGTTGGGAAAGTAACCGCGACACAAGTGACCGCGATCGCAACTACGGCGCGGCCGGGCAGCACTACTATAGCGGGCAAGGCTCCAGCACGGGCCGGAATTGGGGCAGCGAACAGGATTACGGCTCCGGCCAGAACTGGGGTAGTAGTGGACGAAGCTACGGTACGGGCCAGGGTTACGGCCAGAGCTATGGTCGCGGACAGGGTTACAGCAGCAGCGGACAACAGGATTACGGTCGCTTCGGTGAGAGTTCGAACAGGTATTCGCGACGCTATGACTATCCATCAGACTCTCCGTCAAGAGGGATGTACGGTAGCCAGGGCTTTGATTACGATCGCAGTCGTTATGGTCGCGGCCAGGAACGCGGCTATGACTACGACCGCGACAGGTACGGTTCAGGTTCAGGTGAAGATCGCGGCTGGTGGGATCGCGCTTCTGACGAAGTAGCCTCGTGGTTTGGTGATGAAGAGGCGGAGCGCAGACGTCGCATGGACCAGCAGCGCGATCAGTACCGGGGCCGCGGTCCAAAGGGTTACCGGCGCTCAGACGAACGCATCAAGGAAGACGTGAACGATCGTCTTAGCGAAGGTTATCTCGACGCTTCCGACGTCGAGGTAAGCGTACAGAACGCGGAAGTCACTCTTACCGGAACAGTAAACAGTCGCAGAGACAAGCGGCAGGCTGAGGACATCGCCGAGGCTGTGACTGGCGTAACGAACGTTGAGAATCGCCTGCGAGTCAAGCAGCAGAGCGGCTCACAAACGTATAGCGCAGGAACCGGGTACAGCGCCAGCACCGGAACCACTGGTACTACCGGGACCACCGGGACCACCGGGGCTGAAGCCACTGGCTCCACTTCGCCAACGAGCACCTCGAGTGCGGCAGCAGGTGCGGGAACAAGCGGAACCACTGGAACCAGCCGCACAAGAAGCTAACTCGGCGCACGTATACTCAAGTTGGTGTAGAACAAATTGGGAAGGGTGGCTTGCCCACGCTGTTCGAAAGGAGAGCGGGGGCAAGCCACCCTTCCTGATGTATTTTCACTCCTGAGCCCAATCTGTTTATTTCCTAAGCTTCTGGGAGGATGGTGAGACCGGGCACGTCCATAAAATGACTAATGTTGTGTGTCAGGAGTGGAATGTTATAAAGGCGGGCGGTTGCAGCAATCCAGCAATCAGCCGTGTCAATTGAAAGCCCCTTCTGCATAAGCTCGTATCGAATAGTCGCCCACATGTGAGCTAATTCTCGATCAGAATTGATTACGGCATAAGGCTCCAGGAATAGCGACAAATTTACTCGGCGATTTGCTCCCCAATTTCGAACGTTGGCCCACAAATCGAGTTCGGCGATCGTCATGAAGGAAATAAGGCCAAGCTTGTCTTCAAGATACGGTTTGAAGATTTCACCACGTGAGTCTTGTTTGAAGAGAAAGGATAGAACGTCTGTATCGAGTAGAATTGAATTCATCAATCGAGATCCCGAGCAGATTTATCCTGCCGCAGAGTTTGGACCATCTTGACCAGATCGTCCACGTTCTCATCGTCAGGGAAAAATGAGCCCAGCTCTCGAATTTCAGAAAATTTGAGCGGGCGCTTGCCCTGCTCGGAGGCAATTTGCTCGATGGTCTTTTTTTGCGAGGGTTGAGAGATGCGTTCGGCAAGCAGTTGGATGAGGCGTTGTTGCTGCTCTGGAGGCAGACTGCCCACTTCTCGAATTATCTTATCGAGCGTGTTGTCAGCCATCATTCCCTCCCTTCGCATGAGCAATATAGCGCAGGGTTAATAGCTTTGCCACCGCAACGATATCAGCCAGACCGAATTTCTCAATCTGACCCGTTCGCCTAATCAATCTGCTTCAAGACTCGGAGCGGTGATGACCTTTCCAATTTCCACTTTCCTCAACAGATTCGACACAAATACCAAAAAGCCGCATTTGGCACGGGGCTAGCACTGGAAGGGCGCTCGCATTTTGCGAGCGCTGATCTTTAAGTCCTTAGCTGTCTCTTTTGCCCCGAGCGGCTTTGGCTATTTGAGTCCCCTGGAGAAACTGAATGTCTCGCCCCCAAGTTTTCAAACGTCTTGTGACCGCCGCTGTGCTGCTGTCTCTCTGCTCAGCGCTGTGCATATCACCCAACACCAAAGCTCGCGCCGCCGCAAATCTCTCGACAACCAAGATCTCTCCTGACCTGCGACAGCTCATCCTGTCCGGCAATGGTGACGCGCGTGTGAAAGTCATCGTGCAGTCAACACCTTCGTCGTCGCCAAGTCTTCTTGGCGGTCTACTCAATACAGTCGGTGGACTACTCGTTAGCGTGCTTTCAAACCTGAACATTCGCATTGTCGATGTTCAAGCTAACAACGTCGAAGTGCTCGCAACGGATCCGAGCGTAGCTTACATCTCGCTCGACGCGCCGGTTCGCAGTTCGGGTCACATCGTAAACACCACCGGCACCCAACAGATTCGCGCTCAGAAGAGCCTGCTCGGACTGAATAACACTCTCGACGGCTCGGGCATCACCATCGCCGTGTTGGACTCCGGCATCGACAGCAAACACAAATCGTTCGCGACCACCGGCAAGATCAAATTCAGTAAAGACTTTACCGGAGAAAACAGAACTGACGATCCGTGGGGTCACGGAACGCACGTCGCGGCAATCGCAGCCGGCGACGGCGCGCCCACCAGCGGCGCTTACGAAGGAATCGCACCCGCCGCCAACCTGGTTAACCTGCGCGTACTGAACTCGCAAGGCATCGGCACGGTTTCAGGAGTGCTTGCCGCACTCGATTGGCTGATCGCAAACAAGAATACGTACAACGTGCGCGTAGTAAACATGAGCTTGGGAACCCCGGCAATCAGCTCTTACGAAGACGACCCGATTTGCAATGCAGTTCGCAAGCTCGTCGATTCCGGCGTGGTTGTCGTAGTCGCAGCAGGAAATAACGGCAAGGACGCGAATGGACAAAGGATCTACGGCGCAATCGACTGTCCCGGTAACGAACCTTCAGCGATTACAGTCGGCGCCAGCAACAGCTTTGGCACCGATCCACGCAACGAAGACACTGTAACGAGCTACAGCTCGCGTGGTCCGACTCGCAGTTTCTCGGTCGATTCGTACGGCCTGACTCACTACGACAATCTCATCAAACCGGATCTCGTCGCGCCTGGTAACAAAATCATCTCGGCTGAAGCAGTTGGCAATGGCCTGATCAAGGAGTATCCCGAACTCGAAACCTACAAGTATTCCACTACCAACATGAAGCTCATGTACTTGAGCGGAACGTCGATGTCCACGCCAATGGTCGCGGGCGCCGCTGCTCTGTTGTTGGAAGCAAATTCCAGCTTGACTCCCAACGTAGTCAAGATGCTGTTGATGTACACTGCGCAACCGCTGGCCGGCTTCAGCACGTTCGATCAGGGTGCTGGGCAACTCAATGTTGCCGGCGCTGTGAGTCTCGCGAAGATTGTTCGCAGCGACTTGTTGGGCCTGCTGAAACCAACCTTTGGATCCTCGCTGCTAACCCAAACTGCTCCTGCCCCACAAACCATAGTTTCCGGATTCGCCTTCCCCTGGAACCAGGGACTCGTGCTCAAGCGCGCCACTATCACCGGCAAAGATCTGATTAACAAGTATCAGGTCAGCTATGGACAGGGTTACTTGTTAGGCGACGGCGTCAACGAAGGACTCACGACTCAGAGTTTGAATTACAACATGTGGGTCAAGACTGTGACGCTCGGAAACTATCTGACTAAGAGTGACGGTTCGACGATGTTCGGTGGATCGTTCTTCTTCAGCGACATGCTCCTGCTCGGCGACGGCTACGCAATCGGCGATGGCTACGCGATTGGTGATGGGTATGCAATCGGCGACGGTTACGCGATTGGCGACGGCTACGCCATTGGCGACTGCTCACTCGGCGAGTAACTAAACCATCCACAGATTACACAGATTTCTCAGATTAATCTGTGTTATCTGCGTAATCTGTGGATGCTCCGGATCGTGCGGACATGAAACTTCTACGACAACATTCGACCGGCGTTTACATGTGGTCCATCGTGGCGTTGGGCACCGCAAGCGTTCTCTATGCCGCGTACACGCTCCCTGCGGGAATAATCGATGGATATTTCCTCCTCCTGACGCTCGTAACGGCGGTTATCGGTTCGCGAATCGCGATTCGTATTCCACGAATCAAAGTCAACATCACCGTTGACGATACATTCTTATTCATTGCCTTGCTGCTTTATGGCGGTGAAGCTGCGATCATCATTAGCGCTTTAACCGGTGTCTGCTCGGCACTGAGAATCAGTAGCAAGGTAAGAACGGTCGCCTTCAGCAGCGCTGCCCTCGCTGTTTCGGTGTTTGCCACCTCCCTCGCGTTAAAGCTCGCCTTCGGCTCTACTACCGGTCTGCTAAACGGTGACGGATCAATCGCCGTTATCGCGTTGTGCCTGATGGGCCTGGTCCAATACCTGGTCCACACAGTAATCGGCGCCATTGTCAGTGCGATCAAAGCCAATGAATCGATCTGGCGAATGTGGAGTCGCAACTTTCTCTGGATATCGATCAGCTATTTTGCGGGCGCAGCCGGCGCCGGGTTTATTGTAAGCAGTCTCGGCACGGCTCGGTTCTGGGCGTTTCTTGTCTGTATTCCGATTATCGTCATCGTCTACTTCAGCTACGACCGTTACATGCGCGAAGTGAAGGCTTCAGCGCGTCACGCCGAGGAGGCAGAACGCGCCCGCGCTGAGCTCGAACACCAACGCGCGGAACAGGCGGAACGACACGTTCAGGAGCTGAACAACTACATCGCCGAACAGGAACGCATCAGCCGTGTGCTGGAGGAAACGAAAGAACACTTCCGCCACGCCGCATTTCATGACTCACTGACGGGCCTACCTAACCGCGCGATGTTCACCGAGTTGCTTAAAGCCGAGATCGAAAGCTCAAAGCGAAGCAACGGTCACATGTTCGCCGTTCTCTTCCTCGATCTCGATCGTTTCAAAAACATCAACGACAGCCTGGGCCACACACACGGCGACTTGCTCTTAGTCGCGTTTGCCGAGCGTCTCGAACGAACCCTGCGTCCGATTGATACCCTCGCGCGTTTCGGTGGCGACGAGTTCGCGATCCTTTTGAGTGGGATGACTGACGCGACAGACGCTGTTCGAGTCGCACAAAGAATTGAAGACGAACTTTCTCAACCCTTCGTGCTCGATAAGAACTCCGCTTTCGCGACGGCTAGCATCGGTATCGCGCTCAGTTCCAGTGGCTACGATCGGCCCGACGATATTCTGCGCGATGCAGACACCGCGATGTATCGTGCTAAAGAAAACGGCAAGGCGCGTTATGAGATGTTTGACCACGGCATGCACGCCCGTGCAGTTTCGCGGCTGCAACTCGAAAGCGACTTGCGACAGGCGATCGAACAGAAGGAGTTCTGCGTTTACTATCAGCCGATCATTTCGCTACAAACCGGACGGCTGCACGGCTTCGAAGCCCTCGTGCGCTGGAACCATCCGCGCCGTGGCCTGGTTTCTCCGGCCGATTTCATCCCGGTTGCTGAAGAGACCGGGTTGATTGTTCCGATCGGGCAGTGGGTGTTGAATGAGGCGTGTGCGCACGTTCGACAGTGGCAGATCGATTCGCCCAGCCATCGTTCGCTAAGCTTGAGCGTGAATCTTTCCGCCAGGCAGGTTGCGCAACCGGATCTGCTGCAGCGGATCAAGGAAGCACTCGACACCAGCAAACTAAATCCGCATTGTTTGAAACTCGAGATCACGGAAAGCGTGGTCATGGAGAATGCAGAAGCCGCTGCGTTGATGTTCAAGCAACTGCGTTCGCTGGGCGTGCAGTTGAGCATCGACGACTTCGGCACCGGTTATTCTTCACTCAGCTACCTGCACCGTTTCCCGCTCAATTACCTGAAGATCGATCGCTCCTTTGTCATGCGCCTGACGACCGACAACGACAATGCGATTGTTCGCACCATCTCGACCCTGGCGCGCAACCTCGGCATGGAAGTCATCGCAGAGGGAATTGAGACTGAAGAGCAGTATCAGGAACTCAAGGCCCTGGGCTGCGAGTATGGCCAGGGCTACCTATTCTCGCGCCCCGTCGATAATGCCCAGGTTCCGCATCTTCTCACCCAGGACTCAAAGCGAGACGCCGAACCGGATCTAAACCTCGATCCGCACAGCGACGATGAAGTCTCAGTCGCCTACTCGATGTAAACCACGGATCTCACGGATTTTAATAACAGATCAGTGCTGATCGGTAATAGATCCGTATAATCCGTGGTAGAGTTAAGCATGCGATTTTTGAGCCTTAAACTGATTTTCGTCCTTTTAATATCTCTTTACGTCCTGCCGAACGTGCATGCACAGAACCCGACGGCCGACGTCGTCATGGTGCTGCCGTTTGAAAACACGTCGAACCGTGCGGAGTACAACTGGGTCGGAGAGAGCTTCGCCGATGCCCTCGCGGAACTACTGAACAAACCCGGGCTGATCGTGGTCTCCAGTGACGAGCGCGAACTCGCCTACCAGCGCCTGCGCTTGCCCGAAACTGTCATTCCCTCTCGCGCCACAGCCATCAAACTCGCCCGCCAGGCGAAAGCGACGATGATCGTCGTGGGCAGTTATTCAGTAACCCCGCCCGAGGCTAAACCCGGTGACAAGACACCGGGCGAGGCTTACGTGCAGGTCACTTCGCGTGTGATCAAAGTGAATGAAGGTCGCACTTTGGGTGAAGTGATGGATGGCGGTTGGGCCACCCGGCAGTTTGATTACGGCGGACTGCTGACGACCCTTCAGGACATTCACGGCCGGCTGGCGTATCAGATTCTCTATCAACGCGACAAAGCGTTGCCTTACTCACAAAACCAGATCGTTCAGGAAGCCACGAAGATCCCACAGAAGGCTTTCGAGGCTTACGTCAAGGCAGTCCAATTGCCGCTGCGCGACGAACTGCGCGCGAATTACTTAAAGAACGCGCTACGGTTCTATGCGGATTCGTTAGGTGGCGCCGTCTATCCGCAGGCAGCGTTCGAATTGGGCCGTGGCTACATGAGTCTTGGCAATTGGAAAGACGCCACGGAGTATTTTTCAAGGATCCAGAAGAAAGAGCCGCATTACGCAGAAGCGGCTTTCTACGCGAGCCTCGGATACACAAAACTCGGCGACTACGGGCGCGCATTGGCGACAGTCGTGCCGCTTTCGAGCGATCTGCCGCTGATTGGTGTTTACAACAACGCCGGCGCAGTGGCGGTACAAGCTGCACGAGAAAACAAGAACGAGACCGAGCGCTCACGGTTGCTGGCGCAGGGCACGGATTTTCTGGCTCGTGCTTCGGAGTCGGCGCCGTCAGACCCGATGGTCCACTTCAACTACGGCTACGCTTTGTTTCTGGCCGGCAAGTTTACAGAGGCTGCCGAACACTTTCGCCCGGTGATCACTTCCGATCAGCAAGACGGGCAAGCCTATTTCCTGTTTTCCAAATCGCTGTTGAAGCTTGGGAAGACTGAGGCGGCGACTGCCGCTGACGACATGGCGCGCCGCTACCTGCGAACGGCTTATGCGAAGTGGGAAACTGAATGGCAAAAGTCGCAAACAACAAGCGGCGTCAGCTTGCGTATGCGCGACGTGCTGAACCGTGAAGAAGTGTTCGGCCTGGACCGCGAGAAGCGCATGACTGCCGAGGCTGGATCTCCAAGCTCGGCGACCCAGGACTTGTTAGCCAAAGCCCGCGATCTCTACCAGGCCGGGCGCGACGACGAAGCGCTGCCCGAGCTCCATCGCGTCGTAATGATCGAACCGACAAACGCAGAAGCCTACCTGCTGAGCGGCCGCATCAATCTTCGTCGCAGCGATCAGGAGGCGGCGATAGCGGCGTTGAAGACGGCGATATTCTGGGATTCGAAGCTGATCGACGCTCATATTCTTTTGGGTAGAATTTTTCTTGAACGTGGCGACAGGGGCGAAGCGCGGAAGTACGCGCTCAGCGCCATCACCATTGATCCGAACAACCAGGAAGCGATCGCTCTACAGCGCCAGGTCACAATGGGAAACTAGTTCAGAGTTCAACCTTAGGTTGCCGCTCTGCTACTGGCGCGCTAAGAGCAAGCTAAAGCTTGAACTCTGAACGATCGGTTGTGGTTTTCTGGCACAGGGTGTGCTCAAGAGATTCGCGGCACGACACGGAATAAACGAAAAACGTTGACCGTGCCCCCGCCGCCGACATCCCTCTGAGCGCCGCCTGCCGCTGCGCCAGCTACCTTCCGAGCGTTCCTTCAGTGCTTCCCCCCGAAACGTGGACCCAGTCAGGAATGACTGGGTTCTCCCGCTTTTAAAGCCAACTATCCCATTTCTGTTAGAGAGACGAATTTTGTCACTCTGACAGTGACGCTTTCTGTCTTTCTGAGCGAAATCCGGCGATTTGACCTGTCCGTCATTCGCCGCCGAAAAATATATTTTCATCTGTGCCATCTGCGTAATCTGTGGGTGCTTTGATAAACTCGACCGCGATGCGGGTAGTAGTTTCTCGTTCTGAATGGGCGGCGGCGGTCGCCAGCACACTTCTCCTCATCTTCTCGTTCCCTGATTTCGATCTTTACTTCCTCGCGTGGATCGCGCTCGTCCCGCTGCTCGTGGCCATCGCGCGTCGTCCTTCTCCCGTCAGCGCCTTTATCCTGGGATGGGCAACCGGATCGGTATTCTTCTACGTTTCCTGTTACTGGCTCACTTACTCGATGATTCATTACGGCGGCTTACCCACGCTCCTGGCCTACTTGTTATTGATTCCCGGAGCACTCGTTGTCGGCGCCTTTCCCGGACTCTTCGCCCTGCTGCTGGCGCTCGCGATTCAGAAGTGGGGTCACCTCGCGATACTTCTCGCGCCCGTGTTCTGGACCGCGCTCGAGTTCATGCGCTTGAGCGTCACGGGCCAGCTTTGGAACGCGCTCGGATATTCGCAGGCTTATCATGTCATCTTGATTTCGCCCGCAACGTGGGGCGGAGTTTACGCAGTGAGTTTTCTGATCCTCGCGATCAACTCTGCGCTAGCGTTGGCGATTTTAAAGAGAACAGTATGGGCCCTTGCGGCAGCGTTGCTCACGCTCGGGGCGGTCGCTGCTGTAATCATTCTCTCCCCGCTCCTGGCGACAAGCGGAAGGCCATCGGGCGTTCCTCCGTATCTCGACGTCGTGGCCGTGCAGCCGAACGTACCTATGACGCCAGTCAAGAGCCCGGAAGAAACAAAGCAGTTACTTGACCGTCATCTGTCGATGAGCAGCGATGCATTACGTCGTCTTCCCGACGCGGGAGTGCCAAGACTCGTGATCTGGCCCGAGTCGCCCATGAACTTCACCTATGCTTCGAACCAAACATTTCAGGAGTTAGTCGCCGACTTTACTAAACGAAACCACACGTCGTTGCTCTTCAACTCACTCGAACCCGCTCCCGGAGGTGGTGCATACAATTCAGCACTGCTCGTAAATGAAGAGGGCCGCCTGATTGCGCAATATGATAAGATTCGCCTGATGCCGTTTGGCGAATATGTCCCGCTCCCACAATGGTTACCGGGAGCTTCTTTGATAACTGGGCTCGTCGGTGACTTCACTCCCGGGACCAACTACACGTTGATGCCGGTCGGGAACCATCGCGCGGGCGTCTTCATCTGCATCGAGTCGGCCTATCCATGGATCGCTCGAACGATGGCGAACGAAGGCGCTAACGTGCTGATCAATATCTCGAACGATGGTTACCTGGGACCAACGGCAGTGATGCGACAGCATCTGGCCAACGCGATCTTTCGCGCAGTTGAGAACGGCCGGCCGTTGTTGCGAGTTACGAATACAGGCTTGTCAGCCTACATCAGGGCTGACGGTTATATTGAAGAGCAGACCGGAGGATTTCGGGCAGACGTTCGAACGTGGAGTGTAGGCCAGTCGTTGGCAACGACGACTTTCTACACGCGGCACGGCGACTTATTCGTTTATCTTTGCACGGCGATCACGTTCATGGTTTTGATCGCTGCTTTTTTTAGAAAGATCCGTTAAATCCGTGGTTAATAATATGACCGACTTATCAACCCAGGAATTGAGAGCTTCCTTTGACAACCTTCGCGCGCGCGTCGAACAGCTCGGGAGGTTTCTTTGATGTCCCGGCACGTCGCGAAGAGTTGAACAAGATCGAGGCCCAGGCCTCAGCGCCTGATTTCTGGAGCGATCAGGAAGCCGCACAGAAGTTGTTGCAGGATCGCAGTCGCCTTGAGAAGAAAATAGAACGCCAGGAACACTTTGAATCACAGATCGCCGATGCTGAAGTGCTCTTTGAGTTTGCAGAAGAAGACGAGACCTCAGTTCACGAACTCTTTTCTTTAATTGAGGGCCTCGAACACGAGCTTGCCCAGGCCGAGACTGAAATGCTGCTCGGCGGCGACAACGATCGCCGTAACGCTATTTGCACGATTCATCCGGGCGCCGGCGGTACGGAATCGCAGGACTGGGCCGAGATGCTGCTGCGCATGTATCTCAAGTGGGCCGAGCAGCGCGGCTTCAAAGCGGAAGTGCTCGAGTATCAACCAGGCGAGGAAGCTGGACTGAAAAGCGTAACGTTCAGAGTTGAAGGTGAATATGCCTACGGGCTGTTGTCTGCCGAAGCCGGTGTACACAGATTAGTACGGATCTCACCGTTCGATCAGGCGGCAAGGCGACATACGTCATTCGCTTCTTTATTTGTCTATCCCGAGATTGACGAGGACATCGAAGTCGAAATCAACGACAAAGATTTGCGTGTCGATACCTATCGCGCGACCGGCGCGGGCGGACAACATATCAACACTACCGATTCAGCAGTTCGCATTACCCACATACCTACCGGGATTGTCGTATCCTGTCAAAACCAACGTTCACAACATCAGAATCGAGCAGTTGCCATGCAGGTGCTGCGCTCACGTCTTTATGAACTCGAGTTGGAACGACGTCGCGCCGAGACCGCCGAACTCGAAGCCAACAAGGCCGACATTTCATTCGGATCGCAAATAAGAAGTTACGTGCTGGCGCCCTATCAGTTGGTAAAAGACACTCGCACTAAGCTGGAACGAGGCAACGTCGAAGCAGTACTCGGCGGAGACATCGACGACTTCATCAAAGCCTACTTGCTCGCACGCAAGGCTGCATAGTCGCTCGCGGTTTGAGCTCGGGAGTTTTCATGGCGACAACTACACACATAGAAGAGAAGCCGCGCATCATCCTTCCACGCGCCACTCGCAGTAACGAGATACTGGCGATCCTTTTTATCGCGCTCGGATTACTGCTGGCGCTCTGCCTCATCTCCGCGGCGTTCTACCCGAACGATCCATCGTGGAACTCGGCCGGCCAGAGCGAGACGCATAACTGGGCCGGTTCGATCGGCGCGAATGTCGCCGCGACTGCTTTTCAGTTTATCGGCCTCGCCGCTTACCTGCTGCCGCTACTGCTGTTCGCCGCGGCATGGCGACGGTTTCACGCGGGCATCATTCACAGTCCCGGGATACGAATCGTTGGTTTGATCGTGCTCGTCGTTGCCGCGGCGGCTCTGTTGTCGATCTCGCAAATGCATCCGTTGTTCGATAGGAGTGTGCAGCCCGGCGGCCTGCTCGGCGCGGTCGTCGCACAGGGTCTGGCGAGCGGGTTGAGTAACATTGGCGCAACGGTGCTGTCGGTCGCGATAGCTGCAACCGGATTGCTGCTGGCGACGAACTTCTCGTTCGTTCGACTTTACGAAATCATCGTGAATGTTGTGGGCTCGCGCTTCGCTTTTGTCGGCAAGCTTCCTGAGCGTTTCAGGGCTTGGCGGCAAATGAGGATCGAGCGAGCGAAACTGCGTAAGGAAGCGAAGGCCGCGATTAAAGCCGAGCGTGAGGCTGCGAAAAATGCTCTGAAGCAGACGTTGAATCTGACGCCGGCTGAGCGCGTGGCCGACTTCATGAAGGAGCCCGTTGCTGCCCCACCGGTCATACGCACAGAAATAAAACCCGAACCGCAGGCCACTACCGCCGTCGCGGCGAGCGCGAGTGCGGCCGGCGCAGGTGTGAGCGTCTCCGCTCCGCCCGCAACAGTAGTTACCGGTCAATCAGGAAGGCGCTCGATCTTTCCGGGTCCCGATGTTTCTGTTGCAGACGAAGACGATCTGGAAGAGATGGTACGAGACGCTTCTGTTGTGCGAGTCAAAACTGAAGCGCCGGCAACCGGCAAGCTTCCGTTCGACGCCGCACGGCGCGTTAACTACAGCGACTACAGCCTGCCACCGCTCGAGTTCTTGAACGAGGCCCCGCCGCACAGCGAGCAAGCTGATACTGAACTCCTCGGTATCGCGACGCGGCTCGCAGAAAAATGCAAAGAGTTCAACGTCACTGGCCAGATCAAACACATCTGTCCTGGACCAGTCGTGACGACTTATGAATTCAAGCCCGATGCTGGGGTGAAGTATTCACGCGTTGTGTCGCTCGTAGACGATCTGTGTCTCGCTCTGAAAGCGGAGTCGATTCGCATCGACCGCATGCCGGGCAAGCCGCACGTCGGCATTGAGGTGCCGAACCCGCGTCGCGAAACGATATTTCTACGTGAAGTGATCGAGTCGCGCCCGTTTCGTGAGTCAGGATCGAAGCTGACGATCGCGCTCGGAAAAACGATCGACGGTCTCAACTACGTCGCCGACTTGGCGAAGATGCCGCACCTGCTGATCGCGGGAACTACCGGCGCCGGCAAGTCAGTTGGCGTCAATGCGCTGATAGTTTCCATTCTTTATCGCGCGCGTCCGGACGAAGTTAAGTTTATCCTTATCGATCCGAAGCGCCTCGAGCTGGGTCTCTACGAAGACATTCCACATCTCGCAACGCCAATTATTGTCGATCCGAAGGCCGCGTCGCGTTCGCTCAAGTGGGCGGTCGCGGAGATGGAGCGCCGGTATCGCGACCTCGCCGGATGGGGTGTGCGCAACATCGACGGCTTCAACACCGAGATCATGCGCCGTAACCTCATCAAGGAATACGACGACAAAGGCGAGCCGTGGAAGCCGCTGCCTTACATCGTGATCATCATCGACGAGCTCGCCGATCTGATGATGACTTCCGGTCGAGAAGTTGAAGAATCGATCACACGGCTGGCGCAGATGGCGCGCGCAGTCGGCATTCACCTCGTCCTGGCAACGCAAAGACCTTCAGTTGACGTGATCACCGGCCTGATCAAAGCAAACTTCCCTTCCCGCATTTCTTTCCGCGTCTCTTCGAAGGTCGATTCCCGAACAATCATCGATACGAACGGCGCCGAGCAGCTTCTCGGTCGCGGCGACATGCTGTTCCTGCCGCCCGGCACGTCGCGGTTGATTCGGGTTCACGGCGCCTTCATCGACGAAACAGAGATTAGCCGCATCGTCGCGCACATCAAAGCGCAAGGCCCGCCCGCATACGACGAGAGCATTACTCAATCAGACGAAGAAGCGCTTGGGCTGGAAACGTCTGGTGGCGATCACGACGAACTGTTTGAAGAAGCGTTGCGCATCTGCGTTGAGATGAAGCGCGCATCGACTTCCGTGCTGCAACGTCGTTTACGAATCGGTTACGGGCGTGCCGCCGCGATTCTCGACATCATGGAGCGTGAAGGATTGATCGGCCAGGCAGATGGTTCGCGTCCTCGGCCGGTGCTCGGTCGCGCGTATGAGATGGTGGCGGAGTGGGACGAAATGGGTGTCTCGGAAGGCTAGTTACAGGATTTACATGATTTTTCAGGATTAACATGTAATCATGTCTAATCTTGTAAATCCTGTAAAAAACGACCTCGCCCGCGAGATCTTTAAGCACGCACTCGCATCGGTAGATCCTCGTGAAGCAGTCCAGAACTCACTCGATCTCGAACAGCTGAACGCTTCCCGTATTTACGCGATTGCGATCGGGAAAGCTGCGGCTTCGATGGCAGTTGGGCTCGAGGAAGCGTTGGCTGAAAGGCTGAGCGCAGGTGTTATCAGCGCGCCCGAACTATTCGAGTCGAAACGATGGAAGAGCTTCGTAGGCGGCCATCCATTGCCGAACGAAGCGAGTCTCGAAGCGGCACGAGCTGCCTTTGCACTCTTAGACCACGCGAACGCCGAACAAGCTACAGTGATTTTTCTAATATCCGGTGGCGGCTCTGCAATGATCGAGTGGCCTGTGAGCGACGAAATATCGCTCGCCGATCTGCGCGAAGCAAATAAGGCACTCGTCGCATGTGGCGCGCGCATCGCCGAAGTGAATTCGGTACGTCGAGCATTCTCGGCAGTGAAAGGTGGGGCACTGGCGCGCCGCGCACCTCGCGCACAAGTATTCACTTTGATCGTGTCTGATACTAATCGTGGCGATGAAGCGAGCGTCGCTTCAGGACCGACTCTCCCACCGCCGCCGGATGCTCCAGACGCGATGAGAGTAGTTCAGCAATATCATCTAGAGAGCGCATTGCCATCTTCAATCATGAACGCCGTCCGCGGAGCGCGAGGGATAACGAGCACAACTGACACTCGATACCAGGTTCTCCTGGACAACTGGACCGCCATCGAAGCGGCTCGGGATAAAGCATTGGAACTCGGCTTCGATTGCCTGACGCCGCCGGACATCTGCGAGCAGCCGATCGAAGAGGGCTGCGACCTCCTTCTTTCTACACTCCTTACGCATCCGCTTGAAAAGCCTATGTGCATCATCTCCGGCGGTGAGTTTTCGTGTCCGGTTCGAGGCAATGGCCGCGGTGGCAGAAACCTCGAGACTGTCCTTCGCTGCGCGATGCGTCTTGCCAAAACATCTCAGCACGTCGTTGTGCTAAGCGCCGGCACCGACGGCATCGACGGTAACAGCCCGGCAGCCGGCGCAATCGCCGACGAAACCACAATTGAGCGTGCTCAAAATCTCGACCTCGACCCCGCGGACTTTCTCGCCCGCAGCGACTCCTACACCTTCTTCTCCCAACTCAACGATCTGATCTTCACCGGCCCAACCGGCACCAACGTTCGCGACTTAAGAGTTGTTCTAAAATAATCTGTGTAATCTGTGGATGGTCTTGACTCTCCACCACCGAACCGAATATAAGATTTGCCGCGGAGCCAAGGCCTTTGTCAACACTGCTAAATACTGAAACTTCCATTTCTCCCAAACCAGTCGATGGCAGCTCAATTAGCTTTTCCGAGCTGATTCAACGTCTAAACAGCCAGACCAGCCCGCCGGTGCTCGAACAGTTGAATTCCTGGCTTTCAAGCGTGGAAATCCAGGAGGCGGATCTACAGCCTTACACCGGATTCAAGGAAGGCAATTACTGGCGCCATCGAGTTCTCCGCAATGAAGCGGTCGAGATGTTGGTGATTTGCTGGCGCCCAGGCCAGAAGACGCCGATTCACGACCACAACGGTTCTCACGGAGTCGTCCTCGTTCACCAGGGACTCATGTGGGAAACGATCTTTGCGTACGACAAAGAGCGCGGCCTGTGTTACGACACTGGTCGCGAATGTCCGGCCGGTACGGTCACGGGCGCCGAGGTGCCCGACATTCATCAACTTGGTAATCCCGAAGTCAGTGGCCAGGATCTCATCACTGTCCATGTTTATGCGCCGCCGCTCGGTGTGTTGAAAACTTACAAGCTGGGTAGTTCGCAGGTAGACCTCTACACGCCCAACGATTTCCCGACTTAAGCCGTAACCACAAAGGCACAAAGACACAAATGATTATCAGAAATGTCTACTGATCATTTGTGTCTTTGTTTCTTTGTGGTTCAACAAATTTTCTGAGACTCAACTCTTTGCCATCTGTGACGACGGTGATCGTTCCGCAGTTGCCGGTCGTGAGCACTGTGGCGCCGTTCGATTGCCATCGTTCGACGACCTCTCTGTGTGGATGACCAAACCTTGACTGCCGGCCCACTGAGATGATCGCGAACGCCGGCTTGGTCGCAAGCACGAAGGAATCTGTCGAAGATGTCTTGCTGCCGTGATGCGGCACTTTTACGACGTCCGCTTTTAGTTGCTGTTGTGAGGCAATCAGAGATCCTTCGGCGGCTTTTTCTACGTCGCCCGTTAGTAAGATTGAACGTCCGCCAAACTGTATTCGCAGCACGATAGAATCGTTGTTGCCGGATGTGGCGCCACCAGCCGGCGGCCACAACACATTCACCTCAACTTCACCAAAATGAATCGTGTCTCCAGCCTGAATCGTCTCGAAGTGAGTGTGAGTTTCAGCGAGCGTTTGCGAGAATTTCGCGAACTCGGGATCATCAGCCGGAGTTCGCGCCACGAGCGCGCTTCCCACGGAAAAGTTCCTGAGCACGTCATTTAATCCATCAATGTGATCGGCGTCTGCATGTGTGGCCAGCACATAATCGATCTCGCTCAAGCCTCGCCACCATAAATATTCCGAGACGACCGTTTCACCAATCCGGCGACTTGCTTCGGTCATGTTTCCACCACCGTCCACGAGCAACGTTGTTCTATCCGGCATCGTCACGAGTGCTGCGTCGCCTTGCCCGACGTCGAGAAAATCGACTCGAAGTTTTCCATCAGCATGATCGCTGCTGAACGGGTGCCAAACTAAAATGGCGAGCAGCAGCAGTTGTGCGACTGACAACGGCAGAACGACGCGGTGCAGTTTGCATCGCACGTCGGCGGGCGAAGCGAGTGGGCGCCAGTGCGAAAGCGCGATTACCAGCAACAGCAATGGAACGTAGTAGACCGCGTACACCAACGCAACGCGACCCGAATACTCCGGCAGGCGCAGCGAAGTCAAACCGAAGTTTGAAAAGGGATCGACGCTGTGCACCATCAACCAGTCGATTGCGTCCGCGAGTTTAAATAGTGGGACGGACGCAAACGCGCTAACCTGCGAAATCAACAACGCCAGTATTGCAACAACTACCACAACGGTGAGCAGGATGCTGACGACAATGTTAAGCAGCAGCGACGCCGGCGACAGCCGGTGAAAATAAACAATCATCTGCGGCAACAACACGAGCTGCACGCTCGCAGATACAACGATCGCGCCGAAACAGTAACGCAAACAGCGCTGCACGTGATAGCGCTCGAGCTGCCCTGCTAATCTGGTTTTGAATAGCCGGTAGCGCTGCGGCGAACGCGCCAGTTCCTCCCGCCAGTGCTGCTCGCGCCAAAACAAGATCTCGCAAACTGTTTTGAATGCACGCGAGCAAACCGGCGGATACGGAGACGATCGCGCCGGGTGCCATGCGCCGATCGCTGAGAGTCTCAGGAGCAGCGGCCACGCAATTACTACAATCGCCAGCACCGATAAGAACGTCAGTTGAAAAGAAGGATCGAAGATCTCTTTCGGGCTACGCACCAGAAGAACGAGTGCTGCTCCGCCGAGCGCATTCAACGAGGTGGCCTGACGAAATACAATTGACGCGAACCCTGCGAAAGTAAACATCAGCGCAGCGCGCACCACCGACGCTTCGGCGCCAACTGCCAGCGAATATGACCAGACTACAATTGCAGGCAACACGAATTGCAGCAGTCTGCGTTTAGTCAAACGGCGCACGGCAAGAAATACAATTCCGCCGATGAAACTGATGTGTAGACCGCTGATTACAAGAACGTGAAAGGTGCCACCTTCACGAAAGCGTTCAGTCGCGTCGCGCGACAGGTTGTAACGATTTCCCAGCAACGCGGCGTCGAGCACGCCGGCAGTTTCGGCTGTGAATCGCGAATCGATTTCTCGTTGCAGGCTCTCTCGCCACTCGTAAAGCAAGGCCAGTGGCCGGAACACGTTTGTATCGTCGAGCCGTGTGATTGCAGCCGGGCTCTTGATGAGGCCGCTAGCATCGTAGTCACTGCGATCGAGGTATTCAGAGAGTGTCGCGACGCCTGGGTTGCGGTAGTTGCCGGTGCGATCGAGAGTCGTGGTGACGCGAATGCGCGTGCCGTAACGAAGTTGAAGGTGTCTATACTCCTGTTCTATGCCGGCATTCCGAAACGTGGCCAACAGCCACACTCGGTTCACTGGTCCAGCCTGCACTCGCAACGATAAATAGAACTTGTCGCGTGCGAACTCAGGTGGTCCATCCAGAACGCCCGTCACTGTCAACAACTCGCCATCAACCAGGCTATTCGGCGGCTCAAAATGTCTCTCCAGCAGCGCAATCGTCTGCCCGGCAAAAAGAAAAGCCAGCAACACCGCAGCACCGCCTAATGACAGTCGCTTTTTCAATACAGCAATCAACGCAGCGATGGAACACACCGCGCACGCGGGTAACGAGAACCCGAGTTTTGTTGGCAGATAGTTCGCGGCGCAGATGCCAAACGAGAATGCGACTGCGAGTTGCGCAAGAGGATGCTGACTGAACAGGCTTCGGTGAGGATTCATTGCCGCCGTTATGAGTAACAACCGGATATTACGCTGAAAGTGTTGCCAGATTCCAGAGGTGACGTTCACAATCCGCTGCTTGACTCAGAGCAAAATTGAAACGTCATCCAATGCAGTCCGGAAATATTTTCAGCTTGAATTGCATATAAATTGGATAGAATCGCTTTGCCACGACATCCAAGGCGAGGTTTTTTGACAAGCAAAGACTTAAGAGATTCTCAAACTTATGCAAATAAGGAGACCCCCGATGAAAAAGGCTAAATGCATTGCGACATTGACGCTGATCTTCTTTTCGCTTCAAGCGACTGCTTTCGGCTGGGGAGATACCGGCCACATGACTGTCGCGCAGATTGCTTTTAATAATCTCAGTCCTGCGCAGAAAAACCGCGTCAATCAACTGGCGGCCCTGATCAGATTGCAAGATAAAAGGTATGAATTTGTCACTTCCGCATGCTGGATGGACGACATTCGAGACTTTCCGATGTTTGAGCCGATCAAAGATTGGCACTTCATCACACAGCAGTTCATCGTGAACAACGCAGTGCCGGTCGAGCCGCCGCCTCCGGTTAACGCCGCCTCAATAATCATGTGGCTCAAGGGTAGGATTAAGAGCGATGAGCCGGATCTCAAAAAGGCCTACTACCTGGCTGAGCTGGTCCATTTGGTTGGCGACATTCATCAACCGCTGCACACGGTGACCCGCTTTACTGTCGAAAACCCCCAAGGCGATCGAGGCGGCAATCTTTTCTTGCTGGGCCAAGGCTCGCCCCGAAAGAACTTGCATTCTTATTGGGACGCTGCGGGCGGGAGATTCGATTTCACAGACATCGAGCGTCCGCTAAAAAGTAGCGGGCGAACCAAACTCCAGAACTTCGCCAACAAAATCACAACTGATTTCCCAAAGTCGAATATGACTGCTGAAGTGACGAACCTCAATCCGCTGGATTGGGCGAAAGAAGGTTTTACCCTGGGTGTCAATGAGGTTTACAAAGACATTCAGGAGCAGGATGTGCCAAGTTCGGACTATCAGAAAAAGGCGAAGAGGATCTCGGGGCAACGAATTGCTCTGGCAGGCTATCGTTTGGCCGCAATTCTGAAAGACGCGTTCTAGGTGTAATTTTCTCGGAGTAACCGCACGACCGTTTCGACGTGGTGAGTCTGCGGAAACAGATCCAACGCAGCGATGGAATCAACGACGTATCCGCCTGTGACGAGCTTCTTCAGGTCGCGTGCAAGCGTCGCCGGGTCGCATGAGACGTAAGAGATCTGAGTAGGGTGGAGATCCAGAATACCCTTGATTACCGCAGACTCAGCCCCTGCTCGCGGCGGATCGAGCAGGATGAGATCGACTTGATTCAGCGCCGTATTCCGGAACCACTCCGTGACAGTCGCAGTGATCACGCGCGCGTTGCTTAACTCAGCACGCTGCAAATTTCGCCGCGCAAAGCGAGCGGCAGCCGGATTCGCTTCCACTCCGATCACATTTTTGAATCGGCGTGATAGCGGCAGCGTGAACAGGCCGGCACCACAATAAAGATCCAACACGGTTTCACCAGCAGTATCTCCCAGCGCAAAGTCGATCAGTGGCCCCAGCAGCGAAGGGTTGATTTGAAAGAACGCCTCGGCATTGTAGTTGTAGACTTCGTCTCGCACAGTCAGACTAAGTTCTCTTGTGTAGAACTCGGCAAACTGCGGCGCGAAAGAGACGCCATCCTCACCCGCAACCACGTCCAGGTGTTTCAACCCCGGCGGAAACTGTTGCCACTCAGTAGCTCTAACCTGTTCGAGTTTTTCCTGTAATTCAGGCTGTAGCACGGCGCAATCAACCACGTCGCAAACACGTCTCGAACCGCGCTCGTAGTAACCAATCATCCGCTCTTCCTGATCGATCTGCCATGTCGCGCGCATCCGGTAGCGCCAGTTGTTTGGAGAACCCATCACCGCGAAGTCAGGAACACGCTCGAGTCGCGCAATGCGATGCAGGCAGTCGCGGATCATCTCGGCCTTGGCTGCGAGCTGAGCCTCGTACGTGAGTTGTTGAAAGTCGCAGCCACCGCAGCGGCCAAAGTACGGACAAGGTGGTTCAACTCTGACCGGCGAAGGCGTAACGATCTCTTTAATCGACGCAAACAAGACATCGCCCTGCCGGCGATCTACTGTCACACGAACGCGATCTCCGGGCGCCGCAAGCGACACAAAAACAGTCTTCCCGTCGGCATGGGCCAACCCCACGCCGCCGGGAAGAATTCGTTCTACGTCAACCTCCAGATGCTCGATCACTCTTGTGCTACTGCGCCGGATATTGATTTGGCGCCCACTGATGCGGCGGAGGCGGCGGCGCGTACTCCTGTTGCGTACCCTCGAGCTCAAACTTTACGCCGCCAATGATTCCGGCGACGGCGTTGTAAACGAATGCGCCGATTGCGCCTGCGATGAACCCGAAGATTCCATACATTATGGGGATTGCAATCATCATCACTATTCCAATGACTACCGAACTGACCCCGCTCGCGGCCGCATCGCGACCGCCCGGTGCGATGGCCGACATCGCCGCCCCGAACAGGATAAAGAACAGCCCGTAAATCACGCCGATGATTAACCCGATTACGAAAGTGAGCAATCCATACATCTTGGCCACTGAGATCACGCCGAAGCGTCTGATTGTCATTTCAGCCATTACGTTCTCCTTTTAAGTGAGCCACAAAAAGGCACAAGAAGCACAAAAAGATTTCCGCTAAATTTTGAGCAAAGCTATTCAAACGTAGAACAAACTGAGGCGCGGCACGGCGAACTGCTCCCGCAAACGCTTCAGCAGAAGGTTATTGAAAGTTTGATTGTAAACCGCAGTCTCCATCTGCGCGCGATACGGCTTCAGTTGATCTTTGATTTCCCTCTTCAACTCCTCGAGCGTAGTTTTGGCAGCGACTGAAAGCATCGAGTCGTTCAGCATTCTTTCGAGACCGGTCAATGAGTCTTCGAGCTTGCGAGTATCGAGCGTTGCGTCGCCGGCGAAATCGTTCTCAATCTCGCCGAGCAACGCGGCGGCTCGCGCGAGTGCTTCGGAAAGATCGTCTTCGCCTTGCTGCTTCCTGAAATTCGCCAGGACAGAGAGAGACGTGCGGCTGCGCTCCAGATGTTCAGTTATCGCAGCAATCGAAAACGGTGTCTTGTCAGAGTCAATCTCCGCTGCGCTTGACGATGAGCCCACACGCGCTTCGATCCATTCGGCATACTGAGCTTCAACTTCCTCCTGGCAATAAAGAAGCGACTTTATCGTTCGCTTGCGCGGCCGGGCCTCAAATGAATCAAACGATTTCTCCACCCCGCGCAGCACCACATGTAAAGGAATTCCCTGCTGCTTCCACGTTTCCATCAAAGCCCAATCCATCGGACTGAGAAAGAGATGCTTACCGCGTCGCCTGACAAAAGCATCCTCGATTTCGGTGAAATAGTTGAAGTAATTCAAATGGAGCTTAGAGAGTTTCGGTTTCTTTCGTAGATCAATCGCAAACCTTCGATCGTAAGGTCACTATCAACCTCTTCGATAAACTTCGAAGCCGTTGCGATCAGCGATGCGAGACCGCCGGTTGCGATCACACGCGGCTTCGAACCCATCTCCGCGATCATCTGTTCGAGCACGCCGTCAACCAAGGCGGCATAACCATGATAGATCCCCGACTGCATGGCAGCCGTCGTGGACGAGCCGATCACCTTGTTTGGACGTTTGATCTCAACGCGCGGCAGTTTCGCCGCGCGCGAAAACAAAGCTTCCGAGGAGATCATGATGCCCGGAGCGATAACGCCGCCGAGGTACTCGCCCGCGGCATTGATCGCGTTGAAGGTTGTCGCTGTGCCAAAGTCAACGACTATACAAGGCGCGCCATACTTTGCCACCGCCGCCACCGCATCGACAATTCTATCGGCGCCGACATCTGAAGGCGGTTCGTACAGAATTTTCAAACCAGTATCGCTCGTATCATCGACTAGGAACGGTTGCAGATTAAAGTATAGTTCAGCGACTCGCCTTAGAGTTTGGTTCAGAGACGGCACCACCGAAGCGATAACGATGGCGTCAATGTTTTTGAAATCAATGCCGGCCAGCTCGAACAAGTTTCGCAACTGCACGCCATATTCGTCGCTGGTCCTCGTTGCTTCAGTGATCAGTCTCCACTGAGCGATCAAATCCATTTCGCGAAACACCGCGACGGTAACGTTTGTGTTACCCGCGTCAATGGCCAGAAGCATAGGCGAGTTCCTCGGTGCTGTTTGGCATTCCGGAAAGGACCTGCTCGATGAGGTCGGCCGCTCGTGCTGGACCATCTTCCTGCTTGAGTCGGCTGCTGACCTCCTGTGCTCGGCGAGCATAAGCTGGTTGCCGGAGCAATTCGTTTAGCTCGTTTGCGATTCTCGGAGCGAAGTAGTTGTTGCGATAGAGCGTCCGGCTGGTGCCGAGCCTGCGAGCATGTTCTGCGTTGTCCGATTGATCGAAAGCGAACGGAACAATCAGTGCCGGCACACCAGCCAGCAAGCCCTGTGACGTCGTTCCAACACCGCCATGATGGACCACCACACAAGCTTGGGGCAATAGTGACTGGTAAGGCGCGTAGTCGATTGCGATTACGTCTTCGGGAAGAGAGGGCGGGAGGTTCCGCTCATCGCCAATGAGCAACACCGCACGGCGTCCAACGCGTCTCGCGGCTTCGATGCTCTCGCGAAAGAAGTCACGCGCAACCCAGACTGCGGACGAACCTAAAGTAAACACGATCGGCGGTGTGCCGCTGTCTAAAAAACGAATGAGATCGTTGGGAACTTGTGCTTCGCGATTTCCGTCGTAGAAACAAAATCCGGTGACTTCGGTTTGCGGGGGCCAGTCAGGTTGCGGTTGAGCAAACACTTTCGAGAACAGCGCCAGGACGAGCGCCGGCGAGTGCTGGCCCTCGAACATCGGATTACCGGTGTCTTCAAGTCCGAGCTCGTCGCGGAATTCTGTTACCGCCTTCGCCTTATACGTACTCTTCGAAAGATTTAGTAAAAACCTCATGACGCCCGGGCCGAGCAGGCTCAGCCGTCTGGTCCACTGCCAGTATGGGGGCACCGGCGGGTCATACGCCGAAATGAAAGAAAACGGCGCCAGCACGGTTGAGATCCAGGGCATACCCGTCTTTCGTCCAACCAATGGACCAGCAGGCGCCGCCGGATGAGTGATGAGGAGATCGGCGCCGGCCGTAATCTTCAGTAGATCTGCATAGCTATCGCGCACCGCGGGAAACACAAGCTGTTCAGTTAGGAACCTTGGCCCGGTTTTCGGCTCCATGATCTTTTCGATCAGCTCCACATCCTGTTCTTTAGGCTGCGGAATGTTCGGACGCACAGGCGCAAACTCCAAACCCGCGCCCTCGATCTTTTCACGATAGATCTCCATCGTCGCGACGACTGGCGTGTGGCCACGCCGCTGTAACTCCATCGCGACAGCCATGTACGGATGGATATCGCCAAACGATCCGAACGTGTTTAAGATTATTCGCATCCGACAGATCTCAAGCTAACGTCTCCGGCTCTTACCAGTTTTATTTCACCAGTCGCAGTGCTGAGGCGTAGCGCGCCGTCGCGCTCAACTCCGCTTGTGGTGCCCTGCCACACCTCGTCGCCATTGGTTACCTGAACGAACCTTCCGAACGCGTAAGAAGATCTATTGCACCATGCAGCGACGATTTTTTCACGCCCGTCAGTTTCGTGCAGCAACGAATACCAACGTGCAAGTGCTCGCAACAGAGCGGCAAGTATCGTCTCGCGCTCCGGTTGCCGCCCTGAAGCTTCCGCGACGGATGTGGCGACGTTCTCCAGTTCCGGCGGAAACGCATTTTGAGTCAAGTTGATTCCAATACCTACGATCACCGCGCGCCCGGCCGGAGTGTCAATCGCTTCGGCTAGTATGCCGCAGATCTTTCGCTCGCCTGAAAGAAGATCGTTGGGCCACTTGATGTCCGCTTGAACTCCGGCAGCTTCGTGCAAAGCGTCTCCAGCCGCGAGGGCCGCCATGAAAGTGATGAGCGGCCAATGTTCTTGCGGCATTGCCGGTCGCAACAGAATGCTGAAATAGAGTCCGGCGCCTTTGGGCGACGACCATGCGCGCTGCAAACGCCCACGACCTGCAGTTTGCTCGTCGGCAACAATCGAGAGTCCTTCCTCGGCGCCTGCTGATGCGAGGCGGGCCAGCTCGGTATTAGTGGAAGGCAACGACTCGAATCGCAGGATCTTTGGTTTGAGGAGCGCCACAGCGACGCGATTGTAGCCACAAAAAGGCACAAAAAGCACAAGAAAAGAAGCCCGTTCTTATTTGTGCTTTTGTGCCCTTTGTGGCTTAACTGAGGAAGTCTTTGAACTGCGATTGCTTTAAAGAATACCCGGGGAAGATTGATTGGGTATTTGTGCTGCCGAGGTGGCGGGTGGCGATCTCGCCAAACACGTCGCGGAAGTCGGTCGTCAAAGCAAGGTCGCGTCCTTCGTAGAGTTGGTCATTCTTCAGTCCGGGCCAGCGTCCGTAAACTTTGCCGCCGCGCACGCTGTTGCCCATCACAAACATCGCGTTTGCATGTCCGTGGTCCGTGCCGCGATTTCCGTTCTCGCGCACCGTTCTGCCAAATTCTGACATCGTCAAAACAATGACGTCGTCCATTCGTTGGCCCAGGTCCTGATGAAGCGCGGCGATTGCAGCGCTGAATTGCTGCAACAGATTGCCGAGTTGACCGCGAGAGTTGCCCTCGTTGACGTGCGTGTCCCAACCGCCGATATCAGTGAAAGCAACTTCCAATCCCACACCGGCTTTAATGAGCTGCGCGATCTGCAACAACGAATTACCAAATGGACTGCGTGGATACTGCGCGCCATTCTCGGGTTTGTATTGCGCGGGATTCGCTTTCTTCAAGTAGTTGACTGCTTCGAAAGTCTCTCGTCCCATTCCGGCGAGCGGATCGTTCTCTCGCGCGTAAATTGCTTCAAAGCCGCCTTGCAAGTTTGCCGACGACTGGCCCGCGCGAATAGCGAAGTCTGACAGGTTCGCCATCGCCACGGCGGATGCGCGTCCCTGAAGCACGCGCGGCATGGTCCGGGTCATCGATACCGCACGAAACAACGACCGCTCCGGATCCTGTTTGCTCTGCAGGTAACGATTGAGCCAGCCATCACTGGTCGATTTCACACCGGGCGTGGCGGATTCCATGTAATCCTGGGCGTCGAAATGTGAACGAGTATTGTCGGGCGATCCGGCCGCGTGAATAATGGCCAGCCGCTTCGAATCCCACAATGGTTTGAAAGAACTCATCGCCGGATGCAAGCCGAAGAAACCATCGAGGCTAATAACGGCTTCCGAGTTTCCTGATTCAGGTTTCGGTATCGCGATCGAGGGACGCGAATCGTAGTAACTGGATTCGCCAAACGGAACGACCATGTTGAGTCCGTCCACCGCGCCGCGCTGAAAGATCGCGATCAGCGTTTTTCGTTTGCCGCCCGTGGCCGGGTGGCCCAGCGCGACACGCTCGAGAAACGCGGGTGCCGAAAGCGACATGCCGAGGCTCGCCAGTGCGATGCTGCCTGATTTAAGAAAGTATCTGCGGTTCATGATTCAATCTTTCAAACTTCGAAGTTCAGAGTTCAGCCTTTAGGCTGCTGTTTTCGAGGCAAGCTAAAGCTTGAACTCTGAACTGAAAATCTATTGCCTTTGAAACTCGGGCGTTCCCAATATCAGTCCAACCACCTTAGTAACCGGATCAGACTGGTCCAACTGCTTCAGCAATGTTTCCCTGGTCGCCTGCGAGATCTCTCCAGCCAGGATCGTTTTTAACGACTCATCCATTACCCTCGCCTGGTTCATCTCGCCGCTCGTTAACTTTCCAAGATCGACGCGGGTGCCTTGAATCCGATTACTCGCCAAAGCAAGACCGAAGTTCATTCGTTCGAGCAAGCCGCCGGTGTTGACCCAACTCTCCGCCGCGTCTGAATAGCCATTTGGTGTCTGAAACCCGTAAAGCGGCTCGCCCATGCGCGCAATCCACTGGTGCGTTCCGGGGCCGCCGTTGGTATCGGCGCCGAGTGTTCGAATCGCACTGACCACGAGCTCAAACGGCCGTTTGATCTTCGCGCGATATGCTTCTTTGGAGTTGAACTCGTTGGAAAAGAAGATGGCTTTGAGCGTCTCACGAATATCGCCGTCGCTCTTTGTGAAAACGGCAGCCACGCGATCGACCAACGAAGCCGGCGGATTATCGGCAACAAAATGGCGCACGAGTTTTGTCGCAATGAACTTCGCCGTTGACGGATGATGCGCGAGGATATCGAGCACGGTCAGGCCGTCTTTAATTCCGCCTCCGGCAGGAATCTTATGGCCCAACACCGTTTTTTCACCGTCGTCATGCACGCGTGCGTTGAAGAAGAACGTGCCGGCATTACGGCGGCCGGCTTCGCCCATCATCGCATTCACCGCGGCGCCGCCGCCGCGCGGCTGAAAGATGGTCCAGCCGGTGAAGCAACGAGCTACTTCCTGCACGTCTTTCTGTGTGTAGCCACCGTCAACGCCGAGTGTATGCAGCTCCATCAGCTCGCGCGCGTAGTTTTCGTTGATCCCGCGTCTCTGCTGTTGCTGCGGCGCGCGCAGTCTTTGCGGAGCGTTCGGGCTCACGCTCTGAAAGTTGTCGAGATAAAACAGCATTGCCGGACTTTGCGCCGTAGCCTGCAACAGTGTCGAAAACTTCGACATGGCATTTGGGCGAATCGTGTCGCGATCGTAAGCAGGCAGCAACCAGCGGTCGGCGCCCTTGCCGGCGAAGACGTTAAAGTGGTTGGTCCAGAAATCGACCATCACTTCCTGAAGCTGTCGCTCACTGTAAACGGCGCGCAGGATTCTCGATGCTTGCAGCTCGGCGATGATTCGCTGTGGCTGTTGCAGTCCGTTCTCGCGGTAATACTCCTGAATGACCTTGCGATACTTTTCGTTCTCGAGGGGATTGCCGGCGGGCGGCACCTGATTCGGTTTCATTTCCGGCGCGGCCATCGCGTCATCCTTCGGCATCTCCGCGGGAGTGGATTTCGCGGCACCCTTGACGCGGTTCTCGCGCGCTTCGACGAGATCGGCGGGTAACATGCCGCGCGCCTGAAGCTGCCGCAGAAGCTGTCCCGGCTGAGGATACTTTTCGTAGAGCTCGGCGGTCGTCATGTTCAGAATCTGCAGATCTCTGACTTTGTTTTCCGCGACGGTATCGGCGATCTTTTCCGGATTGAGTTGCTGGTTGATGTAGTTCTCAAGACCCAACGCTTTGACTCGCTCAACGTCTCCCGGACGCGCGCCGAAGCCAAGCCGGTTGAGCACGTGAACGACGCGCTGCTCTTCGGTTAGTCCCGGTGCTTTTGTGCGCTTTTGCGCGGTGACTGGAACAAGCGACTGCGCCGCAATCGCTAGCGTTAGAGTTATTGCTGCTACGAATTTCATGTCTCGTTAGACGCGACAACCAGCCGTTTGGCTGACAGGATTACAGGATTTTCAAGATTTTCAGGATGGAATCCTGTTTTATCCTGAAAATCCTGTAATCCTGTCTACTACGTCCGCGCCTGCGGCTTCGGATACGTCACCGGGCTGCGGTTTCCGTCCTTATCAATCGCCCGCACGCCGAAGAAAAAGTTGTCTTTTGACATTCCTTTCATCGAAAAGGCCGTCACGTTGCCGACCGGTTTCGAGTTTGTCCAAACCGGCGCCGTCGTGTCGCGCCAGACGATCTCGTAGCCCGCAAGATCCGGCTCCTTGTTCGATTCCCATTTCAGATCAGTATCGTTTGATAAGCGCGATTGAATCGTCACCCCAGTTGGCCTCGCAGGCGCCAGGGCCAGCGCCGCCAGGGAAGCAGCATTGACGCGCGCCACGTTTGCGACGTATGGGAAATCGACAAACTGCGGCAGGTCGCCAAACTGCACTCCATTTTCAACACGAACATTTTGATGCTGGTGCCGGAATTCTTCGTTTACTTCCGTAAAGCGCACTGCCGGATAACCACGCTCGAGAAAGGGAATGTGATCGCCGCCACGGCCATAACGATCGCGCCGGTATACCATCATCACCTTCATCTGAGGCACAGACCGCTCACTCACTTCTTTGATGAATCGTGCTAGCTGGCGCGAAGGCGAGTCGTTTTCCCCGCCCACACTGCGACGGGTAGTTGCTTCAGCCGGCGTTTCATTCGACGGCACACCTTCCGAGAAGACGCGAACAGTACCGCGGTCTCGCACTCCGTTCCCGCCCAGCGTGTTGCCCACAATGTCGTTGGTGAACATCGCGTCGATGTTCCAGTTTTTCTGTTTGGCCTGTTCGGCAAAATGGGTGGAACCGAGGAGGCTCTGCTCTTCGCCGGCGACCGCCATGAAAACGATCGTCGCGTCAAACTCATACTTCGCCATCACGCGCGCCATCTCGAGCACGGCGGCAGTTCCCGATGCATCGTCGTTTGCTCCAGGCGCGTCGCACTTCGCATCAGTCGGACTGCTGCACATCGAATCGTAGTGACCACTCACCACATAAATTCGATCAGTCGATTCCGGTTGCGAGCCTTTCAAGGTCGCGACGATGTTGGTGATGATCGTCGGCTGCGGCACACGCGCAGCTTTCTGCTGCTCGTACGACTGCTTCTCAACTGTCATCCGGCCGTTCGAAGCTTCGGCAGCTTTCAAAAATTCAGCGTACAGCCAATCACGCGCGGCGCCGATTCCCCGCTTCGGATCGTTCTGTTCAGACAGCGTATTGCGCGTGCCAAACGAAACGAGCTTTCGAATCGTCGCTTCGATGTTCCGCGCGTCGATCTCACTTACGATTCTGGCGATTGTGCGATTGCGTCCGGCTGTGGATCTGTTTTGAGCGGCGACGATGCTGAGGTTCGTTGCGAGAATAACAATGGTTACGGTTTGAAAAACTCTGCCGAGTTGGTTTCGACGTTTCATATTTTTCGAGTCGGTTAACGTGTTCCGCGATCGGAGGGTTCTCTATAAACCGGAGTAAAGGTCCGCGTTGTATTCTCGGTAACGCTCGGCACCGGCTCCATACGCGGCGGCAAGTGGTGCATTGGTGGCTGCCGGTCACTCATCACCGGGCGCGGCGGCGCGGGAGGGATTCCACGCTGCTGCATCGTAAGCATCTTGGTGAAAAAGCGGATCATCAGACCAGTGCAGCCAAATAGCATAGCGGCGCTGAACAAAACGATCCACACGATCGCTGCAGGATGCATTCCATTCCTGGCCAGGTCGGTGGCGGCGCCGAAGATTATTCCGAGTCCTGCGATAACCATCAGGCCAAGCACAATGCTTGGCACAGCGAGTCTCACCGGAGCCATCGCCGTTGGCGCACTCGTCGCCGGCAGCGTCAGGTTTGCGCCGCAGCGGTTGCAGTACTTCAGTTCGACAGTGATTTCGTTACCGCAAGAAGGGCAATAATACATAGGACCTCCAGTAGCAGTAACTTTAACACTTCGAACCGTGCTGGTCACATTTGTAGGGGTGGCCCTCTGTGGCCACCCGTCGTGGAACCGGTAGCCACGGAGGGCCACCCCTACAACGAGGCTATTGGATGTGGTAAGCGCGGCCTTTCCAAACGACGATGATCTCGCCGTCGAGTTGTTCGGCGATAGTTTTGATGGCGGGCTCGTCAGCAACTAGAGTCCGGTATTGTTCCGAGCCTCGAGTGAGACTGAATGTGCTTCTTGAAGAATCGTAAGCCGTGTCGATCCAAACACCACGCTCCCTGCGAAAACGACGGCCGGCTACGGAACGTGTATCTGCATCGCTCTTGTCTTTTTCTTCCGAACGCTCTCGCTGGACTTTTGCCATGGATCCAGGACCCGCAGCTTTAGCAGGAGCGCGTGCAACTGCAATATCGTCGATCCTGCGAGCTTCACCGGTGGACGGCGTGTAAGCGTTTTCTTTATCAGCCGCGGCGCGAACCTGTGTCTCTTGTTTGCGCGCTTCCGCTTCGACCTTCTTCTGATTCTCGTCCGCTGCCGGTGTAGGCTTCGGAGCCGGAGGCTCGTTTGCCACGGGCTGCTGTTCCTGTTTCGTTACGGGAGCCGTTTGAAATGCGCCTGCGGTCTCGCTTGCTGACGACGGAGCGTTTGCAGGAGGAGGAGCCGGCTGTGTTTCTTTAGCTCGCTCAGAACGATCCGCCGTTGTGGCAGCAGGTGATCCAACCTTGGCTTGTTTATCAAGCGCGTCAGACGCGGGCGACTTCGCTTGTTCAGGCTGTGCCGCGGGCACTTCCCTTTGCTCTTGCTGCACTACCTGGGCTACAGACTCTGCCGGCCTTTCATTCCGACGCAAAACTGTGAGACCAATCACCGCGACAACGATCAAGCCAAGCGCGGGAACCGCATAACGCAAAACCATCGGCGACAAAAGACTCGCCAGGAATTTTCGGAGTGCTGATGGTGCTGAAACTTTCGCAGTCTCAGTAGCACTAACGGCGCCGAGTGATGAACTGAGTTGCGCAACCAGTTTTCGACAGCTCGCGCATTCCGCCAGGTGTTCGGTATATCGCGCGCGCGTCGCAGCCGGTAAAGCATTCTCCGCATACGAACTGAGTTCATCCGCATCAAGATGATTCCCGTCGTCGGACGAATCAGACGCACTGCGGCTCAGCCGCCGCAACAACAGATCTATCTCGTTGTTCACTTCCTGTGTCATCTAAATAAGAACGTATCGATCCCCATCTCTTGCAGTGAATCCAACCACAGATTCCACGGATTATGACGCCGATCGGACCCAAGTCTCCAAATCCGTGTCCAAATGCTGCGCCACTTCCGCAAACGACCTCTCGGTTTCAATTTGTGTCCAACCTCGTTCATCAACCAGTATCTTCGTGACGCATTTGCGCAAATCCGTTTGAATCCTCGTCAACCTGCGGCTGGCAGTTGCCTCGTGAACACCCAAGACGGCTCCCGCTTCTCGAAGACGCAGGTTGTCAAAGTAGTAGAGTTTCACCAGCAGGCGATCTTCGGCATTTAACTCCTGAACCGCTTTGTTCAATGCCTGCTGCATGTCAGCCTGGGCGTATCGATTCGACATCGACTCCTCGGGATTCGGCACTCCAGCAAGCACCGGCTGGCCTTCAACTACTTGCGTGTCACGCGCGAGCCTGTCGAGATCCGAATCCTCTTCTGCCTGGACCAATCGCGATTGTTTACGAAACACATCGACGGCGAGTTGGGCCACCACGGCGCGCAGCCAGCCCGCCAGTGAGCCGCGACCGGAGTAATAAGCGAGCTTGCCGGCAGGCTTGCCGTCTTTGCGTGCTCGTAGTCCATGGAGCTCCGCCCAGATCGACTGCGCGAGATCCTCGGCGGCGTCTTCGTTTGTACTGGCGGATCGAGCAGCCGATCGCACAGTCGCGGTGAATCGTTCCACGAGATCGTTCCAGGCGCCCTCATCGCCACGCTCGCAGGCAATAATCAAACAGAGATCGTCCGCCTGCATTTCATCGATAAACTTTGAAATCTCCTGCCGCGCGGTGTTGGGGTCGTATCGCAACAGATACTTCTCAACAGCCGCTGAAATGCGTGGCACAAGTGATTCCCGGGTGAGCGAACGGCTATCACTCGCCCGCGCAAGCAACCGGGCGGCGCCTTCGTTCAGCAACGTTTCGATTTCGGGCTTTGCTGATCTCACGGAACTCTCAATAATCGGGCTAATCCTACCACCCTCGACCTTGGTTTGATGCACAATTTGACAGTGCCGCAGTTTGGAGTTCAAGCTTTAGCTTGCTCCAAAGCAGCAGCCTAAAGGCTGAACTCTAAACGGGTTCGAAATAGAGGTCGGGAATTCTCAGAATCGAATGCTGCGCGTCACTGAAATCTTTCGCTCAATCCAGGGCGAATCGACCCATGCCGGTCGCCCCTGCACCTTTGTGCGACTGACCGGGTGTCCGATGCGTTGCGTCTGGTGCGACAGCGAGTACACCTTCACCGGTGGCGACCACTTTTCGATCGACGCAATCATGGCGCAGGTCAATTCCTTTGGCTGCAAGTTGGTGGAAGTGACCGGAGGTGAGCCGCTGGCGCAGAGAGAATGTTTCGCGCTAATCGAGCGCCTGTGCAATGAAGACTTTGAAGTTCTGGTCGAAACCGGTGGTTACGTTTCGACTCAGGGGTTAGACCCACGCGCGAAAGTGATTCTCGATATCAAGTGTCCTGCCTCCGGTGAGGAAACGAGAAACGAATGGTCCAATCTCGAACGTCTGCGGCCTGACAAAGATGAAGTTAAGTTTGTCATTGCAGACGAAACTGATTGGACGTACGCCAAGCGAGTGATCCAGGAGAAAGAACTGGAGACTCGAGCAAACGCAGTTCTAATCTCACCTGCGTGGGGGCAGGTAAATCTGGAAGAGCTGGCCGACTGGATCGCCGGCAGTGGTTTGAACGTCCGCATGCAGTTGCAACTACACAAATATATCTGGGGCCCGGAGGTTCGGGGAGTCTGATGGGCGGCACTCAGGAACTCGCAACCGAAGTTTTTGAAGCAGGCGAAAGCGACCGCTCACAACTCGCCATTTGCCTCGTCTCCGGCGGGATGGATTCCTGTGTCACCGCCGCGATCGCACACGAGCAGAACGACGAGCTTGCATTCCTGCACGTCTCGTATGGACAGCGAACCGAGAAACGTGAACGCCAGTCGTTCGAAGCGATCGCAGATCATTTCGGAGTCGAGTTACGCCTGGTGATCTCTTTGGAACACCTGGCGCAAATCGGCGGCTCGTCACTTACTGACATTGATATTCCTGTTACCCCTGCGAATCTCGGCGCGCCGGGTATTCCTTCGAGCTACGTTCCTTTTAGAAATGCTCATCTCCTCGCAGCGGCTGCGAGCTGGGGTGAAGTAATTAATGCTGGAGCGATTTACATCGGCGCAGTAGCGGAAGATTCTTCCGGCTATCCCGACTGCCGCCCGGAGTTTTATGCAGCATTTCAAAGGGTGCTCGATCTCGGCACCCGGCCTGAAACACAGATCACGATCAAGACTCCGGTGATCGATATGAAAAAGTCGGAGATCGTCCGGAGAGGTTTGGAATTGAACGCGCCTTTGCACCTGACCTGGTCGTGTTATCAGGAGTCGGAACGGGCGTGTGGGAATTGTGACTCGTGCGCGCTTCGCCTGCGCGCATTTCGTGAGGCCGGTGCTTCGGATCCCATCCCTTACATGCTTGACAGTAGTCGTTTTGCTTATTAAGTTTAGGCTACTTTCTCAGGTGCTTATAGTTACAACCAGTAAATAGTGTGGGCGCATCCTACCGAGTCTCTCGGGTATGTCAGCCGGCACACGATGGAGGAATCTTTCAGATGATTGGCAGATACATTTACGGAGCGCTTGTGGTTGCTATTCTCGTTGCGTTCGCTTCTATGACGGCGTTCGCCCAGGTTGGCGAACTGCGTGGTCACGTTTGGATGCAACAGGCGGATGGCCAAAAGGTTCCCCTTGCTGACGCGCAAATCGACGTCTTCCGGACGGACATGAGCGCCAAGTACAACACCAAAACCAACAAGAAGGGTGAATTTGTATTCGCCGGATTACCTTTCACCGGTACTTACATCGTCGCCGCGAGCCATCCAACCGCGACCCCAAATTTTCTACCCGGCGTAAAAGCGGGACGCGACATTCCAGCCGAAATAACTCTGACACCCGGCAATGGAAAGCGGCTCACCCTCGAGGAGATCAAGGCCGCAGGCAGCGGTACGGCAGCTCCCCCTTCGGGTGCTGGTGCTCCTGCACGCAGCAGCGAAAGCGCGGCTGACAAAGCCAAGCGTGAAGAGCTGATGAAGAAGAATGCTGAGATCGAAGCCAGCAACAAGAAGATCACCGAAGCAAACGAGATCGTCGCGCGTACGTTCAAGGCCGGAAACGAAGCCTTGAGTGCGGCCGGTCCCCTGAGTAGAGAGAAAAAATACGAGGAGTCTATTCCGAAATATACGGCGGCGGTGGCTGCATACGACGAGGGTTTGGCTGCCGACCCGGAACAGCCGGCTGTTCTTACTAACAAAGCCGTGGCGCTAAAGGGACGTGGCGTCGATCGCTTCAACTCGGCTCTCACTTCCAAGACTTTGGACGACGCCGGCAAAACCGCTGCCCTGCAAGCTGCAAAAGACGACTTCAAGGCGGCTGCCGAAACGGCGAACAAAGCCGTCGCTTTGATCAAGGCGGCGCCGGTTCCGACTGATCCCGCGGAAGTTCAAAGATATAACAATAATAAGTACGCCGCGATGCTTACTAACGCTGAAGCAATGCGTTTGTATGTGAGCAAGGCCGATCAATCAAAGTCCGAGGAAGGACTCGCTGCGTTCAAGGACTATTTGGCCATCGAAACCGATCCGGCGAAGAAGGCAAAAGCCCAACTCGATATGGCGCAAATGCTTCTCGACTCAGGAGCTGCTGATAAAGCACTCGAGGAATTTAAGGGAATCCTGACCGCTCAACCTGATAGTCCGGACGCTAACCTCGGCGCCGGTCTCGCGCTTTACGCCACTGGCGACAAGGCGAAGTTCCAGGAAGCGGCCAACTATCTCCAGCACTTTGTCGATGTGGCGCCCGACACAAACCCCATGAAGGACGATGCGAAGGCGATACTCACGGAGTTGAAGAACACCGATAAAATAGCGCCCGAGAAAATCAAACCCGCACCCCGTAAACGCCCATAGAAACGCTTTTCCATAGCTTACGCCGGTGACACAGATGTTCTGTGAAATCGGCGTAATCTGTGGATTTCCTCACGATTTTCGCTGGAATCCCGCCTTGACACTCTAACTGCCCAAACTGTACTATGAACGCACAACGATGTTGAACCATCGTTGAGTACAGTTCGGAACTCATGCCTCGCGCCGAATCGGCGCCTCCAATCCACCCAGAGTAATCGGGGATCCAACCCACTCCCGAAAGTTAGGGCATAGATGTCAGCCAAATTAGGCGAATTTCTGGTACGTGAAAATCTGATTAGCCCTCAAAACCTGAGAGAGGCCCTCGACTACCAGCGTCAGCACGGTGGTCGGCTCAGCTTCAATCTGGTGAAACTCGGCCTTGTAAGCGACGACATGATCACAGCCGTACTCTCGAGACAGTACGGCATCCCTTCCGTCAATTTGGATCTCTTCAATATCGATCCGTCAGTCTTAAGCCTCATCCCTCAGGAGGTCGCGCAAAAACATTCCGTTTTGCCCCTCTCACGTGTCGGCGCAACACTCACCCTGGCCATGGTTGACCCCACCAACGTCTTCGCCATTGACGACGTCAAGTTTATGACCGGCTTGAATATCGAGCCTGTAGTCGTGGCAGAAGGCAGCGTGCAACAGGCAATCGCCAAGTATTACGGCAGTTCACGTGAGATCGAACTCGCCTCGGCTACTGTAGAAGAAGTCTCTTCCCTTCCTTCATCAAACGGTTCGAATGGTAATGACGCGATCACCCACGCCGACCTCGTCTCGTTGGACAGCATCGACTTCGAAACCGGACAGACTGAAGACGTCGAGGTTGTCGAAGACAACGAGGAGATCGATCTTTCCACCCTCTCTCGCATGAGCGAGGACGCACCCGTCGTGCGTCTTGTCAATGTCCTCTTAGTTGATTCCCTGCGCCGCGGCGCGTCTGACATTCACGTTGAACCTTACGAGAAAGAGCTGCGCATCAGGTTTCGTATTGACGGCGTGTTGTACGACGTGATGCACCCACCTCTGAAGCTTCGCGATGCTTTGATCTCACGCATCAAGATCATGTCGAAACTCGACATCTCAGAGAAGCGTCTGCCTCAGGACGGTCGCATCAAGATCAAAGTGAAGGTCGATTCTCGTTCGCGCGAGCTCGATTTTCGCGTCTCTACTCTTCCCACTCTGTTTGGCGAAAAAGTCGTACTCCGCTTGTTGGACAAACAAAACCTGATGCTTGACATGACCAAACTCGGTTTCGAGCCGGAATCACTCGTCAAGTTTCAGAGAAATATTTCCAAGCCGTACGGAATGGTGCTGGTAACTGGACCAACTGGAAGTGGTAAGACAAACACTCTCTATTCTGCTCTCCAGTCGTTGAATACTGTCGAGACGAACATCATGACCGCGGAAGACCCGGTCGAGTTCAACCTTCCCGGCATCAATCAGGTGCAGATGAAGGAACAGATCGGCCTGAATTTCGCGGCTGCACTCAGATCTTTCCTGCGCCAGGATCCGAACATCGTTCTTGTTGGTGAGATCCGCGACTTTGAAACGGCTGAAATAGCCATCAAAGCCGCACTCACCGGCCACCTCGTTCTCTCTACGCTCCACACCAACGATGCTCCCTCAACAATTTCCCGCCTGATGAACATGGGCATCGAACCCTTTCTTGTCGCCACCAGCGTAAACCTCATCCAGGCACAACGACTGATTCGCCGTATCTGCAAAGATTGCAAACAAGAACATCAAACCCTGCATGAGGCTTTGATCGAAGTGGGTTTCTCAGCCGAGGAAGCCAAGACGATCAAGACCTACAAAGGCACGGGATGTTCGACGTGCAATAACACCGGCTACAAGGGGCGAATCGGTCTTTACGAAGTGATGGAAATCACCGACGAGGTTCGTGAGTTGATCTTGATCGGCGCTTCCGCACTTGAATTAAGAAAGAAGGCGATCGACGACGGCATGATCACGTTGCGCGAGTCGGGTCTACACAAGATTCGCAGCGGCGTGACGACGCCTGAAGAAGTTGTTCGTGAAACGGTCGCCTAACTGAGGAGAACCGAAGATGCTAAGAACAATTGCAATATCGCTGATCCTGGTGCTGTCTGTGGGCATCATGTTGCCGTTGGCGAATTCCGCCCATGGTGTGATGCAGACGGTACAAGTCGGACAACGGCGCCATCATCGCCATCATTCACGAGCCTGGTGGCGACGTTATCGCGCACGCATGCGACAGAAGAAGTTGGCCGCTGAGATGGCCCATCGTAATGCGACGCTGTCGTTGCCTAACAACATTTCGCTTGGTGACGTGTCCGGAGTTTCTGGTCCAACGTTACCGTCTCTACCGGCAAATGCTGCGGTAACCACTACACTGCCGCCGCCAGTCATGACCGCCGGTGTTTCCAATGGCGCCGTTAGACCAAGAGTTGTGAACCCGGCCCATCCGGCGTTTAAGGAGACGCCGGCCCCCTCTAGATCGCTGCCTGGTCAAATGAACCTTGCGGTGGTTGCGTTGAGCCGGCCGAACCCGGCGTTTCTGACTTCTCGTGAAGAGAAAAAGATGCTGGGCGGAGTGGCCGTTGGCGATCTGCGCCGGATGGTCATCGACAAGATGGTTTCGTCCGGCGGCTGGGTCGTTAACGACTTCGTTCGTGAGGTTAATGGCGCTCGCGTTTTTGTAGTCACAGCGAAGACGCCGAAAGACGCTCTCACACCGGAAAAAGTATGGACGTTTTACTTCACGGAAGCGGGTGGTCGCATTTACGGGCTCACCACTGATTCGCCGGTTGAGTTTGCGGATCGAATGACGACTGAAGCGGAGCGCTTCATCGAGTCGCTGCGCGTCAAAGCCGTATCAAGCAATTAAAGTCAACCTCTGCGGTTCTCTGCGTATGTCTGCGTTCTCTGCGGTAAACGGGCGTCTTACCGCAGAGAACGCAGAGATACGCAGAGAACCGCAGAGAAAATCGACCAGGAGAGACGACTTAAATGCGACTGAACGAAACCGCACCACAAATCTCACTCTCCGAACTGCTGAGAAAGCTATCTGAACTCGGCGGTTCGGATCTTCACATTACGACCGGCTCCCCGCCACAGGTCAGAGTCGATGGACACCTTCGTCCACTCGAGACGTATCGCGTGCTCACGTCAGCGGACACGAAGCAACTCGCTTACTCCGTGTTGACCGACGCGCAAAAACATCGTTTCGAAGAAAACCTGGAGCTGGACTTCTCGTTCGGCGTCAAAGGCTTGTCGCGCTTTCGCGCCAACTTGTTCAACCAGCGTGGAGCAGTAGGCGCAGTCTTTCGCGCGATTCCATACGAGATCAAGGCCTTCGAAGAATTAGGTCTTCCGCTCGTTGTGAAACAGCTTTGCGAGAAACCCCGCGGTCTGATTCTCGTCACCGGTCCAACCGGATCCGGAAAGTCCACCACCCTCGCGGCCATGATCGACAAGATCAATCGCGATCGTCACGAACACATCCTGACGATCGAGGACCCGATCGAGTTTCTTCATAACCACAAGGGTTGTTTGATCAATCAGCGCGAAGTTAACGCCGACACGCATGGATTCGCGGCAGCTCTACGAACTGCGCTGCGCCAGGATCCCGACGTTGTGCTCGTCGGTGAAATGCGTGACCTCGAGACAATCGAGTCTGCCCTCCGTATCGCGGAAACCGGACACCTTACACTCGCGACGCTGCACACGAACTCCGCCGCCTCCACCATCAACCGCATCATCGACGTGTTTCCTTCCGATCAGCAGGCGCAGATTCGCGCACAGTTGTCGTTAGTGCTCGAAGGCATCATGTGTCAGGCACTTTTGCCACGAGCTGAAGGAAGCGGCCGCGCGATGGCGCTGGAGATCCTTGTTCCCAACGGCGCTATTCGCAACCTGATCCGCGAAGACAAGGTCCATCAAATCTATTCGATGATGCAAACGGGCCAGGACAAGTATGGAATGCAGACCTTCAATCAGGCCCTCGCCACTCTTTATCACAAACGCCAGATCAGTTTGGATACGGCACTGCAACGTTCGTCGAACGTAGACGAGCTGCGCGAGCTGATCGACCGTGGTTCCGGAGTAAACCCCGGCAATGCAGGGAAGCCGCACGCGAGTCCCTATGCTCAGGCCCGACCGGTTGGCACCCGACCGAACGTAAGATAAGACACTGGAGCTCACAGCTATGCCTACGTACGTCTTCAAAGGCCGCAATCGATTGAACGAGATCGTTGTTGGCGAACGCGTCGCCGACGATCGCGAAGCTCTGCGCCAGATTTTGCGGCGCGAGCAAGTTACGCTGACCTCGGTCAAGGAAAAGGGCCGGGAAATCGGCATCCCGAAAATCGGTGGCCGAAAGAAAGTAAAGTCGAAAGACTTATCGGTCTTCACGCGCCAGTTTTCAGTGATGATCGACGCCGGTTTGCCGCTCGTTCAGTGTCTCGAAATCCTGGCCCAGCAACAGGACAACAAGTACTTCCAACAGATCCTCTTGCAGGTGCGTCAGGACGTCGAAGAGGGAGCGACGCTCGCGGCGGCGATGTCTCGTCACCCGCGCGTGTTCGATCAGCTTTACGCCAATATGGTTGAGGCCGGAGAAACGGGCGGTATTCTCGATTTGATTCTCCAGCGACTCTCTACCTTCATCGAGAAGATCGTAAAACTGAAACGCGACATCATCTCGGCGATGATCTATCCGGCGGCCGTGATCCTGCTGGCGATCGTTGCTGTTGCGGTCATCATGATCGTCGTGATTCCGCAATTCCAAAACATATTTCTTGGTCTGCTTGGACCAGGCGAACAGTTGCCGTTACCGACGCGCATCGTCGTCGGCTTCAGTAATTTTCTCGCGGGTTGGGGAGGGCTGGTAATACTCGCTGCGGTCATCGGAACAGGCGTGGCGGTGAAGTTTTATTACCGGACACCGGCCGGCAGGAAGAACATCGATCGGCTACTTCTGAAGGTGCCGATCCTCGGCGATATATTCCGCAAGATTGCCGTCGCGAGGTTCTCGCGCACGCTTTCGACGTTGCTGTCTTCTGGTGTACCGATTTTGCAGTCGTTGGACATCACTGCGAAGACCTCGGGCAACGTGATCATCGAAGCGGCGATTACAAAGGTGAGAAGCGGCGTGGAGCGCGGCGAGAGCTTCGTCGATCCATTGAAGGCGACGGAAGTATTTCCCCACATGGTCGCGCAGATGATCGGAATCGGCGAACAGACCGGCGCTTTGGATGCGATGCTTGGAAAGATTGCTGACTTCTACGAAGCGGAAGTCGATTCCGCAATCGCCAATCTCTTGACCCTCATCGAACCCCTGCTCATCGGCTTCCTGGGCGTCACGATCGGTTCAATCGTCATCGCCATGTACCTGCCACTCTTCACCCTAATCGGCAAACTCTCGCAGGGCCACTAGATTCTTCTGCTCTCTCGATTATTTGTAGGGGCGGCCCTCCGTGGCGGCCCTTCAGTTTTCCCGAACAATTTCCAGCCAACATCACGGAGGGCCGCCCCGACAAAATGCTCACAGGCTCAGGGGTGCCTTACTCGCGCGTCCCTTGCTATAATCTTTTCACCCCTGCACCCCCTGCTGGCAATCTCTCCGGAACGCACGAGAGCTTCGTACGATTATGTCCAGAAAAGGTCCTGACGAGCGGCCGCCGGGCGGCAGTCTCGCTAAAAATGAAGTTAACCTCAAAAACCCGGAGTTCGCGCCGTATTGGCTCGCCGCTCTGATCGACTCCGCAGACGACGCAATCATCAGTAAAACCCTCGAGGGCATCATCACGAGTTGGAACAAAGGCGCGCAACGCATTTTCGGTTACACCGCCGACGAAATCATCGGTAAATCCGTCACGATCCTGATTCCGGAGGGGCATCTCGACGAAGAACCCGCGATCCTCGCGCGACTGCGAGCCGGCGAACGCATCGAGCACTACGAAACGGTCCGCATTCGAAAAGACGGAAGATTTATCGACATCTCTCTTACCGTTTCGCCGATTAGAGGACCTAACGGAAAAATCGTCGGTGCTTCCAAGATTGCACGCGACATCACTGAACAGCGGCAGGCACGCCGCGCACTCGACGAAGCTTCCGAACGCTTAAAACTCGCCCTCGCTGCTTCGCGGCTGGGCGACTGGGTTTGGGACCCGAAAACCGACGTCTTAACCATGTCTGAGACGGCGGCAGCTATTTTCGGCATCGATCCTGGTTCACACATGACCTGGACCGAAATCCGCGAGTTACTGCACGAAGAGGATCGCGAACCCGCCAGACTCGCGGTAGAAAAGTCTCTTGCTGAACACACTGACTACGACATCGAGTACCGCGTCAAGCGCGCTGATGACGCAGAAGTTTGGGTGTCGTCAAAGGGTCGTGGAATGTATGACGAGCGAGGAGAGGTTCTCACGATGTTGGGATTCGTGCAGGACATCTCGACTCGCAAGGCAAATGAAGAAATGTTGCGCGAGCAGGCTGATGCCTTGCGCACGCTCAACGAGGTAGGCCAGATAATCTCAGCCGAACTCGACCTGCACAATACCGTTCAAGCAGTAACCAACGCCGCAACCGAGCTGACCGGAGCACGTTTTGGCGCCTTCTTCTACAACGTTTTGAACGAAGAGGGCGCGTCTTACATGCTCTATACGATTGCCGGTGTGCCGCGCGAGACTTTCGACCATTTTCCAATGCCCCGAGCGACTGAGCTGTTTGGTCCAACTTTCCGCGGCGAAGGAGTGGTCCGTATCGGTAATGTGAAACTCGATCCTCGCTACGGTAAAAGTTCTCCGTATTATGGAATGCCGGAAGGTCACCTGCCGGTTGTTAGCTATCTCGCTGTGCCTGTTGTTTCGCGATCGGGCGACGTTCTTGGCGGATTGTTCTTTGGCCATCCCGAGGCAAACTTTTTTAGCGAGCGCGACGAAACGCTGGTCTATAGCCTGGCGTCGCAAGCGGCAATTGCGATGGACAATGCACGACTCTACGAAGCGGCGAAGCGGGCGCGCCTCGAGGCTGAGCAGGCGGCGACAGAAAACGAACGCCTGTATCGTCAAGCTGAAGAATCGAGCCGGCTGAAAGAAGAATTCCTCGCCACTATTTCGCACGAATTAAGAACTCCGTTGAGCGCGGTTCTTGGCTGGGCACGAATGCTGCGATTGGGCCAACTATCAAAAGAGCAGGAAACTAAAGCCCTCGACACAATCGAGCGCAATGCGCGAGCCCAGGCCCAGCTCGTCGATGATTTGCTGGACGTTTCACGAATCATTACCGGCAAGTTGCGCATGGACGTGCGACCGGCAGATCCGAATTCATTCATTGATGCGGCCGTTGAGGCGGTTAGGCCGGCCGCCGAAGCCAAGGGCGTGCGCGTGCAAAAGGTAATGGACACTGGTGCAGTTTCAGTACCCGGGGATCCGGTTCGACTGCAACAAGTGGTCTGGAATCTGCTGTCAAACGCGATCAAATTCACGCCTCGTGGTGGTCGTGTGCAGATTCGCTCAGAAAGAGTGAATTCACATCTTGAAATTGTCGTCAGCGATACCGGCCAGGGGATAGCACAGGATTTTCTGCCGCACGTGTTCGACCGTTTCAGGCAGGCGGACCAGAAAACGAGTCGCCAACACGGTGGTATGGGATTGGGTTTGTCGATCGTGCGCCACCTCGTTGAACTGCACGGCGGAACTGTTAGCGCAACGAGTGAAGGTGAAGGGCGCGGCGCTACATTTACCGTAAAGCTGCCGATCACTCCTGTTTATCAAGTCGATTCATCCGGCAGCCGCGTGCATCCTGCGGCGAGAGATCTGCTGCCTCCGGAGAACATTAGCGATCGCCTGGATGGTTTGAAGATTCTCGTCGTCGATGATGAAGCAGATACTCGCGAACTATTAAAACAAGGACTCGAGTACTGTGGAGCGAAAGTTAAGGTTGTGGGAACCGCCGCCGAAGCTGTGGAAGGACTGGTCACCTTTGTTCCGGATATTCTGATTAGTGATATTGGCATGCCGGAAGTTGATGGATACGATTTGATCCGGCAGATTCGCGGCCTGCCTGCAAACAGAGGGAGAAAAATACCGGCAATCGCCCTGACAGCTTATACGCGGGTCGAAGATCGCTTGCAGGCGTTGCGCGCCGGCTACGACATGCACGTACCCAAGCCTGTCGAATTGGCAGAGTTAGTGGCGGTAGCGGCGAGCGTCGTGCGCAGGGGCAATTAGTGCTTTTTGTATTTTGGGCGGCAATCCGTAGCCGCCCGTTTTAACGGAAATCGACCTTCTTATTCTCGCCGTAGTCCGCCTCTTTCCCTGTAACGATAGAAGAGACAAAACTCAGCGCATAGCCGATCGTGCTTGACGGGCTGTCCCAGTATTCGGCCTTCTCCAAACTGATTCGCAGTAACGCGATTTCCGGATCGTCTTTGCCTTCCGGAAACCACATCTTGAATTCCGGCTGCCACAGTTCTTCGATCTTGTTTCGATCGCGCACGAGCTGGGCCTTTCCTGTGATTGAGATGTAGTGTTGATTCTTGGGATCGGCAAAACTGACATTCACTTTTGGCAACTTCTCAATCTCGCTGACTTTGTGCGACGACACCCCCGTAAAAAACCAAAGGTCGCCATTCCGATCGATTTCGCCGTTCGCAGACATGGGACGACTATGCAGGTCACCTTGTTCATCGACGGTTGTGAGCATGCAAAAATCGATGTCCTTAACCATGTCTCGAATCTTCTGTAGATTGTCTTCTCGTGCTGTTGTCATGAGAGTGAGTCTGGCGTGACAAGGTCACAGTTCCGTGTCGCTGTAAAGACAAAAGCTTGAAAATGCGTTCGTGTTTCTTGCGCTTCCACCGTTGACACAATGAATCCGGGACTCCGAATATACTTCCGCAATCCCGAAACTATTTTCTGCCACTCACATGAGGAACATGAACAAAATCTTTGCGTATGCCACTACCCTCTTACTTACAACAATCGCCGCTTTGTGGGCTAGCGTCTGGTTCGACGGATCTCAAGCCGCACCCCAGGCTGCGAACACTAGCTGGTACTTTGCAGTCTCGGGTGATTCGCGCGATTGTGGCGACCTGATCATGCCGAAGATTGCGCAAGCAATCGCCGATAATCGTCAGAGTGCTCCTGTCGAGTTCTATTGGCATCTCGGAGACCTGCGAGCCATTTACCGGGTTGATTGCGACATTGCAAAAGACAGTACAAAGGGCGGAGCTCCATCTTTCCAGTGCGCTCCGGGAAGGCCTTCGGACAACGAAACAAAGGCCATGAAAGATAAGTATCTTTCAGAAGCGTGGCCCGATTTCATCAACTCTCAGATCAAGCCGTTTGAAAAACTCGGCCTGCCGTTTTACCTGGGCATCGGCAATCACGAAGTGATTGCGCCCAAGACACGCGATCAATTTCGCGAACAGTTCAAGAAGTGGCTAACCAATACGACTATTCAGGAACAACGTGCGTCTGATCGCGCAAACGGAATTGCTTCAAAAGATGGTGACACTTACTTTCATTTCATCTGGAAGGGAGTCGATATCATCTATCTTGACAATGCCAGCATCTACGATGACAGGGATCCTAAAAACCAGGATCCAGGATTCTCCGAAGAACAGTTAAGGTGGCTCGACCTCGTCTTGAAAAGAGATGAAACTAATCCAGAGGTAAAGGCAATCATCGTCGGCATGCATGCTGCTCTGCCTGAAAGCGTGGCTAAAGATCATGCCATGGATCGAAACTGTGCTTCTTTTTGTAATGGGAAAAGAGCTTACGATCGGCTCGGGGTGACGCAATCCAGAGGGAAGAAGATTTACATCCTGGCGAGTCATTCGCATTACTTCGAAGAGTATGTCTATGACACGCCCGAACACAACGGCCATGGGCTGCGAGGATGGATCATCGGCACGGCGGGCGCCGAACAATATCGACCGGAAATCCGTTATGGCTATCTTCTGGTTGAAGTTAGTTCAGATGGAACAGTCCGCGGCTCCTTTGAACGAGTGTACCGTGACAGCTTACCCAAAGGGACGGAAGCACTCGCCAGTTATTGCTTTGACCAGAACAAACGACTTCCCACCACGCAGACTGAATATTTTAAGACTGCCGCTGACTGTAGTTGTCCCGTTCACTGAGAAACACACCACTGTGCTCGACACTGCACTTGGACACGGTCAGTACCGCCCGCGGTAGCGGGTGGGTGCGCAGCGGTGTGGGATTGACGTCATCCCCCGCAGGCCTAAAAGCTGCGCACCCACCCGCTACCGCGGGCGGTGCTGACCGTGTCCAACAACGCTGTCTAGACCGCGAGATGCTTGTTCATGACGATACCAAACTGGTCACGCAAGACGCGGTCGTATTCTTCCTGGCTCGTTAGAGTTCGTTCAGCGCGGTGTTGTTGAGCGATTGAGGTCGTGATCAGACGCATGTCGCTGAGCGTTAGGCGTCCGTCTTCAGTAGGGAGAGAACAAATGCGGCCTTTCGTGAAATGCGAGTCTGGAGATGTTTGATGGAAGCGACACATTTCTTCGTAGTCGCCAAATGTATAGGGTTGCAGCGTGAAACGATATTGAGCTTCCCAATTACCACCGTCGTTACGGCGCATCAGAATCAAGTGAGAATTGTCATCAACGATACGAAAAGAGCATGCTCCTTGCACCTGTTCAGTGCGCGCATCAAGCAATAAGGGTTCCAGAAACGAATCACCGAAGCCAACGTCCACCAGCCAACGATCAGCCAGCGTGACCATCAGAGTCATGTGATCGAAGTCCGGTCCAAATCCTCCGCCGGCTCGTCCCACTGCGGCAGCCAGCATCGCCACGTCAAACCCCAGCGCGCCCAATAACCCGGCAAACAATCCGTTGACTTCATAACAGAATCCACCACGCCTGCCGGCGACGATCTTTGTAAATAGGGCCTCTTCTTCAAGGACGATCGGCTCGCCCGCGTGAATGCTGAGATTTTCAAAAGGCACAGCCCGTAAATGCGCAACCTGGAGGGCGCGCAGAGTCTCCGCGGTGGGCGCCAGCGAACCGCGATAGTTGATCCTGCTCAGGTAAGCCGTGACATTCATGCCGTTTATTTTACAGGATTTGCATGTTAATCCACGACACTTTGACAATCTAGGTATCAATCCTTATGATGCCTACCTTTTCTAGGTATCACGGATTTGAAGGAGCTGAACGTGGCAAAAGACAAAGCAGACCTGCTACAGGGCACGCTCGATATGCTTATTCTCAAGGCACTCTCACTCGGAGAGTTACACGGGTACGGAATCATTCAGCGCATTCGCCAATTATCCGAAGGGATGCTGAACGTCGAGCAGGGATCGTTGTATCCAGCGCTCTATCGTATCGAACAGAAAGGCTGGGTCTCAGCCAGATGGGACGTGCACGACACGGGGCGTGAAGCGAAGTTTTACAAGTTGACGCGAGCCGGTCGAAAGCAGCTCGAGACGCAGGAGGCAAGCTGGGATCGCCTCGTGCTCGCGATCGCCAAGGTGCGGCAGGCCACATAGGCCCTATAGGACTTATAGGACCTATTTACAGAGGGATTATTCGCAATGAAGTGGTTCAACATACTGCGCGATCGGCTGCGGGCACTGCGGCAGCGCGAGACAGTTATCAATGACATCGATCGCGAGATGCGCTCGCATCTTGAATTACAAGTCGAAGCAAACATCAAGGCCGGAATGTCTCCGGCCGAGGCGCGCGAAAAGGCGATGCGAAGTTTTGGAAACATCAACCGGGCCGTCGATGCGGCTTACGACGTGAAGGGTGGCGGAGCGTTTGAGACGCTGATACAGGACATTCGCTACGGCGTTCGCATGCTTGCCAAACATAAAGCTTTCACTTCCATCGCCGTGATCACACTCGCACTCGGCATCGGCGCTAACACCGCGATCTTTTCAGTCGTCAACGAACTGCTCCTGCGGCCACTTCCCTACCGCGACGCAGAAAAAATCGCGCTGCTCTGGGAAGTAACACCTGAAGGCCGGCACCAGAACACCACTTCGCGCGCCAACTTCCGCAGGTGGCGCGAGCAGAGCACGAGTTACGAGAACGTCGCAGCTTTCACGGACCAACGAGTTAATCTGACAGGCTATGGAGACCCTGAAGAACTCTCGGTGCAATTTGCCACGCCGGAATTTTTCAAAGTGTTGGGCGTCGATCCGATTCTTGGTCGAACGTTCTTACCGGAAGACGACCAACCCGAAAGTCCTCCCATTGCCGTTCTCAGTTATGGACTCTGGCAACGGCGCTTTGGTGGACAGCCGAGCGTCATCGGGCAGCAAATAACGCTCAACGGCTATAAGTTTTCGATAGTCGGCGTGATGCCGCCAAGTTTTCAATTCCATATCAAACAGCGATCAGGCACAGGCCGCCCCGCGGAACTTTGGACCGTCTTACCGATGCCGACTGGAGCCGGCGCAAACGAACGAGGTCGATTTCTTTCCGCGGTAGCACGATTGAAAGACGGAGTTACTGTGGACGGCGCCGCCGTGGAGTTACGCACGATCGAAGCTCGACTGTCCGATGAAGCACCGGAATACAACAAAAATTACAGCGCGGAAGTCCTGCCGTTGCGCGAGCAGTTCTTCGGCAACGTGCGACGCCCACTATGGTTGATGCTGGGCGCGGTCGGATTCGTGTTGCTCATCGCGTGCGCCAACGTGGCAAACCTTCTCCTCTCGCAGGCCACGTCGCGCGAAAAGGAGATTGCGGTTCGCGCTGCCCTCGGCGCGCGCCGGGGACGAATCATCAGGCAGTTGCTGACTGAAAGTCTTCTGCTTGCCCTGCTTGGTAGCGTGCTCGGGCTGGGTCTCGCATGGTTGGGGATCAAGGCGCTGATGCTGATTAGTCCACGAGATCTGTCGAGCCTGCAAAGCGTTAGTTTGAATATCACAGTGCTGCTATGGACTCTCGGTATATCTCTCCTTACCGGAATCATCTTTGGACTGGCGCCCGCGCTACATATTTCACGGCTCAACCTCAACGACTCCCTCAAAGAGGGCGGCAAATCAGAATCGGGGCAGGCGAGTGGAAGCCGTCGCTTGCGCAGCGCACTGGTCATCTCTGAAATCGCACTCGCCGTTGTGTTGCTTGCCAGTGCCGGTTTGTTGATCAGGAGCTTTATGCGTCTACAGCAAATCGATCCCGGCTTCAACACAGATAATGTGCTGACAATGGTGGTCCGGTTGCCGGAGTTGAAATACAAAGAAGACCCTCAACTCGTGACATTCTTTGCGCAAGCGCTCGAGCGTGTCCGGAACTTGCCGACGGTCCGTTCAGCAGGCATGGTCAACCACTTGCCGTTGTATGGCGGCTTGGGTTCAGCAACTGGTTTCAAGATCCTCGGCCGGCCAGAACCGCCGCCGGGACAAGGTCCTAGCTGTGACGTTCGCGTGGTTGATGCGGGATACTTTCCGACTTTGGGTATTCCCCTGCTGCGCGGTCGCAACTTTTCAGGCCTCGAACTCAAAGAACCAAGACATGTGATACTGATCAACGAAGCGCTGGCTCGCCAATATTTCCCCGGGGAAGATCCGATTGGAAAACGCCTGGACGTCGCGATGTTTGAGAAGCCGACTCCAGCGGAGATCATCGGAGTTGTCGGCAACGTCAGATACGATAGTTTAGTAGATGAGTCGCCACCCGCAGTCTACTTTCCGCACCCGGATCTCGCTTATTCATTCATGACGCTCGTCATTCGGACTGACGGCGAGCCATCGGCAATCGCGCCCGCGGTCCAGAGAGAAATCCGCTCGTTGGATCCGAATCAACCTGTCTCGGACGTGCGCACGATGAATCAGGTGATGTCTGAATGGGTCGCCCGTTCGCGCTTCAACACTCTGCTGCTCGGATTGTTTGCCGCGCTGGCCACGCTGTTGTCAGCCGTCGGAATCTTCGGTGTGATGAACTATTCAGTGGCTTTACGCACACGCGAGATTGGATTGCGACTCGCAGTTGGCGCGCAGCCGCGACAAGTGTTGCTGCTGATCCTGAGACAAGGATTTATGCTGACGATCATCGGCGTTCTCTTCGGGCTCGCCGCCGCATTCGCGCTGACGCGTTTGTTGTCAGGATTGCTGTTTGGGGTGGGGGCCGTTGACTCGACAACGTTCGCAACGATCTCGTTACTGCTGGTAATTGTTTCCTTACTCGCTTGTTATCTGCCGGCGCGACGCGCGATGAGGATCGATCCGTTACGGGCATTACGCTACGAATAGCGAGACAAGATTTCAGGATTTGCAGGATTTACATGATTAATCCTGCAAAATCTTGAAAATCCTGTGATAGGCTTGCTGCTCGATGGTCACGCTGGAACGGACCGCGGGATCGAAGCTCGGCTGGCTCATTGCCGGCAGATTGACCGTCGCACTCCTGCTCAGTGTCGTCGGAACGCTTTGGACCGGAGCCGGAGATGCATCGCAGTCGATCAATAAAAGTCTCGGCCTGCTCACAATCGTCGCCTGCCTCACGATTTTCTACGCACTGATCTTTCGTCTTTCCAAAAACATTCTCTTCCAGGCGAGGTTTCAACTTGCCGTCGATGTTCTGCTCGTCACCTGGCTCGTTTGGAATTCCAACGTTATCCAGTCGCCTTACTTAGCGCTGTACATCGTTATCATTGCCGTCTCGAGTCTATTTCTTGGACCACGTGAGGCGGTCGTCACGTCAGTCGGATGTGCGGTGGCTTTCACGGCCTGCTCACTTCAAATCACCGGCCTCGCCGGGCAAACGGATCCAAGAAAATTTGTCGGCGGCTCACTCTCGCAGACGATTCAATGGGTCGGACTGTTTGACGTTGCGTTCCTCGTGGTCGGATTGCTTTCGGCACGCCTGGCCGAACGACAGTCACGATCCGACGTGCGATTACTAGCTGCAACACAGTCGCTCGCGAACCTGCGTGCGCTGCACGAACGAATCGTAGCGTCGATTCGTTCGGGCCTCGTGACTACCGATCTTGAAGGCCGCATCTTCAGTTTCAATGCCGCCGCGCAGGAGATCACCGGCTACCAGGAAGAGACTATCCGTGGAAAGGATGCATCGATTCTTTTCAACGACATGAAGCAACACATCGCTGAAACTCTGCACGCTCGGGATACGGGCGAGCGGAGCCCGCGCTTCGAAACAAACTGTCAGACTGCCGAAGGCATGCGGCTTCGTCTCGGCTATAGCATCTCGCCACTGTCTACCGAGTCGGGCGAAACCACCGGCATGGTGATCACCTTCCAGGATCTAACGCACGTTCGCAGTCTCGAGGAGACTTCGCGGCGCCAGGACCGCCTGGCTGCGATTGGCCGCATGGCCGCTTCAATCGCTCATGAGATTCGAAATCCGCTCGCCGCCATGCGTGGTTCGATCCAGATGCTGCGTTCAGAAATGGACAACGACTCATCGCAGACGGAATTGATGGAGATCATTCTGCGCGAGTCTGATCGGCTCAATGGAATCATCACAGACTTTCTCAGTTACGCCAGGCCTCGGCTTCTCGTCCGGGAAAGAGTTGATGTCGGCGACCTTTTGCATCAGACGTTCGCACTCATGCGACACAGTCCGGAGATCGCCGCCAACCAGAGCATCGTGGAAGAGATGCCCGGCGAGCCGCTCTTCGCCGAAGCTGACGAAGGCCAGTTAAAGCAAGTCTTCTGGAACCTCGCACGCAATGCGCTTCAGGCAATGCCGCAGGGTGGAACACTGCGCGCGACACTCGATAAGAATTCAGACAACCGGCTCCGCATCGCATTTTCAGATACCGGACGCGGCATGTCACCCGAACAGGTTGACCGCCTTTTCGAACCTTTCTCTTCAACTACCGGCGGAACCGGTCTCGGGCTTTCGATTGTTTATCAAATCATTCGCGATCATGGTGGTACAATCAACGTGCGCAGCCGCGTGGGACAAGGCACCACAATTACCTTCGAGTTACCAGTTGCGGCGACGAATGGTGACCTCCCTACGGAAGGTCGCACTAACTAATGCATCATTGCCGGTTGCCAATTTCCGATTGCCAATTCCTCGAACCCAACAAACTGGCAATTGGCAATCGCAAATTGGAAATGGATCATGGCCAACCTTCTGATTGTTGACGACGAACTCGGAATGCGACAGTTCCTGACGCATTTACTCCAACGCGAAGGGCATATTGTGCGCGTCGCGGAAAACGGACACGATGCGATCGCTCAAATGCAGCAACAAGTCCCGGATCTGATCATCTCCGACATCCGAATGCCTGACATGAGCGGTGTCGATCTATTACGAACGGCCAAGGAGTTACTGCCGGAAGTCGAAGTGATAATGATGACGGCGTTTGCGAACGTCGATACGGCACGTGAGGCATTTCTCCTCGGCGCGTACGACTTCGTTCAGAAGCCATTCGACAACGATCTACTCAAGGAAACAGTTGCCCGCGCACTCGAAAAGATCTCGCTCGTAAAAGAGAAGGAAGCGCTGCTCGAAGAAAACAAAGCGCTGATTCAAGGCCAACGGACACGCGGCAAACTCGGAAACATCATTGGACAAAGCGCACGGATGCTGGCTCTTTACCAGATGATTGAAACTGTCGCGCAGGTCCAATCGACGGTCCTGGTTACGGGCGAGTCAGGCACTGGAAAAGAACTTGTTGCGCGCGCGATCCACGATCTGAGTCCGCGCGCCGAGAAGCCTTTTGTATCGGTAAACTGCGGCGCTTTTACTGAAACGCTGCTCGAGTCGGAGTTGTTTGGTTACGTCAAAGGCTCCTTCACCGGCGCCAGCGCAAATCGAAAAGGTCTCTTCGAAGCGGCAAATAGCGGCACGATCTTCCTCGACGAAATCGGCGAAATGTCGCCGGCGATGCAGGTCAAACTTTTGCGTGTGTTGCAGGAACGAAAAGTGAGGCCTGTCGGCGCAACAGAAGAGACCATCGTCGATACAAGAGTGATTGCGGCGACCAATCGCGATCTTGCGAGCATGGTTTCGGCAAGTACGTTTCGCGAAGATCTCTATTATCGGATTTCGGTAATCCCCATCGAGCTTCCGCCTTTGCGCGAGCGCGCAGAAGATATTTCCGAGCTCGCGAACCACTTCGTGCAGAAGTTTTGTGAACCAACCGGACGAACGTTGACTATCAGCGAGAATGCGATGCGATTGCTCGAGCGCTATTCCTGGCCGGGAAATGTTCGTGAGTTGGAACATACGATCGAACGTGCAGTCGCACTCGAACGCACCAGTTCGATCGAGCCGGAACGTTTGCCGGAAAAGATCTCAAACTACAATCCGTTTCGCGTTGCGGAGGCAATGGAGTTTCCGGAAGAAGGAATCAACCTCACTGCGCACCTGGACCAACTCGAAAAGACCTACGTCCTCGAAGCTCTGCGTCGCACCGCCGGTAACCAGACGAATGCGGCGGAGTTACTGCGTCTCTCCGTGCGTTCGCTGCGACACTTACTCGATAAACACGGCGCGCGTGGTCTAACTGCGCAGATGCGCGACGAGCGCCGTGGTCCAGATTCCACCCCGCGCCGCCGCGCCACCGATCAAGGCCCTCGCCGCCGCGCTGAAGACTCCAGCGAATTCGCCGCCGGCGCTGGCGAAGGAAACTAGCCACAAAAAGGCACATAAAGCACAAAATGTGTTCTCAATGAGAGTTCTGGCCCTTTCCGGGGCAGATCTGTTTTGTGCCTTTTGTGCTTCTTTGTGGCTTCTGCCGCAAAGCGTCATTTGGCCCGTGCCAGAAATTGTCACGCCCTTCGCCAATCATCCCCGAAACACAAAATTTCGATCAAAAACGATCTCTTTTCCCCTCGTTTTCAAAAAATCCGCGATGGCATACCGGTTGTTTAAGAGACCACCGACACTTCGCGCTTTGCGCGGCTCACAAGCGAACGAAAGCCGGTGGCGCGAGAATTTTAGAAACTGCATCTTTTTAAGGAGCATGAATTAGCATGACTACCAAACGCCAAGAAGGCTTTTCGTTGATCGAACTTCTCATCGTCGTTGCGATTATCGGTATCATCGCCGCGATCGCCATCCCCAACCTCCTTGCTTCACGCCGTGCCGCTAACGAAGGTTCGGCCCAATCTTCTCTGCGTACCCTCCACAGCTCACAGGCCACTTACCAGGCCACAACCGGTAATGGCGCGTATGCAGCGTCGTTGAATGCTCTTCAGACTGCCAACCTGATCGATAGCGTTCTCGGCGGCGGCACTAAGAGCGGCTATGTCTTTACGATGGCCACGGATACCGGCGGCACGGGCGCCAGCGCAGTGTTCGGCACGATCGCTTACCCGACCTCTACCTCAGGTGTGGGCCAGACCGGAACTCGTCGCTTTGGCATCACTGAAGTTGGTGTGATGTATGGCGACACGTTGGGCGCAGCGCCAACAACTAGAGCCGGAATCACGACTGCACCAATGACTCCGCTGGGTAACTAAGTCTCACGAATAGACTGGGGGATGGAGGCAAGCCCTCCATCCTCACCAGTTAGGAAATCGTCGATACTTCGCGCTTTGCGCGGCTCACAAGGACGAAAGCCGTTGGCGCGAGAATTTAGGAAATCTCAATCTTTTTAAGGAGCAAAAATACATGACTAGTAAACGCCAAGAAGGCTTTTCGTTGATCGAACTTCTCATCGTCGTTGCGATTATCGGCATCATCGCCGCGATCGCCATCCCCAACCTCCTTGCTTCACGCCGTGCCGCTAACGAAGGTTCGGCCCAATCCTCTCTGCGTACTATCCATAGCTCACAGGCCACCTACCAGGCCACAACCGGCAACGGCGCGTATGCGGCGGCGTTGTCTGATCTTCAGACCGCTAACTTGATCGATAGCGTTCTCGGCGGCGGCACCAAGAGCGGCTATGTCTTCACGATGGCCACGGATACCGGCGGCACGGGCGCCAGCGCAGTGTTCGGCACAATCGCCTACCCGACCTCTACCTCAGGTGTAGGCCAGACCGGAACCCGTCGCTTTGGTATTACCGAAGTTGGCGTGATGTATGGCGACACGTTGGGCGCAGCGCCAACGACCAGAGCCGGAATCACGACTGCACCGATGGCCCCGCTGGGTAACTAAGCAAGTCTCATGAATAAACTGGAGGATGGAGGCAAGCCCTCCATCCTTTTTTTTACTCACAAAGATTGTCTCCGGAAGAGCTGACAGATTTTGTCACCAGCGTCGCACAGAATAGCTATCTATAGGCTCGAATAACACTGAATGGCCCACATCGCGAGACGTTTTTTGTTGTTCCCTTTGGCATAGATCTTGTTTTCTAGTTTGCCCAGAAACCGAATGCCGCTGCATGAGACAGCGTGGAAGTGAATCGGTTTCCAGAGGAGTTGACATGAAGAATAAACGCCCAAATGGTTTTTCGCTGATCGAATTACTAATCGTAGTTGCGATTATCGGTATCATCGCCGCTATCGCCATCCCCAACTTGCTCGCTTCGCGTCGAGCAGCGAATGAAGGATCGGCCCAGTCATCACTCCGTACAATCCATAGTGCTCAGGTGGTGTATCAAGCAACGGCAGGAGCCGGGGCTTTCGCCGGGACCCTCGCAGCATTGCGGACTCAGACTCTGACGGACACTGTATTGGGTAGCGGTAACAAGAGCGGATACCACTTCGAGATTGTCGAACAAGCGGGCAGTGGCTCCACTGCCGTGTTCGGCGTTTATGCATTTCCCCTCATCACCACCGGTGTAGCACAGAGCGGCACTCGCACCTTTGGGACTACTGAAGACGGCATCATGCACGGCGACGCCGACCTGAGCGCCGTACCAAGCACCATTGCAGACATTCGTGCCTTACCAGTTCTCGGAAACTAAGACATTGCCGATCGCCGATTGTCGATTGCCGATTGAAGTAACCGCCGGTTCAAACAGAGCGGCGATCGGCAATTGGCACCCGGCGATCGTATTCGCCGTCTCTTTTGCCATCATCGTTCCCGCGATTATGTGGGGAATTCCTTCTAACCTCGACCTCATAAATCACTTTCGTTACGCCCTTCCCTTTCACGACGCAATAGCTGCTGGTGATCTGTATCCCGGGTGGTTGGCCGAGTCGAATGGGGGATACGGCGATCCAAGCTTTCGCTTTTATCCTCCCGGACTCTATTACCTTCTTGCAGCAGCTCGGTTCACAATCGGCAACTGGTATGGCGCAACTCTAGTAACCTTTGTGGCGCTATCGATAACCAGTGGATTAGGAATGTACTTTTGGGCCAAGTCGATCCTGCCGTCTTCGAGCGCAGTATGGGCCAGTGTCTTTTACGCTTTAGCTCCTTACCATCTTAATCAGCTTTACCAGGCACTGTTGTTGGCCGAATGGGCCGGCAGTGCGATCTTGCCTTTCGTCTTCGGATTCGTCGAAAGAGTTTGCGAGCGAGGCAGGCGAAGAGACATTGCGGGGCTCGCCGCAAGTTATGGCCTGTTGCTATTCACACATCTGCCACTGGCAGTGATTGGCTCACTCGCTCTGCTCGTTTATTCGCTGGCACGAATTGGTGGAACGGACAAGATTCGCAAGCTCACCAGGCTCTCGTTGGGAGCGGGCCTGGGGTTGGCCGTCAGCGCAGTTTACTGGGTAACAATGGTTGCGGAAGCCGGCTGGATTGGAGCTAACGAGGTCCAACGTGATTCGTCGGTTGATTATCGATTGAACTTTCTCTTCTCGACGTTCTCTCCCGACAATCTCAACGTCTGGTGGATGAACATTATCGCACTGATGACGGTGCTGTTATTCGTGCCTGCTTTCTTACTTATCTTCAAGCGCGGAGCATCGCTCAAACCAGTCGTCGTGCTGACGGCCTTTGCCGTTCTCATGTCAGTTCCTCTGAGTCTTCCAATATGGAAGTTGCTGCGACCATTGCAGGAGACACAATTTCCCTGGCGCTGGCTGGTCCTGATTTCAATGGGAGGCTCGATCCTTGCCGCCGCCGGTCTACCGCTGCTGACAGGCTCCGAAAGGAAGCTTGATCGCGCAAAACGGATCGCTATCTGCGGCGCGATGGCGATATCAGTTGTGTTTACGCTTTCGCATGTGGTGCGTGAGGCTGTGTACTTTCCACCGCAGAGATTTGAAACGATGCTCACAGATGTCCGCGGGTCCGCGTGCGTAAACTACTGGTTTCCTATCTGGGCACGCGCAGGAATCAGGAAAATGCCGGCTGAAGTCGAAGCGGCAGATCGATCGGTGGTGGTTACTTCATGGCAGCCGGAGCATCGAAAGTTTTCAGTGGCCGCGGGAGCAGCGACTGAAGCACGTGTCCGGACTTTCTACTACCCGCACTGGACCGCAACCAGTGAAGGCGCGGTTTTGGCAACGCGGCCAGACAACGACGGCGCGTTACTAATTGCGCTTCCCCAGCAGGCCACTTCCGTCAATCTCGACTTTCGTGAGCCGCGAAAAACTAAATTCTCTACAACAACCAGCTTGGGCGGTTTAATCATCATCGGTGCGATGGTCCTACCGTTCAGGCGGAAACAAAAGCGACAATGAAACCAGCGCTCGAGTTACCGACCAATGCAACGGCGTGGCAAGCACGGCTTGGCGTTTCCGAACGCCAGCAGCAGGAACACTACGACAACATCGCCGCCGACTACGAGGCACACTACAGCGACGAGTGGAGCGTTGAGTATCGCCGGAAGTTTATTTACGAACCGATGTTTGAAGGTTTGCATCTTTCGGGGATGAGAGTGCTCGACGCCATGTGCGGGAGCGGTCAAACTACTGACTACCTGCTTGCACGCGGCGCCAGCGTGACCGGACTGGATATTTCAAACGAAGTTATCGACGCGTTTGAAACGCGCTGGAGTAACGCAATGGCGATTAAGAGATCGCTGCTCGATTCGGGGCTGCCGGACGAGAGTTTTGATTGCGTCGCAGTGGTAGGCGGGCTGCATCACATTCATCCCAACGTCAAATGCGCGGTCCGGGAGATTCATCGGGTGCTGAAACCTGGCGGACACTTCTGTTTTATGGAGCCCCATAGTGGTTCGCTTCCTGATATTATTAGACGTGTTTGGTATCGCTTCGATCGGTTCTTTTCCGATAATGAAGCGTCAATTGATATAGCCGCGCTACAAAAGGATTTTGGTAATAGCTTTGAACTCAAGCAGGCGAAGTACCTCGGCAACTTTGCGTTTCTGCTTGTCTTAAACTCACTGATCTTTCGCATTCCACCGGGCGCTAAGAAATCTTTTGCGCCCTTGTTGATGAAACTCGAACCGCTGGTCAACAAACTGCAAACTAAACTCACGTCGTGTTTTGTTGTAACGCAATGGCAGAAGACTTAAACACAAAGGCACTAAGACACAAAGTGCCACACAGCTTTGTGTCTTTGTGACTTTGTGGTCAATAAATCCTCTAAGTAACAGTGGAAACAACCGCATCTATCGCACAATCAAACACTCGCGCCGCAACCAGGCATGGCCGGTTCTGGCGCATAACGGCGATCGCGCGTAACGCTTTTCGTGAAGCCGTTCGCGATCGTGTCCTCTATAACCTCGTCCTCTTCGTCTTGTTGCTGACCGGCGCTTCGATCTTCATCGGCGAATTGTCAGGCGGCCAGGAACGAAAGGTGATCGTCGATCTCGGGCTCAGCGCGATGTTGCTCTTCGGAGTGTTCATCGCGATATTCGTCGGCGTCGGACTCGTCTACAAAGAAATCGAGCGCAGGACGATTTACGCAGTCTTTTCGAAGCCTGTTGGGCGTGGCGAGTTCCTTGTTGGAAAGTATTTTGGACTCTGTCTCACGTTGCTGGTAAACGTGTTGGTGATGGCGGTGGGAGTTTCTCTAGCACTCGTTTACGTTAGCCATGGCTGGGACCCTTTGATTCTTACGATCTGGCCGGCGGTCTTGTTGATCTACATGGAGCTGATGCTCCTGACCGCAGTTGCGCTTCTCTTTTCTTCATTCTCATCGCCGGCGCTCTCCGCTCTGTTGACGTTCCTGGTCTTCATCATCGGTCACTTCAGTGCCGACTTAAAAAGTCTCGCCGGCTCGCTGGGAAGCTCCAGCGCACGCTGGCTGTTCACGGGTTTGTATTACCTGCTGCCTAATCTTGCGAACTACAGTTTTATTACTCCCGCTGCTCACGGGCGTGCGCCCTCACCGGGTTTTGTCTTTGCAACTGCACTGTACGCGTTCATTTACATCGTCGTGGTTCTTTCCGCTGCGACACTCGTCTTCAGCCGCCGCAACTTCAAATAACGATGGCCAAAGACATAAACGATCGAACGAGGACTATCATTCTGGGGCTGGTCGTCCTGGTCGGAATAACGTGCGCAGCGCTGCTCGTTAGCTGGATGGATACGTTGCGGCCTCCGGATGATCCGTATGCCATTGATGAGAGTCTTTATCTCAACGGAAAGACTGCGCGAAGAATCAGTCTGAGCTTCAATGGTCTGGCCGCTGACTGGTACTGGATGCGTTCACTTCAATACGTCGGCAAGAAGATCCTCAGCGTGCCCGAAGATGTTCCGATCGACAACATGGGCCAGCTCCAGATGAGTTTACTCGCCCCATTGTTGGACACGGCGACGACGCTGGATCCCGAGTTTCTCGATCCGTACGAATACGCAGCCGTCGTTTTGCCGTCAGTTGACGTACAAGAGGCGATTCGCATCACGCAGAAAGGCATTGCGGCCAATCCGAACGCATGGAGGCTCTATCAACACCTCGGATACATCTACTGGCAGCAGCATGATTACCAGGCCGCCGCTGAAACTTACGGGCGCGGAGCGCAGATTCCGGGCGCGCCGGCGTGGATGGAGGCGATGAAAGCCAAGATGGCGGCTGACGGCGGTAGCCGCGCGACGGCCCGCGAGATCTATACGCAGATGTACGAGCAGTCTAGTGATGAGCAGGTCAGGGACATGGCCCACAAGCGGCTGTTGCAACTGGACTCACTGGACCAGCGAGACGTTTTGCGAAAACTCTTGAGCGCGTATCAAGCACGCGCCGGAAGGTGTCCAAACAGTTGGAAGGAGCTTGAGCCGGTATTCCGCACTGTTCGAGTGCCCATCGATGCGTCGGGCGCTCCACTCGATCCCACGGGCATTCCTTACAATTTGCAGAGAGACACGTGTGAAGTCGAGTTAAATCCTAAATCGGAAATCCCAGTGAAATAAAAATGCGAGTTATCGAAATCAAACACCTGACGAAGGATTACGAAGTGGGCTTTTGGCGCAAACGCAAAGTGCGAGCGCTCGATAATCTTTCGCTGTCAATTGACCGTGGCCAGATCTTCGGCTTTCTCGGCGCCAACGGCGCCGGAAAAACGACCACGCTGAAGCTCCTCATGCGCCTGATCTTTCCGACAGGTGGGACTGCGAAAATTCTGGGTCGCGACATCCAGGACGTGAGCATGCATGAACGTATCGGCTACCTGCCTGAGAACCCGTACTTCTACGACTACCTTACCCCGCGTGAGTTTCTCGACTATTGCGCCGAGATCTTCGGGTTTCCTGCTGCTGAACGAAAGAAGCGCGCCGCGGATCTGCTCGCCCGCGTCAAGCTCGACGAGAAGCGCTGGGATACACAACTGAGAAAGTTTTCGAAAGGCATGCTTCAGCGAGTGGGCCTCGCGCAATCACTGATAAACGATCCGGAGATTGTTTTTCTGGACGAGCCTATGAGCGGTCTGGACCCGGTTGGTCGTCGTGAAGTGCGCGACCTGATTGCCGAACTTCGAGACGAAGGCAAGACTGTCTTCATGTGCTCTCACATACTGTCCGACATCGAGGTGCTGTGCGATCGAGTTGCCATTCTCAAGCGAGGCCGTCTGGCTCAGGTCGGCTATCTCGACGAGCTGCGTCGTAAAACCGAAGGTCCGAACCGGATGGAAGTCATGGCCACCGGTGCCGACGCGCGGAAGTTAAGTAAGTATCTTCCTAAAACGGAAATTGCTCCGACGCCAAGAGGACTGCGAATCGAATTAGCTTCCGAAGATGAAATCGATGAAGTGTTGGCAGCGTTGAGGAAAGCAGGCGGGAAGATTATTTCCGTTCAGCCGGTCAAACAATCGCTCGAAGAACTCTTCCTGAATTGAGCCACAAAGAAGCACCAAAAGCACAAAATGATTCTTTGTGCTTTTTTGTGGTCCTACTCCTTGAACTTAAACCCCGTCACTTCCATCTTGATATTCGCGCGGGCGTCAGTGTCGCTCATACCCTCTAACATCACTGCCACCTGCATCGTCTTATTCGGCGCTAGTTCCGCCTGACGCGTGGGAACGACAATAACCGTTCTCTGTTTCACCGGCTGCCCCTGGTAATCGACAACTGCTGCCCGCATCTCGAGTCCGTTCAGAGTCTTTCCCGTCAGATTACGGACAGTCGTTTGCAAACTCATGACGATGTCGCCCAACGCGCGCTTCGCTTCCGTCGCTTCCGGATCGTCGAGAACGATTTGAGATTTGTACTGCTCAAATTGTGGTGAACCCGCGCGAATCGCACCCGTAAGTGTCGGTTCGGCGGTCCTGCCGCCGCCGGCCCGCATCAAGAGATAAAAGAGGAGTGCGATAACCACAGCGGCCGCCACGGCCACGCCGATGATGAGGGTTCGATTCGATTCGCTTGCTTCAATCCGCCGATCTGGGACTGCCATAGTGGAAGAATTGTAGAGGACGTGAAAACAGTTTTGCAATTAAGTCAGTGGGATCTTCGGTAGGAATTCAAATTAAAGAGAGATGAACAAGTCAGGAAGGGAGGCTTGCCCCCGCTCTTGAATTGAGTCCGACAGCGGGGGGCAAGCCTCCCTTCCTAACTGTTCAGTTCTCAGCCAGCAGTTGCGCAATCAACTGTTCCAGCTCGTTGAAATCGATCGGTTTCGTAATGTAGCTGTTGCACCCGGCTTCAATCGCTTCCGACTGAAAGTCAGACGAATCGTGAGCGGAAACCGCGATGATCGGCGTCCGCCGGCAATCCGGGAGTTTACGGATTAACCGGGTCGCAGCCAGGCCATCGATGACCGGCAGACTGAGGTCCATGAGAATGAGGCGCGGCGACTCAGCCCGAGCAACCTTCACCGCCTCGTCGCCATTCGTCGCTTCCACCACCCGATAACCCGACATCTCCAGCAGGCGTCGCATCATAAACCGGTTATCTTCGGTGTCTTCCACCAGCAAAACCATAACTGGCTCGTCCTTCTTTTTCATTTCCGATCCTTCGTCCGCGCTCAATCGAAACTACTTTTTGAACCGGAATTTGCTCTCCAAGTCATTGATTTTACTGTATCACTAGAATACGGAAGACTTTTTTGGTAATATCCCGCATCGAAACGCAACACAAAAAAATCTTAGGCCAGCGTTCAATTCATACACTCGAACTGGCCGTGCGGTTTCCTTCCCCCTGTGGCCCCTTTAAGAGCTTTGGAGAGATTTGCACCTGATGAAGACTGCAATGTCGAAGCCCGAAGAGACTGAGCGACTCCAAGACCTCGGGCGAGCTTCAATGCAAATAGTTCATGACCTCAAGAATCAGCTCAATGGTCTCAAACTCTATGCCACGTTCCTGCGACGCAGGATTGAGAAGAGCGAGCGTCCCGAGGATGAACAGGAAACCATTGGCAAATTGATCGGCGGACTCGATCGCGCGGCTGAGGACCTGTCGGCCATTGTGCGATACGCCCAGCCGGTGGAGTTGAAAAAGCAACCCGGATTCGAAATCGATAAAGTGCTGCGCACGATCTGCGCAAACTTCGAGTCGCAAATAGTTTGGAACGAGGGTTCAGATGTTGTTCAGGGCAATTTCGATCACTTCAAGCTTACCGATGCTTTGAAGTGGTTATGCGCCGGGGCCTTGAAGCACCGGCAAAACGAAAATGAAGCCGGTCAGATTACGGTAAGCACGAGGGTAAACGACTCCGGGCAAGCCGTGCTTGAGTGGTCGGGCTTGCGCCAACTGGATCGCGATCCTTTTCGTTCATTTGCGGGAAGCGACGAGGTGAAACTGGCATTGGCGGCAAAGATAATCGAGGCCCACGGCGGGTCGGCAAAATTCATCGACCGGAAGTTTGTGGTTGAGCTTCCACTTAATAACAAGGAGTGAGCAATCATGCCCCAAGGCGTAGCGATTTCGAGAGAGGAGAAAAAGGTGGAGAACAAAGAAGTGCGGATTCTTGTTGTAGACGACGAACCAACGATGGCCGATTCGCTACGGCAAAACTTCGTTGAGGAAGGATACTCCGTCGATACTGCTCCCACCGGAGCGGCCGCCATCGAGCTCTTTGATCAGGGCGGGCATCACCTGGCGATCTGCGATTTGCAACTGCCGGACATGGATGGACTGGAAGTGCTGCGGCACATGAAGGACGCGCGGCCAACGACAGAAGTGATCGTCGTCACCGGTTACGGGTCGGTGCAAAAAGCTGTCGAGGCGACAAAGGCCGGCGCTTTTTATTTCGTCGAGAAGCCTTTCGATTTCGATCAGCTTCAGCCGTTGGTGGAGAAGGCACTCGAACGTCGTGAACTGGTTGCTGAAACCGCCAACATGCGGCGCCAGCTTTCTACTCGCGCTGAGTATTTCAACATCATCGGCGCGTCGAAGCCGATGCAGCAGATCTACGAAACGATCGAGTCGGTGGCAAAATCCGACGCGAATGTTCTGATTGTCGGCGAGTCAGGCACAGGCAAGGAACTAATTGCCAATGCTATTCATTACCAGTCACTGCGTTCGAAGAAACCATTTATTAAAGTTAACTGCGCCGCACTGCCGAAGGAACTGATCGAATCAGAGCTGTTTGGTCACACCAAGGGCGCGTTCACCGGTGCACATGCCGACAAGGAAGGCCTCGTGCAACACGCCGCCGGCGGTTCGCTGATGCTCGATGAGATTGCGGAGATGCCGATCGAGTTGCAGCCGAAGCTGTTGCGTGTGTTGCAGGAACGAAGTTACCGCAAGATTGGATCGGAAAAGACTTACGCTGTTGATTTCCGTCTGGTGTGTTCCACCAACAGGCCGCCCGCGGACGCGATACGCGATGGATTGCTCCGCGACGATCTTTTTTATCGCATCTCGACGATCACCATTCACGTTCCGCCTTTGCGCGAGCGCAGTGAAGACATTCAACTGTTAACGGAACACTTCCTGCACATGTACGCGCAGAAGTATGAGCGACCGATCACGGGAGTTTCGCAGGCAGCTTATCAAAGACTATTTGGCCACTCCTGGCCGGGAAACGTGCGTGAGTTGCAAAACGTGATCGAACGCGCCGTGCTGTTGGCAAAAGACAAGCAGATTGAACCGATCGACCTGCCTTTCGACAACGGTTCATTGCCGGAAGGAACGTCGGCTAACGTGCAATGGGACGTTCCACCAAACATGACGCTTGAAGATATTGAGCGTCTGGTGATAGAAAGAACACTGCAGCGAACCGGGGGGAACAAGCAGGCGGCGGCGAATCTTTTGGGAATTTACCGCCCGCGTCTTTACAGCAAGATCAGAAAATACAATATCGACGTGCCGTCATTAGTGTCGGCATGAGTTGCAAACTCTGCGTTCTCTGCGTATCTCCGCGATCTCTGTGTTAAAGACTATTATTAACGCAGAGATCGCGGAGATACGCAGAGAACGCAGAGCAAACGGAAGATGACCAATCCCCCAGCGCTCCCCCACACGACACGTCTGCGTGGCATCGATGCGCTTCGGGGTGCGGCGGCTTTGGGCGTTGTCTTCTATCACGCCGTCGAACAAGGCACGAAAGTTCTTCCCAACAATCTCCTCCAGTATCCAATTCGCCTGGTCCAATTCGGTAGTTCGTTTGGCTACATTGGTGTCTTTCTGTTCTTCGTCATTTCAGGGTTCTGTATCCACTTGCAATGGGCCAGGGCCAAAGCCGCCGGAACAGAGCCTGAGATTCACTTCGGTTCGTTCTGGAAAAGAAGAATTCGCAGGCTCTATCCGCCCTACTTAATCACGCTGCTGCTGTTTCTGTTGCTGACTGCCGGGACCACCGGTCTTAACCTCACATACTTCTTCGTCTACGACATCGTTATGCATTTGCTGATGCTTCACAACCTCGATCCGAACACCTGTTACACGATCAACGGCGTGTTTTGGACGTTGGCGATTGAAGAGCAACTCTATCTCGCTTACTTCCTCCTGCTGTTCTTGCGAATCCGTTGGGGCTGGGGAATAACCCTCACAGTTTGTCTTTTGGCGCGCCTCGGCTGGATGGTGTTTGGCCATGTCGTGCGGGTAAAAACAGGCTTCGGCATACTAGTGCCCGAATCCGCGGCAGCGCACTGGTTTACCTGGGCACTCGGCGCGATGGGCGTGGAGGTTATGTTTGGATTGATTAGACTGCGTGGCTGGTCACGCGATCTGCGGCTGGCGACGGTGCTGATCGTCACAGCTTCAGTGTTATCGTTTTACCTGCCGGTCATTTCCAGGATGTGGCTGCACAACTCGAGCTGGTTTTTGATTCATCCGCTGTGGGGCCTCGGGTTCTTCATCGTCGTGAACCGAGTCGTGCTTGCCGAACAAAGCTGGCTGCGCGAGGCAAAGCTGCCTTCGCTCGTTTCACTATTCGCAACGCTGGGAATTTTCTCCTATTCCATCTACCTGACTCACGAACTGGTGATCATGCAGTCGTGGCGATGGACTAACCCTGGCTGGCTGCAACTCGCCAATGTGTTCGTCGTCATTGTCCCGGCGACGGTCATCTTCGCGTGGATCTTCTTCTGGTTTTGTGAGAAGCCGTTCATGGTCCGCCGCATTCCTTCACAAAAAGCTTCATTCGCAAAAGCTGGAACAAATCAACAAGATAGAACAAGTCAGGAAGAGGGGCTTGCCCCCGCTCTTTAACTCAGTCTTAACAGCGGGGGCAAGCCACCCTTCCTGACTTGTTCTGTCCTGCTCTGCTAAACTGCTTCACAATTGCTCAAACTGGTCCACGGAGGAATCTCTGCACTTGCGTCTCTTACAACTGTTCGCACTTATTTCTGTGTTAGTTTCGATCACCGCTTTTACTTCCCAACAACCACAACACCCTGCTCCCATCGCTCAACCACTCGCGTCTCCGACGCCGACGCCAACCCCTCTGCCGCCGCCTACAGTTAAGATTGACGGTTATGGCACTGCCGCTGCGCGCATCATCGGCGCAGCGCTCACAAGTGACCGGGCTTATTCAAGGCTCGCGCACCTGACTGACCATATCGGCAATCGTCTAAGCGGCTCGAAGAGTCTCGAGCAGGCAATCGAATGGGCCGTTGCTGAAATGAAACGCGATGGCCTGGACAATGTACGTGCTGAGAAAGTAATGGTGCCGCATTGGGTCCGCGGCGAAGAGAGTCTCGAAATGTTAACGCCCGTGCCGAGAAAACTACAGATGCTGGGACTGGGCAACAGTATCGGCACGCCGGCTGAAGGCATCTCAGCGGAAGCTGTCGTCGTGCGCAACTTCGGCGAGCTCGATCGTCTTGGCGAGCAGGTGCGCGGAAAGATCGTCGTCTACAACGCGCCGTTTGTAGATTACGGAGAAACCGTCCGGTACCGGTTGCAAGGTGCGTCACGAGCGGCGCGCTACGGTGCGGTGGCTGCGCTCGTGCGCTCGATCACGCCGGTAAGTCTGCAAACACCACACACCGGTGCAATGCAGTACGACGAAAACCAACCAAAGATTCCGGTGGCAGCGATCACGATCGAAGCAGCGGAGTTTTTGCAGCGCATGAACGATCGCAATGATCGTCCAACACTGCGACTGAAAATGGAAGCGAAGTTCCTGCCCGATGCTGAATCGGCAAACGTGATCGCCGAGATTAAAGGCTCCGAGAAGCCGGATGAAGTGGTTGTTATCGGCGGCCATTTTGATTCGTGGGACGTTGGCCAGGGTGCACATGACGACGGTGGTGGCGCTATCGTGTCGTGGGAGACGGTCCGGTTGCTAAAAGAGCTCGGGCTGCGGCCGCGCCGGACGATTCGTGCTGTGCTTTTCACTAACGAAGAAAACGGACTTCGCGGCGGCAATGCGTATCGGGATGCTCATCGAGCAGAGAAACACATCTTCGCGATCGAGTCGGATTCGGGTGTTTACAGGCCGGAAGGCTTCGGACTTGCAGCGACCGCGCCCTTGCAAGTGCGGTCCAATCTTCAGGAGATCGCGAAACTTCTCTCCGGCATCGGCTCTGATCGTATTGCTGCTGATGGCGGTGGGGCTGATATTGGCCCAATCATGCGTGAGGGAGTTGTGGGGGCAAGTCTGGATGTCGATGGAACACACTACTTCGACATTCATCACACTCAGTCCGACACGCTCGACAAGGTCAATCCACGCGAGCTCGCGCTTTGCGTGGCGACGATGGCCGTGATGGCGTATACAGTCGCCGATTTGCCGGAACCTTTGAACCACAGATAACACGGATCATTAATACCGATCCGCGCCGATCTGTATTTAAATCCGTGTTATCCGTGGTTAGTCTAGTTGATAAGTAGCGACGCTGGTTGGGGTCTCGAAACATCGCACTTTATAAATCTGCACGCGCTCATCTCCGACGCGCTTCCCCACGCGCTCCAGCACGTACTTCGCGAGATTCTCCGCGGAGGGCTGCAAGTCGTCGAAAGGAGGCAGCTCGTTGATGTTTCGATGATCGAGATACGCTACAACCTCGTCCGCGGCTGCTTTCAACTCCACGAAATCAACTAACAACCCGATATTATCCAGCTCACGCCCGCGCGCGTAGATCTCGATCTTGTAATTGTGGCCGTGCAGATTCTCACACTTGCCCTTGTAGCCGCGCAGTTGGTGCGCGCTGGAGAAATGCCGCTCGATCATGACCTCGAATTGCCCTGGCATAGTTAATCCACAGATTACGCCGATTACGCTGATTTAACAAAATCTGTGTAATCTGTGGAAAAGAACGTGGTGAGATCTGACATCCGCGAAGTCACCCTGCACGGCGGCAGGCTCTGTAAAAACGTTCGCCCATAGCCTTTCGTTCGCAGACGCGGATCGAGTATCGCCAACACACCGCGATCGGTCGTGCTGCGAATCAATCGCCCCAGCCCCTGCTTCAACGCGATGATCGCCTGCGGCACGCTGTACTGATAAAAACTCGAGCCACCGCTGTCTTCAATGTATCTCTGCCTCGCCGCAACGATCGGATCAGTCGGAACTGCAAACGGCAGCTTGTCGATAATCACGCACGACAACTGTTCGCCGCGCACGTCAACGCCCTGCCAGAAACTCGACGTCGCAAACAAGACAGCGTTGGGTGTCTCGCGAAAGCGTTTGAGTAGTTGTCCTTTTGAAGCACTGCCCTGGACCAGGCACGGATAGTCAATCTCAGACCAGACGTTCTCATAGAGCGCCTGCATGCCCGCCAAACTCGTCGATAAAACAAACGCTCGGCCTTCGGTAGCATTCAGAATCCGTGTGACTTCAGCGGCGGCGGCTGTCGCCCACTCGCGGTCTCGCGGATCGGGCATCTTTGCCGGCAGGTACAGAATCGCCTGGCTCTGGTAATCGAAACTCGATTCGGCAATCAGATCGTCAGCCGTGTCTAAACCAAGACGGTCGCGAATAAAGGCAAAGTTTCCACCGCTCGAGAGTGTTGCCGAAGTCAACACAACTGTCGGCACCTCTTCAAACAACTTGTCTTGCAGGAGCCCAGCTACGTCGATCGGCGATGCGCGCAAGAACACACCGCGGTTGCGCCGTTCGAGCCAGTAAACGAATTTCTTGTCAGTGCCGGTGACGATAAACTCAAGCTCAAAACGAATCTCACGCAGCCGGCGAATCAGGCTCTCAACCTCAGGCGGTTTTTCCTTAAGCGCATCGAGCGTCGTTTCGGTGCGTGTTATGGCGCCTTCAAGCACGACATACAATTCGCCCAGCCGAGTCGCTTCCAGCTCGCCGTCTTTATTTTTCCTGGCAAACGTTCCGGGAATTATCGGATAACGACCATCTTCACCACGTCCATCGCGAAAACCCATCCAGAAGTCTTCGGAAAACCGGGAAAGACGAGCAGCACTGTGCGTTAGCTCTTTATCGACTTCAGCGTCTTCGATAGTCAGCATCCCGAGATCGCGCACGAGATCTTCAATCTGATAGTTTGAAACCTGTGCGCCGAAATATTCGGACGCAACCTCTTCAACCAGGTGCGCCTCGTCGAGAATCACGGCGGTGTACTCGGGCAGCACCGATCCGTAGTTGCTGCCGCGCAAACTCAGATCGGCGAAGAAGAGATGATGATTGACGACGACGATGTCCGCTTCCTGCGCGCGGTTACGCATGCGGGTGATGAAGCAGGGATCGAAGTCAGGACACTTCTGGCCGAGACAAGACTCCGAGCGAGCATCGATGTGCCGCCAGGTTGATAACGACTCCGGCAGATTCGCGAGCTCCGCTCGATCGCCGGTTTCACTCTCTTTCGACCAGTGCTCGACTTCATCGAAGTAATCGACTTCGTCGAGACCTTCCAACACCGGCATTGATTGGGCACGCGCGAGGCGGTTGAGGCAAACGTAATTGTTTCGACCTTTCATGTAGGTCGCTGAGAACGGCCTGGGCAGGATGTTCTGGAGAAAAGGAATGTCTTTCTCCATCAACTGTTCCTGCAAATTCTTGGTGCCGGTGGAGACGATAACGCGACCATTGCCACCGAGGGCGGCGGCCACTGCGGGCACGAGATAAGCGAGCGTCTTACCGGTGCCTGTTCCCGCCTCGACAATCAGGTGGCGCTTCTCCTCGAACGCGCGCATCACCGCCCGCGCCATCTCAATCTGGCCCGGCCGGTATTCATATTCAGGATGCGCCCGCGCAATCAAACCTTCGGGGCCAAACACTTCAAGCATAGCTTTTGACAGGATTTACAAGATTTACAAGATCAAAAGCAATCCTGCAAATCATGTAAATCCTGTAATCCTGTCTACTCAATGTTGACGAATCATGCGTTTCGGATACAGTGGAAATCGCGCCGTGAGATCGGCGACCGCTCGCTTTACCTTGTTCCTCACCTCCTCCGATTGCGGGGCGTGAATTACCTCGGCGATCAATTGGCCAATCTCCCGCATCTCCGCTTCTTTCATCCCGCGCGTGGTGACGGCGGGTGTGCCGATACGCAATCCCGAAGCTACGAAAGGTTTGTTCTGATCGAACGGAATCGTGTTCTTGTTCACGGTGATCAACGCGGCTTCGAGCGCCTTCTCCGCGTCCTTGCCGGTGATGCCTTTGCCGTCCATCCAAACGTCAACCAGCATCAGGTGATTGTCAGTGCCGCCGGAGACAAGTCGCAGTCCCTGCTCCTGTAGTTCGCTCGCCAGCGCTGTCGCATTCTTCAAAATCTGGCGCTGATACTCTTTGAAATCCTCGCGCAACGCCTCGCCAAACGCCACTGCCTTCGCCGCGATGATGTGGACCAGTGGGCCACCCTGCACACCCGGAAACACTCTGCGATCGATCTCTTTTGCATGCTCCTCACGGCAAAGGATCAAACCGCCGCGTGGGCCACGCAGTGTTTTGTGAGTCGTGGTCGTTACGTAATCGGCATGCGGCACCGGTGACGGATGTAACCCCGCCACAATCGGCCCGGCGATGTGCGCGATGTCAGCAAACATGCGTGCGCCGACACTGCGAGCGATCTGTCCGATGCGTTCGAAGTCGATGATTCGCGGATAAGCCGACGCGCCACAGACGAGCAGTTTTGGTCGATGCGTTTCCGTGATCTTTTGCAACTCGTCGTAGTCGATCTGCTCGGTCTCTCTCGACACACCGTAATCGGCGACCTTGTAACTGAACCCTGAGAAATTCAATGGATGGCCGTGAGTAAGATGGCCGCCGTGCGAAAGGTTCATTCCCAGGATCTGATCGCCATACTGGATCGCCGCCAGATACACCGCCATGTTTGCCTGCGCACCGCTGTGCGGTTGCACGTTGGCATGATCTGCACCAAACAACTCTTTCGCGCGATCGATAGCCGTTTGCTCGACGACGTCAGTCCATTCACACCCGCCGTAGTAACGCTTACCTGGATACCCCTCGGCATACTTGTTAGTGAACACTGATCCAGCAGCTTCGAGCACGGCCTCGCTAACAAAGTTCTCCGAGGCAATGAGCTCCAGGCCATTAGCCTGCCGCTTCACTTCGTTGTCTATGGCACCGGCGATGATTGAATCGACTTCGGCGAGTGATGAGTTTCTGTTCATTTAGCTTCTTTCCACCTCGGAGATTTTGTTAACGCGAACGGCGTGACGGCCACCTTCAAAGTCCGTCGCAAACCATGCGCGCACGATCTTCGGAATATCGGCGGGAGGAGTGGTGCGCGCGCCGATTGCCAGCACATTTGCGTCATTGTGTTGGCGTGCGAGTCGTGCAGTCTCTTCCGACCATGCAACAGCCGCGCGAACACCGTGGACCTTGTTGGCAGTGATCGCCATCCCCGTGCCGGAGCCACAAACCAGGAGGCCTTGTTCAACTCGACCGTGCGCAACTTGCTCTGCAACCTTCCGCGCATAGTCGGGGTAATCAACTGACTCTTCAGACCCGGTGCCGAGATCTTCAAACTCAACACCCAGATCGGCAAGGAGTGCCTTCAAGCGCTCCTTCTCGGCATAACCAGCATGATCGCTTGCGAGTGCAATTCTCATGTTTCAGAGCCTTCGTGGAGTGATGCTAGAAAGAAGCGTGATGGTAACTCAGGCGTCCTCGCGCCGCAAAGTTATCCGTATTTATCCCGTATTATCCGTGGTGAGGTTTGCCTTAGTCGCAGTTGCTAAGCGAGAATGCCAAATCTATGCGCTGGTCACGATACTTTATTCCCACTCTACGCGAAGACCCGGCTGATGCCGAAGTCATTTCGCACAAGCTTCTCTTACGCGCTGGTTTCATCCGCCAATTGGCGGCTGGCATCTATTCCCTCTTGCCGTTGGGCCAGCGTGTCGCACTCAAGGTTATGCAGATCCTGCGTGAAGAAATGAACGCTATTGGCGGCCAGGAGTTTTACCTGCCTGCCCTTCAACCCGCCGAGATCTGGCAGGAGTCAGGCCGCTGGGACGCAATCGGCGACGAGATGTTTCGTCTGAAAGATCGCAAGGGCACCGACATGTGTCTCGGCATGACGCATGAAGAAGTCTTCACTACGATCGCGCGCAGCGAGATTCGCTCGTACAAACAACTGCCGCAGGTTTGGTACCAGATTCAGATCAAGTTTCGCGATGAAGCGCGCCCGAAATCCGGACTCATGCGCGTGCGCAGCTTCATTATGAAAGACGCCTACACGTTTGACGTGGATCGGGCGGGGCTGGATAAATCATTTCTGGACCAGCGGGAGGCGTACAAGAACATTTTCACTCGCTGCGGCCTGAAGTTTTTGATCGTCGAAGCCTCGTCGGGTTCAATGGGTGGATCGGAATCGAACGAGTTTATCGCGCGGACTTCGGCGGGCGAAGATCTGATTGTCCATTGCTCGAACTGTGGCTACGCGGCCAACCTTGAAAAAGCAACCTCCCGCTTGAGGGAGATCGCGGATGAAGCCGGACCAGATGCGCCCGAAGAGTTTCCGACACCTGGCGTTCGCACGATTGAGGATCTGATCTCGTTTCCCGGGGGCGCGGAAGCATCGCGCCAGATCAAGTCGCTTGTTTTCTTCGCGACGATCGAAGGCGAGCAACGTCCGGTGCTGGTCTTACTCCGCGGCGATCATCAACTGCATGAAATTAAACTCGTGGACAGCTTGCACGCGACCGCCGTGCGGCCTGCACACCCCGAGGAGATACGCGACCTGCTCGGGGCTGGCGCGGGAAGTCTCGGCGGTGTCGGCGCGAAAGCGAAGTCACCGCACCTGCGCATCGTCGCTGATTCGGCGTTGAAGAACCGGCGCAACATGACGACCGGCGCAAACAAAGACGATCACCACCTCAGGGGCGTTAATATCGCGAGAGATATTCAAGTCGATGAATACTTCGATCTGCGCACCGTCGAAGCGGGCGAAGGCTGTCCAAGATGTGAAACCGGCGTGCTCGAAATATTCAAGGGCATGGAGATTGGACACATTTTCAAGCTCGGTACGAAATACTCAGAATCGATGGGGGCAACCGTGCTGAACCAGGAAGGCAAAGAAGTTCCAATTGTAATGGGTAGCTACGGCATCGGCGTGGAACGAATACTCAGTGCCACTGTCGAGCAACAACACGACGCGGATGGAATCATTTGGCCAAGGTCGCTGGCGCCGTTTGATGTGATAGTTACGATCACAAACATGAAGCAGGACGAAGTGCGTGAAGCAGGCGAGAAGCTCTATCGGGATCTGCAACAAGCCGGTTTGGAAGTCTTGCTCGACGATCGCGACGAGCGCGCGGGTGTGAAATTCAAAGATGCGGATCTGATCGGCATCCCTTACCGCATCACGATTGGGAAAAAAGTTGGCGAAGGAGTTGTCGAACTATTCGATCGCCGCACAAAACAGAGCGAAGATGTTAAAATCAACGACGTCGTGTCGCGCGTGCAGCGGCTGTCATTAGCATAACAATGAAATCGCTCTGGCTTCTGTTACTTCTGGTTATCCCGAGCCCGATCCAGGCGTCGCAGGATCTTCTCCCCGATCTCGTTCGGCGTATCAAACCCTCCGCTGTTGCAATCGAAACTTTTGACTCGCGTGGTGAGAAGTTGTCGCGCGGCAGTGGCTTCTTCGTCGAGAGCGATCGTGTCGTCACTAACCGCCACGTGCTCGAAGGCGCATATCGCGCGGAAGTTCATTCATCTACCGGAGCAGTTTTTCCCGTCCGAGGCGTGCTGGCAGTAGATCTCGAAGGCGACATCGCGCTGCTGAAGATCGATCCTCCGGCAACTCCGATCAAGCCGTTACCGCTCGACAAGACTTCGCCGCAGGAAGGCGAAAGTGTCGTCGTGATTGGCAACCCACTGGGTTTGGAAGGCAGCGTCACCAACGGCATCGTGTCCGCGGTGCGCGACATTCCGACGTTCGGCCGCATCATTCAAATCACAGCACCGATATCTTCCGGATCGAGCGGCAGTCCCGTGGTGAACATGCAGGGGCAGGTCATTGGACTGGCGACGTTGCAGATCACGGGCGGGCAGAGTGTGAATTTTGCGATTCCGTCAGAACGCATTTCACAGCTTCAAGTCGCCTCGATGATATCGCTCGCCGATCTGGTTGCGAGCGCCGGCCGGAACAAGCGCGCGAAGGCGGTGCAGTTTTTCCGTGACGGGTTGAGTTTTCTCTCAAAGGACGACTGCGAGAAGGCGCTGCCTTACTTCGAGAAGGCGGTTGAATCAGACAGCAACTACGCTGAAGCCTGGGCGCAGAGCGGTTTCTGCAACGAGAAACTCGGAAGACACGCCGAAGCGCTCGAAGCTTCGAAGAAGGCCGTCAGCTTGCACCCGTCCGCTGAGTCGTACTTCAACATCGGCCTCGCAAACTTTTATCTGAAGCAGTATCGCGATTCAGTGGAAGCTTATCGCCAGGCAATCAAGCTCGATCCGTATAACTCCGCCGACGCGTATTACGCGCTCGGATTGGTCTATCGCGACTGGGGCAAGGCGGATGAAGAGATCCAGGCGTACAAGCAGGCAATCCGACTGCGTCCGGATTACACGGTTGCTTATGAACGGCTGGGTTCGCGTTATTTGCGGTCGAAGAAGTTCAATGAAGCAGTGGAAGTATTTCGCCAACTCTCAACTCTGAAACCCGGAGACGCCATTGCGCCGAACAACATGGGTGAGGCGTATTTCGAGTTGAACCGTCTCAACGAGGCGCTCGAAGCGTTCCGACAATCAATTCGTCTGAAACCTGACTATGGTAAGGCCTACTACAACCTCGGCAAGACCCTGCTGGCAATGGGCGACCGCGATGCCGCCCTCGAGCAGTACACGATTCTCACGAACATCGACCCCGATTGGGCCGAGAAGCTGAACGCGATTATCAACCCATAATCCACAGATTGCACAGATTGCACAGAAATAAATCTGTGTCATCTGTGGTTAGTTCATCACTTCGCCAACAATCGCCGTCAGCGCGTTGTCCTGCAAAGATTTGTTCCGCTGTAACTGCCCATGAAGATCGCAACCGAAGACCGCGTAAAGCGAGAGGGTTTTGAAGAGATCTTGGCCGAGCAGTGAAACGCGCGTGACGCGCCCGTCGCCCGGCGCGTACATCGCTTCAGTCGCTCTTCGCTTTGAGATCTTCAATCCACTGGAAGTGCGATATTCACGCGGCCTGGTCAGCGTCAACCAGCGATTCCGTTTTTGGTCCCGCAGAATCACCGGCGAGTTCAACGTCTCCTCACAATCACCACCAATAGCGAGCAGTGTTACCGGCAAATTGGAATTTTCGACCGCATCCAATGCCTGCTGGAAGCGATGTGCGCGTTTCAAAGTTGCCGCGAGATACAAATCAAGATCATCGACGTGCCCGTCTGTTCCGGCGGCTTGGACATAATGCCGGCGGAACTCTGGAGAATAGATCGCGCTCCAGCCATAGCGTTTCCAAACCTCCGGGTCATAAAGATCGACCTCGAGGGGTTGCAGGTTCTCGTCGAGAAATCTCACCGCTTGCCGGTGAGGCAGGAGCTGAAACGCGGAAGGAGTTCGCACAACGTCTTCGGCAGTGAGCTTGTTGAGCAGAGGGACGCGGCGTCGTAAGCCTTCGGTGATTGAGTAACCTTCGACGATCGTCGCAAAAGCGTCCGCCGATCCTTCGTTCGGCACTCCTATCATCACGATCTTGCTGATGTGGGCAGCGCCAATCCACGTAGGATGAATCGGACCATCGCCTTCCGGTAAATCCACGTCGCCGTACATCGCAGCGTAGCGCGCAATTAACCCACCCATCGAATGCGCAACCACATTGAACTTCAGATCCGGGCGTTGCAGCTTGCTCTTCAATCGTTCCAGACGCCGGAAGAGCGCACGCGCGTTGGTGACGTTGTCCTGCCGCCAGTCGTAGGGGAAAACGTAGAACGTGTCCTGGTAACCATCGGCCGCGGGATTCTCCCAGTCGCCGTCACGATACCCGGCATAGCGGCGCAATGCATCGAGCAGATCTTTGTAGACGTAGACCTCGGGAAGCAAGCGCGCCAGACGCACCGTTTCGACAATCTTTCCGGGCACGAGATCGTCGCGATTGGAGGCGAGGTCCGGACTCATTGGCAGTCCTTCCTGCGAAGTGCGAAAAGCTGACGGCCAGACGGTCTCGCCTGTCTTCGAGTTGATTAGTTCGGATCCGAGAATGCCGGGTATGACGATCACCGGACGTTTTCCGGTCCTGGAGCGTGCGGCTGCGAAAATGGCCTCGAGATTAGGAGTGCGGCGCGCAGAAATGCACGCGCTCGACACCAGCGAGATTGCGAGCAGGCTGGAGATTAAGTACCGGGAGCTCGCAAATCTTGATCTATTCAACGGGCACCGTCCAACGACGATTGATCAGGCTAGCCACAAAACCGGCGCCAAAGCCGTTGTCGATATTCACGACTGTCACGTTCGAGGCGCAGGAGTTCAACATACCGAGCAGGGCTGCGACACCACCAAAGGATGCTCCATAGCCGATGCTGGTTGGCACAGCCACGACCGGCACTCCTACTAAACCTCCGACGACCGAGGGCAATGCGCCTTCCATTCCTGCCGCGACGATGATGACGCGCGAACGTTGCAACAGACTGCGTTCCGAGAGTACGCGATGAATCCCTGCGACACCCGCATCCCAGATACGATCGACTGTGTTTCCCATTGTCTCAGCAGTTAGCGCAGCTTCTTCGGCGACAGGAATATCGCTCGTCCCCGCAGTTACCACCGCGATCGAGCCGACGCCCTGGTTCGTTTTGTCCCGGCGGATCCGGACAAGACGCGCTGACTCGTGCCATTCAGCATCGGTCACCACGTTGCGAATCTCACCAAACGTCCCTTCGTCAGTGCGCGTGACGATGATATTTGGCGAACGCTGCGCCAGCCGCTCGACGATACCGACGACCTGCGCGCGCGTCTTGCCACCACCGAAAACAACTTCGGGAAAGCCCTGTCGCGCAGCACGTGAATGATCGACGCGCGCAAAACCGATGTCTTCAAAGTGAAGGTTCTTGATGTGTTCCAGAGCGTTGCCGGTTTCTAATTCGCCACGCTTGTAGGCGTCCAACAGTATCTTTAGCTCATTCAAATCCATCAGGCGCAGCATGCCACAAAAATGCACACAAAGCACATGTTCAGAGTTCAGCCTTTAGAGTTCAGAGTTCAGCCTTTAGGCTGCATCTTCGGCAAGCAAGCTAAAGCTTGAACTCTAAACCGCAACCGCACCAAGTAGTTCTTCGTATCCAAGAATGTGGTTTTGTGACTTGTGTGCTCTTTATGGCAATATCTGATCCAACCGTGTCCACCGTATTCAAAAACACACGACTAACACTGGAAATGATCAAGATCGAGCACACGCTGTTTGCGTTGCCGTTCGCGTTTTTGGGCGCGGTGCTCGCGGCCAACGGCCTTCCGACCCCCTGGCAAGTGCTCTGGATCATCGTCGCGATGGTCGGGGCGCGATCCGCGGCGATGGCGTTCAACCGTATCGCCGATCGCAGCTTTGACGCAAAAAATCCACGCACAGCAGCGCGAGCATTGCCGGCCGGTTTACTGTCGGTCGGGTTTGTCTGGGCGTTTACAATCGTCTCAGCGGCTTTGTTTCTGCTCGCCGCTGCGATGCTGAATCGCCTGACGCTGCTTCTCTCGCCAGTCGCGCTCGGCTGCGTTCTGCTTTACTCGTTTACAAAGCGTTGGACTCAATTGTCGCATCTCGTGCTTGGCGCATGTCTTTCGATTGCTCCAACAGGCGCGTGGATTGCCGTGCGCGGCACGATTGGCAGCCCGGTGCCGTTGCTGCTGTCCCTCGTGGTCCTATTATGGACCGCGGGATTCGACGTGCTCTACGCCTGCCAGGATTATGATTTCGATCGGCGCGAGGGTTTGCGATCGATTCCCGCGCGCTTTGGCATCACACGCGCGCTTTGGATCGCGCGTGCACTTCACGCAGCAGCTTTTCTGGCCTTAGTCTGGTTGTTTGTAATTACCGGACTCGGGCCAATCGCATTTGCCGGCGTGATCGCAACCGGCGCATTGCTTGTTTACCAGCATCGACTTGTTCGCGCTGACGACCTGAGCCGCTTGAATGCCGCGTTCTTTACGACGAACGCGTTCGTAAGCGTCATACTGCTGGCGACCTTCGGCAGCGCAGTTTTCCTGCATCGATAAAACTGAAATGACTTTTTCACACGACGAAAAACTGAACGAGATAGCTGAGCGCGTCACGGCCGGAGAGCGACTCTCCTTTGCCGACGGCGTCGCTCTTTACGCCACTAACGATCTTCCCGCACTGGGCAAACTGGCGGATACCGTTAGACGGCGACGACACGGCCGCACGACTTACTTCAACGTCAATCGACATCTCAATCCGACGAATATCTGCTACGCCGATTGCAAATTCTGTGGCTTCTATCGCACTCCCAGACAGCCGGACGCCTACACACACAACATCGACGACAGTCTCAAGGTTGCTGCTCAAGCAGTCGCCGAAGGCGCGACCGAGTTGCACATTACCGGCGGCTTGAATACGAAACTCCCGTTTAGCTATTTCACGGATCTGCTGTCGTCGTTGAAGCTGGCCTATCCGCAGTTGCACCTGAAGGCGTTTACGATGGTGGAGTTCGATCACTTCGCGCACTTTTACAAAATGAGCGACGAAGACGTTATTCAGAAACTGATTGACGCAGGCCTCGACTCATGCCCGGGCGGCGGCGCGGAGATCTTTCGCGAACCCACGCGCTCGATGATTTGCGCGCACAAGTGTAATGCGGATCGCTGGCTCGAGCTCCAGGGGAAAGTTCATGCGGCAGGATTAAAGACGAACGCGACGATGCTCTATGGGCATATCGAGTCGATTGAAGATCGTGTCGATCACCTGGTGCAACTGCGCGAGCAGCAGGAGAAGTCAGGCGGTTTTCAGTGCTTCATACCGCTGGCGTTCTATCCACCCGACACACAACTGGCCCACCTGCCTGGTCCATCCGGCGTTGATTCGTTGAAGACCATGGCTGTCTCACGTCTGATGCTCGACAACTTCGACCACATCAAAGCCTACTGGGTGATGCTGGGCAAGCGTTTGGCGCAAGTGGCATTGCATTACGGCGCCAATGATATCGACGGCACCATCACGGAAGGCGGCGAGTTAACCACCAGCTACTCCGTCGAAGCAAACAACGAAGTGAAGATGAGCAAGACGGAACTGATCGGCCTCATTGAAGACGCCGGCTTCGAAGCGGTCGAACGCGACACGGTCTACAACCGAATAGTCAGTACAGGGAGCAGTAGCGACCTGGTCAACGACACAATCAAGGAACCCTTAAGAGCACTTTAAATGTCACAAACCATCACACTCGCACATTCACCAGATTCCGACGACGCATTCATGTTCTACGGTCTGGCGACGAACAAACTCAACACCGGTAACCTGCATTTCCAACATCTGCTCAAAGACATTCAAACGCTAAACGAAGAAGCCACGCGCGGCACGTATGATGTTACCGCCATCAGCTTTCACGCTTACGCGTACGTTGCAGATAAATATGCCCTGCTGCCGCATGGCGCCTCGATTGGCGATAACTACGGCCCGATCGTTGTGTCGCGTGAACCGGCCACACCGGACGACATACCAAATCTCAAGATTGCGATTCCGGGAAAGCTGACGAGTGCATTTCTTGCGCTGCGAATCTTTAATTCTGATTTCAAGTATGAAGTCGTGCCTTTCGACAAGATCATCGACGCCGTGCAGGACGGCACCTGCGATGCGGGCTTGTTGATTCACGAGGGTCAGCTTTTTTATGAGTCGAAGGGTCTGCACAAAGTCCTTGACCTCGGCGAGTGGTGGCATGAGAAACACGGTTTGCCACTGCCGATGGGCGGGAACGTCATCCGTCGCGACCTCGGCGCGGCCCGGATTAAAGAGGTGTCGCAACTGCTGCGAGAAAGTATTGACTACTCGCTGACGCACCGGGATGACGCGCTCCAGTACGCCATGCAGTTTGCCCGGGACATGGATCCGGAGCTTGCCGACAGGTTTGTCGGGATGTGGGTAAACGAACTGACTTTGGACTACACGGAGCGAGGGCGCGAGGCCGTCCGGCGGTTACTGGACGAGGGATACGAAAAACGTATTATTCCGCACCAAGTGCCGATTGAATTTGTGGAAGCCTGAGGTTCGAGTATTTCTCCCGCAAAGGCGCAAAGGAAGCCCGCAAACAAGCTAAAGCTTGAACTCTGAACGAGATCCGCAGTGAATTGTGTTCGTGATTTAAGTTAGCTGGGGTGTGCGCGGTGATTTTATTAAGCCACTCCGCCCAGAAGGAGCAGCTAATCACCGCGCACATCATCGACATCAGGCCACGTAAAACCAAGCTCCTCCCAAAGCCTGGTTTATCGTCCGCGCCGTGTAAGCAACGCCGCCGCTCGGCGTCACGTCTGCGCTCCCGCGCCGTAAAGCTCCACGGTATTTGGACGAGTGCCTGTTGCCGACATGAGGACCTTGAGAAATCGTACTTTCAAACTAGCTGAGCCGCGATTTTCGAGGTCAATCGGGCTCGTTTTCAAAATGTCTAATGTGCCGCTAGCCAAGTTATAACTTATTCTAGTAAAGGCACCTTACACTAGTTGCAGGAAATTTTGCAACAGGAAAATGGCGATCTCGCCAGGACGGCCTCCCGGCCCGGTTCCCGGCTGGCAACAGGATTCTTTCAAATCGGCATCTGAGGACAGTCAGATATAACCAAACCAGGGGCGAATAACCCCAGCAGTAGAATGAAGAACGAACGTATGAGAACTCCTCGGATTATTGCCGCACTGGCCCTCGTGGTCCTTAGTGCTCTTAGTGTTTCGGCCCAGACAGGGGCCAATGGACCGATGCCTGCGATCGACGCCAATCGCATCATTCGCGCTTTCACCACGAAGGAGGCAGAGTTTCGTCGCGCCTTGAACAGTTACTCATTTAAGCGTGACGCACTGATCCAAAGCATCGGCATGGGCGGCCAGGTCATCGGCGAGTACCATCGAGTGTCAACTTTCACGTTTGACGATCAAGGCAACCGGTTTGAGAAGATCAGTTACTTTCCCATGGCGACCATGCCGGAAGTGACTGCCGAGGACATCGAGGATCTCGGTGGCGTCGAACCGTTCGCGCTCGAGCCCTCAAAGATCGATCAATACAACATACGCTATGTCGGTAAAGAAAAGATCGACGAGCTCGATTTGTACGTCTTTGATGTGACGCCGAAAGTCATGCCCAATCCCAAGAAGACAAAAGAGCGGCTGTTTACGGGCCGCATTTGGGTTGACGATCAGGACCTGCAGATCGTGAAGACGAAAGGCAAAGGAGTTCCCGAAACTAAGCAAAACAAATTTCCCACCGTGGAAACGTATCGCCAACATATTGACGGTCGTTACTGGTTTCCGACGTACTCTTACGCTGACGAAGAACTCGTTTACGAGAATGGTGGTTCGTTACACGTGCGCTTGAAAGTCCTTTACACGGACTTCACACCGGCGAGCGCCACACTCAAGGTTACGGAGATTGGCGAGAACGAGGAGACGCCTTCGACGGGTGTGGCGAAACCAATCGAAGGTGGTGTTTTGAATTCGAAAGCGACCTCTTTACCCAAACCCGTTCTTTCGGAAGAGGCGAAGAGAGTGAAGGCTTCGGGAAGAGTCACTGTTCGGGTGGTTGTGGATGAGAATGGAAAAGTGATCTCCGCAAAAGCCACGGATGGACCACTGCCGTTGCGTGAAGCCTCTGAGGCCGCTGCTCGCCAGGCCACCTTCGCGCCAACGACGAAGGACGGGATTACAGTCAAAGTCGCTGGGGTGATCACCTACGACTTTTAGACAGGATTGACAGAATTTTCAGGATTTACATGTAAATCTTGTAAATCCTGAAATCATGTCAAAGTTCTGCTCCTATCGCTTGACGGACTTCGGAGACCAAGCGATCTATAGCTTCATCTGTTGAATAGTTTTTGGTGTCAATCGGTGGCAGAAACACCATCTCGAGCGTCCCCGATCGCGCTTCGCCGGTTCCCTTTCCCATCAACACATCCGAGTTCTTAATCGCCACCGGCACGACAGGCACGCCGGCCTGTCTTGCCATGTAGAACGCACCCTTCTTGAACGGCAGCAGCTCGCCTGGCTTCGCCCGAGTTCCTTCGACAAATACCGCAAACGAAACTCCTGACTGAATGCGCCTGGCCGCCGCTTCAGTAGTATGAATCGCACTCTCGCGGTTCGTGCGATCGATGGCCATGACATTCACGAAACCCATACCAACACCAAGCACCGGCACTTTCAAGAGTTCCTTCTTAGCCAACAGTCCGATACGTCGTCCCGTGTAGATGAACATCGCAGCCGTGTCCAAGTAAGAGCGGTGGTTTGAGACGAAGACGTAAGTCTGTTTCGGATCCAGCAACTCGAGTCCGCTTACTTTTACACGCACTCCACTCAAAAGCAGCCAGGCGCGCGCGCCGAAGAGCGCCCACGGATACACCAGCTCGTGACGATTAACCAACCAGGAGAAGAGGAGTATTGGCGGCCCGAAGATCGCCAGCAGCGCTCCCGCCGCAAACAGAGACCACCAGTAGTGCAAGCGGCGCATAAAACTGCGACGCCCGGTTGTGCTAGACTCCTGCGCCATGATTAGCCATCGATTACTCGTCTTCTGCCTGGCGGTCATACTTTCTCTGGCCGGGTCCACCTTCGCGCAAAGAAGCGTTCCTCAATCGGTTACTATTCCTTCTCCCAAGTCCGTCCTCGGCTTCACACCCGGAGACGATCGCACCATTGCTGGTTGGTCCCAGATAACTGATTACTTCGAACGATTGGACCGCGCATCCGATCGTGTTTTAGTGCAGACGTTGGGCCAATCGACGTTGAAACGACCTCTTATCGTGGCCTTCATCAGCGCGCGTGAGAATATACTGGCGCTGCCAAAATACAAAGAGATACAGCAACAGCTCGCCGATCCTCGCAAGGTCACCCAGAACCTTCAGCGCGACCGGCTGCTTGCAAACGGCAAGGCCGTCGTAACCATTTCGTGCTCGATCCATTCGACTGAAATCGTCGCTTCGCAGATGTCGATGCAGCTCGCTTACGAGCTTGCGACTGCGCAAGACCCCGACACGCGTGAGATCCTGCAAAACACGATACTGCTTCTGATTCCGTCTCCCAATCCCGACGGCATCGACATCGTCGCCGACTGGTATCGCAAAACGCTCGGCACACCTTACGAAGGACGCGAGCCACCCGAGCTTTACCACCACTACGCGGGTCACGACGACAATCGCGATTGGTTCATGCTCAACCTGAAAGAGACGCAGCTAATCACGCGCTTGCTCTGGCACGATTGGTTTCCGCAGATTGTTTACGACGTACACCAGCAGGGCTCGAATGGCTCCCGATTCTTCATTCCGCCTTTTTACGATCCACCAAACCCACAGATCTCGCCACTGCTGCTGCGACAAGTCGGGCTAATCGGTCATAAAGTGGCGGCGGATCTCCAAGCCGCCGGTTTCAAAGGCGTTCTGACAAATGCGCTTTACGACACGTGGTGGCATGGAGGCTTTCGCACCGCCCCCTACTTTCATAACTCCATCGGCATCCTGTCCGAGGCGGCGAGTGCGAGACTCATGACGCCGAGCACAGTCACCACCGAACAACTCGCAAGATCCAGCACGCGTGGAATGCGTAACGCGATTGAAGCCACCACCAATTTTCCAGATCCGTGGCTGGCAGGCTCATGGAGCCCGCACGACATCATGGCGATGGAAATGATCTCGGCGCGTTCCATTCTTTCGCTGGCTTCGAAGTTCCGCGCTGAATACCTGCGCAACTTTTACGAGCTCGGGCGAAAGAACGTTGAAGCATCCGGTGACCCGCAGGCATATTTGATTCCCGCCGGACAGGCGCGTGATGAAGCAGTCGCGAAGATGATCGGCAGCTTGATAGACCAGGGCGTTGAAGTTTACCGGCTCGATCACGAGCTGCATGTTATTTTGGCAACACCAATCTTACGAAGAACGAACCCGGTTGCCGAGAAAGTGGGCAATTACAGGAGATTGCCTAGTGTGATGTCCTCGGCGATGCAGGAGGTTCCGGCGGGCAGCTACATCGTCTTTACGGCCCAGCCGCAACGAACCAACGTCCTCGCACTCTTCGAGCCTCAAATCTATCCAAACCGGTTAACGGCACAAGGTGAAGCTGAACGCCCGTATGACGTTGCCGGTTGGACACTGCCGCTGCAAATGGGAATCGAGGCGCCGGTAGTAGCCGTAATCAGAGAACCGGCGAGCGAAAGAAAGTTGACGCTGCTCAAAGATGCAAACCAGGTCAGGGCCGATCTCGCGCTCACCTTGAAAACAGATGACCAGTCGCCGATTAAGAATCCGTTGAAGCACCCCGTCCGTGTCGGAATCTACCAAGGCTCGATGGGTAACATGGACGAAGGCTGGACGCGTTTTGTTTTCGACACGTTCAACGTTCCTTACTCGTCGATACGCGACAACGACGTCAGGCAGGGAGCGCTGAACTCGAAGTTTGATGCCATTATCCTTCCATCACAACCAAGCGCACAGATCATCAACGGCAATGCCGCCGGGAGTTTACCGGCGGAGTACACCGGCGGCATCACTGAGGCTGGAGTAAAAAACCTGAAAGAGTTTGTCAGCGAGGGTGGAATGCTTATCTGTTTCGACGCCGCGTGCGATCTGGCGATCAAGCAGTTCAACCTGCCGGTTCGCAACACGCTCGAAGGGGTCAGGTCTTCCGAGTTTTATTGTCCCGGATCGATCGTCGCGCTCGAGGTGGATAATAAGAATCCGATCGCCTCGCAACTGCCGGAAACGCTTCCCGCTTACTTCATCAACAGTTCCGCTTTTGCAGCGGCGGCGGATGCGAACGTTCGCGTCATTGCTCGATATGCGACAAGGAACGTACTGTTGAGTGGCTGGTTGCTCGGGGAAGATAAACTACAGGGTCAAATCGCGCTGGCGGAAGTGAGCGTCGGAAAGGGGCGCGTGGTGCTTTTTGGCTTCCGTCCGCAGCATCGCGGGCAAACCTGGGGGACGCTGCCGTTCATCTGGAACGCCCTTTCCAGCGCCGCCACAAGCTCCACGGAATGACAGGTCCGGTACGACTTATAGGTCTTATAAGTCGGGTGGTACCTTAATTTCACCTCTGCGAATCTCTGCGGTCCTCTGCGTCTCTGCGGTGAATCGCACTTGACGAGTAAATTCACCGCAGAGGCG
>Ga0065714_10064422_pt1 | contig 270668 bp, 246 predicted proteins | sample MisRhiReplicate2_FD_59101 | JGI IMG/M metagenome (GOLD analysis project Ga0065714, IMG submission 59101) | Miscanthus rhizosphere microbial communities from Kellogg Biological Station, MSU, sample Rhizosphere Soil Replicate 2: eDNA_1 v2... | ecosystem: Host-associated > Plants > Roots >...
CGCCGTCGTGTTTTTCCGAAGCGCGGCCGGACAGGAATACCTTGCTCACAGTTCCTCATTCACTGGGCGGGCGAAGTTCGCTGATGCCAAGTACTTACGGATACGTTTATAATATTTTAAAATGAAGGAAGGTAAGTCTATCACGGGGCCGAGGAGAAAGTTAAAGGAAGCTGGACATTAATTCATCTCTCGATGTATATATATATACATCGAGATACTAATATTGATCATCAGAACTTTTACGTCTTATGGGGAGAAGACAAGGAGTTTATTTGAAATACCTGCGATTACAGTTTGTATGATTGTGCTTCTACATGTATATATATATACATGTAGACACCCTTTTGAATCGATAGGAGGGATGCGCCCAATTTTCTAAATTATTACCCTAAAAATGAAGAGTTCACTCTCGCTGAAAATCTTAAGTTTATCCGTATTGCAAACATGGCACCCCGTACCCGACTTTCTATCGCGAAATCCGACATCATTGCGGCGATCGAGGCCGAATCCCTAAAGATCTGGACTGCTGAGCAACTCAATCAACTCATGCGGGAGAATGCGCAATTTTGGAGACTTGCGAAAAACCAATCACTTATCGGTTTTATAGAATTTTTACTTCGTGACACTAAGCTAGAACAAGCGACATTGACGTTCCCCCAAAAGAAGATTACGCGCTACTTATGGGGAGAAGCATCTATCTTTGAGCTTTCCTTGTCCCTCTACCCAAACGTCTACCTCAGTCATTATTCAGCCGTTTACCTTCATGGATTGACCGAACAGATTCCTAAGACCGTTTACGTTAACAAAGAACAACCTTATCAGAGCCAAGGAACGGAACTACAACAAGAACGAATAGATTTTGCTTTCAGTCGGAACGTACGAGTATCACACGAGATCGCTGAACACAGGGGGTACAGGATATGTATGTTACATGGCGCAAAAACAGATAATCTTGGCGTCGTTGAAATGCCAGGACCTGAAGGTGAGATGCTTAACGTCACCGATATAGAGCGCACACTCATTGACATCACTGTGAGACCTGTATACTCCGGAGGTGTCTTTGAAGTACTCAAAGCTTATAGGATGGCTGCAGAAAGAGTTTCAATAAACAGGCTCATTGCATATCTCAAGCGCATTGGACACGCATACCCATTTCACCAAGCGATCGGATTTTACCTTGAGAAAGCAGGCGTTTACTCAGAAAGTCAAATAGAACTTGTTCGAAGCCTTCCTATTAACTTCGATTTCTATTTGGAACATGGAATAAAAGATGCGGAATACTCGAAGGGATGGCGATTATATTTCCCAAAGGGAATGTAATTCGGCGACTTTCCGAACCAAGTAGTTGAAATAAAAATCAAAGTCCTCTTCGACTTTAATACCAGGCTTGACGGATGCCCTAACAGCCGCAAAGCCCGCCCTATGTCGCTCCTTATATTGCTGAATTCCTGCGAGTATACTTAAGGGTACCTTTTTTGCCTCAAATACAGCTTTGATCAAAAACAAATTCTCAGCACTTGTAAGATCAATATTGAACATTGTCATCAGGACATACACGTCAAAAAAATCGCGAGCTCGTTCACCCTGACTCTTAGTGCGCACAATCTGAGCATACTCATCGGTCTTCTGGCATATGGCCCTTAGCTTTTCCGCAACGATCATCGCAGGAGAGTAAACATAAACTCTGTACCCCTCGATCTCTTTGGCCTCTTTAGGCTCGCAGTATTCATACTTGCTGATTTCAATGGCGAACTTGGTGCTTCCTCCGTCACCTAGTCGAAACGCTTCCTTTCTAAGCTTTTCAATGTCACCTTGAAGTTCCTCAGCTCTCTCTGATTCAATAACCTTAAAATCAATTTGATAACCGCCCCAAAAGAACAGTTCAGGATCTGTCGCTCGGTCACGAGGTGGCACGACTTCAAAATTAACGTCCAACACCGTAAATCCTTCAGGGCTAAACGCCTGCGACAACAACCCATTGACCTTTTCTCTAAAACCTGTAACCTCGTCTGGTAACAATTCGCCTGACATAGAAAAATCGAGATCCTTGGACGCGCGCGCTCCAACTCCAAGGATGAGATCCATTGCGTTGCCGCCTTTCAAAACCAGTCGATTCATCAGACTGTCATCCGAAACCATTGCGATCAGTGCAAGGCGTTTAATGCGCTCGGCCTTTTCTGCATACTCGGTTTTCACACTCTTCGTCTTTTTCTCGACCAACCACATTCCTCCTATGATTACTCGGGTCAGAATATTATCGTAGTTTGGAGATTTTCAAGAACGTCACGCCGGCCGGGAGGAATTCAGGGCCAGGTGGACCAAAAAGATTGTCAGTGGTTGAAGGACATCGCTTCCATGGTGAGAGACGGAGGATGCCCCTTCTTTTAATTTCGCTCATGCTACGCGTATAACCTAACTTTTTACGGCGCGCTTTGCTTTATGTGGCCGTGAATTTTGGCGGCTCTGCCTCAGAGCGTCTTGGTGAACGGCTCGATCTTAATGTTTGGCGGGAATTTTAGCTGCTTTGGCGGCCTCACATTCAAGAGTCTTGAGCGCAAGATGTAAAAAACCAGGAATTGCCATTTCATCCCGTTCCCATCGCGCAACCGTGTTTCGACTCACCTTCAGCTTGCTTGCAAGCCCCTGCTGAGTTAGCCCCAACGCGAGTCGCCGTTCTCGAAGTTTAGCGCCCTTCATGGTCCATTATTCTAGCACGTCAAATTGATACATTGCGTATCACACGCATTAGTGATACGATGCGTATCAACACGGAGCGGGCTGATTTTCGCGGTAACGAAAACCAGCCCTTACACAGCCGAATCCTGACTGGTTTAGGGAAAGGAATCGACCATGCCTAATCATCCTAACACGGACTATGAGAATGAGAGTGCCTCGCTTGATGCCGAGGACTGGGAGATCGCGCTTAAGCCGTATGCGGGTTATCCGGATGCGGCCCTCGACCTCGCACGCAACTTCATGACTATCCGAGAATGTCTCGCAACCGCGCCGCCAGACGTACCGAAAGCAGTCGCAGCATTAAACGAAGCGGCTGACAGTGTCTTTCCGCTCACTCGCTTTCACAAAGGCGCGCATGACCTCTACCGCAGTTACATAGAAGGCCGGGCCACCAGAGCACATGAGGCATTGATGGAAAGTTTGGGGGTAAAGTTCTGATGGATACAACAGACAAGAGCAGTGTGCTTAGAGCACACGCAGCAATGATGGCGCGATTACTACAGATTCACGATGATGCCGCAGGAGAAGGAACCGAGGAAGGAGCGATGATAGTCACGTTCGAAGGTTACATCTCTGGCATACCAGAGTTTTTCACAAACGATTGCCATGAGGCTTTCAGGTTCAAAGACAGAGAACAGGCGGAATCCTTTGTTGCGGAGTTTGCTGACGCATTACTAAACCCGCAAGTGCTTGACCATCCGTAACGGAGTAAACTCGAGCAGAAACCTTTCAAATCCCCCTCTGCGCTTCCATCGTAAACGACAGCCCATCCGCACAACTCGACGCTCCGCTTTGAGTGCTCCATTGCATTGCGCCCTGCGGTGTGCGGAGTGGGCGGCCCAGTCGTGTTTCTCCGGTCGCTACGAGGGGGAAGTCCCCTCAAAAAAACACCGAAAAGGAGCACGCGACAAATGGAAAATCACGCCAGCCAATCACCCGCAATCCCGAAATGGTCCGCTCTACTTATCGAAGCTGTCACTGAGCCAGGTCTAATCATGAAAGCATATAGTGCGTTCCATCAGTATTCCGTTGGAAATCAAATTCTCGCACTGGTGCAATGTCAGATGCGCGGCTTACAGCCCGGTCCGATAAACACTTTTCCGAAGTGGAAAGTCTTGGGGCGCTTTGTAAAACGTGGCGAGCGGGCGCTGACTCTATGCATGCCGATTACTTGCCAACGCCGCGACGAACATTCCGACGAAGAACACACATTTACCAGCTTTATCTACAAGGCGCGCTGGTTTGTTTTAGCCCAAACTGACGGGCAAGAACTTGAACCAATTACGATCCTGGATTGGGATGCCGAGAGAGCGATCCAAACTCTGAGTATTGAGCGCGTTCCATTCGATCACACCGACGGAAATGTTCAAGGCTTTGCCCGCAAGCGCCAGATCGCAATCAACCCACTTGCTCAACTCCCATACAAGGCACTTTTCCATGAATTGGCTCACGTGATCCTCCATACGTCCGAAGGCGACTTCACAGATACCGAAACCACGCCGCGCAGTCTATGCGAAGTGGAAGCCGAATCCGTGGCGCTGCTTTGTTGCGAATCGTTGGGCCTTGAGGGAGCCGATTATGCTCGCGGCTATATACAGCATTGGCTCAGCCGTGGAAGCAGTTCCAATAGGGATGCGATCCCGGAAAAGAGCGCCCAAAAAATCTTCCGTGCCGCCGATCAAATCATTCGCGCCGGACGCTCCGAAATCGATCCGGTCACGGCATAACCAATCCCTGAGAACAAACCCTGCCTTTTCTGCCGTCTTTCGATCTCGGATTGCGTAGCTACCCGTAGGTTTTTTGTCCTAATCGATCATTTCACTTTAGGACTTTTTGCCCTACCGGATTGCTTCCGATCATGGCTGCAATTGTTCTTGCAGCGCTGATCGTCAGCGCGCCGCACGTCTCGAAAATTCTCGACTGCGAACGAAAAAATAAAGCGAGGTGCTGCGCACCTGATGATGTGACACGACACCCCCGCTTGGGGCTGTCGCGTGCACGCAGCGCGTGCACATTGGCTTGGTCCAACTCTTGCAGTTATTTACGCGTGCACGCGGAAATCACTGCCCGCGCCGGGCGCAAACAAACTGTGAACACGAAAGGAAAAGAGCGAATGAGTGAAGCAAAGCGAACAAAGTACGTTAGTTTCAGACTTACGGATGAGGAATACACGCAACTCGAAAGAGCCGCCGCCTCCTCAGGGGAAGAGCCTAACAATTGGTGCCGCAACCTCGCACTTACGGCATCGCGTGAAGGCCCACTCTTTGGCAGGACCGGACGTTTGATCTATACCGAGCTCGCCGTTTTGCGCTTTCTAATTGGGCACGGCTTGAAGATTCTATTCAGCCGCGACCCAACTGAAGCGGCAGCCTGGACCAAGTTCATGACGCAAGCCGATAAGAAAGCCGATGAGATCGCGAAAGAGTTGTTGTCGCGCCGAAAGTGATGATCACGAAAGTTGTAAAATCCAACACCCAAAATGTATGTGAAACACGACTCGCACGCACTGCCTGAATACCGGCAACGACTGCTCAGGATTCGGTGCAAGCTTTCTTGCTTGTGTTCGCGGTTGCGGACACTTTTTTCGCGAAAATGTGCTCGGTTGAATACCAGCACATAGGTCTCAGGTGGTCCAACCCCGAAAAAGGCGCATTCAAATGTGTGGCACGGTGCATGCACAGAAAATAACCGAGTCACACGTTAAAGCTCGCACTGAGTAGCAACGGTGACGCCTTGAAAACGGATCAAGAAGCGAGCGTCAGCGGCAGCCCCACTTAATTGACGACTCGCTGGAAGTTAGACGTGAACTCCACGTCTTTTGATCCTGAAGCAGTCGGAGCTTGGATCTTGTAGGACCATCTCTGACCGGATCACGCGGGACTTCGGTTTTCCCTCCAATCCATCCGCCCGCGTAACAACAAAACCTTGAACTTAGAACCTCTTTTTGAGGAAGGGAGAAGTACGCTTTGAAGAAAGATAATATTTTCACCGAACACGGTCAGACGCGCTTTCGCAACTCGCTGCGCCAGGTCAGATTCTTTTTGGTACTGATGATCCCTTTGGCGCCAGCCGGTGGCTATGCGATTCATCACTTTTGGGTGAGGCCGAATCTCACACCGTTGCAGCGGGTTTACCTGCGTCAATATCTACGAAGCTCGGTTAAGAGCTACCTATCAAAATCGCGCTCTCGTTACACCTATATGCTGGCCGTAGTCCGCGATCCGAATACGGGTGGTGACGTCCAGATAATGGTGCCAGATTCAATCGTAGACCCAGAGCTAGACGCCGACGGTCGCATCAAAGTTAAGGACCGATATCCGGTCTTTCGTCTCAAACCCAATATCCAAGCCAAGAAGTTTTTTTGGGCCAACGAACTAATTACCGACAAACGTGCTTATGAGTGGTTTCGCCGGGCGATCTACGAGGACCAAAGTGTTATCGATCTGTGGCGTCCCGCATGGCTTGGCGCAATCATGATTTTTGTCGTCGGCACAGGCACTTTATCCCTTCTTTACCGATTATCCCAACAACGTTACGTCAAAGGTGAACAGGTTCGCGGCACTCGTGAGCTGTCGCCCAAACAGTTTCGCAAAGAGCACCGCAAGCACACCGGATATGCCGTACCCGTCTATCCGCAAATACCGGACTTGATCGCCCGATTGCAAAGCTATTTTGGGTTCAAGATGCGCTCCTATTCGCTCACGGTTCCACGTGAAGAAGAAAACGAAGGCTTGCTCTTACTCGGCGATCCGGGAACGGGAAAGAGTCAGATCATGCACCAGCTTTTGGACGTGATCGCAAGCCGTGAACGGTTCGAGGCGGTGGTGGTTTACGACCCGGTTGGCGAGTTTGTGGAACAGCATTTCAATCCAAAAACGGACATCATCTTGAACCCGTTGGATGCCCGATCGTTCTACTGGAGTCCGGTAAAAGAAATCGAGAATGTGAGGGATGAAATCAGCGCCCCGGAGCGCCATTTCATTGCCGAGAGTTTCTTTCCGGATCATCCCCACGCTGCACCGACTACTCAGTTTTTTCTGAAAGCGGCACGAAGCATCTTTGCCCGCATGCTTACCTTTGATCCCACACCCGAACGCCTGATCGAGATGCTTGCAGACGAAGCACTGATCGATTACTGCGTGGCCGGAACCGAACACGCACATTTGATCGACAAAGCGGCCAAAGCACAACGCGCCGGCGTACTCGCCACGCTCTCGGAAGTAGGCGAGACATTGAAACTCCTACCGAAGGTCGGTGAGTGTCAGGGCGAGCTCTTTACGTTTCACGCATGGGCACAACATCGCCATCGGCGCATCTTCATCACCTCGACGCAAAGTAACCGCGCAGCACTCAGGCGACTACATGCCGCCTGGTTCAACATCATGCTAGGAAAACTGCTCGCGGCAGGAGCGAGAACCCAGCGCCGCTCATGTTGGGTGATCATCGACGAAGCGCATGCTCTCAAACGCTTGCCCGTTTTAGAAACGGCGCTGGTTGAAGCCCGCAAATACAAAGTCAAGATTGTGCTCGGAACTCAGAACAAAGCGCAGTTCGAGGAACACTACGAGCGCGGCGCCGCCACCATGCTGTCATCGTCACATACCAAGATTCTCTTTCGTTGCAATGAGCCATCATCGGCGCGTTGGGTGTCAGAAATGATCGGCCAGCAGGAGATAGAGCGGCCACGCATTTCGACCACCGCATCGGTGCAGAGCTATGGCAGAGACTCAATGAATTATGCGCCCGATCTGGACCGTAGTTTTGTGGTCAGTAAGGAGCAGATCATGGGCTTAGAAAATCTGAATGGATATTGGAAATACGGCGATGCCATCGTTGCTTTTCGCATTGAACCCCAGGATCGGCCACAGCGCGCCCACGCTTTTGTGGCGCGTAAATCTCGGCCCGTAAGGCCACCCGAATCGCCGAAACACTTACCAGCAACAACCGCCACAGGAAACGGTCACGACCGCGAGCAGACAAGCGAAATCGAAGTCGCACCTACAGAGGGTGACGAGGTCGATACCACATTCTGAGGTAACGCCATGTTGACGATGAGCAAAGCACTTTCCGCAGGACAAGCGCACGATTACTACAAGCAGGACTTCACCAATGCAAAGGAGAACTACTACAGCGAAGCGGGCGAAGTTAAGGGCCGTTGGTATGGCCGACTCGCAGACGAGTGGAACCTGAAAGGCGAAGTAACCCCAGAGCAGTATGCGCGCCTAGTCATTGGTCAAGATCCCCACACTGGCGAGCAACCTGATTAAGTCTGTGAAGGCCCGCGAGATTATTGACGAGTACGGCACGAAGACGATCACCAGCACGCATCGCGCCGCTTGGGACGCGACTATCAGCGCTCCTAAGTCTATTTCCTTAGCCGCGCTTGTTGGCGACGACGAACGCATCAGAGAGGCCCACCAAGAAAGCGTCAATGAGGCTGTCAAACACTTCGAGGAATACTTGCAAGCACGTGGCGGCGGCAACAATCCTTCAATCACAACCGGCAAAATGGTAGCGGCCCAATTTGAGCACACATCATCACGCCCTGATCGCGAGAACGGTTACGCCGCACCACAGCTTCATACGCATGTTGTGATCTTCAACATGACCCAAACTGAGGACGGCAAGGTGCGCTCCGTGCAGCCGAAACAATTGTTCGACAGCCAGGTATATGCGACCGCGATCTACCGCGCAAAGCTAGCCGATAAGTTGCAGCAACTCGGTTATGAGATTCGAGTTGATCCGCATACTGGCGCACCCGAGATCAAAGGCTTCAGCAAGGAATATCTACAGGAAGCCAGTCCGCGCCGCAAAGAGGTAGTGAACGACACCGAGCAGGCGATAGAACAACTTGAGCGGGAAGGAAAGACGATCTCAGATACCGCAAAACTGAAACAGGCCGTAGCCCGCAACAATCGTAGAGGCAAGAAATTCGATCCCGACCTAATGCGAACACGCGCCCTCGAAATGGACGTAAGGCACGACTATCAAGCGCAACGCTTTGTAGCCGAAGCGCGGGAACGTGGTCCGATTCAATTGGACCGAGACGAGATCGCGACACGTGCTCAGGAAGCAGTCACCTTTGCCCGCGACCACACGATTGAGCGCAACGCCGTGGCAGATGTTCGAGACGTATGGATCAACGCCTACCGCCGCAATCTTGGTCGCACAAACTATGAGGCAGTAAGAAACGAGTTTAGCCGACGACAGGAAAGTGGGGAGTTCATAAACATCACCCGCGACCATCGCACACCCGCCATCACTACCGAGCGCATGGTAGAGATGGAAAAGGAAAACATTCAGACCGTGATCGACGGGAAGGGAAACGCTCCCGCGATTGTTCGCGCCGAGCGCGTCAAGGATGTTGTTGCCGACACCGTCCAAAATCAGCAGCGACGGCTTAATGCCAATCAGCGATCCGCGATTGAAACAATCCTATCCAGCGACGATCAGATCGTTGGGTTGCAAGGTGGCGCGGGTACTGGCAAGACCACCGCGCTCTCAGTGTTGAGAGCAGCAGCCGAGAAGGAAGGTTATCAAGTACGCGGTTTCGCTCCCACGACACGCGCTGCGAGACAGCTTGCCGAGAGTGGCATTCAGACGGAAACACTCCAGAAGTTTTTGTGCCGGCGGCAGGAGACAACCACCGCGAAGCGTCTTTTCGTGTTGGATGAAAGCTCACTCGCCAGCACTCGACAAATACATCAATTCATTGCGCGGCTTAACACCGCCACAGATAAGGTGCTCTTAGTGGGCGACGTGCGCCAGCATCAGGCGGTCGATGCTGGAAGTCCGTTCGAGCAACTGCAAAAGCACGGCATGACGACTGCAAAACTTAGCGCGATCGTCAGGCAGCGCAATAAGGAATTGAAAGAAACAGTCACGGACTTATCTTTCCGTCGCATTAAAGAAGCAGTCACCGCCTTAGAGAGCCGAGGAAAGGTGATCGAAGTTGCAGACGAGGGCGAACGCCTCCAAGCAATGGCCCAGGACTACGCCAAGAATCCAAGCAGCACCTTAGTCATTTCTCCGGCTAATCGCGAGCGCGCCCAACTCAACTCGCTTATTCACCGCGAACTACAGCGCGACGGCACTGTGAGCCGAGATGATCACCAGATGAAGATCTACGTTGCGCGAAACGACATGACCGGCGCGGAGCGCGGCTTTGCCAATGCGTACCGACCCGAGAACGTTATCCGGTACAACCGCAATAGCAAGGTCTACAAGGTGAAGGCTGGTGACTATGCGCAAGTCATAGACAGTAATCACGAGAAAAACGAGATCACGGTTCGATTTGATAATGGCCGGACAGTCACCTATAACCCGACGCGGCTATCGGGTGTGAACGTTTACACCGAAGCCGAGTGCTTATTCGCCGAAGGTGATCGCATTCAGTTTCGCGCCTCGTTCGCAGAGCAACGAGTCGTCAACGGTGAACTAGGCACGATCACCAAGATCGAACAGGACCGAATCCACGTAGCCCTCGACGACGAACGCAGAATTAGCTTTGACCCGCAGCGCTTTCCGCATATCGATCACGGTTACGCTGTCACCAGCCACTCGTCTCAGGGATTAACCGTAGACCGAGTAATACTCAATGCTGATACTCAGGAATCATTCCGCCTACTCAACGACCGCATGGCCTACGTTGCTCTTTCCAGAGCAAGGGATGAGGCGCTGATCTATACCGACTCGGTTCCGAATCTGCGCGACACCCTGAGTCGCGCAGCCGATAAAGAAATGGCGTTAGACGCCATCGGAGAGAACTCTCGCGACAAGCAACAGGAGCGCAATGATCTCACCAACAATCCTCTTGCCCCGCACTTACTGCCCCGTTCCGAGCAGAGCTTGGACCAAAACACAACCCACATTGAAGCGACACAGGCCGAAGCCGCCGAGCGTGCCGTTGAAGGCGAGGAAGCCGAGCTCGCCGCTGCGTTGCTGATTTAGAACGACTCTTTTAAAGACCTTGAGGTTTTAGCAATGACTATACATACCGACTCAGCTACAGCAGCAAAGCGGACCCAGCTTCTAAAAGTGTCCGATGTTGCTGAGTTATTGAATCTCAAACCGCGAACGATTTACGAGATGGTTGCGCAGGATCGCATCCCTTACCGCAAGCCGCCCGGCTCAAACATTCTTCGCTTTGATCTCGAAGAAATTTTGGAGTGGACGCGGCGAAAATAACTAATGACTTGAGGGATCGATGCTGCTACCATCCGCCGCGTTCTCTTGGTGGCTGCAACCTCATGGAGAACAACTGATGTCTGTTTACAAACGTGGAAAAGGCACGCACTGGCATTACTACTTCCGAGTGCGTGGCGTCCGTTACCGAGGATCACTTCCCGAGGCACGGACAAAGCAGCAAGCAGAACAAGCGGAAAGCAAAATCAAGCAGGAGATCTTTGAGAAGCGGTTCGAGGTGCAACAAAAGGGAACCGATCTTCTCTCCGATTTTCTCGATGATGTTTATCTACCCTGGTCTAAGGTCAACAAAAAATCGTGGCGCGATGATGTCTATATGGTCCCGATGTTGAAGGCGTATTTCGAGGGAAAAGCGTTGCGAGATATTTCAGTTCAGCTGGTCGAGAGGTTCAAAACTGATCGCATGAATACGCCAACCAAGAAGGGAACAGCACGACAACCGGCAACGGTCAATCGTGAATTGAACCTGCTTAGTTCGGCATTTTCACTTGCGGTCCTGTATGACAAAGCTGAATTCAATCCTTGCAGCAAAGTCGATCTTTTTCCGCTCGATAATCTTCGCTACCGATATTTGCTACCCGAAGAAGAACCGAGACTCATGGCAGAACTCAGCGGGCCTCGCGCTCATTTGAAGCCTGCCGTGATAGTTGCTCTAGGAACAGGGATGCGCCTGGGCGAACAGTTGCGAATGAAGCGTAGTCAAGTCGATTTCCTTCGCAACATCGTCACCGCCCGAAAGACCAAGAACGGCAGACCGCGAGATATTCCCATGAACGATGAGGTCAGAGAAACTCTGGCTGAATTGTGCAAGGACAAGCGGCCTGATGATTATGTTTTCGTTAGTCCTAAAGACTCCGACAAGCGCCTGCAGGAAGTGAAAAAGGGATTCCACACCGCCTGCCGGCTCGCCGGTATCGAAGGACTAATATGGAAGGATCTCAGAGCGACTTTCGGCACTCGCTTAGCCGAGGCCGGATGCGATGCTTTTACGATTGCTCAACTGTTGGGCCACTCCGATGTTCGCGTGACTATGCGTTATGTGAGATCGGTTGAAGAAACAAAACGCGTGGCCGTTGAAGCGATCAAACTGAGTTCCCGAAAAAGTGTCCACAAATTGGCCACAAATGAAAAACGGCCGCCAATGCCGGCAGCCGTAAATACTTGAAACTAAATGGTGGAGCAGAGGGGGGTCGAACCCCTGACCTCCGCATTGCGAACGCGGCGCTCTGCCAAACTGAGCTACTGCCCCACGCGGAGTCACATATTAGGAATCGTGGTTGAGCAGTGTCAAGGCGTGGGTGAGCGCGGCCTGAAGTTTGTCAATGTTCTTGCCGCCGCCCTGCGCTAGATCAGGTTTGCCGCCGCCGCGGCCGTCGAGTATTGCGCAGGCTTCGCGCATGAGCGCGTTCATGTCCCCAGATGCGCCGGCTGATCGTGCGAAGACGAGACGTACTGTGGCTTTGTCGCGCGAGCCAAGCAATGCGATTGTTTGTGGATGTGCGATAAGCGCGTGCGCGAGTTTTTTCAATGATTCGGCGTCGCGACTGTCGAATATTTGAACGACAACGCCATCCTTGGCGCTAGTCAGCAACTTTTCCGCTTCGACTCCCGCGGCCAACTCCTCAAGCGCACGAACTCGTCGATGCAGTTCCTTGTTCTCTTCGATCACCTGCGCCGCCAGGTGTGGCGCGTCATCGCGACCGGTGCTGAACAACGCCGCCACTTCACGCGCGCTCTTGTTTGCCTTGCGATAATCCGCCAACGCGCGCGTGCCTGCTACGAATTCGATCCGCGTCAATCCCTTCGCGCGTTCCCCCGAGCGCACTGCAATCATCCCAACCTCTCCCGTTCTAACGGCATGTGTTCCGCCACACGGCGTTAAATCAAAACCTTCAATCTCGATCAAACGCAACTCACCCTCACGCGCCGGCTCCTTTCGCAAAGGCAGTTCCGCCGCTTCGTCTGCCGTGACGTTCAGAATCGTGATCGCTCGATCCTCCCAAATGACGTTGTTGGCCAGCTCGACTGCGCGTTCGATTATCTCTGTGGTTGGATTGCTCAACTCGACATCAATTTCGCACGACGAATCTAAAACGCGGAAACCTCGAGTGGGAGCGTTGAAGAGCGTGACGAAAGCCTGCGAGAGAATGTGCTGGCCCGTGTGCTGTTGCATGTGATCGAGCCTGCGTGGCCAGTCCACTCGCCCTTTCACGATTGCATCACGTGCCGGCGCAGCGCCCTGGACCACGTGAAGCACACCTTGTTCGCCGTCGTCGATGCATTCGACAACACGCGAGCCGTTGAGCGTGCCGGTATCACTTGGCTGGCCGCCGCCGGTAGGATAGAACGCCGTGCGGTTAAGAACGACCGCAGTCCAACCACTGACGCGGTCGGTGACCTCGATCACGCGAGCTTCAAACTCGATTAAATGAGAATCGGAATAATAGAGACGTTCGGTTACCGGCATTTAATTATTAACCACTGACGACACGGATTTATTCGTATAATCGGCGCATGTATTGCGATTCACGCAGATCTATTATTGCAGCCATATTTATTGCCATACTGAGCAGTGTTGCTCTGGCCCAGGAGCCGCCGCTCAAATCGATCACTTACCGCCTCTCGATGTCGCGTCCAGTGTCGCATCTGTTCGAAGTGCAGATCATAGTTGAACTGCCCGAACAGTTAAAAGCCAAGCCGCTGCAGTTTCAGATGGCGAAGTGGTCTCCCGGACGTTATGGAGTTTTTGATTTTGCAAAAAACGTTCAGGAATTTCATGCAAACGGTCAAGTGACGCGCGTTGACGATCAAACGTGGAGCGTCGCGCCGGCTGGGGCCACGACGCTGACAATCTCTTACAAAGTTTTTGGAAACGATCTCTCCGGCACCTTCTCGCAACTCGACAGCAGGCACGCCAATTACAACGGTGGCTCTATCTTCATGTATATCGTGGGCCATAAACCCGATCCGGTGAAGTTGACGATTCAACCTCCCGCGGGTTGGAAGATCGTGAATGGCCGCACCGAACGCCCGGGACAAAGCGAGTGGCAGTTTCCAAACTGGGACATTCTGATCGACACGCCAACTGAGATTGCGCCGGACTGGACCGAAGACAGCTTTGACGTTAACGGGAAGAAGTATCACGTCGTGGTCCATTCGTTTGGTCCGGAGGGAGGGAAGCGTGCTGCCCTCGTGAAAGATATCGAAAAGATCGTGCGCGCAGAGGTCGCCATGTGGGGCGCTCCGGAATTCGAAGAGTACACTTTTCTGATTCACTTTGCCGCCGACGATCATTCCGGAGACGGAATGGAACACCTCACTTCAACTCAAATCATCCAGCCGGGCGCGCTCGCCGATCCGGGCATTTATGAAGGCACTTTAGGGACCGTCGCGCACGAGTTTTTTCACGTTTGGAACGTCAAGAGACTGCGTCCACAGGAACTTGGACCATGGGATTTCACACGCCCGCTAAGCACGCGCGGTCTCTGGGTAGCAGAGGGTTTCACGAATTATTACGGGCACCTGATGCTAAGGCGCGCCGGACTTTGGAGCGACAAGCAGTTTTTGGATCGAGAGGCGGAGACGATTATAGGTATCGAGAACGCGCAAGGAAGTCGCTTGATGAGCGCTGTAGAGTCGTCGTTATCAGCTCCGTTTCTCGACGGTGTCCGTCACGTGCAGTCAACCAACCTTAAGAACACGTCGATCAGTTACTACCCGAAAGGCGAGCTCATCGGCATGGTGATGGACCTGCTGGTGCGTGGGCGAACGAAAGGAAAGGCGTCGCTCGACGACGTGATGCGCGACATGTATGAACAGTTTTATCTGAAGAGTTCCAACAACAGCTACTACCTCCGAGGTCGCGGCTATCAACCGGAAGATCTCGAGCGAGTTGCGTCGCGCCGCGCGGGGTTCGATCTTAGCGATTTCTTCAAACGATACATTCGCGACGTTGAGGTGTTGCCTTACGATGAAGCTTTCGCGTATGTGGGTCTGCGACTCGTGAAGACGCCGGCGAAAGAGCCGTTCAGTGCCGGGATGTCTATTGAGTTTGAGGATCCTCGTCATGGGGTGATTGAAACCGTTCGCAACAACTCTTCGGCTGAAGATGCGGGATTGCAACAGGGCGATCAAATCATATCGCTGGCAGGGAAAGATGTGACGCAGGATTCCTGGCTGAAGACGCTCGCGCGCTTCAAGCCTGGTGATTCGGTGCCGGTGGTAGTCAAGCGCGATCGGCGCACGATCAAGACGAATATGGTTTTAGGTGAGCCGGATAGATTTGATTACAGGATTGAAGAGAGAGCCGATGCCACGGCTGAGCAAAAGACTTTGCGTGCTGCGTGGTTGATGGGGAGATAAAACCATCCACAGATTACACAGATTACGCAGACTCTGTGTAATCTGTGTGATCTGTGGATAACTTTACGGGACGATCACCTCCAGCGAGTGTGGGGCGATCTCGAATCGCATCGGTAATTGGCCAATCAACTCGCCGTCAACTTGCACGTACGCATCACCGCGAGCTTTGACACTCACTGCATTCACAAACCTCACTTCCGGTTTGTCACGAGGCATGCCGTTGCGCATCGCATAAGAAAGCAGGTGCAAGTAGCGAAGCCGGCTCGTAGTTTCAATCATGCAGATCTCAAACTCGCGCTGGTCCAGACGCGCGCCGGGCGTTATCGCCAAGTCGCCTCCGTATTTCGCTGACTTCCCAATCGCCGCAAACGTTGCGGTGTAGGTTTGACCATCAATCTCGAGGGTGAAAGGTCGAGGGTTCCAGGTTGCCAGGTGACTGAGTCCGGAAATCCAGAAGGCCCCTTTGCCGATGCGTTTCTTCAGCGAAGGCTGCACACGCTTCACAACTGAAGCGTCAAGTCCGATCCCGGCCATCAACACGAAGTGACGAGTTTCGTTCGTCGTTTCATCAACTGCGAGACCGAGATAGATCTTCCGCGACTTGCCTCGCGCCGCTACTGCTATCGCTTGTTCGTCATCGAGCGGCAGACCAAGTTCACGCGCGAGGACGTTTGCCGTACCGCGGGGAATGATCGCGAGGCGCGCTGTAGTTCCCGCGAGGCCTTGTATTGCTTCGTTGATGGTGCCGTCGCCGCCGGCGACGATCACGTCAGTAGGACCATTGCGAGCGGCGCGAGCGGCGATCTCCGTCGCTTCACCGGGCCCGCCGGTTAGTTTCAGATCAACTTTGATACCGAGTGACTCGAGGCGTGAGACTAGCTCTTCAACAGGTGGGCGTCGCGCCGCGTAGCGGCCAGTCTTCGGATTCGAAATCAGGGTAGCCTGGCGAATGGACATAACTGGACAGAAAACTCTACAGAGGAAGAGGACGAAGTACAACTGATAAGCATTATTGCCGGGCTAGCCGCACAAATTCCTGCAAGTCTGTGTTGTTGACGTCTGATACTGCCCAGTAGCACATGCCGGAGCTGCTCCACTCGATAACATTGTATCCCTGGCGTGAGAACTGTCGCTCCGGCTCATTGGCTTTGGATGATGGCCATATGAAGAGATTAATCGGGTGTTTGCGTCTTTGGTAGACGAGCGCGGCGACGGTTCGATTGTCGATGTAATCGAGGCGGCCGCCTATCAAAGAAAACCCCTGCGCGGAGAGATCTTTCACTTCGGGCGCGAAATCCAACTTCCCATTGAACCACGGCTTTACCGTGTGCGAGTCAGAACTCGGCACGTCGATCAAGTGGTCGATCATTAGCGACCGGACGTGACTCGAAACGATCTCCTGGGCGACCAGTTCATCCGTGTGTGATCTCAAGGGGATCGTCCACAGCAAGACTCCAGCAAGCGCCAGGATCAGCACAGCGGCAGCGGCAATCCAACGCGGAGTTCCCGACTGGGGTTTGGGGCGATGGATCTGCTTCTTCACTCGTTGTTTCAGGATGTCGGGCGCAACGAAGTATTGCGCTTCGCCTTTGATGAGTGATCGCAGATACAACTGATCCTGATGTTGTGATTGACAGTCTTCACACTCGCCGAGGTGATGCTCGACCTCGACGTTTCTCAGCAGATCCAGTTCACCATCAGTGTAGGCATGTATTAGCTCGTGAGTTTGTTCGCACGTCATATCGGTCGTCCAAAACATAAGACCGCAAACATGTCTCATCTATTCCCTGGATTGTCGGCGGGAATAATTCCCGGCGGTGGGAGTCTGGATAGCTGAAAAACAAAGGAGGATGGGGAGATGCTTGGAAGAACAAAATTAGCACTATTAATCGCACTGGCCGTGGGGGGTCTGTTTCTCACGGAACAGCCCTCGCAGTCGAGCAGCGTGAACGCGGCTACAAACGCTGACGAGGTCATCATTCAGAATTTCACGTTCCAGCCGGCCACGCTGACAGTCAAGGCCGGAACAAAAGTGACCTGGATCAACCGCGACGACGATCCACACACCGTTACCGATACTGAAAAACGCTTTGGCTCAAAAGCGTTGGATACCGGCGATCGCTTCTCGACCGAGTTCACGAAGCCCGGTACGTACAACTATTACTGCGCGCTACATCCGAAGATGACCGCACAAATTATCGTTAAGTAAGGAGACCGTTGATGTCTGATGAATCAAAGAATAATCAAATCGAGCGCCGGAGCTTTCTTAAGTGCATGGCGTGGGCCGGAACCGGAGTAGTCTGGGCAATGAATGGCGGTGTGCTCAGTTCTTTCGAACTGATCGCAGGAACGAAGCGAAAGGGCGGCTTCAGTTTCGTCCAGATCAGCGACAGTCATATCGGTTTCAACAAGGACCCAAATCACGATGTGACGAAGACGCTCGAGGAGGCAATCAACAAGATCAATGCGCTCGACGATCAGCCTGCGTTTCTGCTTCACACGGGTGATATCACGCATCTTGCGCAGCCCGAGCAGTTCGACACTGCGTCGCAAGTTCTAAAAACTGCCAGGTCTAGTCAGGTCTATTACGTTCCCGGCGAGCATGATGTCTTTAGTGATGATGGTAGTCTGTATCTCGAACGATTTGGACGCGGAACTCAGGGCAAAGGCTGGCAAAGTTTCGACTACGAAGGCGTGCATTTCATCGGCTTAATCAACGTACTAAATCTGAAGCAGGGAAGCGGCACGGGCCTGGGCGGTAGCGGGTTCGGACAATTGGGCCAGGAGCAGTTGGCATGGCTGGAGAAGGACGTCAAGGGTCTCACCAGTAGCACGCCGGTGGTTGTCTTTGCGCATATTCCGTTGTGGACCATCTATCCTGAATGGGGCTGGGGCACAGACGACAGCGCGCAAGCACTTTCTTACCTGAAGCGCTTCGGATCCGTCAGTGTGTTGAATGGTCATATACATCAAGTGATGCAAAAGGTCGAAGGGAATGTCAGGTTTCACACTGCCTTTTCGACGGCATTCCCGCAGCCCGCACCGGGAACGGCGCCTGCGCCCGGACCGATCAAAGATGTCCCGGCGGACAAGCTTCGGAGTCTGCTTGGTCTAACGGCTGTGAGTTACGTGCAGAACAGGAGTTCGCTGGCTGTAGTTGACTCCACGCTAGGGTGACGAAGAAGATTTTTTCCCGCAAAGGCGCAAAGGCGCAAAGCGCTGCCGCGTTACAGCAGCGCCTTCGCTTCGCGCAAGTCTTCAGTATCGAACCCTTCGGTGAACGATCCGTAGACTTCCCGGAGTTTGCCCTGCTGGCCATACAGACGTGCGAGGCTCATGGCCGTGCGGAGCTGCCATGACCTCGCCTTCTGCGACTCCGCAATCTCCATCGATCGCTTGAGGCACTGTTCAGCATTGGCCGGCGTGCCCTCTTTGAACAACAACTCGCCTTTGAGACGATACAGCTCAGCCTCAAAGTATCGCTCGCCATTATTACTCACCATTGTGACAGCTTCATCGAGCCGCTGGTGTGCTTCTTCGTTTTGTTGCACTTTAGCTAAAGCCGTCGCCAGCAAAGCCAGAAAATGTGGACGAACCAGGGACGTTCCGGTTTCATCAAGCGCGGCAAGACCCTCTCGCATTCGATCGATTCCTTCGCGCTCACGCCCTCGTTCGCTCAGAGTCGAACCTTGCATGAGAGTAGCCATGGCTTGATAGAGGACCAGGCCGTGTTCGCGTGAGATATCGATGACTGCTTCAGCATAATGTTCGGTCATCCGGTAATCGCGGCGAAGGTGATGCAGAACAGTCGCGAAGAAGAATGCGTGGGCCAGCCCCTGTGGCTCACGTAACTCGTCCGCGAGCGCGACGGCTTCCTCGATGCGAGTCAGGGCTTCATCCGGCAGCCCGAGAAGCCAAAATGCCCAGGCCGCGAAGCACGGCATTGCGACGCCCGGATTCAACGCATAGAGAAACGAATCGTCGCGATGCAGAGCGGGATCGTAAAGGGCGAGGGCTTTGTTGAAGTGGTCCAAAGCCAGTACAAGATTACCGGCGTGAGTGAAGGTAATCTCGAGTGCCCAGTGCCCGCGCATCGCGAGTCCCGGATATGGCAGGCGCTCAGAGAGATGCAGAAACTCCTCCGCGATGTCCTGCGCAGTTTCCAACTCCGCACTCAACATGTGAAACGTCCACAATCCCCACAGGACTTCGGAAACATCAGGCGTGTCGCCCAACTGCTCATACAATTTACGAGCCTTCATGTAGACCACGCCGACGTTTGGCGAGGCATAACCTTCGATAGCAATCAATGGGACGCCGAGCGTGAGATGTAAACACAGCGCCTCGTTTACACACTCGCGTGAATTCGGCAGCTTATTGATCAACTCGATACCGCGTCGCGCGAGTCCGACTGCTTCCTTATAAGCAAACCGCCGGATGGCATTTTCCGCGCCTTGCTTCAGATAACGTGCGGCGCGTTTATAATCGCGGGCTCGCTCGAAGTGCATTGCCAGCTCAACCGAAATCTCCACGGCACGCTCGCCGTAGACTTCCTCGCCGCGCTCACCGATCAGCCGGTGCAGTTGCACGCGACGCGCCGCAGGTAAGCGCTCATACAACACGCTCTGATACAAAGAATGGACGAAGCCATACCGCGCTACGACTTCTCCATTCGGTAGTTCTTGAACACCACACTCCTGGATGTACTGCCGCTCACGAGCCAGCTCACTACATCGCGTCTCCACCAGCACCACATCTTCCTCGAGCCCTGCCGCCAGCGCGAGCGCTGAAAACTCAACTCCGGCCACACTCGCAGCCTCGAGCGTCCTTTGCTTTTCGAGGCCGAGATGGTCCACCTGTCTTTCGATCATCTGCTTGATGTTGTCAGGCACGCCAACTTCGACGTTGTTAATATCGGCAATCAACTCCCAACGACCTGCACGTTCAACGATCAATCCGGATTCCATGAGGTAGTCAACGGCATTCACCATGAACAGCGGATTTCCGTCGGTGCGGTCGTGTATCAACCGTGCAAGGCCGGCAGGAAAAGCGTTCCCCGGAAATCTAAGAGACACGTATTCCGACACGGCGGCCTCAGTCAGGTATTCAAGCGGCAACTCTTCACATTGTTGTTTGGCGAGTAACTCTTGTTTGACTGCCTTGAGTGGATGACCACTCACGATCAGCTCTACGTTGCGAAAGGTTCCAATCAGCATGAGATGGGCGCGCTGTCGTTGCGTCGCCAGGTATGAGATTAGATCCAGCGTTGAGTAATCGCTCCAGTGCAGGTCTTCTAAAATCAGGACGAGGGGCACCTCGGCCGTTAATACGTCCAGAGCCTCGCTCATCTCACGCAGCATTCGCTCGCGGGTCGCGCCCGACACTTCTCGGCTCAACAACTCGCGCTCCGCTGCACTCAACAGCGACGGCATTTGCAGCAACCACATCGGCGCGTGCGCTCGCAGCACCTGAATGACTTCTGGCTCTTCCCGGCACAGTCGCCCAATCGCTTCCAGAACGGGCAAGTACGCTTCACCAGTCCCGTACTGGTCCAGGCATTGACCGCGGACAACACGAACATCTCCATCGGCAGGAATAGTGTGAACGAATGCGTCAACCAGCGAAGTCTTGCCAATCCCGGCTTCGCCGGTGACAAATACGATCTGACGCTCTCCGCGCAATGCCCGGCGGAGCCAGCGTTGCATTCGCGACAACGCATGAGCGCGCCCGACAACTCCCACATACACGCGAAAGGCGCCCGACTGGCTGAGATCCGGGACTGTCAGATTCGGCTGCGGCTTTTGTTCGCCCTGCGCGATCTGCGCGATGAAGCGATAACCCCGTCGATGTGAAGTTTCAATATATCGAGGAGACTTTGGATCGTCGTCGAGAGCTTCTCTTAACTGGCGCACAGTCACCTTGAGAACGGCGTCACCGACGAACGTCTCCGGCCAAACGGCGTTGAGCAATTCGTCTTTGGTGACGAGCCGGCCTGAGTGATGGACGAGATAGTTGAGGAGTGCGAACGCTTTGGGCCTCATCTTGATCTCCTTCGAGTCCTTCCACAGGCACTCGTTGACGAGATCGAGAGAAAACCGATCGAAGACTATCCGCTTATCATTCACTGAACGTTACCGAAAACTTACGGAACTTTTAGGACTCACCCTCCCCGTTTGGTCCATTCTCCTCTTCTCATGGGCGGATGGCAAACCAGGGCTGCTTTCGTAATCCAGTTTCGTTCCGACGCTGACGTCGAGCGCGGCCTTTTTGAAGGCAAGGTTGAGCACGTCGCATCGTGCCAGGCAACACGATTTCACTCGCTCGACGAACTGCTCACCTTCATGGCTATCGTCCTTGCCGAGGTCCGCGATGCAGAGGAAGTCTAGCCGCCGGCCTCCAACCCCTTTTTAACCCAAAACGTTACCGCACAATTACCGGAAATTTATGACTGATTTTCCGGTGCTCTGTATTCTCACGCGCGTTCGAATCTTAGAAAAGGACTAGTATGAAGAAAAATTTGTTCAAAGTCGCAGTCGTGCTGGGCTTGTTAGCAGCAGTAGTAGTGCTTCCACTTCGTTTTGCTGTTGCTCAGGACGACACCACAGAAATTTCGGCCGCCAATGCGGATCCGATTCCGGCAGCGGTATTTCAGGCCGCCGGCCCAACAGCAGCTTCGATCCAGAGTTCCGTCGATCAATACCGCGCTGCTTTGGGCCTGCAAAACAATGGGAATAACGGTGGTCCCATTGCAGTTGGTCGTCGTGAGATCAACTGGGACGGCGGCAGCACAACCAACCAAACCACCGCCGTCGCGGGGAACCCGTTTGCAGGGTTTCTTGTAACGCGCGGTGCATTGTTCACAACTCCTGACGGTACAGGTTTCGTGCAGGCTCCGGCCAGCGCCGATCCAATTCTGTTCCCGCCCGGAGGTCTCGCCGGCCTCTTTAATAATCCGACGTACGGCGCCACCTTCACAGCATTCAGCGCTTCGAGACTATTCGCCGTGATTGGCGGCAAGGTTACCGACGTCAACTTTTTCGTTCCCGGCGGCGGCAACCAGCCCGCTACTGTCACTGGCTTCGGCGCGGTCTTCACAGATGTTGACCAACCCGATGGAAGTGGACCAGCGAGAAAAAGAGGAAACCGAAACGCAAGCACGTTGGTCGAGTACTACGGCGTTAATGGTGAGTTGCTGTTCAGCAGCTTCGTGCCGGCAGCGCCAGGCAATGGTGGTCTTTCCTTTTTCGGAATCGTTTTGCACGACGCGCGTATCGCTCACGTTCGAATCACGAGCGGCAACGTTGCGCTGGGCGGCAATGATTCGGAGAAAGACGACGTCGTCGCGATGGACGACTTTATTTACGGTGAACCACAGCCGGTTCATTAAGGAGAGCAAAAAATGAGTAAACGCAGTTACGAACTTGCCCGCCGTCTCGAATTGGGGGCGCTTGCACTCAACGCTTTTGCAAGCTCGCTCACGGAGTCGGAGTGGGAAGCTCGGGTTCCCAGAGATGGGCGAAAGATCGGAGTGGTCGTGCATCACGTCGCAAGTATGTATCCGATCGAGATTCAGGTGGCCCAGACGGTCGCGCGGGGCGAGGCAGTGGAAGGCCTAACCCCGGAAGTCGTTGACAAGATAAATGCGGAACATGCGAAGGAGCATGACAGGGTCACTAAAGAAGAGGCACTCGATCTACTCCGTCGCAACAGCGCCACAGCGGCAGCCGCAGTCCGCGCGTTCACCGACGACGAGCTTGACCAGGCAGCGGCAGTATCGCTCAACGCGAATGCACCGCTTACGTGCCAGTTCATCATTGAGGACCACGCGCTGCGGCACAGCTACCACCACCTGGCGAAGATTCGTGCTGCCTTGGAAGAAAAGAAGCGGGTGGCCGTTTTGGTTGCTTGAACGTTTCGGGGTGATCAAACCCGCACGGTCGAAAGTGATGAATTTCGAAGAAGCCGTTTTGCCGCATCTTGATGCCGCTTACAACCTGGCGCGCTGGTTAACCCGAAACGAGCACGACGCTCAGGACGTGGTCCAGGAGGCTTATCTCCGCGCGTTCAGGTTTTTTAGCGGGTTTCACGGTGCAAACAGTCGAGCATGGTTGCTGACGATTGTGCGGAACACTTGCTTCACATGGCTAAGACACAACCGGTCGCCGGAACTCTCGGCCGACTTTGACGAAGCCGTCCGGGCGAAAGAATCCGACGAGCCTGATCCGGAAACGCAACAGGTGTTGAAGGCGCGGGCGCAGTTAGTTAACAGCGCTATTGAAAAACTACCGGTCGAGTTTCGCGAAGTAATGGTCCTGCGGGAATTAGAGGAGCTCTCATACAAAGAGATCGCTGTTGTCACAGGAGTCCCGATAGGCACGGTTATGTCGCGGCTGGCGCGGGCTCGCAAGAGGTTATACGAATCTCTACGCGAGCTGTCGCCAGGCGATTCGTTGGAAACGCCTCAGGTGACGAGATCCGCGGTGACGGATAGTAGCGACGCGTCCCATTGAATGCGTGAATTGATTTGATGGGAATAACTGAGGCGGCGAAATGGTTAGGTAAACAGAAGCGATTCAGACAGAGAGAAAGAAAGAAGGAAGGTAAGAAGGAGATTTATTATGAAGAAAGAAGTCGTAAAGGGATTAGCCAAACTCGGTTTACTCGTCGTCATGACGATGATTGCAGTGGGCACACCTGCAAAGGCGCAATCCCTCCAATACAGATTAACCGCAAACATTCCATTCGATTTCACAGTAGCTGACAAGAAGTTCCAGGCCGGCAAGTATTCCGTCGTTCGCGCTCAGGAGACTGCCGGAGACGCCATCGTGCGGATCAGCAGTGCGGATGGACACGACAGCACAACTCGGATCACCGTTCCAGTGATCAGATTCGCTTACCAGGACAAGGCGACGCTGATCTTCCACCGGTATGGAGATGAGTACTTCCTGTCCCAGGTTTGGCCGGCCGGCTCTAACACCGGGCGCTCGTTGCCTAAATCACGCGGCGAACGAGATGCCGAGCGACAAGCTCATGACAACATGATTGGAATGGCGACGAAAGCGCCGGAAACAGAGACTGTGACGATCGTGGCAAACCTGCCGTAACGATTTAGTCAAACGCTCTCATTCAGAGGGTTGGCCTCGACTCCACTTCGGTGAGTCGAGGTCATCCCCGGAGAAACGAGATGGTTGAAGATCCAAATGTGCAGCTTGCTGCGAACGGCGATATGACAGCTTTCGAGGAGATTTATCGAACGTACAATCGTCGGGTCTACAGTCACTGTCTCCGCATGACGCGGAATGTTGCGGAAGCCGAAGACCTGACGCAGGAAGTGTTCATTCAACTCTTCCGCAAGCTGAAAACGTTTCGCGGCGAATCGTTGTTCACGACGTGGCTTCACCGGCTGACGGTAAACGCAGTGCTAATGCACTTTCGCAAGGCCGCTGTGAGAATGGAAGGAAGGACCGAACAGAGCGAAGCTCTAAATGAGTTTGTGAGCGCCGCCGCAAGTAGCAGCGGAACGTCAATTATCGATCACATTGCATTAAACGAGGCGCTGCAACAACTGGCGCCCGGTTATCGCGCTGTCTTCATTCTGCACGACCTGGAAGGATATGAGCACCACCAGATCAGCGAGATCCTGAGCTGCGCTATAGGCACCTCAAAATCGCAATTGCACAAAGCACGATTAAAGCTGCGTCGCCTGCTGGGTCGCACAAAGCCTGTCGGGCAAGCGCACCCGGTGCTTTGCTACCACGCTCGCTGACGGTTTTGCCTCAAAAGTTCACCAGGTCCGATTCGTTGCAGGAGAATCCGCCACAAAGAAGCACAAAAGGCACAAAAAATCAGCGGAAATCCTTTGTGCTTTTGGTGCCTTTTTGTGGCTGAAGACTTTGAGGCAAGCAGGTTCCCGTAAGTGTTGTCTCCCTTTGTAGGGGCGAGCCCTTCGTGGCTGCCTGAACCCCGCGAATTGGCCAGGATGGCCACGGAGTGCCGCCCCTACAATCAGTTCCAATTAATGATTAAGGAGTTTATCTATTGTGAATAGAAGTAGCTTTAGAGTCGTAGCTATCGCGCTGGTCGCGCTCGCTCTCACGAGCAGCGCTTTCGCACAAACCAGCAAAGGGTTTTTCGTCGGGAACGTTATGGATCCAAACGGCGCCGCTGTCACAGGTGCGGTGGTGAAGATTATTAACGCCGGCACCGGTGTCACGCGCGAGACCGTTTCAACTGACGACGGAAGCTTCCGCATGGATGCAGTCGATCCCGGCACTTACAGAGTTGAGATCAGTCAGCCGGGATTCAAGACAATCAGTCGCGAGAACCTGATCATTACCGCGGCGCAGACTACCGACGCCAATTTCCAACTTGAAGTCGGCACGCAGGTGGAAGTGGTTAACGTCACTTCCGGCGCGGACGTCATTCTTCAGTCGCAGGACGGAGCCCGCGTTAATACTCTCAGCAAGCGCGAGATTACTGACCTGCCCACGCCGGCGTTGAATCCGGCAAACATCGTCTTCACACTGCCGGGTGTTGTCGATCCTGGTCCACTCGCTGGTGGCTTTGTCCAGGGAAACGAATTCTCCGTCAACGGGCTGCGTGCGCGTGCCAACAATCAACTGATTGACGGACTCGACAACAACGACAACTCAATTGCCGGACAGTCGTACATTCCCATTCTTCGCGATGGTTACAGCGAAGTCACAGTGCTTCAGTCGGACTATTCGGCGGAGTTCGGACGCGCGGGCGGCGCAATCGTCAATGTCGTTACGCGCAGCGGCTCGAATCAATTTCATGGCTCCGGTTACGACGTAATCAATAACAGCGTCTTCAATTCTCTTACGGCGAGCCAGCGAGCGGACGGCACGCAAAAGCCGGTGGTCGTCGAGAATACCTTCGGTTTTTCACTGGGTGGACCAATCAAAAAGGACAAGCTCTTCTTCTTTGGGACTTACCAGCGCGATCTTGTTCGTTCCGGTACCGATGCGACAGTCCGCGTGCCGACCGCATCAGGCTTTGCGACTCTTCGCTCGCTGTTTCCCGCGGGGACAAATCCGAATTTGGATCGCTACCTGAACATCGTTGGAAACCTGCGCGGGCAACGTGAGATCTCAACTGTTGCACTCGGCGGTGGCCGTCCTGATATCGACTTTGGTGAGACGACGATCGGCAGCGCTCAGCCAGTAACTGACGATCAATTTCTTACACGCATCGATTGGACTCCGACGCAAAAAGACAGCCTGTCGTTTCGCTACGTCTACGATCGGCAGCATTTCAACAATCAGTTTCCAACGGTCGCTTCGGGCGGCTCGCCGTTTCCGGGATTCGAAGTTAATGTGCCGAGCCTGGTGCAGAACTTCTATTTCAATTACACGCGCAATATCTCCACGCGTTTGGTGAACGAAGCGCGGTTTGGCTACGGACGGTTCAATGTAAGCTTCGCAGCCCGCGATCAACAGGTTGCGGATGCGGGTTCGGTGTTTGCTTTCACTGGGGCCGGGCTGGGCCAGGGGATTACGTCCATCGGCCTGCCGTTCGTCTTTCCGCAGGGGCGTCTCTTCAACAACTATCAAATACAGGACACTCTTTCCTACACCGCAGGCAACCACACGTTTCGCTTCGGCGCGGATCTGAATGTCCAGCGCGCGCAACAGGCCATACCGTTTAACTCGCGCGGCGTTCTGACTTTCGCAGGTGGTGGTGGCTTCAATGCGTTCGGAAATTTTGTAGATCAGTTTTCCGGGCGAGGTACAGGCGGCGCGAGTATTTCATTCGGCAATCCGGTGATCGTTCCAAACGCTTTCTACCAGAACTATTTCGTCGAAGACGCGTGGCGTGTTAAGCCGAACCTGACGCTGACGCTTGGTTTGCGTTATGAGAATTACGGTACCCCGTTCAATGCGATTCCGTTTCCGGCGTTTGCCGGGTTCGATCAACCGGTCGAGACTGTCGCTCGCCAGCAGCGTGACAACAATAACTTCGCGCCGCGTTTCAGCTTCGCGTATCAGCCGAATTTTTGGAACGCACTGTTTGGTAACAACAAGACAGTGATTCGCGGAGGATTCGCCGTGAATTACGATTTCTTCTTCAACAACATTTTGAGCAACACCGCGGCCACGGTCCCAAATACATTTGGCGTGACGAACTTCGGGGCATCGCTGCCTGCGAACACAAACCCGCGTGGTATTGGGAACTTCGGCGCCGGTTCGTTGCCTACGACAGGCACTCCCGATCCTTTTGCAACCATCAACACGATTCCGCCCGATCTCGTGAACCCACAGACGTTCGTGTACAACGTCGGCATCCAGCGCGAGTTGCCGTTCAAATTGATCGGCGACGTCGCTTACGTCGGTTCGCGCGGAACACACCTGTTTATTAACGAGCAGTTGAATCCGGGCATTGGCGGCTTCAACACGCTCACGAGGCAGTTTTCAAATCGCGGCTCAGTTGTGGCCCGAACGAATGGCGGCGATTCGAGTTACAACTCGTTACAGGCTCGTCTCGATCGCGGCTTCGAAAATGGACTGTTGCTGCGATTTGCTTACACCTTTTCCAAAGCGATCGATGATGTGAATAGCGAGGTGTTCGTTACTACGGGCGGAAGCAGCGTCGGTTCTGATCCCTTCAACCGGCAGACGGATCGCAGCGTGGCGTCGTTCGATGTTCCGCATCGATTCGTGGCGACGTTCATTTACGATCTGCCGAGTCTCGGTAAATCCGGATTCGTGCATAACGTTCTTGGCGGCTACTCGATCGCCGGCACCTATCGCTTGCAATCCGGGAACGTTCAAACACCTTTCGTTGGCGGCATCGATCTGAATGGCGATGGCAGTGCTACCAACGACCGTCCCGCTATCAGCAATCCAAACGCGCCGGCGAACTCGGTGGGGTTCTCAAACTTCATTTCCGAGAATTTTATCTCGGGTGCGGTTTCACCCACTGGTTTCTCGGATGTTTTCGGCAATCCGGTAAATCCGGGAGACGTTCGCTTCCTGGTGAGTGAATCAATTCGGACTGGCCTGGCGGGGCGGAACATTTTGCGTGGTCCAAAGCAGAACCGCCTGGATTTGAGTCTGATCAAGACGATCGATCTCGGGTTCACTCGTCTTGAGAACGATCATTTCGAGGTTCGCTTTGATTACTTCAATGCGCTGAACACGCCGCAGTTTGGACCAGGCACCGGTGACGTGACGGACACCACGTTCAACGACTTCCGGTTCAACTCCGGAAACTTACTGATTGGGAATGTGAACGGCGGGCGTATCGGGCAGTTTCAGCTTCGGTACGTCTTCTAATCCGTGTAATCTGTGGTTACTCTAACCGGTAATTAGGCGCTTCTTTCGTGATAATCACGTCGTGGACGTGCGATTCTTTCAGGCCCGCCGATGTGATGCGCAGGAACCGAGTCCGCTCCTGAAATTCTGGTATCGTACGGCAGCCTGTGTATCCCATCCCGGATCGCAGGCCGCCTACGAGTTGCGTCACCATGTCCGCCAGCGTGCCTTTGTAAGGCACGCGGCCCTCGATCCCCTCCGGCACGAGTTTCGAATCGTTCTCGGTTGTATCCTGCGCGTAACGATCGCGCGAGCCCTCGCGCATCGCGCCGATGGATCCCATCCCACGATAGGTCTTGAAGGAGCGACCCTGAAATAAAATCACTTCACCTGGTGCTTCTTCTGTTCCGGCGAAGAGCGACCCAATCATCACCACGTCGGCGCCTGCCGCGATTGCCTTCGCCACGTCGCCGGAAAACTTCACGCCGCCGTCCGAGATCACCGAAACATTCTTGCCTCGCGCAGCTTTAACACAACTCGAGATCGCTGTGATTTGCGGAACTCCGGCGCCGGTAACAACCCGCGTAGTGCAAATCGATCCCGGACCAATGCCGACTTTAATTGCGTCTACGCCGGCATCAATCAGCTCCTGTGCACCCTCGGTTGTCCCGACATTCCCGGCGATCAGATCCGTTTCACCATGCCGCTTCTTGATCTCCTTCACGGCATTGATGACACGTGACGAGTGGCCGTGCGCGGTATCGATCACGAGGCAGTCCACGCGCGCTTTTACGAGCTCGTCGGCGCGCTCACGATAATCGCCCGTCGCTCCGATGGCGGCGGCGACTCGCAAACGCCCGAGATTATCTTTCGCTGCCGACGGATATTTGATGGCCTTCTGAATGTCTTTTACGGTGATGAGTCCTTTTATATGTTTATCGTCGTCGATGACCAGCAGCTTTTCGATGCGATGTTTTTGGAGCACCGCCTTGGCTTGTTCCAGCGTCGTGCCCACGGGAACGGTGACGAGCGGTTGTTTGGTCATCACTTCCGAGACTGGTATCTCGAACCTGGTTTCAAATCGGAGGTCACGATTCGTGATGATTCCAACGAGGTGGCCGGTTTCATCGACGACCGGAACACCGCTGATGTGAAAACGCTCCATCACTTGCAGCGCTTCGCGCACCGGGCGATCGGGTCGTATCGTCACGGGGTCAACGATCATTCCCGATTCCGATCGTTTTACTTTATCAACTTCCTCCGCTTGCTTTTCGATACTCAGGTTTTTGTGAATGACGCCGATGCCACCTTGCTGTGCGAGGGCAATCGCCAGCGATGCTTCGGTCACGGTGTCCATCGCCGCTGAACACAGCGGAATCTGGAGCCGGATATTTCGTGTGAAGTGAGTCGCGGTGTCAGTCTGGGAAGGTAGAACGTCGGAACGATCCGGGATTAAGAGTACGTCGTCGAAAGTAAGTCCTTCAAAAATATCTGATGTGATCATGTGTCTCTAACTCGATTATTGCTGACGTGAGGTCATTATACATAGGTGCGTGAGTTTGGCTCAGTGCGAAAGACGATCTGCTGTTGGCAGGTGTTGCTTCTGCTCGTCGTTGGAACCAATGCAGCGCTGCCAACGCCGCCGCCGTTAGGATCGCGAGAATCAGGATTGCCAGGAGAACTGTTAATACTGGAGAACGTGTAGCCGGCGTGTCGGTATAGACTTTGGAGTGCATCGGCGTGGTGTTGACTTCGTCGGCTGACTCGCCGTGCTCGCGCAGGTAGCGAGTGTAACCCTCAATCGCCTCGCGCTCGTCGTAACCCACACACTTTGCATACGCCTTGATGAAGCTGCGATTGAAGACGCCTCCGGGCAGGCGTTTGTAATCGTTGGCTTCGATGGCTTCGAGATAATGGACAGAGATTCGAGTTTGATCGCAGATCTCACGCAGGCCAATGCCTCGCTCCTCGCGCGCGAGTCGCAGTTGTTCGCCTATGCTCGCTGCCATCTCCAATCGCTCGATCCCTGGCGTTGGTTGGTTGGCTGTTAACCCAGGTCTATCGTCGCGTCGCCGCTTGTAGAATCGTGTACAACTCCCACTTTTTCTGCACTATAGCTTGCGCTGCTAAACGGTGTCAAACTTTTGCATCTTAAAGATCTGGCGGTGTCCTAATTTGAAGAGTGTTCTCTGCGGTCCTCTGCGTATCTTTGCGGGCTCTGCGTTAAAGGCTATTTCAACGCAGAGCCCGCGGAGAGGACCGCAGAGAAAAACTCAAAGTAAGGCACTACCAAAGATCTGCATCTCTTGCTTCTTGTCGCCCGCGGTGGTACGTTGAGGCTAACAGTGACCCGGTAGTCGCTTTTAATCTCTACAATAGACAAAGTGAGGACAAAGAGATGCCCCTGGAAGCACTCGGAATGGTTGAGACCAAAGGATTCGTGGGTGCAGTTGAGGCTGCCGATGCGATGGTCAAAGCAGCGAATGTACAGCTACTCGGCAAGGAGTACATCGGCGCCGGCTACGTGACGATCTTCGTGCGCGGCGATGTGGGCGCGGTGAAAGCGGCGACTGATGCAGGCGCGGCGGCGGCACGAAGAGTTGGCGAACTGATCAGCGTTCACGTTATTCCGAGGCCGCATGCGGAAGTCGAGCGCGTGCTTCCCGTCAACGGGCGCACGGGTTTGAGTCCGGATGAGCAGGCGCTGCAAGGTGGCGCACGTGGACAGTTGGGCCAGGGCGACCAGGGCCGGTCGCTCGGCGCCGGAACACGTGATGCCAACAAAGAGCGTGCGAGGTAATCTGCTTTTAACCACAGATTACACGGATGGAGTTAGCCATGTCTGCCGATAAGGATTTAGTTTCAGTACAACAGGCACGCGATCTGGTCGAATCAGCTCATCGCGCGCAGGCCGAAGTGGCCCAGTTCGATCAGGCGAAGATCGATCGTATTTGCGAAGCGATGGCGCGCGCGGCGCTCGGTGAAGCGGCCCGTCTCGGCGCGTTGGCCGTTGAAGAGACCGGATATGGCATTCCCGCCGACAAACAGGAGAAGAATCGCTTCGCCGCCGAAGATGTTTGGAACTACTTTCGCGGGTTGCGTACTAAAGGAGTTGTTTCTGAGTCGAAAGACGTTGTAGAGATTGCCAGCCCGCGCGGAGTCGTGGCCGGCATTATTCCTTCCACTAATCCAACCTCGACTGCGATTTTCAAGATCCTGATCGCAATCAAGTCGCGCAACACGATCGTTCTGTCGCCACATCCATCGGCTGCCAAGTGCATTAACGAGACCGCGCGCGTCATGCGCGACGCGGGTGTCAAAGAAGGTCTGCCTGCCGACGCGATCGGCTGCATGACGACGGCGACGATCGAGGGCACGGAATCGTTGATGAAGCACAAGCAGACGGCTGTGATTCTCGCGACCGGGGGAATCGGACTCGTGCGGGCTGCTTATTCATCAGGCAAGCCGGCGTTTGGAGTTGGACCAGGCAACGTGCCGGTCTGTGTCGAGCGAACTGCCGACGTGCCGAAGGCGGTCCAGGATATTTTGACCGGCAAGTGTTTTGACAACGGCACGATCTGCGCATCGGAGCAGGCGGTGGTCTGTGATGCGCCGATCGAGCAGGCGGTCCGCGAGCAATTCAAACTTCAAGGCGCATATTTCCTCTCGGCGTCCGAAGCAGATCAACTCGGCAAGGTCGTGGCGACGCCGCAGCGGTCGTTGAATCCAGCGATTGTTGGTAGATCAGTGGAAGTGATCGCGAAGATGGCGGGTCTGAATGTGCCGCCCGGGACGCGATGTTTGATCGCAGACGTGGCAGGTGTCGGGCGCGATCATCCGCTGTCGATGGAAAAGTTGTCACCAATTCTCGCATTTTATGTGGTGGATGGTTTGACGGCGTGCGCCGAGCGCAGCAAGGAAGTGCTTCGCTACGGCGGCATGGGCCACACGGCCGGCATTCACACACGCTCGCGTGAAGCGGCGGTGAAGTTTGGCGCAGAGATGCCGGCTTCACGCATCACGGTGAATACGCCGACGACGCACGGCGCGATTGGGTTCTCTACTGCGTTGCCGCCGTCGATGACACTTGGTTGTGGATCGTGGGGCGGCAATGTCACGTCAGATAACGTGTCGCCGCTGCATTTGATGGATATCAAGCGCGTCGCTTTTGAGACTCGACCGGTCAAGAGTGCGCGGCCGGCGGTCAGCACGCAGAAGATTTCTCAACCGGTAGTCGCAAAAGAGCCCGCTGTTGCCGGCGGCAAGATCGACCGCCAGGAGATCGCGGCGATCGTCGATCGTTTTCTTGCCGGCAAGCATCTCGAGCCGTCGAATTCACCTTTGCCGCCGCCGGTGATTGAGAGTGAGGCGGGAAGTATGTACGCGGGACCGCCGCCGCAACCGCCACCTGTCAGTAAGCCGGCGCCCCCAGCAACTAATGGTTCAAAAGCTGTCGAGTTCGTGAGTGAAGAAGATGTGCGGCGTGCGCTACAAAAGGGTGACAAGATCTACATCAACGGAAAGACGATAATCACGCCCGCGGCCCGTGATATTGGCGAACCCGCAGAAGTCTTTGCGAAGGTTTAATCCACAGATTACCCAGATGACACAGATCAATCTGTGTCATCTGTGGACGGATCTGAAATGTTCTTAGCCAAAGTAGTCGGCACAGTTTGGTCCACTAAGAAATCGCCCGATCTCGAGGGCGTCAGGTTTTTGATTGTCCATCCTTACGATCTTGATAAGGAACCAACGCGCAACATCGTCGTGGTTGCCGATCGGTTGGGGGCAGGCACGGGCGAGATGGTGATGTGCGCCTTCGGCAAAGCGGCGAGATCGGCCATCGGGAACCAGGACATGGCAATTGAAGCGGCGGTCGTGGGCATCGTCGATCGGGTTGACATCAATGAAACCCTGTCCGAAGAAATGCGCGACGCCGCGCGCAGACTCGTGCAAGAGAATGGCAGACCGTGAAAACTACTAACCCACGCCTGATTACTTCACTTTCTAATGGCCAATGAAGATTTGATTTATCGCATCACTCGCGCGGTTTACGACCGTTTAGGGAGTGCGATCGACGATTCGACGGTGGAGCAATTGGTCACCGATATTTACAATCAGGTTGGCTCGACCGCGGTGGCCGATAAAACTGCCGTACAATTGACATCGACGGAAGGTTCGTCCGACCGGATGGTGATTTCAGTTTTCGGTTTGGACCATCCGGGAATTGTTGCCGGCGTTTCCCAGATTCTAGCGGAGGCGAGTTGCAGCATCGTCGATATCAACCAGACTGTCGTCCAGGGCAAATTCGCCATGGTGATCATCGCCGATACTTCGCGTGCGCGTGAAAGCACGGCCGAGTTGAAAGAGCGATTCCAGCACGCGGGCCGGAACCTCGGCGTTCGCATTTACGCGCAACGAGAAGACCTCTTTAATGCCATGCACCGGATCTGAGTTAGACAGGATTTTCAGGATTGACAAGATATGTCTGAACCTGAGATTGCTCGTCGTTGTACCGCCTGTGGCGTGACCGTGCGCCAGCACGCGGCGTTCTGTCCACAGTGTGGAAATCCGATTCCGCAGGCTGCAGCGACAACAGTTACAACGGCAACTGAAACGATCGTCGATCCCGCCCCAACTAAACCGCCGGCGCCGGCGCGTCCGCAAGAGAGTGTGCGAGGTCGGGTGGATAAATTCCGAAAAGTTTCCAGCATTATGATCGATCAAGCCGCCTACGATCCGAGTCTGCGCTTCCTGTTCGTCGCTGCTGCTCTCTTTATACTGTTTCTGGTGCTGCTCATTCTCAGCAAAGTGATCGGATAGATGGAATACACCCAGGCCGAGATACTACAAACGGTCGCAATGACCGAGATGGAGCATCTCGACGTGCGCACGGTTACGCTCGGCCTGAGCTTGCTCGATTGCAGCAGCGACTCGATGGACGGAGTCGCGCAAAAGGCAGGTGACAAGATCCGCGCGGTCGCTTCTCGACTGGTACAGACAGTCGATGAGATCGGCGACGAGTTTGGCATCAGGGTCGCAAACAAGCGAATTTCGATAACGCCCGTCTCCTTAATTACTGAAGGCGTGCGAGGCGATCTGATCCAACTCGCACGAGCAATCGATGACGCCGCAGGAGCGGTCGGGGTCGATTTCATCGGCGGATATTCTGCGTTAGTCGCCAAAGGAACGACCCGTTCAGAGGGCCGGTTTCTCAACTCCATTCCCGACACTCTGGCCACAACCCAACGTTTGTGTTCCTCAGTAAACGCCGCCACAACTCGCGCCGGCATCAACATGGACGTGGTGGGCCAGGTCGGCAGAATTATCAAGGATGCAGCCGAACGGACTCGCGACCAGGGCGGATTGGCGTGTGCGAAGTTTGTTTGTTTTGCGAATGCCGTGGAAGACAATCCTTTCATGGCCGGCGCGTTCCACGGTGTCAGTGAAGCTGAAGCAGTGATCAACGTCGGAGTTTCTGGTCCGGGAGTGGTCCATCACGCGGTGAGGCATGCCGATCGAGATCTTCGTTTACAAGACCTGGCAGAGACGATCAAGAAACTTTCGTTCAAGCTCGCGCGGGCAGGTGAGCTGGTTGGCCGGGAAGCAGCGCGACGATTGGGAATTCCATTTGGCATCATCGATCTGTCACTGGCGCCAACGCCTGTTACCGGCGACTCGGTTGCGAACATCATCGAGGCGATGGGATTCGAGCGAGCGGGCACTCACGGAACAACCGCAGCCCTCGCGATGCTGACGGATGCAGTTAAGAAGGGCGGCGCAATGGCCAGTGGCTCCGTTGGCGGAATGAGCGGAGCGTTTATTCCAGTGTCGGAAGATGCCGGTATGATCGAGGCCGCGCAGTTGGGGGCGTTATCGCTGGCTAAGCTCGAAGCATGGACCAGTGTCTGCTCGGTGGGAATCGATATGGTTGCTGTTCCCGGCTCGACACCGGCTGAGACTATCGCCGCGATAATCGCCGACGAGATGGCCATCGGAGTTATGAATAACAAGACGACGGCAGTGCGAATCATTCCGGTGCCCGGACGCGATGTCGGCGAGATGGTGGAGTTTGGTGGGCTATTGGGCAGTGCGCCGATCATGCCGGTCAGCGCGTTTTCACCCGCGGCGTTTATCAGGCGAGGCGGCAGAATACCCGCGCCGATCCATTCGTTGCGTAATTGAGCGCGAAGTGAATAATAGGTCCTATCTGACCTACAGGTCTTATAGGACCTATTATTAAATTCTACGGAGGTCGTGAATGCCGGAAGCACTCGGAATGGTCGAATGTCGTGGGCTCGTGGCGATGATCGAGGCCGCCGACGCGATGGTCAAAGCCGCGAATGTCCGTCTCGTCGGTTGGGAGAAGATCGATGCGGGCCTGGTGACCGCGATCGTGCGGGGAGATGTCGCGGCGGTGCGTAGTGCCGTGGATGCAGGCGCTGCCGCCGGGAAACGAGTCGGCGAGGTCGTCGCGACGCACGTGATCCCTCAACCACACTCAGACGTCGATCTTGGTTTGCCGGTTTTGCACACAGGCGAAACAACGCGCAAGAAGATCAGTGGTTCTGTTAGACCGAGGGGTTGAGCAATGCCAAAAAAGAGAAACGTATTCAGTGAACTACTCGAGAAGTTTTCTCACGAGGCCACCAGAGCAACGGGAACCTCCATGGCTTTTATTTTGGCGGTCGGAGTCATCGTGGTTTGGGCCATCACGGGACCGCTCTTCAAGTTTTCAGATACCTGGCAGCTCGTCATCAATACCAGCACGACCATCGTTACATTTCTGATGGTGTTTTTAATTCAACGCGCGCAGAACAAAGATGCGCTGGCAATTCATCTCAAGCTCAACGAGATCGTGGCGGCATTGGAAGGTGCGAGCAACAGGTTGATCGACGTGGAGGATCTGAGTGAACCCGAGATCGATGCGCTGCGAAATTACTACAAAAGGTTAATTGAGCTCGCCAAAAAGGATGAGGTTTTGACATCGACGCACTCGATCGAGGAGGCCGCAACGCGCCACGGAACCAAGTACAAGAAGAAAACCACAGATAAACGCGGATGAATGCAGATTACATCGTCTTCATCCGCGTTCATCTGTGGTTTATGGTTTTTTGTTAGGAGTTCCCGGCATCCTCACAGTGGGCGGACGCGGCGTGTTCTGACCTTCCCTGCGCGCCAGGCGTCCCGTTCTCGTCAGCGCGATCCGTTTCTCCGAATTCGAAGGTTGGTCCACTGTGACCTTGATGGCGCGATAAGTGCCATCTTGAGTCTTGTTCGTGGGATTGTAAGCAATCACGTACTGAGTTCGCAGGTCCCGGATGATGTCATTCGCGATTTGCGGAAGTTCCGCAACTGAATCCGGAAAGAAAGCACGACCGCCGGTTTCAGTAGCCAGTTTGTTGATCAACGCGACGGCCTTTTCGCGCGGGCTCTTGCGAATCAGGCCTGCGTCTTTGTCCAACTCGTTGACGAAGCCGATCACGAAAATCTGAACGTCTTCCTCGCGCAAGCGGGAGAAGAGTTGTTCCTGCTTGTAGAAACTGTTTCGATCTTCACCGTCGGTGATCACGATCAGAGCGCGGCGTCGCCTGTCGCCCTCATCACCCTTCTTGTACTCCGAAACGTGCTCGGCTGAAAGGTAGACCGCATCTATGATCGCGGTCTGGCCGCCCTCGACATAAAAACTATCGAGACCATCCATCAGCAAATCTTTGTTCGAAGTAAAGTCCTGGACCGTTTCGATCTTATCGCTACTGATGAAGCGCACGAGAAACGTTTCGTCGCCCGGCTTGTTGCTGTTGATGATGATCTTGCCGGCGTCGATCACGCTTTGTAACTGTGAACGCAGCGAGCCTGAAGTGTCTACCGCCAGGCCATAACTGATCGGAACTTCTTCGCGCGTGAACGTCTCGATTGGCTGTGGCACCCCATCTTCAAACACATGAAAATCGCTGCGCGGCACGTTATCGATCGGCCGGTTGTTCCGATCGATCACGCGAACGTGGAGTTGGACCAGGTCCGCATTGATGCGAACAATACTTTCCGCATCGAGCTCTTCGGGCGGTGTCGGGGTTGGCGTTGGCTTCAGACGCGGGGGCGGTGGCGGCTCGCCCAGCGTTGGCGCAATGCGATCAGTGCCCGTGGGTCGTTGTGTTTGCGGAGCCGGAGTGGGTGTTGCTGTTGGCTGCGCCGGAACTGTTCTTTGAACTGTAGGGCCCGGTGTTGGTTGCTGGGTGCTCCGCGGCCGATCCTGGTTACGACTAGCTTCGGCGCTGGATCCGAAGATCAGTGCCGAAAGGATTAAACCGCAGACCGCAATTATCCCAGTCCGTCTCAGATTCTGCTCACTAAACAATGCTAAAAACTCCTCAAACGCGCGGGGCTGGGGCAACAGCGTCGCTGGTTAAGCAGCCACTACACACACGTCCAAAGATGCAGGTTAACCGATCCTGCGTTGCCGCTCCCAGGATTTACCGGGCTCCGGCCGTGGCGTAGTAGCCTTCTTTAGATCTGACAAAAAGTCGGGGGAGGCCGCGAGGCGGCGTCACTTTTACCTTGACCCGGTGCCATTTGCCGTCATTCGTAAACGACTCCGGTTTGTAACCGATAGAGTACTGGTGCCGCAACTCCAACGCAATCTGCTCAAAAATATCGTCCATTTCCGCTGCCGAGCGCGGGAAAAATGCCTTGCCTCCAGAGACGCCGGAGAGCTCGTCGAGAACTCCCTGTCCTTCCATGCCCATGGCGCTGCCGGCGTCGCTGCCGCTCAGGATTCCGATAGCATATAGCGTTACGTCCGATTCTTTCAGCAGCTTTCGCAGCTCGTTGAAGGTATAGCGAGAATCGTTATCTTGTCCGTCGCTAATCAACAGGAGCGCGCGCTTGGGATGCGACCCGCGCTGCACCTTTTCAACGCCGAGATAGCAGGCGTCGTAGAGTGCTGTCTGATTCTTCGTTTCGACGAACGTGAGCTTGTTCAAGACGGAATCGCCGTCACGTGTTTTGTCTAGCAGTAACTGCGCTCGTGAGTTGAATGCAATCAGGAAATACTCGTCGGAATCGTGGCTCGTTTGAATGAACTTGCTCAGAGCATCGCGTGCCCGCTTGACCTTGTCGCCACTCATCGAGCCCGAAACGTCGAAGATAACTCCGACGGAAACCGGCGAATCGTCATCGCTGAAAAATGTGATTTCCTGTTGCTGCTTGTTATCGAAAACAGCGAACGCCCCCTTGCTGAGTCCTGATACATAACGTCCGTAAGTGTCGGTGACGGTGACGGTCAGCGTGATCAGGTCGGTGTTGGTGATTAATGACCGGTCGTCGAGCTCGGTGCCCAGTTTCTTCGGTGCGGGTGAAGGAGTCTGCGCAGGAGCGGCAGCAGGTTTGTCCTGCGCAGGTTCCTGACTGTGCACTGCCAGCCCAAAAAACAGGACAGCTAACAGCGAAATGGAAGCCGCCGTGATCTTGGTGGCGTAACGAGTGGCCAGATGCATGTCACCCCCGGACTGCAGTTCGACGATTCAGTTGTTAAAGTACCGTCAGGGCTCGAAAGGGAACTGTCAACACAGATGCTCGTTGGGGAGCGAGTGATGCCCGACTTTTCAAAACCGGAGCATGAAATGTTCACGGGGAGACGGCCGCGCGCGTTTCAGTTGTGTTGGCACAAGCATTCTAGGACAGGCGTGCGATGCGGCGCAAGATTGAATAGCTTAATTGTGGAAAATAGGTCCTATAGAACTTATAGGACCTATTAGGGACCTATATTGGCTCGCCTTCCACGATGCTCGTCGGAAGATCTGTCGGGATGATGCGGAGCAGTTTGAAACCAGCCGCCGCGAATAGCTCTTCAAACTCTTTTGCCGTTCGCTCTTTCCCGCCCGTCATCACCAGCATGTTGAGGTCGATGAACTTCGAGAAGTGCGGCTCATCAGTCTCGGGCACGACGGAATCCACCAGGATTATCTTGCCGTTTGATTGCATCTGGTTGCGACAGTTCTTCAAAATCGTGAGGGCGCGTTCGTCGTCCCAGTCATGAATGATCCACTTCATGATGTACGCATCGCCGCCTTCGGGGACTGACTTGAAGAAGTCGCCGCCGATTGTTTCGCAGCGATCGGCGAGTCCCGCAGCCTCGATCCTGGCGCGTGCGCCCTCGATGACTTGCGGAGCGTCAAAGAGAACGCCTTTGAGTTGGGGATTTGATTTGAGAAGCGACGTAATGAGACCACCATGGCCTCCGCCGATGTCCACGAGTTTCTTGAAGCCCGAAAAATCGTATAGCGAAGTGATAGCTTCGTTTGCGACCGCAGTCATGCCGCTCATTGAATTGTTGAAAACGGCTGCGTCTTCCGGGTTCTGTTTGAAGTATTCCCAAATGTCAACGCCGAAGTAATTGTCGAAAGCGATCTCGCCGGTCTTGACGCTGTGCATCAGGTTGCCCCAGGCGGGATAGTGTTCCTGTCCTAACTCCGAAACCGCAAACCAGCGCAAAGAGCCGGGAGCGTTGGTGACTAATGTTTCGGACAATGGCGTGAGCGCAAAGCGTTTGCCTTCCTCAGAGCTGAGGACCCCAACGCTCGCCAGCGCACGCAAAATGCGATACAGCGACGGTGCATGCGTCTCGGTTTCTGAAGCCAATTCTTCCGCCGTCTTCGGGCCTGATTTCAGCAGGTCGGGGATGCCCAATTTGGCGATCATATAAACCCCTCGCGAGATCCAGAAGCCGCTGATGATTTGCAGCATTTGGACTTGAGCGGTTTGTTCATTTGTCTTTTGATTTGCCGGTGCTGTCAAAGTTTATACCCTCCAAAAAGAACGCGTTAAGTCAGTTGAAAAAGGAGCATAGCCACAGATTACACGGATCTAATACACGGATTGCAACTTCTGCTTATGGAGCGCGTGATATAGAATCGGCTGCCATGGCTGAGTTCATTTGTCGATTGGGGACCCCTGCTGGCGAAGTCGTGACTCGCACTGTTGAAGCCACGGGCGTGCAGGAAGCACGAGCGCGGCTCGAGCGCGAAGGTTTTCGTGTCTTCAACGTCACTCCTCCACGAACTTCCGGCGTTACCGCTTTGACGCAATTTGGCCGCGGCGGTGCGCACCCGCGCGTCAAAGCCAACGACTTTCTGATTTTCAATCAACAACTGGCAGCGCTCGTGCGGGCCGGTATTCCCATTCTCCAGGCCATTTCGATGCTGCGAAAACGAGCCGCGTCTGCACGACTGCGCGCCGTGTTGGGCGACGTAGAAGAACAGATCCGCGGCGGCGCAGCACTCTCGCAGGCGTTTGCTTCGCAGGGCAAGATCTTTCCACGAATCTACACGGCTTCGATCCTGGCAGGCGAGCGTTCAGGCGCGCTCGACGAAGTGTTGAGTCGCTACGTGACGTACATGAGGCGCAACGTCGCGTTGCGTCGCAAAATTCGCGGGGCGTTAGCATACCCATTGTTTTTGCTTTTCGCTTCTGCGTGCATGGTTACGTTCCTGACTGTTTACGTGGTGCCCAGGATGTCAGAGCTCTTCTCCGGATTCGGTAATGAATTGCCGACAGTTACTCAGATCGTCGTCGGCATCTCGCGTTGGCTGTCGTCGAATGTGCTTTGGTTTGGTCCTTTGATCATCGGCGGCGCTGTGCTGTTGTTCATCTGGTCGCGCACGCCCAACGGAAAGTTGCAGATCAGCAGGCTGATACTCAAGATCCCGCTGGCCGGGAGTCTCGCCGTGCAACTGTCTGTGGCGCAGGCGACGCGATCATTGGCGACGTTGCTGGCCGGCGGCATCACGCTCGTCGAGTCGTGGGAGATCGCATCGGAGTCAATCACCAACCTCGAATTGCGGCGCCGCAGCTCTTCGATTCTGCCGATGATCCGCGAGGGTCGATCATTCACGGAAAGTCTGGAAACCGCGGCCTGGATGCCGGCGCTTGCCATTGACATGATCGGCATTGGTGAACGGTCAGGAAGTTTGCGCGAAATGCTGGACGAGGTCGCGGTGTTCTACGATGCGGAGTCTGAAGTGCGCCTGGAACAGTTGACGACCACGCTGGAGCCTGCGATTCTTGTCGTCATGGGTGGCGTCGTAGTGACGATCCTGCTGGCGATTTACCTCCCAATCATCCAATCAATCTCGAGCGGAGCAGGTGTTACCGGTCATCACTGATTTAGCTAGTCCTTATGAAACAAGTATCAGAAAACGAGAATCCGGTCGTCAGGCCTGTCCCGCCGGCCGGTGAAAACGGCGACAGCCACGAACCGCCTGAAATGAAAGCGGCAAAGGAACTGGCGCGCCGTTACCGGCTTCCGTTCGTCGATTTATTGCCGCCGGATCGTGAATCGCCAATCGACTATCAGCTCTTCACCGAAGTTCCGGTTGACTTGATGGTCAGGCACCAGTTCGTGCCGCTCAAACGAGATCAAAAGGGTCTTCACATCGCGATGGCGGATCCGACCGACCTCGAGCGGTTGGACGAAGTTTCCAGCACACTTCGAACTCGCATTATTCCTCACGTTGCTACTGCAGGCGCTGTCGAAGTCGTGCTTCGCAAAGGCGACACGACGCAACGAGTGCTACAGGAAGCGGCCTCAGGTTTTCGCATCTCGCTGGTCCGAGAAACCGAGCACGGCGAGGAAGTACTCGATCTCGACCGCCTGGCGACCGACTCCGAAATGTCGCCCATCATCAAACTGGTGGACACGATCATTTACAACGCGATGGAGTCGCGCGCGTCAGATATTCATATTGAAACTCGCGATACTGAGGTCCAGGTCAAGTATCGAATCGACGGCGCGCTCTACGCCAAGGTCGATCCGATCGATCTCGCCTATCATCAGACGCTGATCTCACGCATCAAGGTCATGTCTGAGCTCGACATCGCCGAGCGTCGCGTGCCGCAGGACGGCAGGTTCAGAGTTCGTTATAAAGGACGCAACGTCGATTTCCGTGTCTCGATCATGCCGACCATCCACGGCGAAGATGCTGTCATCCGTATTCTCGATAAAGAACAGATCAACGAAGAGTTCAAAAACTTGAATTTGAACGTCGTGGGTTTCGCCGAAGAAGACCTGCGCAAGTTTCGCCGATACATCGCCGAGCCTTACGGCATGGTGCTCGTCACTGGTCCAACCGGTTCCGGTAAGACGACCACTCTTTACGCAGCGCTGAACGAGATCCGGAATGAAGAAGACAAGATCGTGACGATTGAGGACCCGGTCGAGTACCAGTTGCACGGCATCACGCAGATTCCGGTCAACGAGAAGAAGGGGCTCACATTCGATCGTGGCCTGCGTTCGATACTCCGTCACGATCCTGACAAGATCATGGTCGGTGAGATTCGCGATACGGAAACGGCGCAGATCGCAATTCAGTCGGCGTTGACTGGACACCTCGTGTTCACCACCGTTCACGCAAACAACGTGATCGACGTGATTGGCCGGTTTTTGAATATGGGTGTCGAGCCTTACAACTTCGTGTCGTCGCTGAATTGTGTTCTGGCTCAACGCCTGATTCGCATGCTGTGTCCCTATTGTAAGCGGCAGTATCATCCGAACGACGTCGAACTGGCCGAGTCGGGACTCGACCCTGATACTTTTCGTCACAAACCTTTCTACATGAACGTCGGTTGTGATGCCTGTAATCACACCGGGTATCGTGGTCGAACCGCTATTCACGAATTGCTGGATTTGTCGGATAATATCCGCGAAATGATCGTCGAGCGCCGGCCAGGGTCTGAAGTTCGGCGCGCGGCGGAATCCGAAGGGTTAACGAGTTTAAGAGAGTCGGCCCTGCAAAAGGTCTTCAGCGGGATTTCGACCTTGCACGAAATCAATCGCGTCACGTTTGTCGAAGAGCTCAGTGCAGCGAAGTAGGCTGGGAGTCTGAGGCTTTCTGAGGAAAATAGGTCATATAAGACCTATATGTCCTATAGGACCTATTGGCGGCTATTCAGCGGAACCAGGATTTCCCCGCCGCGTGTAAGGGAATTGGCTGTTCTGATCTTGCATCTTAAGCGTCGCAGCGGCATTATTAGGCCGCTAAACATTCCACCTCCCGATACCGAGTAGAAGTCATGAAAAACAACAGCAGAATTCAAACCCTTATCTCTTTAGTTCTTGCCCTTAGCTTGCTGGCCCTGCCGCTAACCGCCTTTGCCAAAAAAGGCGACAAGAACTTCCGGCGTGGCATGGATTATGAGGAGAAGCAGCAGTGGGACAAAGCGGCCCAGGAGTTTACGCTCGCAGTGGCTGCCGACCCGTCGAACATGGAGTATCAACTCCATTTCCGGCGCGCCAGTTTCAATGCCTCACAAACCTACATGCAGCAGGGGAGATCACTCGCGGAACGAGGAGATTTTGTTGGAGCCTACAACGCCTTCCGTCAGGCTTACGGTTTCGATCCGGTGAACGAATTGGCTGTGTCCGAAATGGAGCGCATGCTGCGCATGCAGGCCGTGAAGGAAGGTCGCGCGGCTCCTAATGGAGCGAAGACCGGTGACTTGTCTGAAGGCAACGGCACGCCTTCAAACGGTTCGACTACAAACGGCCAGGCCCAGGATCTCGCCACTCCTCGCGAACAACAGCTTCGCGTCATCGACTACAAAGGCGATCTCAAAGCGCTGATTCGCAGTCTTTCAGAGCAGCTCAATCTCAACGTCATCTTTGACCGTCAGTCGTTTACGCAATCACGCCCGATCGATATCAATTTGAAAGACGTCACTACGGCGCAGGCGCTCGACTACGTATTCCTACAGGAAGGACTTTTCTTCCAGAAGCTCAGTCGCAGAACGATACTCGTTGCCGACCAGGCTCGTCGTCCGCAATATCAACAACTGGTCCTCCGCACGTTCTTCCTTTCAAACATGAAACCGGCTGATGCGCGCACGCTGGTCCAACAAGCAATTCCGCCGTCAGTCGGACGTCCGCAGACGATCGTCGTTCCTGACGATGCCACCAACAGTTTGACTGTGCGCGACACGGCAGAGAACGTACGCTTGATTGGCGACCTGCTGCAGAGCATCGACAAGGATCGCGCTGAAGTGGTGATGGACGTCAGCATCTATGAAGTGTCGAAGAGTGATCTGCTCCAGTTTGGTAACCAGATCGGAACACCCGGCAGTAACGGTGTGTTCAGCATCGGCGGTTCACCTGGGTTCGCACTGTTGACTGATAACGGCGTAGTGAATTCGGTGGGTCGCGGCGTAAACCTCGGAATAACAACTCCGACCGCGCTGGCTGCCGCTCTCGTGATACCGCAATCGGTGCTGACTGCTTTCGCAAGCAAGAACAATACGAAACTGATCGCTTCGACTCAGGTGCATGCCTTTAACGGTGAAGAATCGACCGCTCGCATCGGTCAGCGCGTGCCAGTTCAAACTGCTCAGGCGTACCCGTTCGGTGTGCAGACCGGCACGCCAACCCCAAACAACGGAGCTTTCTTCCCGAGCGGCGGTTTCCCGGTCATCAACTATGAGCCGACTGGTCTGACGCTGAAGTTCACGCCACAGGTGTTTCCGAATCTCGACGTGCAAGTGAAGATGAACATTGAATCGAAAGATGTTCTCGGAGCGAGCACCTTAACTCCGACCTTCACTGAACGCACCATCACCGGCACCGCGCGCGTGCAGAATAATCGCACCATGATGCTGGCCAGCGTTTCTCAGGACGTTCAGACCAATGGACGCCAGGGCCTGCCGTGGCTCGGCGGACTACCGTTCCTCGGACGGCTGTTCACTTCGCCCACGCGCGACAATCGACAGATCGACATCGTGATCTCCGTGACGCCGCGAGTGCTTCGCGCTCCTGCAGTGACGCCGCGAGACGAAGAGATGCGACCGAGCGGAACGTTGCAATCGCCCACCACCGGTTCGCTGGCGGAAATGATTCGTGAAGCGGATCGTGAAGACCAGATCGCAGCCGCGCGCACCCTGCCGCGAAATGTGAGCCTGCAACTTCCGGATGCGCCATTGGTGAAACAGGGTGAGACAGCGGGGCAGAACACGACGCCCACTGTGTTGCCTCCGCCCGCCGGCACACTCGCATTCCAGCCGGCGCCTGCGCCGCCGCCAACCAAGCCGGTAAGTGCTGAAAATAAAACGCCAGTCACTGCGGAAATCAAGCCGCCGGTGACGGCCGAAAACAAGCAGCCGGTCACTGCCGAAAACAAGAAGCCGGCGACTGTGGAAGAGTTGCCTTCGTTTGTTCCAGCGCCGAAATCGCTGATTAGCGATCAGGCCGCTGCGACTGTCGCGGCAGTTAATCCAGGTAGTGCGGGAAGTCAGAATGCCGTGCTCACGTCATTGCCGAAAGCAACGGAAACTTCGCTTGATACCAAGCCGGCGGGTGCCCGCGTCGCGCAGCTTAGCCTCTTGCCTCAGGGCGACGTCATAAAAGTCGGCGAGAGACGGCGCTATGCGATTCAGTTGAACTCGGATGTGCCTTTAAGCCTGGCGTTGCTGGCCTTGAAGTTCGATCCGAAGGTAGTGAAGGTCAATGCATTGACAGCGGGCAGCATCCTTCCGACTTCGGGAGAGAGTGCGCCGCTGTTTACACCATCCATCGACGCATCAGGCACATGCCTGATATCGATCTCGAGTCTTAATGGTAAGGCATCGTTCAAAGGATCCGGACCATTATTGTTTATTGATCTCGAAGCGGTTGGTGCAGGCGATGCCTCGCTGGTTTTTGTGAAGGAAACGCTGCACCTGATTGCCACCGACGCACGCGACGTGACATCGCAGGTGATTCAGGGAACGGCAACCGTGAAGCAGTAGATGTTGTTGGCCACAAAGAGGCACAAAAAGCGCAAAGGTTTGGCCATTCTGATTTGTGCTTTTTGTGCCTTTTTGCGGGTTGGAAAAGGTTCAAGGGAAATGCAGCAGCAGAGAGGTTTTTCATTAATCGAGCTGGTGATCACGATCACCGTGTTGACCATCCTGACGATGGGAGTGTTGCCGCTCGTTAAGGTCTCGGTGAAGCGGCAAAAGGAACAAGAACTGCGGGAGACGCTGCGGCAGTTGCGCACCGCGATCGACAACTTTCATCGCGACACGATCGGAATGGTTTGTACCGGAGTCGCGCTTACGCCTCAGCAACAGGCGCAGCAATCGCAAAACTCGATCATCGATCCGCGCAGTAAAGTAGTCATCAGCGATTGCACGATCTTTGGAGTTGATAATCCGGACCACTATCCACCGGATCTGGAAACGCTCGTGAATGGAGTCAACGTAGTGCCGAGAGGTTCGATGGGTGGTCGTGGGCAGCAGGGCGTGAATGCAACGGAAGTTGGTGAGGTGTTGGCTAAGACAAAAGTCTACCTGCGCGGCTTGCCGATCGATCCGATGACGGGAAAAGCCGATTGGGAATTGCGATCGTGTTACGACGCGCACGACGCGGGATCCTGGGGTGGGGAAAACGTTTTTGACGTGCGCTCGAAGTCGAAAGAAACAGCTTTGAATGGAGAGAAGTACAGTGACTGGTAGATTGAAGACAGCAGGTTTTACGTTGCTCGAGTTGATGATCGTGATCTCGATCATCATTATTCTCGCTGCCATCACCCTGCCGCAGTACCAGAAGACAATCATGCACACGCGTGAGGCGGTGATGAGAGACGATCTGCGAAAGATGCGTTCGTTGATCGATCAGTTTGCGGCTGACAAGGGCCGCCTGCCTCAATCGCTTGATGAGCTTGTCAGTGAACATTACATGCGCGAGGTTCCGGTTGATCCCTTCACCGGACAGAAGGACTGGGCCATCACGACCGGCGAGGATCCCAATTCGCTGCAAGGCGAACAGGGCATGACCGACGTTCACAGCAGCTCCGCGGAAGTGTCAACCGAGGGAACCCCGTACAGCGAGTGGTGAGGGTCTAATAGGACCTATAAGTCCGATACGACCTATAAGTCCGATAGGACATCAGAGAAATGCCCAACCTTCTTTCACGACTCATCGAGCCCAGGTATCCCGCCACCGCTATTGGACTGGAAAAGGGTGTTGCTTCCGTTGTTCATGTCGAACCGATCAAAGGCTCGGCTTGCAAGCTGCGGCGCGCGGCCACCTTCAGTATCGCTGAGTCTCTGGTTCGTCCGGGCTTTGACGAGCCCAACATCGAAAACGCTCCTCAACTCGCGAGTGTCCTGAATGAACTGGCTGCGAGTGCCGGTTTACTGAGACAGAAACGGTGGTCGATGAGTTTGCCCGAAGCGACTACCAGAACACTCGTGTTGACTATGGAGAGCCCGTCGCAATCGGGCGCCGAACTTCAGGAAGTACTGCAATGGAAAGTCGAGCGAGGTTTCGGCGCTGCGCTTGAAGAACTCTCCGTTTCCAAAGAGCGTCTGCAAAAGGATTCGCAGGGACGTGACCGTTATCTGGTCATCGCCGTCAAAAAAGCAATTTTGGCCGAATACGAGGCGGTGCTTGAATCCCTGGGATGGCGAGCAGGGTTGATCCTGCCGCGGCATCTTGGCGAGGCCCAGTGGTTGGTGCGCAACGGCGCCGCTGGAGATTCGTTGTTGCTGAGTGGCTCGAGTCAGGGTTTCACCGGCGTTATTTTTCGCGGCAAGCACCCGCTGATCGTGCGCACAGTGACGTGCACACATGATGAATTCGAAGACGAGTTTTATCGATTACTGTTGTTCTATCGCGACCGCAGCGCGCCGGAGAGCAACGGCCTCGGCTTGTCGCGACTCATGGTTATCGGCGAGGGCATCACCAAGGAACGGGCCGGAGAGATCGTCAACGAAACGACCGGCGGAGACCTGCGACCGCTGGAAGCTGAAGACTTGGGATTGCAGTTGCCCAGTCGCGACTTCAGTTTCGATTCCATCGCCGCTCCAGCCGGCCTGGCGACGCTGTCCTGGTAGAACAAATCCACAGATTACACAGATGGCACAGATTCTGTGTAATCTGTGTCATCTGCGGATAAACTCGGCATTGAAACAATCCCGTTTAGTCGCACGTAACACCCCTGTATTATGAATCTTGCTGCCTCCTCCGTTTCCCGTGCCTTTACCCGAGATCTGACCGCGGCCAGCGACCGCGAACTCGTTGCTACTGCCGTCAGCGGTGGTGAAGGAAGCTTCGAAGAACTCGTCCGCCGGTACCAGCGACCAATCTCAGCCTACGTCTATCGCATGGTCGGCAACTACGAATCCGCTCTGGATCTCACCCAGGAGATCTTTATTAAAGTCTACAGTTCGCTCAGGCGGTACCGCGCGGAGTTTAAGTTTTCAACCTGGATCTACAAGATTGCGCATAACTGCGCCGTCGATCACCTGCGTCGCAATGCCACTCGCGAGCAGTCGCTGATCCTCGGCCCCGAGGGCGATCAGTACGATCTGCCGGTTGAAAGCGGCCGTTTAAGTCCGGAGCAGGAGAGTGAACGCAAGGAGAGACGAATCGAGATCGAAGCGGTGGTGAGAACACTCCCTGCCAACTATCGCGAGCTCATTATTCTGCGCCACTCCCAGGACCTCAGCTACGAAGAGATTGTCGAAGTGACGGCACTGCCGCTGGGCACCGTCAAGAACCGCCTGTTTCGCGCACGCGAAATGATGCGGCAGCAATTTGTCGAGAAGGGAATCACCGGCATTTAATGAACGTGCCAACAGGTCACGAAAAGATCTGTGACAGAAATCTAATCGCCGCCTATGTCGATGGTGAATTAGAAGCGGGTGCGACTCTGCTCTTTGAAGATCATCTACAAAGCTGCGCGCCCTGCCGCGCGGAATTGAGAGTTCATCGTCTGTTCGTTTGCGAGTTGGACGCGGCTTTGACGGAGAGTGCTGAGATCCCTGTACCGGAGAATTTCTCGCGAATGATTGCGGCGCGCGCAAGTAGCGACATGAGTGGCGTGCGCACGCGCTCTGAAAACCGAAAGGCCCTGAGCATTTGTGTGATTCTCGCACTCGGCGGATTTGCTCTCGTCGGCGCCCGGACCAGCCGTGGGATATTCGCCGTTGCGCAAAAATTTATAACGACCAGCCTTGACCTCCTTGGTTTCTTGGCGACTGCCGCGTACGACACTGTTGCCGGACTGGCAGTGATTTTTAGAGTGCTGAGCAGAAAGATCATTGTCGAAACCGGTTCGCTCGGACCGGTGCTGGTCCTGCTCGCTTTCGCCGTTCTTATACTCTCCCGCTTGATCGCAAACTATCATCGCACGGGTGCAACCGAATAAGGGGGTTGGCCGTGGCGATGGTTCTTACTCACTCACAACCCGCTCTTCCCGGCATCACTCTCTCTAAACTCGATCTGAATCGCCTCTTTGCATTACTGATGTGGTTGCTGCTGCTCGTGGGTGTTGCCTGTGCTCAAAGTGCCGGCGACGAAAAGGTGGTCCTTATCGACGGCACAAATGAAGGCACCGTTTTTGGTGTGGGACACTCCGTTAGGATCACCGGCACTGTGAAACAGGGAGCAATGTCTTTCGGCGGAGATGTGATCGTCGAAGGCGTGGTCGAAGGCGACGTTGCTACAATCGGCGGCTCGGTGATTCAAAAATCCGGGTCGCGTATCGGTGGCGACGTTATCGTGCTCGGTGGCATTTACCGTGCTGACGACACGCCTCCGAATCGCAACCCGGCAGCAAAGACGATGATGTACGCGGGTTACCAGCAGGAACTTCGCGACATAATGAGAAATCCGACAGGCCTGTTCAGTCCCCGCTGGACACCGAGCTACCTGGGCACGAGATTGCTGGTGGTATTGTTCTGGTTCCTGGTGTCGTTGGGTTTCACAGCAGCAATGCCGGGCACTATCAGCCGCGGCATCGCGAGATTGCAGTTAACCAGTTTGCGCGTGGCTGCAATTGGCCTCATCGGCGTGGTGGTGCTTTTCGTCGGTGTGCTGCTGTGTCTCTGGATCATGCCGGAGCCAATCCGGGTGCTCGTGGGAATGCTCGCCTTGCTTCTGTGGCTCGTGGCAAGCTTGTTCGGCAGGGTAATCCTGTATGCGGCCACTGGCCGTTGGTTACAGCGGAAATATATCCCGGTGGGAAAAAACTCCGAAGCCGTGGCGTTATTACTGGGAACAAGTCTTTGGGTACTTTTAACGTCGCTGCCCTATGTTTGGCCGTTTATGGCGACCTTCATACTGATCATCAGTTTTGGACTCGCTCTGACCGCGCGTTACCGCGTGAATTGGCATCCTAGCCACGGATAAGTGAGAACATTCTCGGCTTTTATTGCGTAACCAAAAATCGGTACTTACCAGTCATAAAATCGCATCTTGCGGTGTTCACGTAACAGGACAGAAAGGGACAGGTAATGAGGACGCTCTTTTTTGCGGCCGCTATAGGACTAATAATACTGCTCGGTTCGAGCCCGACTTCCTCCGCGCAGACGGCCGACGCAAACATTACAGCCAAATATGCGATTGGCGAAGTTAAAGCCATCGATGCGGCGGCGAAACAGTTGACGATAAAAACTGATGCCGGTTCAACAGTCGTCGTTTCTTTTGGCGACAAAACGACTTACAAAAAACTGGCTCCCGGCGAGACATCGTTGACTAACGCCACCGACGTTACCCTTGCGGACCTCGCCGTGGGCGACCGCGTGATGGCGCGAGGGACCGTCTCAGAAGACCGGAAATCTGTTCCGGCGGTGCAGATTGTGGTCATGACGAAAGGCGACCTCGCGAAGAAGCAGGACGCGGAACGTGCTGAGTGGCGGCGACGAGGAATTCTCGGCGTGATCACGGCGCTCAAGCCTGAGACAAAAGAGATCACGATTTCCCATCGCACGTTGGCTGGTACGCAATCAATCGTCATCCCGGTCAGCGACAAGACCGAAATGCGTCGTTACGCGCCCGACTCGATCAAGTTTGGCGACGCAAAGCCGAGTAATTTTAGTGAGCTGAAAGTCGGCGACCAGCTACGCGCCCTCGGAGATCGAACGGAAGATCCTCTTCGTTTCAATCCGCAGAAAGTGGTGACCGGAAGTTTTCGAACGGTGGGAGGCGTAGTCACTGCCATCGATCCGGCTACCGGTGAGATCAAGATCAACGACTTGGAGAAGAAACGGCCGCTCACGATCGTGGTCAAACAGGATTCAGTGTTGCGCAGGTTTCCGCCTGCATCCGAGATGGGCGCGATGATGGGTGGCTTTGGACGCGGACCGGGAGGCCCAGGTGGAGCAGCGCCGGGCGGCGGTCAGGCTCCGCAAGGCCAACCGGCAGCAAGGCCCCAGGGCGGTGCTCCCGGCGCGGGTGGACCGGGCGGACCAGGCGGCCAGCGCCCGGGTGGTGGATTCGATATCAACAATATGCTCGAGAGACTGCCGACAATTCCGCTCGCGGATGTTAAGGTCGGCGACACTATCATCGTTTCCAGTACGCAGGGTGTGGATCCAACTCGTTTGACAGCAATTTCCCTGGTCACTGGAGCTGACACTCTACTCGCAATGCTGGCTCCGCGGCCTCAGCCCGGACAAACAGCACCCAATCCAGCCGCTGGTTTAGGAAACGGCATTACGTTCGGCATCGGCTTGCCATAAAGCCAGTTTCACAGAGGTCCCCCAATGAATTCTGTACAAAGTCTCCCTCGCAAGTTTTTCAACATTACTTTGATTGTTCTCATCGCGGCAGCACTTGTCGCCGCACAACAAACACGCGCCACGCTTCGCGGCCTAATCACTGACGAACTAGGCGCAGCCATCGTCGGCGCCAACGTGACTCTGACCGACGCCACGGGAGTTCAAAAGAAGACTACGACGAACGGTGAAGGCGTCTACACTTTTGCCGGACTCGCGCCGGGCAAGTATTCCCTTCAAGCCGCTGCGCCAGGCTTCGCCACGTCCGAGGCTAAAGAAGTAGACATGACGGGCGCGCGGCAGTCGGTGGATATCACTCTCAAGGTGACGATCGAAGAAAAGGTCACAGTTGCAGAAACCGCCGTGAGCACCGAGGCGACAAGTAACGCTAATCAAACCGTCATTGCCGGAAAAGATCTCGATGCTTTGCCTGACGATCCGGACGAGTTAGCGGCAGCGTTGCAGGCGTTGGCAGGGCCGTCAGTTGGTCCAAACGGCGGGCAGATATTTATCGACGGATTTACAGGCAGCACTCTCCCATCGAAAGATGCGATTCGCGAGATTCGTATCAATCAAAATCCCTTTGCCGCCGAGAACGATCAGCCATCGGCGCGTATCGATATTTTGACGCGTCCGGGAACTGATAAATTGCGTGGCGGGGCGTCGTTCAATTTCAACGACGAGAGTCTCAACTCGCGCAACCCGTTTGCAGTAACGTCCAGCAAGCGTACTCCGTTTCAAATTCGCCAGTACGAAATGAACCTGAGTGGTCCACTCGTGACCAGGAAGGCCTCGTACTTCTTCAATTTCGGTCGCATCGAAACTGACGATAACGAACTGGTCAGGGCAACGGTACTCGACGACAATCTCAATATCGTCGAGTTTGGGCAGACGTTTCTTGTGCCTCGCCGGAACACGTTCTTCAGTCCGCGAATCGATTACGCTATCAACACCAACAACACGCTGATCTTCCGCTACAACTACAATCGATTTCGCACGGACAACCAGGGTGTCGTCGGCTTCTCGTTGCCTGAACGCGCCTTTAATACAGTCAATACCAATCAGACGGTGCAGTTGACCGAGACCGCGATACTCAATCCCACAACGATCAACGAGACCCGCTTTCAGTTTACTCACAGCAAGAACGAGCAAATCGGCGACAACTCAGTGCCCGTGTTGGATGTCAGCGGCGCGTTCAGCTCCGGTAGCTCGCAGGTCGGTCATTCGATCGGTAAACGTAAAACCTGGGAGTTGAATAATTTCACTGCCAAACAGCGCGGTAGCCATGCGATTAAGTTCGGCGGCCGCCTCAGGCACATCAAGATCGACGACACTAACGAAAATAATTTTGGCGGCTCCTGGGCGTTTACCGGCGGCTTCGGTTTGACAAGCATCCAGCGTTATCAATTAACACTGCGGCTCCAGGAACAAGGGTTCACGCCTGAAGAGATTCGAGCTGCCGGCGGCGGTGCAGCGTCGTTCAGAATCAATAGTGGAAATCCTTTCGCAGATGTTAGTCAAACGGATTACGGTGTCTTTATTCAGGATGATTGGCGCGTCAGGCCAAACATCACCTTAAGCTACGGTCTTCGCTACGAAACGCAAACGAACGCGCATAGCAAATACGACTTCGCGCCACGCCTGGCAGTCGCGTGGTCGCCCGGTGCGGCGAATAGCGCTCGCCCGCCGAAGATGGTCATTCGCTTCGGCACAGGCTTCTTCTACAATCGCTTCAGTGAGAGCTCCACTCTTCAGGCCAACCGTTTCAACGGTGTGACCCTTTTGCAGACCTCCGTCACTGAACCTGCTGAACGAGTGTTGCCTCCGACCGTGGCCCAGCAACAACTCCCGAATGTCGCCCCGATTTACTCAATACTGAATCAATGGAGCCCAACCAGCGTTCCGTCACTGGCGGGTGTACCAACAACACAACAGACGATCTGGCAAGTGGATCCGAATCTACAGATTCCAACCGTCTTCCTCATAGGTACGCAAGTAGAACGACAACTGCCGCGCAACATAACGATGTTCGCAGGCTTCTACAACATTCGCATCATCCACGTGATTCGTGCGCGCGACGTTAACGCGCCGCTTCCCGCGACGATCACGCCGCTTACGCCTAATGGACTGCGGCCCGATCCGACGCGAGGCGAAATCTACCGGTACGAAGCGAGCGGGCAGTTTAATCAGCGACAGTTCTTCGTTGGTTTCAATAGCCGGCTCAGCAGAATGTTTTCATTCAATGGCAACTATTCCCTCAGCAAGACTACGAACGACACCGATGGCCAGGGCGGCGCGCTTTTCCCGATGAATTCCTACGATACGTCGGGTGAGTTTGGGCGCAGCTCTTTTGACATTCGGCACCGGTTCACGATTTTCGGCACCGTCAACTTGCCGTGGTGGAAGTTGGTGCTGAATCCGTTCATCGTGGCTAACACTGGGCCCGGGTTCAATATCATTACGGGTCAGGATCTCAATCTCGATCGACAAGTAAACGAGCGTCCGAGTTTCGCCGGTCCTAATGCAAACTGTGCGGCCCCGACCATTCGCTGCACACGTTTTGGTAACTTCAATCTCGTGCCGCTGCCTGGCGAAACAATCATTCCGCGTAACTTTGGCCAGGCGCCGGGAGCGTATGTCGTCAACCTGCGCATCAGCCGCGCGTTTGCTTTTGGTGTAATCCACAAGGGCAATGCTGCCGCGGCGGCAAGCGGTGCGGGCCGCGCCTCAGGTGCTGCCCCAGGTCCCGACAGACGACCGGTTGGACCAGGTGGTGGTCCAGCATCGGTGGGTGGTGGCGGTGGCGCGAGGGTTGCGGCAGTTGGAGCAGGGCCACAGGGTGGCAGCGCGGCGGCTCCGAGTGAGAAGCGATACAATCTCAACGTCTCTATTAACTTTCAAAATCTTCTCAATCACGTGAATCTCGCCACGCCCGTGGGGAACCTGTCGTCTCCGAGTTTTGGCGAATCGTTGGGATTGGGAGGAACGGTTGGAGGTCTTGGTGCAGGCGGCAGTAGTGGCGCGGGTAATCGCCGCATCTACGCGCAAGTACGATTGAATTTTTAATCGAGAGGTTTCTTCAGATGAAAAGGTTAGCTCTAATCTCGTTTGTAATCGCCGTCGTTTTTAGTGGAACAGTATTGGCCCAGGAACCAGCAAAAACTGCGCCTGAGAATGGCGCGACTCCTTCAGCGGTAGTGATCACGCCTGAGACTAGTCCGCTCGACCTTGCTCGCGCGGCTTTTGCGGCCCAGGGTGGCGAGAAGTTTCGCTCCGTCCAGAACATGATCTTGAGAGGGTCAGTGCAGCTTTATCCGCCGAACAGTGTTCAGTCGATTCCGGGATCGTTTTCCCTTGTGACTGCGGGGCCAAAGTTGCGGATGGAGATCGATGCTCGACCGGCGATTGTCTTCAAGCAGATCTACGACGGCCAAACTACCTACAGCTCGATGCCGAATGTGGAAGTACCGCCGCTTACCAAGTTTGGTTTGGGCGCGCTCGCGAGGTTCGATCAACCCGGATTTCAGATCACTGCACTACCGGACAAGAAGAAGCAGCGAGCATTTCGCATTGTGGATCCTGACGGTTTCACGACCGACTTTTACATCGATCCCAAAACAGGCAGGGTCATGAGCTTTCTCATCTATCACGCCGGCGTCACGCTCGGAACTGAGAACAGTAAGTTCAAGGAAGTTGAAGGGGTGCTGGTGCCGTTTGCTTTTTCTCAGAAGTTCGAGATGGCGATGGGTGCATTTTTTGCGGAGTTCAACGTGAAGGAAGTGAAGCTCAACCAGCAACTCCCCGAGGACGCCTTCGCAATCCCGCGGTAGTGTCCATCGTCGAGATTATGTAGGTGAGTTGAGGAGCTTAGAGCTAGGGTCCGATTATTTCATTCAGGCCTTCAATGATATCTGCTAATTCTTGCGCCGTAGCCTTGCCTAGCTTCTTACCCAGGCGTTGAGTAGATAATGTTCGGATTTGACTAATTTTCACCCACGATCTCTTCGGCAACCTTGAATCAGAAAGTTCAAGAGTTAAGGGAAATCCTGCCTTTGGCTGCTGGCTGGTCAGAACGACGGCTATGACCGTTCCTGAACGATCATTGAAAACGTTTTGACTCAAGATCAAAACGGGGCGTGAACCAGACTGTTCGTGCCCCAATGTCGGATCAAGATTGGCCCAGAGAATATCGCCTCTTAGTATTCGAGCCACTCAGTTACCTCAGCAGCCAATCCTTCATCCGCCAATGCTTGCTCCTGTGCCCTATCAAGTTTGGCGCACTCTTGAGCCAGGCGATTACTGTCTAGCCGAGATACCTTTTCTTCGACGGCAACTTGGATAGCCTGACTACGGTTAGAAAAGATCTGAGCCTTCACTAGATGGTCAACTCTTCTAAGAAGGCTGGATTCGATCGAGATTGTAACCTTGGAAACACTCATGAAGAGGTATTACCATTAGTCATACCTGTTGTCAATCAGGAGTACGCAAGTGAACCTTTGAGATCTCTGTCGAAGAGAATATTTCTCACGACAAAGGCGCAAAGAAAAGCCCTAGAAACGGTAGCGCTTTGGGCCTAAACGCTCATGATCTCTTGTTCTTTGCTCTTCGACAGTTCGTCAACTTTGGCAATATAGCTGTTGGTGAGTTTTTGGATTTCGTCGAGGGCGTCGCGTTCGGCGTCTTCGGAGATGAGCTTGTCTTTCAGCATCTTCTTTAAGCGGTCGTTGCCGTCGCGGCGGACGTTGCGGATCGCGGTGCGATGATCTTCCGCGATGTCGTGCACTTGCTTGGCCAGTTGTTTCCGACGCTCTTCCGTCAGAGCAGGAATTGGAATACGTACGAGCTTGCCGTCGTTTGACGGATTTAGCCCGAGATCGGCGGCGCGAATTGCTTTCTCGACCGCGCCAATCTGAGTTTGATCCCAGGGCTGCACGGTGAGCATTTGCGGCTCGGGTGCATGGACTGATGCCATCTGGTTCAGCGGCGTCATCGTGCCGTAGTAATCAACCATCACGGTATCTAAAAGACTCACCGCAGCGCGACCGGTGCGGACGGTCGCGATCTTGCGCTTGAAGTCGTCGATGACGGTTTCCATTCGGGGCTTGGTTTCTTTGATTACGTCCTTTTCACTCATCTCGCTAACTCCGCTTAAGTGATTAGTCAACCAACCTTGGTTCCCACGCCGCGCTCACCTGTGACCACCCGTTTGATGTTCCCGGGCTCCCGCATGTTGAAGACAATGATCGGCAGGTTGTTATCCATGCACAAAGAGATCGCCGAAGCATCCATTACCCTGAGCTGCTTTTCGAGAACCTGGCGATACGTGATCTCATTGAAGAGCTCGGCGGTCGCGTCAGTCATCGGATCGGCCGTATAGACACCATCAACTTTAGTCGCCTTCAGAATGATGTCGGCTCTGATCTCGAGAGCTCGAAGGGCGGCCGCGGAGTCAGTTGTGAAATATGGGTTACCGGTGCCGGCTGCAAAGATAACAACTCTTCCTTTTTCCAGATGCCTGATAGCGCGGCGACGAATGAACGGTTCAGCCAATTGCGGTATATCAATAGCCGACATGACCCGTGTGTGGACCTCGACCTTCTCGAGCGCATCCTGCAACACGACGGCGTTCATCACGGTCGCGAGCATTCCGATATAATCGGCCGACGAGCGGTCCATGTTGCCGGCGCTCTTGGATACGCCGCGAAAGATGTTGCCGCCACCGACAACCACAGCGACCTGCACACCCAGCTCGTGAACAGCTTTCAGCTCTTCGGCAACGCTCCGCGCTACATTGACGTCGATGCCGTAATTCTGCTCGCCCATCAACGCTTCGCCTGAGATCTTCAGGAGCACGCGACGATAAGCGAGGCTGGAGATTTCGATTTGAGCAGTCATCAAGTTCCCGGAATAGGTCCTATAGGACATAGGTCTTATAGGACCTATTCGATTCCTACTCGAGCAACGAAGCCACTTCGCCGCCGAAGTCATCAGTGCGGCGCTCAAGCCCTTCACCCATCTTGTAGCGCGTGAATCGCCGGATCGCGATTCGCTCGCCGGTCTTGGAAACCTTTTCAGTCACCAGTTCGCCGACAGTCTTCTCCGGAGCTTTTACGAAAGGCTGATCGACCAGAACAGTCTCTTCATAAAATTTATTGAGCCGCCCTTCGACGATCTTCTCGATCACCTGTTCCGGTTTGTTTGCGTTCTTCGGCTCGTTTTTGGCCTGCGCTCTCGCGATCTCACGCTCTTTCTCGAGCACGCCGGCGGGCACTTCCTCACGCGACACGTAGCGCGGCTCTGCCGCCGCAATGTGCATGGCGATGTCTTTCACCAGTTGTTGAAACTCCTCACCACGCGCCACGAAATCGGTTTCGCAATTCAACTCGACGAGCACGCCCACTTTCCCGCCCATGTGAATGTAGGAGCCCACGATTCCTTCCGCTGCGATTCGACCTTCACGCTTCTTCGCGGAAGCCAAACCACGCTCGCGCAGAATGTCCACGGCCTTCTCTTCATTACCGTCCGCTTCCTTGAGCGCATTTTTGCACTCCATCATTCCGGCTCCGGTCTTTTCGCGGAGCTGCTTCACCGCCGCTGCTGTAATTTCAGCCATGATTACAAATTTCTCCGAATACTAGATTGTTGTCTTCAATGAAAAACGCAGCCCGGCGGATTTGGTCCGCTTGAAGGCTGCGCTCACCGATGAGTAAGAGTATCGCTTAGCTCGCCGCCACGACAGATTCAGTGCTTTCATCGGGCGCGCTTTCAGTTTCCCCTACATCTGCGCCCGGTGATGTCATGGATTCGGATTGCGCCTCCCCGCCACCGATGCCGCCGTTGGCCTCGTCATCATCAGATGCAAGCTCCGCGGCCAGCGTTTCGCCTCCGGCACCGGCGCCTTCGCCCTCACCTGAATCTTCAGGCGGCTCCGAAGGAACGACACCGCCTTCGGTAGCGATCTGATTACCCTCGACGATCGCGTCGGCGATTCGGGAAGCGAACAGTCGCACAGCGCGCAACGCGTCGTCGTTTCCTGGTATTACGTAATCAATCCCTTCGGGAGAACAATTTGTATCGACGACTGCAACGATCGGAATTCCGAGACGATTAGCTTCGGCGACTGCAATCTCTTCCTTCTTGACGTCGATGATAAAGACTGCGTCAGGCAGACGCGTCATCGACTTGATTCCGGAAAGGTTCTTGTTCAGACTCTCGCGCTCGCGATCGAGTTTAATGCGCTCCTTCTTGGTCATTTTTTCGTAACGACCATCAGTCTGCATGCTCTCGAGATCTTTGAGCCGCTTGATCGACTTTTGCACTGTCTGAAAGTTAGTGAGCAGACCGCCGAGCCATCTTTGATTGACGTAGAACTGTCCGCACTTCTCTGACTCTTCGCGGATAGCGTCCTGCGCTTGCCGCTTGGTGCCGACGAAAAGAACGGTCTTGCCTTTGTCTTCAGCGATCAGATTCGTGACGAAGGCGATCGCTTCGCGAAACATTCGCTGCGTCTTTTGCAGGTCGATGATGTAAATGCCATTGCGCTCGCCAAAGATGTACTCCTTCATCTTTGGGTTCCAGCGCCTTACCTGGTGACCGAAGTGAACACCGGCCTCCAGCAGTTCTTTCATGGTAACCGATACCAAACTAAATCTCCTTCTCGCTAATTGGTTTAATGTACTCGCCGCAGCCTCTCGACTCTTTTAGCGTAAGCAACCAATCGTGCTACGGCAATGGAATTGAAAAGTTTTGAGTTCAAGCTTTAGCTTGTCCGCCAAAGCAGCAGCCTAAAGGCTGAACTCTGAACTATCGCTTCGAAAACTGGAATCGTTTCCGAGCACCCTTTTGCCCGTACTTCTTGCGTTCCTTGATACGAGGATCGCGGGTCACCAGACCTGCATGCTTAAGAGCTGGACGAAGATCGGCATTGAATTCGAGCAGCGCTCGCGTGATGCCGTGTCTGATCGCTCCCGCCTGGCCCGCAGGACCACCGCCGGTGACGTTGATGACGAGGTCAAACTTGTTCGTGGTTTCAGTCAGTTGCAGGGGCTGACGAATAATCATTCGCAAAGTTTCATTGGGGAAGTAGCGGTCAAAAGGTTTGTGATTGACTTTAACTTCGCCCGCGCCGGGTCGCAGGTAAACTCGGGCAGTTGCCGATTTGCGCCGCCCCGTTCCGTAATACTGAATCTCAGCCACAGTAATCTTTCCTCTTATCTTCCTCTAATCTTATTTTGAATCGGTTTTGTGAGTTAGGTCGAAGGCTTGCGGGCGCTGGGCTGAGTGCGGGTGCTCGGCATCGGCGTAAACTTTGAGCTTCTTCGCCATTGCCTTGCCGAGCTTTGTCTTCGGCAGCATGCCCTTGATGGCGAGCTCGATGACTCGCTCGGGCCGTTTGGCAATCATCTCCCTCGCAGTGGTTTCTCTCAAACCTCCCGGATATCGCGTGTGATGACGATAAAGTTTCTGCTCAACTTTGTTTCCCTTCAACACGGCTTTCCGCGCATTGATCACAACGACGTGATCGCCGGTGTCGAGAAAGGGAGTCCATTGCGGACTGCGCTTGCCTGTCAGAATTGACGCAACCTCAGAAGCCAGATGCCCGACCGTTTGACCGCTCGCATCTACCACGTACCATTTTCGTCTTCCAGCGAGTTCCTTACCGCTGGGGAAGTATGTAGACATAGTTAACTATCTCTGTTTTCAGCGAATAAAACGCGAACGGCTAGAATACCGAAGGGCCAAAAAGATTGTCAAGCTAACGCAGTGCAACCACAGCTTACACGGATGAATACCGATCACGATCGGTGTTCATCCGTGTAAGCTGTGGTTGCACTGTTCCGACAACTACGGCTTGTCGGGAGTCTTGGGCTTGTCGCCCTCGTTCTTCTTAAGCTTCGGCGGCGCCGACTCTGCAGGTTTCTGCTCGCTGTCCGGAGTCGTAGTCGTGTCGTCCGGTGTTGGTTGGCGACGCTTCAAGGTCGGCCGTCCTGGAGCTCCACCCTCGTCACCCGCCTGGATCGCTCCAGCCGTGGACGCGCGCGCGTTTGAAAGTCTCAACAGCCGGCTCTTCACACGCTGGAACTCGGAACTGCTGATCACATATTCCTCATGCTCAGGGAACCTTGCGGCCAAAGCAAGCGCTGAAGCGCGACGCTCCGGCGGCGCTGGGTGCGTGGCAAAAGCACGAGCGATGAGGCCCGGCTTCTTCTTATTCTTGGCTTCCAACTTCTCAAACATCGTCGCCATCGCGCCGGGGTCGTAACCAGCGGCGTACATGTATTGAACCCCGAGCTTGTCGGCTTCTTCTTCCGCGCTCCGGCTAAACTTCATGAACATTCCCAGCAATCCGATGCCGGCCGTGTTCTGGTAAATCATTCCCGGAATGCCACCCAGGAGTATCGATCCGCCGAGGGCCGCGTATTCGAGCAGGCTGGCTTTCGTCTGGTTCTCGACCGCATGCCTGGCTGCCACGTGCGCGATCTCGTGAGCCATCACACCAGCGAGTTCGGCTTCGTTGTCCGCGGCAAGGAGCAATCCCTTGTTTACGTAAAAGAAGCCACCCGGCAGCGCGAAGGCGTTTACCTCGTCGGAGTCGATGACTTTGATCGTGAACGGCACCTTCGCGTCGGAATGCAGCACGATGTTCTGACCGACGCGGTTTACATACTCGGTGATGACTGGGTCGTCCACGAACTTAGCCTGGCGATCCACTTCTGCCGCGGCCTCGCGTCCCTGCCGAACTTCCTTCTCGGTCGAACCGCTCATCTTGGCGATGATTCCGGAATTGATGTTCCGCTTGCCAATCATGCTCGGGTCTTCGTTAGTCGAGAGCGGTTTATTTGATTTGGCTACTGTGGTGGTGGCAGCAGGCTGAGTTTTCTTCTGCTGCTCAGGCTTCTGTTCGGTTTGTGTTTGGCTGGCTTTTGCTGCCGGATCGGCCTGTTTCGGAGCCGGATCCTGGGCAATCGCAGCCACCGAGCTCACCAGTAAACATGCGGTTAAAACGAAAGCACTAGTGGCACGGGAGAAGTTGTTCATCTCAAAAAACCTCCAAAGAATCGGACGACCTGAGGGAAGGGGTCAATGATGTTTGTTTTCGTAATTCCAGACGCGCAGTCTATGATGACGGGTTCGGCGGCTTGGGTTGTGCGGCCGAAATCAACTTCCTGTCAGGAGGATTTGCGACTCTCGCGTCTTAAAAACAACTCATCGTTAGCTCGTAATATACCTATGCCCGATGCGAAAAGGAAGCAAAAGCCGGAAGTCTCGATCATCGGCGCCGGCCGCCTTGGCACGACCCTGGCCGTAGCGCTCGCCCGCAAGGATTACGCAATTCGATCTCTGGTCGCGCGCCGGCTCCAAAGCGCACGCCGGGCCGCCAGTTTTCTAGACGAAGAGTTGCAGGTATTGGGCGCAAAACAACTGCGCTCATTGCGGGCGGCCGAGGTTTTTATAATCAGTACGCCTGACGATCAGATTGCGGGAGTCGCCGAAGAGCTTAGCCGTCTGGCTTTCCCGAAAGCGACCGCTCTCCATACCAGCGGCGCGCTATCAGCAGAAGCACTCGCTCCACTCCGGGAAAAAGGATGGCATACGGGTTCAATTCACCCGCTCGTTTCCGTCAGCGATACGTCACCGGCCGCTGCTATATTTCGCGGCACGTTCTGGAGTGTTGAGGGCGACCAGGCTGCGTTGCGGTTGGGGAAGTCAATAGTTCGAGACCTCGAAGGGAAGAGTTTTTCGATCCGTTCGCAAGACAAACCGCTCTATCACGCCGCGGCAGTGATGGCTTCCGGCAATGTGGTGGCACTCTTTGACGTGGCACTCGAGATGTTGGCTGAATGCGGGCTGACGCGAACAACAGCGCGCCGCGTTTTGTTGCCGTTGATTGAGAGTACGGTTCACAATCTGGAGAGCAAAGATCCGGTCCAGGCATTGACGGGAACGTTCGCGCGCGGCGATCTGGAAACAGTGAAACGCCATCTCGCGGCGCTCAATGATCTAAAAGACGCGCTCGAGCTTTACCGTCTGCTCGGCAAGCGATCCCTGAAATTGACGAAAAAGCGACATCCACAGATTACACAGATCCTTAAATCAGTGTAATCTGCGCAATCTGCGGATAGATCTTATGCAACAGACACCCAGCGCGAGCTACAGTTTGACCTTGCGCATCAAACTCTCTTCGCGCGCCGGAACGCTTGGTGAGTTGACCACCGCGATCGGTCGCGCCGGCGGCGACATCGGCGCGATCGACATTGTCACAGTCGGCAACGACTACATCATTCGCGACATCACCGTCAGCTCAGTCTCCAGCAAACACGGCGAACAGATCGTCGAAGTAGTCAAAGACATTGACGGCGTCGAGCTGATTCACGTATCGGATCCGACTTTCCTGATGCATCTCGGCGGCAAGATCGAAGTGGTCTCGAAGGTGCCTTTGAAAACTCGCGCGGACCTTTCAATGGCCTACACTCCCGGTGTTGCTCGGATCTGCGATGCTATCCACAACGACCCTGACAAAGTCTTCACTTTAACGATCAAGAAAAACACAGTTGCGGTCGTTACTGATGGAACGGCAGTGCTCGGTCTCGGCGATATTGGACCAGCGGCGGCGATGCCGGTGATGGAAGGGAAGGCAATGTTATTCAAAGAGTTCGCCGGCGTCGATGCGTTCCCGATCTGTTTGAACACGAAAGATCCTGACGAGATCGTCCGTACGGTCAAAGCGATCTCAACTGCTTTCGGCGGTATCAATCTCGAAGACATCTCGGCGCCGCGTTGTTTTCAGATCGAAGAGCGACTCAAAGAAGAACTCGACATTCCTGTCTTTCACGACGATCAGCACGGCACGGCGGTCGTAGTTTTAGCCGCACTGATTAACGCGCTGAAGTTAGTCGGCAAGCAGATGACCGAGATCAAGGTGGTGGTGAACGGAGTCGGTGCTGCCGGAGTTGCTTGTTCCAAGATCATCATGGCCGCGGGCGTGCGCAACATCGTCGGCTGCGATCAACTGGGAGCGATCTATCGCGGCCGCAAAGAAAACATGAACTGGGTGAAAGACTGGTACGGGCAAAACACAAATCCGAACGAGGAGAAGGGAACAGTTCACGAAGTCATTAAAGGCGCGGACGTGTTCCTGGGATTGTCAGTGCCGGGCGTGATCGATCAGAAGGACGTGAAGCGTATGGCGGAGAAGCCAATCGTCTTTGCGATGGCGAACCCAACTCCGGAGATCATGCCGGAGGATGCTGCGCCGTATGTCGCGGTCATGGCCACCGGCCGATCAGATTATCCAAACCAGATCAATAACGTACTTTGCTTTCCCGGGATCTTTCGTGGCGCGCTCGCGTGCCGCGCTGCACGCATAAATGAGGAAATGAAACTCGCCGCCGCGAACGCGATTGCGGGCATCATCACTGACGCGGAGTTACATCCCGAGTACATTGTCCCATCAGTATTCGACAAGCGAGTTGCGGAGGCAGTAGCGCGTGAGGTTCAGGCAGCCGCACACCTCACCGGCGTCGCGCGCCGCGTCGAAACGACATGAACCACGAAGGCACAAAGTCACAAATACTGTTTTGTGCCTTCGTGTCTTAGTGGTTAAGAACTCTCGCAATCAGTGGAATGATGCGCCGGGGCACGTCGATGGCCGCTTTGATGTGGCGCGCGTGCGTAAAGTGTCCGGCGACGTATATTCCACGCACAGTCGTCTCGAAAGTTTCCGGATCGTAAACCGGTACCTCTGAGAGTTTCCCCGGCTCCATTTCTACTCCCAGCTTTCTCAACAACGTTAGATCCGCGTCGCTCCCGACGAGCACAAACACGACGTCGTTCGCGAGCGTCAGCGCCTCGCCCGTTTCAGTCGTCAACCGCACTTCATCTTCCGTGATCTCATCGACTTGCTTGTAGAGCACTACCTTGAGGCGACCGGCTTCGATCTCTGCTTCGAGTGGAGTTCGCACCCAGTGTTTCATGGCGCCCGCTTTGGGATCGCGGTTCTCCCAGTCTTCGCGCCAGATCGCCATCGTCGTGCGAGCGCCCTCTTCCGAGAGGAAAAGCGCGGCCTCAGCAGCGCTGTTACCGCCGCCAACGACAAGCGCATCTTTGCGAACGTAAGGATACGGTTCGACAAAGAGATGATGGACCTTCGGCAAATCCTCACCGGGCACATTCAGCCGGCGCGGAATTTCCATCGCTCCGATTGCAAACAAAACGCGCGCGGCCCTGTATTCAGCAACGTCAGTTTTGATAACGAACCCGTCGTTAACGTTCCCGGTTACATCGACTACTTTCTCACCGGTGTTGATTTTTAGATCGAGATTCAGGACGAAGTGGATGTAATGCGACAGCAACTCCTCGCGGGTCGGTTTTTCTCGGACGGGTTTCAGCGTGCCTTCATGCATCTCCACTTCATTGGGTGTGGAGAACATCGTGCGGCCCACCGGATACTGCCGGATCGTGTTGGCGATCGTGCCTTTTTCGATGACGAGGTAGTCGAGACCTTCGTGCGCCGCCGCTTCAGCAGCAGAAAGACCAGCGGGCCCGCCGCCAATGATGATGAGATCGAGCATTCTGCGTTCTCGGAAAGCAAGAATAGGACCTAGGACCTATAACCCGCGCCTAAAAAACAACCTCGCCCTTTGCGACGAGCACCGCCGGTCCGCCAACCTTTACTTCTTCAATGCGCCCGGCTTGACCTTTCACGTCGAGGTTAATGCGGCTCGGACGATGAATGAAGTCGCCCTGTTCAATGACAAACTTATACCTGCCGTCGTTTGGTTCCAAAGTCAAACCACCGTGATGAACAAGGTAAGCGCCTAGTGCTCCACAGGCACTGCCGGTAGCTGGATCTTCCGGAATATTGTCAGCCGGAGCAAAGAACCGTGCATGTGCTCGAGCTGCACCGACTTCGAGTGTCTCGCGTGTGAACGCGTGACATCCCGTTCCTCCGCGTCTCGTATAAATCTCCGCGAGCAACGCAGCGTTGACCCGAATGTCGCGCAAGTCTGCGAGTGAGCGAACCGGTACAGCCATGCACGTCAAGCCAGTGGTGATCACCTGGATGGGAAGACTTTCATCGAGGTCCTCACGTGCCAAACCCAAAGCTCGCGCAAGCTCAGCTTGCTCGTGCGCATCATCCATCTCATTGAGGATCTCGAAAGCTCCCTGCGTCATTACCACCTGGACCGGCTGCCCATCTTTAAACTCGATATCAACCGGCAGCACCCCGATGCCGACTTCGTGAAAGATCCTTTGCCAGCCACTGCCGCCCTCAGGAGGCGGAACAACACCTTCGCTCGCAAGCACATTCCAGGTTCCCACCACTGGATGGCCCGCGAAGGGGATCTCACGAGTCGGCGTGAAAATGCGCAGGCGTCGCAGCACTTCCAAGCGCCCGGCATCGGGGTGGAGCACGAAGACAGTCTCCGACAGATTCATCTCGCGTGCGATCTGCATCATCTCTTCACTGGAGAGTCCCTCAGCTTCTGGAAACACTGCGAGCGGATTTCCGGTGAAAGCCTTATCGGTGAAAACGTCGAGTTGTAAGAAGCGATAATTTCCCATGCTAAGTTCGTCTCGTGAAAGGAGCCTTCAGGTCTTTACGTATCGACAAAAGGAAGACTGCGAAGACCGACAAAATCAATAGTACACGTGCAAGGGTCTTCCAGTTCAATCCCATATCCTCTTCGGAAAGAACAAAAGTCCGTGCCGTCCATATTACGTCCCACGCAAACTGACTGCCTAGCACGGCGGAAAATGCCAGGCCGCCACCAACGATCAGTGCGACCAACACGACGCCTCCGAGAGCTTTCGCGATATTGGCCCAACGATTCTGGCTCTGAATCAGATCGCGCAGGATCAATACTGCCAAGTGCACCGCGGCGGTAATGCCAAATGCCGTGAGGGCAAACTGCTGAACTTCCTTGGCGAGCAAGAGCGTGCTGCCGGCAATCAGCAGCGCTTCCAGAAAGTAAACCAGTTTTAGCCAGTGTCGAAACAACAAATCAGGAAAGCTTCGCGGAACTGCGACTTCCACCAGCGACCAGAAAATCTGTCCCAACCGGATGATCCAAACAGAGTACCTGCTATTCACGCCGCGCTCTTTTGACAAAGAGTCGAGGATCTTTCCGATAACCGTGGTTGCACGCGCTGCCGAGCGCAATGCACTCTCCGGCTCGAGCTTGCTTCTCGTGCGAAAGTTGTCTTCGTAAAACTGCCTGAGCTCGTTCGGGTTGATTAGTTCTTTTAATTGCTTGTTGAGGTTCGGATCACTGGAACTGTTGTCAAACAATCGTTGAATAAAATCGTCGAGCTGGTTCGACTCGGCTTTCCGCGTTTTGGTCCGCATCAACGACTCGGCTAACAGTGCATGTCGTTCCTCTTCTCCCATCGCCGCGATCGTCTCACAAACAATTTGCGCCTGAGCCTCGCCGATTAGTTGGCTGCGCAATGGGTGATCGGGAAGCAGCGCGGCAATGATTCGTTCAGCACCATCAAGACGACCCCAAAGAATATCGTTTTGGCGCCACTGCCTCGCCAGAAACGCGCCGAAGTGTCCTAACGCTGATCCCGCCAGTTTATGGCAACCGGTTTTTCGCTCGTCGATGAGTTGCTTTGCATCTTCAGGACTGATCCGAATTATGTCGATGGCATCTGCTTCGCCAATCCCAGTCTCATACATGATTGGATACGTAAGCAGATCGTAGTCTTCATAGTTCTCGTAATAGTGGGCCATTGCATTTCGCGCGACCCAGATAACACTGTCTATGCTTAAATCTCCGGAATCAGGATTCGTGTTTTTCTTGGAGAACAAGTCGATACTGCGACGCTCGGCGTCATTTTTTGCCTCAATCACATTCTCCTTGAGTGCGTCGGCGGTTACTCCGAACTGTTTTAACAGATGCGCATGATTCGGATCGCTGAGAAAAGCTTCCGTTCGTCTGACGCACTCTTCTTCCGGCGACTCCCATTTGTACGAGCGAGCAGACATAGCGTCAGCTCCCTCACGTCTCCCGAGGAAATAATCAAGCACCAGGGACTTCGACTCTGGATTGGCAGCCAACTTCCTTACTGCTTCTTCAATCTGGCTCATGAGTGTCCGCACCTCGTCTTTGACGGGGCTGATGCCGGGAGCGGCATCTCCCTGAGCCTTTTCCTTCTCCGCATGACGCGAGCGAAGCGATCGACTGGCGCGCCTCAGTGACACGAACAGATCATTTAACGTCGCCTTGAAACTCAGGACTTCGTTTTGAAAAGCAATCTTCTGACGTTCTGTAAGCGGCTGCTTCTCGATGTCCAGGTTGAAATTCTTGCCGAGGATCTGGATCAGTGCCATTGCATTTGGTTCCAGACGATGCAGTTCGTCGGCTTTATTTCTTAAATAGTTAATGCGCCTGAGGGGATATGAGAGATCAAACTCAAACAGGAACCGATTGGCGGTGGGCGACTTGGCGTCCTCTGGAGTCAGGCGATGTTCGACGTACGTCTTCACGCGCCAGGCTCGCACCATGCTGCGGATGATGATGAAGTAGTCGGAGTTTTCGTCGAAACCTGCAACACGAGCGATCAGTTTCGCCAACTGATCGGTCACAGCAGAGATTCTCAGGCGGTGGTAAGCAGCGTAGGCGCGCCCCTTTCGTTTGATCATGTCGGCGAGATCGAGCTCTCCGGTGTTTTCATCCAAAAGATACTCTTTACCCCAAAGACTATTGGTGGGCGGCGGCGCGAGCGCTCCGAGCTGTTCCCATGCCTGAAATTGGTTTGCGGGCACAAATTTTCCGACCTGAATCCGCACAGCCTCTTCGTCGCGATCCACGCCGCTGGTTATCGCATTGACACGCTCGATGAGACGGTTGCGTTCCTTCACGCGCTCCAGATCTTCACGAATAGTCTCGTAGCGCGGCAGTGTCAGCAGCGCTGCCATGACGTTGTCGATCGCGTCAGGCTTCTGCTCCTGTTCCACGTCGTCTTCGGGATGCTCGGGCGACGGTTCGATATAGACCAGCTTGCGATCGACCGGAACATCGGCGTTCCGGTTCATCAGCGCTTCAGTGGCATAAGAGAAAGGTTTGTTGTCGAGATAACCTCCGTCACCAAATGCTCGTTTGGGAAATGGAACAGTCGATACGCCGCGCGGATCGAGGTAGTCCCGATAAAACCTCTGCCACAATTTGCTGTCGGACTTGCAATCGCCGTTGCTGTTGTATCCGGTTAACCTTTGGAGAATCTTGTCAGTGTCGCTGAGGCACATCGGCTCGAAGGCAAACGGAAACGAAGAAGTACAACGTGCAGCAAAAGCAAGAAATGGATTGTATGCCGCGAAGAAATCATTGCGTGTTTGTTCTCCGCTCACGCTCGGTTCGGAGTAAATAAAATGCATTACGTTGCGGTGGCGGCGTTCGTAGACCAAATCGTCAGATAATCGAATCGGCAACACCACGCCCTGTAGATCTGTTGAAGTGACAAACAGATCGAGCTCATCGACAAAAGGCGACTCGTCTGCCTCCGTTCGAGGAGGAAGGGATTTATCCATCCCGTCAAATGCGTTGAGGAGCTTGAAGTACATGCGTTCGCTGTTGAGCAGCGAGGTCGGCGGATCTTGCAGCGCGAGGGGTTTCTCGATAGATCGCCTGTCGTTGATCAGCGTTTCGATGTCGCCTTCTGTGACCCAGAGGTTCTTCAGCTCTTCCATGTCCTGGCCGTTAGCGAGTGCCTTGGCGAGGAAGATGCCGTTGATTCCACCGGCTGAAGTTCCAGATAGTATGTCCACCACGAATCGTGTGGGTGGCAGTGTGGTGGTGTCAGCGCTGGCTTTATCCATGTCGGCCATGGTCATGCTCTCGTTGGCCAGCAGGTAGCTGACTTTTCTGTAGATCCGTTCGGTGCCGGTGAGGTCAGGTGGTTGCTTCCGAGCAGTGGAACGGACAAGACGGAGCAATTCCTGAGCGATGCCGTTGATATAGATCGCCAGAGAGACTCCGCCATACATGACGATGGCAAAGCGAACTTCCTTGGTGTAATCGGTCGGAGATAAAGGAGCAGTCATTCGGAACCTCCATTTGAAAGGGAATGCTCGAGCATGCACCTGAGAGTCAGAAAATTGGAGACGAGGAGTGTCACTCCAACTGGAAGGATCAGTTATTCAAGACTTGCGCACGATATTTTAGGGTCTGAAGAAAGTCAACAGTTTGTTTGTTAAGAATGACGGACTGAAATATTTTTGGCGTTACTGCCATTAAAGGAAAGGCCATTCCTTTGTGCTTTTTGTGCCTTTTTGTGGCTTACTTTAATCCTCATTAGGAGTCTAACGATCATGTTCAATACAACTATTCTCGACGTAGCTATCGGCATGATTTTCATCTATTTGCTGCTTAGTCTCTTGTGCTCGGCAGCGAATGAAATGATCGAGCACGTACTTAAGAATCGTGCCAGGGATCTTGAGCGAGGCATACGAGAGCTTTTGGAGCCACGCACCGGCTTAACCACTCCCAACTCAGCCACTCCCAACTCAGCCACTCCCGATTCGAGCACTCCCGATTCGGGCACTTCCGATTCGGGCACTCCCAGCTTAGTAGAAAAATTCTACAATCATCCGTTGATCAATAGCCTTTATGAAGGCACCTATGCCGAGTCGCAGCGAGCAGGCTTGCGCACGAAACTCCCGTCGTATATCCCGGCGCGAAACTTTGCGCTCGCGCTGATGGATCTGGTTGCCCCAAGCACGGTTGCCGCGGATCAGTCCGGCGCCGCCGGCGCCACCGCTTCTTCGGCGGTTCCTGGTGCGATAGCCGCTGATCTGACAAGGTTGCGCGCTGAGGTTCAGAACATACAAAACCTCCAGGTCAAAATAGCATTGACGACGTTGATTGATGCGGCTGGAAACGACGTCGTGCGAGTGCGAATGAATATTGAAGACTGGTTCAATAGCTCGATGGACAGAGTCTCCGGTTGGTACAAACGACGTTCGCACACGATCCTGCTGGTGCTTGGCTTGTTGGTCGCCATCCTAGTTAATGCTGATACGGTATTGATTGTGAAAAGATTGGCATCTGACAGGCCACTCCGTGAATCTTTGGTGGCTGCATCTGTAGCTTACGCTCAACAGAACGCTACCCAATCACCATCGAGGACATCATCAACGGCATCATCATCGACGGAATCATGTTGTGGTCCCAACTCGACCCCAACGCCCACACCGAACGCCTCACCTGCCGCGCCATGTGTGAGCGCGGAATGTAAAGGTCACGAAGACACACCGCAGTGCAAGTTAAAGATTACGCAATGCCAGATCGCAGCATTGGGGTTGCCGATTGGCTGGAGCTCTGAAACCGATCCGCGTCTACAGTGGAATCCAAAGGAATTGCCGGGCCACATCCTCGGTTGGATATTAACGGCACTCGCCATATCTCTTGGCGCGCCTTTCTGGTTTGACCTTTTGAATAAGTTCATCGTGATTCGGTCAACAGTGAAACCGAAAGAGAAGAGTCCTGAAGAGAAATCGAAGGACTGATCAGGTAAACTGTCGCAAGTTCCGTTACACCTTTAACCCGGAGATATCATGTCTACCAACGATCCGTCGCTATCAGTTACCAACCCCAGTGGTTCAGACCCTGTCAAGATTACATCAACTACGGGAGCGAAGACCTGCAAACCGTTTACCATCGAAGTTATGGTCTTTGCGCCAGCGTCCGGATTCAAGATCCAGGTACTGATCGAGAAGGACTGCACACCGCAGGCTGACGCCATTTGGAAAATCGTTTTCGATCTATACAAGAAACAGGCGACCGGCACCGACTTCGATCAGCTCGTTCACGTTTCTTTCAAGGGTGGCACGCCCGTCGAACAAAAGGGAATTGAAACTACAGCGGCTAACGGAATCAATCCAAAGCAGGCTGACGTACTCATAAATGAGGTTGGCCCTGCCGTGCTCCAGCTCAAAGACGCCAACACAATGCCGCCCGCAGATCTCGACGCGCTGAAAAAAGAAGTTAGTGCCGGGTCGAGCAAAGTTGCCAATTTTGCACTCGAGTCGTAAGGCTCATTCAGACCCAGTTCGAGAAACCAACATGGCCCAGAAAATTCGCCCGGGTCGGAGAGTAGCCGTCTACCTCCTCCTGTTTTTTACTGCGCTGTGCTGCACCAGCATCGTAAGCGCACAATGTGTTGACAGCAGTCAGGTCAATAACTTCAAAGTGCGCTCGGTGAAATTCAAAACTCTCTTCGGCCTCATACCGAAGGATCTTGCTAGTCTCCTGAACAGTCACCGGGGCGACAGTTACTCGGCGAATAAAGCGAGCCAGTACATCGGCGAGATCAGAAACTTTTATGCGACGGACCCGGCACAGGAGAAGTATGAACGCTTGATCGCAAACAAGCTGAAATTCTCGGTCAAGGCCGGTAGAACCGGGCTCGACTGTGTCGAGGTAATCGATCCCGCTGAGTGCCAGAAAGATCTCCCAGGAAATGCGCAGTGCGTCGATGTGACGATCAAACGCTACTTTGTTGACGTTGATGCGCTTGATGCGAGTCCTTACCTGCTGCTCTTTCCCAGATCAGCTTTAGCGGTTTTATACGGAGCTATACCACGCCCGCTGCTCGCACTGAATCCTGATTTCGATGTTTTGCAGGACAAACGATTTGGACCGGCAGTTTCCGTAGATACTGCAACGGATCTTTTGGACTTACCCAAAGTATTGCAGCCCGATGCCCCAGCCACACCCGCAGCAACGCCGGTTACGGTGCAACCTGCTCCTGCAAATGAACAAGAAGCCACTTTCGAATTCGGCGGTCGTAACACCTCTTCGCTACAGGAAGAACCTTCCGTCACGCCTAACACGAGCGATACGAAGTTGCTGTTGAGGTTGAGAGGACAGAAGTCGTTGTCCAAAAGTTTTTACGACACTGCGACGGAGCTCTCGTTTGCACGGACAAAGCCACTCGACTTGTTTCAGGACGTAGCTATCGACCTCGGTTTCACCGCCAGTCGTCTCCCTGAAGGTAACGGCAATTACTTCAGAAACGCGGCCTGGCTCGACTTCAACACCGATCTTCGTTTACGAAACGACGTCGTTAAGCTGATCAACTTCGGTGGCGCGTATCGCTGGTCTCGTAACCAACTGTTCAGCGGTGACGGCAGTGTGCCGGGCCAGGTAGATTCCGAAAATACATTCAGCGCGCGCGCCATCGGCGATGGAATGGTCAAGCGGGGATTAGCTCGGGCGGCTGTGTGGTTTGAGAATAACTCGCTCGTTCACAATCCGGGTTCTTATCAACGCCTCGCAGCCCTCGCCGCTTACGGTAAAGAGTTTGTCATCGCCAGAAAGAAGGACTTTCACCAGATATCCCCTCCTGAACTCGATGGTCCATGCTGGACTTCGTATCCGGATCCAAAGCCCGGAGCAGCGCAGAGAAATGAACCAACGATCGGAGTGGAGGTCCTTGCCGGTATTGGCCGTACGTGGGGCGACGTTCCCGCCTATGCCCGTTTCTTTGGCGGCAGCCCATCGGGACAGTTTTTATACGACGAATTGAGCGCGCGAACCGTGACGAGATTTCCATTTGGACCAGTCATGCGAACTTTGGGAAGAAACGAGGGCGGGATCGGGAATGGAAACCTCACGCTGGGTGGCACTTCGTATTGGCACGCCAACGTGAACGTCAGTATCCCGGTGCCCGCATGGTCGCGTCCGTTGATTCCGCACGAATGGGTCGCGCTTTCGGCGAAGAGGCAGGGAGACGAAGAGTTCGAAGGTCACGTGCCCGCCGGCGCAAACATTTGCCGCGATCTTAAATCAACCGTGAAGACGCTGGTCCGTGTGAGTGGAACCAATCTCATGGTCAGCCAGCAAGCGCGAGACTTGCTGACAGATGCTCAGAAGAATGATCTTCGTTTGAGTAACAAGGAAAATCGTACGCCCGAAGAAGAGCAACGACTCAATAATGCGACGGCCGCCCTGGCCGCAGCCAAAGCGAAAGTCCAGCCGCAAATTGAAGATTTATTCAACAAAGAGATCCTGCCGATTACGGACTTCATTGCCGACCACGCCAACATTTTTGCGTTGAAGCCGCTCGTGCTGTTTGACGTGGCCCATCTCGGACAACGTGGTATCGCTACTCCAACGCGTTACGGAATGGGCGGCGGCGTTCAAGTTGATATTGTCCTCGCGCGATTCGAATTGGGTTATGTTGCGGCGTTGAAGCGCCTGCCCGGCGATCCGCGGGGAAATTTCTTTGGACGACTGGTGCTGCGAAGGCTTTTCTGATTGCGTTTCGTTGCGGATGCTGTTTAGTCTTAACGGACGCAAATGTCTGTTAAAGATCTAAAAGGAATCCTGCTTCCGACAACAACGCCTTTCGATTCGAGCGGGCGGATCTCGTCAAGCGATATTCGCTCGAACATTCGTGAGTGGAGTGCAAAAGGCGTAATCGGATTTGTTGTTCTTGGTTCGACGGGCGAGCGCGTGCACCTCGATGAGCGTGAGTATCTCGACGTGATTGAAACTTCACGCGAGGTCGTGCAGCCATCAATGTCGTTAATCGCCGGCGCGGGGCAACAAAGCACGATCGGAACGATCAAGGAAATAAAACAGGCGGCCACAGCCGGCGCGGATGCGGTGCTTGTTATCACTCCGTACTTCTATCGTTCCGCCATCACTCAGGAAACACTCGTCGGCTATTACACGGCAGTTGCCGATTCCTCGCCCGTTCCGGTGCTGCTTTACAGTATGCCGCCGTTGACGGGCATCAAGATCGAACCTGAGACAGTTGCGCGTTTGAGTGAACACCCGAACATCATCGGCGTGAAAGACAGTTCGAATGATGTTGCGGGCTTCAGTAAGACTGTCAATCTTTGCCCGCGTGATTTTGCAGTGTTAACCGGGAATGGAACTGTGTTACTCGACGCCTTGCGCGCGGGCGCGACCGGTGGAATCCTTGCGGTTGGATGTGCAGTGCCGGAAGTTTGCGTCGAGATCTTTCGCGCGTTCAAGGCCGGGGAAGGCGAACATGCGGCGCTGCTTCAATCGAAGCTCACGCCGCTCGCAACGGCGGTGACGACGAGGTTTGGGATTGGCGGACTAAAGGCCGCCCTCGATCTTGCAGGTTATCGCGGAGGCACAGTCCGAGCACCACTCCGCACCCCGGACGAATCTGCGCGAAGAGAGATCGCGGCACTACTTGTAAATTCTGTAAATTTTGTAAATCCTGTAGAATGCCCGCAGGAGCCTGAATTACTTTGAGTACAGCCGAACCCGCTTGTTATAGCACGCCCGAAGAGTCAGGACTGCGCGTCGAAACGCTTCCTTTCGAACTAGTCCCGCATCAGTCACACCTCTTTCTCGAGTATGTAAAAGACCCTGTCGCGCTGCGAACGTTCTATCCGTCCGCTATTCGCTTTCATCACGAATTGCCGCAACGCGTGCCGGAAGTCCTTGGCGCGTACCGAGTAGATCGCGCGAAGGTCTGCGATGCGCTCACTCGCATGAACCAAAGCTGGGGCGCGGGCGAACCGACTTTGAGCAATATCGAGTCGCTGCGCGAATCAGACTGCATTGCGGTTGTATCAGGGCAACAGGCGGGTCTGTTCACTGGACCACTCTACACAATCTACAAAGCACTCTCGGCGGTGAAACTGGCCGGATGCCTGCGCCACCACAACACCAAAGCAGTGCCGGTGTTCTGGATTGCGGCGGAAGATCACGACTTTGTGGAAGTGGCCAAAGCGGAATTTATCGGTCGTGATTGCCAGCTCAAGAACGTTGAAGTTTCGACCGGGCTGCATCGCGAAGGCCAGCCTGTCGGGCAAGTTGTATTGGACGACTCGATCGATGAGGTCGTGGATCAGCTTTTCGAGTTGTTGCCGAACTCGGAATTCGCAGACGACATGAAGGCGCTGGTGAAGAAAGCCTGGCAGCCCGGTCGTGGTTACGTCGAAAGCTTCGCGACGATGATGACCTCACTGCTCGGCCATCATGGCCTCATCTTCCTCAACCCACTCGATCCTGAACTGAAGCAACTAGCGTCACCACTTTATTCGGAAGCGGCCCGCCGCGCGCCGGAGATCGCAAGCGCAATCGAACAGCGAAGCAGCGAACTGGAGCGCGCCGGATTTCACGCGCAGGTGCTCGCGTCTTCGAATTCGTTTCCGTTGTTTTTGCACGACGAAGCGGGCGCGCGACATGCGGTGACACGTGTCGAAAACGGAAAGTACAAAGCGAAAGACAGCGACAACGAATACACCCCGGACGAACTCGCAACGATGGCCCAACAAACGCCGGAGCGCTTCAGTCCAAATGTTACTCTTCGCGCCGTCGTGCAGGATTATCTGCTACCCACCATCGCTTACTGCGGCGGCGCCGCGGAGATTGCATACTTCGCGCAAACTGCCGAGGTTTATCGCGTGCTCGATCGACCGGCGACACCGATTCTGCCACGCTCGAGTTTGACCATGATCGAGCGCCACACCGGGCGCGTGCTCGAAAGGTACGGACTGACGCTCGCCGATTTCTTTGAAGGACCCGAGCCGGTGATGAAACGCGTTGTCGAGGAGTATCTCGGCGCTGACACTGCAAAGCTCTTCTCGAAAGCGGAACAGAACGTCAACCATGAGCTCGACCGTTTGCGACAGGAATTGGAAACCGTCGATCCGACATTGGCCAGCGCCCTCGACACCGGACGGAAGAAGATCAACTACCAGCTCGAAGGATTGCGCACGCGCTTCGTGCGCGCGCAGATGACTCGCGACGAAGCCGCCCACCGGCAGTTGCTACGGGCTTTCGATCAGCTCTATCCAAACAAGGATCTACAGGAGCGCCACATTAACATCACTTCGCTACTGGCCCGCCACGGCACGTACGTGATCGAGTGGATCTATAACGCGATTAATCTCGGGTCGAACGAGCATCAGGTGGTGTATTTATAGGTCCTATCAGCCCTATTCGTCCTAAGGGCCCTTATAAGGCAGATAGGACGCATTAAAAACCAAATGTCCAAGATCCGCGTCCTCGCAGACCACGTCGCCAATCAAATCGCCGCGGGCGAAGTCGTCGAACGACCTGCGTCCGTTGCCAAAGAACTTGTCGAGAATTCGATCGATGCGGGCGCCAGGCGCATCACGATTGAGATCGAAGCTGGTGGTCGCAGGTTGTTGAAAGTTGCAGACGATGGCGAAGGCATGGTGCGCGACGATGCGATACTCGCTTTCGAACGACACGCAACTTCGAAGATTTCTGTGACCGAGGATCTCGCCGCGATCGGCACGCTCGGGTTTCGCGGTGAAGCCCTCGCGTCGATCGCTTCTGTCGCAAGAGTCGAACTAACGAGCTGCATCGAGGGCGCGCCGGCAGCTACGCGCGTCACCATTGATGGAGGGCGGATGCGTGACGTCAAAGACGCTGCTCATCCACGTGGGACAACCATTATCGTGCGGGATCTCTTTTTTAACATTCCCGCGCGGCGCAAGTTCTTGCGATCGGAAGCGACTGAGACCTTTCACCTCACCAATTTAGTGACTCACTACGCGTTGGCCCATCCGGAGATTGCGTTCACGTTTGTAAACAACGGCCGGGAAGTGGTGCGCGCCGCGCCGGCGAAGGATCTTCGCGAGCGCGCGTACCAGATCTTTGGCGAGGAGTTTCTGGAGAACCTGCTCGAAGTGAATGGTGGCGAGCCCCAGGTGGCGCGGGTCAGCGGTTTTGTTTCCGCGCCGAAGGACCGGCGCACTTCACGCGATTCGCAGTACCTGTTTGTGAACCGGAGGTTTGTGCGCGATCGAATGATTGGCCGTTCGCTTTCGGAAGGTTATCGATCGATCCTGCCGCATGGCGTCTATCCGGCGGCGTTATTGTTTGTCGAAACGCCCCTGGAGGAAGTCGATGTCAACGTGCACCCGGCGAAGACGGAAGTTCGTTTCCGCCGGCAGGCGGCAGTCGCGGATGCGGTGCGAGAAGCCGTGCGGGCAGCGCTTGCACGTGCGAGCTATGTTCCACCACCCGAGCAACCAGTTCCAGAGCCACTGATGACGGCGAGCGCGGCAGTGAGCTCGATAACTCCTCAGCCGAGAATCGAATTCACTCCTCCGCCTCCACCGGCGCCTCCGCTAGCGCGTATGCCCGTGGAACCTTCGGGTGAGGAGATCGCACGCGACATCGAAGTGATGCTTCAATCCGCGACACAATCCGTGAAATCCGTGGTTCTGCCTCCCCTGAATTCCGCGGAGAAGTTTGCGCGCGAAGTCGCTCCCGGATCGCTCTCGACCAACATCCGTCCATTGGGACAGCTTGACGAGAGTTTCATCATCGCGACTGACGATGACGGCTTGCTTTTGATCGATCAGCACGTCGCGCACGAACGGATACTCTTCGACAAGTATCGTGCTTTGGAATCGGAGCGCCGTACCGAGTCGCAGCAGTTGCTGGTGCCTGAGACGTTTGATCTGACGCCTGCACAGGCGGCAGTCTTCGATGATCTCGCGCCGGAGTTGGAGAACTATGGCTTTGAATTGATGCGGCTCTCGGGGCGGACCGTGGCGATCAAAGCAACGCCCGCCGACCTGCCCGGCAGTGAAGCGCGAAACATGCTCTCCGAATTACTCGATACAGTCGATGCGGAGAAGAAGAACACGGCGCGCGAAACGCTGCGCGACGAGATCGCTGCGTCGCTCGCGTGTCACGCGGCGATCAAGGTGAACATGCCGCTCGCGCCGGAGAAGATGCGCTGGCTCATTGATCGACTGTTGCAGACTTCTTCACCCACGACGTGTCCACATGGCCGCCCGGTGATCCTGCGACTAAAAACCCGCGACATCCTCAAAGGCTTTCACCGCATTTAGACAGGATTACAGGATTTGCAGGATTTACATGATAAATCTTGTTCATCTTGCAAATCATGAAATCCTGTCAAAGGTTTTCCAGTGTGTTGAGCACAAGGTCAGTATCGGCAAGATCCGGCAAGAGTGCGTCGGGCTCACACGCGAGGATTTCTTCCCTGGAATACATGCGCCCGGTGCCGACCGCGACGGTACGGGCCCCGAAGTGTCGCCCGCAGTCGATGTCGTTAGGCGTGTCGCCGATGACGATGAACTGCTCCGGCGCGAGGTCGAGTTGCAGATGTTTCCGAATGCGCTCAGCAGCTAACGCTGGAAGATCGCGCCGGTTGTGAGACTCATCGCCAAATGCACCCGGCAACGTAAAGAACTTATCAAGCCCGACGAGTTCCATCTTCAAATACGCCAACGACTCCATGTTGCCGGTAACGAGTGCCGACTGGTAACGAGGATGATCCGCCAAAGCCTCAAACACTTCACGCACACCGGGGAGCACTTCGAAAAATGTTGTTTCCGCCGTCAATCTTTTTGCTTCTGCAGTCAAACGCGGGGCGAGCACCTGGAGCTGCGCCGAAATGTCTGCTTGCGTGATGCCTTCGTGATTCAGCGCCTCGTAGACGATCTGCAAATCCGTCATACCCGACACCTCCATTTCGGCGAGTCGTCCGGACGTGCCAAAGATCTCTACGAGCACCGGAATCGTGTAGTCCTTGTAACCTCCCGGTTTCGCGGAGCGGATCAACGTCCCATCAATGTCCCAAAGAAGTATGCGCATCATTCAATCACCGCCAGTACATCGCCTGCATTCACTGTATCACCGGGTTTCACGTTGACTGAAACAACCACACCCGCGCGTGGCGACTTCATTTCATTCTGCATCTTCATCGCTTCCACAACCACAACACCCGCGCCTTTCTCAACCGTGGCGCCCGCTTCAGTTTGCACTCGTACAACTTTACCGGGCATCGGCGCGAGGATCTGCGCCACGCCGTGATGATGCCGATCCGAATTCTGCCCGCTCCGCAATCGCTTCGGATCGACAATCGTCACTTCGTAACTGCGTCCGCGAATGCTTACCTCGAAAGCTTCCTTCGACGTCGCTCGTTGACTGACGCGACACTCATGCACTTCCGTGTTCAGAAAGAATAGATACGAACCGGGCTGCGGCTCACGAGCCTCGAGATCATAAACCCGGCCGCCAACTTCGGCGGACACACGTCCGTTCTCGTGCTTGATCACCAGGTCTTCTTCACGATCACCGATCAAGACTTTCAGTTTCATGGCCGCCTCCATCTGGAGAAGGTTCGTTGAGGCTCCATTCTCAAGGGGGCCTGCCGCGCAGCGTAACTGAGCGCCGCGGCGATCGCTGCAAGGTCGGCCTCAACAGCCGGCGTAGTCTCATTCGAGGTGCGACGCTCGTTGAAGCGCGCAATGAAGCCGGTATCGAGTTGCCCGGAAATAAACTCCCCATCACGCACGACTTCGCGGAAGAAGGGCAGCGTAGTCGTGATCCCCGCCACCTCGTATTCGTCGAGCGCGCGCCGCAAACGATCGATTGCGTCCTGACGTGTACGGCCCCAGGCAGCGAGTTTGGCAATCATCGGATCGTAATGAATCGACACTTCAGAAAGACGTGTTACACCGCTGTCGATCCTGATGCCGGGTCCCGCTGGTTCTTGCAGGTGTGTGATGGTTCCGGGGCTGGGGAAGAAGTTGTTGGCCGGATCTTCTGCGTAAATGCGGCACTCGATCGCGTGACCCTGCCACTGAATATCTTCCTGGTTGAACGACAAGCGCTCTCCGGTCGCGACGAGAAATTGTTCGCGCACGAGATCGCGACCTGTCACGAGTTCTGTTACCGGATGTTCGACCTGAAGACGCGTGTTCATCTCGAGAAAGTAAAAATCGTACGTGGCGTCTGCCAGCAGAAACTCGACAGTGCCCGCGCCTGTGTAATTAACGGCGCGCCCGATCTTTACGGCGGCCTCACCCATGCGCCGGCGCAGATCGGGATCGTTTATCGGCGAAGGACATTCTTCGATCACTTTCTGATGGCGGCGCTGAATGGAACACTCACGCTCGCCGAGATGGACCACGTTGCCATGCGTGTCGCCAAAAATCTGTATCTCAATATGCCGTGGCCGCTCGACTGCTTTTTCAAGATACAGCGACGAGTCGCCAAAAGCGGCGGCGGCTTCGGTGCGGGCAGTCTCAAACGCTGAGCGAAGATCGCCGCTGTTGGTTACCAGCCGCATGCCTTTGCCGCCGCCGCCCGCAGCCGCTTTCAACATGACTGGATACCCGAATTTCTCAGCGGTGGTGTTTGCTTCTGCAAAAGAGCGCAGCGGCTCGACTGTTCCGGGCACGATCGAAACACCAGCTTCTACTGCCGCGCGCCGTGCACTCGTCTTCGAGCCCATGACTTCCATTGCTTCGGCGCTTGGACCAATGAACGTCAAACCGGCTGACGTGACGGCGTGCGCAAACTCAGCGCTCTCGGCGAGAAAACCGTAGCCCGGATGAACAGCTTCAGCGTTCACTGCCATAGCAGCAGCGACGATCGCGTCAATATTCAAGTAGCTTTGACTTGACGAGGCAGGGCCAACACAAACCGCTTCATCCGCCATCCGCACGTGCGGGCTCTCCGCGTCCGCTTCGGAATAAACGGCCACAGCCTTGATGCCCAGCTCGCGGCAAGTGCGAATGATGCGGATGGCGATTTCGCCACGATTAGCGATCAGTACTTTGCGAAACATGAGTTAGTTAATTTATCCATGCTCTTGTTCAGAGTTCAAGCTTTAGCTTGCCTGGGTGGTGTCCCAAATTGAAGAGTTTTCTCTGCGGTCCTCTGCGTATCTCTGCGTTAACGGCTGATTCAACGCAGAGGCCGCAGAGATACGCAGAGGACCGCAGAGAAAAACTCAAGACACTATCCTTGCCTGCTCGATTTCAACGCTTGCAAGCTAAAGCTTGAACTCCAAACGAATCTCAAACGACGATCGAATTTGCCGGGCTGCGCGGATCGTAGCGAATCACGATCTGTTTGCCTGGAGCGTAATCGTTGGCCCGTTGTTGTTGGAGGTCGCTGAGCTCTTGTGAGGATTCGTATTGAACTCCCGCCAGCGTGTAGCTGTAGGTCACCTGGATGATGTGGCCCTCATTATCTGAAACCGCGTCGATAATTCGTCCGTCGGCCATGCGGCCTGTCTTCGACAGACGCGCGATTCGTGATGCTTCGTCTTCAGTCTTCTTGCGGAAACGATTGAGGAACGACATTGAGTCGCTTAGGGTTGCAGGATTCCTGCCGAGACAGAACGTCCGACTCCGCCCTTAGCTATATCGGAGTGTTTCACGACCATGCCATTAAGAATGATCCAGTCATCTGCAGTTCCCGTGATTTTGTCTTCTCCCGGGAGTGTCAGGGCGTAGTTTGTGAACGACAGTCCTCCGGACGGTGTATCGTCAGTAGCAGATGATACCGACACCTTGCGAATGACCGTGCCGCGCAACGAGCGCGGTTTTTCAGTTGCATTAGCGGCGAACTCAGCGGTTGGGTGGTATGCGGTCGGATCGATATTAGCGAGAGCGGCGGCGAGCGTACCGTCGGGATCCGGAATGCGTTCCTGTAGATCTTTAACGTCCGCCGGAAACGTTTGGTATTTAAGCCGGTATTCGAACAAGGCGCGCTCGATGGTGTATGCCTGTGCGCGGATGGCGGCTTCTTTGGCCCATCTTCGGTGTTGCAAGCGGGCCGGCACGGTCACGCCGAGTAGTAAAGCGATCAGCAACGTCACGATTGAGGATGCGAGTAAACCGCTGCGGGCATGTTTGATTCCGCAAAACCTTTGCGGTTGATCGAGTATGGACCGGTACAACTTGCGTCCCAGCCAGACCGTGGCAAAGAGGACAGGAATGGAAATCCATTTCAAGCGCCACGCGGCAGTCTCGCCTGCTGCAACCCACGTCCAGAATCCATAGGCGCCTGCGAAGTGTTGAATAAAGGCAATCAGCGTCTGGACCACAAACATGAGGGCCACCAGAGAACCACCGGCTGCCAATATCAATGCCCGGCCATATGAAGGGAGTTCGTGTGACGGTTTCGGGAGCGGCTCACCGACGGCACGCGCGCCACACTGTTTACAACCACTGCTCAAAAGGCCGTGGAACTTAAAGCCGCAGCACGGACAGATAGTCAAGCGTCTACCCTCAAGAAACTGTATAGGTCCTATAGGACCAATTAAGTCCTGTAGGACTTATAAAATCGCAACCTCCGCGCGTTTCGGCCGATCATACGAAGCTTCGGCGTCAACGTTCGCGGTTTTTACGTCTGCCTTGGTTAGCTCGCGCCACGTGTGATACATGCGGTGCGCGAAGGTCCAATAAGAGCCGACGGCGAGTACCCACAGGACAGCCGGCATCCGATTGGCAAAGTAATTGTTCGAGCCAGGATGAGTGCTGAGCGCCCCGATGATAAAGAGTACAACGCGTTCTGGGCGCCGCAGAAAACCTACGTCACATTTGGGAATCAAGCTCTCCGCCCGGGCGCTCGCGTAGCTTACCATAACCGAGCCCATTAATCCGGCGCCCGCAAGAAAAACGTTAAGAGTTGAGTGGTCAATGTCCCGGGCATAAAAGACCATCAGGCCCACAAAGACCACCATGTCAGACAGGCGGTCCAGCGAGGAGTCAAGGAACCCTCCAAACCTGGTCACACGACCTGAGAGACGGGCCACCTGCCCGTCGAGCATGTCAAAAAGATTCGCGACGATTAGAGCGATGCCTGCGGCAAAGAACCAGCCCAACCCAAAAAGAAGACCGCAACCAACGTTCAAAGAAACGCCGATAACGGTCAATATATTTGGGTTAATGTGACCGATGGCCAGCCAGCGAACTATGGCATCAATGATTCGCTGAGCGGCACGTCCGATACTTGCGCCAAACATTCGTTAGGTACGTTTTCTCCTCGTCGGGTGTTACCAATCCGCAGATTGCGTAGATTACACAGATTCTGTGTCATCTGTGTAATCTGTGGATGGCTTAATCGTCAAGTTCGTCGTGTAGCGTACGCAACTGCCTGATCTCAAAGTTGCGCGCACCCGCCGGAGTACGCACCACGACTTCATCGCCTTCCTGCTTACCCATCAAACTCCGGCCGACGGGCGACGTGGTTGAGATCAATCCCTGTGCCGGATCGCTCTCTTCCGGCGTCACGAGACGATAAGTGACTTCTTCATCCTTCTCGCTGTCGTACAAGACGAGGGTAGAACCGTACGAAGCTTTATCTCGCGGCACTTTATTCGGATCGATCGAGGCTATCTCACTGATCCTTTGTCGCAGTTCGACGATGCGCGCCTTGACCACGTTCTGGCGATCGAGCGCTGCCCGGTATTCGGAGTTCTCCCGCAGGTCGCCGAATTCCAGCGCGCGCTTGATCTCCTTCGGCAAATGAATGCGCAGTTCGGCTTCCAGTTCGTCGAGTTCGCCCTGGAGTTTTTCTTTGATTGGCTGTGACACCCCGGTTTTCCTTCCGCTTGCCTATTGCGGCTTATGATAACTGGCCTCGTCAGGAGCACCAAAAGAAATACCTGTATCGCGGGCGGTCCGAACCAACTGGCCGTTTGGCGGTACTGTCTTGATATTCTTAATGGCCTCAGTAAGTGGAACCGTAACCACGTCTCCTGCCTGTAGCGCCACCATCACTCCGCTTTCCCCACTAGCCAGCGCGCGAACCGCGCACGAGCCGAAGTTCGTCGCCAGCATCCGGTCGAATGCATTTGGCCGGCCACCGCGCTGAAGATGCCCGAGCACCACGCAACGGGTTTCCCGGCCCGTAGCTTTTTCCAGATCCTGTTGCAGGTGTTGGCCGATGCCGCCCAACCGGGGTGCACGATGTCCATCACCCTTGTCTTGATAAACTAGCTCGTGCCCGATTTCCAGCGCGCCTTCAGCGACAACGATAATACTAAAATTTGATCCACTAACGTCGCGCGCATGAATCTTCTCAGCTACGGCTTTCAGCGAAAAGGGAATCTCCGGAATCAGGATCACGTCGGCGCCGCCCGCGATACCGGAGTGAAGTGCGATCCAACCGGCATGGCGGCCCATCACTTCCAGGATCATCACGCGATCGTGCGATTCGGCAGTCGTGTGCAGGCGGTCCAATGCTTCGGTAGCAATGTCGAGGGCGGTGACAAAGCCGAATGTCAGTTCGGTGCAGGCGAGATCGTTATCGATCGTCTTCGGCACACCACACACCGGAATGCCGCGTTTATGAAACTCCGCGGCTATGGTCAGCGTGCCTTCGCCGCCGAGGACCACGAGTGCGTCGATGCCTACGATCTTCATATTGGAGATCGCTTCCTGGTAGACGGCTTCGACGTCCACTGGCTCACCATCTTTGGTCCGATGGGCAAACTGTCCGAGGTTGCGAGTTCCCAGGATTGTTCCGCCGCGTGGAAGCAGGCCGCGCACGTCGCCGGATGCTAGCAGGCGGGTTCTAGTGGCGCCGAGTAATCCTTCAAAACCGTCTTCAATGCCAATCACGCGCATGCCGTGTTCGCAGGTGGCGGTCTTCACCACTGCACGGATCACTGCGTTGAGGCCTGGCGCATCACCGCCGCCGGTCAGGATTCCAATGGTGCCGAACATGGCCCTCAGTCTAACATTGGTGAATTGGGAGTTGGCAATCTTTCACGACTGGCGTAGCATACCCGGAAAGTGGAAATCGACGACGACGCAAAAGAGATAGTTCGGGAGATCGGCACTGCGATTAACGAATCCGTTGAGAATTCGACGAAGGTTGCCGAGGCTATTGAACGTCTGCGCGAGGCCGGCTACGAGATGGAATTAACGCTCCGGCTGGAAATTGGTTTGCGGCCTCACGCCGGCGATGATGATGCTGACAGTGAAACCGCAAACCTCGAACTCACCGAAGAAGACCTGCAGGTTCTACAGCGAATGAAGATCAGGATCGACCCGGAAATTTAAGCCGCAGATGAACGCGGATGAACGCAGATTATCAATCTGCGTTTATCCGCGTTCATCTGCGGTTTATAAGATCTTATTCCGGTGTTTCGTCGCTGCCGGTTAAGGTCTGCTGCCGCAACGCGGCTGCTCCAAGCAGTCCACCCATACCCATCGATTCAACGGCGCTGCTTGGCACCAGCATCAAAGCGCCCTTCTCCTTCAACCCTTCATACAACATGTTCATGGCGCGCAGGTGCAGGGCCGTTGGATTGTCTCGATAGGATTTAGCCGCCGTCTCAAACGAGTGTGCTATCTCGACCTCAGCTTGGCCCAGGATGATTCGCGCTTGTTTCTCTCTCGCCGCCTGCGCCTCGCGCGACATGGCGTCCTGAAGTGCGGGCGGAATAATCACGTCGCGCATCTCAACTGATTGCACTGTCACACCCCACGGATTTGAACGCTCGTCAATCAGTTGCTGCAACTCTTCTTCGATCCGTTCACGACCGCGCAACAGATCAGTAAGTGACGTTCGTCCGATGATGTCGCGCAGTGCAGTCTGCGCAGCCCAGCTCACTGCTTGCGAATAGTTCTGCACTTCCAGCGCTGCCTTCTCCGGATCGTAGACCATCCAGAAGAGCACTGCGTCCACGTTTACCGGCACCGTATCAGACGTGAGCGTCTCTTCAGCAGCGAAGCTCGTGGTGATCACTCGCTGGTCCACCCACGCGGAGACACTATCGACAAACGGAATGATCCAGAACAGACCAGGACCACGCAAGCCAACATATTTCCCCAGCCTCAAGACCACGGCGCGTTCCCACTGCCGGGCGATCTTGGGCGCCTGGGCCAGCAGCAGTCCCAGTAACACGCCCACGATGATGCCCACTGGACTCAGCGTTAACCACCAGGCCAGGGCGCCTAAAAGAACGGGCGTGAGAAAAGCCACCGCCGAGATTACGTTGACTCGCGGCGTATCGACTGCGGGCAAGTTACTCCTTGTTTGCATCAGACTTGTAGAATTAGACATTCAGTCTCCTTTTTTGCGCCGGCTCTGAAGTTGATCGAGTAAGTCGTCGAGCGAAAAGCCCAGGGCGTGAGCTTCTTCCAGGAACCGATCGGCTAGTTCCTTCAAATGCTTTTCCTGCTCCTGGCGATGACTTATCGCGAACTGGCGGGCGCTGACAAACGTTCCAACTCCTCTTCTCGTCTCGAGAATTCCTGAGCGTTCCAACTCGGCATAAACCTTGGCGACTGTGTTGGCATTCACGCGCAGCTCCACCGCCAGTTGCCGAACAGTTGGCAGTTGTTCCCCAACCCTGAGCCGCCCGGTCGCGATCGCGAATCGGATCGCTCGCGTCAGTTGCGCGTAGAGCGGCATGGGATGGGAAGGGCTGACTGTGAAAATCTCGCTCATTCGAGTTGTACTACGATACTAGTACAAGCCAGGTTTCCAAAATTTTGGAGGGTGTGAACTGGAGGCCCTAGTCCCACAACCATTGACTTGCTTACACAATTTGGCTTAGGATTCGCGCCCCTATCCCGTTTAGAAGCCCTCTTCGCTAACTCTCCCTTGGTGCGGTCAAGGCGACCTTTTCACAGAAAGGGAAGAATATGTACACTCGACAACTCTCGCTTGCATCTCTGGCTCTTCTATTCTGTCTCTATTCTGCTCCCGCAGTGAAAGCGGATGAAATTGCGGTATGGAACTTCAACGACTCGAATCTCATCGTCGATCGTGGACAGGGAACGCTGACTACAACCGCCACGAACATCATGTTTTTAAGCGGCACGGATTTTAATGCCTCAATGGGCGATCCGGCCGGCTTGGCGCTCGCTATTCCAGGAGGAGCTAATCTTCAGAACAACGGATCGATACTGGAACTGCACGTAAGCACTCTGGGATTCACTAACGTGACCATATCGTGGGCTTGGCAGCGATCGGATACTGGATTCAACGACGACGTGATCCGGGAGAGTTTCGATGGAACAACGTTTCAGGGGTTTAGCTTTTCCGCGATACAGACAAATTTCTGGGGTGGAAATCACATTAGTTACGGTGCGGGTTCACCATTCGAAAACAACCCGTTCTTCGCCCTTCGAATAACCTTGAGTGGCGCTACCAGCGAGGCCGGGACCATTCGTTTTGACAATATTGTGGTCACGGGAACCCAAATTGTTCCTGAACCAGCAACGATGCTAATGCTTGGCGCGGGCTTAGGAGGCGTTGCGGCGGAGGTCAGACGCCGGCGTCGTGCTCGTCGGTAAACATACAAAACTCGCGGGCGATTGATGCTCCAGCGCAGATTCTGGTTCTCAGATTACGACACTATCAGTTTGTTTGTAATGTCTTACTTTGAGTTTTTCTCTGCGGTCCTCTGCGTATCTCCGCGGCCTCTGCGTTGAAATAGCCTTTAACGCAGAGCTCGCAAAGATACGCAGAGGACCGCAGAGAAAACTCTTCAAATTAGGACACCGCCAGTTTGTTTTGAGCTTTTTGTGCTTCTTTGTGGCCTGTGGTATCTTGTCTGGCTTTTAATCCTGCCAGTTTGTTTGCCTTTATAGGTCGAAAGAGGAGTTCAAAGACAGTATGGCTACGCCTAATGGAAACTTGAGCGCCGACGGTCATCACGTCGGTAAAGTCGTGCAGATCATTGGCCCGGTTCTCGACGTGGAATTTCAGGGAGGCTACCTGCCGCCAATCTACCAGGCGCTGCGAGTCGTTTCTGAAGGATTCGATGTGCCTACTCCGATTGACGTGATCGCGGAAGTGCAGCAACACCTCGGCGAAGGCCGCGTGCGAACTGTTTCAATGCTGCCGACTGATGGCATGGTGCGCGGTATGAAAGCCATTGACACCGGTGGTCCGATCACGATGCCGGTCGGCGAGGGGACACTCGGCCGCGTGCTGAATGTTATCGGCGAGCCGGTCGATACACTCGGACCCGTGAAACACGATAAGCGCTATCCGATTCACCGTCACGCTCCGACGTTCGAAGAACAATCGACCGAGTTGCAGATGTTTGAAACAGGCATCAAGGTCATCGATCTGATCCAACCATTCTTGCGCGGCGGCAAGATCGGCTTGTTTGGCGGCGCGGGCGTCGGCAAGACCGTGATCGTGATGGAGTTGATTAACAACATCGCGAAAGCGCGTTCCGGCTTCTCCGTGTTTGCCGGTGTGGGTGAGCGCACGCGTGAAGGAAACGACCTGCTGCGCGAGATGGTCGAGTCGCAGGTTATCCAGTTTGGCGAAGCATTCAATAAGAATTTTCACGACACCGGCCTGTTCGATCTTTCCAAGGTCGATATGAAGACAATCGGCCAGTCAAAGGTGGCTTTGATTTACGGGCAGATGACCGAGCCGCCCGGCGCGCGCCTGCGCGTTGCGCTTTCAGGGCTGACCGTCGCCGAGTATTTCCGCGATCAGGGCTTGGACGTGCTGCTCTTTATCGACAACATTTTCCGGTTCACGCAGGCGGGCTCTGAAGTTTCGGCGTTGCTTGGCCGCATGCCTTCCGCGGTGGGTTATCAACCAAACCTCGCGACGGAAATGGGCGAGATGCAGGAGCGCATTACTTCGACCAAGACGGGTTCAGTCACTTCGATTCAAGCGGTATACGTACCTGCCGACGACTACACCGACCCGGCGCCGGCCACAACCTTCGCGCACCTCGACGCGGTTACCGCCCTTTCGCGACAGATCGTTGAGCTTGGTATTTACCCGGCGGTAGATCCGTTGGCGTCCTCGTCGCGCATCCTGGATCCGCGCGTCATCGGTCAGGAGCACTACGATACTGCGCAAGACGTGAAGCGCGTGTTGCAGCGTTATAAAGATCTTCAGGACATCATCGCGATCCTCGGTCTCGACGAATTGTCTGACGAGGACAAGTTGATCGTCTCGCGCGCTCGCAAGGTTCAGAAGTTCTTCTCGCAACCGTTCTTCGTTGCCGCGCAGTTCACCGGACTCGAAGGCAAGTACGTGAAACTCGAAGACACGGTGAGAGGTTTCCGCGAGCTGGTTGACGGCAAGCACGACGATCTACCGGAGCAGGCCTTCTACATGGTCGGCACGATTGAAGAAGCGATCGAAAAAGCGAAGACGATTGCCCAGTAAGAACTATGGCGGAAAAGATTCAACTCGAAGTAGTCACACCTGAGCGACGCGTTCTGGCCGAGCCGGTCGATATGGTTACGGTGCCGGGACTGGGCGGTGAGTTGGGAATCCTGCCGGGTCACACGCCGTTGATCTCGCAACTGCAAACGGGCGTGCTGACGTACGTTCAGGAGGGAAAGAATTTTCCGCTGCACGTATCGGGTGGGTTCGTGGAAGTGCGAGACGATCACGTATCGGTGCTGGCGGAAGTTGCGGAGCGTCCGGATGAGATCGACGCAGCGCGTGCGAAGCTGTCACGCGAACGACTCGAGAAGCAGTTAAACGCCTGGAGCGGCAGCGAAGAAGATCTGGCGATTGCGAAGCAGGAGCTGGATCGATCTGTTGTGCGCCTGCAGCTTGCTTCTCGGTAAATCCGTCTTCATCCGTGTAATCCGCGGTAAACATTAACTACGGATTACACGGATCATTTCCTTCACCGCAGTTTCCAACCCAACAAACACCGCACGAGCCACGATGTTGTGACCGATATTGAACTCAGTGATTTCCTTGATTCCCGCCACCGCGCCGACATTTCTGTAAGTCAATCCGTGTCCGGCCGCAACGTTCAGTCCAAGCCGCATCGCCAGCTCCGCAGCCTCTCTTAATCGTCGCAACTCTTCGCTCGCGTGGGCCGCCCCTTCGCCATGAATGCCGCGCGCGCCGAGTGTCGCGTCCGCGTAAGCCGCCGTGCACAATTCAACCTGCTGCGCGCCCACTTCTCGAGCTGCTTCGATCTGTCCGGCATCCGGATCAATAAACAGGCTTGCGAGAATCTTGCTCTCTATTAATCCGGCGACTGTCGCGCGCACGATCGAAGTGTTTGCCTTCACGTCGAGACCGCCCTCGGTCGTTATCTCGTCAGGCTTTTCTGCCACGAGGGTGACTGCATCGGGTTTCGCGTCGAGCGCGATCTTCAACATCTCCTCAGTCGCAGCCATCTCGACGTTCAGATACGTCGTAACTGAGTCGCGCAAGACGCGGATGTCGAGATCCTGGATATGCCGGCGATCGCCGCGCAAGTGCACCGTGATGCCATCGGCTCCCGCTTGCTCACACGCCATGGCGGCGGCAATAACACTCGGCTCCGGAGCACGACGTGCCTGGCGCACGGTGGCGACGTGATCGATGTTGACGTTGAGACGCGCGGTCATTGCTGACATTATAAGTCTTATACGTCGTATAGGCCCTATAGGACCTATTGATTTCCCCTTAGCTCATGCACTGCGCGAATGGCGCTGTCGTAAACCCCGCGGCGCGCCTGCTGCCGGATCAAACCCACTTCATTCACCATCTTAAAACTATCGCTGAACACGCTGACTTTGCTTCCCTCGTTGTGGTCCCATCGAACCGGAACTTCTTTCAACCTCAGTCCCGCGCGAAAAGCCAGATACAACAGTTCAACGTCAAATCCAAACCGATCGACAGTCGCTGCCTCGACGAGCGGCCGGCACACGCTCATACGAAAAGCTTTGAAGCCGCATTGCGTGTCCCAGAACGGCAATCCGGTAGCTAAACGAACGACGAGATTGAAAACACGTCCACCCTGTTCGCGCCGCCATGGTTGATGTACGCCAATCAGCTCTCGGTTCAAAGCGCGCGAGCCAAACGCCACATCACACTCACCATTAAGAATCGGTTCGATCAGTTTTGGCGCTTCGGTTATCGGTGTGGACAGGTCGGCGTCGGAGAAGAGCGTGACCTCACCTCGCGCGGCCAGTAGTCCCAGCCGGACTGCTCTTCCTTTTCCGAGGTTTGATTTGTAACTGATAACCGAAGTGCGCAGGTTTCCGGCATCCTGAAAAGACTGGCGAGCAAGCTCCGCGGTTTGGTCGGACGAGCCATCATCGACCACGATCACCTCCGCCTCCGGCCAGTTCTGGCGCAAGTAATCGACGACGGCCCGGAGGGTCTTTCCCAAGCGGACCGCCTCGTTGTAAGCGGGAATGACGACCGACAGAGATACGGACATCCAAGCCTCAATCGCAATATAACACAGCCACAGATCTTCACGGATGAACACCGATCTCATCCGTATTTATCCGTGAAGATCTGTGGTCGCATTCCAACGACTCCCTGTCTCTATGGTATATTTCAGCAATGGAAGTCGCCCGCCAATTCGATAAGCCGCCATCTGACTACCATGCCGGTTGGATAAACAAGTTCACGATCATCGCGGCCGCAATAGTTCTGGTCGCAGCCGTTTTTGGCGGCACGATTGGCAGGCGTAATCTCAGCGGCTTCACCTCTACTACCACAAAGAATTCTTATCGCGTCGCCGACGAGATCGAAGGCGATTACAACGAGGCAATCTCGACGATTACCAGCAACTACGCCGGCGATATCGATCACGAAAAAGCAACTCAGGCCGCGATTCAGGGCATGCTTTCCACGCTCGATCCACATTCCGCTTACTTTCCTTATAGCGAGTTCAAGAAGCTGAAAGAGGATCAGGATTCTCGCTTTTACGGCATTGGGGTGACGATCGTTCAGCATCGCGAAGGCGTCCCGTCACGCGACGGCGTTTACGTGCAGTCAGCCGTCGAGGGCACGCCGGCGGCGAAGCAGGGTTTGAAGTACGGCGATCGTATTCTCGAAGTTGACGGCAAGAACGCGCGCGACTGGACCAGCGAGCAGGTTTCAAAGAATGTTCGTGGCTCGCTCGGCGAACCGGTGACTATCAAGGTCGAACGCGCCGGTTCCGAAGCACCGCTGTATTTCACGATGGTTCGTGATGCGGTGCCGCTGCCTACCATTCGCAACGCTTACATGATTCGGTCCGGCACCGGATACATCGGGCTCACTGGAGGATTCCAAAGATCCAGTGACGATGAACTGTTGAAGGCGATGAAACGCCTGGAAGAGCAGGGAATGCGGCAGCTAATACTCGACTTGCGCGGCAATCCGGGCGGCCTGCTGGACCAGGCAATCGACGTCGCGAGCGAGTTTCTGCCGCGCGGGCAAGTCGTTGTCTCTGTTAAAGGTCGAACCGAATACAGTGAGCCCATCGTCTACAAGTCAACGGGCTCCGATCCTGCCACCGTGCCCTTGGTGATACTCATCAATCGAAATAGCGCGTCGGCTTCGGAGATTGTCGCCGGCGCGATTCAGGATCACGGTCGCGGACTGATTGTTGGCGAAACGAGTTTTGGCAAGGGTCTCGTGCAGCGAATATTCCAGTTGCCCTTCAACACGGGACTCACGCTTACAACTGCGCGCTACTACACTCCCTACGGGCGCTCATTGCAGCGCGATTATTCGAGTGGCTCGCTTTACGATTACTACACGCGCCACGATCAGGACAATCAACCGCCGGCGGCCAACTCAACGCGCAATCTCGATTCGCCGCTCGCATTAGCGTCTCCAACTCCGCACCCGCATACCGGGCCGGCAGTGCAAACCGCGGCGGGTCGCGTCTTCTATGGTGGTGGCGGCATTACTCCCGACATCGAAGTGAAGGAACCTGCGAACACTCCCGCGCGCTTGCGGATTGCGGAAGCGGCCTTTCATTTTACGAGACAGTTGGCGGCGGGAATCGTTCCCGGCCTGGAATCGTATCGAGTAGAGAAGGTGCAATACGGCAAGAGTGCCAAGCCGACAGACTTTCCGATCACCGATCGCGTCGTGGAAGCGTTCAGGAATTTCGTTCGCAGCCAACCAGACTTTCAGATTTCACCGGCGCAGCTTGACGAGGATCTCGATTTCGCCAAGCTCCGTTTGCGACAGGAGATCGTAACCGCGGCATTTTCAAATGACGCCGGCGCGCGCGTCTTACTCGACAGCGACGTACAAGTGCTGCGCGCGCTGGATGCGTTACCAGATGCGAAACGCCTGGCCGACAGCGCTCGCGGCGGCGGTATCTGGCGAGGATAGAAGGTCCAACCACAAAGGCACTAAGACATAAAGTTAAGTAAAATCGTTTGTGCCTTTGTGTCTTTGTGGTTAGTATTTCCGCTGTTCTATCTCACGTAGTTTCAAAAACAATTCAGTTGAAAGGACACTTTCGCATGAAAGACCGGTCGCGCTCCGTTTACGATCTTGGCCTGCTGATTGTGATCGTCAGTGCTGTGGCTTTCGCCAGCATAACCGTTTATTCACAGAACCAGACTCCGTCTCAAACTCCAGCCGCGGCGGCTACGCAATCTCCGAGACCGACGCCCAGCCCCAGTCCAACTCCGACGCCGATCAACTGGTCAACCGATCCGATGCTGAAACGTTTCGTTTTCCGCAGTATTGGACCAGCGAGCATGGGCGGCCGGATCGACGACATTACGGCAGTCGAACAGAACCCTTACATCATCTACGTTGCGTTCGCGACTAACGGTGTCTGGAAATCGACAAACAACGGCACCACCTTTCAACCAATCTTCGATACGTACGGGACGCACTCTATCGGCGACGTCGCGATCGCGCCGTCGGATCCAAACATTGTTTGGGTGGGCACGGGCGAAGCAAACAACCGCCAGAGCTCCAGCTTTGGCGACGGCATCTACAAGTCTGTCGATGCAGGAAAAACCTTCACGAAGATGGGACTCGAGGATTCGCAGACGATTGCGCGCATCGTGATCGATCCGAAGGATCCAAACATCGTCTACGTGGCGGTGCTGGGCCACCTCTTTGGACCAAACAAAGAACGCGGCGTGTACAAAACGATCGACGGCGGCAAGACGTGGAACAACGTGAAGTTCATCGACGAAGACACCGGCTTCACTGATCTCGTGATGGACGCGTCTGACAGCAGAATACTTTACGCTGCTTCCTACCAGCGGCGCAGAACCAGCTTCGGTTTCAATGGCGGCGGCCCGGGAAGCGGAATCTGGAAGACGATTGATGCCGGTAAGACCTGGAAGAAACTCGAAGGCGCCGGACTGCCGGAAGGATTGCTCGGTCGCATCGGACTGGATGTTTCGCGTTCGAATCCCAACATCGTGTACGCGCAGATGGAGGTAGGCGCGAGCGTCGGTACGGGCGGCGAAGAGCCGACGATCGGCGGGCAAGCTGCCCCCAGCCCGAGTCCTTCGCCGTCGCCGAGTGCCACTCCCGCGGCATCACCGACTCCGACGCCCCTCGATCCAAAGAAGTCAGGTGTGTGGCGTTCGGATGACAAAGGAAAAACGTGGCGTCTTGTCAGTAATGAAAACAACCGTCCCATGTACTACAGCCAGATTCGCGTCGATCCAAAAAATCCCGAGAACGTTTATGTCGGTGGATTGAACTTCAGCAAATCGACAGACGGCGGCAAGACGTTTAAATCGCTCCAGCAGGGCATTGCGCACAGTGACAATCACGCGATCTGGATCGACCCCGCAAACGGCGATCACATCATGATTGGCAACGATGGCGGTTTGGACGTCAGCTACGATCAGGGTGCAACCTGGGAGTTCGTCAACACGATTCCCGCCGCGCAGTTTTACGCGATCACAGCCGACATGCGTAAGCCGTATTACGTCTACGGCGGTTTGCAGGATAACGGGTCGTGGGGTGGTCCAAGTCAGACACGAAACCAGCAGGCCGGGATCACAAATGCGGACTGGTATCGCGTTGGTGGTGGTGACGGTTTTTATGCCCAAGTCGATCCGACGGACTACAACATCGTGTATTTCGAATCTCAAGGCGGTGCAATGCAACGTGTGGATCTTCGTACGGGACGCAGCGTCAGCATCCGGCCGCGCGGTGTGCCGAGACGAGGAGGACGACAGGGAGGCGCCACACCGGCAGCGAGTCCTTCGCCGGGTGCTTCACCGGAGGCTTCGCCAACTCCTGACACGCAGGCCCAACTCGCCGCGTTTGCCGCAGCGCAGGGATTCGGTGGGTTCGGTGGCGGCGCCAACTTGCAGTCGAACGTTGTACCGACGCCACCCGCAAACGAGGTCTATCGCTTCTACTGGAACACGCCGCTCGTTCTCTCACCACATAATCCGCGGATTGTGTATGCCGGTGGAAACCGCCTCTTCAGATCGATGGATCGAGGCGACACCTGGACCACGACGATCGATCTCACGAAACACATCGATCGCAACACGCTGCCGATCATGGGAGTACCCGGCAAGGATCCGATGGCCTCGAAACATGATGGCTATACCAGTTACGGCTACGTGGTCACGGTCGCCGAATCGCCCAAGGTGCCCGGCATTCTCTGGGTTGGCACTGATGACGGCAACGTGCAGGTGAGTCGTGACGGCGGCGCTACGTGGACCAACGTTGCGAAGAACGTCCCCGGCATCGGCGACACTTATCACATCTCGCGTGTCGAGCCTTCGCACTTTGATGCAGGGACTTGTTACCTCGCCGTCGATGGCCATCGTCTGGATGATCTCAAACCGTATCTGTTCGTCACGAAAGATTACGGTGCGACCTGGACTTCGCTCGTCAACAACCTTCCGAAGTGGGGCACGGTCAACGTAATTCGCGAGGACCCGAAGAACAAAGACTTGCTCTATGTGGGGACGGAATACGGTCTTTACATTTCGCTGAACGGCGGAGCTGAGTGGAAGCCATTTATGTCGGGGATGCCGACGCTGCGCATCGACGACATCCTGGTCCATCCGCGCGATAACGATCTGATCGTGGGCACGCATGGCCGTGGCATTTACATAATCGACGACATCAGCCCGTTGCAGCAGATGTCGCAGAAAGTGCTCGACTCGGATGTGCACCTGTTTGAAGTCAGACCGGGAACGAACTGGCAAAACGATCCTCGGCTTGGTCGTTACTGGGGTGGCTCAAAGCTCTTCCGCGGCACTAATCCTGCCCCCGGCACGGCGATCACTTATTACCTGAAGTCTCCTGCCTCGGGTGAAGTGAAACTGACGATCGCGGACTACACGGGGAAAGTGGTTCGCAACATAGTTGGAACGAACGAGGCTGGTCTAAACAGGGTTCAGTTCAACCTTCGCGGCGATCCGCCTCCGCGTCCGTCTGGTGGTGGTAACTTTGGCGGTGGCGGGGGAGGCGGTGGCGGAGGAGGTGGAGGCGGCGGTGGTGGTGGCGGCGGTTTTGGCGGCCTCTTCAACCAGGGACTGCCGCTTGAACCCGGCACTTACAACCTGAAGCTCACTGTTGGCGGCAAGGACTACACAACCAAAGTCGTCATCGAGAACGATCCCGGACTTTAATTAAGAGCCGCGGATTTACGCGGATATACGCAGATCTGCGTTAATCCGCGTAAATCCGCGGCTAAATTACTCTCGCGATCACACACTTCAAATAGTATGTCTCGGGCATTCCCATTAGCACCGGGTGGTCTGTCGCCTGCATGCGCTTCTCCATGATCTGCACACGCCGGTGCGCATCAATCGCCGCCTGGGCGAGTATCTCGATGAAGAGCTCCTCGGAAACGTGATACGAACACGTACACGTTATCAGCACGCCGCCGGAATTCAGCAACTTCAACGCCCGCAGATTGATCTCTTTGTAACCCCGAATGGCGGACTTCAAACTCGCGCGGTTCTTCGCAAACGCCGGCGGGTCAAGCACGATCACATCAAAGCGTTCCCCTTCAGCTTCCATCTCACGCAACGCGTCGAACACGTTTGCTTCGCGAAAATCGACGTTGCTCAATTCGTTGAGCTCTGCATTCCGTTGTGCCGCGGCGACAGCCTCGCCGGAAATATCAATGCCGGTGACGTTGTCGCAGACGGAAGCAAGGTGCAGCGCGAAAGCACCGTTGAAAGTGAAGCAATCGAGCGCGCGTGCTGCGTCTGTCGTTTGCGCCGCGGCACGCGCGGCAAGACGGTTCTCGCGTTGGTCCAGAAACGATCCCGTTTTCTGTCCGCCCAAAGGTTCGACGATGAAACGGAGCCCGTGCTGTAAGATCTCTAACTCGGTTGGAACGTCTCCGTAAACAGCAGTCGCGATCAGCGGCAGCCCTTCCAGCTCTCGAACGCGTGCATCGTTTCGTTCGATCACCGCGCGGGGCGCAAATTCCTCGATCAGGATTTCGGTTATCAGCGACTTCAGCGCGTCAGTGCCTTGCGAGAGCGTTTGCATCACAAGCACGTCGTCGTACCGATCGACGATTAGCGACGGCAGCAGATCTCCTTCGGAGTAAATGAGACGATAAGCGTTGGTATCAGGCGAAATATTTCTTCTTGCTGCCGCTTCCCTGATTCGGCGTCGCCACCAATCGCGATCAATCTCTTCGCTCGTTTGCGTCAGAAACCGCAACGCGATCTGTGAAGCATCGTTAAATAGCGCCTGCCCGATAAAGTTGCCGCGTTCGTCTTTGACAGTGACTATTGACCCGCCTTCAGCATCAACCGCCACCACGTCGCTGCGATAGATCCACAGGTGGCCCTGCCTCACTCGATCCGCGCCTTTTTTGGTAACCTTTGCCGTGCTCATCACAATTCGTCAATCCTGTAAAATCATGTAATCCTGTGAGATAAATTCTGTCAATTGCGCTATCCTAGGGTTCTTGAAAATGGTAACGAAAACAAAAGACCTGCCAGTAGATTTCAATCCCTATAACACTCGCGAGATAGATTACGAGCAGGATTTGGGCGCTCCGGGCGAGTTTCCTTACACGCGCGGCATCTACAAGGACATGTATCGCGGGCGTCTTTGGACCATGCGCCAGTACGCCGGCTACGCGACTGCCGAAGAGTCGAACGCACGTTACAAATACCTGCTCGCCCAGGGCACGACCGGGCTTTCAGTCGCCTTTGATCTGCCGACACAGATCGGTTTGGACTCGGATGATCCACTCGCCCTCGGCGAAGTCGGCAAGGTTGGCGTGGCCATCGATTCGCTCGAAGACATGGAGCGATTGTTTGACGGCATTCCGCTCGGCGAAGTCTCGACTTCGATGACGATCAATGCGACGGCGGCAATCTTGTTGTCGCTGTACCTGGCGGTCGCTCGCAAGCAGAACGTCCCGTTCAATAAAGTCAGAGGCACGCTGCAAAATGATATTTTGAAAGAGTACATCGCACGCGGCACATATATTTATCCGCCTGCTCCATCGCTGCGTCTCGTCACCGACATTTTTGCTTACTGCGCTCGTGAGGTGCCAAACTGGAACACGATCTCCATCAGCGGCTATCACATTCGTGAAGCCGGCTCGACAGCGGTGCAGGAAGTCGCGTTTACGCTTGCCGATGGGATCACGTACGTCCAGGCCGCGCTGGATGCCGGACTCGAGATCGACGACTTTGCCCCGCGTATCTCGTTTTTCTTCAACTCGCACAACAACCTGCTCGAGGAGATCGCGAAGTTTCGTGCCGCGCGGCGCATGTGGGCCCACATCATGCGCGATCGTTTCAAAGCGCGAGATCCGCGTTCGCTGATGCTGCGGTTTCACACGCAGACTGCGGGTTCTTCACTCACAGCGCAACAGCCGGAAGTCAACGTCGTGCGTACAACGATCCAGGCGCTGGCTGCTGTGCTCGGCGGAACGCAATCGTTGCACACCAACTCAATGGACGAAGCGCTCGCTCTGCCGACCGAGGCCGCGGCGCGAGTCGCGTTGCGCACGCAGCAGGTAATTGCTTACGAGTCGGGAGTGACGGAAACGGCGGATCCGCTGGCAGGTTCATACGCGATCGAGCATTTGACTGACGAGATTGAAGCGGAAGCGGATGAGTATTTGAAAAGAATTGAAGCCATGGGCGGGATGCTGCGTGCAATCGAAACGGGATACGTGCAACGCGAGATTCAGGAGTCGGCTTACCGGTACCAGCGAGCTGTTGAATCTCAGGAGCAGGTTGTTGTCGGCATGAATCGTTTTCAACTCGAAGCGGAGCTGGCAGTCAGTGTGCTGCGGATCGATCCTGCGCTTGAACAGGCACAGATCGAACGTGTTCGAGCGTTGCGCGCGCGCCGCGATGCGCAGAGCGTAACAGCAGCGCTTAACAAACTGGAGCAAGCAGCGGGAACGACTGAAAACCTGCTGCCTCGCATTCTCGAATGCGTCGAGTCGTACGCGACTGTCGGCGAGATAAGTAATACTTTGCGACGTGTCTGGGGCGAGTATCGAGAAACATCGACTATATAGACAGGATTTACAAAGATTTTCAGGATTTTCAAGATATCTTGTTCATCCTGAAAAATCCTGTTCATCCTGTAAAAAGGCTTTATGAATAGAAGAACCTTTACGAAGACTTTGAGTTTCAGCATCGCGGCGTTAGGTCTCGGTGGTGTTCCAGCCTTCGCGCGTAAACCGGCGCCACAGTTTTCGATCACGATGGATGACTTCTACTGGGCCGACCTAGTCAAACTCACCGCAGCGGAGCGCAACAAGTCTATCCTCGACACCTTTCAAGCGAACTCGATCAAGGCGGCAGGTTTCGTCATCGGACGCAACGTCGAAGGTGACGAAGGAAAACAAATCGTTGCTTCATGGGATCGCGCCGGTCACATGATCGGCAATCACACCTATTCGCATCGTAACTTCAATACGGCGGCCAACGTCGAAGCCTACGAAAAGGACATTCTGCAAGCCGAAGCCTTGCTGAAAGACTTTTCACGCTTCCGCAAGTACTTCCGCTTTCCCATGCTCAAGGAAGGCAACACGGCGGCCAAGCGCGACGCGATGAGATCGTTTTTAGCGCAGCACGGTTATCGCGTCGGCCACGTCACGATCGACAACTCAGATTGGGCCATCGATCAGCGACTCACCGCCCGCCTCACGAAAGACGCAAACGCAGATGTAAAACCTTATCGCGACTTTTATCTTGAGCACATATGGGCGCGTGCCGAGTATTACGATTCTCTCGCGCAACGCGTGCTCAGTCGCCCCGTGAAGCACACCGTGCTCGTACACTTTAATCTCCTGAACGGTCTCTTTCTCAAAGACGTGATCGCGATGCTCAAGGCAAAAGGTTGGCAGCCGATCGACGCGGAAGAAGCATTCACCGATCCGGTCTTTTCCGCCAAGCCGAAAATTGTTCCGGCAGGCGAGAGCATCGTCTGGTCGCTAGCAAAAGAGAAGGGAACGATCGCGAAATCGTTGCGTTACCCGGCTGAGGACGGCGAATACGAAAACGCACGGATGGACAAGCTCGGTCTCTAGATGCACCTGCTCGAAGTCAGAAACCTTCAGACACACTTCCCCACCCGTGCGGGACTCGTGCGTGCGGTGGATGGGGTTGATTTCTATCTCGATCGTGGGGAATTGCTCGGCTTGGTTGGTGAATCAGGTTGTGGCAAGTCGATCACTGCGCTCTCGGTCATGCGTCTTATCGCACCGCCCGGCAAGATCGTCAGCGGTGAGATTCTTTTTGACGGCAAGGACCTGCTTAAACTCTCCGACTCCGAGATGCGCGAGATGCGCGGCGACGATATCGCCATGATCTTTCAGGATCCGATGACGTCGCTCAATCCCGTCTTCACTGTGGGCGAACAGATCGCCGAAGCACTGCGACTCCATCGCAAGATGTCCCGCAGCGAGGCGCGCCAGGCCACGATTGAAGCAATGCGCGAAGTTGCGATTCCGGATCCGGCGCGGCGCGTTAACGATTACCCGCATCAACTCTCCGGCGGCATGCGACAGCGCGTCATGATCGCGATGGCGCTCGCCTGCAATCCGAAATTGCTGATTGCAGACGAGCCCACGACCGCACTCGACGTAACTATTCAGGCTCAGATTCTCGAGTTGCTCGACGATCTCAGGAAGCAGAGGGACCTGGCTGTACTCTTGATAACTCACGATCTCGGTGTCGTTGCCGAGGTCGCCGATCGTGTCGCAGTGATGTACACGGGACGGATCGTGGAAGAGTCGCCGGTTGACGAGTTGTTTGCGCGGCCCAAGCATCCCTACACGGAAGGCTTGTTGCGCTCTGTTCCCAAGCTCACGAGCACGCAGGTGATGCAAAAGGAACGGCTGGAAACGATCGAAGGCGTCGTGCCAAAACCAACTGACTTGCCGCCGGGTTGTCACTTCGCACCGCGTTGTCCGCATCGCATGCCGCGTTGCACGGAAGGATACATTCCACTTTACCAACTCGAGGGCAGTGTCCAGGTACGTTGCGTACTCTACGATCTCGCTGCCGCAGTGACGGCGGACCAGGAAGAAGACAGGATTACAGGATTCGCAGGATAAACAAGATTCATCCTGTAAATCTTGAAAATCCTGCAATCCTGTCAACCAATAAGGAGTTCATGAGCGCCCACGTTGAAGTAAATACCCAACCCCAGCCATCTCTACCCTCAGACAGGCGCGACACGCTTGTCAGCGTTCGCGGTCTCGTAAAACATTTTCCAGTAGAAGGTTCAGACGACGTTGTGCGCGCCGTCGATGGTGTGTCGTTTGAAATCTTCGCAGGCGAGACGTTGGGCCTGGTTGGGGAATCCGGCTGCGGTAAATCAACCGTCGGACGCTGCCTGCTCCGTTTGATCGAACCCACTGCCGGAGAGATATATTTTCAAGGTCGAGACATACTCTCGCTCAACCGCAAAGAGTTACGCGAGATCCGGCGGGAGATGCAGATAATTTTCCAGGACCCTTACGCGTCGCTCAACCCGCGCATGAAGATCGGCGACATAGTTGCCGAGTCGCTCGTCATTCACAACCAGGGAAACAAGAGCGAGCGCCGCGATCGCGTTGCGGGACTTTTGCGACGCGTTGGGCTCGACCCTGATTACGTGAATCGCTACGCGCACGAGTTCTCGGGCGGGCAACGACAACGCATCGGCGTGGCGCGAAGTCTCGCGCTTAATCCGAAACTGATTGTCGCCGACGAGCCGGTGTCAGCGCTCGACGTGTCAGTGCAGGCGCAGGTGGTCAATCTCCTCCAGGAACTCCAGGAAGAGTTCAAACTAACTTACTTGTTCATCTCTCATGGGCTGGCCGTCGTGGAACACATTTCGACGCGTGTCGCCGTGATGTACCTCGGACGGATTGTGGAGATAGCCGGCGCCGCGGAGTTGTATGCGCAACCACTTCATCCTTACACGCAGGCATTGCTGTCGGCCATTCCGATTCCCGATCCCAGTCAGAAGCGAAAGCGAATCATTCTCCAGGGCGATGTTCCGACGCCGATAAATCCGCCGTCAGGCTGTCGCTTTCGAACGCGTTGCCCGATTGCGATTGAAGAGTGTGCGCGCATCGATCCGGAGTTGCGCGAGGTGGCCCCAGGCCACCACGTCGCGTGCATCCGTGTGCCCGCCTGGGCCGAGGCCCAATCGTGAAACATTGCCTCGTCCCAGACCGTAACAATGGCTTACACAAACTTCCCCAAGGAGACTGAAACCATGAGTGCTCCAAACGAGCAAAGCTTTCAGGCGCCACCACCACCGCCAATGCCAGAATCCGCGCCGCGCGCTCCGCGTCCGACCAAACTACGGCCCATCGCGATCGGATTGTTTGTTCTCGGGCTTGTCGTGCTCGTCGGCGGTGTTGCGAAGTTCATTCCCGGGGGCATCGGAACCGGAGCCGCTATCTGTTTCGCCGGCGTTCTCCTGTTCGCACTGAGTTTTATCCCCCTGCCGGCGGTTCCGCAGAAGGAGCAGCCGCTCTCGTTGGTCGAAAAGGTGGCGGGAGTTTTCTACGAGCCCGCGCGTGTGTTCCGCAACCTGCGCGAACACCCACACTGGGCCGGAGCCTTTGCCATCATTGCGCTGCTCACCGCGATCTACTCGTTTTCATTTGTGCAGCGGATCACGCCCGAGCGAATCGTCGAGCATACAACTTCAAAGCTTGCGGAGATGGGGCCGCCATTTGCGCCGCCACCGGAGCGGTTGGAGGCGATGAAAGATACTCAGTTGCAAGCGTTAAAAGACCCTGTGCAACGCGTCGGTGGAGTAGTAAGACAGTTCGTTGGTCTCCTCGTAATCGGCATGATTATAGCGGCGCTTTCGCTGCTCGGTATTCTTGCCTTCGGTGGAAGAATTAATTTCTGGCAGGCGCTTGCCGTAACGTTTTATTCACTGCTGCCGATCGTGGCCATCCAAAAACTTCTTGGCCTGGCCATACTCTATTTAAAAGCGCCGGAAGACTTACATCCGATTCTCAACCAGGAAACGACCCTCCAGGACAACCTCGGGGTCTTGCTTTCGCCTGCAAATCATCCAGTGTTGTTCGTGATGGCAAGCTTCATCGGCCTCACGTCATTTTACGGACTCTGGTTGCGCGCGAAGGGCTTGCACTATGGCGCGACTAAAGCCAGTAAAGGCGCCGGCTGGGGTGTCGCGATCACGTTGTGGGTGTTGTTCTTGATCCTGGCGACGATCTTCACGGCGCTCTTCCCAGGCTTCATCTCTTAACCACGGATTTAACGGATAAATACGGATCAATCAAAAATGTGATCTGATCCGTGTTTTTTCCGTGTTCATCCGTGGTTACTTACTCGTAGCGCAGTGACTCGATAGGGTCGAGGCGGGCGGCTTTCCAAGCCGGCCAGAGTCCGAAGATTAGCCCGATGCCGACGCTGGCGATCAAACCACCGACGGGCGCCCAGAGCGGGACGTAAGAAGGAAGCAGCAGGCGCAGCAACAGCGTCAGGCCCCACCCAATCGATAGACCCACAATTCCGCCGAGACCGGTGAGCGTCGCGGCTTCGATCAGAAATTGCCACATGATGTCGCTGCGTTTTGCGCCGATGGCTTTGCGCACCCCGATTTCGCGCGTGCGCTCAGTTACCGACACGAGCATGATGTTCATCACGCCGATTCCACCAACCATCAGCCCGACCGAAGATATAACCACCATGGCGATCGCCAGACCACCTGTGATCGAACGAAAATTATCGAGAATGCTTTCCGAGGTTTCCATTCCGAAGTTGTCGTTCTCCGCGAACGGCACCTGGCGGCGCACGCGCAGCAGGTCGCGCACCTGGTCCTTTGCCTCATCCATCAGGCCCGGACGCGCCACTGCAAGAATGTAGATATCATCGGCGTTTGGCTTGAGTTTCTGTGCGACAGTAAAAGGAACGTAAATCACGTTGTTCTGATCGTCGCTGCCGCCACCGATGAGAAACTGTTCACGCTTCTCGAGCACGCCGACAACACGAAACTCCTGCGTTCCGATCTTGATCGTTTGGCCCACCGGCGAGCCGAGCTTGAAAAAGTCGTCGGCGACTTTAGAACCAACCACACAGACTTCCTGATTGGTATCGTTCTCTGTTTGCGTAAAGAAGCGGCCTTCGGAAATCACCTGCGTGCCGGCTTTCTCAAATTCCGGCAGCGTGCCTTGCAGCGCAACTTGCGCCGACGTCTTCCCGCCTCCCGAAACCAGCAACTTGCCGCCGAAGAAGTTGTTGGTGATATCGAGGAAGGGCACTGAGAGCTCAACTGCGGGCAATGACTGGAGCGCGATCGCATCGTCGTAGGTCAACTCCTTGCGCATTCGTTCTTCGCGCGACAAGCGCCCGATGTGAATGCCGGGATTGTATTTGCTGATGTAGATCGAACGAGTGCCAAACGATTCGACTTCTCGTTTCACTGAGACGTCGATGCCGCTGATGATCGAGGCGATCAGCATCACCGTGATGATGCCGATGACGACGCCAAAGACGGTCAGGAACGAGCGCAGCTTGTTGGCACGCAAGGTTGCGAGGGCCATCATGAGGTTTTCATAAATGTCGCTTCGTAGGATTCGCATAGTTTTCACCGAATAGGTCCTATAGGACCTATTTAATCAGCTCTTAAGGCTTCGATCGGATCTAACCTCGCTGCTTTCCAGGCCGGGAAAATTCCTGAAGCAACGCCGGCGCCGCCCGATGCCGCCAGCGCTCCCAGAACCGCAAGTATGGATAAGTAAGTCGGAAAGATCCATGCAGTGACAACCGCGCCCACGACCCATGCGAGAAAGATTCCCACCGCGCCACCGATGATCGCCAGCGTCACTGCCTCCACTAAAAATTGTTTCAATATGTCCACCTGTCGCGCGCCCAGAGATTTTCTGATTCCAATCTCCTTGGTGCGTTCAGTGACAGACACCAGCATGATGTTCATGATGACGATGGCGCCGACGATCAGGGCGATGCCGGGCACGGCAATAGCGACGATGAAGATGGTCCCAAACAGTCGATCGCGCAGACCGGTGATAGCGTCAGGCGTGACAATGCCGAAGTTATCTTTTTCGTTTGGTCCGAGTTTACGTCTGACGCGCATGAGGAAGCGCGCTTCTTCAACAGCGTCGTTGAAGCCCTCATCAGTTTTCGAGGTAGCCACGAAGTAAAGCGAGCGCTGTCGAATCAAGCCGCCGTAGTTAACCGAATAGGTCTTCAACGGAAGGATGACGAAAGTATCTTGCGGAATGCCGAAGACTGTTCCCCGCGCCACTTCCACGCCGATTACGCGATAGGGCAATCCCCGCACGCTGATCTCCTGGCCCACTGAATTGCCCGATGGAAACAGTTTGGTCGCTACATCGGCGCCGATGTAAGCGACGCGCGCGGCGCTCTCGTTTTCCGGGTCGGCGATAAAGCGTCCTTCGGCGACGTCGCGGTTTTCAATATCGACGCAGTTGGCGGTGGCGCCTGAAACGAATACGTCTTCCAGGACCTCATCGCCGCGCTTAACTTCAGACGGAGTGCCTCTGGCCTTTGCGCCAATCTTGCCGATCAACGTAGCGCGCGCTTTCAGGTATTCATAATCTTCAAGCGTCAGTTCCTTGTTGCGCCGCTGCGCCGCTGCGATCGTGTCAGTGTCTTTGAAATCTTCGAGTGGATTGAAACGTTGGACCGTAAATGATTTCGCGCCGATGCCTGCTATTTTTTCGTCAACGTAGCGATTGAAGCCTTCGATAAGCGACACGACCACGACGAAAGCGGTGACGCCGACAACCATGCCGAGCAGCGTCAGGGCGGAGCGCAGCTTATGCGCCCAGATCGCGGCGATCGCAAGTTTAAGAGTCTCGATGAATTTCACAGCGTTGCCACATTATGCAATGAGCCACAAAGAAGCACAAAAAGCACAAAAAATTTATTTAAGTTTTCAAACTGAATTCATTGGGCTTTTGGTGCCTTTTTGTGGTCCTATTCCCAGCGCAATGCGTCGATTGGATTCAAGCGCGCGGCTTTCCACGCGGGCCAGAGTCCGAAGACTATTCCCACTGCCGCCGAGATCCCGACTCCGACACCGATGGCCCACAACGGCACATAGGCCGGCAGCGGCGAGTATTTATTCATCAGCAGACTTGCGATCTCACCGACAGCGAGACCTGCGAACCCGCCAATCGCTGTCAACACGACTGCCTCGATTAAAAACTGGGACAAGATATTCAGTTTAGTGGCGCCGACAGCCTTGCGAACTCCGATCTCCTTGGTCCGCTCCGTAACCGAAACCAGCATGATATTCATCACGCCGATCCCTCCAATCATCAGCGCCACAAAAGAGATCGACGTCAGGACGAGGGCCGTTGCTCCGGTAAGCTGATTGTAAACGTCCAACAGCGAATCCTGTGACGAGATGCCAAAGTTGTTCTTCTCGCCGGGAGAGAGACGACGCCTCCGCCGGAGAATGTCGGTGATTTCATCGATCGCAGGCTTCACGTAGGCGCGCGAACGCGGGCGCACGATGATAAAGAAGACGACTTCCGGAAAGGGACGATCGGGATAATACTTGTCGAACGTCGTGACGGGAACGAAGATCGAGTTGTCTCGCGACTGTCCGAAGAAATTGCCGAGCGGCTCCATCACGCCGATGATTCGAAATGGATTGCCGTTGATTCTGACTTCCTTATCCACCGGATCTTCGTAGGGAAACAACGCCTGCTTAACATCAACGCCGATGATCAGGACGTTCGACCGGTCCTGCATATCGATGTCGCTTATGAATCGACCGCTGGCAACGTACTGCGAATGAACAAACTCGTAATACGGCGTGACGCCCAGGAGAATCGGCGTGTCAGTCTGTTTGTCCTGGTACCTGACTGTGGCTGCGATCATGCGATGGATCGGCGAGACACCGACGATTGACGTAGCTTCGGTGCGCAGCGCCTCAGCGTCGTCCATCGTGAGATCTTTGCGATGAATCTCTTCCGGACCAGGCGGGCGTCCGAAACTCGGCTCAAACTTCGAGATGAAGATCGTGTTTGACCCGAGCGACTCGATTTGATCGGCGAAAGCTTTGTTGAGACCCTGGATGATCGAGACCATGAATATGACGGTGACCACGCCCACACTGACACCAAGGATCGTCAACGCCGAGCGCAGCTTATTCGCGCGCAGGGTGTCGAACGCCATGAACGCGGATTCTTTGATGTCGTCTAATCTCATGATCAGTTCAGAGTTCAACCTTTAGGTTGCCGTTTACCATTGCTCGACTCAAAGACCAAGCTAAAGCTTGAACTCTGAACAAGCTATTCCGCTCTTAACGCTTCGATCGGATCCAGCTTCGCTGCCCGCCACGCCGGCCACAATCCACTCACAATTCCCACCACCGACGAAACGCCAACCCCCAACACTGCCGACGCAACACTCACCAGCAGCGGAAACCCGATTAGCGCCGAGATCACGTAAGCCAATCCAAACCCGGTTCCGACCCCGATCGCGCCGCCAATCGCCGTCACCGTCACGGCTTCGATCAAGAACTGCGTCAGAATATCTTTACGACGCGCGCCGATCGCTTTGCGAATGCCGATCTCTTTGGTCCGTTCTGTAACTGAGACCAGCATAATATTCATCACTACGATCCCACCCACCACCAGCGAGATCGCCGCTACTCCGATCGTAACGATGTAGATGTTCGATGTTGCCGAGCCGTAGAGATTGAGAAACACGTCCTGCGTTTCGAGGGCGAAGCCCTCGTCGTCATCCGTTGCATGTCCGCGACGATTACGCATTACGGTTCTCACCTGATCCTCGGCTGTTTCAATCTGCTCGGCCGAAGGCACCTGGATAAAAACGATGAGCGAGCGCCTGCCGCCGTACGCCTTTTGATAAGTCGAATACGGAATGTAGACCACGTTATCGCGCGAGAAGCCGAATATCGAACCCAAAGGCTCGAGCACACCCAAAACGAGATAGGGCCTGCCATTGATCCGGATCTCCTGGCCCACAGCCCTGTCGGCGGGTGCGTCATTAAACAGGTTCTTCAGCATATCCGTACCAATCACGCAGATGTCGCGGCCTGACGCTCCTTCGCTATCGGTCCAGATTCGACCCACATTGATCGTCACGCCGTCGATATCAAACATCGTGATCGGCTCGATGCCGCGTATGCGAACGTTCTCCGCCTTTTGATCTGCGTACTTCACCGTCTCGATCGCATTAGCCGCGATTCCGACTCGCCAACACGCCGTGCACAATCGCGCGATCACTTCGGCGTCTTCGTGCGTCACGTCCTTCCGGCGGTTTGATTTAATAAACTCCTCGCGCGACTTGATGATCTGCGGGTTCTTCGAAATGGTGAAGACTGTGGAACCCTGCGAAGAGAAAGTCTGCGCGACTGTTTGATCGAGACCTTTGATGATCGTGACGACCGCTATGACAGCCGTGACGCCCACGACGATGCCCATCAACGTCAACGCAGTGCGCAGCTTGTTCGCACGCAGGCTTGCCGTAGCGACACGGAAGGCTTCCCAAATCGCGGCCAGACGAAACCATGGCAGCGAAGTTATTCGCTCGGGAAGAACGGCGCGAGCAAACGTGTAGCGCCGTGGCTGTGAGTCGTGCTCGCCACTTCGCTCCATCGCATTCTCCTTACCTGATTCGTTCGTCTTTTTCGATTAGCCCGTCGCGAATAGAGATAACGCGATGGGCGCGTGCGGCGATGTCGTGCTCGTGTGTGACGACAATGATCGTGTTGCCTTCGGAATGGAGCCGTTCAAACAGATCCATGATCTCCATGCTGGTGTGCGAATCGAGCGCGCCAGTGGGTTCGTCGGCCAAAAGAATCGACGGATGGTTCACCAGTGCGCGAGCAATCGCGACACGCTGGCGCTGGCCGCCCGAGAGTTCGTTCGGCTTGTGCATCATGCGTTCAGTAAGATCGACGGCGTGAAGCGCCTTCTTCGCCATCTCGTGCCGTTGAGATGAGCCGACTCCACCGTAGATCAGCGGCAGTTCAACGTTGTGAAGCGCCGTGGCGCGCGCGAGTAGATTGAATGTTTGAAAAACGAAGCCGACTTCCTGGTTGCGAATGCGGGCGAGTTCGTCGTCGTCCATCTCGGAGACGTTCTTGCCGTTGAGCCAGTATTCACCCTGGCTCGGAGTATCAAGACATCCGATCAAGTTCATCAGAGTCGATTTGCCGGAGCCGGATGGACCAATGATGGCGATGTATTCGCCCCGAGGGATATCAAACGAAACACCGTGCAGAGCGTGCACCGACTCAGTCCCCATCTGGTAAGTCTTCCAGATGTTTCGCATCGAGATGAGCATCGACGGATCGTGTCCATCGACCTCGGCGCGTGGTTGGATCGCAGTCTCTAGCGGAGTAAGCGTAAGAGTGGCGTCGCTCATCTAGCTGCCCTCGTTTCCATTTGCGTTGCCCGGTTTCTTGGTTTGACGTTTGACCGTCATTCCATCCTTGAGCGTCTTTAACACGCGACTCGGCCCACGCACGATCTCCATGTCTGGTTTAAGGCCGCTGGTGATCTCGATATCGGCTTCACCCGTAATGCCGGTCGTGACTTCGATGAACCTCACCTTGTTACCTTCAATGAGGTAAACGCCTTTTTGCGATTTCGGTTTCTCACCAACGGGCGACGCAGCCGGAACAGCACCGGCGACCGAGGCCGCGGGAGACGCTGCGGGTGTTGGTGATCTTTCCACGATCGATTCCAGCGGCACGGCAAGAACATTGTTCTTCGTGTCAGTTGTGATGGTGGCTGTCGAGCTCATCCCCGGGCGCAGTGCGTTCTGAATATCCTCCGGCAAGTCCCTGAGCTCGAGCGTGACCTTGAATTCTTTCGCCTCCTGGACGTTGACCCGGTTTGACAGGCCGCCAGTCGTGTCAGACTTTGCGATCGCCAAAGGGTTCTTCTGCGTGACGACTGCCTTCATCTCTTTGTCGCCAAGCGCGTCAACCTTGACCTTCGCTTCCTGGCCCACCTTCACGTTGTTGATTTCCGTTTCGTCAACGTTCACTTCGACGTTGATCTGCGACATGTCGGCGATCGTCATCAACGGCGTTGTCGATAGACCAGCTACCGCGAACTCACCAACGCGCGTAGGAATGTCAGCGACCACTCCGTTCAGAGGCGACAACTGCGTTGCCTTTGAACGCTGGCTCGTTTGACCGCGCAGCATCGCTGCCTGCTGGCTGGCACGCATTTCAGATGACTTGATACTCGTTTGCGCGTCCTTCACGGCAATTTTCTGTTGATTCGCGCGCTCTTCTGCTTCTTTGACCGCGATCTTTTGGGCTTCGAGATTAGCCTTGGCTGTTTCCAAAGCGATCTTGGCGGTTTCGTAACGATCGCGGGCGGTGTCGTACTCAAGCCGCGATGAAACGCCGGCTTCGATCAGTTCCGTGTAGCGCTTGAGCTCGCGTTGCGCTGTGTTCAAGTCAACCTGGGCACGATCGACCGCGGTTTGAAACGAGACTACCTGTTGCTTCGCGGCGGCAACCGCTGCTTCCGCTACGACCAGTGACTGTTGCGCGGAGTTGATGGCATTACGCGCGTTCTGCACGTCGTTGATTGACGCCTGCGTCGCCGCCCATTGAGCCTCCTGGTTTGATTGCAATTGCGTCGGATCGACGCGTACGAGAGGCTTACCCTTGGTCACCTGGTCGCCCGCAGTGACGTAGATCTCCTCGATGCGGCCGGGGACCTCGCTGGTCAGTTTAATATAGCGCACCGGGCGCACTTCCCCGGATGCGGTTACGGTCTGCTTAAGTTCTGGTCTGATATTAAGCTTTACAGTGATTACTTCGGGTTCTTCCTTGCGGGTTGCAATCACGCTGATGACGACGACGATCGCCAGTACAGCCACTACCACGACGCCAATAATGATCTTCTTTTTGCGGCTCAATGCCATCTTTAGTATTCCTCTATCCGGGGGCCTTAACTCCTTACGAAGTAGCTTCTACGTGGAAAGTTACCAAACTGTTTCATTTAAGGGCAACTTGCGAACGGGCCAAGTTCTAAGACGCTGAAACTCAGTCAGTTATTAACAATTGACCCCAAAGACGTTCAAAAGTTCCTCTCAGCGTATCTCTGCGTACTTCTGTGCCCTCTGCGGTAAAGTGCGCGGACGGCCTGTTTACCGCAGAGGGCACAGAAGTACGCAGAGATACGCTGAGAAATAAGACACCAGAGAAACTGAGATGCGTTGGCGCGGTAACCGCGTTTCGCGCTAAAATGACTTGCATTTTGTGACGACGATGATTACCTGTGATCGGTGCAAAACAGAAAACCTCGATGGTTCGCAGTATTGCGACGAATGCGGCGCGCCCTTGAGGCCAAACGGTCGCCCGAATCCCGTCCAGAAGCGGCCGGCGCCGGGAAGTAATGGCAATCACACTCCGTCGCCGAACCCGCATCCGGAATTCGCCGGGAATCGCATCTCCGCCGGCTTGAGCTATTCGTCGTTGAGAACAACTCCCAAGCCGCACGCCCGGCTCGTTATCGAAAAAGGACGATCGACCGGAAAGCAGTTCATGTTGAGTGATGTTGAGGCCCAGATTGGGCGCTGGGACGCCGATGGCGGGATCTTCCCCGACGTGGATCTCGACACAGACGATCCCGAAGCCAAAGTCTCTCGACGCCACGCTCGCATCACGCTAAGCAACGGTCAATATTTTCTCGAGGATCTAGGATCGACAAACGGTACGTTCATCAATCGCGGCAAGAGATTGCCCCCCGGACAGCGTCAGGCATTATGTGATGGCGATGAAATCATCGTAGGCAAAACATTTCTGCGCTTCCACATTGTGAAATAGATGGCTGAGTGTAACGTATGCGGTGCCCGTATATCCCCTAGTGAACACTTCTGCGGTAATTGCGGCACGCAGCTCGCCCCGAGCGCAACGGAGTTGAATACCTTGTCTGCCACTCTTGGCGACGAGGTCGAGGTGCAGACGCTCGAAGCAGCAGCGCCAGCCGAGGCACATGAGCCTTCCGGTAGCCTGGAGACAACGGTTGTTGACTCTTCGGATACAGAAGAATCCGCCACCCCGATATCCTCGGCATCACTTGGCGGCACGTTTACAGATAGTATTCCGGGAAAGACCTCAACGCCCAAAGAGAGTACGACCGGCGGTCATCGCCCGACAGTCAAGCAACTCGCTTCCAACACAGTATTGAATGGTCGCTACGAGATCGTCCGCAGAATCGGCGGCGGCGGAATGGGTGCAGTCTATCTCGCCAAGGATCGCAACCTCGGCGATGCTCCGCGCGCCGTCAAAGAGATGGTTGAGTCGCACCTCGATCCGGCGCAGCACGAAAAAGCGATTGGAGACTTCAAACGCGAGTCGTTGCTGTTGACGTCGCTCGAACACCCATCCATTCCAACAATCTACGACTACTTTTACGACGAGACATTAGGCCGCTTCTACCTCGTGATGAAATACATTTCGGGTGGCGACCTCGCCTCGAGAATGCGTGCTGCCGTCGGTGGCAGACTCGACGAAAAGACAGTAACTGATTGGGGCATGCAGGTAGCCGACGTGCTCGACTATCTCCATTCGCGACCGAAGCCAATCATCTATCGCGACCTGAAGCCGGCAAATTTGATGATCGACGGCAACACGGGTCGTGTAATGCTGATCGACTTTGGCATCGCGCGTTGGGTGTCGCAGCAGGAGAAAGGCGTGACGGCGGTCGGCACGATGGGCTATGCGCCTCCGGAGCTTTTCAGCGGGCGCGTGCAACCTGCTTCCGACGTGTACAGTCTCGGCGCCACGATGTTTCACCTGTTGACCGGAGCAGATCCGCAGGACAATCCGCTGCTGATCTTCGACTTCACAAAGAACCCGAGACCACGCCAGATCGCGCCGTCCATCTCGTCGGAGATGGAGCAGATACTCATGCGCGCGGTCGAGTACAGGCCGGACGATCGTTATCGAACTGCCGGCGAGTTGAGAAACGAACTCGCGATCCATTTGGAAAAGTTGATGTCGGGTCGGGTCAGCTATGGAATGCCCGCGCCGGTGTTGGGCAGCGAGACTGTCCAGGTACAAACCGTCTACTGCGGTTTCTGTGGCGGCCGCATCGCAGCCGACGATGTGTTTTGCGCGCACTGCGGAGCCCGGCAACCACTCGGAGTCGGCTCGAGTGCGTTGTTGCACACGGCGCGGCCGACTGCGAAACTCGTCGTAACCGGAACCACAGAGCTGGATGCGTCGTTCATTTTGCAGAAAGACAGCAACCTTCTCGGGCGCACGGATCCGCATTCGAACATCTTTCCCGAGATCGATCTTTCGAGATTCGATCCAGAAACAAAAGTTTCCCGGCGGCACGCGCGCATCTGGCTTGAAGGAGAAACCTTTCTCGTTGAAGATCTGGGTTCCGTGAACGGCACCGTCATCAACGACTCGGTGCGTCTCGCGCCGCGACAACCACGCGTGCTTGATAGTGGTGATAAGCTGCGCGTTGGTGAAACGACATTGCACTTTTTAGTTGGTTAAATAGGACCTATAGGTCCTATTAGGACTTATAAGACATATTTTTCTTCCATGACCGTTGCTCAAGGTTTGCCGCGCTCCCAGGCAAGAAGCCGCACCGCCAGGCATGGCGGACAACGACTCCGAGCCCCTTTCCCTCTCCGTTGCGGCGCTCTGCTGATCGACTACATCGCACTCGTTTCTCTCGTCGTAGCCGGTACACTCGTCTCGCGTATGCTGGGTGGTGGCGCGCGTTCGGCAGGCAGTTCTGCCGAGACTGCAGGAATCCTGCTGGCTATCGGCATGGCGCTAATCAACCTTGCGGTTCTTCCCGGTCTAAGTGGTTTAACCCTCGGCAAGTGGGCAACTGGACTGCGCATAGAACGAAACGACGGTGGGAATTTGGGAATCGGTCGCGCGTTGCTGCGTCATTTCATCGGTTATCCACTTTCATTTGCTCTCCTGGGCCTGGGTTTTGTGATGGCGGCAGTGACCGTGCATGGCAGAGGCTTGCACGATATCATAGCCGGCTCGATTGTCGTTCGTGAGGGTTCAATCTAGTCTAATGCTCCGCTTCGGCCGCCTAACAGTCTTCTAAAATGACAGAGCTCATAGTTAAATATCCCGACCGCACGCCCGACCATTTTCCACTCGGCCGGCTTCGTATAACCATCGGCCGCTCCGCCAGAAACGATCTCTGTATTCCGGATCCGTTCGCGTCTCGCGTTCATGCCGAGGTGCGCCGCGAGGGAGACGGCTACTTGCTCCAGGATCTTGGTTCGGCAAACGGAACGCTTTACAACGGCGCAAATGTCGATGGTCCCATTCACCTGACTGCGGGTGGACGCATCCAGATCGGTGAAACGGAGATCATCTTTGACGATGGCACCTTCAACTCCGGTATGGGCGCCACGATGATCACCGACAATACCGGAAGCCTTCCGGAAGCGACGATTGCCCTGGCTTCAGGCGACAGGACGACGTCCGGATTGCTCGAAGCGATTGAAGGTGCGCGCACGCAACCTGAAGAGGTCGCGGTTACCGCCACAACCGTCACGCCAAAAGCAAAGCAGGGCGACTTGCTAGCACTGATTAGCAAGGTCGGCGTCACCCTGCTTTCCTCTGACACTCTGAATGAAACGCTCGAACAGATCGTGCAACTCGTGTTTGAGGCTGTGCCGGCGGATCGCTGTCTAATCATGATGCGCGATGAGGGCAGCGAAGACTTGCGAGTCGCCGTCGCACGTTTGAGAGATCGCGTTGGCGAAGTCGGTGAGATTCGCGTGAGCCGCAACGTGCTGGACGAAGTGGTTATTCGTGGGAAGTCGGTGCTTACCTCCGACGCGCAACACGATCCTCGTTTTGCGAGTGGCACTGTGGTGCTTCAGGGTGTTAGATCGGTTTTAGCTGTGCCGCTCGGTGTCGCTGAAAAAGTGTTTGGCATCATCTACGCAGATTCACCGATCGCCGAAGGCCGGTTCACTGAAGATCATCTCAAAGTCTTGACGACCCTAGCTTCAGTGGCCGCGATCCGTGTTGAGAACGCGCGCCTGATTGAAGCCAGGCTCGAGCGCGAACGGTTCGAACGCGAACTGGCCTTAGCCAGCGAGATCCAGCAACGTTTTCAACCAACGGCGCCGCCGCACGTCGATGGTTATGAATTGCAGGGCATCAGTTTTCCCTGTTACGAAATCGGCGGAGACTATTACGACTTCATCGAACGCGAAGACGGCCGCCTGGTGATTGCGTTGGGCGACGTTTCAGGCAAGGGGACTGCGGCGGCACTGCTCATGTCGTCACTGCACGCTGCGATTCATGCGCAGTCGGCTTCACATGATTCGCTGGTAGCAACGATCTCCGCAGTCAACCGCTATCTCGCCGACAATATTCCCACGAATCGTTTCGTGACTTTGTTTTATGCAGAGCTCGATCCTGAATCCGGCGCGTTGTCGTTTTTGAATGCCGGACACAACCCGCCGTTGATCGTCCATTCGGCGGGGACTGTCGAACAACTTGCATCCGGAGGCCTGCCGCTCGGGATCAAGCGTGACGCGGAATATCGCGAGGGCCGTACTCAGTTGCAGCATGGAGATGTGCTCGTTATCTATTCTGATGGGGTGACGGAGGCTGTCAGTCCAACGGGTGAAGAGTTTGGCGCGACGCGTTTGTACGAAGTCGTATCGCGCAACATCGAAGCCTCCGCCGCGGGCATCCGCGATCGCATCGAGTCGTCTCTGACGAAGTTCGCGCAGGGAACCAGCGCTGCCGACGACATTACGTTGGTAATCGTGAAGAGACAGACATAGCATTTAAGCCGCAGATGAACGCGGGTGAACGCAGATCAATCCGCGTTCATCTGCGGCTTAAATAATAAATGGAAGATGATACCGACATTGGTGGCCCACTTCACAAATTCCCGGTCACTGATCATTCCGCGATCGTAGGCGCCCGCAGCGACGATCAACTCGTGCGCCGGCGCGCTTTCGATCGCATCCTCGCTAGCTATTGGAAACCAGCTTACAAATACATTCGTTACAAGTGGCAGGCGGATAACGAAGACGCGAAAGATCTGACTCAGGGGTTCTTCGCAAACGCGTTCGAGAAGAACCACTTTGCCGGTTACGATGCGCGTAAAGCCAGCTTCCAAACGTTTCTCCGCACGTGTCTTGACGGCTTTGTCTCAAACGAGCGGAAGGCGCGCCGGCGTCTCAAACGCGGCGGCGACGTGGACCACTATCAACTCGACTTCGTCGCCGCCGAAGCCGAGCTGGCGGCGCATGCTTCTGAAACGGCGCTGAGTCCTGAAGACTACTTTCATCGCGAGTGGGCGCGTTGGATGTTTACGATGGCTGTTGATGCATTCCGGCAAAGTTGCGAGCAGTCAGGCCGTACGGTCCACTTTCAACTCTTTGAGCGCTACGACCTCCGAGACGATGCGGACGTTTCTTACGCTTCACTCGCCGAAGAATTCGGATTAGAGCCGGCGACAGTCAACAACTACCTCGCCGCTGCACGTCGCGAGTTTCGTAAGATCGTCCTTGAGAAGCTGCGTGAGATAACCGCAACGGATGAGGAGTTTCGCACTGAAGCCCGCTCGTTACTCGGAATAAACGACTTTACCACTAAGACACAAAGACACTAATAAATTTTGTGTCTTTGTGCCTTAGTGGTTAATTTGACGTGAAATGTGGCTCTCGGACGATAAGCTGAATCATTTGCGGACCATCGTCGGCGAGCCGGACTTCAGTTCGACCAAGTACACGTTCGTGAAAGAACTGGCGCGCGGAGGCATGGGCACGGTGTATCTAGCCGAGGACCGCGAGCTCAACAGGCTGGTCGCAATCAAGGTGTTGAATACCCCGGAAGCGACTGACGATCTGCGCCAGCGAATGGTTCGCGAAGCACAGATCATCGCGCGGCTCGAGCACCCCGGAATCGTTCCTGTTCACGATGTGGGTACCTTGCCGGACGGCCGTGTTTTTTATGCGATGAAGTTTGTTCGCGGCAGCCGCCTCGACGAGTATGCAGCTCAGAACGCTTCTCTGCGGGACCGGCTCAGAAAGTTTCAGGCTGCTTGCGATGCGGTGGCGTTTGCGCATGCGCATGGAGTCATTCATCGCGACCTCAAACCGCAGAACATCATGATCGGATCGTTTGGCGAAGTGCTCGTACTGGATTGGGGAGTCGCGAAAATAGTGAACACGGATGAACACGGATTACATTTTGATCTGTGTTCATCCGCGTTCATCTGCGGCAATACCGGTCATGGCACAGTGATCGGCACCCCTCATTACATGTCACCCGAACAGGCCCGCGGTGAAATTGATCAACTCGACGAGCGCGCGGACGTGTATTCGCTCGGCGCCGTTCTTAATTTCCTACTGAAAGATCAAGCCAAAGTCAGCAAAGCGGCCGAAGCGATCTGTTTGAAAGCAACTGCGCGTGAGAAGGAGGGCAGATATGCGAGTGCGTCGGAGTTGTCGCTCGACATCGGCCGGCTGCTCGACGCAGAACCTGTTTCCGCTTACCGCGAAAGTGCGATCGAAAAGGTCAGCCGGTGGGTTAGTAAGAACCGTTTCCTGGTTTTACTGGTCCTTGCGTACCTGCTGATGAGAATTTTTTTCGCTTTGACCTCTCGGCGTTAAAGATTTCTGCGGGCGCGTTTAATAGAAGGATAGAAACGTTTAGAAGAGGAGAAACACCATGTCCAAACCCCTGCTTGGAGTAGTGCTCGGCGCCATCCTCGGCGCGATCGACGGCCTGACAGCTTGGTTCACGCCGGCCGTTCGAGATCAACTCGGCGGAATCGTGGTCGGTTCAACGATAAAAGGAATAATCGCCGGCGTCGCGATCGGATTCTTTGCGAAGAAGTTTCATTCGTTGCCGATCGGGATCTTGTTCGGCGTGTTGGTCGGCGCGTTCCTGGCGTACCTCGTCGCGCTGATGCAGGGCGGCTATTACCTCGAGATCGTTTTGCCCGGCACCCTCGTGGGATTGATCGTGGGCTTCGCGACGCAGAAGCACGGCAAATCCGCAGATAACACAGATTACACAAAGGCATCAGTGTAATCTGTGAAATCTGTGGATTAACTAGTCGCTGGGCTTGCCTTGCAGCAGTGGTTCAGATTTCAGTGTTTGTGGACCATCCTCGTTGCAGATCGCAAACGACGCACCTTCATACATCGTTACGCCTGCATATTCACCTTTGGCGTTCAGGATGTAGAAGTTGATCCCGAAGTTCGGCAAGCCTCTGCTGTTCAATAGTCGCTTCTCGATCGTGTTGGCTTTGATTCTATTCAAAACTTCCATGCCTGCATCTTTCGGGTGGGCGCCGCGACGCATCTCTTCGACGATAACAAACGAACAGAGGTTGAAGAGATTTGCTTCACCGCGACCGGTCGATCCGGCAGCGCCGACTGCGCCATCGACATAGAGTCCCGCGCCCAGGATTGGTGAATCGCCCAGCCGGCCGGGGATTTTCCACGCGAGCCCGCTGGTCGTCGTAACGCCACAGATTTCGCCTCTGGAGTTGATGCCATCGCAGTTGATCGTGCCGTGCAGGTTCTCTTCGCGTATGAGTCCTTCGGCAAGCATGTCGAGTGCGGCGCGTCGTCCAGCCTCAGCTCGCTTGTTGGGATCGAGATAGTGACTCGGATCGGTCCGGCGTTTCCACTCGAGCCACTGCTTTCGTGAGTTCTCGGTGTTGAGATCGTCTTCAATCTTGAATCCCATGTTGCGCGCAAAATCCTGCGCGCCTTTGCCAACGATAAGATGGTGATCCGTATGATCCATCACTGCCCTGGCAACCAGTGAAGGGGTACGCACGCCTTCGAGCGCGCCAACTGCGCCGGCGCGTTTCTTTGGACCATGCATGCACGACGAGTCGAGTTGCACGATGCCGTCGGCATTTGGCAAACCGCCGTAACCAACACTGTCGTCGAGCGGATCGAGTTCGACGATATTGACGCCGGCGATTACGGCGTCGAGCACATCCGAGCCGCCGGTGATCATGGTGAAGGCCTTTTGCACGGCCGTCATCGTTCCGCCGTTCTTAAACCGGTTGCCATTCGCGGAGGAGATGACGAGCGGTTTAACGGCGCTCTGCTCGAGAATCATCGGAAAACCAGCGACCTCATTTCGGGTAGCGGCAAGGGCCAGCCCCGCGACCGCCCCATTCCGCATGAAATCACGGCGTTTCATTCTTTTGCTCATGAATTCTCCTGTTCAGAGTTCAAGCTTTAGCTTGCTACCGATCCCATTTCTTACCGTAGTCCAGAATGGGATACCCTAACCACAGCTCTAAGACACGATTTCTACCGATGTCCCGCAGAAACTGTCCAGCACTCGACCATGGCCAATCTTGCCACTGACGTACATATCCATGATGTACAGGATTATGGTGAACGTAATTCAGCGTGGCCCAAAAATGACGCTCAGACTTAATAGGCCGCTCAAAACAATTATGCCAAACCTTGCGTCCTCGAGTGCCATCCTCCTGGTTCCAGCTAAACGAGGAGCCTCCATGAAACCGGCCCAACGCGTGACGCAGTTCTCTAACCCTATCGGTCTTCACGACAGCATGGTAATGATTGGGCAGAATACACCAAGCATAGAGTGATAGACAAAAGTTATCACAAACTTCCAGCAGCCCTTCTTCACATTCAGTCAGTCTTTCGGAACTTTTACCGATGATGTAGGCATGTTCATAACAAGCTGACGAGATCAAGTATTGATGTGTGCCATCGAAGTCGAGATGAGGAGGCGAATGCCAAGGTAGCTTTCGTGCACGACGAACTTCAAGTACCTGCTGCCTCTCTTCTACGGTCATGCTCCGCCAGTCGTACATAGGATGTGAGGACTCCTTTTCGAATGAACAAGCTAAAGCTTGAACTCTGAACTAATTACTCCTTAGTGCTTCCTTGATCTTCTCAGCGGTCTTTGGGCCGATGCCGTCAACCATGTCGAGGCCGCCGGAGGCGACGAAGTTTTTTAGATCGGTAAGTGATGAGACTTTAAAACGCTGGTGCAGCAGCGCCGCCGTCTTTGGACCAATACCGGGGATCTCTGTTAAGTCGAGAACTGTTTCAGGCGTTTCAGCCGTAAGCCGGTCCCACGCGTCAAACGTGCCTTTTTCCAAAAGCTCGATTACCTTGTTGGCGATGGCTTTGCCGACGCCCGGAATTTCCTGCAAGCCCGCCACACCCTCTTTCGCCGCAATCTCTTTCAAAGGTGTGGGCCAAACCTCGATCGCTTCGGCGGCGTTGCGATAGGAGCGCCAGCGAAACGGATCGTCGCCGCGAATCTCCATCAACGCGGCGAGGCGATAGAATCTGCGTGCGATTGCGTCGTTGTCCATCAGGATTTCAGCTTAGTCTAACGTCGCAAGCAGAGTAATATCAAAGGGTTTGGAGACTGCTGCAACAGGAGATCCCAAGTTGAACGAAAAAAGAAGACACCTATTAGCGGGCATCTCGCTCGCAGGCGCCGGTATCCTGCTTAACGCCTGCCGTACCACCCCGAACCGAACCGGCAGCGCCACGAATGAAGATAATAAAAATGACGCACCAGCGCCCGGAGAGGCGACGCAAGTTGAAGTCACTGCAACTGAGGACTTGATGCGCGAGCACGGGATCCTGCGTCGTGCGTTGCTGGTCTACCAGGAGTCGGCTGTTAGACTGCTACAGGATCCGGCGTCGATTTCGCCCGATGCGCTGGAAAAGACCGCTAACCTGTTTCGAGTTTTTGGCGAGGACTATCACGAGAAGAAACTTGAAGAGGTTTACATCTTTCCGATTCTGAAGAAGTCGCCGGGTACCGCGGCCTCATACGTTGATACTCTTCTGGCCCAGCATACTCGCGGACGGGAGATCACCGATTACGTACTGTCGAGGACAAAGGCCGATCGCATTCCCTCGAATGATGTGGAACCGCTGGCGAAAGTGTTGGAGTCGTTTGTGCGTATGTATGAACACCACGCGGCGATTGAAGACACAGTAATCTTTCCGGCGTGGAAAGCCGCAACCGGCGAAGCAGAGCTGGATGAACTTGCGGAAAAGTTTGAAGAGATCGAGACAGAACAATTTGGTGGCGATGGATTCGAGACGGCGCTCAAGAGGATGGAAGAGATCGAGACGAGTCTTGGCCTATCGAACCTCGAGATGTTTACGGCACCCGCAATAACCAAGTAAATCCATCCACAGATTCGCAGGTTATCTGTGCATCTGTGGATGGCTTTACTTTTTTCACCTCAAGTATGACAATGCGCGGCGAACGGACGGAGGGGCCTCACGCCTCCAGGCGCCTCAAACCTTAACCTCTAACCTTAAGGAGCCAAAATGACATTCATTCAATTCGCCGACGAACCGAGTCAGGAAGAACGCATCGCAAAACTACGTGCCGAGCTTGAGAAACTTGGCGGCAGCACCACGTCGCTCGAGTCGATGCCGGCTGACATGGAAGAAGAGTTTCTGCGGCACGTACTCGAATACGAAACAGCCGAGCCGATTAGTCTCATACGTTTGCTCGAAAACTCCGGGTTAGAAATACCGGCGCCGGACAAGCTCGACAAGGACGCACTCAGGATCAAACTGAAGGAGATCATCGAGCGCATGGCGTCGCTCGGCGCGTATCTCCTGCACACGAATCACCTTTCCGAACGCGAACTGTACGACTATCTCTACCATGACGGTTTGCGTGAAGAGGCGGTGCTCTTTCCTGAGAATCCGAGCTACGCTTACATGATCGATCTAACGGGCAGTGGGAGTGATGAAGACAATCAGATCTATCTGAAGTACTACGCCGACAACGAGCACCGGCGGCAGTGGGCGCACGATTGGCCGGACGATCCGCTGCCGGAGCATGAGGAGCCGCCGTACGATCGCGATCGGTTCTTGCCGCAGTCGCCTTTAGGGTAGGTTGATGTAGACAGGATTACAGGATTTTCAAGATTTACAAGATAATCCTGTTAATCCTGAAAATCCTGTCACGCAACGATCATTGTGCCGGTGCCTTTGTCGGTGAAGACTTCGGAAAGGAGGGCGTTGCGTTTTGTGCCGTCGATGATGTGCGCGCTGTGAACGCCGCGTTGCAACAACACAATGATGCTCTGCAACTTTGGAATCATTCCGCCTGACGCCGCACCGCTACCGATCAGCTCGTCGGCCTCGGCCGCTGTCAGGCGTGAAAGCTTTGTCGCCGGATCGCCGGCTGTTAGATAAATACCATCAACATCACTGAGCAGGATCAACTTCTCAGCCCGTAACTGCACTGCAATCTCAGCGGCGATCGTGTCGGCGTTGATGTTGAAAACCATCCCTTCGGCGTCGGCGCCAAGCGACGAGATCACCGGCAGGTAACCATGGTCCAACAACACCGTCAGCAGCCTCGCATTGATCTGCACCACGTCGCCGACGTGTCCAAAATCAACCTTGTCGCGCACGCCTGTTTCGCGGTTCAGGATCTCTTTCGGCGGGCGCCGTTCGGCGTGAACGATATTGCCATCGACGCCTGACAACCCGACAGCTTCGATGCTCCGCTGACGCAGTGCCGCCAGAATGTCTGTATTGATCTTTCCAGCAAAGATCATCTTTGCCATGTCGAGTGTAGCGTCATCGGTGACGCGCCGGCCTTCGATGATCGTCTGTTCGACGCCTAGCTTGTTTGCAAGCTCGCTCAGTTGTTTGCCGCCACCATGCACGACGCAGATACGAATGCCAACCTGATGCAGCAGTGCCAACTCCTCCGCCAATGAGGTCAAATTCTCGTGGTCCTCCGTGACCTTGCCTGAGAGTTTGACGACAAACGTCTGCCCCTGGAAGCGCTGAATGTACGGCAGCGCTTCGCGCAAAAGATCGAGGCGGAGTTGGTTATCGACTTCCATAACTATGCGCCAAGTAACCGGGCCATCACTGCCTTCTGCACGTGCAAACGGTTTTCCGCTTCGTCGAGCACGACTGATGCCGCCGAATCAATCACGCGATCAGTCACGATCACGTTGCGGCGCACCGGCAAACAGTGCATGAAGATGGCGTCGTTAGTTCGGGCCATCTTTTCCTCGTCAACGATCCACTTGCGCCGGTACCTTGCCCTCGTGATGGTCTCCTGCTCGCTGTTGCCGTAAAACTCTTTTCCACCCCAGCTCTTCGCGTAAATAACCTGCGCGCCGGAGAAGGCAGCTTCGATATCATTCGTGATCTGTAAGCTTCCGCCGGAGTCGTCAGCGAATTTCCGCGACGTTTCCATTAACTCCTCGTCGAGTTCGTAGCCCGCAGGATGTGCGATTACGAGATCGTGGCCCATCTGCGCCGCGGCGAGCGCAAAACTGTTCGGCACGGCCATCGGGAGCGGCTTCGGGTGCCAGGCCCACGTGAGAACGACACGCTTGCGCCCCGCGCCGAGCTTTTCGCGAATCGTCAACATGTCAGCCAGCGACTGGCAAGGATGGTGCATTGCCGACTCGAGGTTGATGATCGGCACGGAGGCGTATCTTGCAAACGCGTTGAGCACTGGATCGGTGCGCTCTTCCTGCCAGTTCTTCAACCCCGCAAAGGTTCGTACTCCGATAGCTACACAATAACGCTCGAGCACGCGAACAAACTCCGCGACGTGTTCGGACTTGTCAGAGTCCATCACCGCACGTTCACGATACTCGAGAGTCCAACTCGTTTCGCCGGGCTCGAGCACCACCGCATTGCCGCCGAGCTCGTAAATTCCGACTTGCATTGACGCGCGCGTGCGCAAGCTGGGATTGCAGAACACGAGCGCAACTGATTTCCCCGCGAGCGGCTTTGAGAGATCGTCACCATGCTTGAATCGCAGAGCCGACTCAAGCAGTTGCTCGATCTCGTCGCGAGACATTCCGAGTGTATTCAGCAAATCCATCTTCATCCGTGTTCATCCGTGGCAGAAATTAGCAGGTCCACATGTTCTTCCTGCAAACACAACGGCGGCAACAATCGCAACACCTTCGGATTACTGGACGTTCCGGTAATGATCTTCCGCTCCAGCAGTCTTCGATGAATGGGCTCCGCCTTGTCAGCAAACTCAATCCCGAGCAGAAACCCGAGACCATGTACCGTAACAACCGGCTCGATTTCTGCCAGCCGTTTTCGTAAATACGCTTCGACACGCTTCACATTCGCCAGCATGCGATCGTTTTCGATCGCCTCGAGCGTTGCCGTTACGGCGGCCATCGCCAACATGCCGCCTCCGAAAGTCGTGCCAAGATCGTTCTCTTTGATGTGCGAGGCGATCGTGTCTGCTACGAGGCAAGCCGCAACCGGAACACCGCTGCCCAGCGCTTTTGCGAGCGTTATGACGTCAGGTACAACACCGCCGCCCGCTTCACTGCCGGCAAAGAACCACTCGCCGGTGCGGCCCACGCCAGTTTGTACTTCATCGTAAATCAGCACGATCCCGCGCTCGTCGCACAGCGCGCGCAGTGAACGATAGAAATCCGCGTGGGCCATGCGCACGCCGGCCATCGACTGAATCGGTTCGAGCATGATGGCTGCAACGGTGTTGTCCGCGGGCTCGCGTACGGAGTCGATATTGCCAAACTCCGCTTGGAGATGTCCGGGCACATTGGGTTTGCCAAGGTCGCGGTACTTGCCGAGGAACGTTGCGCTGATCGCGTCGGCGGTGCGGCCGTGAAAGCCACCGGAGAAGGTGATGATCTTTTCGCGGCCCGTAGCCATTCGCGCCATGCGCATCGCGTTCTCGTTTGCTTCCGTGCCGGAGTTGCAGAAGAAGGCTTTAGTGAGCGCGCCGGGAGCAATCGAGACTAGGTTCTCTGCGGCACGCGCGCGCGCGTCAGAGTAAACGAGATTTGAATAGAACAGCAGCTCGCCGGCTTGTTCGCGGATTGCGTTCACGACGTGAGGGTGACAATGTCCGGTGCCGGCGACCGCATGACCACCGTAAAGATCGAGATACTTCTCGCCATTGCTCGCGTAGATCCAAACGCCCTCGCCGCGTTCGGCGGCGATGGGCATCTTTTTGTACGTCGCGAGTTGAAACTGATCTTCGTTCGTCATCATGAAAAACATTAACACGGATGACGCGGATAAAAATCCGGATTTATCCGCGTCATCCGTGGTTGGATTTATGGATTTGTTCCGGGCAGGATCAAGCCAATCTTCTCGTCCAACCCGAACATCAAGTTCATATTCTGCACCGCTTGCCCGGCGGCACCTTTGACGAGGTTGTCGATTGCCGAAAAGATCACGATCTGCTTGCCCCGAACTGCGAAACCGAGGTCGCAGAAGTTCGTCGTCTTCACCCAGTTGATGTCAGGTGAACCAGCTACGAGGCGAACAAAGAATGATTGGCGATAATAGTCCGCGAAGATCTGGCGCAACTCGTCTTCCGTCACTTCGCGTTTCGCTTCGGCGTAAATCGAGGCAAAGATACCACGTGCGACCGGTAGCGAGTGCGTCATGAAAATAAGCTCGTTGGTCCAGTCGCCGATGTGTTCCAGTTCCTGCTCGATCTCCGGCACGTGCTGATGCGTGAAAGGTTTGTAAGCGTAGAACGAATTCATGCGCTGCGGATGATGTGTGTTAGCCGCCGCTTTGGCGCCTGAGCCGGACGAACCAGTCTTGGCGTCAACAATAACACGTCCATTGAGCAACCGATTTGCGACCAGGGGCGCCAATCCGAGGAGGGTGGCAGTGGCGAAACAACCCGGATTGGCAATCAGGCGCGCTTGCTTGATTGCGTCGCGATTCGTCTCCGTCAAACCATAAACAAACTCCGCTTGCGCGCTCATTGCGGTATGCGGCTGTTTGTAATGTTTCTCGAAGACAGTCTGATCGCACAGGCGAAAATCTCCCGAGAGATCGATTGCTTTGATCTTCGCGGGTAGGCTTGGGACCACGTCCATGGCTTGGCCGTGCGGCAGCGCGAGAAAGACGCAATCGATTCCATCGAGTGTTTCCGGCGCTTTAACAAAATTAAGCTGTGTAAGACCGTTTAGATTTCGATGGACTTCGACGATCGGTTTCCCTGCATGCTCATTCGCAGTGACGAAGACGATCTCGACGTTCGGATGGAAAAGCAAAATGCGCAGCAACTCCGAGCCACCGTATCCGGAGCCGCCGAAGATTCCCGCCTTGATTTTGTTCGATGTCGCCATTTGCTTAAGTCAGTTTTAGACAGGATTTCAAGATTATCAGGATTAACAAGATGAATCCTGTCAATCTTGAAAAATCCTGTAATCCTGTCTCGCTTCAACCTTCGCCATCACCAGCTCGAAAAGCGCCGCGCCTTCGCGCCGGGCATTCGCCGCAGGCACGTTAAACTGCGACTTGATGTAGTCCTCACCCATCTTCGAGTCAGTCACCGAACCTGAGATCACATCGACCTCGACACCTCGCCGTCGCAGCAATTCGATGCCACCCCAGGCACCCACGTAGTCAGACGCGCAGAACACCACTGCTGCTGTGGCTTCGAGCAGTTCAAAATCAGCAAAGACTGTCTCCACTGAATATCCACCCAGAATTCCGTCTCCCAACTCAATCACGATCAAATCAGGACTCACTTCATTCAGCCGCGCAATAATCGCCTTCGCCGACGGCGCGAGATCCGCAACGTCAACCGTGGACGGCAAACCGCAATCGAGAAAACTCGCTGTGACCACCGCCCCATGGTCTGACATGTTGAGCGTGTCACGCAGGCAAGCGACTCCCGAAAGTTTCGCTGCCGCAACCCGCAAACCTGCTCGTGTCGCCTGTTTGATCAATTCGGTAGCAGCGTAAGTCTTGCCGCTGTTCATGCTCGTGCCGGCAATCATGACGATCGGCGCCGTCTCGCCAAGATTTGTTTGCGTTGGCAACGCAGCGTCGGCGATGTTCAGCACTCTTCCGACTTCGTCACAGACGAGCCCAATCACTTCCAGCTTGATCGCATCACCAAGACTCGAATGATGTCCCGTGCAGTAACCGATGACTCCGCCCATGTTGAGCAAGTGAAGCTGATCGCCGCTCGCGAGAGTTGGAGGAACATCGCCGACAAAACCCTTCAGCGCTCGACGCCGCCCGAGCACGCCAAGCAACAAGTCTCCCGGATTGATCTTCGCCAGCCTGCCAGTGGGCAGCTCGAGCATGTTGTAAGTGGCGCTGTCGGTGAGCGCGCGAACGACAACCACGTCGCCCGCTTTCGTCGCGCCGGACGCGGAAACGAGTGCGACTGTTTTCGCGAGCGTGAGTGGTGACGTTGCCGATCCGATCTTATCGACGTCAATGACGTTGATTGCCTGAGTAGTCATCGTCCACCTCCTAACCGAAGCCTTAGTGCGTTGAGCTTGATGAAACCTTCCGCGTCGCGCTGGTTGTAAACCGTGTCAGCCTCGAACGTCGCGACCTTCTCGTCGTAGAGCGAATGCGGTGAACGACGTCCGACGACGATCGCGTTTCCGCGAAAGAGCTTTAGACGAACATCGCCGCTGACGGTTGCCTGAGTCTCGTCGATCATTTTTCGCATGAGCTTGAATTCAGGCGCGAACCAAAAACCGTAATAGACACTCTCCGCAAACTTCACTCCCAGCGAGTCGCGCAAATGCATCACTTCACGATCCAAAGTGATCGATTCCAACGCGCGATGCGCCGCCTGCAGGATCGTGACGCCGGGCGTCTCGTACACGCCGCGTGACTTCATCCCGACAAAACGATTCTCGACGAGGTCAACACGGCCGATGCCGTGTTCGCCACCTAGCTTGTTCAAGGTTTCGAGCAGCGCAACCGGATCGAGTTTCTTTCCATCGATCGCGACCGGCTCGCCTTTCACAAAAGAGATCTCGATCACTCGGGCTTCCGCGCGAGCGTTCTCCGGCGAACGCGTTAATTGGAAAATATTTTCTGGTGGCGTGATCCAGGGATCTTCGAGAATTCCGCCTTCGTAGGAGATGTGCATCAGGTTCGCGTCAGTCGAGTAAGGCTTCTCTGCCGTCGCCGTGATAGGAATATTGTGGTCCTTCGCGTACGCGATTAGATCCATGCGTCCTTTGAAATCCCACTCGCGCCACGGTGCGATGACTTTGATGTCAGGCTTCAATGCGTAGTAAGTCAACTCGAAACGCACCTGGTCGTTGCCTTTGCCCGTTGCGCCGTGCGCCACGGCATCAGCGCCTTCCTTTTGCGCGATCTCGATTTGGCGCTTTGCAATCACCGGCCGCGCCAGCGAAGTGCCCATCAGGTAGACGCCTTCGTAAACTGCGTTAGCTTTCACCGCTGTCCAGACGTAATCGCGCACAAACTCTTCGCGCAGATCCTCGACGTAGAGTTTCGTCGCACCGGTGGCGAGCGCCTTCTCTTCAAGACCGGACAACTCCGCACCCTGGCCCACGTCCGCGCAGTAACAAACAACTTCGCAATGGTAGTGCTCCTTCAGCCAGCGAAGCATGACCGAGGTGTCGAGGCCACCGGAATAAGCGAGCACGATCTTGCGAATGTTTGTATCCGTGTTCATCTGTGTTCTAGGTTTGGTTGCCGCCAAACAATTTCCAAATATCCTTCACCGCTGCGCGTTGTGCTTTCGCGTCACGCACCGCGATGAAGATCGTATCTTCGCCGGCAAGCGTCCCGACGACATCCGGAATAGCAGCGGCATCGATCTCGACGGCGACAGCCGACGCGAGTCCGGGAACGGTGCGAGCGATTACCAAACTCTCGCCCGCGTGGTCTAAACTCAGCAGGCCGCGTGCGGGCGCGCCGTTTGTGCGCGGCAGCGTGTAATGCCCGTGATGCTTGACAACGCCGAGCTCTTCCAAATCACGAGACACGCTCGACTGCGTCGCCGGCACGCCGGCGCGTTCGAGCAGGGCACGCAAGTCTTCCTGTGTGCCGATGGGCTTGGCCCTGATCAAACTCAGAATCTTCTGCTGCCGCTCTCGCTTATTCATTGTCTTATGCAATTCACTTGCATAAACAGTGCATAGATGCATAAACTATCACGCCGGTTGTTTGCCGGTCAACCGTTCAGAGTCCAACCTTTAGGTTGCGGACAAGCTAAAGCTTGAACTCTGAACTTGAGGAGAACGCGCGAAATGTCGGAGTCGAAGAAACTTTGGGGTGGAAGGTTCAAGGGCGAGCCGGATCCGGTGTTCGCTGAGTTCAACAACTCGTTTCGCTTCGACCGCAGGTTGTTCGAAGCTGACGTCTTGGCGAGCATTGCTTATTGCCAGGCGTTGGAAGGCGCGGGAGTTCTGAACGCGGAAGAGGGAAGTCAGATTCGCAGTGCGCTCGACAGTATCCTTGAAAAGGGCCGCGCTGATGAAAGCTATTTCAACGACTCCGCTGCGGAAGACGTGCACTCGTTTGTAGAGGCGCGACTAGTCGAGTTGACCGGCGATTTAGGTCGCCGCTTGCATACCGGTCGCAGCCGTAACGATCAAGTTGCGACTGACTTTCGATTATGGCTGCGAACTGCGATCGACAATCTCGACGGAACTCTTCGCGATGCGCAGACTTCCTTGCTCGACTTTGCGGAAGCGAACCGCGATGTGATCATTCCGGGGTACACGCACCTGCAACGCGCGCAACCGCTGTTGCTCGCTCACTGGTGTTTGGCTTATTTCGAAATGCTCGCGCGCGATCGTGAGCGCCTTACAGAAGTTCGACGGCGCGTGAACGTTTTGCCGCTCGGTTCCGCGGCGCTGGCCGGCACTTCGTACCCAATTGATCGGGAGGCGCTTGCGACTTTACTAAACTTCGATGCAGTTTCACGGAACAGCCTCGATGCGGTCAGCGATCGCGATTTCGGCGTCGAGTTCCTGGGCGCATGTTCGTTGATCCTGGTCCACCTGTCGCGACTCGCGGAAGACATCATTATCTACGCGACGACTGAGTTTGGGTTCTTCGAATTAAGCGATGCGATCGCGACCGGATCGAGCTTGATGCCGCAGAAGAAGAACCCTGACTCGATGGAACTGGTGCGCGGAAAAGCAGGCCGTGTCTTCGGCGATCTGCTCGCGCTCCTCACGGCGTTGAAGGGTTTGCCACTCGCTTACAACAAAGACATGCAGGAGGACAAGGAAGCTGTCTTTGATGCTTACGATACAGTGAGCTCGTGTTTGAGTGTTACTGCGACAGTGTTGAGAAACATTATCGTTAATAAAGATCGAGCGCTTGCCGCTGCGTCAGTCGGATATATGAACGCGACCGAACTCGCAGATTACCTTGTGCGAAAGGGCGTGCCGTTCAGAGACGCGCACGAGATTGTGGGGAAGGTGGTGATGCGAGCGATTGAGCGCGAGAAAGAGCTCGAGCAGTTGAGTCTCGATGAGCTGCGTGAATTCTCGTCATTGATTGAAGGCGATGTTTATGAAGCGCTTTCACTCGAGCGGACATTAGATTCAAAGTCTCAGATTGGCGGCACAGCGCACGAAGTAGTAGATGCTGCGTTTCTCACCGCCCGAAAATTCCTTTGACATGATTTACATGATTGAATCTTGACAATCATGTAAATCCTGTCAAAACGAGCGCGTCGCAACTTGCGGCTGGATCGTCTCCTGGTAGATGAACCTCAGGTCCTGCAGTTTCAACACGACTGCCGGTTTCACTGCGTTGCGATCAGCGTCCATGCTGATCAGGCCCGTCACACCCACGAAGTCTTTCGTCTGCGCTAAAGCCTCGCGCAGCTTTTCGCCATCCGTTGTTCCCGCTCGTGTAATCGCATCAATCAGCAGTCGTGCCGCATCGTACGCCAGCGCGGCATGCGCATCGGGCAGCAAGTTCCCGTAACGTTGCTTGTATGCCCCGACAAACGCTTGAATCGCCGGCGACGGATTGTCGATCGAGTAGTGCGTCGAAATGTACGATCCGTTCAGCGCATCGCCGCCCAACTGCCAGAGCTCCGGCGCGTCCCAGCCATCACCGCCGAGCAACGGCTGCGTCAGTCCAATCATGCGCGCTTGTTTCGCGATGATCGCCACGTCGCCGTAATAACCCGGAATGTAGATCACGTCCGGTTCCGTCTCTCGAATCGAACTCAACTGCCCCTTGAAATCGGCGTCGCCCTGCGTGTACGACTGTTTACTGACGATGCGTCCGCCGAACTTGGCGAAACTGAGTTCGAAATAGTCTGTCAGGCCGCGGCCGTACGGTGAGTTGAAATCAAAAAGGATTGCTGCCTTTTGCGCTTTGAGCGTGTTCGCAGCAAAGCGGGCCATCACTTCACCCTGGAACGTATCGACGAAGCACGCGCGAAAGATGTAGTTGCCGGTTTGCGTCACGGCCGGATCCGTTGACGACGGCGAGATAAAAGGCACGTGAGACGACTGCGCTTTCGGCCCAGCAGCGCGGCTGTTTCCCGACGTGCCGCCAGCGATGATCGCGATCACTTTGTCCTGATCGATGAGTTTGGCAGTCAACCGGGCGGCTTCTTCCGGGCTGCCGCGATCGTCTTCGATGACGACGTCGATTCGCCGTCCGTTGATGCCGCCGGCCTGATTTATCTCATCGGCGACCATGAGCACGCCGTTGATGGCTGACTGTCCAAAGTTGAAGGTTGGTCCGGTCAGGTCTCCGAAGTAACCGATCTTGATGGTGCTGCGGTCTGGCGCTCCGTTTTCCTCTGCTTGTCGTGTACAGGAGAACGCGAGGGCCATCAGGACGATGGCAACCGGCAAGATTACTTTTGCTTTACTCACCGAGGTAGGCTTCTTTAATCCGGGGATCGTTGGCGAGGTCCTTCGATGGACCTTCCATAACTATTCTTCCGGTTTCGAGAACGTACGCGCGATCGGAATGGCCCAGAGCTGCGTGTGCGTTTTGTTCAACCAGGAGAATCGTTGTCCCCTTGCTTTTAATCTCGTCGATAGCTTCGAAGATGGTATGGACCACGAGCGGCGCCAGGCCCAGCGACGGCTCGTCGAGCAGGAGCAATCGCGGACTGGACATCAACGCACGGCCCATCGCGAGCATCTGTTGCTCGCCCCCGGACAGGGTCCCGGCTTTTTGTGATTCACGTTCTTTCAGACGCGGAAACATGTGGAAAGCGCGCTCCATATCGGCGGCGATTTCATTTTTATTTTTCTTCAGGTAAGCGCCCATCTGAAGATTTTCCCGGACGGAGAGATTAGCAAACACGCCCCGCCCTTCGGGTGACATGGAAATTCCGCGAGCGACGAGCTTGTGCGTCGGTTTGGCGCTGATGTCTTCACCCTCGAAGATGACTTTTCCCTGTCGCGGTTGGAGTAGTCCGGTGATGGTTCGAAGCGTGGTGGTTTTACCTGCGCCGTTCGCACCGATGAGTGTGACGACTTCACCCTGCTCGACGCGCAGCGAGATGCCGGTTAGCGCTTCGATAGCGCCATAGTTTACTGAGACGTTCTCGAGTGTGAGCATGATTAGCAGAGCCATCCACAGATTACGCAGATGACACAGATACTCTGCGTAATCTGTGTCATCTGTGGATGGATTTTAATCTCCCAGATAGGCTTCGATCACCTTTGGATCGTTCTTAATCTCCTCGGGGACGCCGAGCGCGATCGATTTTCCGTAGTCCACCACCTGGATCCGCTCGCAAACGCCCATAACCACTTTCATGTTGTGCTCGACGAGCAGTATCGTGAGTCCAAAGCGATCGCGGATGTGCTTAATCAACTGCATCAAGTCTTCCTGTTCTGCGGGGTTCATCCCGGCCGCAGGTTCATCGAGCAGGAGCAGCTTTGGCCTCGTCGCCAGCGCACGCACGATTTCTAATCGTCGCTGCGAACCATACGGCAAACTCGTCCCGCCTTCGTGCCAAAACTTTGCGAGGCCGAAAATCTCGAGCAACTCCATCGCAAACTCTCGATGATCGCGTTCGTCTTTTTCAAACCGAGGTAACCGCAGCACAGCATCGACGAGCGTCTGCCTGGCATGTCGATGACAAGCAGTCATGACGTTTTCCAGCACTGACATGCTGGGAAACAGCCTGATGTTTTGAAACGTTCGCGATATACCGCGGCGCGAAATCTCGTAGGGCTTTAACCCGTCGATTCTTTGATCCTGGAAGTAGAGTTCGCCGGAAGTGGGTTCGTAGACCCCGGTGAGCAGATTGAAGATCGTGGTTTTACCGGCCCCGTTTGGACCAATCAACCCGTAGATTTCCCCGTCCCGCACGTTCATGTCGAGTTCGTTTACAGCGACCAGGCCGCCAAAACGAATCGTGCACTTAGACGTGCGCAAGGGATACTCGCCGTTTGCTGCTTTCTCTTTCTCCATCACCTGTGTTCGATCTCCTTCGGTTGTTCCAGGGCGGGAGATGAACTTTGCTGGGCAATAGGCACGCCCTTTTCGCCGACTGGTTTATCACCTTCCGGACGGCGCTGAGCTCGTTTCAGCCAGGAGAGGCCAAACTCTTTCGCACCCATGACACCCTGTGGCCGCGTCAGCATGATCAAGATGAGTAGTGCTGAATAGATAACCAGGCGGTAGCCGTAGAGATCCCCGGGAAGTTTGCGCAGCAGTTCGGGCAGAATTGTGATCACGATCGCGCCCAGCACCGCACCGGTGATCGAGCCCATCCCACCAAGCACGATCATGATGATGATTTCAATCGAGCGGATGAACTGAAAATCGTTTGTATGTAGAAACTGACGGAAGTGGCCGAAGAGCGCTCCGGCGATGCCTGCGAACGATGAGCTAATGACAAACGAAAGCACCTTGTAACGGGTCGTGTTTATTCCCATCGCCTCGGCGGCGAGTTCGTCTTCGCGAATAGAGATCAGGGCGCGACCGATGTCTGAGTTCACGATGTTGTAAACAACGACGATCGTGATCACTGCAAACCCACCAATCCAGATAAAGTTTGCGTATTGCGGAATAATCGCGCGGCCATCCCACGGTGGCACTCGGCCGCGGAAGCCTGTAGCGCCGCCAACTCGATCGATATTGAGAATTATGATGCGGATGATCTCGGCAAAACCGAGGGTAACGATCGCAAGGTAATCGCCGCGCAAGCGAAGACTTGGAATGCCAACCACCAGTCCGGCCAGCGCGGCGACGAGGGCGCCAAAGATAATCACTCCAAGAAAGACTAACGACTGCGCGAGGGTAGCGCCGATGAGCGAGGTCAGCCATCTCTCTGCACCCTCGGAATAATAAACGGTCATGAAGACGGATGAGTATGCGCCAACCGCCATGAACCCGGCGTGCCCGATCGAGAACTGGCCGGTAAATCCTGTTATTAAGTTCAGAGAGACTGCAAGTATGACGCTGATGCCGGTAAGGTTGAGGATCTCGGCGTAATAATAAGGAAGACCAAAACCGAAAAGACCTTCTCTGCCCATCCACGCGTTCGCGCCTACAAGCAGACCCACGACAATAACTAAACCTAGAATGCGTTTAACGAAGGTTGGCATTCAATATAAATCCATCCACCGATTCCACCGATTCCACAGATTACTTTCTGTGTAATCTGAGGAATCGGTGGATGGATCGAATCAGACTTTCTCCTGAACCGTAGAACCGAGTAAACCTGACGGACGAATCAAAAGAACCAGAATCAAGATCGCAAAAGCTACGGCATCACGGTAAGTGGAAGCGATGCCAATATTCTGTCCATATCCGACGACGAATGTCTCTGCCGCGCCGATGAGCAAGCCGCCGAGGACCGCGCCAGGGATGTTTCCGATACCGCCAAGCACCGCCGCCACAAACGCTTTTAGTCCAGTCAGAATACCCATTAGCGGATCGATGTTGGGATTGTATTGGGCGGTCAGCACGCCGCCTGCGGCCGCCAGGGCCGAGCCGATTGCAAACGTCAAACTAATGATCGCATCGGTATTGATGCCCATCAGTTTGGCCGAGTTGAGATTGAACGAAACCGCCCGCATTGCAGTGCCGACTTTCGTCTTGTAGACGATCCACTGCAGGATAAGCATCAGGGCTATCGAAACGAGGAAGATCACGATCTGCGCCTTCGAGATCGCTGCGTTACCAAACAGCCGGTAAGGCAGTTGACTTTGCGAACCGAGGAAATCAGGAAACGCGCGAGGCGCAGCCCCGATGCGCGCCACGAAAAGGTTTTCAATCAAAAGCGAAACGCCAATCGCCATGATCAGCGTGGTCATACGCGAATACTTCCGCACCGGCCGATAAGCGAATCTCTCGATAATCATGCCGACCAGCGCCGCAATGATCATCGATGCCAACAGAATCAGTGCCAATGAGAGAAACGATGGAGCAGCAGCAAGACCGAGACTCAGAGCAATGAAATAACCGGCGAAGGCGCCGACCATGTAAACATCGCCATGGGCGAAGTTGATCAGCCTGAGAATGCCGTAGACCATCGTGTAGCCGAGGGCAATCAAGGCATAGATCGCACCGATATTTAGTCCATTAATCAGTTGCTGAACAAAAGTATCCATAGAAGTGGGGCTCGCCTATTGCGCTGGGCTCGCTGCTCCTGCCGGTGAAGCAGTGGAGCTCGCAACTGGCGTCGAGCCTTCGGGAGAGATCGTCGTCGCGTAGACGAATCTTCCGTCTTGAAGCTTTAGAACGACGGCGGGCTTTACCGCATTCCGGTCCTTGTCGATTGTGATTTTACCGGTGACGCCGGGGAAATCTTTAGTTTGCGCAATCGCGTCACGCAGCTTCGTGTTCTCGGTAGTTCCCGCTCGCTTGATAGCATCGGCGAGCACTTTCATCGCGTCGTAACCGAGCGCGGCGAGTGCGTCAGGCTGGACACCGTAACGACCCTTGAAGTCCCCCACGAACTTCTGAATCGCAGGGGATGGATCGTCCACGGAGTAGTGATTTGAAATGTAGTTGCCATTCAAAGAGGCACCGCCCAGTTGCCAGAGTTGCGGTGCGTCCCAGCCGTCGCCGCCGAGCAAGGGCGCTTTAATGCCGAGCTGTTTTGTCTGGTTCGAAATTACGCCGACTTCACCGTAGTAGCCTGGCACGTAAATCACGTCAGGATTCGCAGCGCGGATGGAGGTCAATTGACCACTGAAATCGCGATCGCCCTGGGTATAGGATTTCTCGGCAACAACCTGGCCGCCGAGGGTTGTAAAACTCCGTTTGAAGACCTGATACAGCCCACGGCTGTAGTCTGAATTGAAATCGTAAAGGATTGCGGCCCGCTTCGCTTTCAAGTTGTTGGCGGAAAACTTCGCCATCACCTCGCCCTGAAAAGGATCGATAAAGCAAACGCGGAAGATGTAATCGCCGACTTGCGTCACGGTGGCATTGGTTGACGACGGCGAAATCATCGGCACCTTTGCTTCCTGCGCTTTCGGAGCAGCGGCCAAGGTATTTGACGATGCTACTTCGCCGAGCAACGCAACGACTTTGTCCTGGTTGATGAGCTTGGTGACCACGGTCGCCGCCTTGTTTGGTTCGCCCTGATCGTCTTCCGTCAGGATCTGAACCTGCCGTCCATTGATTCCGCCTGCCTTGTTGATCTCATCGGCAGCCATTTCAACGCCGTTTTTGGTCGATTGGCCAAAACTCGAAGTACGGCCGGAGAGATCGCCGTAGTAGCCAACCACGATTGGGCCAGTGCCGGCTCCACTTGCTACATCTCCACGACGTTCACAGGCAAAGCTGAAGAATAGAGTGGTAATCGACAAAACCGCGAATAGAGTGCGTTTCATTTGGTCCTCACAAACGGCTATTGGATTTGACGAGCGGATCCGGCCAATCAGCGAATTATAGCTATTTCGAGGCACCTGTCGAGTGCGCGCCACAAAGAAGCACAAAAGGCACAAAAATTATCGGGGGATCGTTTTGTGCTTTTGGTGCTTCTTGTGGCTGAGATCTGCGGCGGATGCCTGTAAGATGGGCGCCGTGAATAGCCCCGAAATCCGTCTCGCGCCCGAGCTGGGCGACATGAGCAAGGAAGAGTTTCGTCGTCTCGGCCACGATCTGATCGACTGGATCGCTGATTACTTCCAAAACATCGACGAGCGTCCCGTCTTGGCTGCAATCGAACCCGGAGACCTTAAGGCGCAATTGCCTTCCGTGCCGCCAGCTCAAGGCGAGTCGATGGAAAGCATCATTGGGGATCTCGATCGCCTCATCGTGCCGGCGTTGACTCACTGGAGTCACCCATCTTTCTTTGCCTACTTCGCCACTTCAACGTCTGCTCCCGGCATCTTCGGCGAGTTGTTGACCGCCGCCTTCGACAACAAGGCGATGCTCTGGCGCACTTCGCCGGCCTCAACAGAACTGGAAGAAGTTGTGCTCGATTGGTTGCGACAGATGATGGGACTTGATCCGGGCATGCTGGGCATCATTTACGACACTGCCTCGGTCTCGAGCCTGCACGCGATAGCCGCCGCGCGCGAAAGTGTCGAAAAGCGCATTCGTGAAGAAGGGATGAGCGGGCGTCCGGATCTTCCGCTGCTGCGCGTTTACGTTTCAGAACATTCGCACTCATCGATCGAGAAAGCCGTAATCACGCTTGGCTTGGGTCAACGCGGCCTGCGCAAGATTCCGACTGACTCAGAGTTTCGCATGGACGCGCGAGCTCTCGCGGCGGCTGTAGAGGAAGACAAGCGTAACGACTATCTACCGTTCTGTGTTGTCGCGACTGTAGGCACAACTTCGACTTCGAGCATCGATCCGGTGCCTGAGATCGTTCCGATATGTGAAGAACACGCGATGTGGTTGCACGTCGATGCCGCTTATGCAGGTTCGGCGGCAATCGTTCCTGAGCTCAGGCACGTGCTCGCTGGTTGCGAGCGCGCTGACTCACTGGTTACGAATCCTCACAAGTGGCTCTTCACGCCGTTTGATCTTTCAGTGCTCTACTGCCGGCACATGGATCTGCTCAAGCGCGCGTTCTCGCTCGTGCCGGAATATCTACGCACGCCCGAACAGGAAAAGGTCCGCAGTGGATCAGATTACGGCATTCAACTCGGGCGACGCTTCCGCGCGCTCAAGTTGTGGATGGTGATGCGTTACTTCGGACACGATGGTTTGGCTGCGCGCATACGCGAGCACTGCCGCCTCGCGCGATTGTTTGCGTCGTGGGTCGAAGAGTCGCCTGATTGGGAAGTGCTGGCGCCGGTTCCCCTCGCGCTAGTCTGTTTCAGGGCGTGTCCAAAAGGCGCGGGCGATCTGGACGCGCTCAACGAAGCAATCATGCATGGCGTCAACGCGAGTGGCCGCGCGTTGCTTTCACACACACGTTTGAACGACAAGCTTACGTTGCGACTATCAATTGGAAATATTCGGACGACCGAAACGCACGTGCGCCAGGCTTGGGATCTGCTGAACGAACAGTTGCAGTTACTCCGCTAAATTCTATAGTCTCTTCTTACACTCACAAAGGAGTTCCTCACAATGACAGAAAATGAGATTGCGACAATTATTGTTGATGCCGCACTACGAATTCATAGAACGCTTGGTCCCGGCCTGTTAGAGTCCGTATATCAGGCAGCGCTCAACTACGAATTACAAAAACGAGGATTACGAGTAGTTCAACAACTCGGTGTTCCTGTCTACTATGAAGGAGTCAAACTTGAAGTTGGCTTCCGTGTTGACTTGCTAGTTGCCCAAAAGGTGATTATCGAGATCAAATCAGTCGAGGCCTTAGCTCCGATCCACCGGAAGCAACTAGAAACCTATTTACGGTTGACGAATCTGCATCTTGGGTTGCTCCTCAATTTCAACATGGAGTTAATGAAGGATGGAATACAAAGAGTGGTTAATCGATTGGCAGAATAAGACATTTTTCCCCGCAAAGGCGCAAAGGCGCAAAGATAAATCAAATACTGTCCGGTTCCCCTTTGCGCCTTTGCGCCTTTGCGGGAGATATTTTTTCTTGCTGCTGTTGTTCCTCGCGGTCCCGTGCGCCGCGCAGCCGCGGCAGGGGATGAGGGCGGCGGACCTTCTACGCGTCGTGAATGTTAGTGATGCGCAGATTTCCCCGAATGGGCAGTGGGTGGTCTATACCGTCTCCAGCGTTGAGGAGGATAAATCCGTCAACGGCCTCTGGCTTGTGCGCCCGGGCCTGGAGCCGTATTCGTTCCCCAATCCCATCCCGACTCCGCGCCGCCCGGTGCCCTATGCCGAATGGACAGAGATTCGCTCGACACCAAGGCCCTTACTGCCTCCGGGTTGGAATGCGTCACACCCGCGCTGGTCTCCCGACAGTAATTCCATCGCGTTTCTCTCCCATCACGATGAACAGGATGGACTCTGGATCGTCAAGCTCGACAAACCCGAGCCTCGCTTCCTTGCCCCCATCGTCTCAACGAACTTCTTTATCACTTACGCCGGCGAATCATTCTCCTGGTCGCCAGATTCAAAACGCATCGCCTATATCTCCGCCAAAGCTGAAACACCAGACCCACCTTCATCGGCACGCAAGACCGATGATCCGCACGTCATCGATCGGATCCAGTACAAGTCGCGCACGTCTTTGTCAGACAATCGACGCACACACGTGTGGGTCGTCGAGGTTGAGAGGCCGCTGCCACTGCAACTAACCTCAGGGCTGTTCTACGATCACGCAGTCGGCTTCAGCCCGCGTGGTGATGAGATCCTTTTCCTCTCGAACCACGAACCCGATCCGGATGCAAACAACAACTCCGACATCTTCGCCGTCGATCTCGGCGGCCAAATACGACAAATCACTCAGACCAGAGGCTGTGAATACGATCCAGTCTGGTCGCCTGACGGAAAGTCGATCGCTTACACCGCAACCAAACGCGACGTAACGACGATCGATAGCGTTGCTGAAGACACGCATCTCTGGGTCATTCCCGCTACGGGTGGAAACGGGAAAGAACTGGCAACTGAGCAGGACCGGCGAGTGCGCGATCCGCAGTGGACGCCCGATGGCCGCTCGATCATGTACCTCGCCGGCGATCGCGGCTACACCACGATCTTCAAGACCGGAATCGACGGCGGGAGAGTCAGCCGCTTTTCGTTGTTCGGTCTCGACGGGCAGTTAGGCGGCGGTTTTGACAATCAAGATTCTAAGCTACGCACTGAGACGAACTCAGGCATCGCAATCGCGCAGCCTTTTCAGATCACCAACTTCAGTTTTAGCAACAAGCAACAAACTATCAACCGCGGAAATACCGTCGAGGTCTCGTTTCCATTCGTGATGACGATGGGAACCGCATTGCGCCCGAGTGAGGTTTGGACCGGTCTTGGCAGCCTCGTGCCCTTGCGCAGGTTGAGCGCGCATAATGATTCATTAATACGATCACTGCGACTGACCCTGCCGGAAGAGATCAACTTTCAGAGCTTCGACGGCACTGAAATCCAGGGATGGCTCATGCGACCCTCAGGCTGCGCGAGCGATCGCAAGTGTCCTTTGATTCTGAGTATTCACGGCGGCCCGCACGGAATGTTCGGCTGGTCGTTCAATCCAGCGTTTCAGGTTTATGTGGCGCGCGGTTATGCCGTGCTCTATCTGAATCCACGCGGCTCCAACGGCTATGGCCAAAAGTTTTCGGATGGAACGATCAACGAGTGGGGAGGCGGTGACTACAGAGACTTGATGCTCGGCGTTGACGAAGTGCTGCGCAAAAACGCGTGGATTGATCCCGAGCGTATGGGAGTCACCGGCGGAAGCTACGGCGGTTTCATGACCAACTGGATTATCACGCAGACGCCGCGGTTCAAAGGCGCGGTGGCAGCCGCCAGTGTCAGCAACCTGATCAGCTTTTACTCCACTTCGATGTACCAGGATCTCATTCACGCCGAGTTTGGCGGCTTTCCCTGGGACAATTTCGATCTGTTGTGGCAGTGGTCACCGTTGCGTTACGTGCGGCAGGTACAGACTCCAACACTCTTCATCCACGGAGAAGAGGATAACGACGTTCACATCACACAGGCCGAGGAGATGTACATGGCGCTGAAACGACGCGGTGTTGAGACGGTCTTCGTTCGCTATCCGCGCGAGGGTCACGGCTTCCGTGAGCCGAAGCATCGTCTGGATGTGCTCGAGCGCACGGTTAATTGGTTCGATCGATACGTGAAGTTAGGTGGCTGAGTTAGCTAACTTGGCTTCGTAGCTATCCTGCAACTGACCCATCACCAACGGGTCGCCAAAAACCCAGGCCATATTTGGCTCATCGCGGGCCGGAACGTCGCAGGGCTCAAGCTTATAGTTCTCCGCAATCTCTTTACACAGCGAGGCAGCGACGGGTGAGAGGTAAATAATCCAGTTTTCCCGCACCTCCATACTTGGTCCCTCTGTGGCATGGAGCATGCCGAAGCCTGCGGGTTTATTTTCCCTTTCGTAACACTCCCACCCAAGCTGTCCGATTCTCACCACGTCGGGATCGATGTTGGTGCCATTTATAGGTAGAACGATCCTATGCCACGACATAATCCTGTTACTCTCCGTTTCGGAATTCGCTTTTGGGAGAAAAAGCAGAAGTGATTTACCAAGCTAGCCACGGGCTGTCAAGGGCTATCCACAGATGGCGGTGTCTAATTTGAAGAGTTTTCTCTGCGGCCTCTGCGTATCTTTGCAATCTCTGCGTTAAAGGCTATTTCAACGCAGAGGCCGCGGAGATACGCAGAGGACCGCAGAGAAAAACTCAAAGTAAGACACTATCCCACAGATCCGCAGATTGTAGCTGGAGGGACGTTGGCGTTAATATCTGACTTAACTTGAAAACGAACTTTGAACAGATCAAAAAGGTACTGGGGCGTTGTTTGAGGCTGCGTTGCCCTGTATGTGGCGAGTCGAAGATCGTCACCTCGCCGTTTCACATCCGGCATCACTGCCCTCACTGCATGGCGCTCTTCAAGCGTGAGGACGGCTTTTTTGTGGGCGCGATTCTCGCCAATGTCGTCACCACCGAGCTCGTAATTCTCCTGGTTTGTTTCTTCTTTCTGCTCATTATCGGCGCCGACTATAGCCACGTCCTCGTGCTGCTTTTCATAATGGCGCTGGTGTTTCCAGTGGCTTTTTATCATCACAGTTGGAGTTTATGGCTGGGGTTTGACTGCATCGTCGAGTCGTTGCCGAAGTACAAAGGTTCGAACCGCGAGCGATGAGTTTCGCGGATTTGTGTCATCTGGGGTATACTCCCGTCAGTTCGCCCGCCCGCTTTTTCAGGCGCTTAGGTCCGAGATAAGACTAAAAGAGTGCATGGAAGCGATGAAGTGCTTCGAGCACTAACTGGCGAGGCCCGTTTTCATGATCGTCTATTGGACGGTTTAGATTAACTCGTTGCAGCCGCCCGAGATCGAAGCAGGTTTAGAGCACAAACATGCTCCCTGCCGCCAGGATCTCCGGCCATATCGCCCGGCGGCTAGTCAGGTTTTCTGTTGAAAGAAAGAGATTTCGGTCGTGTTGTGGATATCGATCCGCAGGCGACTAGAGCTGCGCGCCATCCTTGGCGCCACACCACAAGATACCCACATTCGGCCAGTCGAGAATTGTTTCACCGCAATTCCTTCCCCGGGCCACTTCGCATCACCCAACATTTTAGAGAAGGCTAGTAATGGCAAAACAACTAATCGTGAGCGTCAACGGACGCGAGAAGAAAATTGCGATCATTGAAGACGACAAGGTCGCTGAGTTCTACATTGAACGTGGAGAACAACACCAGGGAATCGTCGGCAACATCTACAAAGGACGCGTCATGCGCGTCCTGCCCGGAATGCAGTCTGCTTTCGTCGATATCGGACTCGAACGCGACGCTTTCCTCTACGTCTCTGACTTCTTCGATGAGGAAGAAGAGTTTGAAAGAATCGTTATCGATAAGTCGAAGAAGGGCACTCCTGACGCGGAGCACGCTGCCGCCGAAGAGCTCGCGCTCCATCGCGTCGAGCGCGAACAACAGATCGAGGCGGCCCAGGAAAAAGTCGAACCACTTCAGGACCAGGAACAAGAGACTGCGACGACTGAAGAAGTTTCAGAATCACAAGACGGCGGACGTCGTCGCGGTCGCCGAGGGCGACGTCGCGGGCGTTGGGAGAAATCCGACGAAGCGACACCACCTACACCTCCGCCAAAGCCGCAGTTCGATGTACCAGACACTCCTTTTGTAGCGGGCGATCCTTCGATTGAGCGGATCGTTGACGAGGAGGAGACGGCCGCCAATGGCGAGATGTTCAAGGATGCGCGGCTCCAGGAGCGAATCTTCGATCAGATTCACGCCGTCGAATTCAACATGGGCGAAGACGACTTCCGCAGCGCGGAGGTGGGCTCATTGCTTTCGAAGGGCTTGGGAAGCGATTCATTCGAACGAGTTGAGGACATGGATACTGACGTCGAACCGATTCGCGAGGAACGGCCGCCGCGCGAGGCGCACGTCTCGAGTTTCATCGACGATGTTGCGTCAGAAACAATGCGCAGCGTCAGCTTCGAACGTATCAGCGATGACGACGAAGAAGTCGCGCTGGAGCCAGTCGTAGAAAAACAAGCTGGTAAGCGCGCGCGTAAATCGCCCGCGGCGAGTAAGAAGCGTGCTGCTAAAGCACCGAGCAAGAGCAGTGCGTCGAAGAAGAAGTCAGCGAGCAAGAAGTCTTCGAAGAAGCGGACTGCCGAGACGGAGAATACTGAAGCGCCAGAATCGATTCCTGCATACGCCGACTCCGAAGCGCGTGTAGTTGAGGGTCAGTCGCGTGGTGAGTTTGCGACGCGCCGCGGCGGACGCAGAAGACGGCGTCCGAGTAAGAACCGGCCGCCGGCAGCAGGAGCTGAACTCGAAGCGACGAACCAGGCGGCCGGCCAGACAAACGGCGAGGACGATGAGCTCGAGCAAGTACAGTTCGTGGAACCACCGGAAGAGATTCCCGCGCCGCCGCCTGTTGTTGAATCGAACCGGCGTCCCCCGCAGCGTGAGCAGCGTGAGCAGCGTGGACGCGATCAGCGCGGTTATCGCGGGCAGAGTCGCCGCGAGCGGCACCAGCCGGCGATCACCGATCTGCTGAGTGAGGGTCAGGAGATACTGGTCCAGATCGCGAAAGAACCCATCGCCAAAAAAGGCGCGCGCATCACTTCTCATATCGCGTTGCCCGGGAGATTTCTGGTTTACATGCCGACCGTGGAACACGTCGGCGTGTCGCGAAAAATTGAGTCGGACACTGAACGTCACCGGCTGCGCAAGCTGATTCAAACCCTCCGCGCCGAAGAGGACATACCATCGGGTGGTTTTATCGTGCGCACTGCCGGCGTAGGCATTAGCGAGAAAGATCTGCGTGAAGACGTGCGGTATCTGGTTCGCACGTGGCTCGACATAAGAGGCTCCGCGGAGAAATCGAAAGCACCTTCACTGGTCCATAAGGATCTCGATCTGGTGCAACGGTTGTTGCGAGATCAATTGTCGGACGACTTTGAATCGATCCGCGTCGATTCGGAGGATGAGTACCAGACGATAGTCGAATTTATCAACCGGATCCAGCCGCGTCTGGTGAAGCGCGTCAAGCTTTACACGAAGGAGCAACCGATCCTCGAAGCCTACGGCGTGCAGGTTGAGATCGACAAAGCGATCAAGCCGCGTGTGTGGCTGAAATCGGGCGGCTACCTGGTGATCAACCAGACGGAAGCCCTCGTGGCCATCGACGTTAACACCGGCAAGTTTGTCGGGCGCGGCAGCGGCCGTCTTGAAGACACGATCACGCGCACAAACCTCGAAGCGGTTGACGAGATCGTCCGGCAGATTCGGCTGCGCGATCTTGGCGGCATCATCGTGCTCGATTTGATCGACATGGAAGAACGTCGCAATCGCCAGAGGGTGATGCAGGCGCTTCAGGAAGCTTTGCGCAACGACAAGTCGCCGACCAAGGTGCTTTCATTCAACGACTTTGGTTTGGTGATCATGACGCGCAAGCGCGTGAAGCAGTCGCTGGAAAGAACACTCTGTTCGCCTTGCCAGTACTGCCAGGGCGCGGGACTGATCAAGTCGCCGCAAACGGTCTGTTACGAGCTGCTTGAAGAAGCGCGCCGCCTGGCGAAGGGAATTAATGGCGACAAGGACAACAAGCAAGTTACGTTGCGCATTAATCCTGACGTGGCCAAGGCGCTGCGTTCGAGCGAACGCGATGTGATGGTGGAGATTGAAGACTATCTTGGACCAATCGACATCACGAGCGATCCGACAATTCACCAGGAGCAATTCGATTTCGCGGTAACTTAAACCACGGATAACACGGATCGATCCGTTAAATCCGTGGTTCGTGTTACCCGTTTGTAGAGGATGTCGCGTTGCTGGGGGATGAAGCCGGCTTCGCGAATCAGGAACTGAAGCATCTTCTCGTCCGCGCGATTGTGAGCGCCGGCCGCTGACACGACATTCTCCTCGATCATGATCGAGCCCATGTCGTTGGCGCCGAAACGAAGCGCAACTTGTCCGAGCCGCAACCCCTGCGTCAACCACGACGATTGGAAGTTTTCAATGTTGTCGAGGAACAGGCGCGAGACTGCAAGCATCTTCAGGTAATCGACCCCCGTCGGCTCATCTTTGATCTTTCGTCCGAGTGCCGTGTTCTCGCGTTGAAAAGTCCAGGGGATGAACGCGGTGAAGCCCCCGGTTTCGTCCTGTAGATCTCGAATGCGCTGCAAGTGCCGCACGCGATGTTCGATACGATCGCCGATTCCAAACATCATCGTCGCAGTTGATCTCAGTCCCACACGATGCACGGCGCGCATCACCGCCAGCCATTCATCGGTGGTGCACTTGGTTGCGACGCGTTTCCGCACTTCGTCGTCGAGAATCTCCGCACCACCGCCCGGCAGGCTGTAGAGTCCGGCTGCTTTCAGCCGCGCCATGATCGTTTCATAATCGAGTTTCGAGATGAGGTGGATGTTGTGTATTTCCGGCGGCGAGAAACAGTGCAATTGAAATCCGGGATACTTCTCGCGTAGAGACCGGAGCAGGTCTTCATACCACTCGATACCGAAATCGGGATGCAGTCCGCCCTGCATCAGGACGCCTGTGCCGCCGAGTGCGATCGTCTCGTCGATCTTTTCGCAAATCTCTTCGAAGGTGCGAACGTAAGTGTCGGGTGCGCCCGGGCGACGATAGAACGCGCAGAACGTGCAGACGACATTGCAGACGTTCGTGTAGTTGATGTTGCGATCGATGATGTAGGTGACGATGTTGTCAGGGTGGCGGCGGGCGCGTATTTCGTCGGCCGCGACGCCCATTCGCGCGATGTCGTGCGACTCCAGCAGCAGCGTGCATTCTTCGGCAGACATGCGCTCGCCCGCAAGGACGCGATCCAGAATCAGTTGAATATTCATATAGACTTTGGCAATTATCACCACAAAGACACTAAGACACAAAGTCAATTAGTGTCTTTGTGGTCAAATAAACCGCAACGGCTTCACGCGTTCGATCAATCCATGCTTGGACGCCAATTCAAAATAGAGTCGCAGGCCCTTGTCCATCGACTCATCCACATTGAAAACGATGTTCTCGGTCAAGTAGTTTCTTAGTTCGCTAACCGGCATCGGAATCTTGTCCTCATAAGAATGCACAATCTCTTCAATGTGAGCGACCCCCTCATCGCGCGCGCCCGCGAAATCCAGCATGCGAGCGCGTTCGATCATTTCGTCTCGAACCATCCACATCGCAAAGACAAATCCAAGCCCGGTGTGCTCCCGCCATAAGCTCGCCATATCCCAGACGTTCAATCCCTGTCTCGGAAACGTCATTCCGGGATCGCCAATGATCAGTGCCGCGTCGTTCTTCTCAAGCATTTCTTCGAGATTCGGCGTGCGCGTGGTCCACTCGGGCTCATGCTGCAAAAATTCCCTGAAGATCACTTTCACGAGCGTAGCGGAGGTGCGAGACGACTTGTCTAAAGCGATACTGCGAATGTCTTCGAGCCGCTTGTTCTTGGAAACAAGCACGACGCTTAGCACCTCCTTCTGCGATCCAACGCAGACATTCGGCACCAGCAAGCCACATGGAATCCGCTCGTATTCAATCACGGGAACGAGCGCGCCCTCGACCGCCGCATCAGCCAGCAATTCTGCGCAACGCGCCGGCACGGCTTCGATAAAATCCACACTCCCGCGATGTGGTCCGTTGAGAAAACTCCAAATCAGTGGCGCGGAATTTAAGTAGCTTGAAGCGGCAAGTCGAAAGAGTCTGTTCATGTAGTTTCCAGTATACTATCGAACAATTAAGACGTAACCACGAAGACACAAAGACACAAATTCATTTCCTTTTTTGTGCCTTAGTGCCTTTGTGGTTGAGGTTTCGATGAACCCAAAGTATCGTGAGCGCGTTTACGCAATCGTCCGGCGCATTCCGGCCGGTCGGGTGATGACTTACGGCCAGATTGCCGAGTTGCTCGGCGAAGGCTACACGCCGCGGACAGTTGGCTTTTGCATGCATTCATCGCCGGAAGGCACGCCGTGGCATCGTGTGATCAATGCGCAAGGAAAAACTTCGACCGGCAGGGTTGTGCTGCCACATAACAAACAACAGCTTATGCTCGAACAGGAAGGCGTAGTGTTTGATAAAGACGCTCGCTGCGACCTGCAACAGTTTCTCTACATACCGAGAGTAACCACAAAAAGGAACAAAAGATGAGCTCAGATTCAATGCAGCAACGCGTTCCTTACGCGGTGAGCCCGCCGCGCTATTCGGTGTCGCATCAAATGGTGACCACCGCCTTCGAGCTGCCGAATTATCGCGTCGTACAAAACCTCGGCATCGTGCGCGGCATCGTGGTGCGCTCGCGAAACGTCTTCGCCACGATTGGAGCGACGCTACAGATGGTTGTCGGCGGTAACATCACCGTCTGGACAAAGCTTTGCGAACAGACGCGGGTCGATGCTTTCGACATCATGATTCAGCACGCGACAGAGGTCGGCGCCAACGCTGTCATCGGCGCGCGCTACGACACGACCGAACTCGCCCAGGGCGTCACGGAAGTTTTGGCTTACGGCACCGCGGTGATTGTCGAGCCTTTGAATCCGGGAGAGAGTTATCGTTCATGACCCTTGATGAAGTTCCTTTTGCCAAACTGCTGGGCATCGAGGTTGAATCGGTCGAACCCGGACATGCAGTGCTCTCAATGAAGATCCGGGACGAGCTGAAGCGAAACGGCGGAATCGCACACGGCGGCGCCATCGCGACGCTAATCGACTCGGCGATGGCGTTTGCCATCGTGCCGATACTCGCCGAAAACGAACGTTCGATCACAGTCGATCTCACCATTCATTACCTCAGGCCGGTGAGTGAAGGTGCCGCCCGAGCGTCGGCGCGAGTTGTGCGAGCTGGACGAAGAGTGATTACCGTCTCAGCAGAACTCTTCGACGAACAGAACAAACTTACCGCAACTGCCCTCAGCACTTACCTTCGATTGACCACGGATTAACACGGAAAATACGGATAAGAAATCCGTCATTATCCGTGTGATCCGTGGTTTGGTATCATAGCCGAGTGGAAGATTTAAGAAAATTTGCGCTCTATTTTAGTAAATACAAACTGCAACTAGTCCTCGGCATAGCCTGCATCTTCGCCAGTGTTCTCGCCGGGCTCTTCATTCCGCTCATCGTCGGCCGCGCGGTTGACGCGAATTGGGCAGAGATCTCCTGGTCAAAACTTACTGTCGCGGCCGGCAAGGTTTTGGGTGCCAGCCTCATCAGCGGCACGTTTCTCTTTCTCCAGCGTCGCATCCTGATCGGCATCTCGCGCCACATCGAATACGACATGCGCAAGGAGTTTTATGAGCACCTCGTCAATCAGCCGCTCTCGTTTTTTCACGAACATCGCACCGGCGATCTGATGGCGCGCGCCACGAACGATCTGGCTGCGGTCAGACAACTCGCCGGGCCGATGATCATGTATTCGTTGTCAACTGTTTTTGTCGTGATACTGGTGTTGCCGGTGATGTTCATGCTCAATTGGTGGCTGACGCTGCTGTTGTTCGTGACCATGCCCCTCGTGTCGCTGACTGTCAAAGTCTTTGGCCAACAAGTGCACACACGATTCGAGAAGATCCAGGACTTCTTTGCGCAAATCACTGCGCGCGCACAGGAGAACTTCACCGGCGTGCGCGTCGTTCGCGCGTACGCGCAGGAAGATGCTGAGATGGCGGCGTTCAATAATCTCAACCGTGAATACGCCGAACGCAACCTGGGGCTCGTCCGCATCGACGCATTGATGCGACCTTTGATGACTTTCCTAATCGGACTCGGCTTCGTGATTATCATCTGGGCCGGCGTGCCGCTCGCCGTGCGAGGCGAGCTCTCGGTTGGAGAGTTCACGATGTTCAACTTGTATCTGACGCGCCTCATCTGGCCTCTGATCGCGCTCGGCTACGTTGTGAATCTTTACCAGCGAGGCACCGCGAGCCTGAAGCGGCTCAACGCTATCCTGCGAATCGAGCCTTTGATCGCCGACGAGCCGGAGGTAGTCGAACAGCCGCCCATCAGAGGAAAGATTGAGTTTCGCGATCTGACGTTTAAGTATCACCAAACTGAGACGCCGGTACTGAAAGGTCTGAATCTCACGATTCCTGAGGGGCACACTGTTGCCTTCGTCGGTAGGACTGGAAGTGGCAAGTCTACGATAGCCAATCTGATTCCGCGCTTAGTCGAAGCTCCCGACAACACGCTCTTCATCGACGGTGTGCCAATCAAGGAGTACCCGCTCGCGCAACTGCGTTCGAGTATTGGCTACGTGCCGCAAGAGACATTCTTGTTCAGCGACACGGTAAAGGGAAACATTGCTTTCGGAGTTGAGCAAGCGAAGACGGCGGATGTTGAATGGGCGGCGGAGATCGCGGGCCTCTCAGAAGATATTGCGGGCTTTCCGGATCGCTTCGAAGCGCTTGTGGGCGAGCGAGGTATCACGTTGTCGGGCGGGCAAAAGCAACGCACTGCGATTGCGCGCGCGGTCTTGCGCGAACCGCAGATCTTGATACTTGATGATGCATTGTCGTCAGTTGACACGTACACCGAAGAAAAAATTCTGGGGCAGCTTCGTGGCGTGATGCGCGAACGCACCAGTGTGATCGTTTCGCATCGCATCTCGACCGTGCGTGAGGCGGACTTGATTTGCGTGTTGGATGAAGGTCGAATCGTTGAGCAGGGAACTCACGACGAGCTGCTTGCGCTCGGCGGCGAGTATGCAGAGTTGTATGAACGGCAGTTGCTGGAGGAAGAGCTCGCAGCAACATAATCCACAGATTGCACAGATGACACAGATGTTTATAAAAGAATCTGTGCAATGTGTGGATAAAAGTGAAATAGATGTCTACGGCGGTAAAACAGTTCCACGAAGAAGAGGCGATCGGGAAGACTTACGATTTTCAGGTCGCCCGCCGGTTGCTTAGGTATCTCAAGCCTTACGTGCGCCTGCTCGTGCCGGCGCTGCTGCTGACTCTTGCCCTCAACCTGCTCGGCGTGTTGCAGCCAAAGTTCACGCAGTACGCAATCGACTGGCATATCCTCCCGCGCAGGACTGACGGGCTGATGTTGCTCGTGAGCCTGTTTCTCGGCTCACAGCTACTGCGCCTGATCTTCTCTTATTTCCAGGCGATTCTCGTTAACAGTGTCGGACAGTACGTCATGTTCGACATCCGCAAAGAGCTCTACGACAAACTCCAGCACCAGGAAGTAGCGTACTACGATCGCAATCCAGTCGGTCGCATCATGACCAGGTTGACCACCGACGTCGATTCGCTCAACCAGTTGTTCACTGAGGGCGTGACGGACCTGCTCGGCGACCTGGTGATGATCGGGGCGATCATTACCGTGATGTTGTGGATGGACGTGAGGCTCACGCTCGTCAGTTTATTGACAGTGCCGATGCTGTTTGCGGCGACAACATGGTTTCGCAAAGGCGCACGCAAGGGATATGACCTGGTGCGCACGCGCATCGCCCGCATCAACGCGTTCTTGCAGGAGCACTTCGCCGGAGCGCAAACAGTTCAGATATTCAACGCGGAAGTGAAATCTCTACGCACGTTCGATCGAATCAACGACGAGTATCGCAAAGCCAATATCGATACGATCTTCTACTACGCCGTCTTTTTTCCACTCGTCGATCTGATTGGCGCAATCGGCGTGGCGCTGATTATTTGGTACGGCGGTTACCGCGTCATGCAAAACACGCCTGAGCATACGGTGCTCACGCTCGGCGCGCTCGTGGCTTTTATTCAGTATTCACAGTCGCTGTTTCAGCCGATTCGCGACATCTCGGACAAGTACAACGTGCTGCAAGCCGCAGTCGTCGCGTCGCATCGCATCTTCAAGACACTCGACCAGCCGATTGCAATCCTACCGCCAGAGAAGCCGCTCAAAGCCGAGCGTGCGCGTGGTCGCATTGAATTTCAAAACGTGTGGTTTGCTTACAAGGACGAAGACTGGGTGCTGAAAGACGTGTCGTTTACAGTCGAACCGGGACAGTCCATTGCGCTCGTCGGCCACACCGGTTCGGGCAAGACCACGATCACCAACTTACTGATGCGCTTCTACGACATCCAACGTGGCAGGATCCTGCTCGACGGAATTGATTTGCGCGATTGGGACCTGACGGCATTGCGGCAGAACTTTGCTGTCGTTCTCCAGGAAGTTTTTCTGTTTAGTGGAACGATCGAAGGCAATATTCGTCTCGGCCGCGAGGACATCACCGAAGAACGTGTGCGTTGGGCGGCGCGCGAGGTCCACGCAGACCGTTTTATTCGACGTCTGAAGGACGATTACCAGGCGGAGGTGCGCGAGCGTGGTGCGGGGTTGTCAGTCGGACAGAAGCAATTGATCTCGTTCGCGCGCGCGCTCGCGTTCGATCCTGCGCTTTTGATTCTCGACGAAGCGACGAGCTCGATCGATACGGAGACGGAACAGCTAATCCAGCGGGCGATTGAAAGGGTGATGCGCGATCGCACCTCGATCGTGGTGGCGCACCGGCTTTCGACTATTCAGAATGCAGACAGGATCATCGTTCTGCATCACGGTGAGATTCGCGAGCAGGGCACGCATCAAGAATTATTGGCGGAGCGTGGTCTCTATTGGAAGCTGTACAAACTTCAGTACGCTGACTCTTCGCGATCAGTTTTGACCACGGATTAATCCGATTTTAGAATCCGTGTTATCCGTGGTCCGGCTTTGAAACGGCACCAGGCTCTCGAACGACTTGTAAATCTGAAGATACATCTGCGTCTCACGCGGGATGAGGGTGCGCCAGCCGTCGCCGCCACGCTTCAGATACAACGGAAGCTTCGCTGCGTTGGAATTGTAACCTGCCGCCAGCAACTCACTCGGCGTCGCAATCTTCGCGCCCAGCGCATATTTCACTTCATCGTTCGCGGTCAAATCACTCCACGTATCGTTCATGTAAAGCAGCATCGCCTGAAGCGCGTTTCCGTGATTTCGCATTCCGGTAACGAAATCAGGGATCAGCCCGACGCCCGGATGCCGCGTGCGGAGCAGGTTGTACGCCCAGGGAATCATCTGGACCATGCCGCCCGCGCCTGCCGAACTAACTGAAAAACGATAAGTGTCAGGTTGGTTCAAAGCGAACAAAGAATAGATCTCATCGTAGAGCGCCAAGCGGTTCTCCGCGCGAAAGCGCTCGTGATCGACATGTTCGACGACGCAAAGACGCTCGGCGACATCGACGATCTCAGGCGAAATCGCAACGCCTTTGTCGCGCAGGCGTTTCGCTGCGAGATCCAGCATGTTGCGCACGTAGGATTGTCCCGAGCGCACTAGGTCTGCGGAAAGCAATGCCGGATGCGCGGAGGTGTAATAAGCCGTCTCGAGAAACTTCCCGCCTCTTTCAATCGGATATTCAATCGTCAACGGTGTGAGCGACTTTCCTTCCGGTGTGAAGATCATCAATGCAGTGTTGACGCCATTCGCGCGAACTATCCGGACGTTGACGTTTGTTCCTTCGGAAGTCGTGGTGTTGACTTCGGCGCCTTTAGTTAAAAAGGTTTCCTTGGAAATCGTAATGAAGTGAGTGCGTGCCGTCTCGCGATCCAGTGCGGCAATGGTAACAAACTCGATCTGTCCCACGGGCATGGCGGTCGGCACTGGACGCGTCTTGAACATGCGTCGCGCTTCGGAGATGCGAGCCTGAATCACCGACGGTGTGAACTGTGTTACCGGCGTTGAGAGCGTTTTCTGTGGATCGGCCTCCACAGTCGGCACGGCTGGTCTTGTGGAGGCAGTCTCGGCAGTAGCAACAACGCGGGGGCGAACCGCGGTATTGTCCTGCGCCTTCATCTGAACAGCAGTAAAAAGGAGGGTGACGACAAAGAGGGCCAGACGGGAATTCAGTTTCATAATGTTTTCGGAGAGTCCAGGACTTAAAACTTTACGCGTCGGGGGGCGAAGCGTTGGCTTAGATTCGCCTATCGTGCTGCGAGTTGTCAACTGCTTTTTAGACAGGATTACAGGATTTTCAAGATTAACATGATTGCATCCTGTGAATCCTGAAAATCCTGTAATCCTGTCACTGGTTTTAATCGACCGCGAAGCCGATATTCACCACGGCCGTGATGTCTTTTTCGAGTGACGACGTGTCGTTCATCCCAGAATCGGAGACCTCGTTCGAATCCGCAGGCGTGATTTGCAGCACGCCCATCCGGGCTGACCGGACGCTGCCGATCGAACTGCCGGTGCTTTGCGCGATCTGTTCCGCCCTGACCTTCGCGTCTTTCGCGGCTTCGGCCAGCATCTCGATCTTGAGCCCGCCAAGCTGCGTGTAGATATATTCCGGCGCCATCGACTCGATCAGTATTCCCTGGTTGATCAACTCCGTCGCCTCACGAGCAACCTGACCTATTTTATCGACGTCATTCGAACGCACCCAAAGTTCCTGGCGCAGTGAGTAACCCGTAATCTCAGAGGTTTCAGCGCCGTCGCTCGTTCGGCCATGAAGAGTTTGAGACGAGATTGAAGAGACCGTGATCTGGTTTTCGGGAATTCCCTTGCTGACCAGGTAAGCCTTTACGCGCGGCACGGCTGCTGAAAGTGATCGGTACGCCTCAGACAATTCGGAGGCCTGATACGAGATTGCCGATTTCCAGATTACCAGGTCCGACTTGATTCGTTTTCGCGCCGAGCCGGTTACTGTAATAGTCTGGTCGCCGCGTTTGCCTTTCACAAAAAACCAGCCGCCGATGACGGTAGCCACCACGAGACCGACAGCAAGCACCACCGCCGCCATGAATGATCCTGAGCGTTCTAAGTACATAGGGGAAGGAACTCCTTTTCAGAATCCGCATTGCGTGCGCACAATACACGCTCAGCCACAAAGCAGCAATAGCCACAAAAGGCACAAAAGCACAAAAGAGCAGCGAACGCTTCTATGAACTCTGTGAGCAACTTCTCTCTTTTGTGCTTTTTGTGCCTTTTTGTGGCCCTGTTATACTCGTGGCCCGTTTGTAACTTGAAGGGAGCGTACGTAATGTCCGTTTACTCACCCATTCGCCTGGCTCTAGTTGTGTGTTTGTTTGTGACAGGTATGATGCAGCAGATGATTACATCAACCAGTTATCCCCCCGCCCGAAAAAGTGATCAAGTTGACGACTATCATGGCGTGAAAGTCGCCGATCCATATCGTTGGCTCGAAGATCTCGACTCAGCCGAAACGCGAGCCTGGGTGGAAGCTGAAAACAAGTTGACCTTTGGTTTTCTGGCCTCAATTCCAGAGCGCAACACCATCAAGGATCGACTCACCAAGCTCTGGAATTATGAAAAGTACGGAACCCCTTTCAAGGAAGGGAATCGTTACTTTTACACGCGCAACAGTGGCTTGCAGAATCAGGCCGTGCTTTACACGGTCACCGCACTCGATGCTCAGCCGCAGATGATTCTCGATCCGAACACGCTCTCGAGCGACGGGACGGTCGCGCTTTCAGGATTGCAAGTCAGCCCGGACGGCAAACTCCTCGCGTACAGCTTGTCGGCGTCAGGCTCGGACTGGATGGAGTGGAAAGTTCGCGACGTCGAAACGAGCAAGGATCTTTCAGACGATCTGAAGTGGGTGAAGTTTTCCGGAGTCTCCTGGACACGCGACGGCAAGGGCTTCTTCTACAGTCGTTATGACGAACCTAAAAGCGATGCGCTGAAGGCGACAAACTATTTTCAAAAGATCTATTACCACAAACTCGGCACACCGCAGGCCGAAGACGTGCTCGTTTACGAACGTCCCGATCAGAAAGATTGGCTGCTCGGCGGCACAGTCACGGAAGATGGCAACTACCTGATCATCAATGTTAACGAAGGCACTGACGTAAAGACGCGCGTCTACTACAAAGATCTCAAAGCGAAGGAAGCTCCAGTCGTTAAGCTGCTCGACAACTTCGACGCCGCTTACGCTTTTATCGCTAACGACGGCCCACGCTTCTGGTTTCAGACAGACCTTCAATCGCCTCGCGGCAAGATCATCGAGATCGACACGAACAATCCAGAGCGCAGCAAGTGGAAAATCGTCGTACCCGAAAGCAAGGAAGCTCTTCAGACCGCCACCTTCGTTAACAACAAATTCATTCTGAACTACCTCAAGGACGCTTACACGCAGGTAAAGATCTACGACACGTCAGGCAAGCTGGTGAATGAAGTTGCGTTTCCAGGTATCGGCACAGCCGACGGCTTCGGTGGGAAAGCTACCGACAAAGAAACTTTCTATGCGTTCACCGGTTTCACGACGCCGACGACGATCTATCGTTACGACATGACTACGGGAAAGAGCACCGTCTTCCGGCAGCCGAAGGTCGATTTCAATCCTGCTGATTACGAGACGAAGCAGGTTTTCTATTCGAGCAAAGACGGCACGAAGGTGCCGATGTTCATCACGTACAAGAAAGGCCTGAAGCTAGAAGGCAACAATCCGACTTTCCTGTACGGCTACGGCGGCTTCAACGTCTCTCTGTCGCCGGCGTTTTCCGTCGGGAACCTTGTTTGGATGGAGATGGGTGGGGTTTACGCGCAGCCGAACCTGCGCGGCGGCGGCGAGTATGGCGAAGAGTGGCACCAGGGCGGAATGAAGCTCAGGAAACAAAATGTTTTTGACGACTTCATTGCCGCGGCGCAGTGGTTGATCGACAACAAGTACACGTCAACGCCGAAACTCGCGATTGGAGGCGGCAGCAATGGTGGACTGCTGGTAGGCGCAGCTTTGACGCAGCGGCCGGATCTGTTTGGGGCAGCGCTGCCGGCAGTCGGTGTAATGGACATGCTGCGGTTTCAGAAGTTCACGATTGGCTGGGCGTGGGTTTCGGATTACGGCTCGTCGGATAATCCGGATGACTTCAAAGCCCTGTACGCGTATTCACCGCTGCACAACATCAAGCCGGGGACATCGTATCCGCCGACGCTGATCACCACGGCGGATCACGACGATCGCGTCTGGCCGGGACACAGTTTCAAGTTTGCGGCAGCGCTTCAAGCCGCACAGGCGGGCAGTGCGCCGGTATTGATTCGCATCGAGACGAAGGCGGGACACGGCGCTGGCAAACCAACGTCGAAGATCATCGAAGAGGTCGCCGATCGCTGGGCCTTCCTGGTGAAGACTCTCGAGATGAAGAGTTAACCACGAAGACACAAAGGCACAAAATTAGTAATTAACTTAGTGTCTTAGTGTCTTTGTGGTTTAGATCTTTACTGGGACCACGGGGCGGGCTTTCGCACCCAACGAAAGTCCTTCAGCTTTTCCTGCAAGTCCGCCGGCAGCGGGCCCGCATCACTCGCTGCGATGTTTGATTCGACGTGCGACAGCTTCCTCATTCCCGGAATGATCGTGCTCACATCCTGATTCCCCAGAATAAAACGCAGCGCAAGCTCCGGCATCGTGATCTTTGTTGAGTGTTCCCGGTTCCACTCCTCGAGCGTCTTCTTCACCGCATCGGCTCTCTCCACACTCGGGATCAGGTTCTCGGGAACAAAGTACGTGTTGCGCCAATCGCCTTCGGGCCACTTACTATCTTTCGTCAAAGTCCCCGTCAACGTGCCCTCATCGAAAGGCACGCGCGCAATTACCGCCACCTTCATCTCGCGGCATGCCGGAAACAATTCGTCTTCCGGGTTCTGATCGAAGATGTTGTAGATCACCTGTACCGCATCGATCTGGCCACTCCGCACCGCGCGCACACCGTTCCAGGGTTCCCAACGATTGATGCTGATCCCGATAGCATTGATCAGTTTCTGACTACGCATGTCGTCGAGCCTGTAGAACCAGCGATCGTCGCGCATCCATTCGTCATTCCAGGTATGGAACTGCATCAGATCGAACTGTTCCAGTCCCGAATTCTCGAGACTGCGATGAACGTATTCCTCGACATGATCGGGCGGATACGATTGCATCAACGTCGAGTCGGCGAGCGCGGGCCACTGAAGATTCTTCGGCGGGATCTTGGTTGCGGTGTAGAGTCGCTTCCCTGGATTGGACCTGACAATCTGGCCCAGCAAGTTCTCGCTGCGACCGTTGCCGTAAGCGTAAGCAGTGTCGAAGAACGTGCAACCTCGATCGACCGCTGCCTGCAACGATTGCAGCGACTCATCGTCGTTGGAGTTGGACCAACCGGCCATGCCCCACATGCCATAGCCAATCTCACTGACTTCCCAGCCAGTTCTTCCAAATTGTCTGTATTTCATGATTGAGCGAATCTTAACCACAAAGACACTAAGACACAAATGAGTTAATAAATTAGTGCCTTTGTGTCTTCGTGGTTAGTTCGTCGTAGAAACAACTACGCCTCGAAACCCTCATGGTTTCGAGGCGCAGGGGGAACTGGGCAAACTGAAATGTTAGTTGCTGCTGCTCGTGGTTGATGCTCCGCTGTTGCTGATCACAACGTCTTTGTCAGATCCGCCAAAGGTGACGCCGGTTAGGTTCTGTTCGTCGCCATTCAAAGTCGTTCTCATCTGAAAATCATCGGCCTTCTTGGAACGCGTCTCAACTTTCGCCATTGCCTCGGCAACCGTCTTGCCGTTCTTAACGATCGAGAGCTGACCAGTCTCGTCATTAAACTTCATGTCGTAGGTACCCTTCTTAACGAGCGTGCCATTCACTTTGATGTCGCTCTCGAAAGTCACCTTCTGCTTATGCACCTTGGCCAGCGCAACGACACTCGTCAGTGCGGCGACCATCAAAACTACCACCATCCGATTTACGATTGACTTCATAAGTTCTCCTTGCTTTCTTCTGCCTTCCTTTTAGATTGCGCTCTCTCTCCGCGAGGTAAACACCACTCGCCGTGTTCTTATGACAAGAAATCTTCACACGCCTCGCTTCGTACGCCGCCCCGTTAAGAAAGGTTCCCTTTACCTTCTCTATACAATCTCTATACAAATCTTTACAGTTCCTTACAGTTTTTTCGGATTCCTTTTGATAGACTTCGCCCACCTGTACAAAATCATAAACATTCGAAGGAGATCTTGAATGAGAAAGTTGCTTTACGCTTTTGGCCTGACAAGCGCGCTAGTGTTTGCTCTGGCTGCGCAAGCTGCTGCGCCAAACTTCGCCGGAACCTGGACGCTTGATAAGAGCAAGAGCCAGGGTCTCTCGCCGCGTATCCAGAACGCTCAGAGCGTTTCCTGGATCATCACTCAGACTGATAAGGACATCACGATTGAAGAGAAGATCACTGGCGGTGGTGGTCCGGGTGGTCCCGGTGGCCCGGGTGGGCCTCCGGCTGGTGGTCCTCCCGCAGGCGGTGCTCCGCAAGGCGGTGGTCCGGGTGGCGGCCGCGGTGGAATGATGGGAGGCGGCGGTCCCCGAACTTACAACCTCGACGGCAGCGAGACTACCGGAGACACGGGACGTGGCAAGTTTGTTCGCAAAGCCACGTTGTCGAGCGACGGCAAGACGCTGGAACTGGTTAGCAAGGTGACGTTCCAGGGACAGGAAGGTGAGGTCACGACTACCTCGACTGACAAGCTTTCGCTTTCAGCCGATGGCAAGGTGTTGACTGTCGTTCGCCACAGCGAAAGCCCACGCGGGCCGCAAGACTCGACGCTCGTCTTTAATAAGTAGCGCGGCTTTGAATAGGTCCTATAGGTCATATATGACTTATAGGACCTATAACCAGTCTCGCGTCACGTCGCACCAGAGCGCCAGTCCGCGCCACTCGTTGAAGCGCGAGTAGTAGCGCGCGATCTTCTTGTCATTCGCCTTGCGACCGTTGTTCCTGATCTGAAAAAACTTCGCTCGCGTCCACGAGTCCAACGCCAGCCCGTCGTAACGGCCCAAAAGCTTCAACAGGTTCTCAGCGGCATAATCGCCCACACCCTTCACGCCTTTGATTCGCTTGACGAGATCCGGCGTCGGCAAATCTGTTGTCAGCCACTCCTCGACATTCAACTCGCCTGAAGCTACACGGTCCGCAAGTTCCTTCAGATAAGGCGCACGGTATCCCGCCCGCACTTCTTCGACAAAGAACTTGATCGGCATTGAAGCCATCGTCTCGGCGCCCGGGAAGGATTTTCGACCATCGTTGGTTTCGCGCCCGAGGTTTTCAACCAGGCCAGTCACCATCTTCAACGTCAGCGCCCAGGAGCAGTTAGTGGTGCAGATCATCTTCACGAGGTCCTCAAAGACGGTTGGAGAACGGAGCAGTCGTCCGGCGCCCTGTTCGCCGATCCAGGAGAACTCCGGATCATTGGCGGTGGCCGAATAGAAGATTTCCAGATCGTCGTCGAGCCTGAGGATATGCCGCGCGTCGCGCAGAGCAATCGCAGTTTCTGTTTTGTTGAGCAGGCGAGAAGTGTTCACCCGCAAGTGGTTTTTGCGCCCGGTCATGAAGATGGTAGCGGGCGGCTTGGCGCCGAGATCTATAACGCGGGTTAGCTCCCACTTCTCGGTGTTGAGGGCGAATGGAAGTAGCTGGTACCAGCCGTGGCTGGCGACAGTTCTGCGAAAGCTGAAGGTTCTCGGCGTCGATATTTTTAGTTCCATTTTGGGCAGGCATTGTATCAACTCGGAGGCTTGTATGGTTCGCGTTCGGTCAAGCTGCACCTTGACAGGTTCGGGCAGTGCGCTTAGACTGGCTGGACTTGAAAAAACAGTGTGTGGAAGGCTGTACTCCTGAGCCCCTAACACTCGGGGTGAAGAGGAGCGTGAGGTCAACTACTCGACCTCCAACAGTACCGGTGAACGTACGCACCGCTTCCGAAGACAAGTGAAGTCGGAGCTTTCCGACGAGGTTCGTCGCCCCACAGGGCCGCTAGCAGGGCACCCCGTGGGGCGAAACCGTTTCTAAACCACCAAGACACAAAGACACAAATTTTAAAGTGAACTCGAATTTGTGTCTTCGTGTCTTGGTGGTTAACTTTACCGGACGTAAATCGGATTCGAGATAATCCACGGCTTCGTAGCCACCAGATTCCCCAATTGCGGCAAGTAGACTTCCACCCGGTAAACACCTCGCTCCGATAGCGCCATTTCTTTCGCCAAAATTCCTGTCTCATCGGCGAACATAGCGCCGTTTTTAAACAACACGATCCGGCTTGAAACAGGCGTCTGAACGCGCAAACGTGTGTCGTTCTTTAACGAGATCTCGTCGCCTTGAATCTTTCGTTCACCGCCGCTTTCCGCTTCGAACGAGAAACCTGACGAGTCGCCGAGAAAGTCAAAACCGATAAAGCAGTGGCCGGCTTTCACCGCCTCCAACAAGCTCGTTGCGTCCAACGATTTATTCTGCTCTACAAGCACGTGCAGTCGCACCAGTCGAAAGCTGGTTTCGTAAGGATCGAGTTGGATACCGACCAGGTTCTTGCCCGAACTGTCTTTCAAACTAATCCCGACGTTCGCGTGAGCATCGTTCCCCGCTGTTGCCGTCAATCTTGATTGGCCTGAAGCCTGGTCCCACTTTTTCAAAACATCATCAGGTCTTTGCAGGTACAAGGCAAAGATCAGCGCCGGATAGCTGCGCTGCGACCACAGGACATCGAAAAAAGCCACGACGGGATTGATTTGTTTGGCATTCGTAAAGACGTTGTACACCTCAACACCATTCAGCCCTGGTGTGTTGAGGCTTTTGAATTCTTCCGGGTATGCGGCAATCGAGACTTCGCCCGGCAGCACCAGCAAACGATCGCCGTTTGGGGCATTCACTTCGTTGCCGTTAATAAACAGAACACCGCCGTGCATACCGCTCAAGGTCATAGTGGCAGTGTCGAAGTCTTTCTCGGTGTGTTCGGTCATGATCACGAACCGCAGCTCGTTGGTTTGGGCAGCCGAGATGATCTCTGAAAAAGTGCCGGAGCTGTGTCCGCCGAGGAAGGAATGCACATGGACCACGCCCTTGTAATCCACGAAGCCGTTCTGTCGCGCAGGCGTATTGCGTTGAGAGTTGAGCTGTTGGATCGCGGAGTTTAGGCGACTCAGTTTATAACGCCGGTAAGCAAAAGGAACCTGCGAAACGACGAGCAGCAGCAGGATTAGAAAAAGTATGAATCGCTTGGAGCGCATGAAAACTTGTCATTCTATGAAATCGACAGACGCAACATGCTCGCTGATGCTGCGGCCAAACTCCGCCACCTTCACGTGCTCGGGATGCACAGTGTAAGCGTCGAGCGCGGCGCGATCGGCGAAGACGGCCACTAGTCCAGTGTCGTATGAGCGCGGCAGATGCAACGCGTCAAAGCCCACTGACAAGCTCTGGACCTCAGGGATAATCCTCTTCAGACTGCGCAACAGATTTACATGTTCTTCCCGAGCGAACTGCTCGACGTCCGCTCGATACTTCCAGATCACGATGTGTGTCAGCATTAGCTATGCCTCAAAAGTATTCCAGCCCCAAAGGACTAACTTTCGCCGCGAACTGCTTTGAGATCCTTGATCAAGTCGCCAATGGCATCTTCGGCTATGAGCATTTTCTTTGCCCGCCAGACGATGTGCGGCGGTTGCCGGGTATCCGGCGAGCCTTTGACGATCACAAACAACTCGCCGTAGGGATACGGTGTATTCAGGATCCTGCGAAACTCGACTACGTTGAAAAAGATGACGTAATCAGCTTCGGCGAGCCCTGTCGCGGCAGTCAGGCTCTTGTATTTCCGAATGTACTTATTGAGTTTCCTGGCCAATTGACTGTAGACCCAGCGGTAGCGCCCCTTCGGTTCCGGATCGGCTTTGAGCACGTCCTCGACGATTGAACGTTCGCGATCGTTGGCATCGAGGACTTGAGATTTAAATACGACCAGCAGCGCGCTTTGCTTGTCGCGGATTTCCGAGAGAGAGTTGCCATTAGCAGGTGGTTGCTGGGCCACCGCGGAAAAGCAGGAGAGGATCAACAGGAGGATAAGGGCTACTGCTTTCATGCTTGCTTCACATATTTTTAGTCGCGCTCTTTGGCGGATGAGGCAGAGCGGGCGAGTCAGTATCTAAATCGACTGCTTGTAATCCCAGCAGATCTGCTCCCTCGGCGGTCAGCGAAACGTAGTCGTTGCCTTCGGTCGTATGGCGCACGAGCAGCCGCTGTTTCTTTTCCAGATCTTCCAGTGCCCTGACGATGTCGGCATTGGCATAGGTGCTGGTGCCGGCAAAGAGTTCCTTTGCCAGAATGCGCGTTCGTTGTTGTGTCTGAAAGAAGCCAAGCACGTATTTCTCGATCTGCTGTAGTCGCCGTTTGTCCATAGCGGCTTGATTATGCCTCAAAGATTTTCCAGCCACAAAAAAGCACAAAAGGCACAAACGGATTTCCGTTGATTTTTGTGCTTTTGGTGGCCTGATTATCGCGATCGATATGAACCGGCGAGTCCGATGAAAAATCCGGCGGCTTCAGTCAGAGCCAGCAGATATGCGCTCCATTTGAATGTATTGGTCCACGGATGCGACGTCAGAGAAGCCACGTTATCCGGTCCAGTGGCGATAAAGTGGTAGAACACGCCGAAAAGGAATGAGCCGGCCATCGAAAACAGCAAGAGAAGAAAGCCGGTTCGCTTGCGTCTCCAGATGAGAACGGCGGCGAACAAAGGGAGAAGAATGATCACGGCGAGGATGTAGACGTTCTGCCAGAGGTTCATTTGAATGTGCAGATTGGAGTGAGCTATCCCGTGGGGAATATTGATAAGGGCGTGCAGGATGACGATCGCAATGCCCAGGACGTGAATACGTTTCAACTCCAAATCCTCCGACGGAAAAGTCATTAGACAGGATTCTCAAGATTATCTTTAAACATCCTGTAATCGTGTAACTGCTTCACTGACACTTTAATTAATTTTTTCAACGTGGGTACGTTGATGTCGGAGAGGCGTTTGATGTATAGACACGACTTGCTCGTGCTGTGCTTACCCAACTGCTTCATCAGTTCACCATGTTTCTCGAAACCCATCATGAGGTAAAGAGTCAAATCTTTTTTGCGCGGTGAGAAGCCGGTCACCATCCAGTCGCCTTCACGCCCGCTGTCATACTTGTAATGAAAAGTCCCAAAGCCGACAATGCTCGGGCCCCACATTTTTGGTTTATCCCCGGTGATCTCTTCCATTAATTTCGCGATCGCAAAACAGTCTTCTCGTCTTTCGCGATCTGGAATCTTGTTCAGGAAGTCCTTCACACTCTCGCCTGTCGGTTTTGTTTTCAGTTCTGCCATTACTGACTCCTTTAATTCCAGTTGTACCTCTGATAAAAAGGCTCGGCGTCGAGTTCGTATTTCTTCAGAAACTCCCAGGCAGTCTGGTTGAACTTCGCCGCTTTGTCGTAGTACCAGTGATCGTGGTTTGGGATTTCGATTAATTCCACTGGGAAGCCGGCCTCCTTCAAAGCATCTCTGGTTGCTCTTACATCTTTAAGTGGAAAAAACTGATCGCTGTCTCCCACCTGGATCGAAATGGGAATTTTTCGTTTCGCCAGTTCGATCAGACTCATTCCCTCATCTCGCAAGGACCCGGCGTGAATTGCAGTAGCTGCGAAATATTGTGATTCCATCAGCGACATGTAGAGAGCAAACGAGGCGCCGGCAGAGTGTCCGAAGAGGTATACACGTCGCGGATTGATCGGATACTTGCTTTTGAGTTCACTCACTAAATCGTGCAGGTAGTCAGGTCCATCCTGAGGTGAACTCCAACCGGCCAGATTCGAGGCATCGGGTCCGGCGAGAATGATCCCTTCCTTTTTAGCGTAGTCCTTCCATTTTTCAACCAGCGTTACCCCCGTGCGATTGGAGCCGTGAAGCATCACGATCAGTGGCGCCGGCCCCTTAATGGTTGACGGCACGTAAAGATAGTAGGGTCGCGTCTTGCCATTGGAAGTGATGAGTTCCTTGGTGATGTCGTCTTTAGCAGAGGCAGACAACGAGAAGAGGAGTAGCAGTGTTAATGCGAGTGGAATGTGAAGTTTCATTGTAGCTCCTTAAGTGAAGAGCGGGGGCAAGCCCCCCTTCCCGACTTGTACTATCTTTGCTATCCAAAGAACAACTGCATTCTCATAGATAACAAGTTAGGAGAAGAACAACTGCATTCTCAAAAATAACAAGTCAGGAAGAGGGGCTTGCCCCCGCCGCCGTTAGAATTCAAGGACTCGTCACCAGCGGCAGTTCGATAAAACTCGCCTTGCCGGGTGTGTTGTAGATCCGCTGCGTTGCTTTTTGGTAGTCCTCAGGCTTGGCCCAGAAGATACTCTTCACAAACGTCTGCGGGTTTCGATCGTAAAGTGGAAACCAGCTCGACTGGATCTGGACCATGATGCGATGGCCGGGTAGAAACACGTGATTCGCGGTCGGCAATGCAAAGCGATAGAGCAGCGGCGTATTCGCCACGATCGGCTTCGCCACCTCCAGGCCCTCACGATAGCGGCCGCGAAACACATCAGCAGAAACCATCAACTGGTAACCACCCATATTTGGTTGACCGGCTACCTGGTCCGGATACAGATCGATCAGCTTCACCACCCAATCCGAATCAGTACCGCTCGTCGAAGCCATCAGGTTGGCGATCGGCTCGCCACTGATCTTCACCGGCGCATGCAAAACCTCAGAAGTAAACACCAGCACATCCGGGCGACCTGACATCTCGCGCTGATCGTCAACCAGCCAACGCGACCAACTGGTGCCATCGATCGGACGCGCGCGAAAAGGCACAGGCTTGGCTGGATCAGACACATACTCTTCATAACCCGGCGCCGCTGACTTCGCTGTGAAGCCGGCATTCAAACCGGAGTTGAGATAGAGCGGCGTGGGTTTCACCGTACAGCCGTTTTCACATCCCCGCGGCCATGCGGACAAACGATGCCACGTGTTCGTTCCCGTCTCGAAAGCTGTGACTGGCGCGACGTCAGCTTTCGGTGCGCCGTCTTTGAGATAGTGATCGAGAAAAGGACGAAGCACTTCGCGCCGGAATGTCAGTGCCGTGTCGCTGTTGAATTTGATCGCGCCGAGGGCGCTGCCGTCTCGAATCTCCTGCCCGTGATGCCAGGGCCCGAGCACCAGGAACACCTTATCGTTGTTTGTATCTTTGGGTTCGATCGCTTTGTACACGGCAATGTCGCCGTAGATGTCTTCCTGGTCCCACAAACTGTGCACGAGCATCACCGGCACTTTGAGCGGCTCCTTCGCGAGGATCTTGTCCATCGCCTGTTGCTGCCAGTAAGCATCGTAACTCGGGTGCTCGAGTATCTTGCGCCAGAAGCCGACTTGTTCGAGACCGCGAAGACGACCGAGCTCGCCTGCGGATCCGGCTTCCATAAACATGTCGTAATCGTCGTAATGGCTGGTCCACCACTTGATCTCGTTTTTGCGCGTGGCTTGCTGATCGTAGATGTAGCTCATGCCTTGCTGGCGAAAGGCACCGTTGTGAAACCAGTCGTCACCCATCCAGCCATCGACCATCGGGTTCATCGGCACAGAGACTTTCAGCGCCGGATGCGGATTGATCAGCGCCATCAGAGGCAGGAAGCCGTCGTAAGAGATTCCGAGGATGCCGACGCGTCCATTCGTCTCCGGAATATTCTTCACGAGCCAGTCGATCGTGTCGTAAGTGTCTGTGGCATGGTCCACCTTGGTCGGATTCAGCGGCCCCTGGAGTGGACGGTTCATGACGTAATCACCTTCAGAGCCGTACTTGCCGCGAATGTCCTGGACGACGCGAATGTAGCCGCCTTCGACGATCACGTCGGTGGCGTTGTCATACCCGGTCAGGATCGTGCCGAGGTCGGAACTTTCCGCATGACCGGTCAGCTCGTCTGCGTTGTAAGGCGTGCGCGTCAGCAGTATCGGCGCGTTCCGAGCGCCTTTGGGAACGAGGATCACGGTGTGAAGTTTCACGCCATCGCGCATCGGGATCTCCACGGTGCGGCGAACGTAATTGAAGCCAACGTTCGTTGGTTCAAACTTGGACGGCGTCTCGCTCTGGGCCATCAGCGATTGGCAAAGAAATAGTAAGAGGGTAAAGGCGCTTAGTTTTTTCATTTGGTATCCTTATGTCCACAGACTGATTCAGGGGTTTTTCTCTGCGGTCCCTCAGCGTATCTCTGCGGCCTCTGCGTTGAAATAGCTTTTACCGCAGAGGTCGCAGAGATACGCTGAGGACCGCAGAGAAAAAACTCTAGTATTTTACGAATTCGAATTTCAAACGCACACTGCGACCGGGGCTGTTGTAGAACGTCCCAAACTGTTCGGCCGCGATGTTGTTCTGCACGTCACGTGGATTCCAGTGATTGGTGATGTTGAAAATAGTAAAGCCCGCTCGTCCTTTGTACTTCTTCCCGCGAAAAGGAATCTTGAGTCCTTTAGTGATGAGCAAGTCGAACGTCAACAGCCGCGGAAAGCGTCCACCCTCATTGCGTGGGCCAACGAACTCCTGCTCCTCGTTCAAAATCGAAAAGGGAAAGCCACTACGCCAATCGACTACAGGCGTTGCGACAACATCATACGGAAGCGCAAAGTCGCCCCAGAATAGCAGCCGGTTCGGAGCATCAAAAGGCTGCTTGCCGTACTCGTCGGGACGAATCACAGCGTGCTTGAGATTTCCGAAGTAGGTGTTGAAGTCATTCAAATTACCTTGCGCCTGCGACCTCACGTACGACAAGTAGATATTGCGTCCTTCCTGAAAACGAAAGCGCGCGACGCCCTGCAGTTCGCGATAACGCGAGCGGCCGTTGTTCTGCAACAAGAGCGCGGTATCGGTGGGCTCAATCACAAAATCACGGCGCGTGCTTCGCTCTTCATAACCCAATCTCAGCAACAATCGCTGATTCAACTGGTGATCGAGCTGGAGATTCCATGCAATGCTGTAAGGGTTCTCGAGATCTTCCGGCGCAGTGTTTGTCAGTAGCCGTGGGCTATCGATCGGAGTCACGCCGTCATTTGCGAAAGAAGTAATCAGAAGACTCTGATACTGCTCAAACGAGCCGACGTTGAGCGGGATCTTGTCGTAGAACAGCCCGACGCCGCCTCGCACCACCGTCCGATCTGAATCAGTTGGTGTAACAACAAAACCGAAGCGCGGCGCGAGGTTGTTGTTTTTCCCAATGCCGTCGCGGTCGTAACGCAGGCCGAGATCGAACATCACGCGCCTGTTCACGATCCACTTGTCTTGCACGAACGCTGAGTATTCGTTCTGCTCACGATCGAGCACACCACCGCCTACAAACTCAATCACCTGATGCGTTGTTCCATTCGCCCGCAGAATCGCCGCTGGAGTACTGCGCTCGGTCCCGTTGAAAGACGTGTGGCTAAAATTCACTCCCGTCTTGAATGCATGAGAGCCACCCCACTTCCGCGGTGCGAGATGAAGAACCTCGAGCAGCTCATAGCGCCGGCTCTCGCGATGCTGTCGATCAAACCATCCGCCAAAGTTACGTTCGGGAGTGATTTGATACGGCGCGCCGCTGTTGCCGAAGATGTCGCCGTCAAACTGTTTGGCGCTGACGCTCGACTGCAAAAGCGCTCCCGAATTAAACGTCGCCTGTTCGTTGAAAGCCAGGAACCAGCCGCGTTGATGGAAGTTTGCGGTCGTGTCAGAAGGGTTGAAAGTGTTCAGGTTGAAGTAGTCAAACTTCTGCGGAAAGACTGAGAAGCTGCCAGTCAGGCGGTTGTTCGCATTAACGACGTAATCGATGCGTGAAAACGAATCGAAACTCTCTCGCTGAATGTCGCGCTGGCGTTCTTCGAGAGCTTCGAGGCTGGGAACGTTAGTGCGCACGAAACGATATTCGACACTCTGAAAGAAGAACAGCTTGTCTTTTTTGATGGGACCACCCACGGCGATTCGCGGCGTCGCTGCGCCGATACCAAACAGCTTGCCGTCGCGCCAGCGCGGCCGCGGCAGCACTCCAGTCATGAGGTAGCGTAAATCGTTGCTACCCGAACGCGTCTCGATCGTCGTCACGGCTCCCGTGAACTTCCCAAACTCCGACGAGTATGGGTTTGAATGCACCTGCACCGTATCGACTGCTTCCAGCGGCAACTCGATTGCAGGAGCGCCAGTCACCGGATCGGTGACGTTCAAACTCGACACGAGAATTCCGCTCTGGCTTGGGTGTGTTCCTTTGATGTTCAAGTTGCCGTCAGGACCGCGCACTACGCCCGGCAACAGTGGCAATGCATCCTGGAACTTCTGATCGATTAGCGGCGCATCGCGCAAGGCCTGGTTGGTGATAACAGCAGGCGCCGTCGATTCTGTTCTGCTTACGTCTGTTGGATCCTCGGTGATCGTCACGCTTTCGCTGAGCGGCACAGGCTGCAAAAGAATGTCGTGTTCGACGACTGCTTCGATTTGCACGCCCAGGCGTTGCTCGTATTTCTTGAAGCCTGAAAACTCAATCGTAACGACGTAATCGCCTGCGATCAGGTTGGGGAAATCATACTGGCCCTCCGCATCGCTGACGGTCTGAAGTTTTTTATCGCCGAGCCGTTCACCCGTCAGTGTCACTGGAACTCCCGGAAGAGCTTTGCGCTGATCCGGAATGTCGGCCACGACCTTGCCTTTTATGCTCCCACCCTGTAAAAACCCCAGAGCAAACGGCGCCGAACCCGACGTGAAAAAAATAATGACCAAAAAGGGAAAAAGAATACGCGTTAGTATTTGGTGCTGAGCCTTGTTCATTTCTTGCGTCGCGTCGTGCGAATCGACTTTGATGCCTCAAAGTCCTCATACAGCGACTTTCCAAAAACTGTCCAATTCGAGGAGACCTCTCAATGAAAAGCATTATAGGCGTTTTTGTTATGGCATTGTTGTTCGTGTGTCTTGCTTTACCAAATTTGGTATTCGCGGATGCCGAAGGCGATTCCGCCAGCGGCTCTTTCAAGTTTGCGCTTGATGACGGCGAAATCCGGTTTGTTGAATTTAAATCGACCGAAATGGCTGATGGGCAGGCTTCCGGCGATTTGACGTTCAGCGATCCGGCGGTGATTCCGGTCGTGGATCCCGATTCTCCCGGCAAAGAAACTCCAGGCATGTTGGTAAGAGCGAAGCTTGACTGCATGGAAACAGGGAAAAATACGGCTGTCATGGGCGGTGAGATCTACGATTCGAACGTTCCCAGCGCAATCGGGCAGCGCGTCCTGCTGGTAGTGGAAGACAACGGTATCGATGGCGCGAACGATCGGCTTGCGTGGGGCATCTATCAACAGCCGGGCACGTGGGTACCGGTGGATGCCGAAAATCCTGACGACCGCGGCGCGTTCCTGACGTGGCTTGCGACAGACGCTGAGCGCAAGGACGACGTCGGGATTTCCATGCCTCAGAACAAAATGGTGATGTGCAAAAACTTTCCGCTCGCTTCGTATGACTTTCCCGACTTCAAATACGCCGGTGGCGATCTTTCAGTTCAAGCCAAGTAAAGATCCACAGATTCCACAGATTTCACAGAATATGAATCTGTGAAATCTGTGGATGGTTATTTCTTCTTTCCAATCGCGAAAAGGCTCGCCGCGGAACGAACATACATCACGCCATCCGACAGAGCAGGGGTCGCCATCAACAGCTCGCCCATCGAGTTGGTGGCGACGTGCGCAAACTTCTCACCAGCAGAAATCACGAGTATCTCGCCGTCTTCGTTTGAAAGATAAATTTTTCCATCAGCAGCCACGGGCGACGCGCTGAAGCCGCTGCCAACTACAGACAGTCGCTGTCGATAAATCTCGTCACCCGTTTTCAGGTTGTAAGCGTCGAAGGTCCCGCTGTTCGCGAGGACATACAAAATGCCGTTGTAGATCAGCGGCGTCGGCATGTAAGAACCGCGCCCTGTCCGGCTCCAAATGACGGTGTCGCTGCTGGTCTTCCCGTCAGGCAAAGTAAGATCGCCCCGCGCGCCTGCTTTGACCACGAATATCGGCCGCTCTGGTCCGCGACCACTCACCACAACCAGCACGTCGTCTGCGAAGATCGGTGTCGGCGCAGTTATCTTGGAGCTGCGACCGAGTCGCCACAGCTCTTTACCAGTGCGCGGATCGTATCCGCGAATAAAGTTAGACGCGTTGGCGACTAGCTCTTCGCCTTTCGAAGTGACTGCGACTGTCGGTGTGCCCCAGGAAGGAATCTCGTCGCGGTCAGTTTTCCAAACTGTCTCGCCAGTGTTGGCGTTGAGGGCCATGATGAAGGAATCAGTTTGCGTGTCGCACTGAATGATCACCAGGTCTTTCCAGATGATCGGCGAACTCGCTGAACCCCATTCGTAGGTGGGAATGTCGTACGCGCCGAGATCGATGCGGCCCAAGTCAACCTTCCAAAGAAAGTGACCATCGACATCGTATGCGTGCAAACCCTGCGAGCCGAACCACGCGACTACGATGCGGCCGTCGGTTGCAGGCGTGGAGTTGGCATACGTGGCTTTGATGTGACGCTTCTCGATTGGTTCACCCTGGTAAGCCACCTGTTCCCAAAGAATTTTGCCCGTGTGTTTGTCGAGCGCGTAGATGATCCAACGATGCGGTGAACGATCTTTCGACGCATCTCCGTCGCCATAAAGGCCAGGACGGAACGACGCTTTCGGATCGCTGCTGACGGCAGTAGTTACGAAGACTCGATTTCCCCAAACTATCGGACTCGAATGCGCCAGACCTGGAATCGGTGTGCGCCAGAGGATGTTCTGCCCGGTCTTTACGTTCCACTCGTCAGGAAGATTCTGACCTTCGGCGATGCCGGATGCGTGTGGGCCACGAAATGAAGGCCAACTGCCTTTGGCTGTTTCGCGCGGACGTGCAGGCGGGGTTGCGCTCGCTGTTCTTGTGATTTTTCTGATCGGTTTACTCACGACTTCGCCCGCGGGCGACCACGCGCTGCGATCGAGAATCATCTGTCGCAGCTTGCAGTCATCAGAAACCAGATCGAACTTGACATGCTTTCCGTCGCTATCAAATCGATACTTACCTGGTCCATCACAACCACCCGGGCCGCCGCTCATTAACAGTTCAACCTCGGAGCCCGCGCTCTTCCAGGTGCCGTTTAGCTTGGGCCAGCCGGCCCCTTCTATTTTGAACGTGCCTGCCGGGTCGAAATTTGCGAGGAACACGCCGAACGACAACGGCTGGGATGGGATCGACGCCTTGCGATGCGTTTCGATGTACTTGCGCGCGAACTCGTTCAAGTGTGGCGCGTCACGCAGACCGACTTTCTCAGCTTCCTTCTCAGCGTCTTCGATCGACCAGCCATCGCGCAACACTCTCCTGATCATCCAGAACGTTCCGACGCGAATGGCGGCAGTGCAATGGATGAACGCGGGGCGATTTTCCGGATCGTCGGTGATCTTCAGAAACTCAGTGGCCTGTTCGTCTTTAGGATTGGCGAAGGCGAAAGGAATGTTGAAGTAGCGCAAGCCCAGCTCTTTCGCTTTTGCTTCTTCTTCCGCCGCGCGATGCTCGCTGGGTTGCCGCAGGTTGATGATGGCTTTGACGCCTTCGGCTTTCAGTTGTGCGAGGTGCTCGAGCCGTGGCTGGCCGCCGGTGCAGAAGTCTTTATTCACGCGCAGGAAGTTTCTGATTGAAGTCAGATCTTCCTGGGCCGCAACTGCGGGTGAAATTGCGAGCAGCAGAATACCGAGAAGGATTGTTTTCATTTCGTTTGTGCTTTCTCTGTGGAATCTGTGCAATCTGTGGATTGTTTTTAACTCCATTCATTCGTGCCGACAAGCACTCTCACAATCACCGGAGAATTCGCCAGGAGCATCGTCAGCCACGTCCGTCCACGATTGACGTCTTCGGCGAGATAAAACATGCGCGGTGGAAAGTAGATTAGCAACGCGATAAAGCATAAGAAGAAAAGGCGTCCGAAAAATTCAAGCGGACCGGACGGCCTGCCGAGCTCCGCAAACGTCAGCAAGTTCCACGCGACCTGAAAGAGAATCATATTCAAGAAGATGCAGATGTCGCCCAGCGTCTCACTCTCCGGATGCCGCAGGAACTTACTGCGCGGCGGCTTCTTAGGCGCAGAAAAGTATCGATAGATCAGATACGTCTGCACGATCGTGCAGATCAATCCAACAAAGACAAGCGGAATGAATACCGCACCATTATTCAGTAATCTTCTGCCAAACAGAAACTGGCCCACGCCCGCGAGAATTGCCGACACCAGCACCAGGTTCAGACAGAAATAGAAGATCGGATTGAACACGCAGCCGGCGAGGTTTGCCTCGTAATCGATGCTTTTCCCTTCCGCTTTGAGCCGGCGGTGAAAATGCCAACGTTTCATTACCGCTCCCGCGGCAGGTAAAACCCACATGCTGAGACAAGCAAGCGATAGCGCAAACTGCGCGAGCGGTTCACCTTCATCAGCGAAGCGGAAGAGCTCGATAACGTACGCCGTCAGCCACCGCATCAGGAAGAGGTTCAGAATAAAGACAACGATATCGAGCAGCAGTCCGCGGTTCTGTTTGGCGAAAACGTTTGGGGGAGAAGTCATCTGTTTACAGGATTACAGGATTAACAGGACTCACAAGGTATATCTGCTCATCTTAAAAATCCTGTAAATCCTGTCAACGTGTTAGCTGCCGATATTTGATCCGATGCGGGATTTCAGCGCCAGGACCAAGTCGGTCCTTTTTGTCAGCCTCGTAATCGGAATAATTGCCCTCGAACCACACAACTTTGCTGTCACCTTCAAACGCCAGGATGTGAGTGGCGATGCGATCGAGAAACCAGCGATCGTGCGAGATCACGACTGCGCAGCCGGCAAAGTTCTCGAGCGCCTCTTCCAGCGCGCGCAACGTGTTGACGTCGAGATCGTTTGTCGGCTCATCGAGCAGCAACACGTTCGCGCCTTCCTTCAACATCTTCGCGAGATGAACTCGATTGCGCTCACCGCCTGACAACATGCCGACTTTCTTCTGCTGGTCTGAACCCGAAAAATTAAAACGAGCTACGTAAGCGCGAGAGTTCACCTCACGTGGACCCAGCTTCAACACGTCTTCACCGCCGCTGATCTCTTCCCAGATCGACTTCTGCGGATCGAGGATCCGGCTCTGATCGACATACGCGAGCACCACCGTTTCGCCCTTGCGAATCGTGCCGGTATCAGGCTGCTCCTGTTCCGTGATCATCCGGAACAGCGTGGTCTTGCCGGCGCCGTTTGGACCAATGACGCCGACGATCCCGCCGGGCGGAAGCGCAAACGTCATGTCTTCAACCAGCAGCTTGTCGCCGTAACCTTTCTTCACGCGGTCAGCCTCGATGACGACGTTGCCGAGTCGTGGTCCCGGCGGAATATGAATTTCGAGATCTTCGCGACGTTTCTCTGACTCCTGCCGCAGCAGATCTTCGTACGAGTTAATCCTGGCTTTGCCTTTTGCATGCCGCGCTTTTGGCGACATGCGAATCCATTCGAGTTCGCGTTGCAAGGTCTTCTGTCGCTCAGTTTCCGACTTCTCTTCGCGTCGCAAGCGCTCCTGTTTCTGTTCGAGCCAGGAGGTGTAGTTTCCTTTCCAGGGGATGCCCTGGCCGCGATCGAGTTCGAGAATCCAACCCGCGACGTTGTCGAGAAAATAACGATCGTGAGTGACGGCGATGATCGTTCCCGCGTAACTCTGCAAGTGATGTTCGAGCCACGCAACCGACTCAGCGTCGAGATGATTCGTGGGTTCGTCGAGCAGCAGGATGTCAGGCTTCTGCAACAGCAAACGGCACAGCGCAACTCGCCGGCGCTCGCCGCCTGACAAAACTTTCACTGGCGTATCAGGAGGTGGGCAGCGCAGCGCGTCCATCGCCATTTCGAGACGTGAATCGAGGTCCCACGCGTCCTGCGCGTCGAGTTTTTCCTGCACTTCACCTTGTCGCTCGAGCAGCGCAGACATCTCGTCGTCTGACATCTCTTCGCCGAACCTCGCGTTGATCTCTTCAAACTCTTTCAGCAGATTCACAGTTTCCTGGACGGCCTCTTCGACGACTTCGCGGACGGTTCGCGAGTCGTCAATCAATGGTTCTTGTTCGAGATAACCGACGGTGAATCCGGGTGAGATGACAGTCTCGCCGTTGAAGTCTTTATCGACGCCCGCGAGTATGCGAAGCAGCGAAGACTTGCCGGACCCGTTCAAGCCGATGACGCCGATCTTTGCGCCGTAGAAATAGGAGAGATAGATATCTTTAAGGACCGGCTTCTTGTCGTAGAACTTACTGACGCCGACCATCGAATAGATGACTTTGTTTGGTTCAGTGGACATAGTCTTACAAAAACGTAACCACAGATTACAGGGATGTTGAAGAGCGATTAAAACAGATCAGAAAAAAATCCGTAAAATCCGTGGTTAGTTCCTCAGTAATTCTTTAGCGTGGCGGCGGGCACTGTCGGTGATTTCGGCGCCTGTCAGCATGCGTGCGAGCTCTTCAATACGTCCGGCACGGTCGAGTCGTCCCACGCTAACTTGCGTGCGCCCCTTCGCAGCCTCTTTATGAACGACAAGGTGGCTATCGGCGAAGCGCGCGATTTGCGGCTGGTGCGTGACGCACAAGACCTGGTTCGTTTGCGCAAGCTTCTTGAGCTTGATCCCGACTGCTTCACTAACGCGGCCGCCGATACCAGTGTCGATCTCGTCAAACACGATCGTGCGCGGAAATTGCGAGCCGTTTGCCACCGTCTTCAGCACCAGCATCAGACGCGATGCTTCGCCGCCCGATGCCACTCGCGCCAGCGGCTTAACATCCTCGCCTACGTTTGCGGAAAAATAAAACTCCGTGTGGTCGATGCCTTTTGGGCTTGCAGAGTCGATACTATCAGACACCTGCACCTGAAACCGCGCATCGTTCAACGCCACTTCCGCAATTCCTGTTTCAACCGCCTGCTCAAACTTCTTCGCCGCCCGCACACGCTCTTTGTGCAACTTGCCGGCGCGTTCGAGATAGTGTTCGCGGGCTGCCGCAATCTCGGAGTTCAATTCCCGCTCACGCTCATCAGACGTTTCGATCTGTCTCAGTCGATCTTCTGCACGCGCCAGATGGTCGAGTGCCGCTGCGATGGAACCACCATACTTGCGCTTAAGTCGCGAGATCTCGGCGAGGCGGTCCTCGATCTGAGCCAGGCGCTGCGGAGAAAACTCGAGCCGGTCTGCGAAATCGCGCAAGGAAAACGAAAGATCCTCGAGCACCGCCCGCGCCGATTCCAGTCCGTCAAGATACTCGCGGAAACTCGATTCATACTCCGCCAGCTCTTCCACGTCTTTCAAGCTCTGTCGTACACGCGTCAGCGCCGCATCGTCGTCTTCATAAATGCGGCTGTAACTCGTCTGGCAAAGCGTCGTCAGCTTTTCGACGTTCGCTAACCTGCGTCGCTCCTCTTCAAGTCGTTCATCTTCACCGGCCGACAACTCTGCACGTTCAAGCTCGCCTATCTGAAACTTCAACGTGTCAACCAGTTGAAACTTTTCTGCTTCGTCGCGACGCAGCGAATCAAGCTCGCGCCGCACCGCAATCCATTTCTGGTACGCCTCGGCCACTTCCGCGCGCAGAGAGCCATGGCCGGCGAACGCGTCCAATATCTCGAGATGCGTTTCGGGATTGAACAGCGTCTGCTGATCTCCCTGACCATGAATGTCCACGAGAAACGGCCGCAGATCACGCAGTAACGACTGCGTGGCGAGTTGATTGTTGATGAAGATCTTGTTGCGGCCCGTCGCGGAAAGCTCGCGCCGGATGATGAGTTCGTTCGTCGGCGCTAAGCCTGCGTTCTCGAGCAGCACTTCGAGATCCGGATGCGAGGCGACAGAAAACAGCCCTTCGATCGATCCGCGTTCGGTTCCTGACTTCAGTAGTTCGCTGGTAAATCTTCCGCCAATCAGAACGCCGAGCGCATCGACGATGATCGACTTTCCGGATCCAGTCTCACCGGTGAGCAGATTGAGCCCACTCTCAAACTCAACCTGCATGTCCTCGATTAGAGCGATGTTGGAGATGTTCAGAAACTGAAGCATCGCCACAGATTTTCGCATACAAATCCACAGATTACACAGATGACACAGATGTTTATTAGAATCTGAACTGTGGCTATTAACCCGATCGACATCCTTTTAGTAATCGTGATCGTGTTGATCTTGCTCAACGGCTATCGCCGCGGGTTTGTTCATGGCGTGCTGGACCTCGCCGGTTGGGTAGTGAGTTTGCTCGCGGGTTTACGTTATTACCATCCAGTCGCGCAGTGGCTTGAACATTTCGATCTGTGGTCGGAAGTGTGGGATCAGCCGATCGCTTTTGTGCTCGTCGCAGTATTCGCAGGTGTAGTTGTTCACTTGATCGGTTATGCGCTGATGAGGCGTTTGCCCGAAGACATTCACGAGAGCCGCGTGAATCAACTGTTTGGACTGCTTCCGGGCTTCGCGAACGGATTGATAACTGCTGCAATCCTTTCAGCCCTGCTATTGGCGCTCCCGCTGAATGAAGGTTTGAGCGAGCGTACGCGTGATAGCGCGGTGGTCAATCGCCTCGCCGTCTATGCTGAACGACTCGAAGGCCAGCTTCGGCCTGTGTTCGGTGAAGCGATATCGCGCACCCTCAACCTGCTCACGATTCGGCCTGATTCAAATGAACGCGTCACCCTTCCGTTCACAGTCGAAAAGACGCGGCCTCGACCCGATTTGGAAAAGCAGATGCTGGATCTTGTGAATCGGGAGAGACAAGCTGCGGGGCTAAATCCATTGGCGCCTGATCCTGAACTGACGGAAGTTGCGCGGCAGCACTCGGCGGATATGTTTGCGCGTGGTTACTTCGCACACGACACGCCGGAAGGTCTCTCGCCCTTCGATCGCATGCGTGCGGCAAACGTGCGCTTCGTTACAGCAGGTGAAAACCTGGCCCTCGCGCCGACTCTTTCCCTGGCGCACACAGGTCTCATGAACTCTCCGGGCCACCGCGCAAACATCCTGCGAAAGGAGTTCGGGCGCGTTGGCATCGGAATCATGGACGGCGGCATGCGGGGATTAATGGTGAGCCAGGAATTCCGTAACTGATTTTGAGCCGCAGATGAACGCGGATGAACGCGGATCTGCGTTCATCCGCGTTCATCTGCGGCTTACTTAGACTCACGCGGCACAACGTCGAAGGTCAACTTCTGCACCCCACGAATCACGGTGACCGACGTTCGCTTTCCGATGCGTTCATCCGTGAGTAGCTTGTGGAGATCGTCTATGCCGCGAATCGGATTACCGTCAAAGTCAATCACTAGATCACCCGCTTGCAGACCCGCTTCCTTCGCTGCACTGTTGTCGCCATTCGTTTCAAACGAAACAATCAGCACTCCGGTCTCAACCGGTAATTGATAGTAACGAACAATCCGCCGCGGTACCGGCACGTTCTGTCCGGCAACGCCGATGTAACTCCTGCTGATCTTCCCATCACGAATCAGACGCGCCGCGACAAACTTCGCCGTGTCGATCGAAGTGGCAAAGCAGATTCCCTGTGCCGGAAGTATCGTTGCCGTATTTACTCCGATGACGTCGCCACGAGAGTTAACGAGTGGCCCACCTGAATTTCCGGGATTGAGTGCCGCATCGGTCTGGATAACTCCGTCCATCAACCTGCCTGACTGCGCGCGCAAGGAACGTCCCAGCGCGCTCACGACGCCCGCCGTTACGGAATATTGAAACCCGTAAGGATTACCGATTGCGATTACCAGTTGACCCACGCGAATCGATTGCGAGTCGCCGAGCTGGGCCGGAACCAGGTTTGGGGCCGTAATGCGAATCACTGCCAAATCGGTATCAGGATCATCGCCAATCAGTTCCGCCTGGAACCGGCGGCCATCCATCAGGGCGACGTCTATTTTCGACGCGCCGTGCACGACGTGACTGTTAGTGAGAATGAATCCGTCTGGCGTAAAGACAAATCCTGAACCGCTTCCGGTGATTTCGTTTGGACCTTGCCGGCCATTACGCCGCGGCCGGCCCGTCACTTGAATATAAACTACTGATGGGCTCACTCTCTCCGCCGCCTCGATCACTGCGCGGGAGTAGGCGTCAAGCAAGCCATCATCACTGCGAGGTCCGGCGTGTTCATGTGCGCCGTCGCCAAGCACTTCTCCGTCAATACCAATCTCTGTTGCAACTGCGTACTTCATTTATTTAATTCTCCTGAACATAATTGTGCTTTATATGAGCTTGCCGTTGCAACAGGGGTGGATCCCGCAAAGACGCAAAGCGCTGCAGCGTTTCAAAGCGGCTTCTTTGCGCCTTTGCGCACCTTGCGCCTTTGCGGGAAAACACCTAGAAGTTTCACTTCGCTTCGTAGATGAGTACTCGTTTCTTTCCACTTCTTCCAATGAAGAACCCACCGAGGGCTCCTGCACCGGCGCCGAGCACTGTCGTTACCGCCGTTGCTATGTGGTCCAGTTTCTCGAAATCATCACCGTTGTTTGAGTCCGCGGCGGCCCCGAATATTGCTCCAGCCCCCGCCCCTAATCCGAGGCCAATCAAGGTCGCTGTCTTAGCAGATTTTCTCGTGACCTGGTGCACACTGCTCACGTCGTCACGCTTTATTTCGGTGGAAGTCCTGTTGACCAGCAGGGTCAGCGTGCTATCAGAAACGCCGCTCAACGTTCCGTCCATCGTTTTTCCGTTTCTTAGTTTTACTGACAGCTTGCTTCCGTTTGCAACAGAGGTGAGTCGAGACCAGTCATTTATTCCGGCTTGCGCGGTCACTGTGACGGGTGAAAGCAGGGTAGAAGTTAGCAGGATGACAACCATTGCTAGTTGTGTGGTTTTGGATCGCATAGTGTCTCCTTGTCGAAGTGAGTGTTTGTCAGATTGTGGCGTGGACCTGCATAAGTTAACAGATGGACCGACCTTATGGCGAGGAGTGTTGAGCCGGAGATTAGTCGCGGAATTCTAACTTGCCGATTGCGCCATCTGCACCGGTGGCCCAACCGGTTGACTTGCGCGGAACAAAACTAAAGGTGTCGAAACCAGGACCGGTGATTGCGGTCCATGTTTGACCGTCATCGGTGGAATAGTCGCCACCGGATGGACCAAGAGCGACCAGCGTCTTCGTGCCGGGAACATAAGCCACCACCGAGCGAAAGCCTGACAGTCCCTTCACGAGTGTCCAGGTGATGCCGCTATCGTTTGTAACTGCCAGATTATCGACAGCCTCTCGTTCCTTTTTATAGTCACCACCGGCGACGACTCCATGCTTCGCATCGCGAAAAGCTATTGAGAAGATTCCAGCAGATTGTCCGGAAGCGAGTGGCGTGTCGGCAACTTGCCACGAACGCCCGCCGTCAGCACTGCGCAGCACGCGAGATTTCGCTGCGCCGCCTGTGCCAATCCATGCGTGAGACTTGCCAAACAAAGCGATGTTAGTCCCACTCGCCGCAAACGCTCCTTCGTTTTGGAGTGCCGGCGGCAGGTTGGCGGCAGGCACGCGCGACCAGGCTCGTCCACCATCGGCAGTTGTCATGATGTATAACTGACCATCAATCGAATCGCCGAAGACGATGCCATGGTCCGCATCCCAAAATGACATCGCGTCCAGGAATGCTTTTGGATCGTCGCTTTTGAACTGCATGGTCCAGGTTTTTCCGGCGTCAGTGGTTTTGTAGATGCGTGTGGCTGGACCGTTGCCGGCGCTGAGAATGTAAGCAGTTTGCGCATCGATCGCGTCGATGTCGCGAAAGTCGAGAGTCTCGGTAGTCACTGCCAGCTTCTGCCAGTTTACGCCACCGTCGATTGTTCGCAGCACGGTAGAACCCGAGCCACTCGCCCATGCGATACGTTCGCTGACGGCGCTCACGCCACGCAGACGTGCAGTGACGCCACTCGTTTGCAGGGTCCAACGTGGCGTCGCGACAATGATCAGCATGAATAAGACTGCAATTACCGAGTTTTGCATGCGGTGGGACAGAATATCAGATCTGCCATCCACAGATTGCGCAGATTGGATATAATGCGCCGCGCATCTTGAAAATCCTGTCAATCCTGTCTAACAATTTCTATGAACATTTCACGACGTAATTTTTTATCGGCGAGCGCCAAGTCCGCGCTGGCTGTAACGGTCCTGCGGTCGGTAGTTCCCGCACGCGTTTGGGCGCAGGCAGCGGCGGTGCAGCCACTGTTCGCGCGGCTTGATGAATTCATCGCGCGCCACATCCGCGAGATAGGCGTGCCGGGAATGACGCTCGCCCTTGCTAATCGCGACGGCTTGATCCGGGCGTCCACGTACGGTTACGCAGACACAAAGGCAGGCTTGCGGGTCGCGCCCGAAACGATGTTTGAGATCGGATCGATCTCGAAATCGTTTGTCAGCCTCGCCCTTTTGCAGTTGCGTGACGAAGGGAAGCTCGATCTCAACAAACCGATCGTGGGATACCTTCCGTGGCTGAAGATCAATTCGAAGTTTGAAGCAATCACGACACATCACATTCTCAGTCACAGTGCCGGACTGCCCGGCGCGCCGCTCTTGCTCGATGCGCTGCTCAGCGAACTATGGACCGCGTACGCGCCCGGCAAGCATTTTCTTTATTCAAACACCGGTTATAACATTCTCGGCTTTCTGATCGAAGCCCTCGACCAGCGGCCTTTTGCCGAAGCAATGCGCGCGCGCATGCTGGCGCCGCTCGGAATGACGGCGAGTGCGCCAATCATCACTACTGATTTGCGTAAAAAGATGGCAGTGGGCTACGAGCCGCTCGACGAAGGAAAGCCATTTCCCAATCATGGTCCACTTGCAGAAGCGCAATGGATCGAAGTTGACATAGCGGCGGGCAGTATTGCTTCAACGCCGGGCGACATGGCGAAGTACATGCGCATGCTGCTCAATCGTGGCGCCTTGCCGAAGGGCCGGCTCATCTCCGAAGAAGGGTTCGCGCTGTTTACGAAGCCTGCCATCGTCTCTCCGTATCGGGGCGAACCGGCGTCGTATGGTTACGGAGTCTGGGTTAGCGACATCGAGGGTCATACACGTCTGCGACACACGGGCGGCATGGTCGCCTTCAGTTCCTCGATCGACTTAGACCTGACAGCAGGCGTTGGCACCTTTGCTTCGGTCAACGCGAACCTGCGCGGGTATCGACCAGTTGCAGTGACGAAGTATGCAGTGGAATTGTTCAATGCGTCGCTGGCTGCGAAGTCGCTTCCTGATCCACCCGCGCCTCCGCCTTCTCCGGATGAAGTAAAGAACGCAGCGGACTATGCCGGCACTTACACGACGCTCGACGGAAAGAAACTCGAATTCGTGACAGAAGGCGAGAAGCTGATTCTGGTGCACGGCAATCGCAGGGTTGTGCTCGAGCGCGCTGGAAACGATCGCTTCATCGTGAAGCATCCGGATTTCGACGTGTATCTGCTCGGGTTTGTTCGCGACAATCAACAGGTGACGCAGGCGTTCTACGGTGGCGATTGGTACTTAGGCGCGAAATATGCGGGGCCGAAGTCTTTCGAGACAAAGAAGGAGTGGGAAGCTTTCGCTGGTCACTATTACAACGACAGCCCCTGGTACGGCGACGCGCGAATCGTGTTGCGTAAAGGCCAGCTCTACCTCGATGGCGTTCAGCAACTCGTTCCGCGCGCCGATGGAAAGTTTGGTATTGGCGATCCCGAAGCGCCCGATTGGATCAGTTTCGAATCGATCGTAGACGGGCGCGCCATGCAAATGAGTTTCTCGGGGATCCCATTTCGTCGGGCGTTCACACCCTAGTCAAAGACATCCACAGATTCCACCGATTTCACAGATTCTTTTCTGCGTAATCTGTGAATCTGTGGATGGTTTTAAGCGGTGGCGACGAATTGTTCCTGCTCGGTTGAACCGGTTAGCGCCGTCGTAGACGAATTACCAGCGGCTATTACCTGCGCGATCGTATCGAAGTATCCCGTACCAACAAACGACTGGTGCTTCACCGCGCGATACTGGCTATCGGCGGCGCGCTCGAATTCGATCTCCTGCAATCGAGCGTAAGCGCTCATTCCTGAATCGCGATACCCTTGCGCGAGTTCAAACATCGCGAGGTTGAGCGCGTGAAAACCGGCGAGCGTGATGAACTGAAACTTGTAGCCCATCAGCGCAAGCTCTTTCTGGAATTTTGCGATCGTGTGGTCATCAAGCTTCTTCTTCCAGTTGAAAGAGGGAGAGCAGTTGTAGGCGAGCAGCTTCCCTGGATACTGCGCGTGAATCGCATGAGCAAACCGGCTTGCCTCTTCGAGGTTTGGTTCAGACGTCTCGCACCAGACCATGTCTGCATACGGCGCGTAGGCAAGGCCGCGTGCGATAGCCTGGTCCAATCCGGCTCTCACTGAAAAGAAACCTTCCGTCGTTCTGTTTCCGGTGAGGAACGCATGATCGCGCTCGTCGATGTCGCTGGTGATCAGCCCGGCGCCGTTTGCGTCCGTTCGCGCGACCAGAATCGTCGGCACTCCCATCACGTCAGCGGCCAACCGCGCTGCGATGAGTTTCTGGATAAACTCCTGTGTGGGTACCAGAACTTTGCCACCCATGTGCCCGCACTTCTTCGCTGCCGCGAGTTGATCTTCGAAATGCACTGCCGCAGCGCCCGCCTCGATCATTGCCTTCATCAACTCAAACGCATTCAAACAACCGCCAAATCCTGCTTCGGCGTCCGCGATGATCGGCGCAAACCAGTCAATCCCGTTTCGTCCTTCAGCATGATCGATCTGATCGGCGCGCTGTAGCGCCTGATTTATCTTACGCACAACGTCGGGAACGCTATTCGCGGGATACAAACTCTGATCGGGATACATGTGACCGGCAAGGTTTGCGTCAGCGGCCACTTGCCAACCACTCAAATAGATAGCCTTCAACCCCGCCTGGACCTGTTGCACTGCCTGGCATCCGGTCATCGCTCCCAGCGCGGGAACATACTGCTCGGTATGCAAAAGTTCCCAGAGGCGCTTTGCTCCCCGCTCCGCGAGCGTGTATTTGATCTCGACAGACCCGCGAAGTTTTGCGACCTCCTCCGCGGTGTAGCCGCGTTCAACTCCTTGCCACCGCTCGGCCGTGGCCCACTCATTTTCCAGTGCAACGTGATCGTAAGCTTTCATGACTATCCTCCTTGGTCGTATGTAAGGTTAGACCGGATCAAACTCTTCGTTTCGAATCAGCGACTCGCTGATACGCCGCGCGCTCCGGTAGTTTTCAATCACCGGCTCGTCTGCGCCGGTGGGCAATTCACTCAAAATACGCTCGAGTTCCTGATCGAACATTTGGCTGACTGACTCCGGCGTGATGGCGCCATGGCGCAAACGCTGCGCAATCATCAGGCGATAGATGCGATCTGTCGCGAGATCTTCCATGTAGCCATCGAGCAAGCTGGCGCCTTTACCGTTCAGCACGCCATTGCGATAACGAATAATAGTGCGAATAGCTGCGCGCGTTCCGCTTTCGGTGATCTGGCCCACACCTTTTGGAATCGGACGTAAATCCGGGTGCGTTGGTGCTGCTGGTTTGCGCGCCTTGAGCTGATTAGGAAAAGGGAACTGTTGGACCGCGATCTCATTCTGATCGGGATGTCCGGTCCAGGCGCCATCCATGAAGCAGTTGGCTTCGTTCTTCTTGTCTTCGGCGAGCACGCGAAGCGCGCGCGTGTTTAATTCCGGATCGGTGCGGCTGGGATAAAGCGCTGTCATGCCGCCAATGGCAAGTATGCCGCGCTTGTGACAAATCTCGGCCAGCAGCTCACGCAGGTTCTGAAAGAAAGGGACGTCATGCGGAATCGTGTTTCGATCGGGAAGCACCCACTCCGGATCTTCGAGGTTGAAGTGAATCAGGCTGGCCATGTAATCCCAGCGACCAAGATTCAGGCCCACGATGTGTTCGCGCAGGTTGTAGATGAACTCCTCCATCTGATAGGCGATCGGGTGCGACTCAACCAGCGCCATGCACTTGATGTAACCGCGGGGCCAGCCTTTTGCGTCTTCAATCGCCTGAAACAGATCGCGCCACCACAGGGCTTCTTCAGCCGATTCAGATTTCGGAATGTAAAACGTGAGCGGATGTCGTAGTTGGTTTATGTCAACTTGATAAGCGACCATCGCCACGTCAAACAATGAAGCCGCCATCAACTCCTGGTTGAGTATGCCCGCCTGGCTGATGTGCAGACCGCGCGGGCGAATGAAAACCACTGTCTTGCTTTCATTGATCCCTGTATGTTTATTCCGTTTGGCGTCGAAGTAAGTGAGTTCACCTTTTAGCGCCGCGAGGATGTTGTCGATTCCGAGTGTGAGATTGGACCAGTAGTTCGCCATCGAGTCTTCTAGATCCAGCATCACGCCGGGTGCGCCGGAGTTGAGCATTTTTACGACGAGCTCCGCGTCGTCCGCCGGCCCGGTCATCTGGTTGCGCTGGTCCGCGCACCATGCCGGTAGCTGAATCGTCCAGTCGCCGGTAGTTGCTTCAGACGGCGGCAGGTAGTTTGGCTTGTCGCCTTTGTGCGCAGTAGCCAGGACTGCGGCGCGCCGGCGAACGAGCGACTGTTGTCGTGCGGTTAACTCCCGGTGAAGCGGCAGCAGAAACTCCATGAATCCGTCGGGGAGCTCTTTCTGTGCGTCAAATTCCGGAGGCGCGGTATTGAAACGTGTTCCATATTGTGAACGAGTGCTCGACATAATGTGACCGGAGGTATAGCATGCCTCCCTAGGCCACTGCAATATCGAGGTCGGAATCGTGAACAGGTTGTTGTCTACGGCGGATAAAACCAAGCTCGTCTAGGGCTTTTCTTTGGAGAATTCGCAGTATTTGGCTTTTAGAAGCATTTATATGGGTTCGGTATTGTGAACACAATTAACGCAGGCGGAGAGTAGGATGACAGTAGCAGCAGTCGCGAGAAACCAGGAGCCGGGAAAACGTCGTCACAATCGTGAACAGGTAACTTCGGTTGAACGTGCCTTATCGATTCTTGAACTCCTTGCAAGTAAGAATCATGGGCTCAGTACGTCCGAGATCAGCCGGGCGGCGCGATTGCCGAAGAGCTCGACAAGTTACCTTTTGCGAACCCTTGTGGGCCGAGGCTACGTGCGCCGCGATCGCGAAACAGGACAGCACACTCTTGGGATACGCATCCTCAGTCTTGGCGGGCAGGCCATGCAAGGTATGGCTTTGCGCGAACTCGCCATGCCGCACCTGCGCCAGATTGCAGAATCGACGCGTCTCGGAGCGCACCTTGCCATTTTGGACCACGGCGATGCGGTTTACATTGAGCGGATCGAGTCACCGGGTTTCATCAAGATGGACATCTGGAACGGCAAGCGAGTTGCGCCGCAGGTTACGGCAGTGGGCAAAGCGCTGATCTGTAACTTAGCGCGCGAGGAAGTGCAGGAGATCGCCGGGTTGCATCCACTGCGCCCGGTATCGCAAAGGACAATCGTGACGCTGCCGCATTTATTGGAAGAGCTGGCCGCGATCCGCCGGCGCGGCTATGCGATTGATAACGAAGAACACGAGGTTGGCGTACGTTGCGTTGCGGCTCCTGTATACGCAGCCAGCGGCGAGGTAGTCGCGGCCATTGGTGTCAGCGGCACCGTTAGCCAGCTCAACGACGACTACCTTCCATCACTCGGCAAGATCGTCCAAACGACAGCGCTAAAACTTTCCGCGCATCTCGGCGGTCGTCGTAACCGTTAATTTTAGCCACGGATTACAGAAGAACACGGATCGGAAAAACATATAGATTTCTGACCCGTGTTAATCCGTGTAAATCTGTGGCTCACATCAATAACGACTCGACCCGGTGCGCGTGGACCATCTCCTCGCACGGCGACCAGGCGAAGACTGTGAAGCGTCCATCCTGCGAGGCTACCAGTGCAAGAGCCTCGCGCTGATCGTGGACGAACTGTGCGGCCGAGAGATGTCTCGTTCCGCCGTGTTCGGTCGGGGGGACGACCACTGGAAGATTCCCGATGATGGGTTCAGTAATTACCCATTTATCAACGTACGAGCTGTTTTCCGTCCGCCTGATCTTGGCTCCGAACGCCAGCAGTTCATATCGATCGTTGATGACTGTCGCGCCATCGACCGCAGTTAATCCTGCGATCGTATCTACTGACCGGCGTACTGCGCTTTCCCACCGTCGAAGATCTTCTTCGTCCATGTTCTGACGCAGGAGTTCCGAGAGCGCTGCAAACGCAGGCGTAACGGAATAAAGGACCGGCTGCGCGATCGATTCACGCCAACTTTCGTTTCCCGCGGGTACGACCAGTAAACTGCCGCCATGTCCGTGAGCGCGCATTGAAGCCGCGAGTTGGACCAGCATGTTCAATGAACGATGCGGTTCATTAGTGGCAGCGGCGGTGAAAGCCAGCAAGGCTTTGAGCAACGAAGGACAGTCAGGCAGGCTGGTGCCTTTTTCGTCTATGACCTTGACTTGTTCGCCTTTAAGGACGGCGACATTCGCGTACTTACCAAAACCGTCAAGGCGACGATGTTTGACGACGAGAAGTCCCGGTTCGATGTCTTCCAAAACGAAACATAAGCTCGGAATTGTTCGCGTTGCGCCCCACACTTTGAGCTCATCTCCATGGTCCCAAACACCGAGATGAATCTCCGGACGTTCGACAGCCGGCGCGAGCTTACGTAGCACCCCGGCATTCAGCGGCAGCGGATGTTCAAACACCATCGGTTGTCCGGCTTGTTCCGGTGGCAGGAACGCGAGCGAGATTTTAGGAAAGCGGCCTTCTTCCGGTCGAAAGCTGGCCCAGAAAGTTGCGTTGATGATGGCTGCTATCGATCGTGCGTCGGGTTTTGGTGCTAATCCGTCTTCGCCGAGCCGTTGCGCTTCTGCAATTTGGCGAGCGAAGTGCTCCTCGACGATCGGCGCTACGGTGCTGGCTGCTTGATACGTTGGGTTCCTGCTCATAAAGATCTTACTTGCCCGTGAAGAGTGTGTTCTCGTCAACAAAGCAAAGCCCGTTGCCCCACGGATCGTGCGCGTAGAACGATCGCTCACCCCAGGGACGTTTGACGATATCGCCGGCGCTCGCCCCGTGTACATCTTCAGTCGATAGGCATTGCAACTCTCGCGCACGTTCGTATACGGCCTCGACGTCGTTTACGGCGAAGTAGATGTAGTCAGGCAGGGGTTGCGGTTTGGTGTTGTCTGCGGCGACATCGACGAGGGCAAGAATCACGGGACCGCAATCGATGTAATGCCGCCCGCCGCGCGGGATTCTTCGCCCGCGATCGCCGAGCAGTTTCCCGTAAAACTCTTCAGCCTTGTCGAGATTGTCCACTTGCAGAATGATCCGGTAGAGTGTGGGCGCCATGTCTGGTTCCTTTCACTGTTAAGACCTGCGCAAAGATTAACGCAATTGAGCACTGATTATGAAATATGGCCCATTCGGAGATGAGAAAGGTTCTGGTAATTGGTTCTGGTGGCGCCGGCAAATCGACAGTCGCCCAACGGTTGGGTCAACTACTTGATATCGAGGTCAAACACCTTGACAGGTTTTACTGGCAGCCCGGGTGGACGGAGACTCCGAAGGAAGAATGGTTGCAGATCGTAACCGAGTTGGTCAGCGATGATTCCTGGATCATCGACGGCAACTTCGGAGGCACGCTCGAGTTCAGGCTACAGCATTGCGATACGATCATTTTTCTCGACATGCCGCGCCTGCTCTGTCTCTGGCGGATCATGAAGAGACGTTTACTTTATCGCAACCGTTCGCGGCCGGACATGGCTGAGGGTTGTCATGAAAAAGTTGATCTCGAATTCATTGATTGGGTGTGGAATTATTCGCACCGGACGAGACCTAAAGTTATCAAGCTGCTCGAGGAGCACGCGCCAAGCAAGCAAGTTGTGTGGCTGCGTTCGAATGCAGAGGTGGAGCGGTTTTTAGCTTCGCTGGCAGTCAAGGCTGCGGTTTATAACAAGGAGTGAATATGGAAACAAAGATGTCTGCTCAGATACCGGTCGAGCGTTTTAAGAAAGCATTGTTCGCATGTCTTGATGAAACGTTTTCCAGTGTGCGTGGGATCTATCTCGACAAAGGGACGACGTTATTCGAAACCCTTGAAGGAGTGTCAGCCGCAGAAGCGTCACGAGCAATCTCACCAAAGTCTGCGACGATTGCGGCGCAGGTCGAACACGTCCGCTTCTATCTTGACGTGCTCGACGATTACATGCGCACCGGCGAAGACAAAACGAACAACTGGCGCGAGATCTGGGAAACTGTTCGCGAGGTTACGCCTGAGGAATGGGACGACATGAAGCGGCGTTTGAAAGAGAGTCATCAACGCGTGATGGCGACCATCAACTCCTTCGAAAAGTGGGACGGTAAATACGATATCGCCGGAGCATTGTCGATACTCGTTCACACGGCTTATCACCTCGGCGGAATTCGCGTAGCACTCGGAGCTGTCAGGGCAGGCGCCGGCGCGTAGCATCATGGACGATCAGACGTTTGCGCTGGCGGAAACAATTTGGGATTACCATCGGATGAAGCACCGGGTCGCAAAAGCGGATGCGATCCTGGTGCTTTGCAGTCATGATGAGAGAGTAGCGGAGCGAGGTGCCGAATTGTTTCTCGAGGGCTGGGCGCCGCTCATCATCTTCTCCGGCGGACGCGGAGCAATCACGCGGAGCTTATGGGATGAACCGGAAGCCGAACGATTCGCGCGCATCGCGATCAGTTTGAATGTGCCGCGTGAGAGTATTCTCGTTGAGGTCAACTCCAGCAACACCGGCGAGAACGTCCAATTCACTCGAAAGTTACTCGCCGAGCGAGGTCTCGATCCGCACAAGTTCATTATCGTGCAGAAGCCGTACATGGAACGCCGCGCGTTTGCCACGTTCCGGAAGTTTTGGCCTGAGAAAGAGGTGATTGTAACTTCGCCGCAGGTTTCTTTTCGTGATTATCTTGCCGAGTATTCCAATCGCTCCCTGTCGGCGAGTGACGTCGTCAGCATAATGGTTGGCGATCTGCAACGAATCAAACTCTATCCAGCACGCGGCTTTCAGATCGCGCAGGAAATTCCGGACGAAGTGTGGCACGCCTACGAGCGACTGGTGCACGCCGGGTATGACAAGTATCTGATCTCTTAATAGTACGGGCGATTGTTCATGATATGCCAGATGAGGCATAATGAGGCCAATGGACGGGCCTCACAAGATCAAGGGTATCGTATGGATCGGCTCGTCATTGAAAGACCTGAAGTCATTCCCCGCTCAAGTCAAAGATGTAATTGGTTACGGACTATATCAAGCGCAACTGGGCAGAAAGGCACCTTCAGCGAAACCTCTTGCAGGATTTGGGGGAGCGAGTGTTCTTGAAATAATCGACGACTATCTGACGGACACTTACCGCGCCGTGTACACCGTTAAGTTTCAGAAGGCAGTCTACGTGCTACATGCCTTTCAAAAGAAATCTAAAAAAGGCATTGCCACTCCCAAACCAGATATCGATCTCATCAAGAAGCGCTTGAAAGTCGCTGAAGAAGATTACAAAACGCGTCAGGCAGAAGAGCTATGAAAGCAAAGAGTACAACAAAGGCTCGAAAGTCGGGAGCAAACAATAAAAAGGTTCAAGTCAGCAGCGGAAACGTGTTTGCCGATATTGGCTTTCAAGATGCAGAGGAGCGACTTCTAAAAGCGAAGCTAGTTACCAAGATCGCGCAATTAATCGAAAAGAAAGGCTGGACGCAAGTTCAAACCGCGCAGCGAACAGGCTTGGATCAGCCGAAGGTCTCGCGGCTTCTTCGCGGTCAACTTTCCGGTTTTTCGGCTGATCGTCTATTCGCCGTTTTGAATCGGCTGGGCCACAGTGTTGAAGTTCGAATTTCCGCAAAAGAGCGACCTCCAGAGAAATCTCACACCCGCGTGATGATCGGATAAGCAGCTTCGCCGATTGAGAAAGGCTGTTGCCGAAAGCTACGCCGGCAGAAATGGCGTGAGCCTCTTGATGATCACTTCCTGGCAAACGGCGCAGAAGGGTTTGTTGAGGTTACGCATGCGGCAATCGAATTCGGGCCGGTAAACATTGCAGTGGAAATGATCCGCTCCTTCGAAAAGTCCGACTGTTCCGACCGCTACCGGCGAAGGGTGCGGATCGCAATGGGCGCAATCCGTATTCGCCATGGTTGGGACAGGAGTCGTCGCCTGGATCAGGCTGCTCCACTTCGTCTTTGCGCGGTCCTTGTTGGTAGTGATGTTGGGTTCACTCGGCTCGCTTCCGGAGTGCTTGTTGTGTCCACTTTCGGCGCAGTTTGAATAATACTCGTATTCATCCGCCAGCCTGAACGCAGTATGGCCCATCTCATGAAGTGCGATCTCCAGCGTGCCGGGAGCCCTCGAAAATGTTGCGATCGGTCCGCCCGAGCCGCCGGAAATCGGACTGTTAACTGCCAGAAAGCCCACATGCCATTGCGGTACATGCTTATTGAGAACCTTTACCACTCGGTGGTCATCCTTGGGCACCAGCAAACGACGGATTCTATCGTCACCGCAAAATGAGGCGTCGAAGTAAGTTTTGGGTTTCGCTCCGGTACCGCCGCATTTCACCGGATCCCGCGCGCCGCTGTCTGTAGACGTCACGTCCACACGATAAACATTGATGGCCGCCCGGAGCCGATCGAATGGGGCCGCAGCCAGTAAGGCCTCCGCAAACTGCTGCGCGTCGGTCTCGAATAGCTGCATCTCGTCGTTGCGATAACCTTCAGATACGATCGCGACATTCCAACGTTGTTCCGGTGGACCAGCATCAATGATCTTCTTCGGTCCGAGGACTTGGCCGTCTGAGGTGCCCATGGCGTGTGCTCCTTACTTTTTGAGCTTGAAACGCATAATCTCGGTAGCTGGTTTACTGGCGAGGGAAAATAATCCGCTTGCTGGTCCTTGTGTCTCCGGCACACTCCGGAACAGTGTTACTTCTTCAGCTTTTTCCGTATCCGGAACAAGAACTACGAATATGCCTTTTCTTTTCGGCGCCGGTTCGCGCGAGATGCCTTCGTCGGGCGTTTCCGGAAAAACTTCAATATCGTTTCTGGTTGGATTGTGCATCACCTGGCGATAGAGAGTTTTGTCTTGCTCGCTCTTCAGTTCGGCCCAGAAGCCTTTCTGCTTTCTATAGCCCTTCACCGGATCCGATGGCGGCACGATCATTTCGGTGCGTTGTTGTGAGATCAGTTTGACGTTGTCGCCATCATAGGAAAACGTCAGCCGCATCGCCTTCATTGGCTCCGCTGAAGTTGACTTCGACGGAGTCTTCCTGGCTTTGGCTTTTGCTTTCGCCGGAGCTTTGCGTGATTTCGCTTTTCCGGATTTCGACTTCGAAGACTTCTTTTTTGCTTTTTTCGTAGTTTTGCGAGCCTTAGACTTCTTAGAGGTTTTCCTGACCGTTGCCATTGCTCACCTCCTTTTCAAGGTATAGTCAACCGCATGAACTGATTCGGCTGAATCTCTTCTATCGCATTTTTAACAAGCATGCCGGCTGCTTCGATGCGATCAATGTCGTTAGTTGACAATTCGAGAATCGCAATGCCGCGCCCGATCAAGTTCTGCTGATAACGAATGTTTTGATCGGACGTAATGAAAAGGTCGAACTCACCCTCAGCACGTTGTAGCAAGTCGCCGTTCTTAATTCCGCCCCAACCCTTTCCTTGAACTGTGGAACAAGAGTGTCCGCTTAATAGTTTGTGCATGGGCCATGGCACGCATTCGTCGAGCAGAATTCTCATGCAGCCGCCGGAGGAAGCAAGGCCTGCTCTGAGCGTTCTAACACCTGGCGTGCTAAGTTGCGGGTTACAGAAGGAAAGCACTCCAGGAATTCTTCGAGCGTGTAGTCATTCTCAAGGTACTCGAATAAAGTTCTGATCGGAACTCGAGTTCCCTTAAAAACGGGCGCGCCACCGAGAATCTCAGGATCAATTGTGATGAGGTCTCCGCTATTCATGTCCATGAGTTTAGTCCAGGTCGGGCCTTGGCGTAAATCTACCCGTGAGAGACTCAGTTCACAAACCGGCGCAACTGCACGCTGATCGCAAAGCCGATTGCGATGAAGGTGGCGATGAGGGAGGCGAGGCCGGCGCTCATCAAAGGTAAGGGGACGCCAATGACAGGCGAGATGCCGAGGGCCATTCCGATGTTGATGAAGATCTGAAATGTCAGCCCGCCGACGAACGCCATGATGAAGAGCATGCCCATGCGATCGGAGGCGCGACGCGCGCCGGTGATCAGGCGTGAGAGCAATACGATGTAGGCCAGCAGCACCAGCACACAGCCGGCGAAACCGGCGTTCTCCGCAGTGACAGCGTAGATAAAATCCGTGTGTGGCTCAGGTAGAAACTTCAGACCACTCTGCGAGTGCTCAGCCGATGAGCGAGAGCCGAACAAACCACCTTCACCGACAGTGATTATTGACTGCCACGTGTGATAACCAATGCGACGCCGATCAGCATTTTCCGGATCCAGAATCACATTGATCCGTTCCTGCTGATAACCTTTCACCATTCCCGTCTTAACACCCATGACGTAGGCCGCAGGAATCAGAATCACTGCCAATATGGTGGCCGCAACCACCAGTCTCAACCTGATCGCAGACAGAAACAGTACGACCGCGAGGATCGGCATGTAAGTCAACACTGAACCGACGTCGGGCTCGAGCAGGATCAAGCCAATCGGCAACGCGAGAATCAACCCGCCAACGATCATTTCCTTGACAGTGAGAACTTGCACGCGGTTCTTGCCAAAATATCGCGCAAGCATCATCGCCGTGGTCACTTTCACAAACTCGGAAGGCTGAAACTGGCCGATGCCGGGCACTTTGATCCACGCGCGTTGACCATTAATCTTCAAGCCAATGCCCGGAACGAGTACGACCACGAGCAGGATCAGACCGAAGACATAAAAAGCGGGTGCAAGGTTGAGAAGTTTTCTGTAGTCGGTGAAGGCAATCGCCAGCATTGCGACCAGGCCGATTGAAAGACCGATGAGCTGTTTGACCCAGTACGACTCGGTTGGTTGCGCGTTACGAATCTGAATCGTGCCGAACAGAACGATGCCGATGGCGAGCAGCGCCAGGATCCAATCGAAGTCACGCCAACTGCGTTTGTGAATAATCGCAACCATCTGAGTATTGCCAATTGCCGATTGCCGATTTATAGACCTGTACCTGGTTTCTGCTCCGGCTTAGTTTCCTTCTTCGCTATGAGTTTGACCGCTCCCGGCGGTTCTTCATGACGGGTCTTGCGATAGTAGACGTCGTAGACGCCGCGAACCGCAGGCGCTGCGTGACTTCCGCCGAAGCCTGAATTCTCAATCAGCGCAAGCATCGCGATCTCCGGCTTGTAAGCCGGCGCGTAACTCACAAACCACGAGTGGTCCTTGTTCTTGCCGGTGTCTTTGCCCAACCCGACCACCTGCGCCGTTCCCGTCTTGCCCGCGATATCGAATCCGGCCATCCGAATGCCCGCGCCCGTGCCGCCGGCGTTTACTACCTGCCACATGCCTTGAACCACTGTATGATCGATGTCTTCCGGAATCTCAATCACCTTCGGGTTCGGTCGCGATTGATCGAGCGGTTGGAAAGTGGCTGGTTCACGATAGTCGGGCGTGCCCGGCGTGCCGAAAGCCTTTACTTCCTTCAGTAAATGCGGAATGTACATGTGACCGTCTTCGGCGACTGCCGAAATGGTCCGCAGCAACGAAATCGGCGTGATGATGTCGTAAACCTGTCCGAACGATGAATAGACGGTATCGATATCGCGCCACTCCGGATCTCTCGGCTGCATGCGTCGCTTGAACTCGCGCGAGGGCGTCCAACTCACGACTTCGTTTGGAAGATCGATGCCCGTGCGCTTGTTGAGATCAAACTCTTCGACCATCTCGACAATGCCGTCGATCCCCATTTTCAATCCGAGACGATAAAAGTAACCGTCGCACGAGTGTGTGATGGCTGTTTTGATATCGGGCGTGCCATGGTTTCCCATGCAGCGCGTAAACTTGTTGCCGACCTGGATACCGCCGCCGCAGACAAGATTTGAGTGGTCCAGGGTGATAGCGCCTTGCTGCAAGCCGGCAACGGCCATCGGGATCTTCCAGGTCGAGCCGGGTGGATAGCGGCTTTGAATCGCACGATTGAGCAGAGGAGTTTTGGGATCATTCAACAAGTCTGCATATTCCTTGCGCCCTTCCTTGGTGGTGATTCGTTGTGAGAAGAGGTTTGGATCAAAAGTCGGAGCCGAAGCAAGCGCGAGGATCTCGCCGTTGTTGGGATCCATCGAGATGATCACACCACGCTGCGTGACAGAATTCTTCAGTTGCTCTTCCGCTGCATTCTGTATATCGAGATCGATAGTGGTGACGAGATCGCGACCAGGTGTCGGAGCGACAGTTTCGAGCTCATCCTGGATGCGCCCGCGACTATCGACTACGACTTCACGGTAACCATCACGGCCGCGGAGATAGTCGTCATAGATCTGTTCGATACCACTAAGGCCGATGATGTCGCCTGGTTTGAGACCTTTGTCTTTGTAGGATTGTTGTTTTAGTTGCTCCGGACTGATTTCGCCGACGTAGCCCAGCACGTGAGCCAGCGAGCCGTTAGCTGGATAGCGACGTTGCGGCTGTTGCTCAACGCGCAGCTCGGGATATTCGAGGTTGTGTGCCTCGACCCATGCCAGGTCGCCGGGCGTGGCGTTCTGTTTCACCTGTATTGATTCGAATGCCGGCATCGTCTTCACGACTTCGAAGTAGTCGCGCAGGATTTCTTTATCGACCGACAATCCTTCCGCCAGTGGTTCGACGAGTGAATTGAGATCTTTACCTTTCACGTCCTCGCGCGAAAGGATCACGTTATAGATGGGAGTCGAATCGACAATGACGCGGCCTTCGCGATCGAAAATAACGCCGCGCGGGGCAGGGATTGGCAGGCGACGGCGACGCTGGTTTTCAGCAATCTCGGCATAGCGGTCACCGCGCACGACCTGTAAGACGTAGAGTCGAACGCTGAGCACGCCGAGGAGGAGGACAACCAGCGCCTGGACGAAGCGCAGGCGCGCGCGAAGGTTTTGAGATGTGTCTTCAAACTTCATAAGTTAGCCACAAAGAAGCACAAAAAGTATCAGCCACAAAAAGCCACAAAAAGCACAAAATAATAAATCAGCCAAAAAGCACAAGTAATAAGTTAGCGGTTATGTACCTTTTGTGCCTCACCTCCTCCTCAGCGATCCGGTTGAACGACGTGCAACGCGCCGGCGGGTCGCGAACTGCCGCCGCTGCGCAGACCGTTCTGCGACGATGGCGTCGAGCAGGTAAAGCGCCAGGGTGCCGGCCACCGTCGTCGCAATAAGTTTATAGGACATCGTCTGCACTAAAGGAACGGCCGGTGGATAGCCCAGCACCCGGTGCCAAAAAACGTAAATTAACGAGTCGAGCACAGTCGCTGCGGCGAGCACCGGAATTCTCAAGAGGGGGTTCTCGAGATTCACCTTCGTTGCTGCAAAGTATATGACATATGCCGTCAGAGTTTTAGAGAAGCCGCCTGCCCCAATCAAACCTCCGCTCGCCGCATCTACAATTAATCCGGCGAGAGTGCCTACCAGCAACGCTTGCCAGGCGTCGCGTTGCAAAGCGATGTAAACAACAACTACAAGGGGAAAATCGATGTAGGAGAGGGGTCGCCAAACTTCGCGCAGCGAAAGTTGCAGCAGGATTGAGACTAATAATACTACGGCGATCTTAAGCTGCGACATAGGAACATTGCCGGTTGCCAATTGCCGATTGCCAATTGGCTTGATAACCAGCGATTCGAATGCAGTCAAGTGGCAATTGGAAATCGGCAATTGGCAATGACTTCATCTCTTAGGTCTCTCTGCGTTCGGGGTTTGTTCGGGCAGAGAACGCGGCGGTGGGTGGTAAAGAAGTACTGCTACTTCTTCCAGGTGGTCGAGCTGAGCGCCGGGTTGAATGAGAATCTGGTGCGCCTGCGTCGCCGTGCCATTCTTTACTTGAACCACTCGACCGACGTTCAAGCCTGGCGGATAGATTCCGTCTTGTCCGGTCGTCATCACGTAGTCGTTGACTTCGACTTTCTCGAGGCCCGAAACGTAACGCATCTCGATCAGCGAAACGCCAAGATCCGCTCGTCCACGCACTGAGCCCAATGCCCCTGACTGACCGAGCTGTCCGACAACAGCACCAGCGCCGGCTTTCTCGTCAGTGATCAGCATCACCTGCGAGGCCCACGGACTGACCGTAATAACGCGACCGACGATCCCGCCGGCAGTAACGACCGGCATGTTCACTTCGACTCCCGAACTGCTGCCGCGATTGATTGTGATCGTGTTGAACCACACCGAAGGATCTCGCGCGATCACGCGCGCGGGAACTGACTTGATCTGCGTTTGTTCATTCAGGTTTAGCAGTGCCTTGAGACGATCGTTTTCAGCTTCCGCCTGGCGCGCAGCGCGGAGCTCCGTTTCGATCTGCGTCAAACGCTCCTTCAACTGTTCGTTTTCCTGGGCCGTGCTGCGGAAGTTCCACATCTGTTGGAAGAATCCCGATGTTGCGCCGCTCGCTTTCGACGAGGCGTTTTGCAGTGGTGAAGCGAAGGTCTGCGTCCAGATGCGCAACACCTTCTGACCGCCATCAGCATCGCGGGCATCGACTGCCATGATGATCAAATTGGTGACAAGCAGCGCTACGAGCCAGATGGGAGCTCGCTGTCGAATCTCTTTTTGTGTGCGAACCGAAGCCACGCAGTAAATCTAAGTCTAACGTCGTGTTTCAAAAACTCAAGTTTAGAGTTCAAGCTTTAGCTTGTATGTGCCCGAATCGGCAGCCTAAAGGCTGAACTCTGAACTGCTACATTCCACTCGTCATCGTATTTTCCCATTTCACGCGCTTCAGTAGATCGAAGTCCGAAAGCATTTTGCCGGTCCCCAACACAACAGAGGCGAGTGGGTCGTCTGCCAGCGAGACAGGAAGTCCGGTTTCTATTGAAAGACGTTTGTCGAGATTCTTCAACAAGGCGCCACCACCGGTCAGCACGATGCCGCGCTCGACGATGTCTGCGGAGAGTTCGGGGGGAGTTCTTTCGAGTGCGACGCGCACTGCGTTGATGATCTGTAGAACCGAGTCGGCCAGTGCTTCGCGCACTTCGTCGTCGCTGATCGTAATCGTTTTCGGAATTCCTTCAATGAGGTTACGACCACGCACTTCGTACGACAGTGGTTCGTCGAGCGGGTACGCCGAACCGAGCTCAATCTTAATCGCCTCCGCAGTTCGTTCACCAATCAGCAAGCTGTACTTCCGCTTGATGTGCTGGATGATTGCCTCATCCATCTCGTTGCCGGCCACGCGCACTGCGCGCGAGTAAACGATACCACTCAAGCTGATCACGGCGATGTCGGTTGTGCCGCCGCCGATATCGACCACCATGTTTCCGTGAGGCTCGGTAATCGGCAAGCCGGCGCCGATCGCCGCTGCCATTGCTTCCTCGACGAGGTAGACCTCGGAAGCTTTCGCGCGATAAGCGGAGTCTTCGACAGCTCGTCGCTCGACTTGAGTTATCTCAGATGGAATACCGATCACCACGCGTGGGCTCACCCAGGTTTTGCCATTATGGGCCTTGCGTATGAAGTGCTGAAGCATCTTCTCCGTGACTTCGAAGTTGGCAATCACGCCGTCCTTCATCGGGCGAATGGCGACGATGTTTCCGGGAGTTCGGCCCAACATGTCCTTGGCGTCACGTCCCACAGCTTCAACCTGATTAGTTACTTTGTTAATGGCAACGATAGAAGGTTCTGACACGACGATCCCGCGGCCCTTCGCATAGACCAGCGTGTTTGCCGTCCCGAGATCGATAGCGAGGTCGCTTGAAAACAGACTGAAAATAGATTTGAAAGCCATCTAGACTTATTCACTTCCCGTGGATGTGGAATGGATCTTCGGGTGGGAGCGGCGGTAAATATCGCCCAAGCACGTCCGAAAGCCTACAATACACCCTCACATACTAACCGTAAACCGGAAACTTTAACCACAGATTACACGGAAGTAAACGGATTGCTAGTGCACATCTACGTAATCTGTCATTTCTAAATTTGCCACAGCACGCTTCGCGGGTTCGCGCGGGGCGAGGTCAGCCGCGAAACGAACACAGTTTTTCTTAGCGGCCTTTGCCTCGTACATCGCCGTGTCCGCACACGCGATGAGTTGCTGCGGTGAAGAGGCGTGCTTTGGAAACGCCGCCACACCGAAACTCGCGGTCAAGGAAAGTTGTAAACGACGCCCGCCCGTGAAATTGTGACGAGTTATCCGGTGTCGGATGCGTTCGGCAACCTGGCCCGCCAGTTCCGTTCCCGTGTCGGGCAACACGATCACGAACTCATCGCCTCCGTAACGAGCGACGGCATCGGTGTCGCGTATTGAGGAAAGGATCACCGCCGCCATCTCCATTAGCACGTGTGAGCCGACGAGGTGACCGTGTTCGTCGTTGACTTGTTTGAAGTCGTCCAAATCGAGAAACAGCGCCGCCACACTCGAGCCGTAACGGCGTGCGCGCCTGATCTCGTTCAAGAGGAACTGGCGGAGGTATCGCGCGTTGTGAAGTTTGGTTAAATCGTCTGTTTGGGAGAGGCGTTCAGCCTCGGCGATGCGGACCGCATTCGCGAGGGCCGATGCGATTGGCAGTGAGAGCGAATCGAGCAAGGCGACGTCCGGCTTCTTGAAAGCGCGGGAACCGGAGCCTTCACGAATGCCTTCGATGACACCCAATATCCTTTCACCGCAGATCAAAGGAACAGCGACCACGAACTGTCCGCGTTCCTTTCTTTTTACGATTCCCATTCCGGCTGCCGCTCGTTTCGCGGCTTTCGTTTCAGTGCCGAGGGGCAGATCTGGTTCAAGTAGTCGTCCCCACTCTTCTTCGTTCTTCGCGTCTTCCTGGCCGGCCTTTCGCACGGCGACGACTTCCAGCTTGCCCTCTTCAAAACCTTTCGTTTCCGAGAACAGATAGATGGCCCAACGGTCGGCGCGAATCAAACCCTGCAAACCAGCGAGGGCAGTATCGGCCGCACCGCTTTGATCGCCGCTGAAGTGCAAAGACGAGACGAGATTAAAAGCTGCTCGCAGATCGCGAGCTTTAATTTTGGAAGGAAGCGAAGAAGGAGTTGTCTCAGCAGGCGGCTGAACAGTCTCTGGAAACCTCAAATCACCCGAATTGCCGCGACCTTCGATCTCGCGCAACAGCGCAGGTAATTGCCCTGACTTGTCTGCGACAGTAAGAAAGCCGAGTCGCTTGAGCGTCGCGCTATCGAGACTGCGAAGATTGTGGCTTTGGTATCCGTTGGTTTGCCGGCGGCACGCAACGAGCGGCGCGCCCGGCCAGAAGGCTTTGGCATGCTCGACTGCGGTATGGAGTTCGACCATGTCCGCACCGGGCACTACCTCGTACAGAACTGCCAAAGGCGGTGGTCCGTCGGAGTCGCGCACGCCCTCGCGTTTCTGTTGTTTAGCAAGAGCGACTTCGACTTCGACTTCGCGCAAACCCTCGATCAGAGTCTTTACACCAGCAGCGCGCAACGCCTCGATTAACTCGTAAGCAGGCGCTTCGTGAGCATCCGTCAATAGGATTACGTGACTCGACATGATTTACGTTTTACTGCGCCCGGCGCGCCCGGAAAGTGACACCCTGTATTGACTGCTATTGCCCTGCGGATCCTGCGCTTCAACCGTGAGCTCTCGCGTGGCTCCTCCAGCGGTGACCTGGATCTGAAATGCGCCGTCGGGAGCGGCAATCGTTTCGCGCCCGGCCACGCGAATCGTGATGCCGGGTTCAGCCTTCCCGCGAATCAAATAGATGCTTCCACCCAATAGCTCCGCACTCAGATCCGCAAGCGCCACTTCTGAGCCGGTGCCTCGAGTGACAACAATGAACTTGAGTGGATCGCTCCAATCACTCGCCTGACCGCTCGCCGCCGTCGCCCGCACGCGCCAGAAGTAAACACCGGGGCGAAGATCGCTTGCGCCAAACTCAGTCGCGACCAGTTGATCTCGCTCGATAACCTTTCCGTCCGCGACAAAGAAAGGTGAAGTCGCGACTTCGACGCGATAATACGCAGGGGTGCCCGACTGCGGCCGCTGCCATTTCAACGCGACACTGGCAGCGCCATTGGATCCAATGAAAACCTTTTCAAGGTCGCGTGGCTGGGCCGGCTGCGGCACGTCCAATAACTTCTGCGCCGGCGAGAGACGACCGGAGTTGTTTACAGAAACGTATTCGCCCTCATGTATAGAAGTCTTGTCGCCGGCGCCATTGGTGGTTTCAATCGCACCGGTCGCGACGCGAATCTCTTCAGTACCTTCCGGATTAACTCCAAAACTCGCGTTCGTCTTTTCGCCCATCGTATTCTTCGTCTTGGGCGTCTCGACTACGTTCGTCGTTCCGTCTGCTTGTTGCTCGGTACGGACTGAAAGTTGACCGCTATCGACTTTTACGTGAACGTTTGTTCTCTTCCCGTCATCGGCTTTCGCGTTGTCGCGGATGATGATCGTGCTGTTTGGTTTGACGAACAGAGTCGAGCCATCGGCCAGGCCGATACGTGCTCGTCCGTTGGCTTGGGTTTGCACCGTATCGCCGGGATAGAGTTCTGTGTCGGCAGTGGCAGAGATGGTTTCTCGAGTCGCGGACCGAATGACGCGCACGTCCCCCTCGAACGAAATAAACCTTGCGCCGGCTGAGTACTTAACCTCCGCGATGTTCCGGAAGGGATTGCCGTACTTCCAGACGTACAGGGCCGCGCCCGCGGCGACGCCGCAGAGAATGAAAATGGCGATTACCAGATAGACGAAACGCTTCTGAATAATCCACCAATCATAGGCAAATCGACTGGTCTTATTCGCAACCATTATCTAAGTCGCTTAGGGAAGGCAGAACTGAAACAGATGTGAGTCCGAACGGGCGCCGGTGCGCTAAATCCACCGTGATCCAGGCAGCAACACTACCAAACCGGAATTTAACACACGACGGAACGGCTGTTCAAGCATGTTAATCACAGAATTCACATTATTTTTCTGCGATTTCTCAGAAGACCTCTGCAAATCAGGCAAATTGTCTGTGTTTATTTGAGGATTTGCTCTTCCTTGGAGCTTTGCGCAAAGTTTGAATCGGGTCAGGTACCGGGAGCGGTAGCGACCGGGTCGCGACCATGAAATTCATCTGCTCAACCGACCCGGTCGCTACCGCTCCCGGTACTGACCCGATGCTTATCCGGTTCTTCCTCAAACTCTTCCCCGAGCGGGAGGTCGAAATCGGGAGGAAGGTCAACCTGGATGGTCGTCGCACCTTCAGGGGCAACCAACAGCGACGCCACAACCGATCCGGCCAGCACGAGTGCGACGAAACCGAGGGAAAACATGATGGGAATGTTAATTCCAACCGCCACCAGCAGCATCTTGACTCCAATAAAGGTCAGCACTATCGCCAGGCCGGTGCGCAGGTACCGAAACTTCTCGACGACACCCGCCAGCAAAAAGTACATCGATCGCAACCCGAGAATGGCGAAGACGTTCGAAGTGTAGACGATGAAAGTGTTCGTCGTAATCGCAAAGATCGCGGGTATCGAATCGACCGCAAAAACCAGGTCCGTTACTTCAACCACCATCAAAACCAGCAACAAGAGCGTGCCGGTTCGTTTACCATTAGCCTTAGTGAAGAACTTCTCCTCCTCGTAATGCCGGGCGATGGGAAGAAAACGGGTTACTAAACGGACGAGGGGATTCTGGTCCGGTTGTATGTCAATCTCTTCCTGCCGGAACATCTTGATTCCGGTGTAAACGAGGAATCCGCCAAAAATGTAGATTATCCAGTGAAAACGCTCGATTAGCGCCGCGCCGACAAAGATCATCGTCAGACGCATAATCAGAGCGCCCATCACACCCCAGAAAAGCACGCGATGCTGAAACTTGGCCGGTACCTTGAAGTAAGAAAAAATCAGCAGAAAGACGAATAGGTTATCGACGGACAGCGACAACTCGATGAGGTAACCGGTAAGAAACTCAAATCCGCGCTGCGAGCCCTGGTAGTGAAAGACGAGTCCGGCAAAGAGCAGAGCAAGCGTTACCCAAACGCCACTCCAGATCCACGCTTCCCTGTATCTGATTGTGTGAGCTTTGCGGTTGAAGAGCCCGAGATCCAGGCTCAGCATGGTGAGAATGAATAGACTAAATCCTATCCACAACCAGGTTGAGCCGCTAATTGCGTCCATCGAGAGAAGTAAAATAGCATCTGGATTATATTGGAGCAAACTTGCGGCTCTTCCCGCGCTCCCTTACAATCCGCAGTTTCTGAAAGGTAGCAAATAATGCTCAAACAACTAAGTCGCCTCGAAAGAACGCGCAACATCGTCATCCTGGGATTTGCCATCCTGATGGCCGTGAGCTTGATCGTCTTCTATGCTCCCGGACGCAATGCCAGCACTCTCGACCCCAGCAAAAACACGGAAGTACTCGCTAAAGTCGGATCGGCGCGCATTACTGTCGCCGACCTGGCGCGCATTAGGGAAAACTACGCGCAGATGCTCGGCGGCCGCATGAGCCTGGCCCAGTTGGGCGGCAACAAGCGTTTCCTGGATGGCCTGATTAGCAAAGAGGTGATCTCACAGGAAGCAGAGCGTTTGGGTCTTGGCGCGAGTGACGCCGAGCTCGCGGACAAGATTCGCAAACAGTTTTCTGACGCGTCGGGCCAGTTTGTGGGTTTTGACCGCTACAAAGAATCAGTGACGGCGCGTTATGGCGACATTGAGAAGTTTGAAGACGAGTTGCGCGACGACATCGCGCAGGAAAAGCTGCGAGCGTTTGTGAGCGCAAGCGTTAACGTTTCCGACGCTGAAGTGCAGGAAGAGTATTCGCGGCGCAACACGACTTTCGATGTCAGCTACGTCGCACTTTCAGCCGACAAGCTCGCTCAGAAGATTCAGCCGAGTGACGACGAGCTGCGCAGCTATTACGAGAGCCACAAGACGGATTACCGTTATCTCGAGCCGCAGAAGAAAGTTCGCTACATCTTTATCGACACTGAAAAAGTTGGGTCCACACTTCAGATCCCGGAAGCGGACTTGAAGACGGAGTACGACAGTCTCAAGCCGGAGTTCAAACAAGCCGGCGTAAAGATTCAGCAGATTGTCTTAAAAGTGGCGCGCAAGGACCTCGATGCCCAGGTTGAACAGAAAGCCAAAGACCTCATAGCCAAACTAAATGGCGCCGGGGGCCAGGTATCCGAGGCTGCATTCGCGGAGGCTGCAAAAGGAAACTCTGAAGATCCAGCGACCGCAAAGAACGGCGGGTTCCTGGCTACTGCGTTCAAAAAGAACCCGAACAAACCGAACGGCCTGTATGACCGCGCGATCGATATGCAGCCGGGCCAGATCTCAGACATTCCAATTCGCTACAGTGGAAACTGGTACATCCTCCGCCGCGGCGAAGATGTTCCGAAGACATTTGCCGAAGCGAAGCCGGAGTTGCTGGTTTCTTTGCGCAATCGTCGCGGCTACGGAACTGCATTCCAGATCGCGCAAAAAGCTCACGCGCGTTTACAGGAAACCAAGGACGCGCAAAAAGTCGCTCAGGAACTCGCCACCCAAGCCAACATGAAACCGGCCGACATGGTCCGTGAGACTCCGTTCGTGAAGCCTAATGACGACGTGCCTAACATCGGGAGTAATCAACAGTTTGAGCAGACCCTCGCGGCGCTCAATAACCCGAACGATGTGGGCGAAGTCACCGGCGTTAAAGGCGGCTTTGCCATTCCGATGCTGCTCGAGAAGAAAGATCCGCGGATTCCGGAGTTTGATGAAGTCAAAACTAAAATCGCCGAGGGGATGAAACAGCAGCGCGCGAAAGAACAGCTCGAGCAGAAAGCGAAAGACCTGGCGGCGAGTATAACTGGACCAGATCAGATCAAGGCTGCCGGCGAGAAAGAAGGATTCGACGCGGGTGTTGAAGAATCGTTCAAGCTCGGCTCGTCACTCGGAAAGGTCGGCACAAGCAGCGCTCTCGACGATTTGATCTACAGCTTGAAGCAGGGCGAGTTTAGTAAGACGCCGATCAAAGTTGACGACAAGTGGGTGATCGTCGGCGTCACGAAGAAGACCGATGCAGATCAAGCGGCGTTTGCCGGGCAGCGTGATCAGTTGAAGCAGTCGATGCTCAGCGAGCGACAGGACCAGGTGTTTGCAGACTATGTTGCCGGCGTGCAACAGCGCATGAAACAGCAGGGCAAGATCAAAATCTACGACGACGTGCTGGCGCAGTTAGAAGAGTCTGAGCCGGCAGCAGAACCGGGCCTGCCGGCTGGTTTGAACTTCCCCACTAAGTAGTTCTTTAACCACGAAGGCACGAGACACTGATTTATTCAATTCGTGTCTTCGTGCCTTCGTGGTAAGTCGATCAATTACCGAGTAGTGGTCCAACCTCAGCCTGGGCCACAGATGTTCTGAGCTGCAACTCGTTTGCATCAGCCACGATGCTCATGTTCGACAGAGCACTCTTGGCCAGAACTCCTTTTGCTCCCGACAGACGACCCACCAGCAAAGCGCCGAATTGCTTCAAGCCCTCGAGTGTGTCGCCGAGGTTTTTGGCTGCTTGAGCATTCACTGCGCGCCCCGCCAGGAACAGTTGCAGTTCTCTGTCCGTCGTAGCCACTGAGCCATACACCTGCCGGAGCGTTCTCAAATCGGCTGCGATCGGAGCGTTGCCGATATCGAGGTGCCCAACCAACTGCTCAGAAAAGTTGCTGCCGAAGCCGATGATGGCATTCGGATCACGACTGGCCAGTGCGATTAGTTCCGCATTCACTCGCTTGCGTTGACGGCTCGCGTCAATCGCAGAACGGACACTGGTGACATCTCCGAGTGCTAATGTGTTCGCATCGAGTGGTGCTGCCGCGAGTTCTAGAATAGTGAAGTTGAACACGCCGAGAAGCCTGATGTTTTCGTCGAGCCTGAAAACGTAGATGGTTTTGTCTTGATACTTTTCTTCGCGATATTTTCCGTTTGAGGCGACTCGCCCGGCTGCGACCATTGCCGCCGAACTAAAGGTCCCATTTGCGAGTGCAACCGTTTCCAATTTGGTTACGCCTTCAGCCGGGTAAGTGAAACGCACCCCGAGCGCGATTTGCTGAAACATGCGTGGGTCGAGGCCGGTGCGGTCCTTGAAGCTGTCGATGCTCGCGTTGACCTCGGCGAGCTTGGCTGGATTGTTCGCCAATATGCTCGGCATTGCCTCGTTCAAAAGCTGTTTCAGTTTTATTTGGGCCACTGCGTCTGATTCCGGGAGTGAGGCCATCAGACTCGGCTGAGCTGGAGCAGCAACATTGCGCCCTCGTGTTTGTGCCTGGCCGGCACTGGCTAAGGACAAGAGAATAACTGCAAGGTTCAGAAATTTTAGTTTCACTAGCTAACGCCTTTCCGGGAAAGTTTACAGGATTTACAGGATTGTTCAGGATTAACATGTAAATCATGTGAAATCATGTAAATCCTGTGCAATGATGCCTGAATTCGATGCTGGGGTTGCCGTTTCAATCAGTCTTTCTCCGTCGTTTGTAAAGCTCACCAAACGCCACCTTTCGATAATCGTTTGGGACCTGAAAAACTCGGCTATCAACCTCAAGCGACACATCTGAAAGTTCCATGGTGACCTTCGTCCCATCTGCCGATGTTGTCTCTGATCTGATGGGCATATTCAGTATTTCATCAATCCAGATCAATGTCTCACTTACAGTGACGCTTGCAGAAGTGGCACTGTTAACAACGATCCGGTACTTGGTCGCCTTGCGCTCGTGAATCGACTCCATTCCCATCTTTTGATAGCTCGTTTTGGTCGCTTCGTCGTGCAGCAAACGTTCGGGAGAAATTTCCTCGTCGTCGCCAGTGGCAGAGTTGATCTCTGCGTCTGCGTACACTTTGTCCGCTGGTAATAAGACAAACCTTCCGTCAGGCATATCAAGATAAGTGACGTCTTCCAATTCTTCGCGATGCATCTCGCCGTCTTTGGCGATTGAAGTTTTCGTCACTACCGTCGTGCCGGCTGGCGAAACGATCGTGAAGACTCGCGTGGCGCGGTAACGATCGGGTTCTTTAGTTTGAAACGGAGGAGTTGAGGAGACTATGGTTTCCGAAGGAGCGTTGTGTGTTATTGCCGATTCATTCTGAGAGCGGCAAGCAGCGAACAGAAGAAGAATGGCGCAAAGGATACAAAGGTGACTCATACCCTTTCCAACAACAGTGCGAGTCCCATGCCGCCGCTGACGCACAGCGTCGCTAGTCCCAGCTTCGCGTCTCTCTTTTGCATTTCATAAATCAGCGTCGTGGTAATGCGAACTCCAGTGCAACCAATCGGGTGGCCCAACGCGATCGCGCCGCCGTTAACGTTGAGACGATCGGCAGCGAAACCGAGTTCGCGATCACAGGCAATCACCTGCGCCGCGAACGCTTCGTTCAATTCGATCAAATCGATCTCTGAAAGGTTGAGACGCTGTCGTTCGAGTAGCCTGCGCACGGCCGGTACTGGACCAATGCCCATGACCTCGGGAGCAACTCCGCAGATTTCGTAATCGACGATTCGCGCTTGCGGTGTGGACCCGAATCGCTTTAGTCCTTCTTCACTCAACACCACCACGGCTGCGGCGCCGTCTGTAATGCCTGACGAATTACCCGCAGTCACGCTGCCGTCCTTGGAGAATACCGGCGGCAACTTCGCCAAATCCTCGAGCGTGGTGCCCGCGCGGCAATGTTCGTCCTGGGCAAAACTCGTCTTCTCGCCTTTTTTGCCACTGACTTCCAGCGGCATCGTCTCATCTTTGAATCTGCCTGACTCAATCGCCGCTTGCGCCTTCTGCTGCGAGCTCAACGCAAATTCATCCTGCTCTTTTCTCGAGATCTCATACCGGCGTGCGAGCTTCTCCGCGGTCTGGCCCATCAACAGTCCTGACAGTGGATCGCTGAATCCGTCGCGATACATTCCATCGACCAGTTGAGTATTGCCCATGCGCATACCCCAGCGTGCGCCCTCGGCGAAATAGGGCACGCGCGACATGCTTTCCGTGCCGCCGGCAAGTACGGCGTCGGCGCGATTCAACATGATCTCCTGCGCCGCGAGAATGATCGCCTTGAGCCCGGAGCCACAGGCCTGGTTGATCGTGGCAGCAGGCACGGTTTCCGGTACACCGGCGCGCCAGGTGATCTGCCGGGCGACGTTTGGTCCACCTCCAGCCTGGCGCGCACAACCCCAGATCGAATCCGTAATCTGATCGGCTGCTACGCCGGCACGACGCAAACTTTCCTTTGCGACCGCCACGCCAAGATCAGCGGCAGTCCACGACGCCAGCGTGCCGCCAAACCTGCCGATCGGTGTTCGCACTGCTCCCGCGAGATAAATGTTCTTCATGAGTTGACCAAAAATGGTAGCACAGGGTAGAAGTATCGACGAAACAGGCATTTCATCATGCAAATCTTGAAAATCCTGTAATCCGGTGAAGAGAACCTCACATGACACTGGACCTCGCCTCACTCTTTCGCCAACACGCCGAGTGGCTATTTGTCTCGAGTGACGGAACCACTCAATCTCTGCGCAGAGACGAGATCGACATTTCCATCTCTCACGAAAAGCTCGTGCTCTCTTGCTGGACTGAAAAAGGAAATCGATCGTGGCGCATCCTTGAGTGGCATTGGGACGGACAATCACTCGCGCTACACGCATCGCGCAGGATGGGCGCCGAGAAAACATTGATAGAACTAATTCCGCGCGCTTCAGCAAAGTCGGTAGCGGCGACAATTCGCGACGCGAGGCAAATACGTTGCGATCGCCTGGCCCAACTAGCAGCAAGCTTGCAGCCTGAAACAGCGATCGAGCGATTAGCGTTGAGCCGCGGCACGAGGCCCGGACAACCGGGCCGCTACGCCCAGGTCCTTTTACGACGAAAACACGAAAGGATTGCAGTCACTGGCCCAATCGTTTCCACTCAGCCTGCGGCCGTTGATGCGTGTCTGTCATCTGCGCTGTTGTGGTTCAGGCGTACATCGGATCGGATCAAGCCGCCACACCTTCAGCAACTCTGGTTGATTGTTTCGCCCGAGCTTTTAAAGCCGCTGCTTTACCGCGTGGTGCTTCTACGTGAGAGCTTGAGAAACATTATCAAGGTGTTCACCGTCGATGATGATTTGAGGTCATTGAAAGAGATCGTTAGTCCAGATAAAGAGGAGCTGTGGAAAAAGAAACTGGCGCGTTTCCCTCCAGTGGCTGCGGCGACAGTCACTGAACTGACGTCGGCCATCGTTGCCGAAGCGCCTGACGCCATTGACGTCGTTTATGCGCGACACGGCGAAACGCTTCGGTATTTCGGACTTCCTTTTGCGCGAGTGCGCACGTTACTCGGGAAGCAAAGCGTTTGGTTTGGTATCGACCGCGCACATCGGCGGCTGCTGGAGGAGTCAACCTGGAACGAGTGGCAGAACCTGCTTCGTGACTTGCGCCGGCATCGATCGGCTACGGCGCTCGATCATCGTCATGCCTTTTATCGCGCTGCTCCCGAAGCATGGCTCGAATCACTTTTGCGCCGTGACATAACCCAGCTCGATCCAGGCCTGATCATCGCACCGTTGCACGCGCAGTTCAGAACTGCACGCGGAGCGAAGCTCGGAATCAGACCAATTGATCTGCTCGCTTTGCGACAAGACGGCCGTTTGGTAGTGATTGAGTTGAAAGTCTCAGAAGATCGCGAACACGTCTTACAGGGTGCTGACTACTGGCGGCGCGTGGAGGCGCACCGCCGCCGTGGTCACATTGCAAAAGCGAAACTCTTTGGGCAGCGAAAGATCAGAGACGAAGCGCCACTAGTTTATCTTGTCGCCCCAACCCTGCGCGTCCATCCATCCTTCCAAACCCTCGCGCAGTGCATTTCCAGCGACATCGAAATCTATCGCTTCGACATCAACGAAGACTGGCGCTCCGGCGTCCGCGTCATGCGCCGCATGCGCGTTAATTGAGCCACAAAAAGGCACAAAATAAAACATCTCCTTTTGTGCTTTGTGCCTTTTTGTGGTTATTAATGCTTTACAAAAACACTCTCAGGCTCGTTGCTGCGTGCGGGTGGAGGGGTGGTTGCCGTGGCGGGTGTGGTCACGTGAGACAGCGTATCGTCAGCCGAGTAGATGCCCGAGACGCGCATCTTGAATTCGTCCGGGTTACTCGCATTATGCAGCGCTTCTTCCAGTGTAATGAGTCGCGACTGCAACAGATGGAACAGCGATTGATCGAAAGTTTGCATGCCGTACTGCGAAGTACCCGCAGCTATCGCTTCTCGAATCAAATAGGTCTTCTCTTCGTTGATGATGTGATCGCGAATGAATGCCGTTGAGACGAGCACCTCGATCGCCGGCACACGTCCCGCACCTTTTGCCGCTCGCACCAGGCGCATCGAGATCACTGCTTTGAGAATTCCGGCTAGCTGAATGCGAACGGATTTTTGCTGATGGGAAGGGAACGACGAAACGATGCGCGTGATAGTTTCCGTGGCATCGAGTGTGTGCAGAGTTGAAAGAACCAGGTGGCCGGTTTCCGCGGCAGTCAATGCCGTTTCGATCGTCTCGTGGTCACGCATTTCCCCGACGAGTATCACGTCAGGATCTTGTCGCAACGCGCCGCGCAGAGCCTCGGCAAATGAACGCGTATCGACGTCCACTTCACGCTGCGTTACGAACGACTGCTTGTCGCGATGCAAAAACTCAATCGGATCTTCGATGGTGACGATATGCCCGCTGCGCGACCCATTGATGCAATCGATCATAGCAGCCAGCGTCGTTGACTTTCCCGAGCCGGTTGCGCCTGTGACCAGGATCAGTCCGCGCCGTTCCTCAGCTATCTTTTCTATCACCGGCGGCAGACCGAGTTGCGCGGAAGTCTTTGTGTGATCGGGTATGACGCGAAGCACGATACTCACGGTGCCGCGCTGCTGAAAGATGTTCGCGCGAAAACGTCCCAGGCCGGACACGCCATAACCGATATCGACTTCCGACACTTCTTTGAAGCGTTGCTTTTGTCGATTGGACATCATCGAAAACGCCATGTCCAAAGTGTCTTCCGGCTTCAAACGAGGAGCGTCGGCGATCGGGTGAAGTTCGCCGCCAATACGCATGAACGGGAACGCCCCCACCTTCAGGTGGAGATCGGAAGCGTTATGAGTGGAAGCGACTCGAAGCAGATCGTCGATTTTTACGGCCATGAAATATCCTGAAACGCCGCGGAACTATGAAAGGCTTGCTTGTGCGAGTGTTGACGCGTGAGGGCGCCGGGACTGTTCGAATATAGCTGAGGCTGTCTGGTCCGTCAATAATTCTGTGATTCACAGATTACGCAGAGTACGTAGATTCTGCGTAATCTGTGGATAAATTGCTTAGTCTTGGGCGACAGTTTGAAAAGACAGGATCGGAGCGGTGTCGCTGTCATCCTTTGGAACCTGCGCCGATGTGAAGCCATTGTTGTCGGGTGATGCCGGCTTTTGTTCCCTGACATACGTGAGCCAATCGCCCGGCGCGGGACGGTCACCTTTGGTGATTTCAAAGAATGTTTTTTGAATTCTGGTAGTTATTGGTCCACGGCCGCCCTGGCCGACAGTGATACGGTCAACAGACCGGATTGGCGTAACTTCGGCGGCTGTGCCGGAGAAGAAGATCTCGTCGGCGACGTAGAGCGCCGCGCGCTGGATGGTCCGCTCTTTGATCGTAATGCCCAGTTCCTGACAGATTTGAATAACGCTGTCGCGAGTGATACCGGGAAGAATCGAGGAAGACAGTGGCGGCGTTAAAACGACGTCGCCCGTTACCACGAAGATATTCTCGCCGGAGCCTTCCGAAACGTAGCCACGATCGTCGAGCGCAATGCCCTCCGCGAAGCCGTTCAGAAGTGCCTCCATCTTGATCAACTGCGAGTTCATGTAGTTTGCGCCGCTTTTTGCCATCGCGGGCATCGAGTTTGGCGTCAAACGGTTCCAGGTCGAAACGCAAACGTCAACGCCCTGTTCAATCGCTTCGTCGCCGAGATACTTGCCCCAGTCCCACGCGCCGATGTAGCACGCAAGCGGGTTGGGAAACGGATTGACGCCGAACGCCGGATGCTCTTCGTCAAGACTGCGAAACAGGAGAGGACGAAGATAGCATTGCTCCATCTCGCTACGCTTGACCAGTTCGATCGCTGCCGAACATAACTGGTCTAAAGTCCAGGAATGGTCCATCCGATAAATCTTTGCTGAATTGAGAAACCGCTGCATGTGTTCGCGCAGGCGGAAAACGGCTGGTCCTTGCTTCGTTGAGTAACACCGGATGCCTTCAAAAATACTCGAGCCGTAGTGGAGCACATGCGACATCACGTGCACCCTTGCATCGTTCCAATTGATAAACTCTCCATCATGCCAAACAACGTCGCAGATACGTGTTTTAATATCTTTCTTATTGCCGTCTTTTGAGTACATGCTGTTTACTCCTTCAGGAAATACCGCGATCGAGGGGGAAGGCCCTCAACTTCGTTGCGCAGAACACTTCAACAAGTAGGAAATCGGTCTTGTTATGTGCGCTAGTGGGTTTCAAATGGGCACAATACAGCACTTCTCGTGCGCTTTGCAAGAACGCTTGCGTCCTGTAATTATGCTTGCGTAACATCGAAAATGCGACCCCGTAAACAAGAGACGATTAACCAGTGGATGTTTTCCAAAAACGACCGAAAATTCCTCACAGGCGGCATCCTGATCTCGTTCTTTTTGCTCTCCACGTTTACTTCCGGCTGCCATAACAACAAGATGACCCAGGACTATCAAACCACATCGATGAACCAAAACGCTGCGACTGATCCACTCTCGATTCATCAACGGGCAATCACCATCGACATGCACGCTGACACTGTGCAGCGGATGCTTGACGAGCACGTCGATATCCAACAGCAACTGAGTGACGGCCACTTCGACGCGGTGCGCGCGAAAGCCGGCGGATTGGACGCGCAGTTCTTTTCAATCTGGGTCGAGCCGCAGTTGTTTGGCGGGGGCGGCGCGCGCGCTATGAAGCGAGCAGACGATCAAATCGCTGCGGTTCGCGCGCTGGCTGAAAAACATCCGGAGACGTGGTTGCTGGCCACTTCCGCTGACGACATCCGGCGCGCTGCGCGTGAAGGAAAAATCGCCGCATTGATGGGACTTGAAGGCGGATATGCCATCGATGAACGGCTGGAGAACGTTCAGCGCTACTACGATCTGGGAGTTAGATACATGTCACCGGCCTGGAGCGTCAGTACGAGCTGGGCAGGTTCATCGGGTGACGATGCCGGTCTCACGCGCGGGCTCAACGACTTCGGCAAGAGTGTGGTGCGCGAAATGAACCGGCTCGGGATGATGGTGGACGTTTCGCACGTGTCAGACAAGACATTCTGGGACATCGTGAACACGTCTACAGCGCCTGTTGTGGCTACACATTCGGCGTGCAGGGCAATCGCCGACGTACCACGTAATTTGACTGACGACATGATCCGCGCACTCGCGAAGACCGGCGGGGTAGTCAACGTGATCTTCTATCCGGAACACCTGGAGCCGGGTTGGCAGGTTTTGAAAAAACAGGTTGATGCCGAGATTGCGACGATGGTGCAGCAAGCATCAGACGCCGAGCCCGGCGACGCAGTTCACAAGAAGCTTGCACGCGATCGAGTGCGGCAACGCGAATTTGCCCGGCGGCTCCCAGCAGTTAAGGTTTCGCGCATCGTGGACCACATCGATCACATCGTGAAACTCGTAGGTGTGGATCACGTCGGGATAGGATCGGATTTCGATGGAGTGCAGATCACCACATCCGATCTCGCAACCGTCGCCGACTTACCAAATCTCACGAAGGAACTTTTGCGCCGCGGGTACACGGAGAGTGATATCGACAAGATTCTCGGTGGGAATATGTTGCGCGTGATGGAGGCGGTCGGTGCGCACTAAACGCAGAATTGGATTTCACGCACCGATCAAGGGCGGTGTTCATAACGCGCTGATAGTCGCGAAAGACACAGGCTGCGACACGGTACAACTCTTCTCGCGCAATCCGCGCGGCTGGATGGCCAAGCAGTTAACACTCGAAGACGTTCTCTTGTTTCGAAAGATCCGCAAGCAAACGAAGATCTCGCCGGTTTTGATCCACTGTAACTACCTGGTGAATCTCGCCTCAGCTAATGATCTGATGCTGAAGAAATCTCGCGAATCGTTTCGCGAGGAGGTCGAACGGGCGTTGCTCCTCGGCGTTGATTACCTGGTGGTCCATCCGGGAAGTGCGCGTGGCGCGTGTGAAGCTGATGGGATTTCGTTATGTGCGGAGAGTCTGAAGATCGCGTGCAAGGGTTTCAACTTTGGTTCGCTGCGCATCCTGTTGGAAAACACGGCCGGGCAAGGAGACTGTATCGGCCATCGCTTCGAACATCTCGAGCAAATCATGCGGGAGTGTCCAAAGCTTCCGCTCGGCGTCTGTCTCGACACCGCGCACGCCTTCACGGCAGGTTACGACATTCGCGAGGAAGACGGTCTCAATGCACTGATGCAACGAATACAGAAAACAGTCGGCCTCAAGACCATTCGAGCGATTCACTTCAACGATTCACGCGCCGCATACAACTCGCGGGTCGATAGGCACTGGCACATCGGCGAAGGCCACATCGGTGCCGACGCCCTGCGCCGCGTCGCACAACATCCCAAACTGAAGCACGCCGCCTTAATTCTCGAAACCCCCTACGACGATCCCCGCGCAGACCTCAAAAATCTCGCAATGCTACGTTCATTTGTGGCCACGGATTGACGCGGATGGAAACAGATGGTTTGCCGATCCGTATCCATCCGTGTAAAATCCGTGGCTAATGTTCACGAAGAGTTTTACAACTACCCTCCTTCTAACGGTGCCGCTCCTGCGCTGCGCGTAAGCGCGTGATCTGGCGGGGCGGCGACTTCAAACTCAAAAACAGCAATCTTCATTTAATTCGCAGACGTGTATGATTGGATAACGTTATGGACGAAAAATACTTTCCTGAACAGATCGAAAACAAGTGGCAGCAACGCTGGCGCGAAACCGGCGTTTTAGAGGCAAAAACTGACGATCCGCGCCAGAAATTCTATTGTCTCGAGATGCTGCCCTACCCGTCAGGCTTCCTGCACATGGGCCACGTGCGCAACTACTCCATCGGCGACGCGCTCGCCTGGTGCAAACGCCTTCAGGGCTTCAACGTGTTGCATCCGATCGGCTGGGACAGCTTCGGCCAGCCTGCCGAACAGGCCGCGATCAAACGCGGCGTGAATCCGCGCGATTGGACCGAAGAGAACATCGCGCACATGCGCGGCCAGTTGCAGCGCCTCGGCATCAGTTACGACTGGTCGCGTGAGATCGCCGCGCACCGGCCTGACTATTACAAATGGGACCAGTGGTTCTTTTTGAAAATGCTGGAACGCGGTTTGGCTTACAAGAAAGTCTCGCAGGTCAACTGGTGTCCCAAAGAGCAGACCGTGCTGTCAAACGAACAGTCGTCGGGTGGTATCTGCTGGCGTTGTGGCACGCAGGTCGAGAAGCGAGACCTGGAACAGTGGTTCCTGCGAATTACTGATTATGCGGAGCAGCTCGTCGCCGACATCAAACAGATCGAAGCCGGTTGGCCCGACAAAGTTTTGAAACGTCAAAGCGACTGGGTGGGTCGCAGCGAAGGAGCATTCGTCGATTTCGCTATTAAGGACAGCGACAAGAAGATCCGTGTGTTCACCACACGTATCGACACCATCTACGGTGCAACGGCCGTGGTCTTGTCTGCGGAGCATCCATTGCTCTCTGAGTTACTGGAAGGTTCCGCACTGAAGCAAGATATCGAAGCTCTCGAGCAGAAAGTAAAAAGCCAAAGAGCGTCGGGTCGCGAATTAGGCGAGGAGGAAAAGGAAGGACTCAACACCGGTGTGCTCGCGATCAATCCGTTCAGCGGCGAGACCGTTCCGGTGTGGGTGGCGAACTATGTCCTGATGGAATATGGCACGGGCGCAGTGATGAGCGTTCCGGCTCATGACGAGCGCGACTTCGAGTTTGCGCAGAAGTACTCGTTGCCGATCAGGCAGGTCATAGCTCCGGTCAGCCACGAACAATTGACTGCCGAACCCTTGCCCACTACAGCCGGCGATGCGTCAGCCGAGATGAAACACTCATTCACCGACTACGGTGTTTTGATCAATAGCGGCGAGTGGGGCGGCAAGTTGTCGGAAGTCGCGACGGCCGAAATGGCCGCTCACGCAAAGAAGAACGGGTTTGGCGAGCCTGCCGTGACGTATCGCATTCGCGATTGGGGTGTTTCGCGACAGCGGTTCTGGGGCGCGCCTGTGCCGGTGATCTACTGCGATAAGTGCGGCATGGTCCCGGTGCCTTACGAACAATTGCCGGTGATGCTGCCGGAAAACGCGGCGTTCACAGGAACCGGCGAGTCGCCGTTGGCCGGCGTGCCGGAATTTGTGAACACCACGTGTCCGAACTGCCACGGTCCCGCGCGTCGTGACACTGATACGATGGATACGTTCGTTGACTCCTCCTGGTACTTCTTTCGCTATCTCGATCCGCGTAACGACCAGGAGCCGTTTGATACTCGTATTGCTGCGCAGTGGACGCCGGTAGACCAGTACATCGGCGGCGATTCACATGCAGTGATGCATTTGATCTACACGCGTTTCTGGACCAAGTTCATGCGCGACCTCGGTCTGGTCCATTTCGACGAACCGGTGAAGCGGTTGTTGACACAGGGAATGGTGACGAACCGCGTCGAAGGGACTGACGAGTGGAAGGCGATGTCGAAGAGTCTCGGCAACGGCGTCGATCCGGACGAGATGATTGCCGCATTTGGCGCTGACGCGACGAGGCTGTTCGTGTTGTTTGCAGCTCCGGTGGAAAACGAGTTGCGCTGGTCTGAAACAGGGATCGAAGGAGCGGTGCGTTTTCTGAGGCGTGTCTACACGATGGTTTGGAAATGGCACGAGCGGCTGTCGCAGCCAGGTGGTACTGACGTGATCCAAGCAGGAGCTATGGAATTCAGGCCGGAAGCGCGAACGTTACGGAGAAAGACGCATCAGACCATCGCGAAGATAACGAGCGACTTCGAACATTTACACTTGAACACGAGCGTCGCCGCCTTGATGGAGTTGTTCAACCAGCTTGCTGACTTCAACGCCGATCCCGCGACCGCTTCCGCCGAGGATGTCTTCGCCGTGCGCGAAGCACTCGAAGCCCTGGTGATAATGCTGGCGCCTTTTTCGCCTCACGTCGCGGAAGAGTTGTGGGAAGGATTAGGACATGGCGGCGGATTGCTCCACGACGTGCCAAGATGGCCCGTTGCCGATCCGGAACTCGCGCGCCGCGAAGAATTGGAGATTCCGATTCAGGTGAATGGAAAACTCAGATCGCGAGTGATTGCCGCGCCTGACGTTTCCGAAGAAGAGCTCCGCGCTTCCGCGCTCGCCGACGACAAGGTTCGTACAATAATCGATGGTCACGAGGTAGTGAAGGTGATCATCGTTCCCCGCCGTCTCGTGAACGTCGTGATACGGTGACCTTAGGTTCTTCTCTGCGTATCTCTGCGGGCCTCTGCGCCCTCTGCGGTAAATCTATCCTTAGTGCGATAACCGCAGAGGCTCGCAGAGATCACGCCGAGAAGAGGCACCACTTAGCCCACATATTACACAGGTTACACGGATCGATCCGTGATAATCTGTCTAATCGGTGGTTCTGAATAGATGAAAGAGTGTCCCGTCTGTAGGCGCTGCTACCCCGATGAAGTAACTCACTGTCCCCAGGATGGTGATGAGACTGCGCCGTCCCTTTTAGGTGAAACTACCCTCGATGCCCGCTACCTGCTCGAGCGCCGGCTCGGGCAAGGCGGCATGGGCGTCGTGTTCCAGGCGCGCCACATCTTTCTTAAAACCTCGCATGCCATAAAAGTGATTTTGCCGGATCTTGTCGGTAACGATCCGATGCTCACCAAGCGCTTTCGCCAGGAAGCATTGGCGGCCGCGGCGATCCGCCATCAGAACATTATCGCGGTTACCGACTTCGGCGTCGTGCGCGGCACGATGCCTTTCCTCGTGATGGAGTTTGTGAGAGGCCGCTCGCTTCAGGACATACTCACTACGGAAGGAGCAATGTCGCCGCAACGCGCCTGGGAGTTCATCAGCGCTATTGCCGCAGGGGTTGGCGCGGCCCACCGGCAGAACATCGTGCATCGAGATCTCAAGCCGTTGAACATCATGGTCCAGGATGATGTTCCGATCGCGGAAGGCGTGAAGATACTCGACTTCGGCCTGGCCAAAATAAAATCGGGCGAGTTGCTCGGTTCATTCATTCAAGCCCAAACAAGTGGGCTGATGGGCTCACCCTTCTACATGGCGCCGGAGCAATGGTCCGACGAAGAGCCGGATGCGCGCGCCGACATCTATAGCCTGGGCGTCATTCTCTACCAGATGCTGGCGGGCGAAGTGCCTTTCAAAGGTTCTTCGATCCCGTCGATCATGAAAAAGCATCTCACGCTTCCACCTCCGAGCTTTCATTCGATGGGTGTTTCAGTGCCGCCCGCGATCGAGGCGGTTGTTCGGCACTCTTTGGAGAAAGAAGTCTCAGCGCGTATCGACTCGGTTCCAACTTTCCTGAAAGAGCTTCATGCAGCGTTGAACTCCGCGCCGGTGGTCGCGTCTGCATTGCGGGAAACAGTGGCGATGGATCCGAATCGGACGATAGCCTCAACTTCGCCAATCAATGAAGCTCCCAAGGTGTCAGTGACAGCGACACAGCCGCCCATCGCTCAGGAAACAAATTTCGGAACTTCTTTCGACTCGATAACCGGCACCGTCAGCGGCGCGCAATTAGATAAGGAGCAGGAACGACACCGGCGGGAACAGGAACAGCAGGAAAAACTCGAACGCATGGCTCTGCAAGCGAAGGAGCTCGAAGACCGGCTCGAACGGCTCAGCGGCAGCATGCCGCCCGCAATCGATCCTGAGGCCACACGCGTGCGGGCAAGCGCCACTTCACCCGAGTTTGTTGGCGGTGGTACAGCAGCCCACGCAGTTGGGCCACGCAAGACGATGGTTGTGGATTTCGGTCCAAAGCGGAAGGGACCACCGGCGCTACTATTTATTGGTATAGGAGTCGTGGTGCTCATCGTGGCTGGCGCTGCGATCAGTGCTTACCTGGCTTTTCGAGCTGGATCAACTTCGCCGAATGCAGCTCCGACGCCGACGCCTGTCGTTGCTTCGGGGACGAAAGCCGATCTGGTGCCGATTGTGGGCGGAAGCTTTCTGATGGGACGCAATAGTGGTCCACTGTGGGAAACGCCCGCTCATTCCGTAACAGTGCAGCCGTTCATGATGGATCGTACGGAAGTGAGCAACACCGAATATGCCGAGTTTGTAAGTGACACAAAACATGCAGCACCCAGCCACTGGGCCGAAAAGAAACCACCGTTTGGGCAGGAACAATGGCCTGTTGTGAACGTTTCTTTTGAGGATGCGAATGCATTTGCTGCGTGGCGATCGAAGCGCGATGGTGTCAGCTACCGGCTGCCAACGGAAGAGGAATGGGAGTATGCGGCCCGGAACGGCGCGAGAAGCGATCTTTATCCCTGGGGATCGGAGTGGAAGACCAATGTCGCAGTTCTCAAAGAGATTAGTCCGGCAGCGGTTGGTTCCCGGCCGGGTGGAAACAACCGCTGGGGTGTGAGTGACTTGATCGGAAACGTTTGGGAATGGACCTCTTCCAAAGCTTCTGTGTATCCCGGCAACTTAGGGACGCTGGCGCCGGAAGGCCGTGACTGGATCGTTATTAGAGGCGGTTGTTACGTCAGTGATCCGGCGAAATCCGATGCGCCAGTCTCCGCGTCGATGCGCGAATTTATTCCCCCGGACACCAGGACGACGCGTTTGGGCTTCCGGCTGGTTCGCAGCCCCTGATGTTGATAAGTCCTATCGGTGTTATAAGACTTATAGAACCTATAGCGGCTTTGCATCAAAAGTCGAACCAGAGCGCCGAAGGCCGCGAAATATAAAAGCCAGGGGCGACGCGCTTCGCGCTTGCCCCTGGCATGTACATCAGATTCGAACAAGGCCTGAAGGGCCGAAATATATAGCGTATTACGCGCTTTCAGCGCTGGACCAGATTTTGTTGTTAGTTACCAGGGGCGACGCGCTTCGCGCTTGCCCCTGGCTTTTACATATCGCGCCTTCGGCGCTCCGATCGTATATTAGACTTTTGAGGCAAAGCCACCTATAGCTCCGACTTTACGCAAGACATTAGATCATCCGGCGAAGCTGATCTACAATCCACCGTAGTAGTTCTTCAGTGATCCATAAGTTCTTTACCCGAGGTTAGTCTCGATATCAGCAATCCAAACAGAGCAGTAGGAGAGTAATGATGAGACCTAACGTGATACTGCGCGCGGCGGTTCTTAATTTAGCCGCTCTCTGCTTGAGCCTGGGCGCGGCTGCGACTGTTTCCGCCCAGGACGTAGGCGCAGACGTTGGCGGCGGCGCAGGGATTTTCCGGGCGAAAAACCCCGAGACAAAAAAGAAAGCCGGCACGGCAACCAAACCTGCCAGCCGAACCGCGGGACCGGCACGCCCAAAAGCGTCGAACGTTGAGGAACGAATCGAAGACTTACTCGACAAAGGCAATGAGGCTCGCGATGCGCGAAAGTTTGCGGAAGCGGAAGATGCCTACAAGGAGATTTTGAAACTCAAAGCGCGCGACGCACGCGCAGCTTATGGTCTGGGTAACGTATACTCCGACCAGCAGCGTTGGGACGACGCTGAGGCAGCGTACCGGAATTCAGTGACGTGGGCGCCGGCAAACGCCGATGCTTACGTGGCTTTGAGCGTTGTGCTGGTCCAGCCGCGTGCCGGCGGCGACAACGCCAGGCGGTTTGCTGATGCAGAATCGTTTGCGCGGCGTTCGGTTCAAATCGATCCGAAGAATGCAGTGGGTTGGGATCGTCTCGGAGTGGCCCTGCAGGCACGCGGGCTCGCGAACAGTGAGACCGAGCATTCTTACCGGCGCGCGATCGAATTGGATCCGCAGTTTGCGGTTGCGTACGCGCACCTCGCGCGAATGCTCAATAAAGCTCGTCCCGCAGACGCGGCGCCGTTGTATGAGAAAGCGATCGAGCTGGCAAAGGATCCGGCGACGCTCAACTTGATCGCCGATTCGCTTCAAGCCGAACAGTTGTGGCCACAATCTGAGCCGGTATTGAAGCGCGCGCTCGAGCTTGATGCTCGCAACCCGACTTCGCTGATGTTGATGGGCCGCTTCCTGGTTGTTTACAAGAGATATCAGGAAGCAGAACCTTATTTGAAGTCTGCGACGGAAGTAAGCTCACGCGCGTTTCAACCGTTCAATCTGTTGGGCCGTGCATATCTCGGCATGGATCGGTTCGGCGAAGCTGAAGCGACTTACGAGCAGGCATCCGCGTTTGCAGCAGCAGGCGAGAAGAAACAACTTGCCGGAGTCTTTGGTTTTGAAGGTGTGGGCGACGGCTATCTTAAATCTAACCAGAAAGACAAAGCCGTTCGCGCCTACCAGCGCGCGCTGGAACTCGATCCAGCCAACACCGGCGCGGCGCAGAAGCTCGCCAAGGCCCGCGCGAATTGAGTGCAAAGAGATCGAATCTGATTACCGTTGACGAGGTCCGTGTGTATGAAGAGTTGCCCCAAGTGTAATCGTACGTTTCCCGACGAAGGCCAGAAGTTTTGCACGTTTGACGGTGGTCTGCTGATAGCGCCACAAACCTTCGATCCGAACGCGACGATGCGCGCGACGTCTATTGACCTGAACGCTCAATCGGAACTGCCGACGAGCCGCGACCTTCCGGACCCCAACGCAACGGTTATCGAGAACTATCCCGCAACGGTTGCACTGCCGCGCAACACAGGTCCAACTACTGGTCCATCCGGAGCTCCAAATACTTCAGACATTGCAAGGCATCCTGCTCCACCGCCGCCACCACCTCCGCCGCCTCCGGTTGTTGAGGCGCCAAAAGCAACGACAGGTGAAATAGCGCCACAGTATCCAGCAGCACCAGCACCTTCGGCGCCATTGCCGCCGCCGGTAGCGAAGAAGAAGTCGAAGCTGCCGTGGATCATTGCCGGACTTCTTCTGTTCCTGCTTATTGGCGGCGGCGCTTTGGCAGGCGTGTTCTTCTTTGTCATCAAACCGCGATTGGACGAGATGGCCGCCGAACGACAGCCGCAACGTCAAGTTGAGAACACAAATCTCAGTACACCGACTCCTGCGAGTTCCGTCGAGGCGCCATCGCCGACACCCGAAGACACGTTTGTACCGCCGCCGGGCACGGTGCAGTTTAAAAACTCAAACGACAAGCTCAACGGAAAGTTGGCCGAGCACTATTTCGACTTCTCCTTCTATTATCCCGAGAACTGGGTGCGCGATCCGAAGGCGGGCGTGCCGGGTGCGACCAATTTCGTGAAGGTCGATCGAACCCTGCCGCCGGATTTCACGCAGGAGAATTTTGCTGTAGGTTGGTACACCAGTACCGGAACTTTTGTTGGCGATTTGGCGAGCTATCCGCAGCGAGTGCAGGAGTTCAGCAGTTCGCTTGCCAAGATCATTCCGGAGTACAGGAAGGTGTCGGAAGGCCCAACGAAGATCAATTCGATGCAGGGTTATGAATTCAGATGGGAAGGTCTTTCGAAGGGAACTGAACGTGGCGACCTGAAATTGTGGGGTCGAGTGGTGTTCCTGCCGACGGGCACCGAAGGAGACACGACCGGCGCAACCTTGAGTATGCTTTGTACATCTCTTGCCGGAGAGTTATCCTCTGTCGAGGATGTTGGCGTAAGAGGCGAGGCTCCGGTGATACTCGATTCGTTTAGGTTTGGCAAAAAGAAGTAACAACGAATGTCAGAAAGAAAAAAAGTACTGACGCAAGTAAAGTTCTGGACACCGTTGCGGCTGGTGGCGACGGCGATCGTGCTTGGATTGCTGGCGATGTTTGGCGCTTCGAGTTGTAATTCAAACGATCCGGTGTCGAAAACCCCGGCAGGCTCGGTTGCAGTTCGTCCAGCACCAAACCGCGCTGCTCCCGCTCTGGTTAGTTTGCCACAGCCCATCCTCGACGCTGAGAACAAGGCCGCGACTGGGGCGCCGATAAAGCTTTCGAGTTATTCCGGAAAGGTCCTGCTGGTTAATCTATGGGCTACCTGGTGTGGTCCATGCAGGATGGAAACTCCGGAGCTGGTAAAGCTACACAAGGAATTTCAGGATCGCGGTGTCGAGATGGTTGGACTCTCCACCGAAGACCCGGACGCTTCAGAGGCGAGCGTCAGCGATTTTGTGCGGGAGTTCAAGGTTGATTATCAGGTGGGTTGGGCCAACCGCGACGTGGCGCTAACGTTGATGCAAGGCCGCGGGTCAATCCCGCAGAGTTTCATCATCGCGCCCGACGGCCGGATCCTGAAGCGATTTATCGGGTTCAATCCGCAAGCGACGCCGGCACAGCTCAAGCAGGCGCTCGAGGATGCATTGGGCAGTTGAGCCACAAAGGCACAAAGACACAAATAGTCCGCTAACTTTGTGCCTTGGTGTCTTTGTGGCTAAAAATTAATCGTCCTCGTCTGTTTTTTTTAATCCTTCAGCTACCTCTCTTTTAGTTTCATCTTCCAGTCTTTTCATTTCCGCTTCCGCGCGTTCTCCCGCCTGATCCATGGGCGCCGGTTCATTCAACTCGTCCTGGGTTGTTATCTTATTTTTGTCGATACTCATTATTTAACCTTTCTCCCGATGCTTTAAGCTACCAAGACAGCGGTTACAGAAGTGCTGGGTTTTGATGACGATTGTGATACGAGCCACAAAGAGGCAGGGCACAAAAGGCAAAAAAACCAGCGGAAATCCTTTGGGCTTTTTGTGGTTTGTTTCTCGACAAAAACCAGGAAGCGGGAGTAGACTTCCGCTCAGATGAGTTCATTCCTCTCGACTAAGGCAGTGCGTTTGTTTCTCGCGGCCAGCGTTTCAATCTGGATGGCCGGCGGGTGCCTTTTCGGTTGCAGCAACGGCGCAATGGCTCACGAGCTCGAAGAGCCGGCGCAGGGCGTCGTTGCAGGCGAAAGCTGCCATACGTCACATTCACACGACTGCTGCGCAACTAAGAAGACGAAGAAACAGATCGTACGCAGATCTCAGCAACCGGCAGCAGGATCGTCTCTCGCTCAACTTCCACACGGGATGATGAAAGATTGTCCCCTGGTGGTTAACGCGACTGCTGCCATCTCGAAGAGCAGTAGCCACCTGCCAGATCCTGCACGTGGCCCAGTTGCTGTTTCGCCGTTAATCGTGACCGCGTCGGAACAGTCTGAAGCTTTTCTCGTCGTTCCGGTCCTTCCCAATCGTGGACCCACTTACCTTCGTTGTTGTGTTTTCCTGATTTAAAGATCCGTCTGAACACTGCTTAGACCTCATCGCGGGTGCTGGTGTGTTTTCCGGTGCCCAGGGTTCGGAAATCTTTGAAATAGGAGAACTAAAATGAAACCCCTCAGGAATACTACGCTGGCTGCGCTTCTTGGCTTGTTACTTGTTGCATCCGCGGCAGCTACAGCCCAGACCACCTCGCAAGCAGACCAAAAGCAAAAGGCCGAAGCCTGTTGCTCGATGAAATCGTGTTGTTGCAATGGCGGTTCGTGCCCAATGAAAGGAGAGGGCGCGGCCCAGCCTGATGCAAAGCACAGTTGCTGTAGTGGTGATTCATGCAAGATGAAAGCGAAGGACAAGAAGAACCACGCAGACAAGCACGAGTGCTGTAGTTGTTGTGGTGATTCGTGCGACGTCAAGATGATGAAGACTGACGCCACGATGAAGCACGACATGAAGCACGGCGCTAAGGGTGACTGCTGCAAAATGAAGCAGAAGGCCAAATAAAGTAATTGTAGGGGCGGCCCTCTGTGGCCGCCCCTGTTCGCGAGATACGAAAGACGGGCGGCCACAGGGCCGCCCCTTACAAAAGGGTAGCAATGAAATATGTAGTACTGTGCGCGGCATTAGTTCTCGCCGCGCACTCACAAATTGTCTTCGCGCAACACGAAGGTCACACCATGCCGCCGCCAAAGCCTGCGGCCACGCCTGGCGAAAAGCCTGCGCCGAGTCCGGAAATGACTGAAAACCGCAGCGAGCCGGCCCACATGGACCATGGCATCTTCGTGATGCACGGCGATCAGATGTTCATTCGTCTCGGAGATAACGAATCGAACCTGATGCCGATGGGACGAATGGGCTCAGGAACGTCATGGCAACCGGCATCGAGCCCGATGCCGATGTGGCATAAACAGTCAGGCGAGTGGCTACTGATGTTCCACTACAACTTCGTCGCCGGTATCAACCGGCAAGGTGGACCAAGAGGCGTCACGAAATTCGAGTCGGCAAACTGGTTTATGCCTTCCGCCGTTCGGCGCGCCGGACCGGGAACACTCGAACTGCGAGCCATGTTCAGCGCAGAGCCGTTTACTTTTCCTCCCGGCGGCTCACCGTTACTTTTCCAAACCGGTGAGAGCTACAAAGGCCAACCGCTGATCGATCGACAGCATCCGCACGATCTATTCATGGAGCTGAGTGCGACTTACACAGTTCCCATTGGTGAACGTGCGAGCTGGTTTGTTTACGGTGGCTATCCCGGCGAGCCTGCGCTTGGGCCAAATGCTTTCATGCATCGTGCCTCAGCGTCGGAGAACACTTCCGCGCCCCTCTCGCATCACTTGCAGGATTCAACGCACATAAGTTTCGGAGTGGTGACGACGGGATTTACGTATCGCTTGTTCAAGCTCGAAGGGTCTGTCTTCAATGGGCGCGAACCCGGTGAGAACCGCTATAACTTCGAGGCGCATCCCTGGAACTCGCGTTCGGCGAGGTTGTGGTTTGCGCCCAACAGCAACTGGTCGATACAGGTCAGTCATGGTTTTCTCAAAAACCCGGAGGCGCTCGAACCGGGAGACGTGCGTCGCACGACCGCTTCGCTCAGTTACAACCGCAGCCTGCAACACGGCAACTGGGCATCGAGTTTTATCTGGGGCCGGAACCACGAGAGTCATAGCGGCGAGATTTTCAATCTGAACGGGTATGTGGCTGAATCGACGTTGAAGTTTCTTGACCGGAACTACATTTATACACGGCTCGAGCTGGTAGACAAGAACCAGCTACTGCGCGCTGCGGACCGTGCCAGACTCGGCATCGCCGCCGATCATCCATCGTTTCGCATCGGTGCTTACACGGCCGGTGGCGCTCGCGATATTTGGAACACGGAGAGGACTTCGGTCGCGATTGGCAGTGATGTTACCTTCTACTCCAAGCCGTCAATCCTGGATCCTGTTTACGGCTCGAACCCGGTTTCCTGGAAAGTTTTTGTTAGACTACGACCAGGCCCGATGAGCATGACGCATTAATCTTAGGAGTGAATTTAATGAAGAAGAACTGGTTATTATTCGGTGGCGTGGCGTTGCTGGTGGTTGTGGCAGTGCTGGTCGTCAACTCCGCGCGGACGAGTCAGACGGAATCGCACGACACAAACCATTCGGCAGTGCAGTCACCAACGGCGCACCATCCAACGGAAGCGCCTGCGACTGCCGCCCAGGCCATACCCGCTCACTTTGAAGTCGCGCCAAGCCGCGCCAGCCTTGGTCCAACGCTCGCGCCGGAGAAATTCTTTGGTCCAGCGCGCGAAGCGTATCGTGCAGTGCGAGAGATACCGGTGACGATCGCGCAGTTGCCGTGTTACTGCCACTGCGATCGCGGTTTTGGCCACAAGAGTTTATACAGTTGTTTTGAAGACGATCATGCGTCGCACTGTGCTGTTTGCGTCAACGAGGCCTTGCTTGCGTTGCGCCTGGAAAAGGAAGAGAAGCTGACACCCGCGCAAATACGCGACCGCATCATTGCTCAATACGGCCAGTAAGCACAGATAAACACGGATTGTTTACAGATTTGATCCGTGATGAAATCCGTGTTTATCTGTGGTCTATTCGCTCACCGGCGCGTGACCACCCACACGCTACGCTGCTCTTTCTCTTTCGCCACGTAGGCCACAAACAATCGATCGTTTGAAAACACAGCGTCAGGTAGCTCGGCATTCGAAGCTATGCTCAGTGCTGAGCCGGCCTTGCCGAGCTCGCGCATTTTGGTCTCTGCGGCACCGGTAGTCTGCCAGAGTGCAACCGCGTCGTTATTTCCACTAGCCAGCACGGGTGTGCCATGCACTGCTTCTTCGGATATCAATTGGCGTGGCGAGAAGCTGCGCGCGTTATCTCGCGACTCTGACAAGTAAAGTCCAGGCGCACCAGCTTCACCCGCCGCGTACCAAAGCACTTTCAGACTTCCGGACGAGTGGTCGATCGAAAGCGATGGACCGGAAACAGGGCAGCCCTGGAGAACCCAACGGTCATCACTCACGATTACCGGAGATGAAAAACTCGCTCCACCATCGTGCGAACTCGCCACTGCAATGTGCCGGAAGTTTCCCGGCAGCACCTGGCGCCAACCAGCGTACAAGGTCCCGTCCGGCGAAACAGCCAGCGAGGTCTTACAGCAGGGACATGTTTCACTAGCGACTTTTTGGTTTGCGGAGAAAGTCCGCCCGCTATCCGTCGAGTAAGCAACAAACAGCTCGCTGTTGCTTTCCATGTGATGGCCTTCGGCCTTCAGCGACGGTTTGGGTTTTGGGACGTTTCGTTCGTCAAGCCAGGCAACGTAAATTCGACCATCGTTTGCTACCGCGAGCGAGTGCATGCCGTGAGCATTGGGCGCTTTGTCGTCGTTGATTTTTATTTCGCTGCCGAAGCTTTGCCCGCGATCGCTCGAGACCGACAGGTAAAGATCTGTTCCGTGTTGACCGCCAGACTCAACCCGCGCGGTCCAGACAATGTAGACGGAGCCGTTGGGAGCAACGGCTAGGCTTGGTTGATCGCCACGCCATGCAGTTGCGACACCCGCTTGCCGGTTCACTCGAACAGGCGAGCCACGCATTTCGCCGTCGCGAGTGAATTGCGCGAGCATGACATCGGCTTGCTTCGCATCGTGATTTACCCAGGCAACATAAACTGAGCCATCGGGCGCTGCGGCCGTCACAGGCTCAGCCGCATCGACGCCCGGTGCAGAGATTTGAATCGCCGGAGCGGGGGCAAGCCCCTCTTCCTGACTTGTTCTGCTCCTTAGGGTCCTCTCTGCCAGAAACAACAGTCCCAAGAAGAATATTCCTAACACTATCCAGAAGCGCGGGGTAGCGGACCACAAAGCCATATGAGACCACCAGGAATAGAACAAGTCAGGAAGAGGGGCTTGCCCCCGCTCCCGATTGATTTGAGACATCAAAAGCTCACTTTCATTCCAAACTGAAACTGTCGCGGATCGAACGCTGCTGTCGGTTGCCCGAACGTGGACAAAGGTGTCGTGCCCGGACCGAACGTGTTGTTCGGCACTCCGAAATTCGCGCGATTCAGCACGTTGAAGCCCTCAGCGAGAAGCTGCAAGTCTATCCCTTCTGCGATACGAAACGTGCGGCTCAAACGCAAATCGAGCGAAGCGAAATCAAACCCGCGTCCCGTGTTTCGGCCCACGCCCAGCGGCCGATCGTTATTGTTCGTGTCGAGATTGCGATCGCTTCCCAGCAGCACATTGAAAGGCAAACGCGAACCATAAGTGAATATGTAACCGAATTGGAAACCGCGCAGCAGACGGTGGGTTTTTTCCGGTGCTTCGAGTGAGCCACTGACCACGAGTCGATGGCGCTGATCGTTGTCAGACAGCCCGCGATCATCGCGAATATCGAAATTGTTTTGGACCGTTGAGAAGAAGAAATTGCCTGCGTCGTCGATCGTCTTGGAAAGCGTGTACGAGACGCGGATGTTGGCCCATCGTGCCGCGCGCTTGTTGAAAGAAACCACCATGCCGTCGTAATACGAGTTGCCGGAGCTCTCAAAGCGCGAGATGTTGCCCCAGTTTGGATCGGGCCGGCCCAGGTTGGGAATCCCGGCCGAGGCAGGCACAGCCGGCACGTTCGCGTTTCGCGAAAGAATCACGTGGAGCGCGCGCAGGTGCAGGTAGCCAACTGATATGACCGCATTACCCGGCAGCTCACGTTCAATCTGGAGGTTTGCCTGTTGGCTGTAACTCGCTTCGATGTTCGGATCGATGCGAGTGATATTCGGTTTCGTCGGGAGAGTTGCGGGCTGGACACCTAGAACGTTGGGAAACACGGGAGCGCCAGGTTGTGTGGGGGAGAGTTGAACTACGAGAAACTTAGAGCCGTCGCGTTGCAGGGCATTCGAGGTTGCGCGGAGCGGAATGCGATCGTAGAAAAGGCCGAAGCTTGCGCGCACGATGGTCTTCCTGTCGCCGGGTGCGTAGACAATTCCCATTCGCGGCGCGAGGTTGTCGGTATTGGTCTGGATCGGATCCGGTAGAAACTGAAGGTCGTAGCGCAAACCGGCATTGAGAGTCAGACGGGGATGAATTCTCCACTCGTCCTGAACAAACACGCCAACGTTCGGGTTCGATTGAAATTGACTCGGCGCACCAAACGCCTGCTGGTAATTGATGTAATTTCCATTCAGGAAATTGTTGAGCGAACTGAAAGCGTAAACGCCCTGGACCGCGCCGGGGAAGAGGATGTTCACGCGGTTGTAGAGAAAATTAGCGCCGAATTTCAGTGAGTGCGACCCGCGCTGGGTCGAGACGTTGTCCACCGCCTCGAACAGATTGATGTCGCGCGCGAGCGGCGAAACAGTCGCAGTACCAAAGTTTGCGACGCCGGCGATTCCAACTGCGGGTCCTGTGTCATCGTTAACCGGAGCATCAAGCCTGCTGTTGGTGAACTGCAATCGCGCCTCATTCAGCGTCCGTGTGCTGAACGTCGTCACGTTGCTGATCTGTACGGTTTGATCTGTGTCGTTCAAACCCGTACCGCGGCTGACGGCGTTGAGTCCGCCGGCGGAGCGCGAGTTGACTGCCTCGATGTGATAGAGGCTGTAGCGCGCGCTGAGCTGGTTGCGCTGGTTAAGCGTGTGATCGATCCGCGTGAAGAAGTTGGTTGTGTCGAAGCTCGCGGGCACGACGCCGGTGCTGATTAGCGGCCCCGGGTAATTGACCGCGCGCAGCCGGTTATTGATGGTCGTCACTGCCGCGGGCGAGATAGTCAGCACTGTCGAATAGTTTCTACGAGTCTGTTCGAAGTTACTGAAGAAGAACGTGCGTTCGCGTCGCAGTGGTCCGCCGAGAGTCAAGCCGTATTGTGCTTGCGTCAGGAGATCCTTAGTTGTCGCAAGGGGATTGCGGGCATCGAAACGCTGGTTACGGAAGAACCCGTAGAGGCTGCCACGCCAATCGTTAGTGCCCGATTTCGTAAGAATGTTGACCACCCCACCCGATGCTCTGCCGAATTCAGCGATGCCTCCGGAAGTCACGACTTGAAACTGATCGATAACTTCCTCGCTGTAATACGTTCCGGTTAGATCGGCGGCGTCATCGTTCGCCGATACGCCATCGACGACGAAGCTGTTGTACAGATTGCGCTGGCCGGCGATTGAAATGCCTTGTCCCGGCACGGCCGAGGTTTCGGCAAAACGCTGATTGCTGCCGGTGTTCGTAGGTGAAACACCAGGAATCAGCAACGCGAGGTCGAGATAATTTCGCCCGTTCAACGGCAGGTCGTTGATTTCGCGTGGTCGAATAGTCTCGGTAATCTGAGTGCGCACTGTTTCGACAATCGGAACGTCTGACGCGATGTCCACTTGTGCTGACACACCCTCCACCTCGAGTTTTATAGGCAGATCGAGTGACTCGCCCACTGAGACGGTCAGTTGTCTGGTTACGGTTGAAAAGCCTTCCGCGTCTATTTTCAACTCGTAAGCGCCGGTGCGAAGGTAAGGGAATCGATACCGGCCTTCGTGATCGCTTGTGGTTGCGAGCTGCTGGCTTGTCTCGAGGTGAGTGGCGGTCACACTGGCGCCGCTCACTATCGCGCCCCGCGCATCTTCAATTTTGCCGCTGAGCGTCGCGGAGGTGACGTTCTGCTGCGCTGCGCCTACGCATGGACACAAAAACAGTAAGGCGGAGCATAGGCAAAGACATATTTTCATCGAACTCCTCCCCAAAATGAGGTCAAGTCCCGGGACTGAAGTTAGTCCCAGTGCTGTGGTGGATAAGATAGAAAATGGACTAGAGGAGTTCGGACGGTGGACCTCGAGGACTGGCTTCTTCCCAGTCTTCGTTCGACGAGAAAAGAAGTGATGAATGCTCGATAGTCGAAAGAGATGTTAGTGACGAATTTTGCGACGTAGTTGACGGAACGAAATCACGATCGCGTTTTTGTTGCCGGTTCGAGCTCGCCATACACGCACCGCAATCCATGCGACATGGCTGGCTCAACGAAGAAGATTCAGCAGCACGTGAGGTAGTTTCAGCAGTTCGGCTGTGTGAGTGGTGAGATTCTGTTTGAGACGGTTCCGCGACAATGGTGATTCCATCGTCTTCACGCTCGCTGTGCAGACCGCACATCGGCTCTTTAGGTTGCGGAGGCTTTTTCGCAACGAGACCCGAATCACAATGGCCTGCTGCCTTGCCGGCGCAACAGGGCATGTTTGATTTGGCTAACGACGCATTGGCAATTCTTACTGGTTCAGAAGCCACAAAAAGGCACAAAAACCACAAAACACCAAGAGAAAAAACTCTTTGTTTTCTGTGATTCTTTGCGGCCATTGAAGGCTCAATTCTGAGGCAGAGGCTTCTTAACCAATGTCATTTTACACTTAGGACATAGACCGGGTTTTTTGTAGGTCACGTTGTCATGCATCGGGCAGACATATAAAACCTCGGCCGGCTTTTTGGAGTGAGTCGAATGTTCCTTCTGTGCGGCACGGACAGCGCCCACAGAATAAACGCTCGGTGCAGTCAAAAGCAATACAGTCGCGAACAGCGGTAGGATCAGAAGCCGTAGGAAGTGCATTGATTTACCCCGTGATTGAAGACTCTTCCCGCTCACGACATGTTGCCGTAAGCAGGAAGAGTTTTCGTCGTGCCCGCCGGTAGGTGGGTGTGCTTTCGTTAAACCGAGCCGGGAGCAACTTTGACAGACGAGAACGAGCCGTCCTTGTTTGTTGAAAGACTCGAACTCAGAGCGTACCAGGTGGTCTTCTTGCCATCGGGGCCAGGAAGAAAAACCTCGCCCGCCGCATAGGCTAGAATGATGTCCATGTACTTGTTGCTCGCTCGATAAGTACCAGATGAGTTACAAGTTGTGCCGGTGGCAAAACCAGTAGTAGTGCTAAAGTTGCTGCCGCCGCCCGCTAATGTGTCTTGAGTCGCTTGTTGGTTCATACCTGTTCTCCTTCAGGATGGAAGTGCGTATCCAGCTTCCGTTAACGGGAAGCGCTATTATTTGCCGGCGGCACGCTTGCGGATGGGCATGTCAGTTGAGCAACTCCCATCGCACCGTCACCGCTTCCTCAGGACGATATGCAATAACTATGAGCTTGACGAGCTGTTGAAGACTCTTGTCCTTCGAATCAACAATCCGCACGAGATAAACGTGGCCCAACTGGATCGGCGCAGTGGCGGACGACTTTGCTTCGGCGAAAAGCCTGGTTCCTTCCTCCAGCGGTTGCCACGAGGCCTTGAACTTGGCGTTGTCGTCCTGCAGGATCATGACCTTGCCGCCTTCAAGACGTAACGAAGCGAAACCTACGCCACCATTCTCAGCATCCTCGTAGCTGTATCGCCCGCGAAGATCGTTGGCAGTGCCGAGATCGACGATATTTGCCGCCCGGTTGAGCTCGATACCGCTAACAAGACTGCCGCCACCAGCCAGCGTGTAGCTCAGATCGCTGCAACGGTTTTCCCATTTGTTATTCACAAACGCCATTCCTTCTTTGCCGTCAGTAAAGCAGAGCGTACGGGCCAAAGGATCCATGGCGTACATGGTGAAAATTCCACCACGTTTCCGCGGCTGCGCTGCCTGTTTGTCATCAGGCACCGCGGGCGGCGATGTAGGCGTTTGCGCACGCAGCAACTGCGGGAAACCGAATCCAGCCAACAACAGAACAATTGAAACGAAAAAACTTTTCATGACTGCTTGTTCACCCTTGAAAGGCTTTTGCGCAAAAAATCAATATGGCATCGGGTCAGTACCGGGAGTGACCCGATCCTTCATCACTACCGGCTTGCCAGGTTCGGCAGCGGCACGAGTTCCTGAAACTTTTTGTACTCGATGTGTCGCGCTTCATTCCGCCGTCTCAGTTCTTTGAAGAAGAAAAACGGAACGAATTCAGGACTGTAGTTGTCAGTGATCCAGTCCTTCGGATAGCTGTAGTCGAGCCTGTACAGATCCAGATCATTCTGGCAAAGGTTCAGCGTCTCGGTAACATTCCTCACGAGCACGACATTATTGAGAGGACCGCCGGTCTCGGTATACAAGAGAGCATTGTCGCGCACGCGTCGCTGCCACTCCTGCACGACTTTCAAAGCCCTTTCATACTGCTGAGAGTTGATTTCAACCCGCAGAATTACTTCCGAGTCGCCGCGCGCTTCTCTGAGATAGTCTTTGTAGATCTCAGATGGAACCGTGCCAAAAGCGGCTTTCCCATGGTTGGAATAGGTGCCCGCAGCGTCAATTTTCGGAACGCCTCCGGCCAGCTTAACAACCATCGGAAACGCTGACCCGCTGTGGTCGTAAAACTCATTCTGACGCGCGACAAGTATGATGAAATAACGATCCGGATCTACTCTGGTCCATCTGACTGTTTCTGGCAGCCCGGGTATCTCGCAGGTGAGCGACGAGTCGTCGTAACTGACCACTTTCATGGTCGCGTTGGTCCGGCCGAAAATTCGGTTCTTGCCGGTTGCCGTGAACGAGATCTGCCGGTCGGCTTTCTGGTTAGGAGCTGCGTCCGCTGCGAGCGGCTCCTCGGTGAACTCGTACTTTGCAGTCGCGATCTCGCGAGGTTTTGCAGCGCCGGAAACCGTCAGCACTTTGACCACGCCTTCACCGTCGAATTCGTAAAGACGCGCCTCTGTCTTCGAGATTTGCGCCTTCCAGGTCCCGACGATATTGCATGGGCACTTCTTCTTTTCCTGGCCAAAACCCGGTTCTCCGGCTGGAGTAGGTCTTGGAGCCGGTCTGGGAGATGGTTTCTCCTGGGCGGCTGGATACGGATTTTGCTCTTGCGCTAAGGCCGTTCCGGTTACACCCAGAAACATCAAAGCCATTAGCGAGATTATGGCGGTTAGTTTCATTGCATTTACCCCGATTGGCCCGTGTGGATTCAGCACTACGCGCCGGTTTGAGTGTTGGACCAGGAATAGAAGCCACGCGAGCAGCTCCTATTCCTGGTTGAGATCAGGCCGTCGAAATACGTCTTCGTAAACCTAATCGCGGCGGCCCCTATCGCTAACTGTCGCTAACCCAGACGTGTCGCAGCACTACTTAAGCTACGACATTATGTCTCGGCGATAGCCGTACTTCTTGACTTCCTGCTCGATGATGATTTGTCGAGCACGACTTTCGATGACCCTTTCCGCATAAGACTTCGGTGGGTCCTGCCAGGCAATACGTTTCAGGATATTCTTATTGCTGGCAAACGCCTGGGCCATGCCCCAGGAGTTTCTGGCGTCGTTGATGATACGCAAATAGCTGCTGTGCAGGGTTAGATCGCTGTCGAGCCCTGGATGGTCCATACCAAACAGCCGGAAGCGTATCGTCTCGAGGTCGTAGGGCTCCCCGGTCAGGAAATACCAGCCCGGCAGATCGACGTTACGCGTTTCCGCATAGTGTTTCAAAGCGGCCGGCGTATCGTCTTCGGGTTTTATGGTTAGCGAGTAAAAGAAGAGGTCCTTGCCCATGCGATCTTTCAGCTCGCGGTAGATCGTTTTCAAGGTCTGAGTCACTGCTGGACATGAGCCGTGACATTCAGCGTACATGAAATTGACCACGCACTGTTTACCCCTGATCAGATCGTCATAGAACTTGACCGCTTCGTTGTTTTGGTTTCGGAGCACGGCGTTTGTGTACCGCGAGGCGCCGGGCGATGCCGGATGCGGCTCAAATGCTTTGGTTAACAGGTCTCTTCTATCCATTACGCCACCTCCTCACGAAACATTTCTTTGGCTTTCATCTCTAGCTCGCAAACTTGCTGATTGGCTAAGCAATCGTCCAGCGATGCCTGATCAGGACAGATGTCCCAGCGCACCATCATGAAATTATCCTCGTGGGCCATGTTGTGGCAGTGGATCAGATACCTGCCGTTGTAGTCCCTGAACTGCATCTTGATCAATGCGCCTTGTCCAGCCTCCATGCGGCTGACGTCTTTTCTGCCCGACAGCAGCGGAGGCACGGGGACTTCCACGCCATTTACGAATCGTTTCAACGTGCGAAACTCTTCGAAGTGGATGTGTACCGGGTGGAGCCAGCCGGAAGCTATGTTGTTATTGATGAGCCACTCTTCAGTTGTTCCTCTGAGGATACAGTGAGCCGAGTGGTCCGGATCGAATGTGCAACCAGTCGTATCGAATGGTCTCTTGACCCTGAACCGGCCACCCACGAGCACGAACTGCCACTCCCAGGTGTTGTCTGTCGCCGGCAACGTCGGATACGTGCAGAGGGTTGCCGGAATCGCCGGGGTATCAGCCGGGAACCACGGTTCTCTGTTCACCACGTTGAACTGCATCAGAACGTTTTCGATGTTCAATCCTGGCGGCAGTGGATCCGGCGAAGGGTTGCCGACAAACATCGACCGATTTTCCCTGAGGTAGAGCTTGGAGCCGGCCGCGAACTCTGTGAAATCGATGATGATATCCCAGCGCTCGGCCACGCTCACTCGGAGCGCACCCGGAACGATCGGCGTGGTCGTGCTGTTGCTATTGCCGGCATTAGCGCCAGCGTCCACTGGAATCGGATGCTCGAGGAAGTTGGCATCGGTAGCGATTACAGTGATCGTTCCGACTGAACCATCGGGTTTGATCAGCGTAATGTCGTAACTCTGTGTCGGTCCGGTGTTGAGAATGCGGAACCGATATTTTCGCCGTCTGACGGTCAGCTTCGGCTGAATCTTTCCGTTGACGATCCACTTGTCGCCGCCGGCCGCATTGACCATTTCAGTACGCCCAGTGGTGGGATCGGGGGCACAGAATCTCTTGTCTGTAAGGATCAACGGAAAGTCGGTGATACCGTAGAAACCCGGCAACTGGAGCGAGTTGGCGCTCGGGAACTCGTGGCCCGGATCTGTCTGGTCATACACGATATACATGCCGTTCAGGCCCATAACGTTGTTGTTGAGCGTGAACTCGGCACGGTGATCGTGGAACCAGAACGAACCCATCTTCTCTTTCGGATCGCCGTTGCCGCCGAAAGCGTCCAAGCCGGCATAGCAATTCGGGTAGAGATTGTCTTTCCAGAAACCGGTTCCGAAGAAGTCGCCTGCGAAGCCGTCACTCTCTGAACCGTGGTGCCCGTTGTGCAGGTGGATCGTGATCTCATTTCTGCCAAACGTGTTGGTGGTGACCGGCAGGTTGTTTCTGAAGCGGACGAGTCCGGACTTGCCATATTTTCCGAAGAGCGTTGGGGCCGGATACTGACCATTGAAGCCCCAGATGTAGGACGGGCTGTAGTCAGAGTGAAATGTATGGAGGCCGACCTGGGCTGACATGTCGTACGTAAATTGGGCCGGCGCGAACTGAGCCCAGCGCTGATGAGGTGCTCGATCTGCTTCACCTGCACCCAGATTTGGAAATTCAGTTGGTTGTGGACTTAATGGATGGTCATCACACGGGAACGGAGCCGTGAATTCATCCAAAAAGGGATGATGTGCTGGACTAGGGGTTGCTGGTACGGTGTTAACGCAACGTACCGGCGGCTCGGGAATCGTCTGAAAGCCGAGTGCCTCTTTAGAAGTCAACATGGAGGGGGCCAAAACACCTGCGGCCCCGGCTGCTGCTCCTATCTTGAGCACACTGCGTCTACTGATTGTGCTTTCAGTTATACTTTCGATTCCCGGCCGGTTTTCTGCCTTCTTCTTGGGCATAGAATCTCCTTTCAGCCGTTTGGGTTTGGCCTCAATCTAAAAACCTTGGTGGTGGTTATGACCTTTACTCGAAGAGTGTGGTTATAAAGCTCCCGAATCCTGATCTAACTTCCCGACAAAGGCGATCAGTTTGAAAGGCGAGGGCTTGCTGAACAAAATTGAAGTAACGTCTATTGACGTACACGAATTATTGATGGTTGAAACTATCAGTTGTGCGCTGTGCTGAATCGCGCGCAAGATTACGATCTCATTTTTCGTAGAACAAGCATTGTTGCTTGGCGTATCTTGTTGTTCGTTGGCGAATCTTGCTTCATCTTGATATTGGATTTCAGAATGCCTGGTCCATGATCAATTCAGATATGAAAAACATGTAAATAACGAGGTGCAATAGGGGCAGTATCGACTGCTTGGCAGCGTGCGTGAGTTGTTGTTGCAGTTTACTAACCTGACCGTTGCTGCCGTTGTGTTCCTCTTTTTCGTGGCTGTGACCATTTCCGTTGCCATTGCCGTTGCTCTTGAAATGCGATCGGTATAGTGCCGGTGAGAATCCGTAGGTCGATTTGAAGTCTCTCACGAAGTGACTCTCGTCATTCAGTCCAACCTGGAATGCGATCTCTTTAACACTCAGGAAGCTTGATTCCAATAAGACCTTAGCTCTTTCCATGCGCAGCAATCTCAGGTAGCGCATGGGCGGCATACCGACATCAGATTTAAAGACGTGAGAGAGTCGCCAAACGGAAAGATTGACAGCTTGAGCGAAGTCACCGAGAGACAATTCCCCGCGAACGTCATCTCGCATCATTTGGATGATTTTTTCTACTCGTGTATCCAATGCAACACCAGCGAAGACGTTTTATCGAAACGAATATTCATCAATGTTCTGGGCGCAGGCAGTCTGCTCCCAGCAAAATGTTTGAATAGCCAGTGAGGTAAAAAATCGGGTTCTGGGCAGACTAATACCGTGGCAAAAGACTGAGTCGGGCAATTAAGATCGCATTTGCGAGGTGCGAGCCTTCCAGAAGCTTGGGAGGCATTCATTCGGAAGGTCGCGATTTAATACTACACGTGACAAATATCTGTCAATGGGGACACAGAATTGTAATCAATTTGCATCAAGTGGGTTATCCGTCTTTACAATACACCATGCATCGTCGAATGATGCGAACGCAGGAGCGGCCACAGAGGGCTACCCTACCATTTTGTTTCTAACCTCAACCACCTCTTTTACAGAGTCAATCTTAGGACGTCTCCTAAAATCACTTCCCAGCCGACATGAGATCGATGATGCACGATCACCTGAAGCTTACAACCGACGAAGCAGTGGCGCGATTGCACGGCGATTGGCCTGCTGACATAAAAGCGTATGACGCGTCCACGAACAAATCCTAAACACCGCTCGGCCACAAAGAAGCGCAAAAAGCACAAAAAGTTTCTGCTGACTTTTGTGCTTTTTGTGCTTCTTTGTGGCTTAATAAGCCCGGAGCATCATAAAAGTCAGGAGGGTTTCAGATGTCATCGATTCGTATCGCGTGTGCGCTTGGTCTAATTACATTGCTCGTCGTTAGCGCTGCTTTCACGCCGGCGCAGAAAAAGTCACGCACACAGGATGCTGCGCGCCACTCGAGTGAGGCCGCAAAAACATTCACCGAGATCATGAACGTCAAAGACAAGGCAATTCCAAAAGAACTACTCGACACAGCCGAAGCGATTGCAGTGTTTCCCGGCGTGATCAAGGCGGCGTTTGTAATCGGCGGACGTGGCGGACAGGGAGTGATCAGTCGCCGCGTGAGGGGAGGTTGGAGCGCACCCGCATTCTTCAATCTCGGCGGCGGAAGTTTCGGGCCTCAAATCGGCGCGCAAAAAACTGATTACGTTTTGCTGATAATGAACCAGAGCGGACTCGACGGTTTGCTTAAAGACAAGTTTGAACTCGGCGGCGAGGTAGGCATCTCTGCTGGTCCAGTGGGCCGTGAAGCAGCCGCTTCAACCAATCCGCGACTGGATGCCGGCATTCTTTCTTACTCGCGCAGCAAAGGTGTGTTCATCGGCGCGGCTTTGAAGGGAGCAGTGATCAGTCCTGATAACGATCTCAACGAAGCCGTATACAACAAGAAGGCTGATGAGCTACTCCAGGGCCCGCCCGTGCCGTTCGGCAAAATGCCGCCTTCAGTACGTATTTTTCCGCGCACACTCGTGCGTTATTCCATTCGTTGAAAATTGATCACACAAACCCTTGACGCTTTTGTTCGTGCGACCTAGAATGCCTCGTCGCCTTTAACGACGACTTGCTCTCCTTCAACTACAAGCGGGAAACAATCGAGAATTGCTGGAACGACATGCTTCCACGAACGCAGCGACAAAAAGACATTCTCGATTACATCACTCGTTTCCAGGAACGTCACGGTTACATACCTTCCTACGCTCAAATCGCGCGACAGTTTGGCGTTAAGTCTCGCGCAACGATCGCAAAACATATCGCCGCGCTCGAACGTCGCGGTCTGTTGGTTCGTGAACATGAGGATGGATCGTTTGCGCTGAACGTCAAAGTCGAAGACAAGAGCAGCGACTCGCTGTGTGAAGTTAAGCTGCTTGGAAGAATTGCCGCTGGTGCTCCGCTCGAAGTAGTCGATTACGAGGAACGCATTCCGGTGCCGCGGTTTTTACTCGGACGAGTGAAACCGGATCGGGTTTATGCATTGCGCGTGAAAGGCGACTCGATGATCGACGAGCACATCTGCGACGGCGACATCGCTCTTATTGAGAACCGCACAGACGCTCGCGACGGTGAGATTGTGGTGGCGCTTCTGATCGAGGAGAACCAGGCGACGCTCAAGCGGCTTTACCGGCGCGGCATGAACATCGAGCTTCAGCCCGCCAATTCTCAGCTTCAACCACTAACGGTTCCCGCCAGTCAGGTTCGCGTGCAGGGTATCTTCCGCGGACTCCTCCGGCCGAGTAACTGAAGCTTAACCACAAAGACACTAAGACACGAAATGACTTTATAAAATATTTGTGCCTTTGTGGTTAGTTCCCCTTTTCTGCTTTTTGTGACTAATCCCCTGTGGAATCAATCCCGTAACGTTCAATCATGCGATAAAGCGTGCGTCGATCGATACCAAGGATCTCCGCGGCTCGCGTGCGATGACCTCCGGCGATGTCGAGGACGTAAAGCAGATAACGCCGTTCCAATTGGTCCAACGACGGTAGATCCTCGAAAAGTGCCGAGAGCGGCGAACGCGCCGCCGCACGCACTTGTGCTGACTGGAGTTTTGCCGGCAGATCTTCCGGAACGATCTCGTGTCCACGCGCATGCAGCACGGCATATTCGATCGCCGACTCCAACTCACGCACGTTTCCCGGCCAGTGATAAGCGACCAGCGTTCTCACCGTCTCTTCCGACAAGGTCAATTGCTTGTGTCCTTCGCGCTCCAGGACGATTGCCAGCAAGTGTTCGGCAAGCAGTGGAATATCCGTGCGGCGCTCGCTGAGGGGCGGCACTCGCAGCGTAACCACGCTAAGGCGGTAAAACAGATCCTCACGAAACTTTCCGGCTTTCACTTCACGCTCGAGATTCCTGTTTGTCGCTGCCAGCACGCGAGCATCGATTTGCGTTGCGCGCGAGGCGCCGACGCGCTTGATCTCTCCTTCTTGTAGTGCCCGCAGTAGTTTCACCTGTAACGCGGGACTGGTCTCGCCGACTTCGTCAAGAAAGAGCGTTCCTCCCGCAGCCTCTTCCCATAATCCTTTGCGGTCGCCGACAGCGCCCGTGAACGCTCCGCGTACGTGGCCAAAAAGTTCCGCTTCCAAAAGCGTTTCAGTGAGTGCGCCGCAATTTACGGCGACGAATGCGCCCGAAGACCGTGCGCTATGTTGATGAATCGATCGCGCCACCAACTCTTTTCCGGTTCCTGACTCGCCGACAATCAGAACTGTCGAACGAGTGGGCGCAACGCGCGCGATTTCTTTGTAGAGCCCGATCATTACCGGAGAGCGCCCGAGCAATCCCGCTTGTTCGTAAGGCGCGGAAAGCTGCTCCGCTCGCCGCTCGGCGCCATTGCTATTTCGTTCCTGCTCGAGCGCTCGACGCGCAATCGCCACCATCTCCTGGACTTTGAAGGGCTTGGAAATAAAATCCCATGCTCCCTCTCTGGCCGCCGTGACGGCTGAGTCGAGCGTGCCAAAGCCGGTCACCAGAATCACCGGACATTGCGCCCGCAAGTCCTTTAATAGATCCAGCCCCGACTGGTTTGCTTCGAGATTCACGTCGCTGACGACGAGATCGATCTTCTCTTTCTCGGCCACGTTGAAAGCCTGCGACGGACTGAGTGCCGTATCGACGTGCCAACCTTCCGCGCTGAAGATCTCGCGCAGCAATTCGCACGACTCCTGATCGTCGTCTACAACAAGAATGCGTTTCATCTAAGTGCCTACTTCAAGCAAATTCCGTTTCGACGTCCGGCTCAGCAACAACTCCCGCCAGATCTCCCGGTAAGCCCGCGAATGTGAGACGGAAGCGTGTACCTTTTCCGAGTTCGCTTTCAACTTCAACTTTGCCTCCATGCTCGGAGACGATTTGACTAACGATCACCAATCCCAGGCCGGTTCCCTGGCCGCGATCTTTCGTCGTGTAGAGTGGATCAAAAATATGACTCATTACTTCCGGAGTCATGCCGAGTCCCGTATCAGTGAAATCGACGACGATGCGTTGCGCTTTGTCGGGCGCGCCTTCAATCGCGGTACTAATCCGGATCTCACCACCTTCGGGCATTGCATCCAGGCTGTTGTTAACCAGATTCAAGAACAGTTGCTGCAACCGATCCGATGAACCGGCGATCAGCGGAAGATCGGCGGCAAACGTTTCGACGAGTCGAATGTTGCGCTTGTCAAACGCGGGCGACATAGCATCACACAGCTTGCGCAGCACTGAATTGAGATCGAGTGGCGACAGCTCGGTTTCAAACCTCGTCTTGTCGAGCATGCGCCTGACAATTCGTTCGATGCGCTCGATTTGCGCGCTGATGGTCCGTATGCGCGACTCGGCGTCGTGCGGGTCTCGTTCCAGATCTGATTTGAGCAACTGAACGTGTCCGCTGATCAAGTTGAGCGGAGTGCCGACTTCATGCGCGAAGTGGGCGGCTGTTTGACCAGCGGCAGCAAGGCGTCCCAACTCGTTCATGCGGCGGTTCGTGCGCCAGAGTTCGAGGTTTGTTTCCTGGAGTTGCTGGTTTCGTTTCTCCAGTTCCATCGTGGCTTCGTGAACTCGTTCGCGAAGTATAGTCTGCTGCGTCTCGAGTTGCGTCGTCAGTCGCAGTTGCCGGAACAGGAAATATGTACCTACCATGATCAGTCCAATCGCAATTAACGACATCCAGAGGACGCTTTTCAAATAGCGAAACGCGACGGCCCAAATACTGTCGAAGCGCTGGACAATTTCCACTGCACCGCTTGGCCGGCCGTTATCAAACGTAGTTGCAAAGACTCTGTACAACGAGGGCGAGGGAATTGCGCTGACGACGGTTGGACCAGGGCCACGGCGCAGTGCGTTCTTCGTGTCTTCAGGAATAGGTGTCGCCGGCGTGCTTCCCGAAGCGGAAGCTTTTTCGCTGAACTCTCCCTGGGAGAGTTGCCAGAAACGCACACTCAAAATGTTGGGCCGAGATCCTTTGATCAGATTGGCTGCGCGCGCCAGGGCGTCAGCATCGCGGGACGATCCCATGTCACTGATATGTTGCGCCAGATCGCGTGCCTGAATCTCTGCGAGTGCCTCGTCGTCAGTGCGTTCTATGTTTGCGATCGCAGCGCTCGTAAGTACCAGCGCGCCCACTAGCATCGCCACGATAATCGTGGAACTCAGGAGCGTTGTTTTGGTGTGGAGTTTGAATCCTCGCATCGCAACCGGTTGATTATCACTCTTAAGACGTGCGCTCGCCAGTGGCAGCGCCCCGCAGCATCCTTCGTCCCAGCCTCTGGAGTAAATGAAGGCCCAAACTACAGAGGACCACGGCGATCAGCAGCACGACCTCTACTCGCTTAACGTTGACCAGAATCGTTGAGACGCTTGCGCTAAGTGCGAATCCAAGACAGAACAAGAGTGTTGTCAATGCCAGGCAAGCGGCTCCGTCAACGAAAACAAATCTGCGTGGTGATGAGCCTCGCGCTCCGATGAAGATCATCGTGGCGATGCGAGTTCCGTAGATCACATGTGAGAGGGGAATCTGCCAGTTGCCGACCCGCCGGAAGAGAACCTCGGCTTTTGATCTGATCCGGTTAAGTAGCTTGCTGTTCTTGATCACGTGGTGGTGTCCTATATAAAACCAAACACAGTCGCCGGCGAGAGCGCCGGCAGTTGCGGCGGCAACAACCACGACGGGATTGAAGTAGCCGCGGTGCGCGCCGACACCGGCGAGTATGGGTATAACGTCGGCTTCCGCCATCGCAGCCAGGAAGACGGCTACTAGTCCGTATTTGATCAGCATCAATTCCACAAGCTTTACCGCAGCGGCAAGGGCCATGCCGCGTCGTACTTGGAGGAGGTCAGTACCACCCGCGGTAGCGGATGGGTGCGCAGCTTTTAGGCTACATGATGAGGTCACTCGCCGCACGGCTGCGCACCCACCCGCTACCGCGGGTGGTACTGACCTCTTTCGCAAGGATTTTCGAGTGTGGCGTTCTTGTCGTGCGCACAAACCTGTCACAGTAAAAGTGCTCTCCTATCCGCGTCACTCGCACTCAATCTACCTCCTTTCAACTGGCATGGTCGTTGCGAAGTGGCACTACCAGCTTCGATATCTTGAAAGGAAAAAGGATTGATTATGAAAAGACTAGTTTCAGTTCTACTAGGAGGCCTCTTGCTAATCGGCGCGGCGACACTCGGTTTGCCGTCAGCCTCCGCTAACGCGAGTGACCGCCATGACAAGAACCATTGGCGCGATTCAAAAAACAACCATCGTAGACACCACCGGCGTCACCGGCATTACAGGCGAAACAAGTTGAGTTATTGATGATCGTTTCGACGTTATGCAACTACAGCAAGCGAAACTCGATTCATGGGTCCGGCGCTACGGGACAAGTTCGAACTCGTACGTGTTGCTCGAAGGACCGAAATCCTATTTCACGTCTCCCGCCGTTGACGGATTTCTCGCTTATCAAGTTTGCAACGGGATCGCCTTAATTGCCGGCGATCCCGTGTGCGAGCCGGGACAGGCGCGACGGCTCATCCACGATTTCGGGCTGGCAATGATGAGGCCGATCGGCGCGTACCAGGTCTCGCCTCCGATGCTGGAGGAATTTCGTAAGGAAGGTTATGCGGACGTACAGATCGGAAAAGAAGCAGTATTCGATCTGGCTCGCTTCACCCTTGCCGGCGGAAAAATGGAACTGGTGCGCGCGGCTACTAACAAGGCGCGACGCGACGGGGTCGTGATCAGCGAACATCACCCGTTTGCAAAAGGCGCTGAAGCAGTCAACGACGAGCTAACAGCCATCTCGCAAGAATGGCTGAAGCATAAGGGCAATCAGGAATTAGGCTTTGTGCTCGGCTCTCTCGGATTGGAGCGACCGTCGGCCAAGCGCTATTTCATCGCACGGTCCAGGAATGGCGCCGGACGGATCGAAGGCTTCATTGTTTGTGAACCAATCTATGGTCGCAACGGTTACTACCTTGATGTGACGCGGCGCAGGTCCGATGCCATACGCGGGACGATGGAACTCTTAACTGCTGAGATCCTTCGTCTGCTGCGCGAAGAGGGTTACGGCATGGCCTCGATGGGGCTTGCGCCGCTGGCGTTGCTCGACGATCCGGACTTGGTGGACCACCCACTGCTGACGCGCCTCATGCGCTTCGTCTACCAGCGAGTCAACGTCAACTACGATTTCAAGCTGCTGTATCGCTATAAAGCCAAGTATCAACCGCACGCATGGGAGCCGCGATACTTCTGTTTCAATCAACGCCGCATGTCGCTGGGCATGCTTTACGCAGTTATTAAAGTTCGTAACGCCATTAATCTCGAGAGAGTTTTAGGCCGGGGAGGTTTTCAACAAAAAGTCAGAACATGGAAACACGCCGCTTCATTCATCATTGGACTTTGTTGGGCGTTGCTCTCTTCTTCGTCATAACGCCTGCGATTAGCGTCCTGGCCCAGGATCCCGATCATTACGACCCTGACGACACTAAGACCTGGGCTGACGTAGTTGCAGAGGATCGCGACGTCACCGTTAGAGGGCAACAGTTCAACGTCCACTTCTATCGACCACGAACAGATGGTTCCGCAGTGCCGGCGATCTATGCCTGTGGCGACGGAGGTTGGCGCGGACTGGCGCCGCGCACTGCGCAACAACTGGCGCACATGGGTTTTGCAGTCGCGGGAATCGATTCGAAGGTTTACCTGCGTGAGTTCTCGTCCATCAAGAGTCCGGTGACGATCAAGCAGCTCGCACGCGATTACGCCGACATCGCCGTAGCGTTGCGCGATTATGCGCGCGTTGATTCCGCGGCGCCCGTTTATGTTTACGGCTGGTCACTCGGCGCCGGGTTTGCGATCGCAGTTGGCTCGGATGCTGATACGCGGGCCAACTGGGCCGGAATCATTTCGATTGGGCTACCCAAACAGAATCAACTCGTCAGCGGCCTCAACGCGAATCATGCAAATCTGAACAATGAAAATAACGCGCTCTACGGTTTTCGTAGTGCAGACGTGCTGGCGTCAATCGCGCCCGTGCCGCTGGTGATGATCCAGAGCACGTCTGACACTGCCAGTCCGCAGAAGGTCGGAAACGCGTTGTTTGCCGCCGCGAAAGATCCGAAAAAGTATGTGCTCATCAAGGCGAGCAATCACCGGTTCAGCGGGGCGCGCGCGGAATTCTATGCTGCACTCGCTGACGCGGTCACCTGGATGCGAACGGAGCAGAGTGTCGGAGCAGTGCGATGAAAAGCGTAAGACATTGGCGTTGGTACGTCTTCCTGGCGGTGCTGGTCATCGCTATCTGCGCCGCCGCGGCATACGCAGTGAGGTGGCATCACAGGTTCTACCACCACGTTACGCATGAAGAGTTGTCGCATGAAGTCAGGCATTCTACTTTTGCGGCGATGATCCGGAGTGATCTACCTCTCGATCTTCATCTCTACCAACAGGAACATGCTGCAAATCAACCCCTCGTCCTTTTTACTAGTGGTGATGGAGGTTGGAGTCCGTTCTGCGCTGACATTGCGGCGCACATTGCCGCAACTGGGATCACTGTCGTCGGCATCGACGCAAAGAATTACCTGGTGAAGTTTGCGAGTCCGCAAAAACCGGTTTCGGCGGAAGAGCTCACGCGTGATTACGACACAATCGCGCGATTATCGCTGGCGCAACCAGGCATCGACGTCAAAGCGCCCCTGGTCCTGGCGGGCTGGTCACTGGGCGCGGACTACAGCGTGCTCGTCGCGTCTGAGCCGGAGTTCAGCTACCAGGTAAGCCGGGTCGTAGCGATTAGTTTGCCTCTTTATGGTGAGTTGGCGTGGAGGCCTGCTGATGCGATCGTCTACATCACGCACAAAACGCCACATGAAAAGGTTTTCGACGCAACTCAATACTTGAAGCGGCTCAACCACACACCGGTCGTCTTTCTCAATGCAACCGATGATGATACGGCGCCGTTAGGTGAAGCCAAGGCGCTGTATGAAGTAGCACCGGGCGTCAAACGCTTCTATGCAATCAAAGCCACTGGCCATCATTTTGAAGGTGGCGAACAGGAATTCTATCGGGATCTCGACATGGGACTCTCGCATCGATCTGACCTGAGTGAGCTGTAGCTGCAGGTCGGATCTTCAGTTAGACACAGGGCCTCGGGAAAACAAGGAGGGTGCTCCCTGTGTTTAGAGTGTGGGTGGAAAAGCCAAGGGAGGGTGGCCCACCCACACGATAACCTCCTAATCCTGTAAAAGTGACTTTTCAGATCTCTGTAGCCAGTTGTCAGCAGGATAATTTGCTTCCGTGCCGATGAGATGAAGTGTGTAAGCATGCCGCGAGCGTGGCGAGCTGTTTTCCAGGCTGCGGTGAGGCAGCAGCCCGTGCAACAGAATCAGAGTTCCTTTCGATACTTCGAGTGGGATCAACTGGTCTTCCGGCCACGGCTCGTCGTCAAAAATCTCAAACTCCATCTTTTCTTTCGAGCGACGCCAGCGCGACTTCAGTCCACGTCGATGTCCACCTGGGATGGCCCAAAGGCAGCCGTTCTCAACAGTCGCATCCTCGAGGGCGAACCACAGGCCGGCGATGTCGATCGGCTCAGTGTAAAGAAACGTGCTGTCCTGGTGACACGTAACTTCGCCGCCGATGTTCGGTTGTTTGAAGATGTACATCGATTGCAGCAGGTAAGACTTTTCCAGCCCGACGGCCCTCGCCAGCTCCTTTATTCGTTGACTGCGTGAGAAGCGAGCAAAGACAGGGTCGAGATCGTGCAGCGCGTGTCCGATCTTATTGATCGACTTTTCCTTTTCATACTTGAGTGTGCCATCTGGATTGAAGGCATTCTCTTCGAAGAAAAAACGAATCTTGTCCCCTGAGGTTAGGAAGTATTCATCCGTGAGCCGGTTCTGTTCGTGAGTAGAGAAAATCGAAACCACCTCCGCCGGATCAAACTCCTGGACCAACTCATCCGCCCTCGCGCGCAATAGATCGCATTCATGCTCATCAACGAACCTTTCGAGTACGAGAAAGCCTTGGTCGTGATACTGATCGACTTGTTCCTGTGTGATCGGCATTCAGCTTCAGTTTACATGATTGACATAATTATCAGGATACATGTAAATCATGTCTAATCATGCAATCCTGTAACGTTGTATGAAACATCAGGTGCTTACAATCTTTGTCCTGTTTGCGCTGCTGGCCACCTCTGCCCTTGCTCAGCAAGACTCGGAACTGGATAAGCTTGACGAAAAGTTGGTCCATCAGTTTGAAAAGACAATGCCGGAGTGGAAGCATGAGCGGGTTGAACCAATCGCGGGGAGCGTAGGCGTGCTCATCCAATTCTGGTCATTTGGGGACAGAAAGGTGAAGGTCTCTATTCTGCTGCATAAATCAGTTGAAGAAGCACGGGCAACAATACAAACCCACGTAAGATACTCCTTCAATTCAGAGACGTTGACGGGAATCGGCGACGAGGCCTACTCATCATCAGGGCATGAATCGTGGCTGGTGGCGTTCAGAAGAGGGAAATTCACTGTTTATATATATGTACCTGCCGACGTTGGTGTCGGTCCGGATGGCCAATCACCGACACCTGAACGTTTAGAGCGTGAGAAAGCAGAAATGAAACAACTGAGCAGAGAACTGGCGAAGCAGGTTGTTGCCGGCTTTCCAGATTAACCGCTGTCTTCAACTATTTACATCCCTGCCATTAGACAAACTGGACCGGCTCAAAGCAGCTGCGGCGATTTCGGAGATTAGATCAAATTGCAAGTTGGGTGTACATTGTACGCCCGTCCTGATATGCTTAGGTCGATTAGAAGGGAAAGATTTGAATGGCAAAGACAAACCGGAAAGCTTCGACGCAGAAGGCCTCGCGTTTTAGTATTCGTGCATCGGCCACTCAAAAGAGAGTTATCGCGGAAGCGGCTCGTATTAAAGAAACAACGATTAGTGACTTTGTGCTCGAACAGTCTCTCACGGCGGCACAGCATGTCATCGCTGATCAGGTGCAATTTAGGCTGCCCAAAAAGCAATGGAAGGAGTTCTGTGACGCGCTGGATGCGCCGCCAAAAACGATCCCTGCCCTGCGTAGACTTTTAAATAAGCCAGGGCTATTTGATGCCAACCGCTGAAGACCTCAATCCGCCGGTACTGCTAACAAAAGACCATGACCGTAATGCCTTCGACTGTGGTGTGCCGGCGCTTAATGAGTATCTCGCAAAGTATGCTTTACAAAATCAGAAGAAGCATGCCGCGAGAACCTATGTTGCAACGCGCAGTAATCGAATAGTCGGTTATTACTCGCTTGCTTACGGCTCGGTGTCGCTCGAAGAAGCTCCGCAAAGCGTAAAGTCCGGACTACCGAGGCATCCAATTCCAGTGATTCTCCTCGCCCGATTGGCCGTGGATTTAACTGAGCAAGCACGGGGATTAGGAGCCGCGCTGCTTAAAGATGCTCTACTTCGAACGATACAGGCGGCGGAGATCGCTGGTTTAAGGGCAATACTCGTTCACGCGAAGGACGATTCCGCTAAACGTGTCTATGAGAAGTTCGGCTTTGAGCCATCACCAATTGATGCCTACCATCTATTTCTGAGGATTTCAGATATTCTTTCGAGCCTTCGATAGCATGCTGATCACAAGTTGCTATGCACCCTCCCACTGCGACCCGAATTTTTTTCCAAGACCTAACGGCAACTTGCCGAAGAATAGTTCCGGTAATAAGCTCTGTAGAGTCCTTACTGAAGAACTCGCGACCATCAAACCTTCAGAAAAGTCCGGAATATAAAACTGAAAAGTCTTCAGTTTTAGGTACCATAGATAACTACTTCAAAAAGGGGACTGTTATATGGGCAGACAAACGACTATCCTTCAAGTATTTGTCGCTTCTCCTAGTGACCTTAACGGCGAGCGCATTGCCCTTGATTCGGTTATACGAGAGCTGAACCAAATGCACTCTGAAAGCACTGGAGCTTACTTGGAACTCGTCAAATGGGAGACTCACGCAGTACCTGGATTCGGTGCTGATCCTCAAGCAGTAATTAACGAGCAGATTGCGGACAATTACGACATTTTCATCGGAATATTGTCAACTAATTTTGGCTCTCCAACTCCGCGAGCAGGTTCAGGAACAGAGGAAGAGTTCAACAGGGCTTACGACCGGTTCATTAAAAGTCCGAACGAGTTGAGGATCATGTTTTACTTCAAGGATCCGGAGTTGAGGGCGAGTGAATTAGACCTTGACCAATACAAAAAAGTAAAAGAGTTCAAGAAGAAGTTAGGCGAGAAAGGGTTATACGCAACGTTCAATACAACCGAAGACTTTGTGACAATGGTACGGTTGCATTTAAGCCACCAACTTCAGGAGTGGGCAGAAAAGCAATGGGGTAGTCAGATCAAAACACAAACCGCTCCTGAGACGGAGGCCGCTCCTCCGATTGAAGAGACTGTTACTGATGACGAGGAGTTAGGATTTCTTGACTACGTTGAGATCGGAAGCGACAGTTTGGCGAGCGGGACAGCCTCGCTGAGTCGCATTGAAGAAGCCATAACTGATGTCGGGCGCAAGACAAGCGAAAGTACTCCAAAGTTAACGGCGGCAAACGAACAAGGAGACGTGGCTAAACAGAAACAGATACTTAATACTGTCGCTTGGGCCCTGGAGGAATTTGGATTGCGAATCAACACGGAGTTGCCAATATTCTCGAACTCATATTCGACAGGAATAGACGCAATTTCGAAATCTGCGATTCTGTGGGAAGCCGATTTTAATGTGGATGATAAAACCCCAATTCAAACAGTGCATGATAGTCTGGAGTCGTTGTTAGCCGGGATCATTACCAGTAGAGAGGCGATGGTCTCGATGGAGCAGACTGTTTCTGCCCTTCCGCGGGTAACAGCAAACTTTAACAAAGCTAAAAAGCACGCAGCTCAAAGTTTAGCTGATCTAAATCGCGCACTTTCCAGTGCGCAAAACTTAACGACGCAGGCGCTAAGAGAGCTTAAGCGCATTTTGGGCGACAATTCTGAACCAACTGAGGAACTATAGTTCATGCAAGCCGACACGCGTCAAGTCTATGAGGGAGAGATGACGGCGAAACAAAGACAAGAGCTTCGAGACGCGAAGTCAGTCGTCATTATTCGCACGAATGGATAGCGTGAACGGAATTGTCGGGCTATGTCTGTCGATGTGGTCAGTAGATCTAGAAGATCCTTATCCCGGCTCACGAGATATGTGGCATTGCTGACGATGGCAAGATTGATATACATCTCGTCATCGGGATCGCGTTCGTAATGAAATTCTCGGGGACGTTAGCGAGGAGAATCGCCTTTGCTTTGTTAGAAAGGCATTGACGATGCGGTCATTGATACCCGACAGTTTGCGCCGAAGCTCCACACGATTCAATACGTCCCGACCTTCGCGAATAATCGGCTCGCTCACAAAGAGCGATATGTCTTCATTGAAAAACAGCCGTAGTACCTTGCGCGCTGGGTTGTTACGGTTAGCGATTCCTTGAACGAAGAGATTGCAGTCAAAAACGACGCGGGGAGTTGGTTTACGAAATACTGTAAATAGTTGATCCATTTGGAGCCGGCTGCCGGAGTTGAACCGGCGACCTTCTAATTACGAATCAGACGCTCTACCAACTGAGCTAAGCCGGCTGATGAAAGAGAAATAGCAGTGCGGAAACGCGACTGAACTATACGAATGCGGTGTTTGCAGTGTCAAGCCAAAGAAAGATCGAACGAGCAGGAGGGACTTTATGCCGAAGGATGCGACGAAGAATGTGGATCGTTACAAGGTTAGAGGTGGGCAACTGAATGAGTTTGACTTCGCCAGGAAGCAGGAAGAGTTTGCCGAGCAGGACACGAAAATAACGAAAGCCACAAAGGGCACAAAGGGCACGAAAGCAAACAAGAGCGGCAGTGCGAAGAAGCGGAAAGCCGGGAAGAAGTAAGTTTGAGTAGTATGTTTTCCCCCAGATTATTTTTGCGGCTCGGCTTGTTGTTGCTGCTGGCCTGCACGGTCCAAACCGCGTTCGCCCAGAAGAAACTTCCCTCAGCCGAAAAAATCGTCGATAACTATCTGAAAGCAATCGGCGGCAGGAAAGCGGTGGGCGCACTGAAAGACGCCACTTACGATTGGATCGTTCAACTCAACAACGAACCAATCGGCACCGCACGCACGCAGAGAAAGGCGCCCTCCTCCGAACGTTCGGAGCTAACCTTCGGTAATGGTCAAATCATCTCCGGAACTAACGCGCGGTCCGCATGGGAAGTCGGGCTCGATAACCATCCGCGAACGCTGACTGGTCTCGAAAGCGCCGCTGCCAAGCTGCGCGCCTCACTCGACTCTTCCCGCCTCATCAATCTCAGGAAAGCCAACGTACTCGCGCGCGTAGTGTCGCTCGGCGATCTCGCGTCGGAACCCGCGTACATCGTCGAGTTCTCAACCCGCAGCGGCGCCCGGTTTCAATATTACTTCAGTGTGAAGACCTCACTCATAACTAAGATCACGGGCGACGTTAAAAAGACGCGCGTGCTGTTCGAAGACTATCGACCGGAGCAAGGCATCCTCGAACCTCACCGCGTGCGAATGAACGTCGATGGCCCAGGCGAGCTGACGCTTCTATTGCAAAGTGTCAAATACGATACCGGCATTGACGATCGTGCTTTCGATCCACCCGCAGCAACGGAGAGCCTCGACGTCGCCGCCTTGCTACGTGAAGTTGAACGCAACCAGGACGAAATCGAGAAGCGCGTTTCGGAATACGCGTTCACACAAAAGGAAATCGATCACGAGATCACGAGCAAGGGTGAACTGAAGAAAGAGACAGTCAAAGTCTACGAAGTCTATCCGCTGCCAAATCGTGAACCGGTTGAAAAACTGATCAGCGAAAACGGTGTGCCTCTCTCGCCTGAACGCGCTGCTAAAGAAGACCGGCGCGTGCAGGAGGAGTTTCAAAAAGCCGAGCGGGAAAAGGATGAAGACGAAAAGAAGGTGGCGCGGCGTCGCGCCGAACGCGAGAAGAAGGAGCACGAAGGCACGGAGATCTCGCCGTTTCTAAAAGCGTGCGAGTTTGTCTCACCGCGTCGCGAGATCCTGGCAGGCCGCGAGACGATCGTTTTCGATTTCCGTCCGCGTCCTGGTTTTCGGCCAAAGAATCGCGAGGAGAGTTTGATCGCGAAGTTGATTGGCGTCGTGTGGATCGATCCGGTTGACAAGCAAGTCATTAGATTGGAAGCGCGCCTCGCGGAAGGCTTCAAGATGGCGGGAGGTTTGCTCGTCTCGTTGAAGCCCGGAGCTGCGCTCGTCATCGAACAGACGCGAATGGAGCAGGGGGTGTGGCTGCCGCGGTTTGCGCAGGTGAACTTGTCGGTGAAGGTCTTGTTGGTTGGGGGCGGGGATTACAATAAGACGATCGAGTGGAGCGACTACAAACATTTCTCGGGTGATGTGAAGGATTACAAAATCGAGGTGCCGGCCAAACCGTAACCACGGATAACACGGATGAGGAACGGATGAACGCGGATCAAATAAATGTCATTGGTGGGGGGTTGGCGGGGGTTGAGGCGGCATGGCAGGCGGCGCGGCTTGGGGTGCGTGTGAGTCTCTATGAAATGCGGCCGGTGATGCAGACCCCGGCGCATCGCACTGACAAACTCGCCGAGATCGTTTGTTCCAATTCGCTCAAGTCTGATGAACCCGGAACCGCGTCCTATTTATTAAAGGAGGAACTGCGACAGGGTGGATCGCTGGTGATGGCGGCGGCGGCAGAAACACGAGTTCCGGCTGGGGCGGCGCTCGCAGTCGATCGAGAAAAGTTTGCGGAACTGATCACGCAGCACATCGAGCACGAGCGACGCATCCGTTTGATCCGCGAAGAAGTCACCACCATTCCCGAAAACGAAATCACGATCGTCGCCACCGGCCCGTTGTCATCAGACGCGCTGACTGCTGAGATCATGAAGTTAACGGGCAGCGACCAGATGTATTTTTATGACGCCATCGCCCCGATCGTCTCAGCCGATTCAATCGATAAATCGATTGCGTTTCGCGCTGCCCGGTATGACAAAGGCGGCGACGACTATCTCAACTGCCCGTTCAATGAAGAACAATACGCGCAATTTTATTCAGCGTTGCTCGAGGCGAAGAGCGTCCCTCTGCAACGCTTTGAAGAGACACGCTGGTTCGAGGCGTGTTTGCCGATCGAGGAACTGGCGCGACGTGGAGTTGACACGCTTCGCTTCGGCCCGATGAAGCCCGTCGGCTTGCGCGATCCGAAGAACGGGAGAGAGCCTTACGCCGCGGTGCAGTTGCGGCAGGAAAATTTAATGGCCGACGCATACAGCCTCGTGGGGTTCCAGAATCATCTACGCTACGGCGAACAAGCGCGAGTGTTGCGACTCATTCCGGGATTACAAAACGCCGAGTTCCTGCAATTCGGCCAAATCCATCGCAACACCTACATCTGTTCACCGCGCGTGCTCGACGCGACGATGCAGTTGCGCGACCGCCCGAACGTGTTTTTCGCGGGACAGATCACGGGTGTCGAGGGTTACGTCGAGTCGGTAGCAATGGGTTGGCTCGCGGGTGTGAATGCCGCTCGACTCGCGTTGGGTGCGGAGTTACTGGAAGCGCCGGCACGCAGCGCAACCGGAGCATTGGCGCATTACGTCTCGCACGCTGATGCTAAGAACTTTCAGCCGGTAAATATCACCTTCGCGCTTTTGCCTCCGCTCTCAGAACCCGCAAAGCGCAACATGCGTAAGAAGCGGGAGCGCAGGCAGGCGCAAGTGGAATTGGCCTTGAAGGAATGGACAGAGTGGCTCCAGCAAAATCATACAAAACGAGAAACCGCACAGGTGGGCTAACGAATCACGCGTTGGTTTTGCTGATGCTCGTCTTCTGCGTTTCACCCGCGTGGAGCCAATCAGGTCGTCGCCAGGAGCCTGGCAAAACAAAACCGCCAACCGGTCCGATCGCCGATCCGAATCGACCAGGCACGTCAGTTTTACCGGCGAAGTCTACGAAGACAACGACTGATGAGATCGATCCTAACGACGTCGTCCGCATCAGCTCGAACCTTGTTCCAATTCCTGTTTCTGTCGTCGATAAGCGCGGTAATGCAGTTGTCAATTTAAAGTTGGACGACTTCGAGCTTCGCGTCGATGGCGAACCACGTCCGCTCAGCGACCTCACCAGATCGGAAACCAGCGTTCGGCTCGCGATGCTTTTCGATAACAGCGGCAGTCTCGACGCGGCGCGCGAGTTTGAGAAACAAGCAGCCATCCGCTTCTTCAGGAAAGTGCTGCGCGCCAAAGACGAAGCCGCGATCTATTCAATCGAAACTGACAGTTACCTGGCCCAACCTTTGACCAAGGATCTCGTGCGCCTGGAACAGACAATCGCTATGTTTGGCAAACCTGAAGGCGGCACCTCGCTTTTTGATGCCATTATCGGGGCGGCTACCTACCTGCGACCATATACCGGACGCAGGGTCCTGGTCATCGTGTCAGATGGAATCGAAACCACCAGCCACATCAGCGATTTTGATTACGTAGTGCAGCACGTGCTGGCGGACGATTGCCAGGTCTACGTGGTCCAAACCGGATTGTACGAAGGCGCAAATCTTCGCGCGCTTGCCGCCGAACGTCGGATGGAACAACTGTCAGGACAGACAGGCGGCGCGGTCTATCTTCCTAAAACAACCGATCAGCTCGACGTGGCTTTCGATCAGATTGCCGCCGATCTGGCGCAGCAGTACGTGTTGAGTTACTACCCCAGCGCCGAACATCGCGATGGCCGGCTGCATAACCTCGAGCTGCGGATCAAGTCGCGAAATGATGTTCGCGTCCGTTCGCGAAAGGGCTATTATGTTCCGAAGCCCGCGGCCTCAGCGGGCTGGGAAGATTGATGGAGAAGCTGATCGAGCAATTTCTCGAACACCTGCGTTACGAGCGCAACGTCAGCGCACATACCCTCCGCAACTACTCAAGCGACCTCGAACAGTTCCTTAATTTTCTTACCGCTGATGGAAAGAGAAAAGCACCCGACGTTTCCGAGATAGATCATCTGACGATTCGCGAATGGATGGCTGCGCTTCACACCGCGCAAAAAAGCAAAAGCTCCATCGCTCGCAAGCTGGCAGCACTGCGGACGTTCTTCCAATTTCTCGTGCGGGAGGAAGCGCTGGAAATGAACCCGGCTAAACTCGTCTCCACGCCGAGGCTGGAGAAGAAACTGCCGAAGCATCTCTCGATCGAGGAAGCGATCAGGTTTATCGAAACTCCTGACCCGGAGACCGATCTCGGAAAACGCGATCGCGCGATGCTCGAGTTAATGTACGCGACCGGCGTGCGCGTGGCGGAGTTGACAACGCTCAATCTCGCGGACGTTGATTTCGGCAATCAGTTGGTGCGTGTGACAGGGAAGCGAAGAAAACAGCGGATCGTGCCTTTTGGCGAACCGGCGAGCGCAGCGATTCGCAGCTATCTGGAGGTGCGCGACAAGTTTCTTTTCAACGCGCCAATCTCGAAACGCGATGAAGAAGCGCTTTTTCTGAATTACCAGGGAACGCGAATCACAACTCGCTCGGTGGGCCGCATGGTTGAGAAGTACATTCGCATCTGCGCCGGCATGCACAACATCAGCCCACACGCGCTGCGTCATTCGTTCGCGACGCATTTACTCGACAGCGGCGCAGACCTGCGCGACATCCAGGAACTGCTGGGCCATGCGCGACTCTCAACCACGCAGGTCTACACACATGTTTCGATGGAGAAGTTGATCGAGGTGTACGACAAAGCGCATCCGAAAGCGTGATTTTGTTCAGAGTTCAAGCTTTAGCTTGTCGTAAAGCGTCAGGAATGTGAGGGCAACCTAAAGGTTGAACTCTGAACGCATTATAAAGTTGGCAGATCTTCTTCGCCGTTCGCGCTTTCGATTGCCGCCTGGCAGGCCGCGTCGTAACGCGCAGTGGGAAGCGCTTCGAGACGCCGTTCATCAATCGGTTGACCGCAACGCGCACATATCCCGTAGCTTCCTTCCTTGATACGCAACAGCGCCTGATCGATATCGGCAACCACTTTTGAGCTGCGCTCCCCGAGACGCAACGCGATCTCTTTGTTCAAATCCTGCACGGAAAGATCCACGCTGTCTTTGACACCGTCGTCGTAGAGCTCGAGGGCCGCCGCTTGATCGGTGCGGACCTGTTCGGTGTGTTGACGTAATTGGTTAAGAAGAAGATTTTGGAAGTGTTTCAGTTTTTCGGCGTCCACCTGTCAACCCTTGTCATCCGCTTAGTCAGTAGTGCAGGCGGAGTTTACCACATCAGTGTCTTCTAACCACTGAACTAAAACCTGGCGATCAGGGCAACACGAGCACCACGCGGCGCGCCCGGCGAGATGTTGTTGTTGCCGTCGGCATTCAGGTAGTACTGCGTGTCGAACAAATTCTGAAGATTCGCCTGTAGTCGCCACTTCTCGGTTATAGAAAAGAACACCGCCGCATCGGCTCGAGTGTACCCCGGCAGAACGACCGCGTTATCGACGGCTGCGAACATGTCAGAACGGTGAATGATACCCAGTCCGAGCCCCAGTCTCGGATGCACTTTGTAGTTATTCCACAACGAGAACGTGTGATGAGGAACGAGTCCGACCTGCGCGCCTTTCGCCGCGGAGATCGTGGCGCTACTGATGAACGCATCCTGGTAGGCATAGCCGCCGGCGACACTCCACTTCGACATGATGGTGCCGTTTAGTCCGAGTTCGTAGCCATTCGTGCGTTGACTGCCGGTCTGCAAAATCCTGGTCGGGTCGTTCGGATCAGTGGCCCTGGTGTTGGTCCGGTCTTGCCGGTAAGCCGCGGTGGTTAAAGACAAATTGCGATGGATGTCCCACTTTGCGCCGAGTTCGTAGTTGCTGAATTTTTCGGGCTTGACCTGTTGCGTGATTGATGTCAGCGATGAAAACTGATCGCCTGAGCTCGGCAGATACGCGATCCCGTAGTTCGCGTAGATCGAGAGAGCCGTGATCGGCTTGACGATGACGCCGGCGCGCGGCGAAACCAAACGATCGATGCGTCTCAGCTCCTGACCGTTTCGGTTGTTGTGGAACTGTAGATCGAAATAGTCGAAACGAACACCAGTCACGACTTGCAGGTAACGATTGAGCTCGATTTGATCCTGCACGTAGGTGGCACCAAGATTTGTTTTGATGTGGTTGTTCGCGTCGGTTGCGTTCTGTCGAAATGTAACCGGGGTATTGATTACGGGATCCGACAACGGCGCGAGGATCGATGTGGCACTGTTATTGAAGAAGCCGGTCCTGCGGAAATTGTCTGTCAGTTGTCTTCCGATCTCAGCTCCGGCAAGAAAATTGTGGCGCACGGATCCAGTTGACGCTATGAACGTCACATCGGTTTGGTTGAAGATGTTTCGTCGCTTGGTGGCGTTGTTGTAGCCGGAGATTGAGACGAAGTTTTTGTCGGCAGTGACTGCACCCGGCACGTAGTTTTGATAGAAGCGATCGTAGTCGCCAAACATCGTGCGATTGCGAATGTTGAAACGTCCTGCCTGGTGATCGATGCTGGCCGAAGCGAGATTGACGCCGGCCCTGACGAAACTGTTGGCCGGATCTCCGAAGAACGTTTCGATGGGTACGTCTACAGGTAGTCCGTGAAACGATGGAATGCCGCGATCCGCGACGCGGCCATCGTGGAAATGTTCGTAAGAAAGCTTGACTGCGGTTTTAGGGCCGAGAATCAGTGTGGCGGTTGGATTAACGCCGTAACGCTCGAGATCGACACCGTTGCGAAAGCTGCCGGAGTTTTCGTAAAGGCCATTTAGTCTCAGCGCGAGCTTGTTGCCAAGTGGTTGATCGAAATCCGCGGTGAAGCGTTTGTTGCCAAAAGAGCCGCCTTGCAGAGTGATTTCGCGTAGAGAAGAGAAGCCCGCCTCTTTACTCACGCGGTTGATAACACCACCGCCGCCGCCGCGACCAAACATCATTGAGTTTGGTCCTTTCAGCGCTTCAACGCGCTCGACGTTGTAGAGATCGCGATAGTACTGCACGTCATCGCGCACGCCGTTGAGAAAGAAATCAGCGCTGGTGTTGTTGCCGCGGATCACGAGTTGGTCGCGATTGTTCTCGCCCTGGTGCGCTGTGATTCCCGGAACGTAAGCTACGACTTCCGCTACGCTCGACATCGATTGATCACGAATCTGCTCTTTTGTCACTACCGAGATCGATTGCGGAATGTCGCGCAGTGGAGTCAGCGTTTTAGTCGCGCTGTTGATGGAATCGATTCCGTAGGCTGCGGTGTCAGTGATTGTTACGGTCGCGTTTGATGGTCCTACGGCCAAAATGATCTCGATTGGTTTGTTACTGTCTTGAAGATTTACTGCTTCGGTAGTCTCCGAGAAGCCCTCAGCCGCGATGCGTACTTGATATTGGCCGGGTTCGAGCAGCAGCGAGAATTCGCCGCTCCGATCTGTCACTGCGGCAGAGAGGGGAAGTCCTGACGCGCTCACCCAAACGTCAGCGCCCTGGATGGCCGCGCGATTCTGGTCGAGCACTTTACCCTGAAGGAGCGTCTTTTTTACGGTTAACTGCGCAAACACGGGGGCGACTAGAATTGCGGAGAGGAGTATGAGTAGACAAAGACGCGAGCGCATGGATCCGACCTTTCTAACCGCAGAGGGCCGCGAGCTGCTGGTTCTGGATTAAAGCGTTCAGAAATTGAAATCCGTTTTCAATTTCAGAGCAGGCAGGATAAACGAGAACACCGGAATCGTCAACAGGATTTCAGGATTTTTCAGGATTTGCAGGTTCTGAATGTCGTCTTTTGATCAAAGCGGCGAGTAAAGGGATCGTGAGCTCGTGGTGACCCGTAATCGAAAAACCGCGGCCCGCGCTGTTTTCAGTAGGACGGCGCACGACGTTTGTCAATGGCCGATACGATTGGATGAAATCGAAGTTAGCTGTAGTGATGTCTGACAGTGAGTGGCCCAGGTTGCGGACCAAGGTCACGCACTTAAGAAAAACCTCAGGAAGGACTACTGCTGATCCCACGTTGAGATAAACCCCACCCCCATCCATTTGTCTGACCAATTCAGCGAGCAGTCGAAAATCGGTGTGGGTCGTAGCGCCTAATGCTGCGCCATCAAAATCTGGATGGAAGTGCGCAATGTCGCCGCCGATTGTGATGTGGGCGGTGAATGGAATCTTCGATTCGTAAGCTGCACAAAGAAGAGAATAGTCGCGCTGGTTTGGGTTGCGAGCAAGCAATGCACGACCCACGGCTTCACCCAATCCGATTTGATCTTTCGCGCCGTCACGCGCTGCGCCGTTGAGAAGTTGTCCCGTCTCTTCCGCCCCGCCGAACACTCCCTCTGAAAGCGTGGCGTCCACGTCTTCCGACGTTGAGCCGACCATCGCGATCTCGGAGTCATGGACCAGCACGGATCCGTTTGCAGCGATTGCCGAGACGTAACCCTGTTTCATGAGATCGATGATCACCGGCGCCAGACCGGTTTTGATCACGTGACCACCGATACCCCAGATGATGGGCTTCTTTAGTTCGCGCGCACGCTGGATCCGCGCGCACAGCTCGCGCAGAGCCTGACCGGCGAGAATATTCGGCAAACTATCGAGGAAATCATCGAGCGATGCATCACTGCTTACCGGTTTAGCAAACTCATTCAGTGAAACTTTGCTGTGACGCGATGCAAGCGGGTAGGTCTTGACTCTGTCGAGTTCGAGCGGCCGCAGATCATCGTCGTAGATGGATGGCAAGGTAGCTCTCCGCGCTCAAAGATGTTCGAGATCAGCTAAATCCTGCGACCGACCTGAAGCCGCCTTATTCCGTTTTAGCATTTCTTTAGAAATCATCGGAACGCTCAAGCCGTCAATTTCGGCCTGCTCGCGAGTAGCCCAAGCATCCTGAAAGCTAACTCCGGAAAGGAAAGTCAAAAGATCGATTCGGTTGGGTGCTACGCCCAGTTGGATCACCTGATCTTCTTGGAAGAAGTCTTCAGCGGAAAGACCAAGATCTCCAAAACCAAACTGCTCAATGGCATTCACGATCTGCTTCGCATTCTCGGCAGAACGGTCAATGAAGAGGTCTATGTCGCCGGTATAACGCGGATAACCGTGGTAAGCAACCGCAAACGCGCCGACCACCATGTAGCGTACATTAAGAGCGTTTAATAACTCGACAAACTCTCTTAAGTCTTTCTCTAGATTCATCGTCGTGTGGTTTGGTTAGACTTCGGAGGAGCAACAGAATCTGAACTCTCTGAGCCGGCGTGAGTGAATGATAATATTTCTTGTCAGCCTCTTCTGCCTCCGCAAAGGATTTGAAGAATCGAATCGTTTTTTCCATACTCGAAGAAATTATAGCACGCGTTAAGACCCATTCTTTGACGGTTCTTGATGAGGATGAGTGCCGTTGCCGTTTCGATTCAGCCGGCCATTGAGCAGTGGACGCAGGACATGACCAGTGTGTGAACGGCGCGAGCGTGCGACTTCTTCGGGAGTGCCGGCGGCGACGATACGGCCACCGTGTTCCCCGCCTTCTGGACCAAGATCGATGATGTAGTCGGCGGATTTGATTACGTCGAGATTGTGCTCGATGACCAGAACAGTATTGCCCAATGATACGAGACGCTGCAAAACGTCGAGCAGTTTGTGAACGTCGGCGAAATGGAGGCCGGTGGTTGGCTCGTCGAGGATGTAGATGGTCCGCCCTGTAGCTCGTTTCGACAGTTCCTTCGCGAGTTTGATGCGCTGTGCCTCGCCGCCCGAGAGCGTCGTGGCTGATTGGCCCAACTTGATGTATCCGAGACCTACGTCAAGCAGAGTCTGAAGCTTCTGATTTATCTGCGGAATGTTCTCCAGCAGCGGCAGTGCTTCTTCGACAGTCGTGTCCAGCAGATCGGCGATCGACTTGCCTTTGTACTTCACGGCCATCGTCTCGCGGTTATAACGCGCGCCGCGACACACATCGCAGAGCACGTACACATCGGGAAGGAAATTCATCTCGATGCGTTTCATGCCATCGCCCTCGCACGCTTCACAACGCCCGCCTTTGACATTAAAAGAAAAGCGGCCCGGTTTATAACCGCGCTCGCGCGATTCGGGCAGCATCGCGTAGAGTTCGCGCAGCGGGGTGAACAACCCGGTGTAAGTCGCCGGGTTGGATCTCGGCGTGCGGCCGATTGGTGATTGATCGATCTCGATCACCTTATCCACATGTTCCAGTCCTTCGATCGCCTTGTATGGACCAGGCTCCGTCGATGAACCGTAGAGGTGCTGTGCGAGGGCATAGTAGAGAATGTCTTCGACGAGCGTGGATTTACCCGATCCCGAAACGCCGGTCACTACCGTCAACAACCCCAACGGAAACGAGACGTCGATCTCTTTGAGATTATTCGCGTAGGCGCCCGTGATCGTGAGGTACTTGCCGTTTGGCGATCTTCTTTCGGCCGGGACTTCGATCTTCCTGGCGCCGCGAATGTACAGTCCCGTGATCGACTTAGGATTTTCCGCAACATCCGCTGCTGTGCCTACTGCTACGACTTCGCCGCCGTGTGCGCCGGCGCCTGGTCCAAGATCCACGACGTAGTCAGCACGCCGGATCGTCTCCTCATCGTGTTCGACTACCAGCACCGTGTTGCCGAGATCGCGCAGTGCAGACAGTGTTTCGAGCAGCTTTTGATTGTCGCGCGGGTGAAGTCCGATCGAAGGCTCGTCGAGCACATAAAGAACTCCACGCAACTGAGATCCGATCTGTGTGGCGAGCCGAATACGTTGACCTTCGCCGCCGGAAAGTGTTGACGACGATCGATCGAGGGTTAGATAGCCGAGTCCCACCGTTGTTAGAAAGCGCAGCCGGTTCTTAATTTCCCGTAGTATTGGACCGGCTATCTGTTCTTCGCGAGAACTCAACGCCACCTGCTCGAACGCCGCGACAGCATTCTCGATGGGCAGCGACGTGTATTCAGCAATACCGCGTCCACCCACCTGCACAGATAACGAATCGGAACGCAGGCGCCGTCCGTTGCACTCGCTGCAAACCGTGGGTGACACCAACTGCTCGAGTGCAATTCTGATTTTTTCGTTAGGTGCTTCGCTTAAACGATCTCGCAGCCAACTGAGTGCGCCCGGCCACTCGTTTTGATAGCTATAGAGTCCCTGAGAGAAGGTTATCTTGCCGCTCACTCCATTCAGGAATCCTTCACGCACTTCCTTCGGCAGATCGGCAAACGGCGTCTTCGGATCTGCATGGAGGTGTTTGCAAACCGCGAGGAGCGCGCTGCGCAAATAGGCGGAGCCCTGCTTGTCGGCGGTACCCATGTAGCCAAGCCTTTCCGGAGTTTGGCTGGCATCGGGAATCAATTTCAGGGAATCGATCTCCATGACCGTTCCCAAACCATGACAGCGCTTGCATGCGCCGTAAGCGGAATTGAACGAGAACGAGCGCGGCTCGAGCGGTGGAACGTTGATGCCGCAATTCACGCACGCCATTCGTTCCGAGTAAAGTTTTTCTTCGCCATCGACAATCGAGATCAGGACTGCGCCTCCAGTCAACTTCAACGCGGTCCGAATCGAATCGGTCAGTCGCTCGCGAATGCCGGCCTTGATCAAAAGCCGATCGACAACAGCTTCGATCGTGTGATTTCTTCTTTTGTCGAGCCGGATCTCTTCGTCGAGTGAAAGCAGCTCACCATCGACACGGGCGCGCAGGAAGCCTTCCTTTGCGAGCTTCTCCAACTCTTTCTTGAACTCACCCTTGCGGCCCCGAACTATCGGCGCCAGAACCATCACACGTTCGCCGTCAGGCAAACTGAGCACGTTCTGCACGATTTGATCGACGCTTTGGCGAGTGATGGCAGCACCACACAGGTGACAGTGCGGTATTCCGATCGACGAAAACAGCAGTCGCATGTAGTCGTAGATCTCGGTGACCGTTCCGACAGTCGAGCGTGGACTACGAGAAACGGTTTTCTGTTCGATGGAGATGGCCGGCGAGAGGCCGTCAACCGAATCAACGTCGGGTTTCTCGAGCTGATCGAGAAACTGTCGCGCATATGCCGAGAGCGATTCGACGTAACGCCGCTGCCCTTCGGCGTAAATGGTGTCGAAAGCAAGTGAAGACTTGCCCGAGCCCGAGAGGCCGGTGATCACGGTGAAGCGATCGCGAGGGATATCGACGTTGATATTCTTCAGGTTGTGCTGGCGCGCCCCTCTTACACTGATGCGATCAATGGCCATAGTGAAAATCAATCATTCTAGCTGAGAGATTTTTGGTGAGCAAGTCATCCACAGATTGCACGGATTACACAGACTTACTCAGGTGAGGACAGGTGTGTTTTCTGCGCAATCGGTGAAATCTGTGGATTAAAAGTTGAATCGGAGTCCGAGTTCCAATCGGCGTGGAGATTGGGCGGAGGTGGCCTGGGCGAAGAAGGGTGAGGTTTGGACGCCGTTAAAGACGCCCAGATTTGCGTGGTTCAGGAGATTGAATGCCTGCGCGTAGAGCTCGAATCGATACTTCTTCGTGGAGGCGCCCGGTAACGATGGTGGCGCAGCGCCGTCGCCACCACCAATCCGAACCATCCTGACTTGCGGCCCCGCGGTTTGCTGCTGCTCCGGTCCGAAGTCTTTGCCCCAACTGAGGCGCGAGCCGATCTCCCAACGTGCAGTGCCGCGCGCGCTGTTGCGTCCGACGCCAAGGGGACGGTCGTTGATCACCGTGTCGCCGTTGTCATCGAAGCCGGTCGTGATGTTGTAAGGCAGTGCGGATGTGGCTTGAAAGACCGTCGAGATTGCAAACCCCATCGGCAGACGCTTGCTGATAAAGCCCGATATCAAATGGCGGAAGTCGTTCGCGGACGGACCGCGGTCGGCGCGCAGGTCGAAGTTGTTCGAAGGCAAACTAAACGGGCTGTCAGCCTCGTTTGTATTCTTCATCAGCAGGTAATTGACGTTCCAGAACATGCCGCTGACAAACTTTGCCGGACCGATTCCCACCATCAACCGGTGACTCGATTGGTAAGCTGACGATTCGATGTTCGTGATGTTGCCAACCGCCGGATCGGGCCGGCCCAATCCGGGGACAGGCGCGTTGAGATTGCGGCCGTGCAACAGGTGCACGCCTCGTTGGTATTGATAATTCGTTGTCAGGCGAAACAGCTTGAACGGGTTTGTCTCAATGCCAAGCGAAGCTTGAAAGATGTAGGGGATTTGTAAATCCGGGTCGGTCTGAATCCGGCTCGGCGGCAGCACTGTCTGCATGCCTCCGCTGAAAGGATTGGGAAAACCGGGATTCGCGACGACGAGATCTCGCTGTCGCCGGCCGTCAACGCGCAGAGTCTGTTCGTACGTCTGCGCTGTGAACCAGTCGTAAAAAATACCGCCGCCGCCACGCACAGTGATCCTTCCACTCTTCTTTGGCGACCACACGAAACCGAGACGCGGAGCGACATTGAACTTACCGGGCACGTGATTTTGCAGTTCCTGGCGAACGCCGTAGCTGATCGTCAGGTTCTTGCGCACGCGAAAGTCGTCCTGAACGTACCAGCCAAACTGATACTGCCGGTACTTCACCGTCGGATCGCCGGTGCGCTGAGTGTATTGAGTTGGCAGCCCGAGTTCGAATGCCGCGAGATCCGCAAACTGAAAAGTGCCGAACGCGTTGTTCCGCTCGTTGCTGCGATAACCGCCGGCTTCGAGTTCGGCGCCGAAGCGAAGGCCGTGTTTTTCGAGTGCGTAATCGACGTTGTCTGCGAGTTCAAAATCGAGCTGGCGCCGGCCGCCGCTCCGCTGTGCGCTGCCGTCGTTGAATGCGCCGGGAACCAGAATCGTTTGCCCCAAACTCACCGAACGAGCTTCTGTGGTGGTCCAACGCGCTTGCAAGCGTGCTTCGTTGAAGAACTTCTTGCCAAACACTCCCGAATCGCCGACACGCGCGATGTATTCAGTCTGGTCCTGTGAATAGCCGCGCGATGGCAGATCAAAATCGCCGACACCGAGGTTGTTCTGTAGTCCAGCATTGCGTTGAAACTGAAATCGCGCGGTGTGTGTTTTGGTTAACACATGTTCGACGCGCGCATCGAGGTTTAAACGTCTCGAAGGCCGGTAGGCGAGATCGGAGAATGTCCCGGTTGGAAGTGTGGCAAAGATCGGGCGCGCGTCGAAAAACAATGAGCCATCGACGTTGAGGAAGAGTGAGGTATGGTTCTTCCAGAGTGGACCATCAATCGAGAGTCCGAACCTGCGCTGTTGTTCCGGTCCGCGAAACGGCGCAAACACCTGGCGAGCGTTCATCGATTCGTCGCGAAAGCCGAAGTTGAATGAGCCGTGCCACGAATTCACGCCTGGTTTAGTAGTGATATCGACGAATCCAAAACCGGCATCGTGGTTCTCAGCGGCGTATGGATTCGTGCGAAAACGTATTTCGCGAATCTGCGATTTTGGCGGAAGCTTGCCGCCGCGAAAACCGTTGACGCGAATCTGCGCGCCGGGCCCGGCGAGTTGGTTGATGGCGTTTTCAAACTCTTCCGGGTCGTCGGGCAATTGCGCGATCTGTTCGGCGGTCAGGACGTTGGTGAACGCAGGACCGTTCGGATTGGTGTTCCGTACCTGCGCATCGTCTGCAACGTCCACATCGACTTTGATGGCGTCGATTTCTAGAGTTACCTCTCTGCGATGGGCGCCATTTGAAAGATCCAGATCGTCGATGTCCTGAGCTTTGAATCCCGCAGCTTCGATATGAAGCTGGTAGTGGCCCACCGGGAGCTTGTTGAAGCGTGCCTCACCGGTCTGATTTGTCGAGCCGAGCGATTGAGGCTTCCCATTTTTTAGTAACTGCACCTGCGCCTTGTTGATTAAAGCGCCCGAAGGATCTTTCACGATCACTTCCAGGCTCGCGTTCGTTTGGCCCAGGCAGGGGACAACAGCCAGCACGAGCGCAACAAGCGCACTGATAGCTCGAGAATAAGGGGAGTCAACTCGCATGTTTTGTGCTTTTTGTGCCTTTTTGTGGCCCGCTTCAGTGTTTTTCGAACTGGTCTGCTTTGAACTGAGGATTCAACTCGTATTTCGAAATCTCAAACTCTTCAGAGACCTCGTCGCCGGTAAGAAATGTCAACTTGTGCGGCAGCGTCAGTCCGCCGACTTTCTTGTGGTCCGTGAGTCGAATGTAGAAATCTACTTCTTCCGGCGTTGTTGCAGCTTCGGCATTTGCTCTTTTTTCGGCGTCTTCGCGAACCTTCTTTAAGTCTTCCGGTTTGGCCGCCGAGCGGTTCATCGTCACGATGCGCGGCTTTGGACCACGATAACTCAGCAGCAGCGGCAAATGACTCTTCTTGTCAAAGAAGATGCGGACGGAAAGATTGTCAGGAGCAGTGACGTCGATCACTTCAGCCTGCACGTCTTCAACGTCTGACTCGCCGGCGTATTTATATTCGACTGTTAAAGAAGGAGGTGGCGTCAGGATCATTGCCAGCAGGTAACGTGAAAACTCAGCGGTGTAGATTCTTCGCAGTCCTGCTTCCATCTGTTCGGGAGTTGCCTGTGCGCCTCCGGGTCCGGCCATGCGGAAAACCATTCCACCACCGCCACTCGAGCCGCTCCATGCCTTGTCGCCGTTTAGACCACGCGTATTGATCATTGCGGTGCTGAGGCCGCCGGCGTTCATCGCATCTTCCACGAGATACTTGTTCGGCAGCAGGATCTTGATTTCGCGATCGCCGCCCATTTGGCGTTCGCCGAACATGCGACGGTATTGGCCGTTGATATGCAATCCCTGGATCTTTTGCAGTTGCTCCTCGCCGCCAATTGCCTGGCGAGCCTGTTTGAGAATTTCCTGCGCTTTAGCGTCGTCGGCGAATGCGTTTGTCGCGAAGAGCAGTGTTAGGGCGAGCAGTGATAAGAGTTTTCTCATGTCCGTATTCACTTGAGCCCGTCAGAAAGTTCCACATGATTTCAGGATTTTTCAAGGTGGACAGGTAAATCCTGTGAATCTTGTAAATCCTGTAAATCCTGTATAAGGTTTGTCCGTGAATCTTCCCAACGGCCTAACTCTCCTGCGCATCTTCATCGTGCCGTTGCTCGTCGTCGTGCTGCTGACGCCTTTTTCAGAAAACTGGTTTGGAGTTCCCAGGCACTTGCTCGGCGTAACGTTGTTTTTAGGCGCGGCGCTGACTGACTATTTCGACGGCCGCATCGCACGCAGTCGCGGACAAGTAACTCGCCTCGGTCAACTACTCGATCCGATCGCTGACAAACTACTGATCTCGGCCGCACTGATCTCGCTGGTTGAGAATCAACTCGCCCCCGCCTGGGCGGTCGTGATCATCATCGGCAGGGAGTTTGCCGTTACTGGCCTGCGCTCGATCGCAGCAGTTGATGGATTGGTGATTTCAGCGTCGAAGATGGGAAAGTTCAAAATGCTGGCGCAGGTGGTTACGGTTGCGCTGCTGATTGCCTCCAGCGTCGCAGGGAAACCACCGGTGGCGAACTTCGGCAAACCGTTTCCGGCGATCGAGTTTTGGTCAGTGCCTGAACTGCGCGCTGCCTGGCAGCATCTGGTTGCTGGTGGTCCAACCACGGGCAACGATTGGCAGGTCCTGCTTTATACGGCGGGCAGGGCGATGCTCTGGCTGGTGGTGATATCCGCGGTCACTTCGATGTACGGATATTTCGTTTCTTTTTACCGCGCGGTCAGTTTAAGCCGCGGATTTACGCAGATGAACGCGGATAAGAAAAATCCTTATCCGCGTTCATCTGCGTAAATCCGCGGCAAATTCCTACTGGATCTCGACCCAGTCGCCGGTGTGTACTTCACCTACGGCGCGTGTGATGATCGCCGTCGCAGTTCTCGTCTGCACATCAATCACCACCATCTCGCCGACGATCTTTCGCGGCATTGGCGGACGATGTCGCTTAACTTCTTTCGAGGTGATCGGTCGATAGCGATAGCGGCCTTCCGCATTCACAAACGCAGTTTCGTCTTTCGCGCGCGACGCCTGGTTTGAAAAGCCGCCGCCGCGAAAGCGATCGCTTTGAAATCCGGTCGCGCGGTTCCGAGCATTTTCCTCGTTATCGACGCGAGTGATATTTCCGGTGCCGAGTGGGCGATAGACGGTGAGGTAGTCGCCGGGTTTAATCTGGTCTTCGGAGCCGAGATCGATGTAAACGATATCGTTTCGAGTGACCATTTCACGGCTGTCTCTAGCCATGAGCAAACGGCCCGTTGGTTTACCGGAAGGATCGGCGTAGCGATCGAAGTCTGCTTCAGTATGTGGCGGCGGAGACTCGCGATCGGGAATGGGCGAGAGGAGATCGCCCAGCAGGGCCGTGTCGCAAGAGAAAGTTATTTGGGCCACTGACGTGTTTTCCCGAACCTTGAAGACTTGAAGTTGGCCAATCTCCTGAACGTAAGTCCCCAGGAAGCCGTACTTTTGCTTGTAAACGCCTTTGACGTCGCCACGTGGGCGGATGATCTGAAAGTTTTGTCCTTCTTTAATGCCGTGAGATGAACCGTGATTCAGATAGACAACGTCGCCGGTAGCGAAGGTATGTTGTTCCTGTTCTTCCTGCGCGCCGACGATCTCAGGCATCTGCGGGAGTCGTTGGAATTTAATATAACCGGCGCAATACAGTTGTGATTTACCTGCGACGCGCATCGGTTGAGCGGGGCCGGGCATCACAACTTGCGGAGTTGGGGCTGGCGTTTGAGCGTTCGCGGTAAACGCAAACAAAGCGAGCAGCAGTGCTTTCAAGTAACCAAACCGTGGCATGTGTAGACTCCTTGATAGAGGGGATTAAGGGCAAGTGACGTGGTGAGGTTTAGGCATCGTACTACAAACTAACCACAGATTACACGGATTTTATCCTTATGGGCTTCCGGTTCTTGCGTTTTTGAAACCTGCTTGGTAGTATCCGCATTTTGTCGGAATACGCTATTTGTACACTATAGCCGGCCGGCGTAGCTCAGTTGGTAGAGCATCTGATTTGTAATCAGAGGGTCGGGGGTTCAAGTCCCTTCGCCGGCTCCACGGCAAAACAAAAGGTGATGCAGGGGTGGTCGAGTGGTTAATGGCACCGGGCTGTAAACCCGGCGGGCTCACGCCCTACGTAGGTTCGAATCCTACCCCCTGCACCGTTGTGATTGCCGATTTCCAATTGCCGATTGCCGATTTTGGTTCTTCGGCATCTACATAATTGGCAATCGGAAATCAGCAATTGGCAATGTTTTTGGGCGGGTGTAGCTCAGTTGGTAGAGCATCAGCCTTCCAAGCTGAGGGTCGCGAGTTCGAATCTCGTCGCCCGCTCCAGTTTTTATGGAACGCATTGGGATTCGGGCCCGCGTAGCTCAGGGGTAGAGCGCCTCCTTGGTAAGGAGGAGGTCATGAGTTCAAATCTCATCGCGGGCTCCAGCGTTTCTGACGGGTATGATCCTTATATATAGAAGAGGAAAAGATGTCGAAGGAAAAATTTGACCGTTCCAAGCCGCACGTGAACATCGGGACGATTGGGCACGTGGATCACGGCAAGACAACGCTGACGGCAGCGATCACGAAGGTTTTGGCGAAGAACAATCCGAAAGTGCAGTTCGTAGCCTTCGATCAGATCGACAAGGCGCCGGAAGAGAAAGCACGCGGAATCACGATCGCCACGGCGCACGTGGAGTATGAGACGGCCAACCGTCACTACGCGCACGTTGACTGTCCCGGACACGCCGACTACGTGAAGAACATGATCACGGGCGCGGCGCAGATGGACGGCGCGATCC